>JAEEGL015218308.1_pt1 | contig 211937 bp, 169 predicted proteins | sample 9134231 | NCBI WGS metagenome assembly JAEEGL01 (sample SAMN16246548, study PRJNA631951) | gut metagenome | biome: gut microbiome; feature: rumen; material: fiber-attached | host: Bos | place: Iran: Karaj | collected 2018-10 | reverse complement strand
TATTTGGCTGCACGATTGGACGGATGCCTGAGATATCACCAAGAAGACCTGAGTTAAGCACCGACTCACGAGCTTTCATCCAGTTTCTGTTTCCTCTCACTGTGTTGATCTCACCGTTGTGACATAGCAAACGGAATGGCTGTGCAAGAGACCATGTAGGGAATGTGTTTGTAGAGAAACGTGAGTGTACCAAAGCAAGACCAGAAGTGAAGTATGTATCACGAAGGTCGTCGAAATAATCGCGTACCTGCATTGATGAAAGCATACCCTTGTAGATGATATTCTTGCTCGACAATGATACAATATAGAAATCCTTATGATTTACCTGATTCTCTATCTTTTTACGGATGATGTAGAGTTTTCTCTCAAGGTTAGGAGCATCTTCGTTAGAGACGCCAGTGATGAACACCTGCTTGATATCTGGCTCACTCTCTAGAGCCACCTTACCTAGGCATGCAGGATTTGTAGGCACATCACGAAGCTTCATAAGGTTCAAACCTTCAGCCTCGATCACCTCGATCATCACCTTTAGAATCTTGTCTTGCTCAGTCTTATCTTTTGGCAAGAAAACAAGTCCTGTACCATACTTACCCTTCTCTGGGACTGGGATACCTTTCAACAAAATAAACTCGTGAGGTATCTGGACCATAATACCGGCACCATCACCACTCTTTCCGTCTGCACCTTCAGCACCACGATGCATCATGTTCTCCAAGACTTTAAGAGCGGAATCCACAAGTTCATGACTCTTGTTTCCATGTATGTTTACAACCATACCGACACCACAAGCATCATGCTCATTCGCTGGAGTATAAAGTCCTTTAGTGAAATTGTTTTGCATAACTTTGTTTCTTTTCGTCGTTTTATATCTAATTATCCAAGTCGGTAATCCCGTTTGGAATACCAATGCAAAATTACTCACTATACTGCTTTATAACAGAAAACGATATCATTTTTACGCAAATAAGTTTTATATGATTACAATACGCAACAAAACAATACTTAATAGTATCAAATTGTAAGGCTTGGAACTTTCAACGCTTACAGTTTAAAACATAGCAAAATTCAAATCATATTTTCGTATTACAAAATGCGACTTAACAAGGCGTTTCTCTTACTAAAAGATGCTGTTTCTTGTAGTTTAATTTCACACTTTGATAGTTTAATTCTTTTTTTTGACATTTTGATATTACATAAATTCTTACAAAAATGGACAAAACTGAAAATCTAAACAATAATAAATCAATATGTCCGTTTTATAATTGAATCAAGTTGACATAAGTGGGTTTGATATTAAAGTTAGCATAAAAAGAAGATTGTTAATGGGCGGAACACCTTATCCCCCCTTTACAAAAATGCTCCGATTACCCTTCGCGGAGCCCGGACAAAACAAAGGTTTTCCGCTCTTAACGATCTTCATTCCCCCGCACTGATACACTTTAAAACACTTACGAAACTTGAGTTATTGAATTAAACAAAAGGAACCTTAATAATACGTCAATGAAATTATTTTTGTCAGCAATGCTATCAGTGTTGGCCATATTCCCGGCATTTTCTGGAAAACACAGAGCCACAGAGATCGACAAAGTGGATAAATTTAGAATTGAAGGCGGAATGGGGATTCCAATCCACAGTTATGACAGAGATGATAAAGAGTATTGCACAGATGATATCTTACGATTGAACATCGGGTGCAATTGGAAACTTGCCAGTGGAATCCTGCACACAAAACATTTTGGCCGTAATGGAGGAATAGATTTCGGATTCCAATATAACGTTGGTTACCATTACGGTTACAAGTTCGACACCGATATCTGGAAGGAACACGTCGTCATGAAAGATTTAGGAAATATGATCACAGATTATGATGTTTCCGAACCATGTTTCACAAGACATAGATTCGTCACCCGTATCAATTTCCACTTTCAGTTTCTTAAAAGGATGGATACATACGCAGGCATGTTCGGTGGTTTTGGTATCGTAAGACCCGATATGGATGAAGAATATGTGGTATCTGCCAAAACATACACGGAGAGAAGCTGGGGATGTCATGCAGGCGTGACATGGTACTTCACCCCACATTTCGGAGCAGGAATCGAGTGGGAAAACGACATGGAGGGAATCTATGGCATCAACGGTTCCGGCAATACATTGAATTTGAAATTCAACTACCTTTTCAATGAAAAAAGTGAAAAAGAAAGAGCGATGAGAAAGAAGAAAAGAGAAAAGGAAAGAAATATAAAAAGATTGATGAAAGAACAGAGGGAATTGGAAGAATGGATCTTAAAATAATTCATAATTCATAATGCATAATGCATAATTGTTGGGAAATACATCCATTGGGATAATTCGTAATTCATAATTCATAATGCATAATTGTTGGGAAATTCCATCCGTAGGGGCGATCCATTGGTCAATTCGTAATTCATAATGTATAATGCATAATTGCTGGGTATTCCATCCGTAGGGGGATTCCTTGGTCAATTCATAATTCGTAATGCATAATGCATAATTGTTGGGAAATACGTCTGATGAATTGGATTTTGACCGTAGGGGCGATCCATTGTGGTCAATTCGTAATTCATAATGCATAATTCGTAATTGTTGGGAAATACATCTGAGGAATTGGAATTAGACCGTAGGGGCGATCCATTGTGGTCGCCCATGGAATAATCCCTTGTGGTCGCCCTGGCTGGATAAAAATAGAGACGCCGTACACGGCGTCTCTACAAATGGTCATTCCCATTTACGCCGTCAGGCGTTACATATTGGTAGAAAAATATTTAGGTGTTAGGGGCGTTCCGCCCTTAACAATCCTCAAAAAACCTAACCAGATTTCATTTCATTTTCTTCACCATCTCACGGAACAAGACCTTCAGATTGTCTTTTGCGATATTGGTGTTGCGCTGCACCTCTTCATGATTTGTCTCTATACCATTCAATGCGTCTCCAAGTGCATTCGATACGATTGAAACTCCGAAACATTTGATGCCTGCCCAGTGTGCCACGATAATCTCTGGCACTGTGCTCATTCCACATGTGTCTCCACCAATCAAACGGAAATACTTGTATTCTGCGACTGTCTCGAATGTTGGGCCTTGTGTGCCGACATACACTCCTTTCTTATAAGGAATTCTGTTTGCTGCAGCAACACTCTCAGCCAATGCGATCAAATCACGGTTGTATGCGTTGTTCATGTCTGGGAAACGAGTACCTATTGAATCCTCATTCTTGCCTCTCAACGGATGTTCTGGGAAGAGGTTGATATGGTCTGTGATCAACATGATGTCGCCTGCCTTGAACTCTGGATTCAATCCTCCTGCAGCATTGCTCACCATCAGATATTTGATTCCCATACCTTTCATCACCACCTCTGGATATGTGACGTCTTTCATAGGATATCCCTCATAGAAATGAAATCTTCCCTGCATCGCCATCACAGGAACTCCTGCAATCGTTCCGAATATCAGTTTTCCAGAGTGTCCCGCCACTGTGCTCTGCACGAATCCTTGAATCTGTGAATATGGTATCTCTTTCTCAACGCTGATCTCTTCTGTCAGACCGCCCAAACCTGTGCCAAGGATGATGGCGATTTCTGGACGCAATTCCGTCTGGCTCTTAAGATAAGCGCATGTAGCTTCTATTCTTTGTAACATAATTGATGATTAAATTGTTGAACGACTCTTCATCTTTCAGAAGTTTTATATTCATCGGAATATAATAGATGTATTTCTTCAATGCCGACGGGAATGTCTCATCATTCATCATCTTCACAGCATCCTTCTCCGTAGTCAGGATAATCTTTTTGCTGTTGTCGATCTCCGCGAACATCTCCGTCACCTTATTATAATCCTTCAATGTCAATTTGTGATGGTCGGCGAAATTGATTGTCTTGATGCCGTTTGTAAGGCTTCTGACATATTCCTCAAATGTAGCTGACGACGCGATTCCTGTAAGCGACAAGGCCGTCGAAGCTTTCAACTGATCGGCATCTATCTGTTTCGCACATGGGAACACAGGCTGCAAATCGCCATACTCCATATATGAGAAGAACAACGTCTGATATGGATACAGCTTCAGATTCATCGTTATCACACGCAATTCCATCGGAGTGATATCCTTCGGACACTTTGTCACAATCACGATCGAAGCCTTATCTTTTGCCTTTAATGGCTCTCTCAATCTGCCCAACGGCAACAAACGGTCGTTGTAGATAAGATTGTTATAGTCTACAAGAAGGATAGAGATATCCGGTGTGACATAACGGTGCTGGTACGCATCGTCTAGCACAAAAACCTCCGGACGGTATGAACCTTCGTTGCTCAACTTCTCTATCGCCCTCACTCGCTTCTCATCCACTGCCAAAACCACCTCTGGAAACTTGCGTTTGATCTGATACGGTTCGTCGCCGATCTGATCAGGTGTGCTCTTTTCATCCGAAAGAATGAACCCTTTAGTCTTACGCTTATAGCCACGGCTCACCACAGCTGTGCGGAACTTTTCTGAAAGTAGCTTCACAAGATACTCAGTGACAGGAGTTTTCCCCGTACCTCCAGCAGTGATATTGCCTACAACAATCACAGGGATATCAAATTTTGTGGATTTCAACAAGCCAACGTCAAACATGAAATTTCGTATGACAACCACAAGTCCGTAAATCCAGGACAAAGGTGCCATGAGAATATCTTTGAAAAGTGATTTTGTAGTCATAGTTTTCCTTAATTTCCTTTTTTTTGTTCCTCTAATACCAAACAGACATATAACCATGCCCATACGCTTACAGATGATGGAAATATTGGAAGCCACTACCATCCATAAACATCACAAATATAAATTCTTGCGATTTAAAAAGCAAATAAAACCAACCAACTTGCCGCCCTTATTACTATATTTGTGTTGTCAAATATAAAAAAGTGTCAGAAAATGATGGATTGGAATAAACTGATTTGCACTATTCGCTTGGGATTGGAAAACTATCACGACCCCAAAGAGCAAGACCGTACGGAGTTTCAACGCGACTACGACCGTCTTGTTTTTTCAGCCCCATTCAGACGTCTGCAAAACAAGACCCAGGTATTTCCACTGCCAAATACCATTTTCGTGCACAACCGTCTTACCCACTCATTGGAGGTGAGCTGTGTGGGACGATCTATCGGCAACCGTGTCTCAAAATTCCTGAAAGAGAAATACGGAGATAAGATCTCCAACCACGTCGAAGACCTAGGATCCATCGTTTCAGCAGCCTGTCTGGCTCACGATATGGGCAATCCTCCGTTCGGACACAGCGGAGAAACGGCCATTTCATCGTTCTTTTCTGAAGGAGCGGGAATGGAATTGAAAGAGAAATACGGCATCACCGATGAGCAATGGGCTGACTTCACCCACTTCGACGGCAACGCCAACGCATTCCGTCTGCTTACCCATCGTTTTGAGGGAAGACGTGAGGGCGGATTCGTGCTCACATACCCTACTCTGCTGTCGATCGTGAAGTATCCCTACATCTCCTCAGATGTGAAAGGCAAGAAAAACAAGTTCGGATTCTTCCAGTCAGACTTCGATACATACAAGAAAATCGCCGACTATTTAGGAATAGAAAAGAAAGCCGACGGGAAATATTCTCGTCATCCCCTCGTCTACCTGGTGGAGGCCGCCGATGATATCTGCTACGAGATAATGGATATTGAAGACGCGTTGAAGATGCGTCTGCTCGATAAAGACGAGACTTTCAATCTGCTCCTCGGATTCTTCTCAGAGGAGAAGCAGGCACGACGAAGGGAAAGGATGTCGTTTGTGGACGACGTGAATGAGCAGGTGGCTTATCTGCGTTCCAGCGTCATCGGAGTGCTGATAGAGGAGTGTGCCGACGTCTTCATAAAAAATGAGGAGAAGATTTTGGCGGGAGAGTTTGAAGGCTCTCTGATTGACTATGTGTCGGAGAGGGTGAGCAACGCCTACAAAGAGTGCCAGAGAGTGTCGGCGAAGAAAATATACAAGAGCAAAGAGGTGGTCGACATCGAGATCGCTGGCTACAACATCATCTACACACTGATTGAGAAGGAGATCGACGCAGTGTTCAATGCAGACAAAGCATATTCAAAACAGCTTCTCGCCCGTATCCCGTCGCAATTCGCAGTGTCGAGCGAGTCGCCATACGAAAGAATATTAGCCGTGCTCGACTACGTTTCCGGCATGACCGACGTCTATGCTCTCGACCTTTACAGAAAGATCAAAGGCATCTCATTGCCGACACTTTAACAATTCGTAATGCATAATTCGTAATGCATAATTGTTGGGAAATACATCCATTGTTATAATTCATAATTCATAATTCATAATGCGTAATTGTGGGATGTGTAATCCATAATTTTTAATGTATACCATTTGTGGTGGTTGTCGTTGCCGTAGGGGCAGGTTTCAAACCTGCCCGCATTATTCGCCCGATTATTTGTCCGCATCATTTGTCCAAATCATCATCCAAATCATTTGTCCGCATCATTATCCCCCGCATTTTTGTCCGCATCATTTATATTTTACCCCACATCACATAAATAAAAATCACGAATATTTATGTGGAAATTTTTATCTTCTGCAATTTATCCCTAATTTTGTAATAATATTGTCATAATTACAACGACGATTTTTGAAAATGTGAAAAATATAAATTTGAAAGAAATATGAAAAAAGGACTACTTGCTTTAGGTGCTTTATTCGCAATATGCCTCTCTATGTTGGCGACCGACATGGTAGTGAAGCAGAAAAACGGAGAAATCCGTAGATTCAATGTGGAAAATGTGGAAGAGGTTTTCTTTGAGGAAAAAAACAACATTCCAGATGATTCCACTGTGGTTGATTTGTCGGAAACATTTTTGAAATTCAAAATTTTATCAGATTCGACAGTGGAGGTGAAAATAGATAATAACAATTATAATCCTTCTTATCTTGGCCACGACTCCATTACTATACCAGAAAAAGTGAGAATAGATGGAAAAGTTTATACGGTAACAGGTATCGGAGAATCTGCTTTTTTTAATTGTAGCGATTTGAAAACCATCGATATCCCCAAAAGTGTGACAACCATCGGAGAATTTGCATTTAGTGGTTGTGACAGTTTGACTAGCATAAATATTCCAGAAAGTGTAACAAGTATCGAAAAAGCTGCTTTTGAGGAATGTGACAGTTTGGAGCCAAAGTTATTGATCTACGATAAAGACACAAAATGTTATGGTTGGATAGGGGATAAAAATAAATGCACGGATGTAGTGATTCCCGAGAGTGTGACAAGCATAGGAGAAAGGGCTTTCTTAAATTGCAGTAATTTAAACAACGTAAATATTCCTGAGAGTGTGACAGACATCGGAGATTATACTTTTTTTGGTTGTAAAAGCTTGGAACCAAAGTTATTGGTCTACGATAAAGGGACAAAATGCTACGGATGGATTGGAGATAAGGGGAAATGTACAGAAGTCGTGATTCCAGAAGGAGTGACAAGCATACAAAATGATGCTTTTAGTCAATGTAACAGTTTGACAAGCATATATATTCCTAACAGTGTGACTAGCATCGGAAGTTTTGCTTTTGATTATTGTGACAGTTTTACAAGCATAGATATCCCTGAAAGTGTTACATTCATCGGCGCTTATACTTTTTGTGGATGTCGCAATCTTGATATTGTGATTGATAATTCGAGGAAGAATGTGGATGTGAGAATATATGCCTTTGAAGGCTGCAAATCTGTGACGTGGTTAAAAGAATAAACGGATAAAATATTTTAGATATGAAAAAAGGACTACTTGCTTTAGGTGCTTTATTCGCAATATGCCTCTCTATGATGGCGACCGACATGGTAGTGAAGCAGAAAAACGGAGAAATCGTAAGATTTGACGTCAATGAAGTAAACGAGGTGATTTTTAGCGAATCAACCCCAGAAGATCCAACAGTTGTTGATGAGTCGGAAACTCCACTAAGATTCAAAATTCTATCGGATTCCACGGTTGAAGTGACAAATAACGGCTCTTTTGGGAATAGTGCGCTCCCCGATACAATTATGATTCCTGCCAAAGTCCGAATCAATGATGTTGTATATACAGTCACTGGCATAGGCAATAGTGCGTTTGAAGGTTGTCATTCAAAAAAAATTGTGCTTCCTTCAACTATAACTTATATCAAATATCATGCATTCAGCAGATGTTCTGATTTGACCGAGTTAGAGATTTCTAAAAGTGTGACAAGCATTGCAAAAGCCCCAGTTTTTAATGGTTGCTATAATTTGAAAACCATCAATGTGGCGAGCGACAATCCGGATTTTTCATCTGCGGATGGTGTGTTGTACAACAAAGAGAAGACAACGATAGTTTGCGTCCCAGGAGGAATCAAAGGTGATTTCACAATCCCATCGAGTGTCAACTGCATCGGTTTCTCAGCTTTTGAAGATGACAGTCTGACAAGTGTCAAGATTCCTTCCAGTGTAACAAAAATTGAATACAACGCATTCAATGGATGCAAAGTCATGACAAGCATAGATATTCCATCTAGTGTCACGGAAATAGAAGATGGTGCGTTTGCCAGCTGCTTTAACTTGACTAACATCAACGTCGCAGCAGACAATGCCAATTTCACTTCTGTTGATGGAATACTATATAATAAAGACATAACGGAGTTAGTCTCTTTCGCAGACGGAATAAAAAAAGATATTTTTGCGATTCCATCAACTGTCACAAGCGTCAGAGGATATGCATTTAGGGGCTGTAGCGTAGAACGTATAGAGGTGCCATCAAGCGTAACTTATTTAGGAGACGGTGCTTTCTGGAGCTGTGAGGTTGTCATAATCGACAATTTTAGTAAAAATGTCAAAACTGGAGAATCTGTCTTTGCAAACTGCGGACAGATAATCTTCAAAAAGGAGTCTGTCGTAGTCGGTAATCCAGACCTTTCAGTTGTCATGGACACTTCAGAGCTTAAAGGAGTAAGATTCAAAGTGTTATCTGATTCTACCGTTGAACTTTCGGGTGCAAGACTGGACATAGACACTATATATATTCCATCAAAAGTAAAAATCAACGGGGATATATATACAGTCACAACTATAGGTTATGGAGCCTTTATGATCACTGGAGGAAGTAATCTAAGATGTGTAAAACTTCCATCTACAATCACAAAGATTGGAGATTATGCATTTAATTGGGTTTATATAAATGAGATAGAGATTCCTTCAAGTGTAGTTGAGATTGGGGAAAATGCATTTTCTTACTGTGAGATTTTAAAAAGCGTAAAAATCTCAGAAAATGTCAGAAGTATCGGAAAGGAAGCATTTTATGGTTGTGATAAATTGGATGTCATGATCGACAATTCAAAAGACAACATAATAATTGGAGAAGATGCTTTCAAATATTGCAAATCTGTGACATACACAAAAGAATAACAGATTGTAAATAAAATATGAGGGTGTATCAAAATGGATTTTCCAATCTTGATACGCCCTCTTTTTTTTCGTCAAATCCGACCACAATATAATTCATAATTCATAATGCATAATTCGTAATTGTTGGGGTGATCCTTCCATTGGGAAATCCATCGTGGATAATGCATAATTGTTGGGGTGATCCATCCATTGGGAAATCCATTGTGCATAATGCATAATTCGTAATTGTTGGGAGATCCATCCGTAGGGGCAGGTTTCAAACCTGCCCGTATTATTTTCCCGTATTATTTGCCCGCATTATTTGACGTGATTTCGACGAATTGACAATCTTTTAGATGTATTTTCAAAAACGAAAGACACGTCGCTAGACGTATAATATCGGTAGGAAAAGATATTACAATTTTTTTCAACCAAAGCTCCATTTTCAGTCTATAAGGAGGTCAAAAAATGGAAAAGGCAATCAAAAAATTGCATATTAGGAGTTTTATGTTTTAATTTGCAAACATATTCTAAAATTGCAGAATTATTTTTATAACATGAGAATTATCGGAACCGGCAGTGCATTGCCAAAATTCGTTGCTACGAACCAGATGTTGTCCGAAGTGATGGATACAAGCGATGAGTGGATTTCCACTCGCACTGGAATTAAGCGCCGTCATCTCTTGGTAAATCAGGAGTTGGAGGAAATCGGCGTTGAGGCGATCGAGAATGCCCTAAAAGATGCAGGCATAACAGCAAAGGATTTAGACTACATCATCTGCTCTAACACTGTGAATGAATATATCACTCCAGGTTTGGGCTGTGTATTGCAGGGTCACATTGGAGCCACTTGCCCAAGCATTGATATCAATGCTGCGTGTGCAGGTTTTTTATATGGAATGCAAATAGCAGAGTCTTTCATTAAGACAGGTGTTGCGAAAAAGATTTTGATTGTAGCGGCAGAAGAGCCTTCAAGAATCCCGACATGGACAGACAGAAGCACAAGCGTCTTGTTTGGAGACGGTGCTGGAGCTGTTGTTGTCAGTGCAGAAGGCGACGACGTGCTTGCAATGCGTTCAACCACTACTTCTGCTCCTATAGTGCTATATAGCAAGAGAGCGATGGAGAAGACTCCATTCGTTGGCGAGATTGAAGGAAATGTTCCGTTGGTTATGAACGGACGTGAGGTGTTCAGAATGGCAGTGTCAAACTCACAGGACGATATCAAAGCTGTGATGGAGGATGCCAACATCACGTCTAACCAGGTGAAATATTTCGTGCTTCACCAGGCTAACATAAGAATCATCGAAGCCATCCGCCATTTCTTGGATGAGCCAGAAGAGAAATTCCCTACTACTATTGAAAATACAGGTAATATGTCGTCGGCATGTATTCCTATCCTGCTTGACAGATTGAACAAGGAAGGCAAATTGTCGAAGAATGACATTTTGGTGTTCAGTGCATTCGGTGCCGGATTCCAGACATCTGCATGTGTAGTTCGTTGGAACAAGTAAAATCAGTTTAGAATTTATTAGAAAATTACATACAACATGATAAAAAGTAAGATTTGCGACCTATTGGGTATCAAATATCCAATTATTCAGGGTGGTATGGCATGGGTTGCCGACGCTAGTTTGGCAGCCGCTGTAAGTAATGCAGGCGGTTTGGGAATCATCACAGGTGCTTGTCCTCCAGACATCGTAAGAGAAGAAATCAGAAAGTGCAAGCAGATGACAGACAAACCTTTCGGCGTTAACATCATGCTTCAGGCTCCAGAGGTGGAGAAAATCGCGCAGATCGTTGTTGAAGAAGGAGTTAAGATCCTTACTACAGGAGCTGGCTCTCCTGCTCCATTCATGGAGATGTGGAAGGCAGCAGGAATCAAGGTTATTCCAGTTGTAGCAAGTGTAGCGTTGGCTCTTCGTATCGAGAGAATGGGAGTAGACGCAATTATCGCTGAGGGTGCAGAGAGTGGTGGTCACACAGGTGAAGCCAACACATTGCCACTTGTTCCTCAGATTGTAGACGCAGTAAACGTGCCAGTGATCGCTGCCGGTGGTATTGGCGACGGACGTGGTATGGCAGCAGCATTCATGTTGGGTGCAGAGGCTGTTCAGTGTGGAACATGCTTCTTGGTAGCAGACGAATGTACTGTACACGAGGTATATAAAGAAAAGGTATTGAAGGCTGGTGACAACGACACAATCGTAACAGGTAAGAAACTTGGTCACCCAGTTCGTACTGTACGTACTCCATTCTCTAAGAGCTTCGCAAAGATGGAGAACGATCCAAACGTGACATCAGAGGAATTGCTTCAGTTCGGAGCAGGATCTCTTCGCAAGGCAGTTAAGGACGGAAACTTGAAAGAAGGTAGCTTCATGGCTGGAGAGATCGCTGGTATGATCAACGAGAAGAAGTCATGCAAAGAGATCGTTGAGGGAATGGCAAGCAAGTGTGAAGAACTACTTAAGGCGGCAAACAGTCGTCTGGCTTAATTATAAAACCAGAATTGAAATGAAAAGAGTCGTAATTACAGGTATGGGCGTGATTTCGCCTATCGGTAACAATATTGACGCATATTGGGATAGTCTAGTAAAAGGTGTTTGTGGAATTGGTGCAATCACTCAATACGAGACAGGTGATCATCCCGTAAAACTTGCCGCTGAGGTAAAAGATTTCAAGGCAGAGGATTTCGGTGTAGACAAGGGTATGGCCCGCAAGTCTGACCGTTTCGCACAGTTCGCTCTTGCCGCAGCCAACCAGGCTATCGAAGATTCAGGATTGAAGAGCGGCGAGAACATCGCAGCCGACAGATTCGGTACATACATCGGTTCAGGTATCGGTGGTATGCACGTCTTCACAACAGAGTGTGAGAAACTTATCAATGAGGGAATGAACCGTATTTCCCCTCTATTCATCCCTATGTTGATTGCCAACATGGCATCAGGTCAGGTTGCTATCGCGCATCACCTTGAGGGACCATGTATTCCAGTTGTAACAGCATGTGCAACATCTACTCACGCAGTAGGTGAGGCATTCCACGCTATCAAGCACGGTTATGCAGACGCTATCGTGGCAGGAGGTAGTGAGGCAGCTGTCAACCCACTTGCAATCGGTGGCTTTGCTAACTCAAAAGCTCTTTCTAAGGCTACTGATCCTAACGAGGCATCACTTCCATTCGACAAGCGTCGTGCAGGATTCGTGATGGGTGAAGGATGTGGTATCCTTGTCCTTGAGGAGTATGAGCACGCAAAGGCACGTGGAGCAAAGATCTATGCAGAGGTGACAGGTTACGGCAACACATGTGACGCATACCACTACACAGCTCCAAAGCCAGACGGAGTGCCTGCAAGCAAGGCAATCAAGTTGGCCCTAGAGGAGTCTAATTTCGACGCTGCAAAAGATTGCCTATACATCAACGCACACGGTACAGGAACACCTCTTAACGATAAGGGTGAGACTGCAGCATTCAAGCTTGCGTTAGGTGAGGAGGCAGCACGCAAGGCACACATCTCATCTAGCAAGTCGATGATGGGACACTGCTTGGGAGCAGCTGGAGCATTGGAGTTGATCGTTTCTGCACTTACATTGAAAAACGGAATCATCCCTCCAACAATCAACCTTAAGGAGGCTGATCCAGAGTGTGATCTTAACTACACTCCAAACGTAGCTGTAAAGGCAGACGTCAACATCGCATTCTCAACATCATTGGGATTCGGTGGACACAACGGTTGCGTAGCTTTGAGAAAGATGTAAAATCCGTTGAGACGCCACATTGTGACGTCTACACAGAATAAATTTGAAAGGGATGGACGACGCGGTTCATCCCTTTTTTCGTCCTTTTTCCAAACCATGGAAACGGTTGATATCCCAGGCTATGAATGCGTAATGTTTTTTATAAAGACGCTGTAATGAGGAGACACAACAATAGAGACGCCGTAATACGACGTCTCTTCAAAAAATGGATTCCACAATAATTATGAATTAGACATTACGAATTTACATTTCCTCTCCAGTGGCACTCAACCTCAGGATACGATCTCGTTTGCCATTTCGCTCCAACTCCAGCTGATAGTATTCTGTTGTCGGCGTTTTTACGAATTTTGAATCATCAATACGATAATCGGCATATTTGGTGCCCACATAGTTTGTCACCGGTTCTGGCAACTCGTTAAGATAAACATCCTTATAAGTGTGCGACCATGATCCATCTGAGTTGAAACAGGCTTCAAATTCATGCCCGTCCTGAAAGAATTCCGCCTTATATAGCTTGTTTTCCAACTCCCATTGTGGATGGATATTGGCAAACATACTGTTGAATGTCTGCTCTACCGCCTTTGGCACGTCACTGGCAGCCAAATCCGTATCGTCGTCACATGCGACAAAATTAAAGAGAGCGGCCAGGAAGAATGTTGTTATGAAAAATCTCTTCTTCATCGTCGTTTTCTTTTTTAGTTAAACAAATTTTTGCTTTTCTCTCAAAATCAGTCGTCAATACCCACCAACTGGAATTGGCCGTCAAACTTAAGTTCAATATGGCTGGAAAGCTTTACGTCGTACCCTCTGCGATCACGGTCGATCTCAAGAATCTTTGTCTGAGGATAAGAGTCTGCCACAAACTTTGAAATGGATTCAGGGACGAGGGCTGCCGGCACCTGGCTCTTCTTGCACTCCACCTCAATCCAGTCGCCCTTGCTGTCAAACTCCAGTTTGTCTCCGTTTGTGAAGATGACGTCGTAAGTCTTTCCGAACAACTCTGAGTCGACTTTTGCCAAAGCCACCTTCTGGCCAGCAAAATGATTATTGATGATCTGTTGCGCGTTTGCAGGCAACTGCTCAATCTTGATTGGTTTGTCCTGTCCTGCAAAAACTAATGTCTGGGCACTCAATGCACAACCTACTGCGAATAATTTCATTAACCTTTTCATGTCCTTTACTTTTTTAGTTAAACAATGATTGATTTTTGATTTCAATTGCAAAGTAAAAGCCCAAATCTGAAAAGAATCTGAAAATTTGTGAACTGCTTAAAATTTAATTAAAAAATTTGGTTTTAGAGTTTGATAATTGTTGCCCCTCCCCCCATCTCTCCTGCAAGTTCAAGCAAGAACGAGCTATCTATTTTTCATCATATTTGGCGTCTGGAAGACGCTATTGAGCGAAGCGAGAGTAACCCGGGACGAAGTCTCGGGGATAGCGACAACATCAAAAATCTTGCCTGAAAGGCAATACATTTTTCGCGAGTCCGCATTCCTAAATGTCAGAAGTCTCCTTCCCCACCTCAAAGCAATGCATCGCATCCAAGTATTCGTATTTAATGTAAAGTCCACTCTGTCTGCAAATGGATTTTGTTATTGGCAATCCCAATCCTGTGGAGTTGGGTTTGTCTGGAGAATGGTAGAAAGGCTCAAAAATCTGATTGGTTGGCAGAGCGTTTTCCGTTCCTGTGTTTGAAATACGGAAATGATCTGCACTACTCTCCAAAACGATCCGTCCACCTTGTCGATTGTGGACGAAGGCATTCTTCAGCAGATTGGTGAGCAACATGGATGCCAGAGTCGGATCCATGACATATTGGAAATCAGAAGAAGATCTGGTTTCGACGCGAATGTCCATTGAAGCGAATATGGATTGCAGATCCGTGAGAATCCGCTCTGTCAATTCCCGGAAACTGACACATTCGCTTTGGGTGAATTGTCCGTTGTCTATACGGGATAAGACAAGCAAAGTGCGATTTAATTGCGTCATGTTCTTGAGAGTTCTGATGACTTTGCCAATCTCAACAATCTGTTTTTCCTCCAAATTAGGATCTTCCAACATCAATTCCAGATGGTTCATGCAGACAGCCAGAGGAGTCTGTAGTTCATGAGAGGCATTACCGATGAAGTTTTTCTGTAATTCAAACTGTTTTTGGCTTCTCAACATAGATTGCTCAACTGTCTCATTGAGTTGACGAAACTCATGAATGTTTGTAGGATTCACAAGTTTGGACATTTTTTTATGTAGTCTGAACTGCTCCGTCCATTTCAACAAGTTGTACAGAGGTTTCATGGTCAGACGAATCGATAGTGTATTCAACAACATCGTTCCCAAAAGCAGAGTCAGAGCCAATGCAAGCATCCATTTGAAGATTGTCTCACGCAGATCGTCTTTTTCAATGTGAGGAGTATAAACCTCAAGCTCATGAAAAGCACCGTCGTCATCACAATAAATGGTAGTCAACATACGCGCGGATTCGTATTCTCTCATCTCTTTCACGTAAACCTCACGATCCTCGTACCTGATATGGTCATGAGTCGCCGCATATTCCGCAGAGACATCGCGTATATGGAATTGGTTGTTGCTGGAAGAGAACGCAGAACCCAGTTCTTCTCCCGCCAAAGTACGTTTGATGATAGTCTCCGCCATTTCTTCAAGAGAATCGTCCGTCTCATCGTTCACCTCTTCTATCAGAGCGTAGTAGAAAGGGACGCTCCAAAACAAAATCAGCAGAGACATAAGGATAGAGAGACGGAGAGTGATATGATGCAATAGTTTCATGGTGTGGTGATTTTGTAGCCGAATCCATAGACAGTTTTCAGTTCGATATCCGCGGAAGCAGCCTTCAGACGCTTACGCAAGTTTTTCATGTGGGCATAGATAAAATCGAAATTGTCCGACTGGTCTATATAGTCGCCCCACACCGCTTCTGCCAACGCCTCCTTGCTCACGACTCTGTCGGGGCGGCTGATGAGATAATGCAGAATGTCGAACTCCTTGCGACTCACATCCAAAGTTTTGCCTCCCACCTTGACAGAGAACTGATCAGGATTCAGCTCTATATTTCCAAGGCAGATTGTATGTTCGCCATCCCGTCGACGACGCATAAGGCTTCTGATACGGGCATGAAGCTCCGCCAGATGAAAAGGTTTTGGCAGATAGTCGTCAGCCCCAAGTTCAAGGCCTTCAATTTTATCATCGACAGAATCGCGGGCGGAAAGTATGATGACGTTGCGATTGATTTTCTTGTCTGCCAATTCTTTAAGCAGACTCAGGCCATTGCCATCCGGCAACATGATATCCAGCAGCACACAGTCGTATTCATAGAGAAGGAGTTTGGAGCGAGCCTCATCCAAGGTGGATGCCGTCTCCACCACATAGCGAGCTTTAATAAGAGATTGGCTTATCACCTCCTGCATTCCCTGGTCGTCTTCGATTATAAGTATTTTCATGCCCTATATTTTTATCCTATTAATGTTACCAGATACAAAGGTATTATTTTTCTTCAAAATTCACTCACAACTTGCTCAATTGCAGACTTAACGATTTTCAAACAGGAAAACGAATTTCGAATCCATGGGAAAAACTTTTGTTGTAACTTTTGCTTTTTTAGTTTTTGTTTATAATTTAGCGAAATCGATGTCACGACATCCATATTTTTCACTCGACCTAAATAATTGCCGATTGAGATAAAAGGATTTAATTATAATACCATTCACGTTTCACAAATGAAATAATAGGGATTTTAAATGATTAATATAAACCATTAAATTTTAGTGATATGAAAAAACTGCTTACTTTATCAGTGATGTTCATATTGTGTCTGCTGACATTTGCGACAGACTTCATGCGTATAAAGCTTAAAGATGGCAATATCGCAAGATATGAAGTAGACAATATTGAAGAAGTCGACTTTGAAATAGGAAAAGACACTTCGATCATAGGAGACACAACAGCAGTAGACACTTCTGCCTCACCTTTAAGATTCAGGATCACATCTGGTTCCACTGCGGAAGTATCGGGATACCGCTATTATTATAATAATACAGATTCAATCGCCATCCCGGAGAAAGTGCGAATCAACGGAAAAATATATAATGTCACATCCATCGGTGATGGAGTTTTTGGTGGATATAGCGGTTTGACAAGCATCAGAATTCCAGAAAGTGTCACATCCATCGGTGCAGAGGCATTTATTGGCTGTAGCGATTTGACACGCATCAACATTCCTGAGGGAGTCACACGCATTGATAGTTCGACATTTGCCAGATGTAGCAGTTTGAGAGAGATTACTCTTCCGAAGAACGTGACCAGCATTGGAAACTCCGCTTTTTCAGGATGTAACGGACTGAAAAGCATACAGATTCCATCAAGTGTGACAGACATTGATAAGTTTGCATTTTACAGATGCATCAATCTTGATGTCACGATTGACAATTCAGAAGGAAACGTGAAAGTTGGAGAGTTTGCTTTCGAAGCTTGCAAATCTGTGACATATCTAAAAAATAAAGATTTGACCGTAATAGACACTTCAGATACTCCTTTGAAATTCAGAATCACATCTGATTCGACTGCGGAGGTGATACGTGGAAATTACTCAAATCTTGATTCTATCTCTATTCCAGCCAAAGTACGTATCGGAGATAAAATATATAGTGTGACCAGCATCGAAGTATATGCTTTTTCTGAATATAGCGGTCTGACTAGCATCAACATTCCTGAGGGTGTCACTTCTATCGGTCATGGGGCTTTTTCTGGTTGTAGCGGTCTGACTAGCATCAACATTCCTGAGGGTGTCACTGAAATCGGTCGTGATGCTTTTTGGTACTGTAGTGGTCTGACCAGTGTCAACATACCTAATAGTGTCACTTTCATCGATGGTGGCACTTTTTGTGGTTGTCGCGGTCTGACTAGCATAGATATTCCATCTGACATCACTAGCATTGCAGATGCCGCTTTTTCTGGTTGTAGCGGCCTGACAAGTATCAGCATACCTGAGGGTGTCACTTCTATCGGTTCTTCGGCTTTTTCTGGCTGTAGCAAATTGACTAGCATCGATATTCCTAATAGTGTCACTTCTATTGGTGAAAATGCTTTTTATAAATGCAATAATCTTGATGTCACAATTGACAATTCAAAAAACAATGTAACGGTGGGAAATAACGCATTCTATAACTGCAAATCCGTGACATATCTGAAATAAAGGATTTCATGACGTAAGATAGAGAAGGGATGGACGACGGTTCATCCCTTTTTTCGTCGATATTTTTTTCAACCGTGGACGGAATGGGATCAATTCGTAATTCATAATGCATAATGCATAATTGTGGGGTAATCCACACATCTGGGGGACATCCCCTCGTAGAGACGCACGGACGTGCGTGTTATGGTAATTCGTAATTCATAATGCGTAATTGTTGGGGAAATCCACCCGTAGGGGCGATCCCTTGTGGTCGCCCTGGAATGAAATATAATGCATAATTGTGGGGGAATCCACACATCTGGGGGACATCCCCTCGTAGAGACGCACGGACGTGCGTGTTATGGTAATTCATAATGCGTAATGCATAATTGTGGGGTAATCCACACATCTGGGGGACATCCCCTCGTAGAGACGCACGGACATGCGTGTTATGGTAATTCATAATTTATAATGCGTAATTGTTGGGGAAATCCACCCGTAGGGGCGATCCCTTGTGGTCGCCCGGGAATGAAATATAATGCATAATTGTGGGGTAATCCACACATCTGGGGAATCCTCCTCTCGTAAACACACGGACGTGCGTGCCATGGTAATTCGACGGATTGTTTATTTGGAATTTTTGCCGTTGTATAATTTATTCATGATTTTGTAACATCGTTATTTTTATTGTCGTATGATTTATTCATAATTTCGCAACAATGTGTCATTTATGGCAGCATTGATATTTGAATTGTAATAGAATTATACAGATATGGCAAAAAGCCTACTTGTATCAATCGTGGCATTTGTGTTGTGCGTTACTGTTTTGGCGACGGAGATGGTTGTGAAACAGAAGAATGGAGAGAATTGGAGAATTAATGTAAATGAGGTGGAAGAGATTATTTTTGACGAATCAATTCCCGAAGATTCGGCAATTGTGGATACATCAGTAACGCCACTTAAATTCAAAATTTTATCTGATTCTACGGTTGAAGTGATAAATGACGACTCATATAGAGAAGATGCATTCCCTGAATCCATTACGATACCTGCCAAGGTACGAATTGAAGGCAAAATATATAATGTAATATCCATTGGTGATTATGCTTTTAGTGGTTGCTCAAATCTTTATGTCACGATTGACTTATCTTTGCAAATCTGTGACATACCTGAAATAAAGTCGACATTTTCTTAAGGACGACCACAAGGGATCGCCATTATGGGTGGCATTTTCCAACAATTACGAATTAAAATTATCTTCCGTCAACGATGCAAAAAATAAATCATTAAAATTTAGAGATATGAAAAAAATATTTACTTTATCAGTGATGCTCATTTTGTGTATGCTGACTTTTGCGACAGATTTCATGCGTATTAAGTTTAAAAATTATGGCTGTATTGAAAAATATGAAGTGGACATTATCGAAGAAGTCAACTTAGAAAGAAGTACAACTGCGATAGACTTAATGCGAATAAAACTTAAAGATGGCAATATCAAAATACATGAAATGAGCATTATCGAAAAAGTCGAATTTGAAATAGGGGAAGACACTTCTTCCATAGGAGATACAACATCGACAGATAGCTCTGTATTACCTTTAGCATTCAGCATCACATCTGATTCCACTGCGGAAGTGTCTAGTTTCCACACTTGTCATCAACATCAAAATCTAGATTCTATCTCCATCCCAGCGGAAATACAAATTGAGGGCAAAAAATATAATGTCACATCCATTGGCTCTTCGGCTTTTTATAAATGCCCCGGATTGACAAGCATTAACATCCCTGAGGGTGTCACTTCTATCGGGTCTTCGGCTTTTAAGGGCTGTGGCAGTTTGAAAAGTATCAATATCCCTAAGAGTGTCACTTCTATCGAGTCTTCGGCTTTTGGTGGCTGTAGCAATCTGACCAGCATCAGCATCCCTGAGGGTGTCACTTCTATCGGGTCTTCAGCTTTTTTTAACTGTAGGAGTCTGACCAGCATCAGCATCCCTGAGGGTGTCACTTCTATAGCGCGTTATGCTTTTTGGGGCTGTAGTGGTCTGACCAGCATCAGCATCCCTGAGGGTGTCACTTCTATCGGTGATTTAGCTTTTAGAGAATGTAGCAGTCTGACCAGCATCAACATCCCTGAAGGTGTCACTTCTATCGGGTCCTCGGCTTTTTATAAATGTAGCAGTCTGACCAGCATCTACATCCCTGAGGGTGTCACTTCTATCGGGGCTTCGGCTTTTTATGAATGTGACAGTCTGACCAGCATCTACATCCCTGAGAGCGTTACTTTTATCGGTGCTGAGGCTTTTATGGTTTGTAGCAGTCTGACCAGCATCAGCATCCCTGAGGGTGTCACTTCTATCGGGGCTTCGACTTTTGAGGACTGTGGCAGTTTGAAAAGCATCAGCATTCCGGAAGGATTGACAAACATCGGGGAAGATGCTTTTACATTTTGTCGCAGTTTGAAAAGCATAGATATTCCTGAGAGCGTTACTTCTATCGGTAATTATGCTTTTAGTGGTTGCTCGAATCTTGATGTCACGATTGACAATTCGGAAGATAATGTAGAAGTTGGAAGATATACTTTCCTCGGTTGCAAATCAGTCACATGGTTAAAAGAAAAAGATTAAATTGATTGCGATTGAATAGATAGATTAAGGGATGGACGACGGTTCATCCCTTTTTTCGTTGGCAATTTCCCCCATGGAACGGTTATCAAATCAGGCCATGGTTGGCAATCGTCGTAGACGGTTGGCTACCGTGGCCTGATATGAATGCGGAATTATATATGATAAATGCAAAACTATCGATCCTCGGCGATTCCTATAACCCCTAAAGGGGTAAGGGAGGGAATCCATCATCATTTTTTTTCTACCGATATGTAACGCCTAACGGCGTATCCCATGGGCGACCACAAGGGATCGTCCCTACGGGTGAATTCCCCAACAATTATGCATTACGAATTATGAATTGACCAAGGGTTCGCCCCCTACTGATGGTTTTTCCCAACAATTACGAATTATGCATTACGAATTATGAATTACAAATTAAGCATTAATTATGTTCAAAAACATTTATTTTCACTGACTATTTTGGTGAAAAGTTAACTAAATTCGCAAGAATAACATTCAGGAAAGACGACATTGCTGATCCAATCGGCAGACAATGTCAATAAAAGACTATTAATCAACCTTGTAGATGAGTAGTAGGGTAAGTATAGTTACTGGCGCGACTGGAAAAATCGGCAGAGTGGTCGCAGAAGAGGTCGCACGCCAAGGCAAACATTTGATCATCGCTTGCAGAAGTTTGGCTAAATCCAAAGTCCTGCTGGGTGAACTTAAGTCTGCCTACCCTCACAGCACTATCGAATCTATAATGCTTGATCTGGCTGACAAACGCTCCATCAACAAATTCGCTGAGATAATCGAGCAGAAATGCTACATCGTCACTGAACTTGTATGCAATGCCGGCGTCCTGTGCCAGTATGAAAGCCAAAACAAGGAAGACGTGGATATGTCCATGGCTGTCAACTATCTTGGCAATGTCCGTCTGATCGAACGTTTACAGCGATCATTGGCTCACGATGCGAAAATACTGAACATGGTGTCATCAATACGCTGGGGCACTATTTCTGGCGACCCGTTCCACCCGGAAGACAGGTTCAACAGATTCCGCAGATACGCAAGCTCCAAACTTGCCCTCTACGCCTATACCCAGCACCTGGCACGCAAGTATGACAATTCAAACATCTCCGTCTACGCGGTAGATCCTGGCATCGTCAACACGGTGATGATCACGAAAGGCAAATGGTTTGAAGGTATAGCAGATGTTTTTTTAAGTCCTTTTGTCCGCACTCCAGAAAAAGGGGCGGAAACAGCACTCTACTTGTTATCAAACCGTCCACAGACCACAGGAATGGTATATCACGACTGCAAAATCGAACAGTTTCCAGCCGACATGTACACCAGAGAAGAGTGGTCGCAACTTTGGGATAATACACAAAAGTATTTGGCAGAAAATATTTGACAGCTATGTCAGGTCAGTCGTTAACCATACAGCAGCAACAGCAGCTCAAACTGTCACCTCTACAGATTCAGGTGATGAAGCTTCTCACGCAATCCACGCTTGAGTTCAACGAGCGTGTAGAGCAGGAGATAGAGGAGAACCCTGCGCTTGAAGTCAACGACGATCACGAATTCGACAACGAGAAAAAGTCCGACAAGGATGATTTTGATGATGATGACAACGGGGACGGGGGCGACGACGACAATGGATTGGACTACGACGACGGGAACAACGACGACTTCACTTTAGGCGATTACGTGAGCACGGACGATATTCCGTCTTACCAATACAATGACATGACCGAACAGGAACGACGCCCCGAAATGAGTTTCCAGGCGGATGAAAGCGTGCTTGAAGACCTGCGAAAGCAACTCAACCTGCTTCCCCACGTTTCTGATGAGATAAAAAACATAGCATTATACGTCATCGGATGCCTCAACCCAAGAGGATATCTGGAAAGAGACACCGAAACCATCGTCGACGATTTCATTTTCATCGCGTCGAAAATGGTGACAGAGGCACAAGTGGAGGAAGCCATCTCCATTGTGCAATCACTCGAGCCTGCCGGTGTGGGAGCGAGAAATATACGTGAATGTCTGATCCTCCAGCTCAAAAGGATAGACAATCCGTCTGATGCCGTACTTCTTGCGATAAGGATATTGGAAGAGTGCTACACGGCTATAGAAGACAAACGTTTCGACAAGATACAAAAAGCACTTGGTGTGACAGAAGAGGAGGTGCAGGATGCCGTGGCGGAACTGAAAAAACTCAATCCTCAGCCTTGCCACACAAGTGACATACTTATGGACAATTCCGTTGTGATCGTTCCGGATTTCAACGTGCACGACGAAGATGGAGAGTTGGTGTTGACACTCAATCAAGCCAACACCCCTACCCTTCAGCTCAACAACCATTACGCAACAGTGCTCGAAGAATACGCCAACAACAGAAAGAACCAGTCGCGTGCTCAGAAAGAGGCGGCTCTTTTCATAAAGCAGAAAGTCGACGCGGCAAAATGGTTCATCTCAGCGGTGCAGCAACGTACCGACACAATGACCAAAGTGATGACCGCTATCATCAAACGACAAGGGGCATTCTTTGAGACTGGTGACGACGAGGAGCTCAAACCGATGATCATGAAGACTATAGCCGACGATACTGGATTCGACATCAGCACCGTCTCACGTGTCTGCAACAACAAATACGTCCAGACAGATTTCGGCGTCTTCCCACTGAAACATTTCTTCACAGAATCTGTAGAGACAGATCAAGGAGAGGTCCACAGCATGGCCAAACTGAAGAATCTGTTCTTGAAATGTATAGAGGAAGAAGACAAGAGGAAACCATTGTCCGACCAGCAGATCGTGGAGTATATGAAAGAGAAAGGATTCTCACTCGCTCGACGCACAATCGCCAAATACCGTGATCAGTTGGGAATCCCAAAAGCACAATTTAGAAAAGAAATTTAGATATAATGGAAGCATACACATCTCCCATTCTAATCAACCTATTTTGGTTTGTTATAATATGTTTGTCGTGGCGACACAAGATTGCCCGCCATATCGCTTTGATAGGAGGATGGTCACAGATATGTCTGACCATAGCAGAATCATATTACCCACAATTTCTCCAGATAGCAGTATATTCTATACTGATCGGATGGACATTGCTTGTGATCTTAATAAATTGGGGAGTCTCCAAAATCACGTCGAAAGACAATGTGGTGGTCCAAAATCTGTTCTACAGTTGCGCCATTGTCATTTTTGCATTCCTGCTAAACACGATCTATGTGCCAAAATTCTACCAGCTCGGAGTGCTTATGACAGCGATGGCATACTTGATGCTGTCTGTTTTTGCGATGGCAAACAAAATTGCGTTCGACAACAGAATATACATAAGCGGGACAACAGTAGGGCTCGCATTCCTGCTCGGGAACACCCTACATTTGATGATTGAGTGGACTGCTCTGGTATTTTTCTTTGATAATATCTTGTATGTTGTTGCATTTTTACTACTTTTGTTAGGTGCATTAGGATTTTTCTTAATGTACTACAGAAAAGTTTCATTCTTGAGTTTTGCTTCTGCATATGCATTGGGCTTCACAATGGGCTTTTATGGATACAGCATCATAGCAATGATGCAAAACGGGTAACAATAGTATTTAGTAGTATAGCATTTAATTATCTTGATAATGATTAATAGGGGATTATTAGCAATGCTTTTAGTAGCGTTTGCGTTGATAACGCAAAGTTGCAGTAACAAAAAGGAGGCGAATTCTGAAATGATCTTAAAAATCACAAATTCAGAGGAGTTCACTTCTTTTGTAAATGATTATAATAGCGGAAAGTTTCATATCAACGACACATTGATATCTCCACTAATAGTGACATTGGATAGTGATATATCAATCATTAACGATCATCTTTCCCCTATCGGTTCTGAAGAGTATCCGTTCATCGGTACATTCAACGGCAATGGTCATACAATCACATGCTGTGGCATTGGCAAAACAGAAAATGCGGACAACGTCGGTCTGTTCGGATACGCAAAGAACTCAACGATTAAAAGTGTCACAATAGTCACAGAGCAAGTCACTGGGCAACGCAATGTAGGCGTGATCTGTGGATACGCATACCGCACATTAATCTCAGACTGCAAGGTCAGCGGAAATGTTAAAGGAGACTCCTATGTCGGAGGCATCGTCGGATGCGCGAGCTACGGAGGAATCGCCGACTGCCATTTTGTAGGTGATGTCACTGCATCCGGATATGTGGCAGGAGGAATAGTCGGAATGCTTGAGTTTGGCGGTGTGACAAGAAGTTACGCAGGCGGACAAGTAACTGGCAAATATGGAGTACATCCTATTTCAGGAACAGATGCAGAAGACGTGATGGTGTCTGAATGTGTAGACAGGATGAACGTAATCATTGCAAGCAAAACAAACAAAAAAGAGATTGCGTCAGACAAATTGACTCGTCTGTTGTTCCAAATGTAATCGATGATAACAAAAACAACATAAAAGGCAAGTGGGACAACGCTTGCCTTTTTCATTTAATACAACCTGCTTATGAATAAATTGATTTTAATGGCCACAGGCCTTTCTCTAATGATGTGTTCCTGCAAAACAGCCGACGACGAGACTGAAGATCATAGCAATGGCACAGTTGACAAAAAGAGTAATTCAGAGGCACAAAAAGCTTACAATCTGATTAATGATATCCGCAAAGACCCGTCTGCCTACTCTACCCAAATGGGAGTAGACCTTTCTGGTGTGCAGACCCGCGTCGCCTTAAACTGGGATAATGCTCTTGCAAAAGTGGCACAAGAGAAAGCGGAAGACATGGCGAACAACAACTACTTCAGCCATACCGACCCAAACGGCTACGGAGTGAACTACTACATGTATGAGGCCGGATATGATATACCTGAGAGTTGGAGAAAAAACAAATCTGACAACTATTTCGAAAATATCGCAGCTGGAAACTCCACTGCAGAGGCGACTGTAAAGCAATTAGTTTACGACAGTGGCGCAGACAATTCGTCTGCCGGACACCGTGCTTCGTTACTAGGAATATCCAATTGGTGCAGCAATTGCACCGATATAGGCATCGGCTACGCATACAACGCCAATTCCACTTACAAACATTACTGGAGTATTATTATCGCCAAACACAAATAGCAAAGTCATCCTGCGAATGCGGATTTTGCCACTTTTAAGGCATAGAAGAAAACAAAAACATCCAGCCGTGGAAATTACGGCTGGATGTTTTTTATCTCGTCAAAACCGATCTTTTTACCGAATTCAGTTTGGCATAAAGATACGCTGATATCTTAAAGTGTGTGTTTAGACTTCCTTGTGATTCAAAATGACAGAGACATCTTTGTATTTTTCTTCTTCAATAAAGTTATTTAGAAGAGAGACTGTTTTTACATTAGATGTTTCTGTGTTAAACACGAAGATTGATTTATCCACAAGTTTTCCGATCAATACCGTAGCCGACTCATCCACTGATGTCGGACAATTCACGATAACCATGTCGAATCCAGATTTGACAAAGGCAAACAACGACTGCAGTTTGTTTTCGTTAAGCAAGTCGGAAGGATTTGACGGTTCACTTCCCGCAGGCATAACGAATAGATACTCATTATATTTGCTTTGATGGATATAACCCTGCCAAGACGCATCTTTTTCCGACAAGAAGTCATAAACGCCAGGCTCATTCTTCTCAAGAAGGGATTTGAATATCTTGTCGTCTTTGTCAAAGTTAATCAACGCTACTCTTTTCTGCTTCAAAGCAAACACTTTTGCCAAGTTAGCGGCAACGTAGCTTTTACCACTTTTAGCATGCAGGTCCGTAAGCATCACAGACTTCACCTCTTCCTCAGAGCTTGATTCAAGATTGGTTCTTAAATTTCTGAATGCTTTATTCTCATCATTCTGTTTCTCTGAGCCGACAACGATTTTATCCTCTCTGTATGGCAATTCTCCCAAAAGCTGAACTGGAAGATCTGCCAAGTCTTCCAACTTGTCTATCTTACCCTTGATTGACTCCCAAACGAATATTAATCCAGCTGGGATCAATAGTCCAAGAAGGAATGCTACTACAAAGATATTTCTCTTGATAGGGCTGGTCGGCTCTAGTTTACCGTTTGGTTGCGCGATGATCTGGTTGTTGTAGGCACTGTAGGCCTGGCTCAACTCATTCTCCTCACGTTTCTGAAGCAAGAACAGATACAAAGTCTCCTTTACTTTTTGCTGACGCTCTACACCAAGCAAATACTTAGTCTGAGTCGGGCTACTTGCGATCTTAGCTTTACTAGATGCCTCTGTCTTTCTCAAATTTATAATCTGGCTGTCGATAGCGTCTATCTGGCTGTCAATGCTGACAAGAATGGATCTTTCCATGTCTGCCAAGTTCTTGTCGTAGCTTACCACCATAGGATTCTTTACACTACTGTTTGATACAAGGTCATTACGTTTCAAAAGGAGTGCATTGTATTCCTCGATGCTCTTTTCAATAACTGAATTTGTAATATTAGTCACAGCTGGCAAGAACTGCTTCTCATGGTTGTTAGCAATGAAATCTCTGATGTATTCAAGCATTGCCAACTGGGCATCAAGTTCAGACACCTTATCTTGTGCCTGACTAGCCTTATCCAAGTGAAGTCTTGCAACCTCATCTACATCCGGAGTAAGATTCTTACTCTTGTATGTACTGATGTTTTCATCCACATTACCTAGCTCACGCTCGATCAACGACAAACGGTCATTGATGAATTGGCTGGTGCTGAGTGCAACCTTGTTCTTTCCCTCAAGAAGGTTTTCATTATATGCCTCAATCAAAGCGATAAGAGCGTCTTCTGCTCTTTTGGCATCAGCATCACTATAACTCAAATTCAGGATACTTGATTTCTTATCGATAAGACTGACTTGAAGTTTTTGCTTGAAATACTCAACTCCCTTCACCACTCCGAATCTAGACACATGGATATTCTCCGGGAAACTGTTTTCAGAACGATCCTTGCCATAGTTCTTGTATTCACTATTGTATGTCACAAGCACTCTAAGCTTCTTATACAAAATCATAGAAGTCTCCAAAGTTCCAGACAAAGAGTCTTCAATCTCTTTACCGGCATATTTTAGATTTGTGATTGTGAATTTAGGCTTATTTGCATCGTTATGCTTGGCTTGAGTGGAGTCGTTCGACGACGACTCAACATTACTCATATCCTTTCTCGCATATGCGATCATTGCTGTAGAATCCAAAGTGATATCAAAATCACAAACCTCATTTTCATCCAACCCCAAAATCTCAATGTTCACAGGATTCTCAGCTCCATAGATGACTCTTTTCTTTCCAAAAGAATACATTCTTTTGTATTCCATATCGAGATGCAGCTTCTTCACCACATTTTTTATCAGAGTCGAACTCTGAATTCTCGAAAGCTCGTTGTTGACGTTTGTGTTTCCAGAGAAAGTACCCAGATCCTCCGTCAAATCCGACACAGACACCTTATTGTTCTTCGACTCCTCTTTGATCAACAACTGCGTCTCTCTTGTATATTGCGGTTGCGCAGTATACACATGGTAGATCGCAAAACACATGCTTAATAATAGAGAGGCTCCAAAAAGAGGCCATCTTCTTAAACATTGTAACGCAAATTTTTTCAGTTTGTCAAATTTACTCTTTTTTGATGAGGTTGCCATCGTTTATATGTTTGTTGGTTTATTTTATTTTTTATGTTATTCAATAACTACCTTCCAACATTCTGCGTCTATTTTCACTAAATATACTCCAGCAACTGGTATAGTTATATTAAACATATTTGAATCCGCTTTTTTGCTTGCAACGACATTACCCAATATCGAGTACACACGCACGTCGCTATCCTTAGCATTCTGCACACAGATCTCCTTTCCGTTTGCGAACACCTTCTTTGCATCTTTTACTGTCTTTGATTCCACCACACTTGCACCAGGACATTTGATGCTTCCATTCGCAGCCAAAGGAGTGGATGTGATTATCTCATTTCCATCATCATCCGTACATTTTGCGAATTTTGTCATTGAAGACGAGCCATCTGAATCTCTTCCGTATGATTCATCCGCTTCCTGAGGAGTAGAAGTTATTCTGCTCAACTCTACGTCACTGTCAAGATAATATTTACGAAGAATAATGACTTCTGGCACAGCCGCACTCAACTTGAAATTCAGATGCAGTGGTCCAAGATCCGGTGTCTTGTCGGCCCACAATAGTCTGTAACCATAAGCAGGAACCATAACAGTATCACCAGAAGGAATAGTGCATTTTACCGCTTTCGTCTGGTTTTCTATTGTCATTCCAGCAATATCAACGTCTTTATCGCTTCCATTGTAAAGCTCGATCCAGTCTGAAGCCTCTCCGTTTTCATCCAACGTAGACTGGTTTGATGAACAAATCTCATTCAAGTATAGATTTTCAGGAAGCTTGCTATCCTTATCATGCTCGAAATAGATGCTTACTTTCAACTCCTCCGACTTAGCAACCGTAGTGAGATAGTTTTCCAAGTATTTGCTTCCATTGTCATTGCTCACCATTTCATTGTTGATCTCCCACCTCAAAAGTTTATAACCATAAGGTATGATAGGCTCAACCTTTACACGTTCATTTGAGTAACGTGATGTGTTGTATTTTGCGCCACTAAACTCTCTCTTATTAAGAAGGAATTTGAATTCAGGATTTTCTCCGCTTGGGAAAACCGCTCTAATTTTGACACTTACAAGATCATCACCTAATCCGAACTCTTTCTTCAATTGCTCAACTACGTATTTCTTTCTTTCCTTTGCAAAAGAACGCATAGTCTCAATCTCTTCGTGGTATTTGTCAAAATTTCCTGGACAATCCAACAGATCAGTGTGTTTGATAGTCGCACACATCTCATAATCTGTCATGCTAAAGATAGAATCAAGATTTGTGTCGATTCTTTCATCAGTAAACTGATTTTCTATTCTGTCGAGATACTGGTCAAGGAATTTCCAACGGAAATCCTCATTCTTCATACACGACTGCATTAGGATCAACGGTTTAGAAGACTGTGTCTTGATTGGCTTTGTAGTGAAATCAAGCATACAAGTGTCGACTGCTGATGCTCTTGGAGACAAACCGAAGTCTGTATCGTACAGGATCCAACGGAATCTTCCTCCATCATGTTTTCTCCACAATTTTATATTGTTTGTCACCCAATCGGTGTTACCAACATACTGCTGGATAATCTGATAGTCAACAAACTCGTCGATATCCATGTGAGTGTTGAGTTTATCGTAGAAATCAGCGGCATCATAATTCTTGCTCACATAATTGATCATATTGTCGTAAGCCTCCTTGGTTCCAGTCTCACACACGTAGCTTCCGTTACCGGTAAGCATATCTATCTCTTCCTCATCGAGTCCATAATTATGGTAGACGAAATCCTCGTCTGTTCTCTCAGTAAGAATCATCATTCCATAATACTCTCCGTTAAGGTAGAACGACACTGGTTGAGCCGCCTGCTTGTCGACATTCATACCGTCGGCAAGGCTCTGGATATACATATCCCTCCAACGTGGTTGCACGTAAGAGTATCCATTACCTCCGTTACGCAAAGCAAGGCTTTTATATTTTTTATATGAACGACTAGCAAAAAACGAATTATAGTTCATTTTGTTCTTTCCAGAACGTTTGTTAGCCTTGATTTTCAAACTCTTGCCCACATGAATTCTTGTACATCCTCCATACACTCCGATTTCCACCTCCTGACAATCAACGACCTTTCCGTCAAGGATATATTCAAAGTTGGCGGAACGCATCCAATCCTGATTATAGTTGGCGACGGGAGTACATGAGTTTTCGATTCCGTTTTTACCAACAACATAAATACCTATCATGTCATCAAAGATATCCTTGACGTTGGCTGAAATAGAAACGACAGGTAGTTTTTTGCCATCATTCTTGCAAGCGCTGTGATACTTGTCTGGAAGGATATAGCTTCCCGTCAACATTTCACTGAAAAGCATTCCGTCTTTGTATGCTCTTGCTCGCAACGATGTTGTCTTGTCTATGCTAATGGCTCCGGAATAAGTATTTCCACTTTCTGGAGTTGGGACATCCCCATTCAAAGTATAATAGATCTTCGCTCCTTCTGTAGCACACTCCAACTCTACCTTCAATCCCTCCTCATACAATCCTGGAGTGCCGGATTTGAAAGAAGGTGTCTCGACGCGATTAGATATTGTAGTGATCAATTTATCGTTCTCTTTTCCTGGAGTAGGCACCATAAAGCCATCCTGACAATAAGAAATGTGAGGATACTGACCGGGATATACAAACTCAATCTTCTTTCCATCTTTCTCGAAAGTTATCGAGCCTTCATCAGTAGACAACTTGTTTCCCACTCTACCCACATAGTTACTCTGGAATCGTGATGCTGATTGGCTGCTTGTCTCTGTCTTGCCAAAAAACATAAGAGAATATCCGGAAGGCAACACATGCGAGGAGTCTAATTTGACACTCCAATTCAACTTGCCCTCCTTGATGTTAGTCACTGTCCATCCTTTAAGGTCAACACTTCCTCCATCATTGAAGAATTCGACATAACCATCATAATTATACTTGTCGCTGAGAACAGTAGACACGTTGTTAGTCATGATTTCCGTAATGCGGACTTCTGCATTCGCACTAAAAAAACATGATACACCACACAACAATATATTAAAAGCAATACCCTTTCTAGTCATAAATTCGCGTTTTTAATTTGCAAACTTACAACTTTTTTACAAATGTATGACAAAGTTGTATCCGATATTTTAGACACTTTCGACCAAAACATAAGCATCAATGACACAGTATTCTTTATGCTTCCTATAGATTGAGTAATAATGAAATATGTTTGCCGACTGTTTCTGCCGAATATTCTTTTGCCTTTTTCAGACAATTAACCTTCATGCCTGTCAAGATCGACGGATTCTCCTTTATGCCGCGCAAAGTCTTCACCAACTCATCGTAGTCACACTGTGTGTAACCGATACCTGTCTTTCCATCTTCGACAAAATCCAAAAAGCTGTTCCATTTCGCTGATATCACAGGCAAACCTGCGGAATATGCGTCGATCAATGTGCCTGGCAAACCTTCTGTTGGGAATTTTGTAGGGAACAGAAGAGCATCGTATTCACGTAATACTTCCGTACTCTTTGTCGCATCCACACATCCACAATAACGGATGTTTTCAGGAAAATTCTTCTGTAGCTCTGTAAAATGTTCTGTGTAAGACGGATCTATCTGGCCATATATATCCAAAGAAAAATAGTTTGATTCTTTGTCTGTCGTTTCAATCACAGAATTCACAGCGTCGTCTATACCTTTCATCTCCATTATTCGTGAAAAAATACAAAGGCGAATAGGCGAAGAAATATTCATATTCAGCTCTTCTTCCTTTAGAATGGATAGATTCTTGAAATTCGGCACAATAGTGAGATTCTTGAATCCTTTCTCTTCCAACGCTTTCTTCATCACCGTCGTCTCAACCCAAATTTGATCGAATCTCTTCAATATAGGTTTCAAATAAGAATATTTCTCAATATAGTTTGAAAGCCATCCTCCAATCACATCATAGACAAGCTTGGTCTTCTTTCCTCGGAACAACAGACAAAGCAATGGGAATAGCAACAATGCGCCATGAGCAGGAAGGATTATCACATTCTCACTGTTTCTGCAAAGTTTAAAATAATTCCAGAAAAAAGAGACGGGAGACTTTCGCATCCCCTGCATATCCAATTCTCCGATTTCATTGTCGGGAAGCTGATCATGAAGTACACTTGCCAACTGCTTTGTCTTTACAGTTTGTCCATCAAAGAGTGGTTTTTGTTTGGCCAGATATCCTATTATTGAAACTTTATATTTCATAATAACCCATCTATTTTTACTTATTGTATAAATTCCTAATATTTATTTGCGCATTCACGCATTGTGAACGGTTTGTAACTTTCTTTGACTGGTATTACAGATTATTTTCACAGCATGTTTTTATCTGCAAATTCTTGTCACCAGCATAAAAAATACAGGCTGGTTATCCGATTATCTATAACCCAAATGCAAATGTTTAGGCATTGCATTATTTCCGATGGAATATCGGGCAATGAAATTTGGCAATTGTCTTAGAGCATCGACGTCGGGATATCGTCCTATTAGTAGTTTTTGTCGTAATCCTTTTCATTAAAAGGCCAAAAACTTCCAATGACATAAATCATTTACGATTTCTAACTCCTAACAATCGCTTTATACGATTGAAAAATGGCGTCCACAACCCGTAGATCTGCATCAAATTCTCTTCAAGACAACCATTATTAAACTCGTTACGATGCAAGTCAAAAGGATTGTCTCCTGGATTTATCCATCCGATTTTAACAGTGGCAGCAAGTTTGAACCCTTTTTCCTTTATGACTTCAACAGTGTTCTCATCCAGATTTCCATTAGGATAGGAATAGATGAAGGAACAATCATCCTCTGTTATATCCTTCATTATTTGAGAACACTTCTCGATTTCTGCAGACAGCTCCTGCTTAGAACACTTGTCGCTCATCACATGGTCATGGGTATGATTACCAAAATTTGCCCATCCGCTCATTTTCATCTTCTGAAGCTCAGCCTCATTCATTGTGATTCGTGGGCCTTTATATGCAGGAAGCATATCTATAATTTTGGCTCTTTCCCCATTAGGCATTTTCCAAAGGTCGTCAACTTCATTATATAAATCAGACTCACGGTTTTGGAACGCTCTCGAATACCAATAATAACCATCCTCTATTCCTTTTGTTGCGATAAAAAAAGTCGCAGGAATGCGATACTTCTCAAGGACAGGCAGCACATTGTCGTAGCCACTCTTCCATCCGTCATCGAAACTCAGCCATACATATTTTTTATTCAAAGGCTCTTCCCCCGAAATTAAAGAATATACTTTTTCAGGAGTGATAAAGACATACCCGTGACTGACAAGCCACGCCACCAGCTTCTCAAAAGGCTCTTTTTGCTGGTCATGACCGTATATCGACAATATAGCATCTTGTCTTAGCGAACATTTTTCTATCTTCTTATAAAACAGAAAATAAAGGATCTTTGCTATTAGTTTTCTCATCTCTAATAAATCTAATTTATATAAATTTGAAACATTTCTGATATTCCATCCATGTTACCTAGATTAACGTCTAAATTATTCTAGCCCGAAAGATATAGAATATCAGAAACATAACAAGGTAATATATCCTAAGTCAAAACACTAATTGAAGACAACGGTTATCCCATCTAAAGAACTTAGTCTCTTCTAAAGATATCTCTGGTATAAACCTTCTCTTTCACATCGTCAAGACAGCTGTCATAACGATTGGCGATAATCGCCTGACTTTGCTTCTTGAATTCATCAAGATTATTGACAACCTTAGATCCAAAGAAACTCTCTCCGTCAGACAACGTAGGCTCATATATAATTATCTCAGCTCCTTTTGCCTTGATACGTTTCATGATTCCCTGGATGGCAGATTGACGGAAATTGTCTGAGTTAGACTTCATAGTCAGACGATAAACACCTATCACACACTGATGTTCCTTGCTTGCGTCCCACTGTCCGTTCTCTCCATAATAGCCTGCCATCTTCAATACCGCATCAGCAATATAATCCTTGCGTGTACGGTTACTTTCCACAATTGCAGACATCATATTCTGTGGAACGTCAGCATAGTTGGCAAGAAGCTGCTTTGTATCCTTAGGCAAACAGTAGCCACCATATCCGAATGAAGGATTGTTGTAGTGAGTGCCGATACGAGGATCAAGTCCTATTCCATTTATAATAGCCTGCGAATCAAGTCCTTTCACCTCGGCATATGTATCAAGCTCATTGAAATAGCTGACACGAAGAGCAAGATATGTATTAGCGAAAAGCTTTACAGCCTCAGCCTCTTTCATACCCATGAAAAGAGTATCAATATTCTCTTTGATAGCTCCCTCCTGAAGTAGTTTTGCAAATGTTTCCGCAGCTTTCTTTAGGAAATCCACGTCAGCCACTTTTAGAATCGCCTTGTTTTCTTCCTCAAACTCCGCACTTTGGATAAGTTTTGGATAGCCTACAATGATACGTGATGGCCATAGATTATCCTCCAATGCCTTCGACTCACGCAAGAACTCAGGAGAGAACAGAAGGTTGAACTTCTTCACTCCCTTTGCCGCATACTTAACGTACAGATTACGTGTATAACCCACAGGTATTGTAGACTTGATCACCATCACTGCATCTGGATTTACACTCAGGATAAGATCAATCACATCCTCAATATGATGAGTGTCGAAGAAATTCTTGACAGGATCATAATTTGTAGGAGCGGCGATGACTATAAAATCAGCATCCTTATAAGCTGACGCACCATCAAGAGTTGCTGTCAGATTAAGTTTCTTTTCAGCAAAATATTTCTCGATGTATTCGTCCTGAATGGGTGAGATTCGATTATTTATCTTTTCTACCTTTTCAGGAATCACATCAACAGCTGTAACCTGATGTTTTTGAGCCAACAATGTCGCAATTGACAATCCTACATAACCAGTTCCAGCAACAGCAATCTTTATATCATTAAAATCTTTCATATATTTTTCCATTTATTTTGTTGTTCCATAATATTTTGCATACCACTGAGCAAACGCTCTCAAACCTGTTCTCAAACTTGTGCTTGGTTTGAATCCAAAATCCTGCTCCAATGGAGTCGTATCCGCGAATGTCACAGGGACATCACCAGCCTGCATCGGCACAAGCTCCTTATGCGATTCAAAATCGTAATCGGCAGGAAGCACCTTGGCTGCGATCAGCTCCTCCTGAAGGATAGTCACGAAATCAAGAAGATTCTCAGGCGAGTTGTTTCCGATATTGTAAACCTTATATGGAGGGATAGGCAATCCATCCTCACCATTCTGTTTCTCTGGAGCATGTTGCATCACACGTACCACTCCCTCCACGATATCATCCACGAATGTGAAATCACGCTTGCAATTTCCGTAGTTGAAAATCTGGATCGTCTTGCCCTCACGAAGCTTGTTTGTAAAGCCGAAATATGCCATATCAGGACGTCCGGCAGGGCCGTAAACGGTGAAGAATCTCAATCCCGTTGACGGAATATTATAAAGCTTCGAATATGCGTGAGCCATCAGCTCGTTGCTCTTCTTTGTCGCAGCATATAGAGAGACGGGATTGTCCACCTTGTCGTCTGTGGAATACGGCACCTTCTTGTTTGATCCGTAGACGCTTGAAGACGATGCGTATACAAGATGTTCCACCTCGTTATGTCGGCAAGCCTCAAGAATATTGTAGAATCCAATCAGATTAGACTGGATATAGGCATCCGGATTGGTGATACTGTAGCGGACACCTGCCTGAGCCGCGAGGTTCACAACGACAGCCGGCTTATATTCAGAGAAAATATTGTCTATAGTGGCCTTATCTGCAATGTCTCCCTTGATGAATGTCCAATCACGACCAAGAGAGTCTATCTCTTTAAGTCTCTCATTCTTGATATTGACATCATAATAGTCTGTAATTGAATCGACTCCAATCACACGGATACGCTCAACATCATGAAACAGACGTTTCACAAGGTTTGAGCCAATAAACCCTGCCGCACCCGTGACAAGCACCGTCTTTCCTTCTAGAGATATATTATATTTTACCATAAGAAACTATTTATTTAGTTTAGCCATCCATCTTAAATGAAGATTAAACTTACTTATAATTTATAGTGATTCTATAAGTTTAATATACGATTTTATGAATTTCTCTTCCGTGTTTCGCTCAAGACATAGTTGACGATTCAAAACTCCCATCTTACGGCGTTCTTCCTTAGTGGTAGACACTAATTTTTGAACAGCACTTACTATATCATCAACGTTCTCTGGATCAAACAGGAATCCACTGACACCATCCTCCACTATGTAAGGATTCTCATACACATTGCTGCATATGACAGGCAGTTCGCATGCCATCGCCTCTGCGACAACATTTGGATATCCTTCATACAGGCTTGGAAGACAAAACGCGTCGGCTTTACGATATTCCTCTTCAATCTTCTGATTTGCCTCATGAAGAGTGAGGTAATCCGCAAGTTCCAAACGCTGATATTCCTTTTCTACCTCAGCATAATAGCTAGGGTTGTCGTTTTTGTCACCATACCAGTCGAAATGGACATTAAAACCCAAATCCTTCACTTTACGTACTGCCTTCAGATAGACCAACATATTCTTCTGCTCCGTGTAACGGGCTACAGTCACTATACGCATCGTCTCATTTTCCACAGGTTCAGAAGCAGGTGTGAAACGATTTACATTTACAAAGTTAATAATAGGACATACCTTCTCACTAAGAAAAGGAAAGTTTGTGCTAATAAACTTACCCTGGCTATGGCTGTTAGGCACAATAGAATCAGCCATTCTGTAAAGGTTAAACTGAATCTTGTCCCCTGTAGTGATACAAGTATTGTTATTACGCTCCGACACTACCAACTTAGCCTTAAAAAACAATTTTGCGAGACACATGGCCTTGTTGACTGACGGCAGGTAAGAGATAACCACATCAGGATTATACTTACGAACATATTTAGCCATACGCCATACACGTGTCTTCTTATTTTGCAATTCTGGCAGAAACTCATAATCGGCACCATTTTGACGAAGAAGTGGTTCGTAAAATTGGTCTTTTATATAAGTGATCAATCTGCATGGATAGCCCGCCTTAGTTAACATTATAGTCAGACCGCAGATCTGACGTTCCGCTCCTCCTGAACCCAAATGCTCTGTGATCAATAATATTCTCTTCATGTTATTATAGTTATATCCCCATTAATTACTTCCATTTACGCATATTCAAAATCTCTTCTTCATCCTCTTTTGACATGTAAAGAGCAATGACCGTGACATATGTAATAGTTTCTACATAGTAGTTCTGATAATAGTAGGATATACATCCAACTACAGGAATACTAAGCAAGAAAAACATAATCATTAACTTTTCAAAGGGGAAGCACCTCACTTTCCTACCGTTGACGGTATGAAAGACATCCGTATCCTTGTAAATAAAATAAAATAGGAGGACAAACACAAAGGTTATCATAAATGGTCCAAAGTTACCAGCGGAAAGCATGAACGAGCCCAAATGGGTATAGAACACACCTAAATCCATGTTTGCCTTCAATCCCATCTCGGCCTGATAAGCAGTACCTCCTTCACAGTCCTTCAATATAAACTTATGCAAAGAAGGGAAAAGACTCTTTGTTGTCACACCGTCAGGGGCAGGATAATAATCCCACAACTCACAAAAATGATAATATGGCTGACCAAGATACAGTACAATTCCTCCCTCTGTACCTCCGTCTCTCTCTTCAAAACGGTCCTTTGTCACAGATATACCATAAGCAGCAGCTCCTAGGATCAGCATTGCACTGAATCCTATAGCCGTACTTTTAATCTTAGCAGACATCTGATTCCAGAACATCGCGACAGCCAAACCTAAAAGAAGGATCCAGAAAAAAGTAGACGAACGGTCGACCTGCAACATACCGACTATAATGACCGTTGTTGATCCCAAAAGAGCCATTGCGTTGATCCACCATTTCTCATTCAAAAAAGTGATATTGTATAAGAAGATAAAAATCATGATCACGCTAGAATTGACCAACACTCTGACAGGATAAAGGATCAGTTCTATCGGTCCCGGATACGACGTGAGCTGATAGGCGTCTCCTTCATACACCAGACTTTTCAATTCTCCAAAATCACCATACGACAATATAAATTTCAAGTCGCCAAAATAAGCGAGAGAATAGCTTACAAATGAGAAAAAGTAAATATAATTCAGAATTCTTATGAATTTCTTGTTACTGACAACCAATCCCTCATACGAATTGAAATCGACGATAGCCACGGGAATAATAAACATTGTCAGCAGCAAACAGTACAATATTGTCGGCAACAAAGATGCAAAAGAGACGAGGTTTGGATTCAACCCCATCACATCAATGCCAATAGCGAGCACGGATGTCACCGTATACAATAAGGAGATATACGTGCTTGCATCTATACCTCGTTTTTTCAAGAGGTATAACGTGAGTAAGCTGAAATATATTGCCGGTATATAATTCATAGATTATCTGCGATGTATTTAAGGAAGTTCTCTGGCAAAATCTTGTCCTTAAACGGATTTGGTTTGCTCACATAATCTTTGATGCGTTGTGCGTCAAACTCACCATTCTCCGAAATCATACAGATATAATCCGGATCATAGAATCTAGACCTTGTCATGAACGAATTGTTGGTCAGAAGCATTTTTCCGTATGTAATTGCCTCCCAGACACGTAAAGTTTCTCCTTTAGCACCTTGCTGCATGATTTCCAATATACATTTTGTATGCTGTACGTATTGGACACACTCCTCGTATGAGAGCCACGTCTTTTCTGTCACATAACGTATTCCGCGTCTCTCCTGATTATACGGAGGTTTTGCATCCATCACATAGAAGAAACAGTTTAATCCTGCCTTTTCCAATCTGTCATAAGTTTCAAGAATTGTCTTCATGCGATTCTTGGCTCCGCCCACAAAAAACACATCTGTCTCCGGAGTGTTGTTTGGCTTTGTGATTTTTGCCTCAGCATAAACAGTAGGATGATAATACATATTGTATTTCTCTGCATCATCCCTGTCGTAGCTTACCAACATGTCGACCATTCCTCTAAGAGCATCTGGCTTAGCGCTATCCGGCCATGTCGCTACTATATCCCAATAGTTGACAACCAATTTGCACCCGAGATAGTTTTTTCTGAGCCAAACCACATAATCCCTTATATAATCATACTCCAACAATCTAGCGTCAAAAATAAATACAATCGGTTTATTTGGGTCTGCAAAATCATTCTTAAAGTATGAGTTAAACCACAATGACTTGAATGGTATATTAAAATATTTGTTCGTCGTCTTGGAGTGCTGGAGCTGGTATAGTATCCTCAAAAGTTTATTCTTGGGGTAGAAACTTAACACAGACTTGACATTAGGTCTTTTGCATACCTCCGCATATATCACTCTGTTGAACTCAAAAAAGCCCTCCAAAAATAAGACGAAATTATATTTATCCATGTTTTCTGAACTTTTTTACAAACGACAATATATATTCTCTTTCCGATACCGAGAAAAGAACATAATAACAAGTAATAGCATAAGCTATTGCCATAACCGGCACTGAGATCAGCAAAAGTTTGACCCCGTCGAAACTTGTATATACCAGATACAAAAGAGGTGTCATTATCACTATAAGCGAAATGATCGGCAATATTGTCTTTCTCAAATATACTTTCACATCAAAACCAATCAGCGAATTAAGGAAACGCAATCCTATAAATCCATTCAACACTCCTCTGGTCATGAATCTCGACAACAAAATCCAATAATATGGTTTGAGGCCTGATCTGAAGAGGATATATGAAATGGTAAGATCAAGTAAAAAACTTCCGCCAATCGACAACTGATACTTGCTTATTTTTCCAGTCGCCATAATCGCACAATTGAATGGTCCTGTGATAGCGTCAATAACACAGCATGCTATCAATATTTGACAAAAATGCCCTGCATCCTCCGGCACATTATTGCTGAGCCATATTTCCAAAGCAAGCTGTATGTTTATGATAAGCAGACATGCCGGCAAAAACATCAAAGCGAAAGAGAATTTTGAAGTGCTGTTTATAAGACTGCTTACACGATTGATCTCTCCCTGGGCATACGATTTCACAATCTGTGGCTGGAATGAAGTCTGGAAACTTCCAATAAATGTCTCCAAAGCAGTCAACACCTGGTTGGCGATACCCATCGCCGCATTCGCGACCACTCCACAGAACATGTTCAGCATGAAAAGGAATCCATTCTGTGTAGCCACATTGCTGAATCCTCCAAATAATGTCCATCCAGAAAAAGAGAACATTTTGGAAAAGATTGATTTGTCCAATATCCATTTGTACCGACAAGTTGTGAAAGTGCGGTTACAGAAGAATTTATAGACCATCAACATTGTAAAACTTTCCAACGAAAGCAAACCTGCATAAGTGACAAGTCGGTCATCCTCTGTCATTCCAATTGCAAACACTATTCCAAGCTTTAACAATGCGTCTACAATACTTGCATATGCGAAAAAATCCAATCTCTCATAAGCCACAACACTCGCGGCATACGGTGCTCGAAGGAAATTCAAACAGAATGTCATAATCGAAAATTGGAAGGCATAGTTGGCAGCCTCAAGTCTTCCTTCAGGAAAAGAAAGACGATTATTGAGGAACCACACTCCTACTGTCCCCAACAACACAACCGCAACCACAACCATTATTATCTGGATGGAGACAGCCGTGTTGAAGACTCTTTTCATTTTATCCAGATCTCCTTCTCCGAGAGAAACCGTCAAAAAACGTTGGGATGCCTGTGTCAGAGCATTATCCAGAAAAGAAAACAATATTACAATGCTTCCGACAACACTGTAAACTCCAAAATCGTTTACACCAAGTTTCTCAAGTAACGCTCTAGACACATATAATGACACCAGCATCACTATGATGGTGCGGGCATATAAGGCTAAAGTGTTCTTAGCTATTCTCTTATTTTCAGCTGTATAGTTGCTCATCGTCTAAACTTACAAAAATGCACACTCTCTACGATATATGGCAAAATCCTTATTCTTTAGGCTCCTACATAAATCTTCATACTTGGAATCATATGAAGATGGATTAGGGAATCGTTTGTTGAACATATCACACGTCAACACGAAAATCGCAGATTCCACCTCCAGGCCTAACGCAAAAGTTCGTTGCCAATTAATTGCGATCTGCTCAAACATCTTTTTTATATCATAGTCAAGTGACTCTCCTTTGGATATCAATTTCTGTTGGTCAGCAAGCAATGATCTTGTCACATAAAAACTGTCAATAGTCTTTGGCTTACCTTTATGTGTATGAGTGACGCTATTTGGATTTGTAGTGTAAGAATACACTACATCAGGAATAGTGACAAAACGTTTTGATCTAGGCACAATCAACATTGAGACAATTGAGTCTTCAAACCAATATTTCTCAGGGAAATAGATATCCTTAAACAACTCTGCCTTAAATAACTTGCCACAAGGGAATCCTTTCATATCACGTCTTGAAGCATTCGTGTTTAAAGGATGTGAATAATTATGAGAAATTACACCATCCAATGTCTTTTCGTCCATAGATCCCTGCACAATATCAGCATCATTCTCGAACGCCGCATCCAACATCGCCTCTATTGACCCCTGTGGTATTTCATCGTCAGAATCCACATAAGTTATATATTTTGCGAAAATCTCTTTCAACGCAGTGTTGCGGGCTCCTGCATGGCCCTTATTCTCTTGTGTATAAACAATAACTCTATCATCCGACTCATATTCTTTTAATATATCGCCAGATTTGTCCGGTGAGCCGTCGTTCACCGCAACTATCTTAAAACTATATTTGGTTTTCTGATTCAAAACAGAATCAATACATTTCCTTAAAAACGGTTCAGCCTTGTATACTGGTATTATAACCTGAAGATCAATATCCTGGGATATTATTTTATTGTCACATAACGCAGAACTTTTCACGTCAGCATAATTCTTAGAAAGTATTTCTTCTGATTTTTCTGCTGACATAGGAACTAAGGATTCTCCTCTTGAGAATATTTTGAATAACAGGTTTTGAATCCAACTTCCGCAATGCAACAACAACAGTCCTTTATTGATTTTTCTTAATGTTAAAACTGTATTTATCTTCATTTTACGTTAAGGCTATACTTATATTAATACATTTATTTGTGACCTGAAAATGTGTTTGTTACCTGTTTTAAGAGATTATAGCACATATTGCCACAAATATAGTTTTGCAAATTTATAAAAAAAATAGTGATGAAGACTTTGGAATTAAATATTTTTACATTTTCCACAGGCATTTACGATTGTATAAATGCAAAAAAATGGCTGTGGATTTTCATCTACAGCCATTCAATGTCAGAATATTGTTATTATTTATTGTCAAGTCTTCCAAACACACTCTGAAGGACATCAGAGACACGTGCGCTTGCGTTGTGACGGATATCGTATTCCTTTTCTGAAACTTTTGTGAACAAACCATTCAATGCCTCACCAGTGATATAACCGGACAAATCTGGATTCACCTGGTTGATAGTTCTCAACTTTTCAAAATACTCATCAGGAACGACACCAAGCTTACGAGCCATTTCAAGTGCCATCTTAGCTGTATTGCTGTCAAGCAACTCCACAAGCTTATTGTTGTATGTGGCATACGTATTCCAAGCAGCTGTCGGTGTCACATTTGCCACCTTGATTGTGTTCAACGAATCTGTGATAGATGGGACAAAAGCGTCTGTCAACTGAGTGAATGTGTTCTTCTGAAGATATTGTGTAGCGGCATTGTCAGCACCAAACAACAACTGTTCCGCATCAGCAAACGAGATGTTAGTGATCGCATTTGCGAAAATGTCAATAGATTTTGGAGCTGCGTTTTCTGCGGCACGGTTGAATAGTTTTATGATTGTGTCTGAATCAGGGATAGACAAACCAGATGCGTTGAGCATAGAATTGAAGGCAGGATTGCTTGAAACCTGTTGCACCACATTAAATGTTGTGATCGCCTCTTTAGGCAAACCAATACGGACAGCAGCGTCTGCGAGATAACCATCTTCTGCTCCAAGATTCTTGGCTGCTGTCTCAATTCCTACTTTTAAAGCAGCCTTCAATCCAGAACTTACATCAAATCCTCCATTTCCGTTAGCACCACCTGCCATAGATTTGATTATTTCTTCTGCCTTACCACTTTTAACTGCATCCACAGCCACCTTACCGACAGTAGATAAAATATCACCGAATAATCCCATAGTTCTCTTAATTAATGTTTGTAACTTCAAAAATCAAAAATAATGTATTTTTATGAAATCCTTTCTTCGATGAAGAAAAATAATAAGTGTCTGCAGACTTTTTCTCTCATACTTCCATATTGGAAATCAACAACTATATTTTTACTCTTCCAGACAAAGTACCTTCATTTGATATTTTCTTCGCTGGAATTCCGGCGACAACTATATTCTCTTCATCAAAGCTTTTCGTGACTACAGCATTGGCACCAACTATCGTACCTGTCTTGATACTGACTCCTATCATAAGTTTGCATCCCGCACCCAAATAAAGTTTATCCCCGCCTGACACCGATTCCGAAACATTAACACCACACTGGACCACACAATTTTCCCCAAATCTGGCACTTGGATTGACGACAACATAGCCATAATGAGGTAAATATAGACCTTTACCAAAACAATTCGGACCAATTGTTATTCCTGTCATAACAGAATAATGGTTTAACAGCAATTGCCATAATCTGATTCGTAGCTTACATTTGTTAGTGTTACTTAAGTAAGCGACCTTTCTCAAACAATACAGATATTTATATATAGCATTAAAGTACTTAAAAATATTGTCAGACACTGAATTTGCTTTCATATCTGCCATTACATACTCTAAAAAATCTCTTTTACTTTCTATCATATTGTTTTGTACAAGTTTAAATTGATCTAAATAACGTTCACATATAGCCACATGTCTCCTTACTTCCAAGGCTCGACATGTATACTTATTATTGTCTGATGTCCGAACTTTTCCTTTAAATCTTTTTCTATTTGATCGACCTTCTCATGACATTCATAAAGAGAGATGTTTCCATCCATTCTAACATGCATCGTTATCGCATAATTAACACCCACCTGACGAGTGCGCAAATTATGCATTTCCGTCACTCCTGGATAAGAATTCACTATCTTTTCTATCTCTTTTTCCACTTCTATAGGCAAACTGCTCTCAAGCAGCTGGTTGACACTGCTTCTTATAAGCTGTATAGCGACCCTAAAAATAAAGAAACTGACTATTACGGCCGCCAATGGGTCAAGTATCGCGAATCTGGGTCCAAGCAGACATGCCGCTCCAATTCCAATTGCGGTTCCTATTGATGAAAGGGCATCACTACGATGGTGCCACGCATTCGCCACAAGGGCCTCACTGTTAAGAGTCTTACTTTTGGCCATAGTGTATTGGTAAATGCCTTCCTTCATAAGTATGCTGGCAATAGCTGTGCCTAAAGCGAACCATCCCGGCGACACGAGTTCATCCCCGTCAACCAAAAAGCCATAAATCTTTGTCGTTCCACTCAACAGGATGCCACCTCCAACAAGAATCAACAGTAATCCTATAATTGTAGTAGCTAGAGTCTCATATTTGCCATGTCCGAAAGCATGATCCTTATCAGAAGGTTTACTGCTTACCTTTAACATCACAATAACAACAAAATCAGTAAGGAAATCACTGAGTGAATGAACACCGTCTGCCACCATTGCCGCAGAATTACCCAACACTCCGGCCGTAAACTTTAAAACAATAAGAATAGCATTTATCACTGTCCCTATCAAAGTCACCCTTACTATTTCCCTTTGCCTATATTCTATCTGATTTTCCGCCATTTCATCGTTCATTTTTACGTTTCCTTTCAGAAGTTTCTCTATGCTTTGTATGACGTTTATCATTTTTCATAGAGTCATAGTCATCATCTTCTTTATCCTTACTACTTTCATCCGATGACTCTTTGTCCGCATCTCTAGTTGATCTACGTTCTTCTATTTTCTTTTCTTGATTATCAAAATCATTATCTTCTTCATATTCGTCATCTTGTTTTATCTTCCTAGTTGACGATGAAGCACTTGGCTTCTGACGATGCAACTTTTGGTCTTTCACCTTTTCTATTCCCTGCTCAGCACGGATTCTATCAAAATCCTTCAACTGATCATTTTTCTCTTTCTTTACATCCTTGTTACGCTTAACCGCATCCAGATACTCTTCCAGTTTACGTTTCTCCAGTTCCTCGTCATAACGTTTATAATCAGCATCCGCAGTGAACGATGTCCTGTAACGGTATGATTCCACACTGAAATATTTGAATCCAGTGATAAACAGGATTCCAATAACGCATAACATATAGATTTGTTTATGCAAACTGGATTTCAAATCGGCATAATATTGCACGAACAGCATTATCAATCCAATACAGAATAATGATGACGCTCTATCCTGCAATACCCTGATCTCACAAAGGGAAAAGACAAGAATGAAATAAATAACAAAAACATTCTTTGTGACATTGTCAGTATTTTTGCCGACCTTAAAATAATTAGGAAGAAAGAAGAACATTATATACGCAAAGCATACTATAATTTTTCTCATTCCAATATTATAATACGAATCAGCATAGACTATATTGATATAATATTTCTGAATTTTCGACGCGATATGTTGTCCTCCATAGGTATATAATCCAGTAAGTACAATATTGATAAACTTGATTCTGAATATGAAAATCACCATAACCACCGTGAAAATCCATAATAGCTGATTCTTTGTAAGCGTGATTCTCAAAAGTGGGTATACTATTATATAGAATAGAGAAGTGGTATGAAAAGTCATTCCCAAAAGATTCAGCAACACATAGGAGAACACCTGTTTGTTTCTGACATACTTCAATGACATCATAAACAACAACACAGAATTTGCGTTACGCAATTGCTCTGCATGGAACACCCATCCCCACCAAATGAAGTAGATAAGCAATGCTAACACACAATAGTTGGTCTCGCGTCTGAAAAAATAAAAAAGCACAATTGAGTCTATCAAAACATAGACAAATTGAAATTGCCAATAACTCATTCCCAGAGTCTTAGCAATTACTTCAAACAAATTAAAACCAATTTCGAAATCTGTATACCAATCCTTAGAATAACGTCCTAAAATAAAGTCTCCTAATGTAGGAGCTTCTTGATAATTCTCATAATACATCATCACATCCATTCCTGTCCATCCCTTCAATCCTACAAAAAGAGTGAACAGGAAAAGTGAAAATATGAAAACATATTTAGTCCTGTGATTATGGTTTTGTAGATTAAACTCTACAAAAACCAACATCACCAGTATGGCCATAAAGCAGAAATATGGTATTGAGACACTTAAATCCATCCTATGGCTCTTTTTCTATTATCTTTTTACTATTGCGACAGCACGAGGTCTTACATTGCTATAGTTGTTAAATTGCTGACCTAAAGAATATTCTGTACCATTTATCCACAATTTCGGAACATATGAGCCAGTTGCAGATCTCTCATATCCACAACAAACAACTATACCATTCAAAACATCAATATCCTCTACCATAGCTTGTGTGGATCCAGACGACAAATCATACTCTTTGCAATTATTGATTCGGTTTTCCTTATTGCTCTTCTGAGATGCTGTCCAATACATTGCATGGTAACCGTCGTTTCCTCCTATATAGAACAACCCTTTCTCATACTTAATGCAAGTAAGCGACGTTCCTGGTCCCTCTCGTTTCAAATTATTGTTGGAACGATTGATCCATACTTTCGGCAAATAACCGACTCCTGAGTTTCTTTCTCGACCGACACACCACCAGTTATCTCCATCGGAAACAATGTCATTGGCAACAGCAGGATAAAATCCATTTTCATCGTCATCATTATCCTGAGACAATCTATTGTATGCCTGTCCGTCGATCCAAATACGAGCCTCCTCAACATCATTTTTGTCAGCGTTACAGCCATAACCAGCGATATAACACTTATCATTGCAAATGCTCAACTTAATCGCTCTCGAACCATTTTTTAGCACCTTAGGATTTATGCCCTGCCACATTTTGGCAGATTCTTCATATCCTTCCTTCTGAAAGCCACAAGTGTAAACCACTCCCAATGAATTCACACCTATGCCCATCGCAACACGACCTTCCGGCAACTCGACCTCATTATCGTCTTTCCAATAAACAGCCGCATTTCCGAAACATCCTGCCGCATATACTGTTTTTTCCTCTGTCACACAAATATCAAAAACCTCCACGCCTTCATCTCGTCCAGGAGACAATTTTCGTACAGATGGAGACTCTGCACTTGACTTAGGGTTAGTCCAAATTCCTGAGCATAATATACTCTTCGCTGATGCTGAAGGTATGCTGTCATACGAAAACGCCATATACACAGCATACTTTTCATCACTGAACGTATCTATATCCGGGTCTGGGTCTGGTTCCGGATCTGGATCTGGGCGACATGAAGTCAATGCAATCGCACATAATGCGATATATGATATTTTTGATTTCCAGAGCATATTAAAATAATTCTATTGATGTCTATTGATTTCGTTTAATTAAATAATGGCATGATATATGTGTCCTGAATGATGAACATCAACGCTCCTGCCAAATATCCTAACAATGCTATCAATGAGACTTCCTTCAAATACCATCCGAAACTTACCTTCTCAAGTCCCATAACCACAACTCCTGCAGCCGATCCTACAATCAAAATGCTTCCACCTACTCCTGCACAATATGCAAGGAACAACCAAAACGCACCGTCAACAGCGAAATAAGCAGTTGTTGGATCAATCTCATACATCTTCATCGCTCCAGCGACAAGTGGTACATTATCAACAATTGAAGAAAGAATACCAATAATGATATTAATTGCATAAATGTTTCCAACACTCTGGTCAAGCCATTCACTCAACTCACGAAGAATGCCTGCAAATGATAGAGCGTTTACAGCCATCAAAATACCCAAGAAGAATAGAATTGTTGTCATATCTATTCTCTTGACAACCTTCTGAATACGTGCTTTTTTCTCTTCCTTTATAGAATCTCCCTTTTCATGGTACATAAGTTCTGTGTATACCCACAAAACACCAAGTCCAAGAGCGACGCCTAAATATGGAGGCAAATGAGTGATTGCCTTGAAAATAGGTACGAACACCAACGCTCCAATACCCAAATAGAATATGATGTTACGCTCTTTATTTGTAACCATCTCTGCAGCAGTAGGTTCATGAGATTCTGATTCTACAACTTCAGACGAATACTCCAAATCACCTTTTAACTTTCTCGACATTATAAGCATAGGTAATACTGCGGCAACTATAGAAGGCAAAATAAGCTCAGGTATCAAATGTTGAGTTGTAACATTACCCTTAACCCAAAGCATGATAGTTGTAACGTCGCCAATTGGAGAGAATGCTCCACCGGCATTAGCGGCCAAGATCACTACAGCTGCAAAATACCAGCGTTCTTTCTGGTCCTGCACCAACTTTCTAAGCAACATTACAATAACGATTGTTGTAGTAAGATTATCAAGCACTGCCGACATTATGAATGTGATTCCGGTAAGGATACATAGCAGCGTCTTCTTATTCTTTGTTGTGATTCGTCTTGTGATGATATTAAATCCTCCGTGTACATCAATCAATTCAACGATTGTCATCGCTCCCATCAAGAAGAACAAGATTTCAGCGACCTCACCTACTCCTTCAATAAGCTCGACTTTTGTCACATACTCTGTTGTCTTCTGAACTCCAACTGGTGTGTTAAGTGCTGGTGCATAAAAAATGTAGATTGTCCAAAGTAATGAGCACAAAATCAAAGCAGTAGCTGCTTTATTGACGTGAATCTGATGTTCTGTCGCGATAGCTACATAGCCAAGGACAAACAGACAAATCATTAATAAGACCATAAGACCTCCTTGAAATTTTTATTGTTTTTTTTCTGTTATTTTCAAATCTCTTTTGCAAACATACAATTTTTTATTCATAAAGTTATAATTTCCTAAAATAAATTATATCTTTGAGAATTGAATGGTCAAGTCATTTACGTAAGTTTTTTTTGTATGAAAAGAAAAGCGACAGGGATTTTATTAGGACTTTGTGTGGCAGCAGGAGCCAACGCACAATACGCACGCAACCAAATTGAACTTCAAATCAATGGTGGTGTGCATGCTTTGATGTATGATGCATACTCAGTTGCATTGAAAAACCAAGCGAACCTTGGCGGAGGTACTTCCTTCAACTACCGCCATTTCTTTAACGACTATATAGGACTCGGCACAGGTATTGGTGTCGCCTTCTTTAATAGCTACGGAAAAATCAGTTCATACGATGAAAAAACTACAGATGCGAATGGAGACATTCTTGCCACTCACTTCCAAAATTGGGAGGAAAAGCAAAAATATGCCCAACTTGAAATTCCTATCGGTTTTTACTACCGCAACAATATCACATACAGCGTAGACTTCTTGACTGGTTTCGGTGTAAAAGTCGGATTCCCTGTCCGTCACTCTTACGAAGTCATCGAAGGAAACATATCACGTTCTCTATATCTACAAGAATCAAATACGACAAAAGAGCTTGAGACTAACTATTCCCTACTCGATTTCGAGGGAGACATGAATACAAAAAATGCCACTTGCTCTTTCTTCCTTGATTTTGGCTTGACAAAATGGTTCTCTTCTAAATTAGGTTTGTACGGTGGTCTGTACGTGAATTATGGATTCACTGATATCCTTGACACAAGATCCGACAAAAAACTGTTCTCTCCAGAAGGAGTTTACACAACAATGCTTGAGAGTGATCAGATCACTAAGGTCGGAACAATCGCAGCCGGATTCAAAATGGCTGTAACCCTTCCTACAGACCGTGTGAAGAAGAAACATGAAATGCCTGAAAACAAGGAGATTCCAGCTCAAGAGCCTATGATCGCTCCTGAAGTGAAGAGAGCTCTGCTTTCACGAGACAGCATACATCACTTGCCAGACTCTTTGATCTACATCCGTTATTCTCGTGAAGAGGTGGCAAAGGTAAAGAATATGATTTCTCAGCTTGGTGAGATTGAGAATGTCACAGAAGAAAAGAAGGTTAAGTATAGAAACACTATCACTGCTTACGATACTTTGACTTCATTTGAGAAACTTGACATCACTTGGAATGAGCGCCGTCATCTTAAATTCGCTGAATACGCTCTTAACGCTGAAGACGCTATCAAGATGTTGAGCGAGGAGATGAGCACAATGTTCACTTTCCCATTCAACGAGAGCGGATTCACATCTACAGAAGACATGGAGGTGGCATTTGAAGACATGAAGGTGCTTCTTCGTCTGCAGCCTAACAAGGGTCTTTTGATCAAGGGTCACGCAGATAAGGTGGAGATGGACCACAACGATGCGATTGGTATCGAACGTGCTTTCTTCATCCGTGATATCCTTAAAGATAAAGGCACAGCGGCCGACCAACTTGACGTCAAGGACATGAAAGACAAAGAGCCTGTCGACGTGAGTGGAACAGATGAAGGCAAGGCTAAAAACAGACGTGTGACATTCTCTATTTACGAGCAATAATCAATTGAATTTGAACATGTGTCAGGAGAAATCTCCTGACACATGTATTTATAAAAATGGGATTTGTAATAGGAAAATACTCTTACATATCCTTTATAATCAACTAAAAAACTTGTGTAGCATTTATTAATGATGAAAGAGAAATTGCAGGATATAAAAAACAAACTTTCATACTACTTATTGCGTGGAGCCATAGAATTTTTCAGTATACTCCCGTTCTGCGTGCTTTACTTTATTTCAGACATGCTCTACTACCTCATAAGATATGTCGTGAGATACCGTAGAAAAGTGGTTGAGGAAAATCTTGCAAATTCTTTCCCTGAGAAGAGCGTAGACGAGAGAAAAACCATCGAAAAGCAATTCTACCATCATTTCTGTGATATGCTTGTAGAGTGGGTTAAAACCTACAGAATGAGCTACGATGACATCCTGAACCATGTGGAATTTGAGAACCGTGACATGATGGCAAACCTTATCAAAGAGGGAAGAAACATGATGTTCGCCTCTTCTCATAAGGGCAACTGGGAGTGGATGCCTGCATTATACTGGCAGCTTGGCTGTCCTAACCTTGTGGGCGTAGAGGTCAACCGTCCTGCGAAAAACCCATATATAAACGCTTTCTTCAAAGGTATGCGCAACCGCCTCGGTATGGAATTGGTGGATAAAAACGACATAATACGTCCTCTTTTGAAATACAGAAAAGGCGATAAAACATTTGGTCTTGGACTTCTTGCAGATCAAACTCCAAGCGTTAAAAACATTGATTATTGGACAGAATTCCTTCATCAGGACACTCCTTTCCTATCCGGACCTGAAAGAATGGCAAGAATGTTCAAATCAGCCTATGTGTATGCCGACGTGATTCGCATATCACGTGGATATTATAAATACCGTCTGAAACTGATCTCTGTAAATGTGGCAGAAGAGGAAGAATATGCTGCTACAGAGAAATACGCCCGTCTACTTGAAGAAAGTATCCAGGAATACCCATCAGACTGGCTTTGGACGCACCGCAGATGGAAACATAAGAGAGAAAATAAAGCATAATTAAATTGCATAATACATATTTAATATAGTAACAGTCAAAACGATCCTGATTATGGCGATTGAGATTAACAAAGAGATGCAATTGGCTAAAAAGCTGATTGAAACGACCAACGAGAATATTTTCTTGACCGGTAACGCAGGTACTGGCAAAACAACTTTCTTGAATCTGCTAAGGACTCAGTGTGCCAAACGAATGGTGGTGCTTGCTCCTACTGGTGTGGCTGCAATTAACGCTAAAGGCCAGACCATACACTCTTTCTTCCAACTTCCTTTCACGCCTTTCCTTCCTGAATATGGAAAAGAGAAAGGTCAGATCAAAAAAGACAAAATAAACATTTTCCGTACCATCGACCTTCTTGTGATCGACGAGATAAGTATGGTTCGTGCCGATCTGTTGGACGCCATCGACGACAGACTAAGAGAATACCGCAAGCAGAAATACACTCCTTTTGGTGGCGTTCAATGCCTTTTCATCGGAGATTTACAACAATTACCACCCGTAGTAAGAGATGAGGAGTGGGCTATAATGCAGAAACACTACTCCACTCCGTTCTTTTTCAGCAGCAAAGCATTGCAGGAATCTTCATATGTCACTATTGAGCTAAAAAAAAACTACCGTCAGGCAGACGAAAAGTTCATAAGCATACTGAATGAAATACGCAACAACCATCTCTCTATGGAGTCGCTCAACGAGCTGAACAAACATTACCTGCCAGAATATGAGCCTAAAGAGGGTGAAATATTCCTGACTACACACAATAAAATAGCAGACGCATTCAATGAGAAGAAGCTGAACGAGATAGAAGAAGAGCCAACAATCTACAATGCTATAATCAAAGACAGATTCCCTGAATCCATGTATCCTGTGGATGAGTCGCTTGAACTCAAAATCGGAGCTCAGGTGATGTTCACACGCAACAACCGGGAAGCGAACTACTACAATGGCAAGATAGGCACAATAATCGACCTTTCTGAGCATAAAATCACGGTGAAATGCAAGGAAGACAACTATCCGATTGTAGCTGAAAGAGAAATCTGGGAAAATACTGAAACCAAAATAGACAAAGAGACAAAAGAGCAGTATGAGGATGTGGTAGGCACATTTTCACAGTTCCCATTACGTCTTGCTTGGGCGATCACTATCCATAAAAGCCAAGGTCTCACTTTCGACAGAGCCATCATCGACGCTATGGCTTCATTCTCACACGGACAAGTGTATGTGGCATTAAGCAGATGCAAAAGTCTCGATGGAATGGTGTTAAAATCACCTATCAAACTAGAGTCCATCATCACCGACCAGAACGTCACACGCTATATGCAGTATGAAGGAGAACGAGCCGCCAACATCGAAGATGTTTTGCCTCAACTCCAGAAACGATACATGATCGTGCTTCTCAACGAGATGTTCGACTTCAGCGACATACACCAGATATTCGGCCGTGTGTTCAACATGGCTCAGACTGGCAACCAACTAAACACACTGATGCCAAAGCTATGTGAACTAGTGAGTGCAGAATACTACTCTATGACTACTGACATAGTGGATGTTGCAAACAAATTCAGAAACCAATATACCTCTCTAGTCGACGCTGCAACCGACATCTATACAGATGAGCATATACAGCAACGCATCAAAGCTGCCGTCGATTATTTCCTGAAAAAAATCGAAGACATCGACATTGACATATACAACGAAGATATCGAGCTTGACAACCGTTCTGTGGAAGACGCTTATAACGCCCAGACAACCGAGTTTGTCAAACTTATTCGTATCAAAACCGCAATACTCTCAACATTCAAGGATATCCCGTTCTCAACAACCTCTTTCCTTGAAGCACGAGCAAAAGCCACTCTGGATATTGAAATGGGCAAACTTGAACGTGCTAAAGCAGACATGACGGTTGTCGGCGTCGACCCTGTGCTTCAGCACCGTCTAATTGAATGGAGAATGGAAAAAGCCGACGGTGGTCCTCTCGCTTACGTGATGAGCATGAAGACTCTGCAAGAAATTGCCGCACGTCTGCCAAAGAGCACCGACGACATGAAGAAAATTCCAGGACTCGGCACAAAGAGAATAACAAAATATGGCGATGAAATCGTGAATATTGTCCGTAAATTCATCGCAGACAAAAGAGATGACAAGCTGACTGATGAAGAAAAAGAGATGATGAGCAAAGCATCGTCGAAAAAATCGAAATCTTCAAAAACCTCATCGAAAACATCAGAACCTGACACGTATCAAAAAACTCTGATCCTTTTCAAAGAAGGTAAGTCAGTTCAGGAAATCGCAGAAGAGAGAAATCTCTCACTCAGCACCATCGACAACCATCTTTCCAAACTGGTTTACAACGGTGAATTGAAAGCGGACGATGTGATAGAAGAATCACTTCTGAACATGATAGACAAAGTTTTATCGAAAAAGACAGACATCTCTGTCAAAGATTTGCGTAAGGAGATCAAAGAAAGAGTCTCAATGCCCATCGTCGACATCTATTATTTCTGGAAAAGCAAGGAGAAAAACAAAGCAGTTGGAGGAAGAATGTCTGCCAACGACCGCAAAAATACGGTCAAAACATTCTATGCCGACAATATGCCACTCACAGATATCGCCATCAGAGTGAAAGAGCCGCCCACATTAGTTGCCGACGACATCAATAGCTTTGTTGAGAAAGAGATGATCAGAGAAGAAGATGTATTGAAAGATAGTGATTACAAAAAAATGAAAAAGATATTTGAATCACTGCCTGAGGAGAACCAATTTGTACACATGTGTGAATCCGTTCCCCTATCTTTTTCTCGTGAGAAGGTCAAAATTGCGTGGAGAAGATTCCAAAAGGAAAACATGTAGAGACGCACGTCCGTGCGTCTCTTTTCTTTTTACCGTGCGTCTCTTTTTATCATTTTGCATTCAGCATTTTGAATTTAGCATTTTGAATTTAGCATTTCCCTAAGCATCTCCATTGTCTCATCAGTATTGGCAATGACGATACTGTCCCAACCATATTTGACCGCCATGTTCACATTATCCTGACTATCGTCAAAAAAGATGATATCCTTGCCGCTGAATCCGAATTTATCGTGGATGCTCTGACCCACCGTCTCAAAAATTTCCGGTTCAGGCTTTTTTAGATGAAGTTCATGTGAAAGATAAAGAGCATCAAAATAATCATAAATGTCACGACCTTCCACCTGACGGAAATGATTCTGCATCACATTGTCGATATGCGGCTGGTTGACGTTGCTGAGCATACACACCGTCTTCCCATATTCATGGCGAAGCCGATAAATCATATTGAGAAGGTCGACGGGAGTCTCGCCAATCATGGAATTCCACGCGTCTACAATATCACTTCCAGATATCTTTTTATTAGACAAAACCGCCAATTCATCGCAGAAATTCTCAACGGAGATCAATCCATACTCCAATGCCCCAAAAGGACCATTTTGCGAACTATTACCAATCATAGCCGCCGCATCCTCTATTCCAAGCAGACGGAATTTCTCTATACATTCTTTGCGATAAAGGCTCACAAGCACCATGCCGAGGTCGAAAACGAAGACCTTATGATCTGATATATTCATATATTCTAATTTTCGTAGAGACGAGTATTCACGCATCCCTGCAATCATATATTCGGAGTCATTCAAAATCAGCTGCAAATTTATAATTATCGCCACATTTTCACAAATCGACAATTTTGATTACTTTTGTGAAAAATTATGTAGAAAACTATAAAAGATATATAAAAATGGCACTTCAATGCGGTATTGTCGGCTTACCAAACGTAGGCAAATCGACTCTTTTCAACTGCTTGTCGAACGCAAAAGCGCAGGCAGCAAACTTTCCATTCTGTACTATCGAACCTAACGTCGGCGTCATTACCGTGCCAGACGATCGTTTGGTGACTTTGGAAAACCTTGTTCACCCGCAGCGTGTTGTCCCTACTACAGTTGAGATCGTAGACATCGCAGGATTGGTGAAGGGAGCAAGCAAGGGAGAAGGTCTTGGAAATAAGTTTTTGGCAAACATCCGTGAGACAGACGCTATCCTACATGTATTGCGTTGCTTCGACAACGAGAATGTCACACATGTAGACGGAAGTGTGGATCCAGTGCGTGACAAAGAGATCATCGACACAGAGCTTCAGCTAAAAGACCTTGAAACAGTTGAAAGCCGTCTGACAAAGCTTAAAAAGCAGGCACAGACAGGAGGAGACAAGGTAGCGAAAGCAACATGTGAGGTGCTTGAGAAATACAGAGCCAAACTACTTGAAGGAAGATCTGCAAGAGAGGTTGAGCTTACAAAAGAAGAGAAAGAGTTGGTAAAAGACCTATATCTTCTTACAACCAAGCCAGTCATGTATGTTTGCAACGTCGACGAAGCAAGTGCAGTGACAGGAAACAAATATACTGAGGCTGTGAAAGAGGCTATCAAAGACGAGAACGCAGAGATGCTTATCGTGGCAGCCGCAACAGAAGCAGACATTAACGAGCTTGAGACATTCGAAGAGCGTCAGGAGTTCCTTGAGGCAGCAGGACTTAAAGAGTCTGGTGTTGTCCGCTTGATCAAGTCAGCCTACAAGCTATTGGATCTTCAGACATACTTCACAGCCGGAGTACAGGAAGTGAGAGCATGGACATTCATCCGTGGTTCGAAAGCACCTCAATGTGCAGGAATCATCCACTCAGATTTTGAGAAAGGATTTATTCGTGCCGAGGTAATCAAATACGACGATTTCGTAGCACTTGGAAGTGAAGCTGCATGTCGTGAAGCCGGCAAAATTTCCATTGAAGGAAAAGAATATGTTTGCCAGGACGGAGATTTGATGCATTTTAGATTCAATGTATAATAAAAAAAGCAAGGAATAATTTGTTTTGAAACAAAAATTTCTTACTTTTGCACTCGATTTCAAAAAATCAACTTTTTACAGTTGGTTTCGGGCCTATAGCTCAGTTGGTTAGAGCAACGGACTCATAACCCGTGGGTCACTGGTTCAAGCCCAGTTGGGCCCACCCACGAATCAGAGAGACGCTATTAATAGCGTCTCTTTTTGTTTTGTGACAGATGATGTTTCGCAACACAAATGGGCAAATAGCACTGTTTCAGCACAAATCAAAACATAAAAAATGTTATAAAATAGCTTATTTTCTATATTGATTACTTGCGACAAGAGCAAAAGTCTATTATATTTGCAATAGGAACTCACAAGTATAACTTTTAATATATAATAGTATGAAAAGACTAATTATTACTTTATGCACAGCTTTGATGGCAGTTGTCTCTTTTGCTGCTGGTGCTGGTATAAAGTTCGACGAAATAGTACATAATTTTGGCACTTTTGAAGAGTCAAAGGGAAAGGTGACATGTGAATTTAAATTCACAAATACTGGTTCTGCGCCTTTGGTATTACAGGAAGTTAAAGCCAGCTGTGGCTGCACTACTCCAGAGTGGACAAAGACTCCAGTTGCTCCAGGCAAGACAGGTGTTGTTAAGGCAACTTACAATGCTACAGGTCGTCCAGGTGCATTCAACAAAACAATAACAGTAAAGTCTAACGCTGGTGAAACTAAACTTACTATCAAGGGTGAAGTTTCTAACGGAAAGAAAGCTCCAGAAGGAGAAGACTTATAAGAGTTTGTATATAATATATTAAACACAGAAGGGGTTCATGATTGTTCATGAACCCCTTTATTATTTAGTCTGATTCGATCTATAAACCACTAAAAAACTCTCTGACACCATAAAGAGGAATATTAGTAAGCCACTCTTCTTCTCTGTATTTACACATCGATGTCCTATACGAATGAATTATCGAAAACTCATTATGAAAGAGTTTTAAAGACTTTGCCTTTACATTTTCTTCTGCTTTTACTTCTAAAGGAACCGACACTCCATTTATCTGAAACACAAAATCTACTTCAATCTGTGAATTTTCTTTGCTGTAATAGTAAATATTACGTTTGGACAATGTCACTAACTGCTCTAGGACAAATTCCTCAGTAAATGCTCCTTTGTATTCACGAAAAGCATTATCGCCCGTAATCACCTGACTTGCATCAGCCTCTACCATTGCACCAAAAAGTCCGCAATCAAGAAGATAAAGCTTAAATGAATCCATATCTTCATAGAATTTCAAAGGAGGTAATCCAGAGTTAACACGTTGTACTTTAATTGCTATTCCTGCATCCACTAACCACTGAATTGCAATTTCAAAATCATTTGCTCTAGCACCTTTTTTCACAGCACTGAAGATAAACTTCTTATTTTCCTTTGCTAAATGCATTGGTATAGAATTGAACACTTGTTGAATTCTCATAGCCACTTTTGTCTCAGCATGCTTAGAGATATCTAATCTGTAAGCCTCCAATATAGATAGTTGAATATTACGTACAGATTCCAATGTTTTACCCTCTATATATGCGTTCACAGCTTCTGGCATTCCTCCTACATAATAATATTGACGCAAAAGATTAATATATCTTTCGTGAAGTATCCCAATGCTATCCCAATCTTTCTCTACAAGAAAGTCAAGAAGTTGACTTTCATTTACAGCTAAAAGAAATTCAGAAAAAGACATAGGATGCATCTCCAATATGTCAACTTTTCCAACAGGGAATGATTCTCCAGGATGCAATAACAAGCCAAGGAGAGAACCTGCTACCGCTACGTGGTATTCTGGTGCCTCCTCACAGAAATATTTTAAAGAATGGATACCTCCTTTTACCTCTTGTATCTCATCAAATATTATTAATGTCTTGCCTGGAATTATTGGAACTTTGGTGATTGCCTCAACTACCTTAAGTATACGAGAGATATTGTAATCCATGAATAAGTTTCTAGCAACTGGTTCATTGTCGCATCTGACATAAGCCACATGTTGATACTGAGTCTTTCCAAACTCCTTCAATATCCACGTCTTTCCAATCTGTCGAGCCCCTTTAAGTATCAATGGTTTTCTATCAGGATTATTCTTCCATTCTATAAGTTGTTGTATTATCGTCCTATACATAAAATCAATATTTTTTAAGCACAAAAATACATTTTTCTTGACGAATCTAATCTTGTTTACACACAAATCTGGATGAATATTTTGAGATTTTTACATTTTTCTTGACGAATAATCTCTAAAAACAACACAAATCTGGACGAATCACCATAAATTTATAACTCTGTCCTAGTTTATGACTGATAAATAGGTCTTTGTATTTGAGGATTGCAAAGGGCGTTCCGCCCTTGCCCTCCCCACTAGTGCGAGCCGAAGGCGAGCGCATAAAACCACAGAGGATAGAAGTTCTCAAAGAATGTCTACGATTTTTTGAGGAAAAAAAACGAAAAAAACAGTCTAAACTAGGACATAACCAAATCCATATAGAATTTGAGATTATTAAGAATAGAATACTCATACAATTCATAATGGAAATTCATATATCTTATTTTATTGATTATACTCAACAGAAATACAAAAATTTATGTTTTTATGGACTATACTCAATAAAAAAATACAATAACAAAGAAATCAAATCATTTATTATTACTTATAATCCATTCATTAAAATATCTTAACCCAAAGGGTTCGTAATTGTTCATGAACCCCTTACTATTGTCAATTATGAGGATTGTTAAGGACACAACGACCAATGATGGACTTCATAGCAGGATACATGGTGTCTGCTTTTTTTGTATATGATTAATTGTTATATTTGGGTTGTAAATAACAAAATAGATGTTTACATATCATGAAGAAAATAACATATATAATCGGCTACTTTTTGGTTTATCTTTTAATAGCATCTTGTTCGAATTGTAAATTCTATAAAATGAAAGAGAAAAAAACGGGTTGGGAGGTCGCCGGACTAAAAGGTAAAGTGAAGGAGGTTAAAATCTTCGATGCTCCAAAAAAACAGGCTTACTCTATTCTGAAATTCGATATTAAAGGTAATTTGATTGAGGATTTTTTTCTTGAAGCAAATAGATATATTTACAGTTACGATGATAACGGAAATAACATCAAGAAATATTGTTATAATTCCAATGGTGAATTATCTTGGACAGACTCCCTCAAATACGACAACAATGAAAATTTACTTGAAGTGTGGAGGATAGACAACCAGGGGGAATCATCATTGTTAACGTCTTACAAGTACGACAATTGTGGAAATATTACTGAAGAAATACATTTTGCTTCTGACACCTGTAAATTGATTTTCGATTATGATGAGAAGGGGAATAATATTAAAATATGTAAATTCAATTCCGATAACATCATGGAATTCAAAACAACATACATGTACGATAATAAAGGGAATGAAATAGAAGAGTGCGAGTATGATTCTGAAGGAAGGCTATATCTAAAAATGACTACCAAATACGACGGAAATGGAAATGAAACAGAAAAATGTTGTTATGGACCCGACGGACTTTTAGACACGAAAGAAATCTATATATATGATGATAAAGGCAATATGGTTGAGTTTTGTAGAAAAGAATCTGGAGAAAAAAGATATTGGAAAAGAATTTGTAAGTTCGACGAAAAAGGGTATAACATAGAGGTCTTTACTTACAATGTAGATGGCAAATTAGAAGAAAGACGTATCAATAAATTTGACAAACAAGGAAATAGAACCGAAAAAATAGAAACAACTAAAGATGAAGTTAATCGAACAATAATAGAATATGACTATTATGAAGATCATTAAATATTCATTAGTTTGGAGTTATTCATCGTAATAGACGCTTACATTTGGATACATACTTTACGGATTATGACCATTTGGATGCATACATATAATTCTCTATTATATTCTTGAAAGAATTTCCATTTCTTATGATTTTATTGACTATACTCAACAAAAAAAGAGACGCCACAATGGACGTCTCTATAATTCTGCATTAAGCATTTATAATTTAGCATTTACTTCACTCCGTTTCTCTTCAACAAAGCGTCGATAGTTGGCTCCTGACCACGGAATCGCTTATACAGCGTCATTGGATGCTCACTTCCTCCCTTCTCCAACACCTCACGACGGAATCTCTCTGCCGTCTGCTGATTGAATATTCCCTCTTTCTTGAATACTGCAAACGCATCTGCGTCAATCACCTTAGTCCATGGGTTGTGAAAAAATGACATAAAAAAATTCTCATAACACATCGGCAGAATATCATAAACTGGTATTCTGCCGATTTTTTCCGAATTCTAGCAAAAAATTATAGAGAAAAATGTTATAGAAATCAGTCTATTATGCCAAAAGATATCGACTATAGTTTAAAGAACCGTTGAAATTATCGTACCTTTGTAAAAATACTTAATGAAGTATAAACCTGTTTTATCAATTCTTCATAAAAGTTGGAATGAAAATAAAAGAGAACCAAATCATAGAGTTCAAACAGAATTGGCGTGATGAATATCTTCAATATGTAAGTGGTTTTGCCAATGCACAAGGAGGCACAATATTCATTGGCGTTGATGACAATGGGATAGTTACAGGCATAAACAACGCACGCAAACTGTTGGAAGATATACCTAACAAGGTACGAGACACAATGGGATTGCTTGTCAATGTGAATTTGATGAGTGAAAACGGATTGGAATATCTCCGAATAGAAATCCCTACTTGTTCGATGCCCGTCACCTATAGAGGCAAATATTATTTTAGGTCGGGAAGTACGTTACAAGAACTTGGAGGTGTTGCTCTTAACGATTTTCTCTTGCAAAAGATGAATCTGAGTTGGGATTCTACCCCTGTTCCTACAGCCATCCTTGACGATCTTGACCGCTCAGCCATCGACTATTTCCTGCGTTGTGCGACAGATTCTCGACGCTTAAATATAGATGCACTGCATGATTCTACTGAACAAGTGATAAAAAACCTTGGTCTGGTGAATGATCAAGGACGACTCACTATGGCCGCCATGCTCCTGTTCGGAAAAGATATTTTGAGATGGTGTATAAGTGCACAATTTCGAATTGGTCGCTTTGGTACGGACGTTTCCGATTTAATAACGCAAGACAATATCGCTTGTCCATTGGTTTTCATGCCAGATAGAATCATTGAGGTATTACGTAGCAAATATCTCATAACTCCCATTCATTATGAAGGACTTCTACGTAAAGAGCCTTTGGAACTTCCAGAAGATGGTCTACGTGAAATTCTCTGTAACGCCATTGTCCACCGCAATTATATGGGGGTTGACACTCAGATGAAAGTCTTCAACGACCATATCACGCTTTGGAACGACGGTACATTACCAACAAACTTCACAATAGAAACACTGATGGAAGCACATGAGTCTCACCCACGCAACAGACTAATTGCCAAAGTGTTCTATTTAGCTGGATTCATAGAAACATGGGGAAGAGGATATGAAAAAATCGTAAATTCATTCACTAAGGAAAACTTGCAAGTTCCTGTTTTTTCTGAAGTAAGGGGAGGTATTTCCGCCACTATCCTGAGGGAACGTTTTATGGAACAGGAGTTTAGGAATAATAGTACCAAAAAACTTGTGGGGGAAAATGTCATAGAAAATCAAGATACTACCCAGAAAACGTCACAGAAAACGTCACAGAAAACGTCACAGAAAATTGTCGAACTCATTCAAAACAATAATGAAATTTCTACTCAAGAAATGGCAAATATCATAGGTATAGATAGAAGAAACATTGCAAGGCAAATCAAAAATCTTCAAGCTAAAGGCATTATCCGTCGTGTTGGTCCAGACAAGGGAGGACATTGGGAAGTGATAGATAATAGGGAGAAATAATCCCTTTCTGACTTGTCGACGAAGGGGGAAAATATAAAAACCTTGATATTATGCTTGAAGAAAAAGATCTATACACCAAACTGGGTGTTCTGACAAAAAATAAAGATGCTTGGCAGGAGAACATTCCTTACATCGCTTCTCTGCTTGAAAACCAATCACTGAAGATCACAGCAAAAGCGTTGTGGATGCTTGGCGAGATGGGATTGCAATATCCAGAAGAAATATGCCCCCACGTCGCCAAAATAGCTTCATTCCTAAACTCTCAGGATGATCAGCTACGTGAAAGAGCCATGAATGCGATGGGAAGGATAGGACGAACACGATTCGATCTTGTCGAGCCTTATTGGGAAAAGATGTTTGAGTTGGCGACGGATGATAATCCACGCGTCAGATTAAGTTTCATCTGGGCATCAGAGAATATCGCCACCAATACACCCGACCCCTACAAAGATAACATATCGCTGTTTGCTAATCTCCTACACGATAAGGATGAAAAGGTAAGGATGGAGGCACCTGAGATGTTCCGTGTGATGGGTAAACGTCGGCCAGAAATTGTAAAACCTTATATCGACACACTGCAAAAGCTCGCAGAAAACGACGTCAATCCTATTGTCAGAATACATAGCTCTGGAGCAATACGGGTAATAAAACAATAATAAATGCGACCATTTCTTTTATCTATAGCACTATATTTAGAGTTATAAGTTTGCAACCCTACAAAAAGGTAATTCTTTCCGAATTTTGGATACCTTCGTCTACTTGCATAAAGTGTATTTTTGTCTCAGTTAAAATTAAAACGTATTAGAAATGAAGAAATTAATAATAACAGCCGCTTGTATTGCCACTCTTGTTGGCTGCTCTCAACAAAAAAACGACAAGACAATGAATGCACAAGAATTGCAACTCACACAGGAATGGGACAAAGTTTTCCCTCAAAGCGACAAGGTGAACCATAGCAAAATCACTTTCCACAACCGATACGGCATTACGCTGGCAGCCGATTTGTATGTGCCGAAAAACGCCACAAAACCAATGCCCGCCATTGCCGTGAGCGGTCCGTTCGGTGCAGTAAAAGAGCAAACTTCAGGTCTATATGCACAAACAATGGCCGAACAAGGATTTCTGACAATTGCCTTCGACCCATCATTCACTGGCGAGAGCGGCGGCGAACCTCGCCGTATGGCTTCACCCGATATTAACACCGAAGATTTTCTGGCAGCTGTTGATTATCTATCAAATCGTGAAGATGTTGATGCAGAAAAGATTGGCATCATCGGCATTTGCGGTTGGGGTGGAATGGCAATCAATGCCACCGCTATCGATCCACGTATCAAAGCAACTGTGGCAAGTACTATGTACGATATGAGCAAAGTAACTGTTGAGGGATATTTCGGCAGCGAAAATACCCCTGAACAACGTATGGAAAAACGTCGTGCAATTAGTGCCCAACGCACCGAAGACTACCGAACAGGTAGTTACAAGCGTGCAGGAGGCGTGGTTGCCCCCCTACCCGACGACGCACCGTGGTTTGTGAAAGATTATTACGACTACTACAAAACACCCCGAGGCTACCACAAGCGTAGCGGCAACTCGAACGATGGTTGGAATATTATTGGTTGTCAGTCGTTTCTCAACCAAAATCTGCTTTGTTTCGCCAACGAGATTGAAACGCCCGTTTTGCTCGTCCACGGCGAGAAGGCTCACAGCCGTTATTTCAGCGATTACGCCTTTGAAAAGATGACTGGCGTGAAACCTGAAGATGGCAAAAGTGCGAAGGTTGGCAACAAGGAACTGCTGATTATCCCTGGCGCTGTCCACACCGACCTTTACGACAATAAGGCTGGAGTGATTCCTTACGACAGAATCGCAGCGTTTTTCCGTGAGAATCTAAAATAATGCAAGGACAATGAAGCAAATCACCTTTATCGTAACAATTGTTTTATTTGTCTGTTGTTCAGCGAATAACAAACTAAAAGCCGAACCTATGAGCGAGAAATTGTATATCACCGTCAACGGCACAACTTTCACCGCCACCTTGGTCGACAACAGTTCGGCGCAAGCGCTGGTCGATGCTCTGAAAAAGGCGCCAATCACCTACGAGGCTCACGATTACGGCAATTTTGAGAAAGTTGGCGATTTGGGACAGTCGTTCCCCACAAACGACGAATCAATCACTACCGAGCTTGGCGATTTAATTCTGTATCAAGGACATAACCTTTGCATTTACTACGATGTGAACACGTGGACTTTCACTCGTTTGGGCAGAATCGACAACGCCACACAACAGGAACTGAAAGCCGCGCTGGGCAATGGGAATGTTAGCATAACGCTCTCATTGTCAGAAATAAAAACTGGTATAAACGATGCAAAATCTTCGCCCGCTACTGACAATCGGAAATTTGACCTTCAAGGCCGCTGCATAAGCACCGCCACAGTAGGGCAGATTTATATCGAAAACGGGCAGAAAAAGGTGAAAATCAGTAAGTAACTTAAGATCAACAATATGAACGTTTTGGTAATATCAACAAGTCTGCGCCCCACAAGCAATTCCGACGCTTTGGCGCGTGAGTTTGCGCGTGGTGCCACCGACGCAGGGCACAAGGCCGAGGTAGTCTCGCTTCGCGGAAAGAAAATCGAATTTTGCAAAGGATGTTTTGCCTGTCAGCAAACGCAAAAATGCGTGATAAAAGATGATGCACCCGACATTGTGGGGAAAATGCACGATGCCGATGTAATTGCCTTTGCCACACCCATTTACTACTACGAGATGAGCGGTCAACTGAAAACCCTTCTCGACCGCGCCAACCCGCTCTATCCGTCTGATTACAAGTTTAGTAGCATTTATGTGCTAACCACCGCCGCCGAAGACGAGGCGTTTGTGCCCGAGCGTGCCGTTGCGGGCCTGACGGGTTGGATTGACTGTTTTGAGAGGGCGCGGCTGGCTGGCACTGTCTTTGCTGGCGGCGTAAACGAAATGGGCGAAATCGAAGGCCACAAGGCACTTGTCGAGGCGTATGAAATGGGCAAATCGATAGGGAAATAATTGTTTGAAATTCTGTAAATTTGCAAAAAGCAAAAGAAAATGAAAGAGATACATTTCGATACAGTTCAGCAATTCAACGACTTTTACGGTTTTGAGACACTTCACCCATTGGTAAGCGTAGTGCGATTCAACAAAGAACAAACGCTCGACGAATGTATGGTTCACTATGGCGTGTACTCACTGTTCTTGAAGGAAAACAAGGGTTGCAAACTCTCTTACGGCCGCACCAAATACGACTTCGACGAAATGACCGTCACTTCGTTCGCACCCGGACAGACTATCCACGTGGAGCCAAACCCTGACGTTACAATGCCCAAATGGACGGCACTGGTCTTTCACCCCGACTTTCTTGCCCGCACGCAGTTGGGACGACAGATGTCACGTTACGAATTCTTCTCCTATTCGAGCAACGAGGCTCTGCATCTATCTACCGCCGAAATTGAGATTTTCCGCAGCGTTTTGGATATGATAAGTCAAGAACTCCACCATGCCATCGACAAGCACAGTCGTGAATTGATCGTGTCGAACATCGAACTACTACTCAACTACTGTCTACGATTCTACGACCGTCAGTTCATCACTCGTGAGGAAATCAACCATGCGACGGTGCAGCGTTTCGAGTCGCTTTTGGACGATTATCTGACCGAAAAGGCAGAAACTAACGGTATTCCAACAGTGGCTTATTTCGCTGAACAATGCAACCTTTCAGCTGGTTACTTTGGTGAGCTGGTAAAAGTGGAAACAGGCAAAACGGCACAAGATTTTATCGCAGACAAGATAATCCGACAAGCTAAAGAACTACTTAACAACCAAACGTTAAGCATCGCACAGGTGTCCGATCATCTTGGCTTTGGCTATCCTCAACATTTCATACGCTTCTTCAAACGTAAAACAGGAAAGACTCCGACAGAATACAGAGCCGCATAGGATTCGTATATAACCTATATAACCTTGAATTGTGATAGACGGCATTAAATGGCAGTTAAAGCAGATGCAAACTAAAGGTATTATCCGCCGTGTTGGTCCTGACAAGGGTGGACATTGGGAGACTGTTAATCAGTAATATATATCCGATATTGAAGGGACTTAAAAATACAGCAATGTTGATAGCTAATTTAATAAAATAAAATCCTGAAAATTGAAGGGATAATTGTATATTTGCAATCAAACAAGAAAATAGTTTGAAAAAATAAAACAGTATTGAATGAAATAAATATAGGTTAAATTAACATATTATTAATTAAGCGTTTGCTACTATTCGAGACTTTCCGAAAATTTGGCGATTAGAAGAAAATGTCAATCATAGAATAAGTTCAGTAAACGTCCACGTTTTGCGTGGACGAAACTTATTTGATTGACAGGTCACGCCAAATACCTCGGAATACAATAAGTGATGTCCACGCTTATTGTATTCCAAAGTATTAAAACGTAGCCTGTATCATCGATAAGTTGCTGAACGCCGTAAAAAGCAAACTAATCAATGATAACAAAAGATAATTTACCAAAAGTTCTTGAATTCTTAGGATTTGAAAAAAAAGGAAATACATATTGCAAGACTTTTGCTGATTTAGAGTCGTGTACAATCAGCGTTGATTTCAAGAACAAGCAACTGAATTATCCCGAAAACCTCGGCTTCAAAATCAACGACCGCACAACCTGCAATTTTGAGCATCCCGAAAATTTTGTAGTCTTTGAGTGTGTCCACCGTCTGTTGGAAAAAGGCTACCGCCCCGAACATATCGAACTCGAAAAGCGTTGGAACCTCGGACACGACAGCAAAGGTGGAAAAGCAGACATTTGCGTTTACGACAAGGACGGCGGCAATATGCTCATTATCATCGAATGTAAAACCGCCGGCTCGGAACATTCAAAAGCCTTGAAACTCTTGAAAGAAGACGGCGGACAACTGTTTTCGTATTGGCAGCAAGAGCGTTCTACAAAATGGCTGTCGCTGTATGCGTCGGATTACAAAGAGAGTGAAGTGTCTTTTGAAAACTATATCGTTGACTGCACCGACGACGAGAACGTAAAGAAACTTGCTAAAAAAGACAAGACCATTAGACTGTACGAAAACGCGCAGACCGTAAAAGATTTGTTTGACGTTTGGGACGAAACCTACGACAAAATCATCTTTGAAAAAGGGGTGATTTTCGGCGAGGATTCTCAGGCATACCAAATCGGCGTGCCGCCTCTCAGAAAAAAACGTTTGGAAGATTTCAAGCCCGACGACAAAATTGTCAACCGTTTTGAGGAAATCCTGCGGCACAACAACGTCAGCGACAAGGAAAACGCTTTCAACCGCCTTGTTGCGCTCTTCATCTGCAAACTTGTGGACGAAACGCAAAAAACCGACAACGACATCGTAGAGTTTCAATACAAGACAGGCACCGACACTTACGAAAGTCTGCAAGACCGTCTGCAACGTCTGCACAAAGAGGGAATGGAGAAGTTTATGGGCGAGGAAATTTATTATGTTTCAGACGATTACGCCGAAAACCTTTTTGCACAGAAATTCAACGACGCCAAGCGCAAAGCCGCAATCGAGGATTTGAAAAACACAATCCGAATCCTAAAATTTTACAGCAACAACGATTTTGCTTTCAAAGACGTGCACAACGAGGAACTCTTTTTTCAGAACGGCAAAATATTAGTAGAGGTTGTTCAGTTGTTTCAAAAATATAGAATTGTCTATCCGTCTAAGCATCAGTTTCTTGGCGATTTGTTTGAGCAACTTCTCAACAAAGGTTTCAAGCAAAACGAAGGTCAGTTTTTTACCCCCACGCCGATAACGAGGTTCATTTGGGACTGTCTTCCGATGGATAAACTTGTCCGTCAGGGCGAAAACTTTGTTTTTCCAAAGATAATCGACTATGCCTGCGGTGCAGGGCATTTCCTTACCGAGGCGGTGGAGGCTGTAAATAACTATTTTACAGCACACAACAACTTCGACGCAATTCGCGAAAACGCTTGGTGCGAACATCATATTTTTGGCATCGAAAAGGATTACCGCCTCGCCCGCGTTGCCAAAGTGTCGCTGTATATGAACGGTGCGGGACAAGGCAAAATCAAGTTCGGCGACGGATTGGAACAATATCCCGAAGAACAGGTTACAAACACCACTTTTGACATTCTTGTGGCAAATCCGCCTTATTCTGTGAGTGGTTTCAAGGCACATCTGAAACTGAAAAACAACCGTTTTGAACTTTTGGACCGCAATCTTATAAGCAACGACGGCAGCGAGATAGAGACGCTTTTTGTGGAACGCATTGCACAACTTTTGAAGCCGAAGGGCATTGCCGCCGTGGTTTTGCCGTCGTCGATTCTCAGCAACGACAGCAACAGTTATATGACTGCCCGCGAGATACTTTTGCAAAACTTTTACCTTCGTGCCGTGGCACAGTTTGGCAGCAAGACTTTTGGCGCAACGGGAACCAATACGGTTGTCCTTTACCTCGAAAAATACAACGAGCCGCCCAAAAAGCGCGAAATTGTAAAGGACATCGTTACGGCGATACTTTCGGGCGAATTTTCCAACGAGTGGGAAGACGGCGAAGTTTTCAACAAATACATCGCAAAAATCAACGTCCCCGAAGACTTGTATAAATCCTTCGCCGCAGAAACAGCCACGCGCGAACAACTTTCGGCAAACGAATATTTTGCCCAATACATCGCTTGGTTCGACAACCTCACCGAAATTGTCAACAAGCGCAAAAGTCCGAAGTTCCGCCGTATGACCGAAGACGAGCAAAAGGCAGAAATCCGCGATTTGTTTTTCAAAACCGTCAAAAGCGTGGAATATGAAAAATTGATGTATTTTGCATTGATTTACAACCAAATAACGCTTACAATCATCGCCCCCGCCGACAATGCCGAACAGAAAAAGTTTTTGGGCTACGATTGGAGCAACCGCAAAGGTGCAGAGGGCATTCAGATAAACAATCCTGGCGGAATGCTCTACAACTACCACGACCGCTATGCCGGCGACACGCTCGCCGCTGCCGTCCGCAACACATTCAGCGACAGCCAAATAACGCTTTCCGAGCCGCTCGCCAACTATTACGCATATCTTCACACAGCGGATATGATAGATTTCAGCCGCACAAGTTTCAACAAGGCAATAAAACTCACGGCTGACAAGAAGATTGAGATAAAAAGCAAGTTTCCGTTGGTGAAGTTGGGAGATTATGTTGATTCTTTTGGTGGGCTTTGGACAGGAAAGAAACCACCATTCAAGACAGTTTCGGTAATCAGAAATACAAATTTCACAATGCGTGGAACTTTGGATTTGTCAGATGTCGCTAATATAGATGTCGAAGTTAACTCTTTTGAAAAAAGGAAATTACTAAATGGTGATATTATAATTGAAAAATCAGGCGGAAGCTTAACGCAAGCTGTTGGGCGTGTTGTCTTATTTGAAAACGTATCTGGAGATTTTGCATATTCTAACTTTACAGCACGCTTGCGGATAAAATCAGATAAGTCAAAAGACTTGGATTGTAAGTATTTACATTCCTATTTGAACTATTTTTATCAAAATGGCAATACTTTTCAATATCAAAGTGGTTCAAGCGGATTGAAGAACCTCAATCTGCCCGAATATATGCTACAACAAATTCCCCTGCCGCCCCTCGACATCCAACAACAAATCGTTTCTGAATGTGAAAAGGTTGATGAGGAATACAATAATAGCCGAATGACGGTTGAGGAATACAAGAAGAAAATAGCGGAAGTGTTTGAAAGGCTTGATGTTATAAGTCGTCAGGGGGGGGTAACACGCAGATTATCAGATAGTTACATATTTAATATTTCAATTGGTCGTAGAATCCTTAACAGCGAAGTTAGCCCAAATTATAACATTCCTGTTTATAGTGCCAACGTGTTTGAACCATTCGGAATGATAGACAAACTTTTGTTTGAAGATTTTTCAAAAGATTCTGTCCTTTGGGGCATAGATGGGGATTGGATGGTGAACGTAATACCTGCAAACAATCCATTTTATCCAACAGACCACTGCGGAGTTTTACGCATAAAAACGGATGATATTTTGCCAAAATATATGGCACATTTATTAGAAGTAGAAGGCAAAAAAGCGGGGTTCAAACGCAGTTATCGTGCCTCAATCGATAGAATTGAAGCATTATCGGTTCAAATTGCGCCTATTGAAGAACAAAAGAAAGCAATTTCCGAAATCGAGGCCTACGAAGCCGAGATTTCAAAAGCCAAAGCCGTAATGCAAGGCTGTGCTGAAAGGAAGAAAAAGATTTTGGAGAAGTGGCTGAAATAATCAGTGTTTTCTGTGTCGTCTGTGCGAAAATCTGATTTTCCCCCAAATTCGGGTAATTCTTTCCGAAATCCGTCTAACACAACTTCATTGTGGTATCAACCACAAACGGTACATACATAAAAAACAATGCCGCTTGTTCCCAAAGACCTTCGTTGTTGATAAATGTGTTGCGGAATCGTTCTTTGTCGCTCATTACAAAGAAGATAAATGAAGTGAGTGCTAGCAGGAACGCTCCTATTTTAACAAAACCAACGGTTGTGTTTCCGCATTTCAGTTCCAAGATACTGTTAGTCAGCGGGAAAAACAAGAGCAACATAAATCCAATAGCAGCACCAACACCATGGATTTTTGCCGAAAGTGTCAAACTATCTTTCTGCTCGTTTACACTGAATAGTCCAGAGAGTACACCCGCACCAATAGCAAATGCCAGTATTTCTACAAATTCTATCGATGCAAGCGTTGGCGAGATTGGCTTTGCCGCCTCATAATAGACAAACGCCGTGTATGTCAGTACAACACCAAGCCACAAAAGCCACAACCTATATATATGACGCACTGGACTTTCGGGGCTTCCGAGCACACTCATTGCCATTTTTCGCCAATCATAATTTTTATAGAAAAATTTCAGTATAAACGGCACAAAAAACTCGCCAACCACAGTGGCAAGCAGAAGAATATAAAACGTATTTATTGCCATAATGCCATAAATCAGGCTATCGTAACCTGTTATAGTTTTACATTTTCAGCATTTTACTTCACTCCGTTTCTCTTCAACAGAGCGTCGATTGTTGGTTCCTGACCACGGAATCTCTTATAAAGCGTCATTGGATGCTCGCTGCCACCCTTCTCCAACACTTCACGACGGAATCTCTCCGCTGTCTGCTGGTTGAAGATTCCTTCTGCCTGGAATGCCGCAAACGCATCAGCATCAAGCACTTCCGCCCATTTATAACCGTAGTAGCCGGCTGAATAACCTCCTGAGAAGATATGTGTGAAGTTGGCGCTCATCAATGCCGACGGTACTGAGTTCAACAACTGTGTTTTTGCCCATGCGGTCTCCTCAAACTGCTTCACATCTCCTGTGTATGGTGTTTCAAGTGTGTGCCATGCCATGTCTAGATAGCCGAACGACAACTGTCGCAACGTGAAGTAACCTGTGTTGAAATTGGCAGCACGACGAATCTTCTCAATCAACTCAGCAGGAATTTTCTCACCTGTCTTATAATGTTTCGCGAACGAATCAAGATACTCTTTTTCCAAAGCCCAGTTTTCCATCAACTGTGATGGCAACTCCACAAAATCCCTGTAGACGTTTGTGCCAGACAATGAGGCGAAACGAGAGTTTGCCACCATTCCGTGAATTGAATGTCCAAACTCATGAAGGAATGTTGTAAGCTCATCAAATGTCAATAAAGATGGCTCATTTTCAGTAGGACGAGTGAAATTCATCACAATTGATATATGAGGACGGGAATTTGTACCGTCTTTCTCAATCCATTGAGGCTTGAACTCTGTCATCCATGCTCCTCCACTCTTTCCTTCACGTGGATGGAAATCAGTATATAACACAGCAAGATACTTGCCATCCTTGTCGATCACGTCATAAGCCTCAACTTCTGGATGATAAACCTCTATCTTGTCGTTCTTCACAAACTGCAATCCATACAATCGCGTCGCCAAACCAAACACTCCTTTCTTCACATTCTCAAGTTCAAGATATGGTTTGATCTGCTCATCGTTGATGGCATACTCCTTTTCTCGCAATTTTTCCGAATAATAGCTCCAATCCCAAGGCTGGAAATCCGACTGTGCCACTGGAATAGAATAAGAAGCGGCAAAATTCTTCACAGCCTCAACCTCCTTCAACGCCGTCGGCTTATACGCAGCAAGAAGCTCATCCAACAGATTATAGACGTTTTCCTTCTTCTCAGCCATACGATGACGCAATATCTTGTCGGCATGACACTTATAACCCAGCAGATTTGCTATTTTAAGGCGTGTCTCCGTGATTTTTCTAAGAACTTCAATATTGTTGTTGTCTCCTGATGTGGAACGTGAATTATAGGCCAAATAAATGGTTTTTCTTAATTCACGGTTGTCTGCATATTTCATGAATGGCACATACGACGGTGCTTTCAATGTAAAAACGTAGCCGTCGAATTTTTCATTCTTCGCCTCTTCTTTCGCAGCATCTAGAATTGCCTGAGGCAAGCCACTCAATTGTGACGCATCAGCAACCTTCAGTTTATACTCATTTGTGGATTTCAACACATTCTGCTGAAACTGTAATGTAAGTGCTGAAAGCTGTTTGCTAAGTTCAGAAAACTCCTTCTGCTTGTCTGCAGGAAGAGTGGCTCCCATGTTTTCAAACGATTCGTATGTATCCTCAAGCAGTTTTTTCTCCTCTATGGAAAGATTAAGAGACTCTTTCTTATCATATACAGCTTTAACACGCGCGAAAAGGATAGTATCCTGATAGATGACGTTGTTGTGTTCAGTCTCCTCAGGAGAGATTTCACCTGCAATATTGTCCATTTCATCGTTGGTTTCCGCGCTCAACAAGTTATAGAAACAATATTGGATATTCGACAACATTTCGCCAGAGTTCTCCAAAGCCACAATCGTATTGTCAAATGTAGGAGGTTCCGGATTATTCTTTATCTTATCGATCTCCTTGTTATGCTCCTTCATAGCAAGACGCATAGCCTGAAGATATTCAGACGTAGGATATTGGGAAAATTTCAATGTCTGGTGAGGAGTGTCGAACACTGTCCACTTTTTGATCAATTCATTCTCATTTACTTGTGCCGTCATAACAAACCAATTAAATAACAATATAATACTAAGTAAATTTTTCATAGAGCTTGTCTGATGAAATGTCTGATTTTATATATTATTGCAATGGGCAGACACGAGGTCTGCACCTACAATGTAATCGTTAATTTTTTTCAATGATGACAAGAGACGTGGAACGGACCGCATTGTCACCAACAGAATAATTCACTGACTTCACAATCCCACTTACAGGAGAAAAGATTCTGTTGTACATCTTCATCGCCTCAATGGTAGCCACCACGTCGCCCTTCTTTATCTTTTTGCCGACGGGGATGAGATCGACAATCTTTCCTGCAATGGGAGGGAAGATTTCTGATCTGCGCATGGGCGATCTTTTTTTATTTTTCTTGCGAGCGATTTCGACCGGACTGTCACATGTGATTGTCTCCACGTCCAATGTGATTTCCACATTGTCGCGAACAAATGTCTTGTAATTAATTCCGTCGATCTCTATTTCAATCTGTTTCATACACTTCAAGTGAATTTATGCTGGTATTAATCCGTGCTTTTTATGTGGACGATCCACCTTTTTGCCCCTCAATGACGCAAAAGCATCAATCACACGTCCACGTACATCCTTCGGATTCACAACATCGTCGATATAACCTTTAGCTCCCGCCTCATATGGATTAGCATATTCACGACGGTACTCCTCAGCCTTCTCTTTTTTGAACGACTCTACGTCACCGCCATTCTCAACAATAGATTTAATCTCTTTGTGATATAGCACAGAGACCGCGCTCTCTGGTCCCATCACAGCAATCTCAGCGGTAGGAAGACAGAAAACATAATCGGCTCCGATATGTCGGCTTCCCAACGACACATAACCGCCTCCGTATGCTTTTCTAAGCACCACTGTAACCATAGGAATTGTAGCCTCAGCATAAGCATAGAAAAGTTTTGCACCATGACGCACAGCTCCGGAATGTTCACCTTCCACACCAGGAAGACATCCAGGCACATCCATCAACGTCAACAATGGAATATTAAAAGAGTCGCAGAAACGGATGAATCTTGATGCCTTGTCGGCAGCATCAGCATCCAATGCTCCAGCAAGATAATTTGGCTGGTTTGCCACAATGCCCACCGTCGCTCCGTCCATCCTCACAAATCCACATACAATATTAGGAGCAAACAACTCATGCACCTCAAAGAATGAATCCTCGTCAGCCAAACATTTCACTATTCCACGCACATCATACGGTTCTTTACCATCAGACGGAAGAATCGACTCAATGGACATATTTTTTGGCGATTCCACCGACTTTTTCGACTCTGGCATCACATCCGCACTTTGTGGGAGATAGTCAAGTAGTCGTCTTACCTGAGTAAGACATTCTTTCTCGTTTTCAGCGAAGAAATGGGCTGTACCGGCCTTTTCAGCATGGACTTTCGCACCTCCTAAATCTTCTTGTGATATAGTCTCACCCATCACCGTCTCAACAACAGTTGGACCAGTAAGGAACATCTTTGAAATGCCATCTACCATGAAAACGAAATCAGTCAAAGCAGGAGAATAGGCAGCTCCACCTGCACACGGCCCCATAACAACTGATATCTGAGGCACAAGACCAGACAACAAAGTGTTACGATAGAATATCTCCCCGTATCCACATAATGAATCCACTCCATCCTGAATACGGGCACCACCAGAATCATTGATGCCGATTATAGGGCAACGCATTTTTGCCGCCAAATCCTGTATTTTAGTGATTTTTCTCGCATGACGTAATCCAAGGCTTCCTCCGAGCACCGTGAAATCCTGTGCAAACACACATACGTTTTTGCCGCCTATTTTAGCGACTCCACAGATCACCCCGTCTCCCGGTGCATCATCACCATCTTTGTGAACAAACATATCCGTCTCGCGAAATGAACCCTCGTCAACCAATAACGCGATTCTCTCACGAGCCGTCAGCAATCCCTTAGCATGACGTTTATCGACCGCAGCCTCACCGCCACACAATAGTGCCTTCTCTCGTCTGTTTTCAAGCTCTGTTATCTTCTCTTTCATACGCAAATACATCTTCATTTATAGATTGTGCATCACTTAGGAGCCCGCCTATACAAGAAAATTGCAATAAGCAAGAACAAGAAATTCGGAATCCACACAGCTATTCGTGGACTCAAACCTCCACTTATCGCAAACGTGGCTGAAATAGTATCAAACAAAATATATGAAAAGCTCAATGCCAAACCTATACCAAGGTTCATACCCATACCTCCCTTCACCTTCTTACTTGCCAAAGCAAATCCTATAGTGGTAAGGATAAAAGCAGCGAACGGCTGTGAATGTCGTTTCTCATATTCAATCTCAAACTCCTGGATACTTCCCACTCCACGACTACGCTGCTTCTCTATATAACGTACAAGCTGGGCATTGGTCATCTGTTGCTGCATCTCTCGATAGACAAAGAAATCCTCGGTGTCAACATTCAAGGTCGTATCTTTTCGTTCTCCGGAAGTCATAGTCTCCTGCATACCTACGAAATCACGTGTCACCCATTTACGAAGTTCAAAATGGCCAAGAGTATCGTAGTCGGCAAACTGAGCAGTAGTGCGGGAAACAAGCGTCTTGCCATCAAACTTCTCCAACGTCATCCTATAGGCACGTTTCAAACTCTTTTCATACGTTCCGATATAAAGGATCACTCCTTTTTCCACCTCAAGCTGTACGTTGGTGGCATTTGTCTCTCGTCTATACGCATTCTTATATTTCGACAAAAATTCCAGACGCACCTCATTGGCAGGAGGAATGACAAAGCTTGACAAGATATAGGTCATTACCGCAATCACAGCTGCAGAGAGCCAATATGGCACCATCACTCTATGAAAACTGACTCCCGATGCGAACGTAGCGATAATCTCCGAATTATTAGCAAGTTGGGAAGTTATAAAGATGACGGCGATAAACGTGATCAACGGAGAAAGCAAATTTGAGAAATACCACGCAAAATTAATGTAGTAATCAAAAACTATCTCTTTCATAGTAGCGTCGGCAAGAGTGTCTATCTTCTCAGAAATATCAAACACAATCGCCACACTGACAAGCAGAATAATCATCAAAAAATACGCACCAAGAACTTTCTTGATGATATAGAGGTCAAGCTTTTTTAGCCATGGTGACGAGACAAAAGGTAAATTACTCATAATCTTCTCTTTTTACAGTCTGACACTCAATTTCTTCACCATTTCCGCTTTCCACGTAGAGAAATCACCAGCTATAATATGTTGGCGTGCCATTTTCACAAGACGTAGATAAAAAGCAAGATTATGGATAGACGCGATTTGCATAGCCAAAAGTTCATCACTCACAAACAGGTGACGGAGATATGCCTTCGTGTAGACCTGATCAACGAAGCAATCGCTTTCTGGATCAAGTGGGGTAAAGTCATCCTTCCACTTCTGGTTTTTCATATTCATAGTGCCGTTAGCAGTAAACAGCCATCCATTACGGCCATTTCTTGTAGGCATCACACAGTCGAACATATCCACTCCACGTTCAATTGCTTCAAGCAGATTGGTAGGAGTGCCCACACCCATCAAGTAGCGAGGCTTGTCTGTTGGCAGAATCTTGTTGACCACCTCAATCATCTCATACATGACCTCAGCCGGCTCACCCACAGCAAGACCACCTATCGCATAACCTTCACGGTTTTTAGATGCCACCGTTTCAGCCGCTTTTTCACGCAAGTCCTTATAGGTACAACCCTGCACAATCGGAAAGAACGTCTGGCTATAGCCATATAGAGGCTCCGTCTCATCAAAATGTTTAAGTCCACGGTCAAGCCAACGCAATGTCATGTCAAGACTCTTCTTTGCATAGTTGTAGTCGGCAGTGCCCGGCGTACACTCGTCGAGAGCCATAATAATATCCGCACCTATCACACGCTGCGTGTCGACCACATTTTCTGGAGTGAAAATATGTTTAGAGCCATCTATATGTGAACGGAAAATACAACCTTCCTCCGTCAACTTTCTTTGTCCAGAAAGAGAAAACACTTGAAATCCGCCACTGTCTGTAAGGATCGGACGATCCCATCCATTAAACTTATGCAAACCACCTGCTTTACGAAGCACATCAAGTCCGGGACGAAGGTAAAGATGATAAGTGTTGCCCAAAATAATCTGTGCTTTGATATCATCACGCAGTTCACGAGTATGTACACCCTTTACAGAGCCAAGCGTACCTACCGGCATAAAGATTGGAGTCTCGATAGTGCCGTGGTCAGTAGTAATCACACCAGCACGTGCTTTGCTATTCGGATCAGTGTATTGAAGATCAAACTTCATGTTTTCTAAATTTCATTCTATATTTGTGCAAAGTAACGATTTTTTTGCGAGTTGTGCAACTGAATGGAGGAGCAACCAAATACACAATTATCAAACTCCTATTTTATAAAGAATAGTATATTTATAATATCGTTTGAAACCTCATCATTCATTACATTCCTTTAATCCTTCTAAAATTACGATGAAGACATACGAACATTCATAATAAAATCTGCATTCTTTTCTTATCCTACCGAATTATCATGCGATTACAAAATATCAAGTTTCATGTTATTTATCTGGGATTAGATTTACAACATCTTCCTCTTCTATAAATGATATAACCAGATATCAAGATAAGAGAAAGGAGAAGTCCGCTGACAAATACAAATAAAACAGAAAATACAGAACCTAAAAAGGGTTCATAACATCTGCCGACATGAAGTTCTAAAGCGAAATTCCAGAGCGACATGGGTTGATTTTTGAGTATGTCAGGCATTGAAGGCATTTTCGCACTTGGTGATGAAAAGAACGGCATTTCCTCCGAACCCACTCATGTTAAGAGATGTCTCCTGACTCATAGCAAAGCCAAACTCCAATCCAGGCAACTCCTGTGTGAGAAGATCCTGAACGTTTGTCGCATCAGCATCGGTATCAATTTAGAAATCAGTAAAAAGAGCTGTAAATCACCTGTTTTAGGTATTGGGTATTCTGTTATCCTCCTCTAATTTTGCATTGTCAAACAATAACAAACAATATTTTCTATGTCAACAGAACAACTTAACAATGTACGCCAGGCTCTTGATATGAAGGTGCTATTAAATCATATCTATGAATATCAAAAGGGTGTGAGGCAGATGGTTCTCTTCACATGTAATGCCAAATATGAGGAATTTGCCAAAACTCGTTTGCAGCATCAGAATATAGAATACATCATACAGAAAGCAGGTAATGCGACTATCAATATATACTTCGGAAGAAAACAATGTCTTGACGTTATCCGTATGATAGTAGACAAGCCATTATCTCAACTTACTCCTGAGGAAGACTTTATCATTGGAGCTCTACTCGGATATGATATATGCTGCCAATGTGAGCGTTTCTGTGAAAAGAAACAGCGTCAATTGAAAGAGTATGCATAATTGAGTATTTATTAAATTTAGATAAAATGAAAAAGACTATTGTAGTTTACGGCAGTTCAACAGGAACATGCGAAGGAATTGCTAATGAAATAGCATCAAAATTGGGTACTGAGGCAATCTCTGCGTCTAAACTCTCAGCGAATATAGTTGCTGAGAATGAAAATCTTATCCTCGGCACAAGCACATGGGGAAGCGGAGAGATTCAGGACGACTGGTATGATGGTCTTAAGGCTCTTAAAGGCAGCAATCTAAACGGCAAAACCGTTGCGATTTTCGGATGCGGTGATTCATCAAGCTATTCCGACACTTTTTGTGGAGGCATGGCAGAAATCTATAACACAGCCAAGGCAGGTGGTGCGAATATTGTAGGTACGGTAGATGCTTCGGATTATACTTTCGATGATTCAGAGGCTGTAATTGAAGGTCAATTTGTCGGTCTTGCTCTCGACAACGACAATGAAGAGTATAAGACTGCTGAGCGTATTGACAAGTGGATCGCAGCGATCTCACCTGCATTATAAACATTTAACAACAAGCCTTGGAATGCGAAAAATTTATGTAGAATGAATTGATCAAGCCATAATAATGTACGTTTTTTGAATCCTGATGTCATTAGAGTCCCGTAGAGGGACACTAATGATATTTGGTTTATATTCAGAAAATTTCACAATCTTCAAGTCAAACTAATTCACTTTTACAAGTTCAATCTCAAAAATCAGGGTTGAATTTCCAGGAATATCTGGCGGACACCCTCGTTTTCCATAGCCCAGTTCCGACGGAATATAAATCTCCCACTTGTCTCCTTCGTGCATCTTAGGAATAGCAATCTGCCAGCCAGTGATCAGTTCACGCAAACGAAAAGCATCCGCATAACCCTGTTTTGTATTATCATCGAACACTTTACCGTTAATCAATGACCCACGATAGTAGACCGATACCACAGCAGCTGTTTGAGCTGTCTTCCCGTCTCCCGTCGCAAGCACTTTATAAAAGACTCCTTTAGGAAGAGATTTCACTTCTGGATTCTTCGCAATCTCCGCAAGGAATGCCTCATTTTCAATTTTATAACTATCTTTTGCCATAACACCTTTTATTTTCCGCAAAGATAGTGGAATAAAAGACAACAAAAAACATCGTGACTACCAACACGGTAACCACGACGCAAGAAATAGCAATGAAATGTCATCAATGAACTATTTATATGTGCTTATTTACCAGCACACAACTGGAAATTAAGGGGTATCTTTTACTTCAATTATTCTAAATATTATAGTGTCCTCCAACACCAACGGACGGTAGTGAGCAAAGAACACAATACCTTTGCATGGGGATAAAATCTCATCAAGCGTATCTCCGTTGTATGGATCTATTATTCTCGCCAACAAATCTCCTTTTTCCACAGCATGGTTCGCAGAAACAAGTTTTGTATATATACCAGCCTTCTTGCTCCGCACCACAACATGGTTGTCATCTGTGACAATTTCTGAAACATACCCGTGTCGTTGCAAATCATTAACGATCCTTTTACTGTTCATGAATCTGAAAATAGCATGAATAGTCTCCTCCGCTAAATCAGTGTTGAGCTGATTAGTAAGGCCCGAATAGATCGAAAAGGCAAAAGTGTTCCAGATCTGCCAGTTATAGTTGAGCATTGTGCTATCATAAGGACGCGGTTTTCTGACATAAATATATGGTAATTCAAAGAATTTGGCATCCGCTGTGTCTTGATAACCTGTATCCAGCATCCTCACATGAGGTACAAACTCTCCAGGCATGTAAAAACTTGCCAATTGTATTCCGTATGTATAGTTTTTCAATGTATCAAACAATGCAGCCGCAATTCTTTGTGTGGTCTCACCCTTGTCGTAGCCAGGAAACATACGGTTGATATCCGTGTTGTCCATCGACCAGAATCTCTTTTCAAGGTTCATTGAAAACGGGTTGGCATTTGGTATCACAAGAATTTTACACCCTTTGTCAATCCTACCATCCTTCTCAATCTTGATCAACCTTTTTACAATCTGAGCACAGACATATTGCTGTTGTATCTCGTCGCCACGCATTGCCCCTATAATGGCGACTGTCTTTTCACCATCTCCAAACTCATATCCTGTTATTCGAAATGCGTCTCTATAAGGAGAACTCATTCTGTATATTATCTTCTTTTCCATATGTCAGTTCTTTTTGAATATTCGCGCCATCAACGAACCTTCGTAAACGATCGGATATGCACGTAAAGTAAATACAAGTCCATCAGATGGGCTGACCACCGTCTCCAACACCTTTCCTTCAAGAGCACTCACTATTTTTCCTATCTCTTCTCCTTTTTTCATCCATTGATTATTATCAATCGACGGAATGAATATTCCGGAACATCCGGCATTAAGGAACTCTACCTCTCCCTGTGTGCTAACAAATTGTTCTTTGGACTCGACATCAACGTCGCCTTTATAAAATCCAAGAGATTTGAGAAGCTGAAGAATTCCGTTCATAAGTTCCACTCCATAATGTCTTGTTATCCTCATACCGACACCCATCTCCACTACCAGACAAGGAGTGCCAGCAGAATTGAGAGAATGAGCAAGCGTGCTTTCAAGCACAGTGGCAGCCTCATGAATCCATATAAAATCAACATTGAGTTCCTTCCCGTATGGCACAAGTAAATCGGCATTTTTCACATTTATTCTTACCTGCGGAATCTCTCTTAAAAAAATGTTCGACGCATGGATATCTATCACCATTTCCGCGCCAAGCAGATCATTGTAGATCGCATTTGCTGCAGTCTCAGCCATCGCTCCACATGGATCTCCCGGAAAGATTCTGTTCATGTCAAGATCAAAATTTGGGATGCCACGTGTAATACTGTCAATTCCAAGTGGGTTTAACGCAGGATAAATATCAATCTCACCATCCACCTCGTCTATATGTTCCTGCAAAAACTGAGACAGGAGAAAACATACATACTGTCCCTCCAATTCATCTCCATGTGTTCCTGTGACAATGCAGAATCGTTTTTCACTATTGCCACCCTTGATTATGTTCTTCTTTATTGTCAGACGTTCGTCTATGGGCAATTCAGAAGAGAAAACCTCCGTAATCATTTTTTATACCTCCTCTATATTTCAGCCATTGTGATATGTACAAGTTTATGTTGTGTGCCAGATCCGACAAACACACCTCTTTCCATTGTGCAGTCGTTGAAATCCCGACCCTGAGCTATTTTTAGGTAATCACTTTCTATAAGCAGTTTACGAGTCGGATCGATTGCGTACCATATTCCGTTATCGTTAACCTCAATCCACGCATGACTTTCTCCCTCACCAGGTATGAATCCAGAAATGTACCTGCAAGCAATCCCCTTGCTTCTAAGAATAGCTAAGATGACGTTGGAAAAATCCTGGCATACCCCTTTCCCCTGCGTGAATGCCTCTATGGCAGATGTCTTTATAGTGGTGGAGCAAGATTCATACTTCATTCTCTCATGAAGAGCGTCAATAAGAGAAAGAGTATCTTTGACTATGTTGCTTTCAAACGAACAGACTTCATCGGCAAATCTGACCATTTCATCATTGGCTTCAGTCAATAATGTAGGAAGACGGAAAATATAGTTAGACTCCTCTATGATAAGATGCTGTGACAACAAAACTATACCTCTTGATGCAAAAGTGAACGACTTGTGTGGCTCACAAGTGTTTCCATAAATAAGTTCATTTCCAAAGACATCCGTCGACCTCATTATATTCTTGCACGGAGACACAGAGAAATCCTCTTCTTCTATTTCTTGGAATCCGCACCTGTATGGCAAACATCGAAGCTTAAAATGGTGATCCGAAACCTTACTGTCGAAGGTAATGCTTGTCTGGTATGTAAATTGATAACGTTTCATCGCCGATTTCTTTTAAAAACACAGAGAGGAAACTGTTTTGCCCGAAAACAACACCTGTCTGTGCATTAGGATATGATATGAATAGGATATTTAGCAATCAATTCGTGCTTACTATCGAATTGAGCAGAGAAAGCAACCTGTTCTTATAAAAAGGCTCGTGACTATATTCTTTTGCTGTAAGCATCTTGTCGATCTGCTCGACCGCCTCAACATCATAAATATAAGGCACATATCTCAAATGAGTCTTTAATCTTTCATAAAGCAGCTCAACCCTGTCGAATGGATAATCAAACCTCACACGGATATCAATCTGCTCAATCATCTTTCCTGCCATCAGGATAGCCAAAGCATAATCGTTGAGAACTCTCTCCTCGATCGACCCCCACATTGAAAGCAGGTTATCCGTAATAGGCTGAAGCTCAGTGATATGAGTCTCATTGCTTTTAGCTAAAGAATTGATGTGAGCTAAAGACATCTGAATGTATCCAAGCGTCTCTGACGTGATCTCCTCACGCAACACCATCGCATTATCGTTGGCAAATTCAAGTTCGGCAGAGATGCTGAACGGATTCTGTTTGTCATAAAGAAAACTCTTCACAAAATTTGAAGACGAGTTGAAATCCGCATCCAGACTGAGATTGTCGCAATACTCATTGTATGCGTCACTGTCACCATCTATCATCTTGTCGTAGCAAGCACGAAGAAAGTGAAGGTTGAGATAAGTTCGTTCTGCGTATCGACCAAGCCAAAATAGTTTGTTCGCCTTTGCTGCAGATATAGTTTTTGCGTTCATGATTATATATTTAGTTCGTAATTGTGATTAATGATAACCAGGAGCATACCAAGCACTCAGGCCCAGACCAACTCCCATTTTATTCTTCCATTACCCAAGTGTCCTTGAATCCACCACCCTGAGAAGAGTTTACGACAAATGAGTTCGGATTTCGGGAGAAACGAGTAAGGCCACTTTTCCATACCTTCGTCTCCTTACCAGTAAGGACAAAAGCTCTCAAATCAGCCTTTCTTTCGACATATTTCCCGTCTTCGATGATTTCAAGATCCTTAAAGTCTATCACCTCCTGAGCAATCCATCTTCGTGGTTCATTGTCGACTAGATCATACATTTCTTTCAAGTGCGACTCGTCCAAATCCCTGCCAAACACAACTCCATATCCACCAGCCTCGCTCACATCCTTGATCACAAGACTGCTGAGGTTTTCTAGCACATACTTCTTGTCTTCCTCAAAATAAGGCAAATAAGTCGGCGCATTTTTAAGGATTGGTTCTTCACCAAGATAATACTTGATCATTTTAGGTACGAAATAATAGATGCCCTTGTCATCAGCGACGCCATTGCCGATTCCATTTACGATTGCCACATTCCCCTTCGCATAGATCTGCATTATGTTTGGAACACCCAGCATAGAAGATTCCTCAAAAGTAAGTGGATCCATATATTCGTCAGAAACCCTACGATATACAGCACCAACTCTTTCTTTGTTGCCAGATATATCCTTGTAGAAAACCATATCATCCTCAACAATCAGATCACCAGGATATGCGAGCACCGCACCAGACTTTTCTGCCAGATAAGAATGTTCAAAGAAAGCAGAGTTATATCTTCCTGGTGTAAGGATGACATTGATTCCACGACCATCATTGACATAATCCATCGTCTCCTTGAGCAATTCCGAATAATTACGGTTGTCTGCCACATGATTGTTGGCAAATGTCTCTGGGCTCACTTTTCTTGTTATGTTTCTTGCGATCATAGGATAAGATGCACCCGACGGGATTCTTAGATTGTCCTCCAAAATATACCATGTGCCGTCTTTTGCCTGAACCAAATCGATACCTGCGATATGAGCAAATATTCCTTTAGCTGGAGTTATACCTTCACACTCCACAAAATAGCCCTTGGAAGAATAAACAAACTCAGCTGGAATAACTCCGTCTTTAACAATCTTTTTCTCGTTGTAGATATCTAAAAGAAAAGAGTTTAAAGCCTTACATCTCTGTATGAGTCCCTTTTCCAAAACCGTCCACTCCTCGTGGCTGATTACTCGTGGCACTGAGTCAAAAGGGAACAATTGTTCATTGAATACCCCATGCTTATAAATACCAAATTTGACACCAAATCTCTCCATCCATAAGTTGACGGCATCCTTGTGTTTGATAAGTGTCTCCATAATACCTCCTTTCGTTTTATGTTCTTTATTCGTTCGTGATTAATCTCACTGCAAAGGTAAAAAAGGATTTGTATTTCACAAACAAAATGTAACATTTTTTAAAAAAATTCTTTCATTGTGCTAACAAAAACAAAATTTAAATTATCATTATGTTTTAAATATCGTCTTTTTGCTCACTTTGTGAACGTTTGTGCATATACGAGAATATTTATGCATATTTTAGATTTTTATACAGTATCTGAAATCATTTTTCGTATAAAATTGGCAAAATGATAAATTCCATATCTTTTTCTTCTCCTTGTTTGGATTATTTTTTATTTTTGCAACCGATTGAAACAATTTACATCTTAACAATATTTAGTGTGAAAAAGATTATTGTGTTCCTTACGCTGCTTTTCTGTGCGACTTCTATTCTTGCAAAAGGTAATGGTAGAGCAAAAAAATTCAGAGAGTTTTATGAATCCGACACAAAAAATGAAATAGGTGCTGGTTTTGGATTTCTCACACTATACGATATCCCTACAGAAATCCACGACAACAATGCTTTTGAAATAGTTAACAAAGAGTATATACACAGACCTACATTAAACCTATACTATTTTCGCAAACTACATCGCAGGATAAAATTGGGTTTGGATGTCACATGGCAGAAAACGAAGGTGGAATATCATCTTAACGAGGATAGAATAACTGATGCGTATGCAGAAATCCAAAAAATAAAAGATTTGGAGGCCTATCCGGAAGAGAGGATCCAAGATCAGATCAAAACATTAGAGGAAGATATTGATTATTGGAAAAATAGGAGCAATGAAGATGTAAAAAAATTTCTCAAATTCACTGTGGAAATGAAGTTGACATTAATCAGTCGCCAACATTTTGCTCTATATCAACGCTATGGAGTAGGTCCGACTATTAAATCTGGACATAATAATGAAAATAAAGGGGAAGCATACACACATCTTGATTATAATATTTGCGTATCGCCTCTCGGCTTTGAGTTTGGAGGAAACAAACTAAGAGGATTCATTGAACCAATAGCCGTCTCTCCTCAGGGATTAATCCACGGTGGAATCAAATATGATTTTTGATTAAAACTTATTTTATCTTTTTGCAACTTAATTGCAGATCATTGATTCTATCTTTGCGACAAAAAAATAAAAATGAAAACAGTTTACAGAAAAATATCACTTCCTGCCAATATAGATACAGTGTTTGAGCTATTGACAAATTTAAAGACGCTACAATATATAGCATCCCCTTTTGCCTCCTTCAAACCCATTTCCAATGAGCAAGAAATAAAATGGGAAGAAGGACATTCTTTTTCTTTCAAATTCTCACTATTTGGTTTCATCCCTTTTGGAAAACACCTCATTAATGTGATTGATTTTAAGAAGACGGGAATTTACACAAAAGAAAGCAATACCTATGTACCCATTTGGAATCACAGAATCAAACTGATTGATAAGGGCGACGGTACTACAGGATACAGCGATGAAGTGGAAATTGAAGCCGGATGGAAAACATTCATTGTATGGTGTTGGGCAAACTGTTTCTATACGCACCGTCAAAAAAAATGGATCAAATTGTTAAAGAAAAGACCGTAAATATGATATAATCCAGACTTGTTGAATCCAAATTTTTTCGTTTATTCCCTGATCGTCCTCAAATACACCACCGTCTGATAGACTCCTCGCGTCACAGCGTATGATAGGAAAGCCACCCACAACACATTTGGTCCAAGGGTATCTGACATTGTGTTGTAAATCGTGAAGAAAACGGTAGCTGCAAGAAGCAGTGAAATACTCATGTGTTTTGACATCAGTTTACCGACATAAATCCCATCCCATAAAAACGCAGCAAACGACATTATAGGTATCAACATCGCATATACTCTCAATTCTTTAGATGTCTCCCGCACAGCGACGTCATCGGTGAGCAATGATACTATTGGAGTCAGTCCAAGACCGTAGATGATAGCGAATGTTATAGCCATCGCAATGCCGATATTGAATAATCTTTGGATAGTGCGACGTTGCTCGTCAAACTGTCGTGCACCTTCGGTCTTTCCTACTATTGCCTCTCCGGCAAAGGCAAATCCATCCATGAAGTAGGAGAAGAATGTGAAGAATTGCATTATGCAGGCGTTGACTGCCAACACCAACTCTCCATAACTGCTTCCGAACAGTGTGAAGCAGACTGTCACTGCAATCATACAAAGGTTGCGGACAAAGATAAGTGAATTGACCTTGAAGAAACTGAATATTCCGTCAAAAGGATGACTGAAATCAGCGTATTGACCGATTTTTTTGTATGATGTAATATAAATATATGCACAGAAAGCCGCACCTAAATATTGTGCCACGACCGTACCTAATGCGATACCTTCAATACCCATTCCAAAAGCAAACACGAAAAATGCACTCAACAATACATTTAACATATTCTCCCCCACAGCAATGTACATCGTCGATTTTGTGTTTTGCATTCCCACCAACCATCCTTTGAATGTGTAGGTGGCGAGCGACGCAGGTGCTCCCAAAAGACAGATATTAATATAGCGTGACGTAAGTTCCTCCGTCTCCACAGATGCCTCCGAATATCTCAACACCAATTCGATAATCAGATTCTTAATCAGCAGGATCGCTACCGCACCTATCATAGCTATAACGAGAGCACGTACCAATACCTGACAACAGACACCAAGTTTTCGGGCACCTAAAGCCTGAGCCGTAAGTGCTGTGGTGCTCATACGAAGGAAACCAAAATTCCAATAAAGAAGACTGATCATGGCAGCTCCAAGACTGACGGCAGCGATGTATGGAGCGGCGCCAATATGGCCAGCTATAGCCATATCAGCAAATCCCAACAATGGAACACTGATGTTGGTGGCGATGCTTGGGAAAGCTATTTTGAAGATTTTCTTGTAATTAGACATAATCCGAACATTGTGAAAAGAGCACCTAATATCAAAATTTCATAACCGAATGTATACCCTTTTTCTGCAGATAATTTATCAATCATCCACATTACTACAGGTGTAAGCAGACAGATTATCGGCGTCAGCTTATCTGATATTTCTCGTTTTGTGAATATTCCGAATGCGAACATTCCCAATATAGGTGCCATAAAATACGACACGATAACATATATAATATTCAGTGCAGAACTCTGAGCCTGAATATGGAACTGCCAAATCACCGTAACAAGCAACAGAGAAAGTAAACCATGAATCATGTAACGTTGCTTACGTGATACCTTGGATAAATCCTTTCGCAACACATCCGTGAGCAGACATGTAGTCATGCCTACAAGTGCTGAATCAGCTGAAGAGAATGATGCCGCTATCATACCGAGTGTAAGGCAGCAAATAGCAACGTCGCCAAAGTTATCACAGAACAAAGGGACGATTTCATCGCTTTTTTCAGGCAAACTCAATCCTTGTGCATTAGCAAGGTAGACGAGAGCCACTCCCAAAATAAGAAGCATCAAATTGACGGGAGTAAACAAAAATCCCGTCACAACCATATTTTTCTGTGCATCCTTCAAGTTTCGACAAGTAAGGTTTTTCTGCATCACATCCTGATCCAATCCCGTCATCACAACGACAATGAATATGCCGGAAAGAAATTGTTTAATGAAATGAGTACGATTAGAAATGGATTCAAAGTCAAAAGTCTTAGATAGTCCCTGAGTCGACGCATATTCAAAAACATCGGTGAAATTGCCATTTACAGCAGAAAAAGCCTCAACAAGAAGGACAATCGTCACTATAATCAAGCAAGCAGTCTGTATACAATCGGTTAGGACAACACTTTTAACTCCATTACGGAATGTGTATGCGAAAATGACACCCACCACTATCAATGTCGCTATTTCAAAACTTATTCCATACTTTTCAAATATGAAGCGATGCAACACCAGCATCACAACATATAGTTTGACAGCCGACGACAACATCTTGTTGATAAGAAACAATGCAGAAACCGTCTGTCTGCTTTTCACACCGAACCTATTTTCAAGATAACTGTAGATAGATATGGATCCCAACTTATAATATAACGGCAAGAGGAAAAAAGCCACCACCATGTATCCTAAAATGAATCCAAGCACCATCTGCATGTAGAAGAAGGAATTGCCTATAACCATTCCAGGTACACTTACCAATGATATACCAGATATGGTAGCACCCACCATACCAAAAGCCACAGCCGGCCAAGAAGAATTCTTGCCGGCTGTGAAAAAATCTACGTCGTTTGAAGTCTTTTTTCTGTTGGAAACCACAAACAACAATATGACATAAAGGACAATGCAAATCTCTTGCATTTCTGATTAGTTTTTGGTTGTCCTTGTATTATTTCTGATTCTGCTGATTTTTCTTTTTCTGAGTCTCCATCATCTCTTTCTGCTGACGTTGCATCTCCTGCATACGAGCCATCCAAGAGCTCTGGTTCTGAGGCTTTTTCTGGTTTTCCTTGATCTTCTCCAAAAGCTTCTTCTCATCAACAGTTGCCTTCACTACAAAGTTGATAATAATAGTGATAAGCAATGATACGAAGTAATAATATGTAAGACCTGAACCATAGTCGTTGAACATAAAGAAGAACATGAACGGCATCACATACATCATGATTTTCATCATCGGCATCTGCTGTGTTGCTCCTGTATCCTGCATCTTCGAATTAAAGTACATATAAACGACATTGGTGATTGTCATCAACAAACAGAACAAGCTCAAGTGGTCGCCCAACAACGGAATCTCAGTGCCAAACTTGATGACATCGTCGTATGAAGACAAATCCTCAGCCCACAGGAAGCTCTCTCCACGAAGGTCTATCACAGATGGGAAGAAATAGTACATAGCAACCAAGAATGGCATCTGCAACAACATCGGCAGACATCCTCCCATAGGATTGACACCTGCTCGAGAATAAAGCTGCATCACCTCCTGCTGACGCTCCATTCCTTTGTCCTCCGGAATACGCGCGTTAATCTCTTCTATCTGTGGTTTTAGCACACGCATCTTAGCCATAGAAAGGTATGAACTTCTCGTGAATGGGAAAATAAGCATCTTGATCACCAACGTCACTAGCAAAATGATCAAACCATAATTGCTCAAGAACGACGAGAAGAAATTAAACAAAGGAATTGTGATTCCCTGGTTTACCCAACGCAAAATACCTCCTCCGATTGCCACGATACGGTTAAGCAACACCTCGTCATCTAGTTTATCGTCATAATCATAGAGAATATCATAATCATTTGGTCCGAAATACAAATAGAAATCAGCTGTCGCGCCCTTATTAGCATCAAACGGCAATTTCATCTCCGCTTTGAATTGCTTCATCGGCACCTCCTTGTTCTTTGATTTAGAGACAGAAGATGACAAACTTGCTGATGTAAACTTGTTATTTTTACCATTGACAAAAATTGATGAGAAGAACTGGTCTTTGAATCCGATCCACTTTACTGGCTCTTCTACCTTCTCTTCATCGTCTTCTACCTCAGACAAATAATCAATACCGCCATCCGACTCTTTATAATAAAGCTGCACATAACGGTTCTCGAAAGTTCTACCCTTCTCTTTCTGCTCAATCTCCTGCTCCCAATTGATTGTGACCTCAGAAGCAGATTTCAACTGGTTGCCAATTCCGTCTGCCTTCATCTTGAAAGACATCATATACTCATCTTTTGGCAATGTATAGATGAAATCCAACGAACCTCCCTGTGCCGCACGAAGGGAAAAAGTGACAGATGTATCATTTTTTGCAGTCACCGCAAAACACATCTCCTCAGTAGAAATATTCTTAGCGGAAGCCGACTCCAATTCAACATTGAAACGAGAAAGTTCACTCTTGTTTAGCACCACAGGTTCTGTGCTACCATATAAATTGTATTTCTTCAAAGTAGCCTTTTCAACGAATCCGCCTACAGTTGAGAAATCGATCTTAACCAAATCATTCTCCAACGAAACAGTCTCATTTGCACCGTTTGCTGACGCTGCGAAAGCACCATAAAGTTTCTGCAATTCTACATTTTTAGCGGAATCCGACATCACTTCATCAGCCGTATAAGTAGGCAATTCTGTCTTTGCTATTGAATCCGCAACTCTAGCCAACGAATCCTCACGCATCTTCTTCGCTTCAGCTTGCTGCTGGAAGTAGGCTTCATTCTCGCTGGAAGTGTACATCATCCACATTAGAGAAAGACCTAACAGAAGCATGAAAATCAACGAATGGTTTTTATTCTCCATGATTATAATTAATTGTTATTTTCCTGTTTTTAACCTGCAAAAATAAAAATAAATTACGAATCTAAGAAGACAAACGCACACAAACTACCTACTAATAGACGTACTTGCGTCAATCCTCCGAAAAACGTTTGAACAGAATGATAACTGAGGCAATAAGAAAGAGAACGAAAATACTTATAAGCATTGCAAAATTGCAAAGATAATTGCCATCTTCATCATCACGAAATGTATAACAACTTATCCCATCAATTCTATATGCAATCGCAGAACTAAAAATCATAAATGCTGATAAAATCAAAATGGGATTGCTATTCTTTATTGGAATCATTAATACAAATGACAAAAAATGCATAATTTGAAAACAAATGCATTTCTTCGACAACCCTCCATCAGAAATGTTAAAAGATAATAACACCACCCCAACATTTATAACCACAAAAGCAATGATTGACAAAATTTGAATCTTGGATGTCGGACTAAACTTTACAAATATTATCAGACTCGATAGGACAGCAGCCAAAATCAATAGAAGAAACTCCATAATACAAGTATCTCCATAAAGGTATTTTCTCCAAAAGTATTCTTCAGGAGAAACTGAAAAAAATTGGAAAGTGGCAACAGAAAAAGTCAAAAGGACTAATATACGAAGCAAATCATTCTTCATTCTCCTCATCTTGAAGAAGTTCCCTCATTTCATTGAAAGCCTTTTCAAGTTTTGTCATCTCCTTTGAAAGGAAGACGTAGAATTCACGCCAGTCTTCACGACGGTGGATATCAAGATCTGGTTTGTGTTTATAGATACGGCTTACAGGCGTGCCACACTCCTTGACAAAATACTCCTGCCATACAGGTTCATCAAAATACTCCTCTATAACCACCTTGTACTGTTTCAACAACTCCCATTTCTCCGCACGTTTGTTAGGATTCTTATGGTTCAGCTCAAGTATAACGTATGCACCGTCTCTCCCAGCTCCGAATTTCATCTCCACATGCTTGATTTTTGTATTATAGAGGATCCATTTCTTATGTTTGTATTTGAAACGTGGCAGTTTGGCACAAAATTCGTCAAACCCATTCCAAAAATCCCTTTTAAGCTCCTTTACCTCTTCTCTTGAATACATACGCTACTTATTATTGTCAAAAATATTAAGCAATAGATATCTCAACTCATCATTTGGCTCTGCCTTACGTAGAAGCACAAACTTACCCTCATTGTCCATCAAATAGTAAGACGGAATGGCACGAGCATTATATATCTTTCTCAACACATCAGATTCCGGAGCAAGCCACACCTGCATTTTTCCCGACAATCCCTTAGTGATCTTCTCCACATTCTCTTTCTCATCGTAGACGAAAATGTTCACCACCTGAAGCTGATTACCAAATGTCTGCTGGAAACGGTCAAGAATCTTCAAATCCTTCTCCGTCTTCATAAGACGAGAATTACAGATGTTCAAATAGATATATTTTCCTAAAAACTCGTTCAATTCGTGCTTTTTGCCATTCAAATCATGGCCGATAAGATTTGGGGCGCCTTCTCCCACAAGCGTTGATCCAACTGTTGCGGCAACATTCAAAGCCAACTCTTTGTTTTCTGCCATCGTCATCACCGCAGAAAGATTCTGAAGCATCTTCACCACAAGTTTATTGTCGAATATCTCGGCAGCTGCCAAGTCTCCAACAATTTTTATGGATACAAGTTCCTTCAACTCAACATCCGTCATCTTGTATCTTTCCTGGATATGCATCAGAAGCATTTTTGCGTTCGATGTTTCAATTATCTTTTTGAAGACGTAGAAATCCTCGCTACCAAGAGTATTAGGAATCAAATTATAGAAGACATTGTTGAACAAATCCCAAAAGGCAGGATTTGTTTTGTCAGCCCCAAGTTTTCCAAATTCAGAATAGACGGAATTCATTTGTACCGGATCCGAGAACTGAGCTTTAAGAAGCAGACAACGGTAATCCTTATAATTTTTCTGGAATTTGGTAGTCATGTCAGCAAAGATACGATTCAATTCATTTACTGAATACTGGACGGTATCCACGTCACCCTTACTTGCAAGACATTTCATTGTAAAGAAATCAAACGCATCCTCAAACTGAAGGAATTTCATATTCACACCCTTCTTATCGGGATTCTGAATGAAGAAAAGATATTCATTCGGTTCAAAGTATGGCTGAAGTTTTTCAGAAAGTGTTCTAACCCTTTTGTTTGGAATTTCCACCACATAGCTTTTTCCAGGTTCAACATAGATGTATCCACGTTGAGCATCACCAGGAAGGAACACTTGACATTCATTTGTCAGGTCAAACTCAAAACGGAAATCTCCCTCTTTACTAACCTTAGCGGTAGCCACAGGTTCCGAACTGTTGAGGATTTTTTCTGTATATCGTCTCAATTCCAACGTCTCACCAGCATAAGATTCGTTTTTTCCAGACACAACAATCTTTGCAGCATGAGTAGGACAAACATACAGCAACATCAAAAGAAGACCTAATGTACACTTATTCTTTATAAAACGTTCTTGCATCTTCATATACTTGGTTAGAGTCCAAAGATATGATTTTTTACAAAAGTAATAAATCTTTTTGCTCTACAATTTTGCAAAAGAGATAAATTAAACTAATTTTGAATAATGAATGGGAATCTTACTCAAAACACAACGATAATGGCTATTATATACGAAAAAGAGCATTCGAAGATCAAAATGCCAAAGATTAAGAAAAGGAACGTCTCAGCATGGATCAAAAAAGTGGCGGAGCTTCATGAAAAAAAAGTGGGGGATTTATCGTACTTGTTTTGTTCTGACGACCATATCTTGGAAGTGAATAAAGAGTATCTTCAGCACGATTATTACACAGATATTATTACATTCGACTATACTGAAGGAGATGTTATCTCTGGCGATATGGTAATCAGTGTCGACACAATCGCGACAAATGCCGAAAAATTCAACACTTCATTCGAATCTGAGTTTTTCAGAGTCGTCATACACGGAGTTTTGCATTTATGCGGCATCAACGACAAAGGCCCAGGAGAGAGAGAGATTATGGAGCAGCATGAGGACGAGGCACTTGAAGTAGCAAAATCATTTGAATTGGTAGGTTGATACAATAAAGACAGAGAGATAAGAGATAAAAGGGGCAACCTATGAAACTTGAAACAATCTACATAGCTATACTATCCGGCACAGCATTTGTCTCCTTAGGGCTAGCTCTAACCCTATATAACAGGACAAATCTCGTGGCAGACACTTTGCCTTTTAAGATTCTTAGAAGGTCGAAACTGCTTGCTGGAAACATTGCCATGGCCACTACCATTCTCAGTCTGATACTTCTCTCTGTCGACGTCACAAAAGGAGATACTGGAATAAAATGCATGATGCTCTCCTTTTTCTACTTAATGGGCATACAATGGGTCTGGATGGTTATTCCGTTGATCGCTCCCGACTTCCTGACGAAAAAAAAGGTCATAATAGATGCCTCGATATTTCTTTCCAGTATGCTTTTGGTAAATTTTATCACAAATGTGCTAGGATATAACAACAAATTTGTCGGCATCGCTTTTGCTGTGGTATTTATCTCACACTGCGGTTATTGGGTAGTGAAGTTCGGACAGCTATATAGACGAGCGATGATTCATCTTGAAGAGGAGTATTCCGACTATATTTTCCTTTATATCGATTGGACATACGATGCATCTATGGCAATTATCGTATTCTGTTTGAGCGGAGTACTTCTATGCTACTCCGAGAAAATGACAATCGCCATATTCTTCTTTTTCGCCGCATTGGCATATTTCTACGTTGTGCACTCATTAAACAAATATCAAATTCATGCCGAACGTCTGTATTTCAGTTTGAAAAGGACAGAAGAAGAGAAATCCATTGAGTCTATAAGAAGAACACGTTTTGCTTGCGTACCATCAATTAATTTAGAAAAAACAGCGACAAAAGAAGGCAACACAAATGATACTACCACAACTAAAGCAGAGAAATGTGTGTTTAGCGAAGAATCTCCCATTGCTCAAAGAATAAAGAAATGGATAGACGAGGAGGGATTCCTTCAGCCTGGACTTACTCTTAATGATATCGCTAATAAAATCGGAACTAACCGCACGTACGTTTCGGGATTCATCAATACAACCTACCATAGCACATTCTTTGAATTCATTGCCAATTTGAGGGTTGAAAAAATAAAAAAAATGCTCAAGGAAAACCCTGACAAAGAACTCGAATACTTGTCTAACACTTGCGGTTTTTCAAGTAGCAGCCACATGAGCAGCACATTCAAGAAAATCACAGGTGAAACATTGAATGAGTATAGGAAAAGGATAAAGAAATCGATGGAGGAATAGATATTTCTAATCCTTTTATTCTCCAAAATCAATTGGTTGCTGGCATGGAAGCAAAGTGAAGGATTTCCTGTGGTATGGCGACGGGCCAAACTGAGCAATCGCCTCACGGTGAGCTTTGGTCGGATAACCTTTATTTTTCGCCCATCCATACATTGGATACTCTTCCGCAATCTTCATCATATAATCATCACGGTAGGTTTTCGCCAGAATCGACGCTGCTGCGATAGACAAATACTTACCATCCCCACCTACAACTGTATGATATGGGATATTCTTGTAGGGACGGAATTTATTACCGTCGACAATAATATGCTGTGGTTCTATTCCAAGAGCTTCAATAGCACGATGCATCGACATTATTGAGCATTGAAGGATATTATACTTGTCTATCTCCTCTGGTGTGCAGATACCTAATGCCCACGCAACCGCCTTTTCCTCAATTATCGGACGTAGTTTATAACGTTGCTTCTCCGTAAGCTGCTTTGAATCATTCAACTCCTCCAAATAGAAATCATCTGGAAGAATCACGGCAGCAGCATACACTGGTCCAGCCAACGGACCACGACCCGCTTCATCTGTTCCGACTTCAACAACTCCGTCGAGCATATGGTGTAATAGAGGCAAATGTTCTTTCATGTTACTTAAAATCAATAGAAGTAAGCGTACTCTGTATCAAATTCTGTATTCTATCCTTCTCACCAACAATCCACACCACATCACCGACACAGAATTTTGTATGTATTCCTGGTGACATTGTTGTTTCGCCTTCATGCTCTATTCCAACAACCAAGCACTTGGAATTATCTCTGATTCCAGACTCCAATATGCTCTTGCCCTCCAGTATAGAACCCTTCTTGATTATCAATTGTTCCACACTGACCTCTTTCTTCTGCATCGTGGCGATGTCAAACGCAGGTTTACCAAATATTTTGCCAACCGCTGTCAATTGGTCATCGGTACCCAACACAAGAACCTTGTCGAACGGTAAAATTTTCTCCTTTCCACCGGGGATATTTATTCTACGTTCTCCACGAATGATAGATACGACATGTACTCCACAAACCTGTCGAAGATTAAGTTCGATCAAAGTCTTATCGCAACATTCCGCATTCGCATCCACAACAAAATCCGCCAAATGGAGATCGTGAGTGGACAGACTCTTTGAAAGCACCGCACTCTCAAAAACCGAACTTTTCTCTTCCATATTCCTTCGCATCTCGATTTCTCGGATATTGAGATTATAGAAAAATTTACGTTCTATTTTAATAGACCAATATTTTATTGCTCTTGATTGATAAATCATAAACAACAGACCCATTGCCATAACTGTAGAAATCAAAGGATGTCCTGGCAACAGACCATAGCCAATCAACAATGCAATAATCACTACACCGACAACCGCCCTCAGCAACGTCAACCCTACCAACGGAGCCCAGTTGCTACGATTGACAGAAAACAAGTATTTATATTCGGCCGAATGGTTTTTTTTCGCGACTATCGCACGCACAAAAGGAGATACGAGCAAAATGCTCACCACAGTCATCACTATATTTATCCAAAAGCCTCCACTCAATTGAGAAACTTTAGGGAATATGTAAGTTATGAATACAAGTACAACCGCAATGCTCACAGATCCATATATTCCGACAATCTCAAGGATTTGCGTAAGGAAATTTTTCCAGACAGCCATCACACCTTCAACCTCCTTCTTCGTCTGGGTACGCTCTATCATCGTCCTGAACTTCTCAGGCAATTTCACATTCAGCCATTCCACCACAGGAATCGCCGATTTCATCATAAACGGAGTAATGAAAATTGTCACGACTGATACTGCGACAATAATAGGGTAAAGAAATTCATCACAAAGCTTCAGCTGAGTACCAAGAAGAGCAACGATAAACGCAAACTCTCCGACCTGTGTAAGGCTGAATCCACACTGTATGGCAGTTCTGAGCGTCGCTCCAGAGAAAAGGACTCCCGTCGTGCCCAGACAAACCTGACCTATAATCACAGCCATAGATATCGCAAGAATCTCCTTCCAATACTCCACAAGAATCGTAGGATCTATCATCATACCAACCGACACAAAGAACACAGCTCCAAAAAAGTCCTTGATCGGAGTCATCACCTTTGTGATTCTTTCCGCCTCAATCGTCTCAGCAAGTATCGAGCCCATAACAAAAGCTCCGAATTCCTCACTGAATCCTACAGCAGATGCAAAATAGACCATGCCCAAACATAATCCCGTCGATACGATAAGAAGAGTCTCATCATTAATAAATTTCTTAGTTCGTTTCAGTATAGACGGGATGAAAAAGATTCCTATTACCAACCAAATGATAAGGAAGAAAACCAAACGGAGAATAGCGAAAAAGAACTCCGTGCCTTCAAACGCTTGTCCTGCAGCAATTGTAGGAAGCAGCACCATTATCAAGATAGCCGCCAAATCCTCAAAGATCAGTACGCCAAGCACCACACTCGCAAAACGATGGCTGCGAAGATCAAGGTCGTCGAGAGCTTTAAGAATAATAGTGGTGGAACTCATGCAGATCATACATCCAAGCATCACACTATTAGACGTGCTCCATCCCAATATCTTTCCGACAGACAACCCCACCAATATCATACCTGGGATAATAATGGCAGATGCCGACAACGCGCTTTTACCTACTTTGGCAACCTTACGGAAACTGAATTCCAATCCAAGAGCAAACAACAGGAATACGACACCGATTTTAGCCCATACTTCCACATCAGCGTCTCCAATGATATCGGGAGCGAAAACAAACTGTTTACTAACCAAAAAGCCTGCGACTATATAGCCAAGGATTATAGGCTGCTTCAACCATTTGAAAATAACAGTTGATATACTAGCCACAATCATTATAAGCGCCAAATCTGTTATAATAGTAGGAATACCCATTTTGTCCCCAAATCTCAATTTATCACACAAAAATAAGCTTTTTTCCCTTCCGAATGCTATTAAAGTTTGTTAAATATGCCGAAATGTTAAATTTAAAACGTTACTTTTGAGTAAAACTTTTTTAGACAGATGAGGAAGAGTCTCGGAATAGTGTGTTTGACAGGCATCATGGTAATCGCGTTCGTCGGTCTACTTGTGCTCCAGTCGTCGTATATCAAAATGACGGCAAACATGAGAGAAGACCAATTCAACGAGAACGTCCGCATATGCCTATTCAATATCTCACGAATTCTTGAGGAAGAGGAGACGATGCGATTTTTGGCTGAAAACATTGAATCAGAGTTGGAAGAGCGAGACACCAGCCAGATAAGCTTTTTCTCTGACGATCATAAAAAGTTACAAGCGATCTTTAAATTTACCGAGTTTAACACTAACAATGATAAAAGTTGCGTACGTATAAAGCCTAAAGTGTATCTTCAGACAACAAGTGGGAAAAACACTTTGCAAGGCACATCACACCTTCTTCAGAAGAAGTTGAGAGACAGGTTCAACCATGAGCGCCAGTTTCTAGACAACGTGCTGCTTCGTCTTCTGGGAGAAAATTATTCTCGCCATATATCAGAACGTATCGACTTCAACCACCTGACAGAATTGTTGGACAAAGAAATGCAACAGCGTGGACTTGACCTGCCTCACTATGTGGCTGTCTATTCAAGTGACGGTGTAGAAGTGTATAGTTCCAAAGGATTCAACGGAGAAAATGTGGAAAACACGTATAGCCAGGCCCTGTTCATAAACGACCCATATCCTACAGGCAACTATATGAAAGTGTATTTCCCGACAAAAAACAAATATGTCTACAATACCATCAGACTTGTACTACCAACGACCATCATATTCTTTCTTCTTTTGCTTATATTCATCACTTCACTTATGATGATTTCAAGAGAAAAGAGGTTGACACAGATGCGTACCGATTTCATGAACAACATGACACATGAGCTTAAAACTCCTGTATCATCAATCTCCCTTGCTTCCCAGATGCTGAGCGACGAGAGTATACCGAAAACGCCACGTATGCTTGCCCATCTTAGCAAAACGATCAATGATGAGACGCAACGTCTTACTCAACAAATCGAAAAAGTGTTGCAAATGTCTATCCTAGAAAAAGAAAGTTCAGCGCTTAAACTCAAAGAAATAGATGTCAATGAACTGATCCTTAAAGTGACGTCCAACTTTATGATTAAAGTCAAAGACAAAGGTGGAGACATTGACACATCATTAGAAGCGAATTATCCATTTATTCTGGCAGATGAAGTGCATTTCACAAACATCATCTACAATTTAATGGACAATGCTCTTAAATACACAGAGGCTATACCACATCTCGAGGTAAACACAGCGGAAGATGAGACACATGTCATCATCACTGTGAAAGACAACGGTATAGGAATAAAACCGGAAGACAAAGAGAAAATTTTCGACAAATTCTTCCGTGTCTCTACAGGAAATGTACACAATGTGAAAGGATTCGGACTTGGTTTGGCTTATGTGAAAAAAGTTGTCACCGACCACAAGGGAACAATTACATGCGACAGCATATTTGGAGAAGGGACAACGTTCACAATCCGCATACCAAAAATCGAAGAAAAACAGAAATAAATAAGAGTATTAACGTAATATATTACGATTATGAGCGACAAGAAAAACAGCACAAGAATTCTTCTATGTGAAGATGACGAAAATCTTGGTTTGCTACTTTGCGAATATTTGGAAGCAAAGGGTTATGAGGTGGTTTTGAAGAAAGACGGTGCGGCTGGCTACCAAACTTTTTCAGAACAATATTTCGACATTTGCGTACTAGATGTGATGATGCCAATCAAAGACGGATTCACAATGGCCAAAGAAATCAGAGCAACAAATACTACTGTGCCTATCATCTTCCTTACAGCAAAGACTCTGAAAGAAGATATCTTGGAAGGATTCCATATCGGTGCCGACGACTACATCACAAAGCCATTCAGCATGGAAGAACTTCTTCTCCGTATTGAAGCCGTATTGCGTCGTGCTGGAGCTAAACGCCCTACAGAAGATGCCACATACAAATTTGGAAAGTTCATTTTCGATACCAACAAACAGACTCTTACAATAAACGGAGTTGAAGACAAGTTGACTACTAAAGAAAGTGACCTGCTTGCCCTTCTTTGCGCGAACTCAAATGAAATTCTTGAGCGTAACATGGCATTGAAAACTATTTGGGAAGAAGACAGCTACTTCAATGCAAGGAGTATGGACGTCTACATCACAAAATTGAGAAAGCGTTTGAAAGATGATCCAGAAGTTGAGATTATCAATGTTCACGGGAAAGGATACAAACTTGTATTTCCTCAGAACAGCTAATAATTGAAACTAAATTTTATGAGAAAGACGGCTATTTCACCGTCTTTCTCAAGTTTTATAATTGACCACAGTAGAAGTAGAACTTACAGCACAAAGTGGAATACGTTCTTTTGATAGTATGTGCATGCGGCGCAGGATTTGTACAGCGCACGGTAGGATTTGGATTCGGCATTTTTCTGATACCATTGCTTTTTTTGCTTGGTGTGATGGATGGTGACTACAAAAGCATTGTCTCACTATCCTCAATGATGGCAGCGACATTAAGTCTGATAACCGTCTGGAATCTTCGCAAATCGCTTAATTGGCGTTACATTTGGCCCCTTTTGATCGTATTTATACCTACAAGCACATTCTTCTCATACGTGATGTTTGGCACAGACGCTTCATGGCTTAAAATAATCTTAGGCGTCACATTAATTCTGTTGTCGATCTATTTTACCTTTTTCAAAAAGGATGGCATTAAAATCAATCCAAACTGGTTTAATACCATCAGCTTAGGCAGTTTGAGCGGATTGATGGGCGGACTATTCTCAATGCAGGGACCTCCCGTCGTCTATTATTACCTCTCAACACAAGGGACAAAAGAAGAGTATATGGCACAGACACAATGTTTCTTTCTTCTCGGCAATCTGTGGATGACATTACTGCGCGCAGGAGAAGGTATAATCACAGTGGACGTCGGAAGAAATTATTTCATTGCCATAGCCGGTTGCCTGACAGGTATGTGGATAGGTGCTCACATCTACAACAAAATGAACAACAATTTGCTACTAAAAATGATTTATATCTTTTTGGCATACAGCGGCGTGAGTATGATTATAGGTCAATAGTTGGATAATCGAATTTGAAAAACTATTTTTGCAATATAATCTGCAGTATAGTATAATAGGGAATACTGACAAACAAGTAAAATGCAACAAAAGGAGTTGTCCATAATATATGTTAACTATAACACTGCCGACCAAGTAATGAAGTCGGTGGAGAGCGTACGTCGCTACACAAAAGGCATCGACTACGAGATAATAGTTGCAGACAACAACTCCATGGAGGACAAAGATCTCCAGAAACTTATTGATGATGATGCCATCAAGGTTGTAAAACTAGACGACAACTATGGTTTTGGCAAAGCTAACAATGCCGGTGTGAAGGAGAGTACAGGTGAATACGTTTTTCTTTTGAACCCAGACACTATATGCCACGACAATTCCATAGAAAAGTTATTCCATTGCCTCAAAGCCGACAAAACAATAGGAGTGATCGGTCCAAATATGATAAACGCAGAGTCAAAGCCGACCCATTCTTTCAGACGTGCTGGTGACGGAATTATAACCGAACTCAATTTTGCATTGTTTGGAATACCATATAAGATATTATATGGCAGCGATTTTGAATACAATCACAGCAAAAATCAATTAGATGTGGCTTATTCATGTGGGGCAGCAATGATGATGAAAAGAGAGACATTCGACAAAGTCGGTGGTTTTGACGAAACTTTTTTCATGTACTATGAAGATCAAGATCTCTGTAACAGAATCAAAAAAACGGGATTAAGAATCGTCAACGAACCACAAGCCATAATACAGCATTTAGAAGGGACAAGCATCCGTCTCAACTCAAAAAGAGAAAAGATTATTATACAAAGCAGAAAGAAATACTTTATAAAAACAATGCCATTATGGCATTTCAAAATAGCAAACATATTGACAAAATCTCTCCTTTTAATCGGAGAATTTACATATTTATTATGTGGTAAAAAAGAGTTGGCAGAAAAATACTCATACCGCAGAAAACTAATATCAGAATATGAATAATAAGACGCTATACATAAACGGACTTTTTTTAGCACAAAAAGCAACCGGCGTACAGGTCGTTTCTTATGAGATGTGCCAATCCTTGCATAAGTTGGGATGGCATGTCGTATGTTTTATGCCAGACGTAAATATAGAAGAAGGTTATAATCCAGATTTTGAAGTCGTCAAATTAGCAGGACATAAAGGACATGTTTGGGAACAGACAACATTACGCCGACATCTGAAAAAGATCGGCAGTCCATTATTCATCAATTTATTTGGACTTGGAGTAGTTGGCTACAAAAATCAAATTGTGACTGTACACGATATTGCATATAGTGTAAACAAAGAATGGTTCAGTTTCAGTTACCGTACATGTTATAGCTTATTGCTTCCTATCCTCACTCGCCAGGCAAAACTCGTGCTTACAGTAAGCGAGTTCTCAAAACGAGAAATAATCAAAGAATTCTCCATTTCATCGGACAAAATATTCATTTTTTCACCAGCTCCGAAATCACGTCCGCACACTAATACAGAAGCAGACGTTGACGGCAAATATGTAATCGCTGTATCCAGCATGGATCCACGCAAGAACTTCAAGACATTAGTGGAAGCCTACAAAAAACGTCCTGATGACGGAGTCAAACTGATTGTAGTCGGCGGGGCAGCGAAAATTTATGGAGAAACAAATATTCACAATACAGATGACAGAATAGAATTTCTTGGCAGAGTATCAGATGAACGTCTGGAGGCCTTATATCGAAACGCCTCACTTTATGTCTGCACATCACTTTACGAAGGATTCGGCATTCCTGCACTTGAAGCCATGCGGTATGGTTGTCCAGTAGCAGTAAGTGATATTGAAATATTCCACGAAGTATTAGGTGATCATGCCGTCTACTTCAATCCTACCGACACAACAGACATCGCAGAGAAAATAACATTCGCTCTATCAAAAAAATACGATGAAATCGACAGAAATGCACTAATAGAGCATTCAAAAAAATATAACATGGATTTTTCTGCTGAAAAGTTATCAAAGAAATTGGAGACTCTTTTATAGAAAACTTCTAAAAATCACCATTTTTTGGGATAAAAGTACTACTTTTGTCAAGTTTTTAAAAATAGGGAGGTCTTTTACGCGAAAATGATAACTGAGAAAACAGAATTCTACAGAACAATAGACACGGTTATAGACGTCATTAACGCTCTGTTATCGTCACTTTTTCGCATTTACAAAAAGCAGTTGGTCCAAAAGATTATCTCCATACCAATTTTCGCCTTGTTGTTTTCAATAAACTCATGTACAAATAGCAATTCGAACATTGAAAAAGACAATGATTCATTATCCATTGATTCTGCCAAGGCAGAAAACCGTATTCATCAAACAATATACGGTATAAACGTAGATTCTTTGGATCACGAGAAATATTCTGTCAGACAGGGCGAGAATCTATCGGACATACTGGCACGATACAATGTAGACAACAGACATATCGCAAAATGCGATTCTGCAATAAGCAAAGTGTTCGATATAAAAAAATTAAGGGCAGGCAACAATTATTCAGTCGTAACAGAGCAAGATTCTTTGCACACGCTACGCCATCTGATTTATGAGATAAGCCCGGTAGAATACTTTGTTTTGTCAATCGATGGAGACAAAATCACATCTGAAAAAAACAAACACAAAGTAATAGAGAAAGAAAAGATAGCGGAAGGTGTAATAGAAACATCTCTTTGGAATGCTGTGGTAGGCCAAGGGTTACAATGGGAATTGGCAATGAAATTATCCGACATATATGCGTGGAATATCGACTTCTTCGGTCTTCAGAAAGGAGATATGTTCAGAGCAAAATATACAGAGCGATGGGTAGACACAACATTTGTTGGTATAGACACAATCAAGTGTGCCTTGTTCTATCATGACAATCGTGAATACCACGCCATTCCTTTTGACATTGATGGCAAAACCGAATATTTTGACAATGATGGCAACAGTCTTCGTAAAGCTTTCCTGAAAGCCCCGTTAAAGTATTCACGCATCAGTTCAAAATTTACGCACTCACGATTCCACCCTGTGCTGAAGATTTGCCGTCCGCATCACGGCGTCGACTATGCCGCACCTAAAGGGACTCCGGTAATGAGTATTGGCGACGGGAAAGTCGTCGCAAAAGGTTGGGACAAAAAAGGTGGAGGCAATTACATCAGAATCCAACATAATTCTATATACAGCACCGTCTATATGCATTTAAATGGATTCGCAAAGGGAATCTCGAATGGCAGTAATGTAAGACAAAGCGATTTGATCGGATATGTTGGCAGCACAGGTACAGCAACAGGACCGCATCTAGACTTCAGAGTTTACAAGAATGGCAAACCTATAGACCCATTGAAATTGGAGAGTCCTTCTGTCGAGCCAGTTCCTACTGACAGCATGGCAAAATTTATCGTAAAAAGAGATTCTTTATTGAAAGATTTGAGAGTAGATTAAAAAATGAATATAAAAACAGACATATTAAAAGATGATAAAAGATACGGAAAATTTGATCAAGTAATTGATTTGCTTTTTTGTATCTCTTCTGTAATTTTTGCCTTTGCCATACCTTTCCAATTCAAATTCACTCCTTGGATTGCACACTGGTTCTTTGCCGTCCTGATCTTCAAAATCTATTATGTATTGCGAGGCAAAGAAAAAATCATTTCTATTAATCCAAAAGAATCGATTGCCATTTTGTCTCTTGGTGGCTTCGGTGTCTTGGCTTTACTCAGCACACATTGGAGTCTTCATCCTGAAATCACTAACAAACTGGCAATAAATTGGTTGTCTTCTCTTTTAATCATTCCTGGCATTTACATTTTTTCTTGCAAAAGACTTCCTATAACATTAATGATGAAAGCTTTTGTTTGCGGATGTACTGCTTTGATTATCTATGCTCTGACAGATCTTACAGAAACGGCCCTGAATGGATACATAAAGTTTTATTTCTCTGCTCGTATAGAAATTATGAGACATATAGAAGCCGTGACATACCACCATATATATTTTGGTTTTATCGTTGCTGTTTCCCTATTCATATCATCTAAATTCCTTTTTGAATCCAAGACTCCTGTTTGGGAAAAAATTTTTTATATTGCGCATTCTATTCTTGCTCTATTCTTATTGGCAATTGACAATTCACGTATTGTCACATTGGCCATTTTCATATCAGTACTCGTTTTCTTTGTCTACCAGATAAATAAGAATAAAAAACTGGGACTATTACTCTTGATTATATTCGTCATTCTTATCATTACATTCATCGTATTTCCTACTCGATTAGGAGAAACGGTAATAAAAATTGCTGAAAGTGGAGACGCTGATGATCCTAGATTTCATATATGGAGATCGTTATTAAGTGGTCTTAAAGACGTTCCTTTTCTAGGTTACGGATATTCTGCGGTAGATGGTGTCTATGCGGATCTGTTCCAGAAATCAGAATGTTGGTTTGCTCTAAGCAGTCACTATTCCACACATAACCAATTTATGGAGGCGTTCTTCACCCTTGGATACATCGGCCTCACTTTTATTATAACTTTCTTGATAGGAATATGTATACTACTTAAAAAATATAAATCTATGTCATTGGCATCAATGCTTATTCTATTATTGGTGTCTATGACTTTTGAAATACCTTTCTGTTACGGTTTTTCTATACCTTTACTTATTGCCTGGTTTACTTTCTGTCACTCAGGCAAAACAGATATGAATTATAATTTGCCGAAACTCACATTCGTCATTCCTACTATTGTCACAATCGTATTTTCAGGAATTATCGCAAAAGATTCATATAAATCAGTAGAAAAATACTCTTCTAAATCTCAAATTGAAACGACAAACTACAGTAATAGTAAATTCACTAAAAAAGGATTAAAAAAGAACAACGTCTCTGACAAGGATATCGATATGATTATATGCAAAGGTGAAAGCGGAACTATACATACTCTTAAAGACTTTGCTTTAGATATCAGAGATTATGCTTATATAAATACTACAGACACCCTTATTTTTACTACAGACTACTTTATCTCCAAAGATTTCAATGCAGAAAAAATAGTCATGGCTGTACAACAATTGTTCACAAGCAGAATATACGGTGAAAAGGAATTAGATTTGAATGAAAGAGACGTATGGAAATCAGACTCTCTGATAATCGTTCCCGCACAAACAAAAGTGGTACATTTAAAAACAAACCAAATAGAAATAAGACCCGCCAAAGCTACTTCGAGCAAACTATTTTTACAGGCGAAGCTTAACAATGCAAAAACATTCAATGATATGAGCGGATATGCATTGTTCAGGAACATGAAGATTGAACCTCTACACAAACATCGTCATGACAATGATAGAGAAAAATGAAATTGCCATTATCGTTCCAATTTACAAACTGCCTCTTTCCCAAGATGACAGAATTTGCTTAAATCAACTTTTTAAAGTGATGATTGGATACGATGTCATTGCTATATACCCAGAATCTCTTGACATTACTGACGTATGTAAAGATTATCCACTACTCATCAAACGTCCAATGGAGAGCTTCAATTTCAGCAGTTTGAGGTCATACAACAAACTTGTTCTTTCATGCTCGTTTTATGATACGTTCTCAGACTACAAATATATATTGATAAACCAATTAGACACCTATATATTCAGCGATGAACTTTGCCGATGGGCAAATGCTGGATTCGACTATGTGGGAGCTCCATTTGTTCCAGACAAAGACAAATATTGGAGCTGTTTGAAACGACTATGGTGCAAACTAAATTTTTATCTTCGTCGCTATAGAGGAACTAATCCACATCACAGTCAATGGTATCAAGTCGGGAACGGTGGTCTTTGTCTAAGAAATGTCAGCAAATTCCAAAACATAACTAAAAAATACAGGCAACAAATCGATAGTGATTTATCCGATGAAAAGGACTTTTATCCTGAGGATCTTTGGTTGTCTTTTGAGCTTAAAGGAAGCGACAAGCTAAAAAAGCCTGATTGGAAAACAGCGTTGAATTTTAGCATCGAATGTTCTCCTCAAAAATGTATGGATATAATTGGGAATAAACTTCCTTTTGGGACACATGCATGGACATTAGAAAAACATAAGCCATTTTGGCAAAACTACATAAAATAGGATAGGATATGAAAAAGGAAATACTTATTGATCTTATGGATCTTGATGAGCATTCAGGATTTGGTGAAATTGAAAGAATGTATGCCAACATTTTTTCGAAGATAGACATACCAGATATGCATTTCAATTTTCTTGTCAGAAAAAAACAAATGAATGCTTATGGAGACAGAGTGGGCTATCTAAAACACAGATCAATCTACAAAGTGTTTCCTTCCCTTATATTTCGTCATTTTGATCTTTGGCATTCTGTGCACCAATTATATCGCGATTGCCCGCACAACAAATCCACAAAACGTATTCTGACAATACATGATCTCAATTTCCTTTACGAGAAGAATGAGAAAAAAGCACAAAAGTATTTGAATGCTGTTTGTGAGAAAATCAATAATGCCCATCATCTTGTCGCCATTTCCAACTTTGCCAAAAAGGAAGTACTCAACAATTGTAAAATAAAGGGAGAAAAACCTTTCGACGTCATACTCAATGGGGTGCGCGATACCAGCAACGACAAAAGGACAAAACCATCATTCATCAAACCAGACAAAAAGTTTCTTTGTGCAGTCGGTGCAGTAAGAGAGAAAAAAAACATCCATGTACTTTTGGATATGATGAAATTCCTCCCAGAATACGAGCTTTATGTGTGTGGAAGCACAAGCGGGGAATATGCTCAAAAACTTAAGGACAGAGTCGTAAATGAAAAAATTGACAACGTCACAATCACTGGCATTATAACAGACGAAGAGAAAAATTGGCTTTACGCGAATATGACCGCTTTGATGTTCCCTAGTCGTCTGGAAGGATTCGGACTTCCTATCATTGAAGCCATGCATTTCAAAAAAGCCGTCTTTTCATCGCCTTATTCTTCCCTACCAGAAATCTGCTCCACCCATGCATATGTATGGAAAGATCTTGACCCTGAATATATGGCGACGTTGGTTCGTGATAAAATATCTGAATTTTATGCGGATTCAAGCCGTGCAGAGGCAGAAAAGGAATATGCCAACACATACTCTTACGAGCGTCATATAAAGGCTTACATCGCCCTTTACAGGAAAATGTTGGGATTGCCTGAAATTGAAATAACTTTATAACTATAAAAATGGGCAGGATTGATTCCTGCCCTACTCTATCTATTCAATATTTGTATCTTCTCTACTGTTCTCTTTTACGTCTCTGAATAATCGCAAGTTCATTGAGCGCGAATTCCTTGGAATCTTCCACATCAAGAAGTTTCTTTAAAATTGCTTCCGCTTTTCCATACTCACCCATATCTATCAAAACATACGAACGTCGACGCTGCAAAAAATGATAATGAGCTATCATACGCTCATTTCCTTCGAACTGACTCCTGCTCTCTTCATACTTCTGTATAACATTATCAAGAAGAGACAATGTGCGGAAATCTCCACGATTGACAAGACAATTGATATACTCCTCATGATCTACTATTCTATCCAATCCTACGCGAGACACATCAAGATAGAAATATGCCATTTCTGGATTATTTAAATCAAGATAACAATATCCTATCAAGAAAGCGACATGATAGAAAAGCCATCTTTCATTCTCACCTTTATCCATGTGACGCGACTTTTCCATCAACTCATACGAATGTTTGAAATATGACAGAGCATCAAGCGTACGTCTTGCATCACAATACTTATTTGCCCAATAGAGTTCGTAGCCTATCACGCTATTCTCACTGAAGAAAATCGCACGCTGAGCATCAGTTAATTCATCTTCCTTACCAGACATTACTTTGTCTTCAGCATCTGCCTGCATAAATACGAATTCATCGATTTTTTCTTTGCTTGTACGGGTATCAACACCTAACAAAAGTGTATGGGCCTGCATCTCTGATTCCACAGAATGTTTCGCTGTCTCTCCCTGAGGAGGTAGAACAGAAGAAGCACGAACAAGCACAACATCCTTTGTCTCCGATTCCACCCTAAGATGAATTGTGAGAATATTTCCAAATGAATTATCGTCTTCGTCGCTTTTCAAGTAGACGAGAATAGTTGCCGCCATACGTGATACCTCTACATTGCCATCATCTGAATAATCAACCACAGGCGATAATATTAGTTTTTTCTTGATTTCATCGACGTTTTCTATTCTCTGAACATCATCTCCAATGATCTCAAGCATAGCCACAGAGTCAATATAAATATCAAAAATCTCTTTAAGATACGACTCCAAAGTCACATACGGCTCAACAGTATATCTTCCACGCTTAAACGGATTTTGAGTGTCATGCGACAACTCTTTTTCTCTAAGCAACTGCGTCTTCCTATAATTGCAGAGTTTTGCATATTCATCCTCACTCTGCTCATCAATCTCCGCCTCATTCATATACTCCTTCAATTTGTCGACAGCATGACGGCTTGAACGGAAAATCTCCGCAAAAATCGACTGAAGAAAATCCTTATAATCAGGTAATGTAGTGAAAAGAGGAACAGTTGAAATAATATCCAGATGAACAGAATCCTCCGTCGTGCCTGCGATAAACTTTACAGGATGAAGGAATCCGTTTAATTTGTTGCATACCTCCGCATAAAGAGACGCGTATTCCAGATTGTCAGATGCGATACCAGGGAATATAATATGTGAAAAACGTGCACTATTATAAACATATGTCACAAAATGTCCTCCCTGATATTCATATTCAAAAATAGAGCCATCCTTTTCATCCATTTTTTCGATTTTATACTCAATGGGAAAAGAAATCAACACATTTTCAAAAAGTTGAACAGGTGTCAGATTATTTTGTTCGCTGTTTTTTTCATTTGTATTGTTACCTGAATCGTCGGAAAATACACTCTTTACTTTATCGAAGATACTCATAAATGTATTGGTTGGTATGAACATAAAAAGTCGGCACCAAAATTAGTGCCGACATATTTCATTTCTTCTTTTTTTACTTGATTTGACTGTAAGGCAACTTTGCGATCGCATCAGCTACTTTGTCAATTCCCTGTTCCAACATTCCACCTATCATACTCTTTAACATAAAGTTCAGGTCGACTTTAAGAGTTAGTCTGATTGCAGACTGTGTAGGAGAAACCTCCTTAATCTGAGCCCACATCTTGAACGCCATCGGTGAATTCACAGATTCATAGATGACCGTGTTGTTTGGTTCACGCGATGTGATCTTTACAGATGCGGATCCGAATGGTGAAACAGAAAAAGAGCAAGTATCAGTAGTAGTTTGAAGATCCTGCACTTTACTTTCTATTCTGCTCTTGATGCGCTGGATATTATTCATATCACTCAACACCTTGAACACTTGCTCTGCAGAACCCTGAGCTGCCTTTACTCCACTAACGTATGACTCCATATATATATTAAATCTTCCAGTTTGCTGGATCTTTTCTCCACTCCTGCAATGTGGCACGGTCAGACTCAGTGATGTAATCAGTATCTACCAAATGTGACAACACAGCCTCATAATTAGACAACGTTGTTAGCTGTACGCCAGCCTCTTTGAATTTTTGCTCTGCAAGAGGGAATCCATATGTGAAAATCGCAACCATACCTACAACCTCACATCCATCCTTACGCAATGCTTCCACAGCCTTCAACGAACTGCCTCCAGTTGAAATCAAATCCTCAACAACTACTACTTTCTGACCTGGCTTAAGATCACCCTCTATAAGGTTCTCCAAACCATGATCCTTTGGAGCCGAACGTACATATACGAATGGCAATCCTAATTCATCAGCAACCATCGCTCCCTGTGCGATAGCTCCTGTCGCAACTCCCGCTACAACATCTACATCATCATATGTCTCACGAATGATTCTTGCGATCTCTATCTTGATTAATGTACGTACGTCAGGATAAGACAATGTCTTTCTGTTGTCACAATATATTGGGGATTTCCAACCGCTTGCCCATGTGAATGGATTAGATGGTTGCACCTTGATCGCTTTTACCTTCAAAAGCTTTTCAGCTACCAAATTTTCAACGCTCTTCATAATTTCTCACTATTTTACAATTATGATACAAAGGTAGTAATTTGCTTTTTGTTATAATGAATATAACGCTCTATTTTTTTATTGCTATGCAACACAAAAAGAAATTACTACAAAAAGAGACGCCAATAAATTACGTCTCTTCATAAATCCATTATACTATTCTATTCTTATTCCTTCAATTTTTCCAAACTCTTTCCAATAGTCTGGATATGATTTCGAAACAACTTCAGGTTCATTCACCATAAATGGAGCATGACACAAAACAATAGGTGCAAATGCCATTGCCATTCTGTGATCTTTATATGTATCGACGGAAATATTGGCGTCTTCATCGCATTTTTTCCCATTCCATTCCAAGCTTCCCTCTTCTGGCTCGGTAAGAATATAACCAAATTTTTTCAGTTCTTGTTGTAAAGCTAGAATTCTGTTTGTCTCCTTTATTTTCAAACTCTTCAATCCCGTGAATCTAAATTTGCGGTTCATCACACAACAAGTGACGACCACTGTCTGTGCCAAATCAGGACAATCAATGAAATCCCATTCAAACACATCGGGCTCATCTTTTATTTCATCCTTACGAAGCTTTACACCTCCGTCAACAAACTCTGTGGAAACTCCTAAATGAGAAAAAATATCACCCAACACTCCGTCTCCTTGCATTGTATTCTCAAAAAGGGCAGGAAGAAAGATTTCATCAACATCTGCCAATGCTGCTATCTGAAACCAATATGAAGCTCCTGTCCAATCCGATTCGACGGTGTAATCAATCGGTTTATATTTTGTTGGTTTAATTTCTATTATATTTCCAGAAAATGAGGCATCCGCTCCAAACTGGTTCATAATCCATAAAGTAAGATTGATATATGGCACAGACGCCACTCCATTCAGCAGATGAATGCGTAAACCATTCTTCAGCATCGGTGCGATCATCATCAGAGCCGAAATATATTGGCTGCTCACACTTCCGTCTATATCAACATCTCCTCCCTCTATCTCTTTTCCACATATCTTCAACGGAGGGAATCCTTGATTCTCAGCATACTCTATATCCGCACCTATCGAACGTAATGCATCAACAAGAATCTGTATCGGGCGCTCCTTCATGCGCTGCGATCCTGTGATTATCCACTCTCCTGGCTTAATGCTCAAATAGGCGGTAAGGAATCGCATCGATGTGCCGGCAGCTCCTATATCAACAAGATGTGAATCAGAAGTCAATGCCTTCACCATCACGTCAGTGTCATCACACTTGGCAAGATTGGCTACACTCTTGTCACTTCCAGAAAGAGCATTGATAATAAGCACACGATTGCTGATACTTTTTGATGCTGGCAACTCAAACCTGCCTGAAATCTTTCCCTTATGATTATATTCTATCTTATAACTCATTTGTCTCAACACTTATGCTAAGCCTACCGTCTCCCTATAGAAATCAAGTGAATCAAGAATATCTTTTTTGGAAACAGCAACATTTATCTCGATTTCACCGATGTTTTTAAGCAAAGAGAATAGTATTCTTCCGTCTCCTTCATTCTTCTTGTCATGTGTCATCAGATCATAAAGATGATCATAGATATCGCACTTTATAGGCAATGCCCCATAATTTTCCTTTATCATTCTGACCGCAGTAGACAATGTTTCCTTGGGGAAACCAAGAAGTTTATACGACAGATAAAGTTCGGATATCATACCCCAAGCGACAGCATAACCATGAAGCACTGGCTTGCCAGTTTCCATCGCATAACTCTCAAACGCATGGCCAACAGTATGTCCGAAATTCAACACTTTACGTAGTCCCTTCTCAGTAGGATCGATTTCAACGACTTTTTCCTTTACTGAAATTGATTCAAGGAGCAATTCCGACAAACGATTGTAGTCAACATTCTCCAAATCAAACGACAAAATATGTTTCCAAATCTCTTTATTAGAAATCAAACCATGTTTGATCATCTCAGCATAGCCAGAACGAAGGTTTATCGCATCTAGTGTACGGAAGAAATCAGCATTGATCACCACACTCTTGCTTGAGTTGATGACACCTATCTCATTCTTCAGTCCACCAAAATTGATGCCTGTCTTTCCTCCAACCGCAGCGTCAACCGCACCTAACAAAGTAGTAGGGACATTCACGTATTCCATGCCTCTCTTGAAGGTTGAAGCAGCGAAGCCACCAAGGTCTGTGACCATTCCACCGCCTAAATTGATCATAATCGACTTACGTGTGGCTCCATTCTTCTGCAAAGATGTCCACACACTTGCTAGGCTTTCCAACGTTTTGTGGTCATCGTTCGCCTTAATTTCTATCACTGTCACCTTGCCGAAAAATTCATCTTTCATAAGTAATGGCAAACATAGCTTACGAGTATTCTCGTCTACCAAAAAGAAGACTCCATTAGCAGCACGTCCGTCACACTCCTTACGCAAATCCTCAACAAGATTCTGAGTGATATATACTTTTTGATTCATCTTTCTTTTATATCTGGATTTTAATCTTCATCTTCCGACTCGAGATATTTCTTAATTGATTTTCTCTTGTCAAAGAAACCTAAAATGATGAAAGCGATAACATAAGCTATAGCTCCATAAATCAATGACAATGTCAAAACTTTCGGAGATGTTGAAGTAATTGCAAAATCACGGTTGAAGTATACACTGGCAACCTTTTTCTGCAGCTCAATCTCACAGTCAAAACTCTTATTCTTCAATTTTAGGATATCATCATGAAACAACTGACGGTTACTCTCAGACACAATCATCGGACCATCAATCTGCATTGTTTTCTTTCTGTATGCCTCAGAGAAATACTCCTGTCGACGCAAAGAATCAAGCACTCCAGCCTCAGCATCATACTGAACAATCATCTTCTTAAGCATCTCTTGTCTTGAATCATAATTTCTCTTCACCTCCTCATTTGTCGAAAGATAATGAACCAATCCATTTTTAATTGTGTCGACAACTGGCAGTTCAGAAGTGACAATCTCCACCTGAAGTCTGTCATAAATTCTCACCACAGAAGTATCCTTTAAGTATCTTCCATTCTTATCTACCTCGGTAGGAGCTCCAGAATGACGGTCGTCTATCCAGAAATATGAGGAAACTTTCTTAAGTTTAGACGCAGCAGTGAGTCCTTCTTTAGTCACCTTTCCATTTTCATCAACCATTCCCATCATTTCTGCAACTTTTGTATAATTCTTCTTCTTGCAGAACAGATTCAACGACTCCAACAAGTCGTCACACACGTCGGCACTTGTAGTTTTCAAAAATGCCAAAGACTCAAGTGTATACTTTGTGAAATAGTTTTCCTTAACACTTTGGTAAATTCCACCGCCAACACCTATTAAGAAAGCGATTGTCAAAGCAATTTTTTTCTTCCATGCGAAACGTAACGCATGTCTTACCTTACACTTAAACCATTCCTTTGCTTTTTTGCATCTTTCATAAAATGCTCTGAATAGCCAAACTAGATCTAATTCTTCATTGTTGTTTTGCTGCTCCATATTTTTACCTTTTCGTTATTATCATATTATTGTTTTCTTTTCCATCCTTTTATCCATTCCTCTGGATTCTGTAACTCTTTTTCTTTCCATATCTGAAAAAATAGTGTTGTCTTGTTATCATCATTCTCATCCTCATACACACTACCTATTCTGTCGCCTGCCATAACTTTCTGACCTTTCCTTACAAAGATCTTTGTTAAATTTGAGTATACGGAAAGATAATTCCCATGACGAACTATTACGGCTGTATTGCTTCCTGGCACAGAAAATAATTGAGTCACTTCTCCTTCATAAACTGCTTTTGCAACAGCTCCAGCTTCAGATGTACAATAAACGCCTTTATTGTTGGTCTTCACATGTCGTAAGACAGGATGGAACTGTATACCGAATCTTCCTGTTATATGTGAGCCAGGGAGTGGAGACGGGAGTGTCCCTTTTGATCCTTCAAAGGCTTTGTTTTCAGTTTTTACCTGATTTTTAGCTTTCTCATCATTCTTCTTTGCCAAACGTTTTGCAGTCTCCTCTGCCTCTTTCTCGATCAATTCCTTTATCTTCTGATCCAGTTTTTCTGCCGTAGCCTGCTGTTTTGCAAGTTCAGCAGCAAACTCCTTCTCTTTGTTTTTCAAAGATGCAAGAAGACGGTTCTGCTCATCCTTTTCTTCAATCAGCTTCTGGTTTTCTGCCTCACGTTCCTGCACAAGAAGTGTGGATTGCGATTTCTGTTCTGTAAGTTGAGAACGCTTTAGCACCAAATCATCCCTGTTTCTGCCAATCTCATCTGCATGAGACTTACGCATACTTGCAAAATCCTGTATGTAACGGAATCTTCTGTATGCCTGGCTAAAAGATTCAGCAGAAAGGACAAACATCAGTTTGCAATACGATGAGTTTTTCACGTATGCGTGGTAAATCAAGTCGACATATTTTTCCTTGTTGCTCGCATACTCGAGCTCCAACCTCAAAATATCCTTTTCAAGTGATGAGATATTTTCCTGAAGCGACTGTATCTCCTCATTCTTGTTTTGAATCAGTTTGCTCCTCTCTTCAATTCCCTGGTCAAGACGGGATACCTCACGCATGGCTTTCTTAGTGGAAAGCTGTGTGTTCTTCAGGCTATCCTGAGCACGTTTCAGATTCTTCTGCACCTTCTCCTGCTCATTTTTCAGAGAATTGATGCTTTTTGAAGTTTTGGAGGACGTTTTGGACGTTTGAGCCGATTTTTTCTGACCCCACACTGGAGTAGACGAAGATATGCCGGCACCAACAATAAGTGTCAACATAAGTTTAACCAGCGTTTTTTTTCCTCCACGAAACATCTTGTGCCTTCCCTACCTATAATAGTTTGATTAGTAAGTCTTCAAAAACTCATCCATTGAGATTCTCTGGTAAGAAGTAGGTATCTTCACCTCAAAGTTTCTATCCTTGTCAAGCTCAATATTCTCCACTGTCATCGTGATATCACGTCTGACCGTTCCTTTCTTTATAGATAGGAATGTGGTACGTGGGAAACGGATGTTCTTCACATTGAAGTAGTCTGAATAACGCCACTCTGTGAAATAGTCGTAGCCAATGCTTATTGAGCCTGAAGACAACTCCTTACTTGAATTATACTCAAACTCCTGAAGTACATTTCCCTTGGTACGCGTCAACTTGACACGACCGTTCATTTCCGTCGCTCCAAAATCAGAAGACTTAGGGAAATAATCCTCACCATATAGGAACAATCGATTTGTAAGAATCGCCTCAAAAGCCGAGTAATTCAAATCCATCCCTTTCTTACGCATTTCCTCATATGTGACAGAAACGAACTTCTTATCCACACGATTGATCATTATGACTCCTGTCTTATTGATTGCTATTCTAAAGAACTCCATACCAGGCAATGGCATGATAGAACAGATAATCACACTGTCACGGGCAATACGAATAGAGCCAGAAGAATTCAACTCTGTGCCTGCAAGAGTCAATGAAAACGACATCTTATCGATACTTAAAGTCCGAAAGACTTCGCTTTTTGTAGAAACACGGGCAGTTTCTGTTGTCGTGTCATTCTTTTTAGTCTTACACGATGAAACAAACAGACACATCGCCAAAGCCAAAAATATTCTTACAATTTTCTGCATATTATTCGAAGTTACTTATTCTACATAAACTCCCGTCGAAGCCTTCTTCTGAAGATTTCCCGACGGCTTGATATTCATTTTATCACAAGCCACTAGAGCCTTGTTCCATTCTTCACGAGCCTTTTCTATATTTCCCGTCTTATAAAGAATATCACCATAATGCTCCAACAGTTCAGCATTGTCGCTGCTAATCTTCGCCAACGCCTGCTCTATATAAAGAAGAGCCATCTGATAATCACCCTTCTTGAAATATACCCATGCATAAGTGTCGAGGAAAACAGCGCTGTTAGGATCAACGCTTACCGTCTTTCCGCTCATTCTCTCTGCCTTGTCCAAATCTATTCCTTTGACCGCAAGCATATAGGCATAATTGTTAAGCACAGACACCGCATTGGGATTCAAAGCTAGAGCTTCCTCATATGCGCTCATCGCCTTTGCTGTATCTCCCATAGCCATATTGATGTCACCTATCTCTCCAAGAATGCCTGACGCAAGATAGATATCCGTAGGTTTTGCTATTTCCGCAGCCTTACGCAAATATGGCTCACCTTTGACAGTATCTCCCTTGATATAATATAATCTACCTAAACGATATGCGAAATCACTATTGTTTGGAAAATAGCCTGCCGCCTTCTTTAGTTTCTCCTCTGCTAATGGAAGATTATTTTCGACGGCATATTTGAGAATCAAAGTATTCCACAAATCCTCCTGATACGGATCAGCTTCCAAACTTTTTTCGATTAGACTGTAAGCCTCTCCCGTGCGACCATTGCTTGAAAGATAATCAACAAGCAAAGCATAAGTCGACGATTCATGAGGATACATATCTATCAATTTGAGAAGACGAGACTCTGTCACCAGATAACGAGATGTGCTGTCAAGCCAAAGAGTAGCTGGAATCGCCATTTTTTGCTCATATTCGATATCACGGCTCTCCAAAACAGGATCAAGATATTTATCTACCTTCTTTAGATTACGCTTTTTCGCGATATAGAACATACACATCTCATAACGCAACAAACCACTGTCCGGCATTTTTTTCAATCCGTTCTTCAACGTTTTCTCTGCGTTCTTGAAATCTCCTAAATATGAATATGCATCAGCTTTAGCATTGATATACTCTGGTTCCGCAGGATAAGCGGCAATTAGTTTATCATACTCCGCAATCGCTTTTTTTGTGTTGTGAAAACCAGAAATCCAATTTGCGAACTTATACTTTGTGATGTCAAGCGACATTCCCACCTGCTTTTCCAGTTCATCCAATGTGGCAAGAGCTTCCTTTGCCTGACGGTTTTCTCCATAAAGAGAAGCAAGAGTCATCAAATAGTAGTTTTTGTCAGGACGCAAAGCATGCATTTTCTCTGCATAATGGATTGCCTTGGGTAAATCCTTCATTTCGTATGAAAGATTCATCGCCATGTCTATATACGAAGATTCCGTAGAGTCAAGACTTATCGCTGTCTCTATCTCCTTCATAGCATCAGGGAGACGGTTGTAAGTAACATTGACACGAGCTTTTTCAAAATGAATCTGAGGATTCATCGGATAAATATCCTCACATTTGCCAAGGCAATAAATCACACTGTCATATTTCTGCAGCTGCTTAAAACGCAATGCCTCATAAAAATAGTAGTTGAAAGCGGCATCAGGACTCTTTTGGCTAAACTCCAACGTCGACTCCGTCTGCTTCAGATCCTGTACAGAATGCTTGACTGCAGATGCGGAAAGCATCGAAAACAAAAGAGCAGATATGACAAATAAGTTCTTCTTCATTTCATTAGTCTGAATTATTAAACACCTGTATGACCGAAACCTCCGTCTCCTCTCTCTGTTTCCGAAAGCTCGCTCACTTCCTTCCACGATACAGTTTCGTATCTCGCCACCACCATCTGACAGATTCTGTCGCCATCATTAACAGTGAAATCAACATTGGAATGATTGATCAGAATCACCCCAACTTCACCACGATAGTCTGAATCAATAGTGCCTGGACTATTGAGAACAGTGATGCCATGTTTAAGAGCCAAACCACTTCTTGGTCGCACTTGAGCTTCAAAGCCAACCGGAAGGGCTATCGATATACCTGTAGGAATCAGACGACGTTCACCAGGAGCAATCACAACAGGTGCTGGAATAGAGGCACACAAATCAAAGCCTGCAGACCCTGCTGTGGCATACTTAGGTAATTCTCTGTTGGAACTGCCAACTCTCTTAATCTCAACTTCTACCATATTGTGCTATTAAACGATGTTTGGAAAGCGAATATAGCATTTTTTTCCGTTATATTATATGAATAGAAACTAAATTTTGAAACGAAACAAAAACTGAATCTATACAAAAATCATACCAACGCTCAAAATTAGCGATTTCATCGGCTTTTTACAACATAATAAATATTTTATAGATGTTAAACCATCCCTTTATATTCATTTGTAAAAATTGTTTCCTGATATATTTTCAAAAAGGAAGACGGTGCTCAAATCAAATGAGTACCGTCTTCTTTAGTTGATAACCCTAGAGGCAATACATTAAGCAGCCTCTCTCAAAATTAAATCCTTTTATACCCTAATCGACAACGACTTTCAAAACAATCTTCGAAGACTTTAGGATATAAGTGCCATTGGCAAAACCTTTCTCCTTTAGCCTTTTTGAAAGATCAATTTGATTTGATGTGATTTCACCATATTTTCTACCCATTGAATCATAAATCTCAAATGTATGGGTCTCGCAAGCATCTATAAGATCAACAGATGTAGGATCATACTCAACAAATACAAACTTATCAATGTTGATCCAATCACCCACTATATTCATACGTAATGAATGCTCTCCCTGTGGCAGCTTAGTCAAGGTGCGAGTCTTTGTTTCCAAATAACTCTCCCAATCATTGTCATTTGGTGCTGTTTGAAGCACATCCGTGATATTCTCTCCGTCAAGCAATAGTTGGATTCCCGATTGCTCACCACCTGAAGACAATACAGCAGTGATATCATAGTATGCCTCCTTCTCAACATTTACTGTGTAGTCGAGCCACTCATCTTTCTGAGCATAACCAACAGCATATTCATTCTGTTTGTCTTTCAACGCATACACATCTACTCCCGTCTCCAAACGATATCCTTCTCCACGGTTCTGCTTATCTTTATCATAATAAGCCACGCCTGCGCTTCCGTTATCAAAATATTCCGCCTCAATTGTTCCAGGAATAGAAAGTGGTTTATCCAAGAATGGAGTCCTTGGCACAACCTCACCGGGAACGATATACAGACGGTAGGCATAGAGCTTGCTTGTTACATTCACCGGCACTACAATTTTTCCATTATTAACCGTGTAAATGTCTGTCGCAAGAGTTTGCGGACCAGCCACAGCCTTATCCTTGTTCTCCCAAGTAACAACCTCCGTTGTGACCTCGACCTCACTACCCATCCACTCAGGAATACCATCGATAGTAACGTCGACTGAACCTGTATTATTTCCTCCCAAAATAATGCTTGCCTCACGCATCTTCTTGTTGACAGCGGCAAAGCCATCCAATCCTTCGCTTCTGTCATTTGGTGGAGTGACAGATGCCATGTAACCTTCCATGTCGCCATACCATTTATATAGATGCCATCCTCCACCCTTTTCATTGCTTGGTGTAAGAATACTTCCCAATCGACCGGGATATTGAGTAAACCACCATGAGATTGTAGCACTCTCTATTTTGTAACGTTCAAATTTTGCGATGAACGGAACAGAATAACCGGGACAACCCTCAAATTTTTGTGTATTGGCATCTGATCCAGCACAATACTCATTTATACAGATAGGCAGATCCGGTAAATTATATTTCTTTTCAAGCTTCTTTATATTCTCGACAGCACCAGGAATACCACCACTTCCCCATTGGTGCCAACAAATAATATCAGGCACACAATTGTTCTCCGTACAGAACTTCAAGAACTTATCCATTCTTTCCTCAGAATAGTAAGCCATGGCAGGACCGACTAGAGGCATATCTGGATCAAGCTGACGAAGCTTTTGGTATGTTGGCTTCCATACTGTGGAATAGAAATCACCATTCGATGAGTTCCATGTGCCATCAGGCTCATTCCAAATCACATAACTATGATAGTTCTTAAGGCCGGATGCCTTCTTTCTGTTGACACACTCCTCCACCTGAGAAAGCCAAGAGTTAAGACCTGGCCATTTATAAGGCCAGTTAGGAAGGATGTCAGGAAGTGTGATCTGCACTTGAGCATCTGTACCCTTCAATCTCTCCGCCACCTTAATGGCATCACCGTATGGATGCTGGTTGCCTTGTCCACCAGCACCAGGCTGACAGAACATTCTGGACTTCAAAGGTCCGATCATAGCATTGATGTCGACGGGATACTGTTCCGTCACACCATAGAGAGCACCAGAAGCACAATGAGTAACTTGGCGAATACTATCTGAAAGATTCACCTTTAAATTGAAATCAGCCGCAAACGACGTAATTCCACATGTTAATGCAATAGTAGTTAAAAGTCTAGTTTTCATGTCATCATAATTAGATTCTGGCAGTAAAAATAGACAAAAGAACCATTAACCAAGGTAGAGAAAAATCACAAACAGGAAAGACAAATGTTTTGTGTAGTGATAAAAGGGTTTTTGTTAAGGACAAATCTTATCAAAAGCCCCAAACAAACCGTGAAAAATCTCTTATTAGGTCAGACAAAGGAAAATATAGCAATATAGATGCCACATTAGCAAGGAAAGCAACTCCCCATGCCTTTAGTTTGTAATGTTCACATGTCTTTGATAATTTGCGAGAATAAAATATGCTTTCAAAGATCCAGACTAAAGGTTCCAAAACTATTAAAAGAAAACCATATCCTATAACTTCGTATGTGCCTGGTCGTGCATTAGCAATTCCTAAAATAAGGAAATTCATCAATAAATTAGTAAAGACATTGGTAATAGCAACGATACGGACATCTCGCTTGTTACGATAGAAAATCCAAAATACAAATGATTCTATCAAAACTGTGAGAATCATCACCAAAATAAATTGTGTAATGAGAATCTTATCATCGTATGATTCTTCTGTTATTTCTTGAGAAGGATCATCTGGAATAATGAATTTTGTATAACCTTGATGATATGGAACATAAGTAACATAAGCTTTCTCTAGATTCGGATAATAAATAACCATTTCTCTTTCATAATCTTTGCTCATAAGCTCATTGGTACACGTATTAAACCGACATATTTGAGAAGAAGACTGATTAAATAGATTCAAATCAACACGATGAAATGCAGAAATAACACTATCCTCAAAACTCTTTTCGACAGTCGGAACCAGTACTGAATCCTGCTCTGTTTGAGCAACTCCTTCTAAAACATATAGTTGATTACTGCCTTTCAACCAGCAAAAATCATCCGATGAATATATGCCTGCAGGCAAATGTCTTTCTTTATGGTCTTTTGTTTTTACATCAACATAGTTGACATACAAGTCCTCATTAAGAACAACAGATCCATACTCTGAAACCACTAATTGATCCGTTTTATTGTCCGCATTATTAACAAGGGAAGCTCCTTTTCTCACTTCAACTCCCTTCTGTCCTATACAATTTTCCGTGTTTAATTTTAAAACTCCACTTGAAACAATGTATTTGCCAAAGAAAGATTTGGTCGACTTATTAATCATTTTAATATCAAGAACTCCTTCGTGAGTCTTGATAATATCACCATAACCAGAAAGATCTATTACATTCAATGTGAAATGATCATCTACAAAAAGATAGGCGCTTTTGTCAATTTTCAGTTTATCAACACTCAGATATTTTGTTCCATATATGAATAAACTGCCACTATCAATCTTCAAATCAAAAATATGAGCGTCTCTTCTAATAAAAAGCGAACCGTTATTTGAAAGCTCTAATCTATTTTCATATTTGTTTGATTTCAAATCCGCCCGACAATTTGAAATGTATATTGTGTCATGAGAAGATGTATCAGCGACAAAGACATCTCTACAATCTGGCAGTTCTTCGGGGTTGAACAATTCTTCCTCAGATTGAGGAAATAATTTATTCAATTCAAACGATGCTGGAATATCATTCAAAACTGTATCCTGTCCGTAACGCGTATAAACATAATATCCCACATAAAACTCTCCTTGATCTTTAGGACCAACTATAATATTTCTATTGGTGAGAAACCTATATTCAGGCGAACGCATATTCGCCAATGTAATATTCGATATAAATAGAAAAAAGAAAATAAGTAGACGCTTAAACATAAAATATTATATTGATCAAATTCAGCAAATTATTGATTCTATATCAAATAAAATTCAAAACAAAAAGAGACGCGATTGCTCCGTCTCTTTCAGTATATTAAATTTTCATTACTGGTCAAACTCAACCTTGAATTCAATTCTGTTGTTAAGTTTTCTTCCATTCAACGTCTTGTTGTCACCAATTGGCTGAGTACCACCATGACCGAAGCTCTTCAAACGAGAAGGATAGATACCGCGTTCAACCATATAGTCGACAATCGCCATCGCTCTACGTTTAGAAATCTTCAAGTTGACAGCCATACTTCCGCTTGAATCTGTGTGACCATTTACAACCAATCGATAATTAGGATACTCTCTCATGATTGAGATGATCTTATCAATATAGTGACAAGTTGAACGTACTAAGACTGCAGTACCAGGCTCAAACTCAATTCCGTGCTCAGCATTCTTGAATGCCTTTCTTGCTCTCTCAGAAACCTCCGGACATCCTTGGTTGGCCTCAACACCAGGGATAGTAGGACACTTATCCAAATAGTCAGGAATACCATCACCATCTGTATCGAATGGACAACCGTCCTGATCTACCTTAACTCCTTCAGGAGTGTTAGGACACTTATCAAGATGGTCAGCAACGCCGTCGCCATCAGCATCAAATGGACATCCATGATTATCCACAGGTGTGTTCTTAGGAGTGTAAGGACACTGATCCTGATGGTCTGGCACACCGTCGCCATCTGTATCAAGAGGACATCCACATGTGTCGACAACAACACCCTTAGGAGTATCACCACATCTGTCAAGATAATCGTAAACACCGTCGCCATCCGTATCAAGAGGACATCCACATGTGTCGACAGGCAAACCAACAGGAGTATTAGGACAGTTGTCGTAAATATCCATCACACCGTCTCTATCCTGATCCTTCAAACGAGGACAAGGGATCTTTACTCCTATTCTAAATCCAATAGATAATGGTTTAACTTTCTCTACCGCATCTGAAGACAAAACACCATTATATTCAATAGCCTTTTTTAAAGCTTTCTCCTTTTTTGCAATGCTTGTCAAACCATAATCAGCATACAAGCCATAGAACAAATGGATTCGACCGACTCTATGAACCAAATTCAAATCAAGATAACCACTTGCAGACACTAATTTTGTCTCAGACTCACCAGATGGATGCTCAACTGATGTTGTAATGCCCTGTCCAGGGACCGAATCAAAAGTCGCGTTAAGTTGCTTCTCTACATACACGGATGTTGTAGTCTTTCCATCTGTAACCTCACAAGATGACTTCAATGGGAAAGACATTTTGGCTCCCACACCAGCAAGAAAAGTTGCTTTATCACCTAACGGTGCACGGAATATGATACCTACCGGCAATTCCAACGCAAAAACACTTTGTGTCTCTGTCCAACCAGAAAATGTTGTGATGCATTTTCCATCGTAATTGGATTTAGTTCCATTATAATCCATTACTGGCACTTGAATATCCGTAGTATATTTTGAATTCTCATCAAAAGAAACTGTAGAATTAAGTTTGGAACCACCAAGGCCAAAAGAAATACCACAAACACGGGAAAAGAAAATATTATAATCAATATTAAATCTTCCACCCATACCCATTTCAGAACTACCATAAGGGAAATCATACATCAAAGTACTTATTCCTCCACCTAAAGAAATACTCAAAAACTTGTTCTGCTCCATCATAGGCGGATATATCACCTTAACCATTGCCTTAGGGGCAGCTTCGTTAGGCTTCTCCTGTGCCGTCAAACTAAATACAGAGAGCAAAGCAACAATAAAGAGAATATAGCGTTTCATTTACTTGAAATTTTCGAGTTATACCAACCGTCTTACAAATAGCGAGACAATCTTATTATTATTTTACAAGAACTTTTACCGACTGATTAGAAACTTTCTTTGTCTCATCAGCACCAATTAATTTAATAATATAAATGTTTGGTGCCAAGTCAAACGACATCGAATGTTGAGCATCAGCTTTTTGAATCTGGGTTCCGTTCATAGAATTGATTACGACACTTGTTCCAGCAGGAATATCACCAATCACCTCAACATCAACCTTACCGTCTCCTCCGATTGCCTTAATCCAAAGTGGTTTGTCAACATGGAAGAATGCTGGTCCGACAAACAAATCATCATTTACCTGACACATATAATGTCCATCAAGACCATTCTTCTCTTGGTAATACTGCTTTGTGGCTCCTGGAATCAACTCTCCATCCTTATACCATTGAAAAGTCTTAAACAAACCAGATGGATTTGCTACCGTCAACACATCATCCCAAACCACATAAATATTTGAATCTGGATAATTGACTCTCAATTCAACCTCCTTGCTTTGTACAAGTGTACCAGACAAAAAGTTCACAGTGATATTATAAACACCTGGCATTACATCATCAGGAATATATACATCCAACGAAGTTGGGTTATGATTCTCAAGCGAAATTGTATCTGTATTCAATGCAGGGAAAGAATCACAAGTGATCCAATATTTGAATACATTACCAACGACTTTCACATCAAACGCTGTAAAATGTCCAGGAGTTGTTTCAGCTATCTTGTCAAGAGACTGGGCTATTGAATAAACATCGAAACTGCTATTCTTAATAATAAACGTATACAACTTAGTTGCTGACGTTGAATCAGTCCATCTATAGTTGACTACATCTTTAAGTTTAACAAACACAGTATAAACACCTACCTCCGTCTGGACATTTCCACTGACAGTGTATAAAGAATCCTCTGGTATATAGATCTCATATGTTTGCGGTTCTCCGTTATAATAGAACGTGCTCTGATTATTGTTAGGAATATCAACCATTCTCTTCAAGATATAGAATGTCAGAACCTTGTCCTCGACTGTACCGTCTGCCCACAAGAAATTGACTGTATCTACAAGTGAGACCCTTCTATAATACACTCCAATATCTATTGCTCCTCTACCATCACGCTCTACAATGTAATTATCATTAGCCACAACCTCAAACAACTTGATATTTCCGTCGAAAACAAATGAGTCCTCAACCGCAACCGGAAGATCAACCAAAGACTTACCGATCAAGAACTCATAATATTTTGGAGCGATTGTCGAGTCAGACCAAATATAATGAAGAGAATCACTCAATGCGATTGTAACGTAATGTAAACCTGCACTTGTACGATGATGACCAGACACCACGTAGTAATCAACTGTGTCAGCTATCGGATAAGTCACTTCTGTTCCAGTAAACTTGAATACACTGTCACTCTTAGCAGGAATATCTACCACTATTCTGTTGATCTTGTATACATAACTCAATGGAGCTGTCGTGCTATCAGACCAAACGTAATTTTGAAGCAGTGATAAAGTGACCTCATAAGTACCAGGCTCCTTAGTCTGAGTAATTCCGTCGACAGTATATCCGTCAACATCAGGAATAACAACACCATGAATTGAATCATTATAAGTGTAGACGCTAGTAGAAGGGAACTTTGGCTTCTCAATTACAAGAGGTTTGATAACTACAGTATATGTCTTAGGTTCTACTGTATTGTCAGACCATACATAACCTGCCTTCAACGTAACAACTACATCATAAGTGCCAGCATTTGACTGAACTCCATTATTCACAACATAAGCCTTGCTTTCAGGAACAAACGTAATCGGAGTTCCATTATAAACATATTCAGTAGGTATAACTGGCACTTCAATTGTACCATTTCCTATCATGAATGTTATTGTCTTATCAGTTACCGAACCATCAATCCAAGTATAATTCAGAGTGTCTTTCAAAGTAACTGTTCTTTCATAAACACCTACCTCAGATGCAGAAGCATTTTTAGAAAGAACCTCATATCTGCTATTCTCAGTTACAGCGAAATATTTAGTAGTTCCATCATAAGAGAATGATGTCTGAACAGCTTCAGGAAGATCAACTTTTGCTTTTTCAATAACAAACTCATATGTCTTGACCTCAGTTGTAGAATCTGACCAAGTTGAATAACTGAAATCAGTTAGAAGAACAGATACCTCATAAGAACCAGCATAAGCCTGGACATTACCAAGTACATTATAGTCTGGACTCTTAGCAATATTGTATGTCTGACGTTTTCCGTTGTATACAAACTTGGTTGTGTCTTTTGGCGGGATATTTATAAGTCTCTTGTTGATTGAGAATACATATCCGACTCTTTCAAGAGTACTATCCGACCACATGTAATTAGGAAGCAAATCAAGATTAACTTTATATTTTCCTAATTCCATACCAGATGTTTGTCCAGAAATCTCGTATGCGTCATTTACCGGAACCTTAAAGTCGATTACTTTTCTGTTATAAGTGTATTCAAGCTGAAGTTCTGGTTTATCTACCATGATTGGCTTGATAACAATCACAAATGTCGTATCAGCATGTCCATTTGGCAAACGGTATCCCTTAGTTGGTGTCAAAACAACCTTATATGTTCCAACTTCTCTCTTTGCTCCATTAACTACAGTATAAGCACCGTCTTCCGGAACAAAGATGATTGTATCGCCAGTATAAGTGTACTCAAGTTTTACATCCGGCACTTCAATAGTACCATCACCGATTACAAAGACAATAGACTTATACTCAACCGTCTCGTCTGCCCAGACATAATTTGCAGTATCTACCAAACTTGCTGTGCGAATATACTTTCCTGTCTGAGTAGCGACGGCATTCGTATCAGCCACAGTATAGAAATCACTTGGGTTAACGTCAAACTTCTTCTCTTTTCCATCATAAATGAAGTTAGTGAGAGGAGACGTAGGAAGAGCGACTTTAGCCTTACTGATTACAAAATCGAATGTTTTATCAGCTGTAGTTGAATCTACCCACTGATAATGAACAGAATCCTTCAAACTAACATTGACAACATACTTACCTGCATTAACCTGAACATTATTGCTGACAGCGAATAATGAGTCTTCAGGTATTACTATCGCGTAAGTCTGCTCCTTTCCATTATAAATAAACTTAGAAGTGTTAGCGACAGGAATTGAAACCTCAGATCTTGATACAGTGAAGACATATTTTATATCGTCCTTAGTATCATCATCCCATACGTAATTTTCATTTAGCTTGACTACTACTTCGTAAATTCCTGGTTCCTTGGCCACCGTATCACCAACAAATGAATATCCCACATTCGGATTAAATCCGAAGCTATGGCTCTTTCCATCGTATACATATGTTGCCTCAACTACATCTGGTTTTGGAACATATACTGAAGAAATCTCTACGATATACGATTTATCGTCAGAAGAACCATCATTCCAAACGTAGCCTGGATTTAGAGTAACTTTGACATCATAAACTCCAGCATTAGTCTTAACACCATTAGTAACAGTATATGCCTCATTCTCCTCTATAAATACAATAGGAGAACCTGTATATTTATGTTCAGTCACTACTGTAGGAACATTAACAGAAATCGGTTCAATCTCAAACTTGATAATTTTATCTGCAGTAGTACCGTCATACCATACATGATTCAATGAATCAACAAGAGAAATTGTTCTTTCATAGATTCCCACGTTAGTTGCAGAAGCATTCTTTGGATTTATCACATATTTGTCATTCTTGGCGATGTCAAATAGCTGTTCTGTACCATTATATATAAATATGGTCTTTGAAGCTACAGGTGCATTAACCTTAGCACGGGAAATCACAAACTTATATGTTTTATCCGCCTCACTATTATCTGACCATACATAATGAAGTGAATCAAGAGAAACCTTGACTGTATAGTTTCCTGCATTTGTCTGTTTGTTTCCTGTCACCTTACAAATTGGATCCGCAGTTATCTTATACGTCTGCTCTGCTCCGTTGTAAACATATTCTGTTGAATCTGCTGTCGGAATATCAATAGATATCTTCTTGATCTCAGTATTGATTGTATAATCTGCCCTTGTCGAATCATTCCACATATAGTTAGTATTCAACGACAATACTGCCTTATATTTTCCTGGCTCTGTAGCGAATGAGTCTCCAGAAATTTCATAGTATTCACTTTCTGGAATTCTGAATTTCTCCTCTCCATTATATATGAACGAAGAACTGATAACAGGTTTTTCGATTGCCTTCTCAACAATCTTCACCGTATAGTTTATCGGCGTTTTAGAACCATCAAGCCATGAATAGTTTTCTTTTAATGTGATAGACACATTGTAAGAACCCGCATCTGTTCCTGATCCTCCTTCAACCGTATACGCCGAAGTTGAACGCAAGAATACAATTTCCTCTCCTGTATATGTATATGGTTTTGTAATAATATTAGGTTTTTCTATTCTACCATCTCCAATTGTGAAGACAATAGGTATTTCTTCTGTTGTTCCGTCCGACCATGTATAATTCTTTGTATCATTAAGTCTTATAGTGTCAGTGTAAGTACCCGGACCTACCTCTGATTCTACCTCTTTGAAAACAGTATATCTTGGAGTCGCTGCCGTATCCTCAGGAACAACAAAATAGAAAACTTCCCCTGTATAAATAAAGAATCTTTCTGGCACTTCCGGAATATCTACTTTTTGTGGGTTGATAACAAACTTATACGTTATTGGTTCTGTTGTATTGTCATCCCACTCATAACCTCCTGTTTCATCCATGTCTAGAGAAACGGTTCTTACATATATACCAACATCTTTTCCAGTGGCATTTGAATCTGCCAATACTGAACCTTTCTCGATAGTAATATCGAAGTTCTTTATTTTTCCATCATACGTATATACCAAAACGGAGTCTACCTTTGGTGATTTTACAATGCCTTTTGAAATAATAAAATTATACGTCTTATCTTCAGTGCTCTTATTATCACTCCACTCATAATGTTTCTTATCATTTAGAGATACTGTGACAACATGGTTTCCAGCCGTTTTCTGCTTATTTCCAGAAATTGTATATGCTGTGTTTTCAGACAAATTATAAGTCTGGACATCTCCATTGTATACAAATTTTGTTGGATCTGCCTCTGGTTTTTCAACACTGATCTTATTAATCTTGAATGTCACTTCAATAGTGTCATTAGTGGCATCACTCCAGATATTACCATAACTTGGAGCAATCTTTACCAAATATGTATTTGGTTCTTTTGCACCTGACTCTCCTTTGACTGTATAATTATCACTCTTCTCTACAAAAGTAATTACCGAACCATTGTAAGTGAACTCAGTCTGAGTAAATACAGGTTTTTCGATTTTATTCGGAATAATTGAAAATTCTGTCGACGCATTTGCTGTTGAAACCGTATAGTTATTTGCATCCCTTCCTGTCAATGTCGCAGTCGCTGAATATCCGCTTCCTACCTTTTCCTTTGCTCCAGATACAATTGTCGATACAGAATCTCCCTCCAACACATTCTTCAATGTTGCTGTTGGAGCCTGTTCTTTACCATTGTATACCAACTCTGTTTTTCCCCATTGGAAACCAGGATCCTTCTTTGCTACTTTTACTGTAACATACACAAATTCAGATGGCAAATAACCTTCATCCGTAGGCACAAATTTGTATCCGACTTTATATTCCCCAGCGTCTTTTACATTTGGAATAGTATCTATCTCACCACCATCTCCTAACACATATTTGAATGATCCTTTTATATTTCCTTCCTTTCCGGCTTTCAACAATTCTTGTTTACTTCCATTATATTCCAAATTTTCTTTTGCTGTTGGTGCCGTAAAATCACTTGCATTAGACGTGATAATAGAAAATTTAATAGAATCTGAACCTGCAATCGAATAATTTTTTGCATCAGTTCCTGCCAATGTTGCTTTAGCGGTATAGTTATTTCCTACTTTTGTCTTTTTTCCTGCCACAGATACAGTCACTACTTCTCCCTCTAGCACATCCTTCAACGAAGCTTCTGGAGCTTGTTCATTACCATTGTATACCAACTCTGTATTTCCCCATTTCAATGAACGCTGCAACTGAGCAATTTTTACTGTAATAAAGACCGGTTCTGATGATGAATAGCCATCATTCTCAGGAATAAATTTATATCCTACTTTGTATGTACCAGCATTCGTTTCAGTTGGAATATTCTCGGAGAAATTACCCTCCTCTCCTAATGCATATTCGAACTTTCCTTTTATGTTTCCTTCCTCACCTGCTTTTACCAACTCCTGAGCTGAACCATTATATATCAGGTTCTCTATTGCTTTTGGCGCTGTATAATCATCAACACTAGATTGCACAATTGAAAATTCTGTTGACGCAGATGATTCCAAAAGTTCATAGTTCTCTTTACTATCACCAGACAATGTTGCAGTCGCAGTATAACCAGTTCCTACTTCTGTTTGCTCACCAGAGATCACTGCTTTCACATCATCTCCTGGTACTACTCCTGTCAACTTAGTTGTTGGAGTCTGTGCCACCCCTGTGTATGTCAACGTTGTACTTCCCCACTCTACAGTGACTTCCTTCTTTGCAATTGTCACTGTAATATAGACAGGTTCTGTTGGAGAATAACCATTATTAACAGGAATAAACTTATATCCCACCTTATATGTGCCAGCATTTGTCGCTGTAGGAATAGTATCTACAAATGCTCCCTTTTCTCCAAATGCATATTTGAAATTTCCTGCAATACTTCCTACTCCATCTTCATTCAACAATGGTAGAGCAACTCCTTTATATATCAGATTTTCTTTTGCTGTCGGCGCTGTATAATCATATACACTTGAAGAAGAGATAGAAAATTTCGTTGATGCAGTTCCATCCGAAATCACATAATTTTCTTTCTTATTTCCTGTCAAAGTCACTGTCGCCGTATAACCAGTTCCAACATTTGTCTCCGCTCCTCCAATCTTTGCCTTCACACCATCTCCTGATATTACTCCCTCCAACTCAGCTGTTGGTGCCTGCGATTCTCCTGTGTATGTCAACGCTGTACTTCCCCACTTGACAGATACGCTTTTCTTTGCAACCGCAACTGAAATTGTTGGAAATGCAAGCGTTTTATAATTTGTAGTATCAGTAGGTATAAACTGACTTCTTACACTATATGTTCCAGCATCTTTTACTGTTGGTATAGTATCCTCGAAGGTTCCTGTCTCACCAAGAGCATATTGGAATGTTCCTGTCACATCTCCAACCACTCCTGCCTTTACCAACGCATGAGTCTTACCATCATAAGTCCAATTATCCACTGCCGACGGTGCTGTTTTCACAGTTGATTCAGCCTTAGAAATAGAAAATGCCTTTGTATCTTCTCCCTCTGAAATAATGTAATTTCCTTTACCAGTACCTGCCAAAGTTGCGGTCGCTGTATGATTTCCTACTTCTTTCTTTTCACCAGATACAGATACAGACACCAAGTCTTCCTCTCCCTTTACTATACCACTCAACGAAGCTGTTGGCTTATGTTCTTCTCCATCATATGTGAATGTCGTAGTTCCCCAAATAACAGAAAGTTCTTTCGGAGTAATTTTAAACTTTGCTTCCTTTATTGCTATATAATAATTTCCTGCATCATCACCTGATAAAGACGCTTTTGCTACGTAATCGCCAACTTCTTTTTTTTCTCCCGTTACCTCTACTGCTACATTGTCTCCACTTTCTATCTCTGTAGGATCTAACTCTGCTGTTGGACCTTGATTTTTTCCATTATATGTATAAAGTGATGAATTTGTCCACGATAAAGTCACATTTTTCGCTGCAATTATAATCTCATCTATTTCATAAGTATCAGACTCCGAATAACCTGCGTTAGGCTTTATCTTATAATAAACTGTATATTTACCAGCATTTTCTGCCGTCGGTACATCATCTGAAAAATCTGCATCTTCTTTTAGAGAATATTGCACAGTTCCAAAAGGACATGCTCCTTCTTTTAGCAATTCCTGTGGCTCACCGGTATACACCAAATTTGGTTTTGCTATTGGTGCAGTAATATCTTCTTTTGTAATCTTACGCGGATTAATTGTAAAAGTTGTCGTTGCCGAACTTGTGGAAATCGAATAATTGCCTGCTTCTTTTCCCTCCAAAGTCGCTTCTACGTTGTAAGTAAATACCGCTGATCCTCCTCCTGTTACTTTTACTTTTACATCATCTCCATCTATTATATCTTCCGTATTTATTGAAGCTTTTGGCTGCTGTACCTCACCATTATATGTAACTTCCGTATTTTCCCATATAACATTAACCTCCTTTTTAGCAATCGTCACCTCTATTTCCACAGGCTCTGTTTCTAGCAATGCTGCATCTGTTGGTACATACTTATAGTATACCTTATAAGTATCGCTATTTTTAGCCTTTGGTATGTCATCACCAAACGCGTCCTTATCACTACTGTTAAGAGCATATTTAAATGTTCCTGGTACAGTCGTTGCTAGTCGCTTTCCTTCTGTTATCAATTCCTTTTCTTCACCCGAATAAACAAACGGATTTGCTTCCGGTGCAGTAAAATCATATTCTACATCTTCGGCAAATGACGGAACAATACCCATTACCGTCATTAATGTAATTAAGAACTTAACAACTTTATTTCTCATTTTTGCAATTTTTCTGCATATTGAGTTTAGCATATATTTCATAATTCTAAATATTTCAAGTTTTCCTTGTGTCTTAAAATACTTTTTTACATCATTTTTCCTTTATATTGTATATTAACACGTTATATTGAATATTATTCATTTGAGATATTAATATACGCTATTTTACAATATAAAACGGCACAAAGGTAAAAACTTTCACAATTAGTTTTTACGTATTTTTGTGTTTTTTGGCATAATAATGTTAATAAATCTTTAAATAAGTGTAAACATTCCTAAATATTGAATAATTATGCATAAATATGTTAAAAATGTATTTTTAAAAAGAATTATTAATGAAACCCGTATCACACACAAAAAAAGGAGACCTAATGGCTCCTTTTTTTCAAATAATTTAGCAGGGAGAGTTTAGAAACCTATCCGCAACAAAATTTTACTTCTTGATAAACTTGATCAGTCTTCCGTCGACACTCAAAAGATACATGCCTTTAGCCAAATCTGACACATTAATCTGCTGGCTTAAAACATGTTTGATTGTCTTTCCATCTGTACCAATTACCTTGATGTTGGCATCCTTATCCAAACCAGACACATAGATGGTGCTTTCTACTGGATTTGGGTACACCTGGATTGTCGGTGCAGCTGATTTGTTATCAGCACTCGACAAATCAACATTGAAAACGATAGTCTGGAATCCTTCAATTGATGTGCCATCGTTCTTGTTGACCGACATAGAAGCGTCGTTACCACTTTTAACCTTAATACTTATCACATCCGACAATGCGAATGTCTCCTGGGATCTGTCAGCCTTGATTCCTATCATTCCTTCGACCGCAAATGTCGAAAATGTAGATGCGCATACCATCAAAGCCGAAAAAAGTAATTTTTTCATACACATATATACTCTAGAGTTTTTATACTATGGCAAAGATATAAAATAAATTCACTTTCATACAAGTATCTAACTCACAATAAAGAACGGATATTCACAGATTTTTCTCCATTCCGAATCCTTTGATATACCAAATATTAGTGAAATGATGTCATTTCACATTCCGCATTTTGAATTTTGAATTACAAAATGCCATATCCTTCTAAAAATCTTTTGTATCTTTGCAAATTGATAAAAAATATACATTCGTAAAACAATTACAATAAATATATGAAAGTGCTAAAATTTGGCGGTGCAATCGTAGGTTCCGCTGAACATTTGAAGAAGGTGAAAAGCATAGTTGAAGCAGAAAAGAACCCTATCGTTGTGGTTTCAGCTATGGACGGAGTAACTGACCTCCTTGAGGAGATTGTTGAAGAGGCGTCAACAGGCGACTCTAAGTCTATAATCAGCAGATATGAGGATTTGAAGACCCGTCACACCGAATTGGCACGTCAGGTGGTGCCTGCAGACAGTCAGTCGGCTGCTCTTAGCGAACTCAACCGTCTTTATGCTGAGATGGATAGTATGTTGCAGGCTCTAACCATTTTCCGCGACTGGACAGACAATATCCTTGCGACATTCCTATCTTACGGAGAGCGTCTTGTATCTGTAATCGTCGGTGAGATGATCGGAGCAAGAGTTCTTGACTCGACTCGTTTCATCATCGCTGAAGGCGACGCTGATTGCGGATACTCAATCGATGAAGAGAGCACAACAGAGAAAATCAAGGCTGCATTCTCAAAAATCAAAGGTGCTGTTGTTTGCCAGGGTTTCATCGCCGGAACAAATGACGACGAGATCGCCACTCTTGGCCGTGGTTCATCAGACCTTACTGCCGCTTACATCGCAAAAGTGATGGGTGCTCAGGAGGTGCAGGTGTGGAAGACTACTGATGAGTTCATGAGCGCAGATCCTAAAAAAATCACGTCGGCATACCTTATCGAGCACATGAGCTACGAGGAGGCAAGAGAACTTTCTATAAATGGTGTCGGAACTTTGTTCTCAGACGCTCTTACTCCACTTGCAGAGGCTAAAATTCCTCTATCAATGAAGAATATCTGCAACGGTAACACAACTGTGATTTCAGCCACTCCAAATCCTGAAGATAAAGTTATCAAGGGTATCGCAAGCCAGGATGACTGTGTTATGTATACATTCTCAGGTCTTCCTTCTGACTATCTTCCTCGTTTGGTGTCGGAATCGGCTATGGTTCTTGAAAGCGACCACGTGCCTTACACTGTGTTCTCTCTTTCAGCAGCAGGCGGATCATTCTCTGTATGTATCCCTGTAGAATACGAAGGATACTTCAACAATTTGAGCCAGAGCCTGTCTTCAATGAGTGCTTGCAAAGTGCAGACAATGCGTGACCTTGCTTCTGTTGTCATCGTCGGCGAGAACATGAAGAACGCTACTGGTACAGCAGGCAAACTATTCAATGCTCTTGGACGCAACAACATCAACATCGTTGCTATGAATCAGGGTTCATCTGAGACAAGCATCACTGTGGTACTTGAGAAGAAGAATATCAAGAAGGCATTGAACGCAATCCACGAGTCATTCTTCTTGACAGAATATCAGGAGTTGAACATCTTCGTCGTAGGTACAGGTACTGTTGGAGGCAGCTTGCTTGAGCAGCTTCACTCTCAGAAGGAACTTATCATGAACCAGAACGGAGTGAAGCTTAACGTGATGGGTGTGGCTGATGTTTCTAAGTTCATCTTGGATCGCAACGGCGTCGACTTGACTAAGTACAACGAGCTTTTGAAGACACAGGGTCAGGACTCAACTCCAGAGTCGTTGAAGAAGGCATTGTTCGAGCTTAACGCATTCAACTGCGTATTCGTTGACTGTACGGCAGCTCCAGCGATCGCAGCAATGTATTCGGATTTGCTTCAGCACAACATCTCAGTTGTATGTGCCAACAAGATCGCAGCGTCTGGCGACTACGACAACTATATCAATCTGAAGAATACAGCCCGTAAGAGAGGCATCAAATATTTGTTCGAGACTAACGTAGGAGCTGGTCTTCCTATCATCAACACAATCGGTGACTTGATCTACTCTGGTGATAGAATCGTGAAGCTAGAGGCTGTCCTTTCAGGAACTTTGAACTTCATCTTCAACACAATCAGCGAGGAGATACCTTTGAGCAAGGCTATCAAGATGGCTATGGAGGCAAGATTTGCAGAGCCAGATCCTCGTATCGACCTAAGTGGAAAGGATGTGATCAGAAAGTTGGTTATCCTTGCGCGTGAGAGCGGATTGAAGGTAAGTCAGGAAGATGTGGAGAAGAACTTGTTTATTCCAGATGATTTCTTCGAAGGCACTCTTGATGATTTCTGGGCAAAGGTTGAGAAATTCGACGCTGAATTTGAAGAGAAGAGAAAAGTCATCGCTGCGGAAGGCAAACGTTGGAGATTCGTTGCCACTCTTGATGAAGGAAAGACAAAAGTTGGCCTACAGGCAGTCGACTCACGTCACCCATTCTACGATCTTGAGGGAAGCAACAACTTGATCATCATCAACACTGCAAGATACAAGGATCCAATGATGATCCGTGGTTATGGTGCAGGTGCTGCTGTGACAGCCGCTGGTGTCTTCGCCGACATCATCAGCATCGCAAACATCAGATAATCAGATAAAGATTCTTTGGCATTATGAAACATTTGATTATCCTTGGCGACGGAATGGCTGACGAGCGTATTCCGTCGTTAGGAAATAAAACTATACTTGAGGCTGCAAACATACCGACTATCGATTTGCTTGCACAAAAAGGTCGTTGTGGCCTTTTGGAGACGGTGCCTGAAGGATTCCACCCAGGCAGCGAAATCGCCAACCTTGAAGTGTTGGGCTACGATGTTCGCAAAGTCTTTGAGGGTCGCGGCTCGTTGGAGGCAGCCAGCATGGGCGTAGACATAGAGCCAGGAGAGATGGCGATGCGTTGCAATATAATCTGTATTGAGAACGGCATCATCAAAAACCACTCTGCCGGACACATCTCAGATGAAGAGGCATACGTGCTTATCGACTATCTGAATGAAAAACTTGGAGACGAGATCACACGTTTCTTCCCAGGTATATCATACCGTCACCTTTTGAAAATCAAAGGTGGTGATAAGAGAGTGAAATGCACCCCTCCTCACGACGTGCCAGGCACTCCATTCAAGGATGTGCTTGTAAAGGCGGAAGTGCCAGAAGCACAAAAGACGGCGGATCTGCTAAATGAGCTTATCATCAAATCGCAGGAGATTCTTGCCGACCACCCAGTCAACAAGGCTCGCGTCGCAGCAGGAAAAGATCCAGCCAACAGCATCTGGCCTTGGTCTGCAGGATACAAGCCTCAGATGAAGACATTGAAAGAGGAGTACGGTGTGAAGAGCGGAGCTGTCATTTCTGCTGTCGATTTGATCCGTGGAATCGGCAAATACGCTGGTCTTGACATCATTGAAGTGGAAGGTGCGACGGGATTGTATGACACCAACTACGAAGGCAAGGCACAGGCAGCTATCGACGCTTTGAAGAAATCCGACTTCGTTTATCTCCACATAGAGGCGAGCGATGAAGCAGGACATGAAGGCAATGTGGATTTGAAATTGAAGACGGTGGAGTATCTAGAGAACAGAATCGTCAAACCGATTTATGAAGAGGTGAAGAATTGGAATGAACCAGTGGCAATCGCTATCCTTCCAGACCATCCTACTCCATGCCGCATCAAAACGCATATCTCGGCACCTATCCCATTCCTGATCTACAAACCAGGAGTAGACGGTGACGACGTGAAGAAATACGATGAGTTCTCTTGTGCAGACGGTGCATACGGCACATTGGTAGGTGACGAGTTCATCAAAGCTCTGCTTGACGACTAAATTCTGTTGGCAAATAAAATAAGGATTGTTAAGGGAGGAACTCCCTAACCCATCCGCCAACGCGAGCCCGCAAGGGCGAGCGTAGAATAACCAATAGAAATTTGTGGTATGTTGATCTTAAAAATGGAAGCATTATACATAACATCAGCACAATATGAAAGCCCGTTGTCAGTATTGCTTACATTTAACGACAACCATACGGCTTTAGTGAATATTGGAAAGTTTATCCAAAAGCATCCTCATCCTCAATACAATAAATATTTAGAGGAGAAACACTTCAAAAAATTCAAATTGGAAAATGGAAATATTGTATGGGGGAAAAACTGGGACTTGATATTTCCAATAGAACTATTATACAAAGGAACATGTGAATAAGAATATAATTCTTTTTCTCTTAAATTTATATAATAAAGATGAAGTATTATAGCACAAATAAAAAGGCAGACAAAGCCACTTTGCAGCAAGCCGTTGTAAAAGGACTTGCGGCAGACAAAGGATTGTTCATGCCAGAGGTAATCAAGCATCTTCCAGACTCATTCTTCGAGAACATGAAGGACATGAGCCTACAGGAGATCGCATACGTCGTTGCTGACGCATTCTTCGGTGAGGATGTAGACGCAGAGTCGTTGAAGAAGATTGTGTACGACACACTTTCATTCGACATTCCACTCACTCACGTCAACGACAACATCTATAGTTTGGAACTATACCACGGACCAACGCTTGCATTCAAAGATGTAGGTGCCAGATTCATGTCACGTCTTCTTGGCTATTTCATCGCCAAAGAGGGACAGAAAGAGGTCAACGTATTGGTTGCAACTTCCGGAGATACAGGATCAGCCGTAGCTAACGGATTCCTTGGAGTAGAGGGCATCCGCGTCTTCGTGCTTTATCCAAAGGGCAAAGTGAGTCCTATCCAGGAGTGCCAGTTCACAACACTTGGCAAGAACATCACTGCTCTTGAGGTAGACGGAGTGTTCGACGACTGCCAGGCATTGGTGAAATCAGCATTCATGGATGCCGATCTTAACGCACACATGAAGCTTACAAGTGCCAACTCCATCAACGTTGCGCGTTTCTTGCCACAGGCATTCTACTATTTCTACGCAGTGGCACAGCTTCACAAGATGGGCAAGAAAGACAATATCGTCATCTGTGTGCCATCAGGAAACTTTGGAAACATCACAGCTGGTTTGTTTGGCAAGAGAATGGGACTACCTGTTTCTCGCTTCATCGCAGCCAACAACCGCAACGACATCTTCTTCAAATATTTGCAGACAGGCAAGTATGAGCCAAAACCATCTGTTCAGACTATCGCAAACGCAATGGACGTAGGTGATCCAAGCAATTTCGCCCGTATCTACGACCTATATGGAGAGAGCCACGCAGAGATCAGCAAAGAGATAAGCGGATGCACATACACAGACGAGCAGATTGCGGAGACATTGGCAGACTGCTACAAGAAGACAGGCTACTTGCTTGATCCACACGGAGCAGTGGGCTACAGAGCATTGACAGAGATGCTTAAGCCAAACGAAGTAGGTGTGTTCCTTGAGACAGCTCATCCAGCCAAGTTTAAGGACACAGTAGAGAAAATCATCAAAGACGAAGTCAAGATACCAGCAAAGCTTCAGGAGTTTATGAAAGGAAAGAAGCAGAGCGTTGCCATGACCAAGAATTTCGACGATTTCAAGAAATACTTGCTATCAAAGTAAAATCTTAAACAAATAAGATAAAAGTCTGTGGCAACATAAGTTTGCTACAGACTTTTTTTGTCTACATTTTGACAAACAAAATCAAGAGATGCACAATAAACATACTTCCGCTATTACATTTGGACAATTTTTATGCATCGACATGTTTGAGTCTGTCAAGTAACATACAAACCATGTTTTTAGAAAATTAGATATAAACAACGACTTTAATGAAACCCTCATTTTTAATCCTTTTAGCAGGCATTCCTTTTGCGATTGCGGCACAGTCCGTAAATAGTACCTCGGCAGAGAACACTCAAAGCGGAATATCAATATCTCATATAATAGGACAGACCGTTGTGGCAGAATCAGAGAATGGGATGTTGTCCACAGGCTCTGCTTCTTCATATTTAATATCAGCAATAACGGGAAATGACCTATTGGATGTCTCATTAGTAGAAGTAGATATTTATCCTAATCCAACGAAAGACATTCTTGTATTAAAAACAGGAAAACTAGACGAACCCAGCTATAAGATAACGGGCATGGACGGAAAATCATTCGGTACAGGAACTGCAACTGAGAAAGAGTCAAAAATCAATTTGTCGACTCTACCATCAGGAACGTATTTACTTTCTGTATATAACAAAGAATCAGTAAAAAAAACATTCAAAATCATAAAAAAATAATAGTATAACATTATGAAAAGAATATTAACGATTATCACTCTATTTTTCGTGAGTTCACTATTTTTATTAGCTCAAGTTCCACAAAAACTTTCGTACCAAGCTGTTATTAGAAGTGCTGCTGGTACATTAGTGACGGAAGAATACCTTGAAGTTGAGATTTCGATTCTTCAACAATCGGAAAATGGATCTACTATTTCCCCCCTATATACAGAAATACATACCGTAAAGACAACAAGCAACGGCATCATCAACTTGGAAATCGGCACAGGCAAGACTCTTAACGACTTTTCAAAGATTGATTGGAGCAAAGGTCCTTACTTTATTCAATCCAGCACAGAAGTTGATGGAAAAAGCGTAATGGTAAACTCTCAACTACTTAGTGTTCCGTATGCTTTGTACTCAGAGAAAGCCAAATATGCGGAATCCTTTGATGAAGCAACATTACAGAAAATTATCGACGCGAGAGTTAAAGCAATTGTCGGAAATATGAACAACGGAGAGAATCAAGATGATGGAAAATTGCCGGGAAGATTTAGTGTTTCATCATCAAAATCTGTTAGATTCTCCAAAGGAAATCTTCAATATCAGGCAAGCTCCAACACCTGGAAATTTGCAGAAAATCAATTTGATACTATGGAAGAAAACAACCTGCATGCTTCAGAAACTTATACAGGTTGGATTGATTTGTTCGGATGGGGGACTTCCGGATATAATGATAAATTTCCTTGGATGGCATCAGCAACTAATACCGATTATGGCAATGGGTTAAATGACATTACAGGTTCTGAATACGACTGGGGAATTTATAATGCTATCTCTAATGGAGGAAACCAACAAGGAATCTGGCATCTTTTAACAAGGACTGAATGGTCTTATATTCTTTCCTCTAGAAAAAATGCCTCAAATTTAAAATCATATGCAACAGTATGCGGTGTAAAAGGTTACATCATATTGCCAGATGAATTTGAGTTACCTGAAGCATTAACATTTTCACCAACTACAGATTACACAACAAATACATATGGAGTAAAAGATTGGGAGAAAATGGAAAACGCAGGTGCAGTGTTTTTGCCAAATGTAAAATATAAATATTCTCAGTCATCGAAAGTTCAACTTACAAGTAATTCTAATTTTTCTTATTATTGGACATCTTCATGCTCATCTTCTAGCGAAGCACGAAATGCTTTTGGATCTTATTACGATCGTCATAATGGGCTTGCGGTTCGTTTAGTTACAGAATAAAATAAGGTTTTATGAAAAAAAATATTCCATTATTGATTCTTCTGCTATTCATCGTGAATGGACATGCTAACGCAAAGTATATAGCTGAAACCGACGCTGTCAAAATAGTAGAAGACATTCAGGTTAAAAAGGGGACAAGACTACGAAGTGGAGGTATATCTGTGGCTGAGAACTCGAACAAAAACTATTATGTTATAAACGACCATTGCAACGGTGGTTATTACTTTGTGTCAGCAAGTGACAAAATGGGGAACATGATTCTTGGGCACGCAATAAACGGGGAATACGAAGAAGAGACTATAAATAAAATCCCAGCTCTTAAGAATTTGCTCTCTACTTATAGCGAACATATAGAAATGTTGGAATCCAAGCAGACCTTTCTTAGATCTGGAGAAACCCCTGACAATGTTTGTTTCGGAGAGGAAATAAAACCGTTTATGGAAACCCAATGGGATCAAAAATACCCATACAATCTTCAATCTCCAGAAGGTTCTGTAACAGGATGCGTGGCAACAGCAATGGCCCAAGTCTTAAAATACTATGGGTTCCCAACAACTCTTAACAAAGAGATTCCATCCTATAAAAGTTACGACATTACGATGGAAGCACTTTCCCCAACTACATTCGATTATAATTTGATGCTGGACCAATACAGTATAGATCCAGATAACTCGGCTGATTCGGAAGAATCTAAAGAGGAGGTTGCCAAGTTAATGAAATATTGTGGAAGAGCAATCGAAATGCAATATGCAGAAGAATCAGGATCAAACCTCGTTAAAGCATGCAAAGAATTAAAGGACTTGTTTGGATTCTCTAACAAGGTGAAACACATAAGAAATTGCATTACATTGGGAAAGTCTCCTAGTCAACTATACAACAAAACAACGTGGGGAATGATGCTATACAACGAGCTTGCTCATAAAAGACCTATAATAATGGCTAGTTTCAACTACTACAACGGGAACGGTCATGCATACGTTTGTTGTGGATATTCTTGGGAAGAAGGTTTCTACTACAATTGGGGGTGGAATGGATACGGAGACGGCTACTACCAAATGCCATCATATTTCGAGAAATTATCAGAAAAGGGCTTTCTTTTTGAAGAAGCCATAATGGGTATCGAACCTAGTAATCCTGTCAAATTAAACGGATCTGATCTTGAGTTCAGTGACATGGACATAAAATCAACCTATGTAAAGTATGATCTCTGCACTGTCGAAATGAAGGTAAAAAACGTTGGACAAAAGGTATTTTCAGATTATTTTATGCTTTCTTCAAACGAAATCATCAATAGCATTGAATCAAAGACTATCACCTTGAACCCAGGAGAGGAAGACACACTAAAATTCAATTACGGAATTTTTGGAGCACAAGATGAACTTATTTTTGAAATAACAACTCCAGATGGAGTATTGATTGCTGACTCCACTATCAAGTTAGGACAATATAACCATGACTACACCAAAATTGAATGCAATATTATGGAGTCTCTTGAAGAGAGCATGCTGATTGTCAACAATTCATCTTCCGATGGACCTCATTTCCCGAAACTACATGGAAATCGAACATGGCCTCTTTATGTACAGATAACAAATAACTCAGATACTACATTTCGTGATTTGGTTTTGACTAAATTATTTTTACATGATTCCACATATACAGACACGGTGAGATTCAACGATGATACTTATCTAGAGATTCCGCCTTATGAAACATTCGAAACATACGTGTATTTAAAATCCCAACCAAAGGAAAACTATTGCCCAATTTCGATTTTGTATGTCGGTAATTATTTACATACAATGGCTGAATTTTACTTTGAAGATTGCTACGAAATTAGTTATAAAAATGCCCAAGGTTTGGAACAAACACTGAACTCAAATTCCAATAAAATACCTAATTCTGCAGTCTATGTTGATTTGTATGACTTTTCGTTAGATTCTTTAGATATATCAAATGCAAATCCGAATTGTCTATTCTATTGTTCTTCCTTAAATAGAGTTCCTTGTAACTTAGATAGAAATGTGGTGATAAACGACTCATCAGAATACATATCAATATCAGCTAGTACTTCATTCAAATGTTTCAATCCGATATTCGCGGACAGTGTGGAGTTTTCCATTGATTTAGATTTAGGAGACGACGGATACATGTATAAAGTATTGTATCTTCCATTCTCGCCTCAATTCGCCTATTCAAATGATGGCAATGAAATTTTTAAGTCAGGAAATATGGAAATTTTTGAATTGAAGGGAATCGACGATGACGAAAACATCTCCTTTAGTTCGACAAATAGAATTGAGGAGAATAAAATTTATCTGCTAAAAGTTCCTGCATCAAAGGCTAAAGGTTTGAATTCCGTAAGATTTGTTGCCAACAAAGCATCCATTGCACCGTCACAAGATATCCTTATCGAACTTAAAAACAATGATTTATTTGAAAGTAATGCAATATTGGCTTCAAGTACAGAAGGTTATCTTGTTGACAAGTCAAATTATATGACTTCTTATTCATTTGACCCAAGTACAAAAACATTTAGAATGAGTGAAAGTTTATTCTCTGATCTCCACCCGTTCGAAGGCTACTTAGTCGACAACCCAGGCTTTACCGAAGACTATAATGTCATTTTCACTACAGAAGTGGAAAACATAATACAAAGTCGAGAAGAATGGGTAAATATATATTTGCCTAATGGAGTATACAAAGGTTCATTCCTTATGAAAAATGGTTACATCAAGGATCTTCCAAACGGAATTTATGTTTCAAAAGGTCGTAAATGCATCCAAAAGAAATAACACAGGACTATAAACATTTGTCGTTGCAATGAACAATATTTAATTTTCTATTAAGATTTGCAATATTCAAATGTTAATTTTACGTAAAACATTTACGATTTCAAAACTGAAGCATTATTTTACATAGAATCCACATTTAAAAAACGGGGTAATTCCCGTTTTTTTTAACCAAAATTTAAATTATGTAATTTTACATGGTTTTTGTAACAACCTTATTTTCAATTATTTAATAAAAAACATTTAGCCTATGAAAAATTTATTATTATCAGCAGCAATTGGAGATATCTGTGGTGTGCCATACGAATTCATCGCTTGGAAAGATTACGATAATATAAACTTGTTCCATCCAAAAAACGATTATTCAGACGACTCTGTTTGCACCTTCGCTTGTGCAGAAGCTTTCTTGGAAGGTAAAGATATCGCAGAACGCTTAAAAAACAGATGCTTAGCCGATCCTAACCGTTGCTACGGATTAGGGTTCCGTAATTGGCTATCAAAACCTGGTATAGCACCAGCATACAATAGTTGGGGCAATGGATCTGCGATGAGAGCGTCGTCGGCTGGATTCGTGGCAAAAAGCGAAGATGAGTGTGTTGATCTTGCGACTAAGACTGCTCTTCCAACTCATAATCATCCAGAAGGAATAAAAGGTGCTGTTGCCACTGCTCTTGCCATCTTCTACGCAATGCACGGACATAATAAAGAATATATCCGCACTAATGTGCTTAACAAGTTTTATCCAAAATGGGAAGGAGTAAAATACAAATCGTTTCAGCCATCTTATCAGTTTAATGAAACATGTATGGACACTGTGCCTGCCAGTATAATATCTTTCCTTGAAAGTACCGATTTTGAAGACTGTCTGAAAAAGACAATCGCAACTGGCGGAGACGCAGATACAATGGCTGCTATATCTTGTCCGATAGCTTACGCATTCTATAAGGAAATGCCAGAAAAACTTATCAAATTGGCAAAGATTAAGCTTCCTAAATGGATGCTTGACGTAAACGATAAATTTGATGACGCTTGCAACAAGTGATACTTTATATACCAAAGGCGGTCACGGGAATGTGACCGCCTTTATTGGTTGTTTTATAAAAATTATATTCAATCAAAAGTCCTCATAGAAATAGAGTTCTTTAATTGAATATTTATGACAGAAATCTATTAATTCCCTAGTAGGAAAAGAAGCATAATTGAAATGTGTACTTTCTATTGGGTGATTGGATTCTATCTTACGGCTATACACATTCACAGAATATACCCCATATACTCTACCCCATATCTCATTAAAATAATAACCTCTGTGATGATATACCTTAAGAACATAATGATAATCCGGGCTATTGCCCTGACATACTTTCACTCGATTGAATTCGTTATCCTCTGCCATTTCTGATTCAGATTTATACTTTAAATCTTCATGACAAACAATACCTGCCTTCTTTATCTTTTTAACGTTCTGAGACTGTATTGATCCTACAAATGCAAATATCGAAACAAAAAGTAAAAAGAATCTTGAAAATATGATATTTTTCATTTTATAAACTATGCCTAATAAATTATCCACTATTCTCCTTATCCTCATATTTCTTTTCCCCAATTCTTGTACGGATTCTCAGCAAGATGGGAGTTGTAATACCGTTTGTCCGCAGTGACCTCAAAACCTATCCATTCTGGCATCTCAAAGGCCTCCTGCTCACTCTGCAACTCGATCTCAGCAACTATCAATCCTTTGTTGTCGCCAAGAAACTCGTCTATCTCCCACGTGTGATTGCCTCGCTTTATCTTATAACGGTACTTCTCCACTATCGGCGTCTGGCTCAGCTCCAACATGGCATTCGCGTCGCCAAGGGGTATCTGATACTCAAACTCCAGACGGCTGAAACTCTGTGTCTTGCTCTTGATCGTCAAGTATCCTTTCTCTCCGGCAACTCGCACCCTCACTGTGTTGCCTTTCTTGTTGAGGTATCCCTGGGCATAATGCACGCCCTTGCCTGCTTCAGCACGCCAGGAGTCGTCTGCCATTAAGAATTTCCTCTCTATCTCTATATTCATTTCTCCGACGGAATTAAAAATCTTCAAAATTCATATCGTCATCCATGTCTACTTTTCCATCTTTGCCCTTCTTTTTGCCACTCTTGTGATGATTGTTTCCGAATGAATAAGAAGCAGTCAAATTAAATGTTCTTCCATTACGAGTGGTTTTTGACACCTGATAGAAAGAATCAGACCATGTCTCTCTCTTTCGCTTGTTGGAATTGAGAATATCTCTAACGTTGAACGACAACGATAATCTGTTGTCCATGAACTGTTTCTTAAATCCTATGTTCATGAAGAATGTGTTCATATTCTTTCCCTGAGCCGCAACTCTTGGTGAACGGTAATTGAATGTAAACTGTCCTGTAATTGCCTTAGGCAAACGGAAATCTATTCCTTCCTTCAAATCCCAACTGAATCCGTTACGCTGTTTCAATGTCAACATTCTTTTCTTCAATACACCTTCTGAATCGGCTATTTCTATTGATGATTCTCCTCCTACAAGATTGTAGTAATAGAAATTCACATTGGTTGTAAAGGTAACCGCCTTAAATTTGTTTTTTGCGATAAATTCCAATCCCGTCGAATGAGAACGGTTCAGATTGGCAAATGTGCTTTTCAATATCGCCGTATTGTCCGACACCTCTGTCCAACTATATTGCTCCACCACATCATCTGTGAACTTATAATAAGCGGAAACAGTATAAACGTGTCCTTTCTCAGTGGTGTGAAGATAATTCATCTCACCAGAAAAAGCCTCCTCCGGATGCAAATCTGGGTTACCGTAACTGATGTTTGTTGAATCCGACATATTAGGATTAGGATTTAATCGGAATCCTCGCGGACGTGATATTCTTCGAATCGCACTGAATTGCAACTCGTCATTTTCTGTAATACTGTATGATAGGAACAATGATGGGAACAAATTTCCATACAAGTCAAGATCATCATAAGCTCCTGTATTGTGTTGCTTCCATGAGATGTCCGACAATTCACCACGTAATCCTACCTTATATCCCAGTCTTTTCACTTTTCCACTCCACATTCCATACCACGCATACACATTCTGAATGTACTCGAAATCATTTGTCAGATTCTCCTGCTCCACAAATGGATCCGCTTTGTCACTACGATGAAAACTCATAGCGTTGTTTCTCTCATTTGTCATGTCGATATTGATACCCAATTCCAATTTGCTTAATTTTCCTACAGGTGAAGTATAATCAATCGCAAACTGATTCTTGCGTATTGAGCGGTCATTTGTCTGATTCTGCTCTGAATAGTTCAAAAGTTGGTTCGACATATCGTAACGTGACTGATAGTAAGTCACATCGTGATTCTGGCTATTGCACGACGTCTGTGCAAGGAATGTAAGTTCTGTATTTTCTCTGAATGTATGTGTGTAATCAAACTTCAACGTATACATGTTTCGAGGGCTTTGTGCCGACGCTGTTCTTCTCGAATACGATGTATCTATTCTTTCTCCATTCTCTATTCTACCGAAATTATAATCAAAGTCTTCGTTTCTTCTGTTTTTTCCAAGAGATAAGACGCCTGAGAATCCCACTCTGTTTTTATCATTTATCTTGTAATCCAGACCAAGTCGGGCAAAATATGAATTCATAACAAAGTCTCTTCCACCTTCTGTCACATTGTAGACACTATCGATTTCAGTGCCCCTGTTCAAATATTGTTCACGATCAATATCAGAAGTACCTCTGAATGTACGACGCTGGTATCCTAATGAAGACAGAATAGTCCACTTGTTTTTTGTGATATTTACAGAAGCTCCAAGATTACCTCCCAATTTTCCCTCAGACGGATATGAAAGTCCGGCTGTAACATTTCCAAACACTCCTGCTGGAACGTCCTGTTTCATCACAATATTAATGATTCCCGCAGATCCTTCAGCTGAATATTTAGATGATGGATTGGTGATAACCTCGATTTTTTCAATACTTCCAGCTGGAAACTGTTCAAGCAACTCTCCCTGAGCATCACCAGAAAGGCCGACACTTCTTCCGTTGATGAACACCTCCACATTCTCATTATTACGTAAAGAGATATTTCCTTCCATATCCACATCCACAGTAGGGATATCACGAAGTACGTCGGTAGCTGACACTCCTACAGAAGCAGCACCTTCATTGACCAAAAATGTTTTCTTGTCAACATCCATCTGCATTTGCGAGCGGTTACCGACAATCTCCACCTGACTCAAAAGAGCAACGTCTTCACGCAATTTGATTGTGAAATGGGCTCCACCCTTACGTTTTAGAATTTCAGGTGTGATTTTTCCGTTATAATCATTATATCCCATAAAGGAGATGACAAGCTGATAATTATTTTCAGCTACATTTTCCATCACGAAACGTCCGTCATCACCAGTAAACAAGCCATGCTCTACCTTTGACCCGTCTGCTGATTTCAATTCCACATTCGCGAATGGTATTGTTTCTCCAGTCTTGGCGTCCACAACCCTACCCTTGATAGTGTAGCCCTGCGCCACCGCACTCAAAAGACTTGATAGATAGAATAAAAGTGAAAGAATTTTTTTTATTGTCATAGAAAATAAATGTTCGTTGTTTGTATTATATAAATCTTCTTTTGTTCAGTCCTTAACAAGCATCTATAAAAAAGTGCATACGCTATTAAAAGCGTACGCACTAATTATTAATCTTCTTTTGGTTTCTCTACGTCTACTTCAGGAATATCCTTTTCCTTGTTTTCATTGTCTTGAGATCCCTCAGATATAGATACAGAAGCGTCTTCTTTTTTTTCAGTCTTGGCATTCTCGTTCTCACGCATAAGTTCCTCATTACGTGATTCCCACTTACGTTTGCCAAAGATTTGTTCAAGATCATCAGCAAATATCACCTCACGCTCAACAAGAAGTTCCGCCAACTTACGATGTCCTTCAGCATTTTCACGCAGCACCTGTTTTGCTCGCTCATACTGACTGTTAATCAACGTTTTGACTTCATCATCTATTAGTTTTGCCGTCTCTTCAGAATATGGTTTCGTAAATGAATAGTCAGCCTGAGAATCATAGTAGCACAAGTTCGTAAGCTTGTCGCTCATACCATAATATGCCACCATTGCGTATGCCTGCTTAGTGCTTCGCTCCAAATCATTAATGGCTCCTGTACCGATTGTACCCAAAACCAACTCTTCGGCAGCACGTCCTCCAAGAAGAGAACACATTTTGTCGAGAAGATTCTCTTTAGTGATCAACTGTCGTTCTTCTGGCAAATACCATGCGGCTCCTAATGCCATTCCACGCGGAACGATTGTCACTTTCACCAATGGATCAGCATACTGAAGCATCCAACTGATTGTTGCATGTCCTGCCTCATGCACTGCAATAGACCATTTTTCAGAACGAGTGGTGATTTTATTTTTCTTCTCCAATCCACCGATAATTCTGTCGACGGCACTCAAGAAATCTTCCTTATCTACACGTGTCTTGTTGCGACGAGCTGCTATCAAAGCTGCCTCATTGCAGACGTTGGCAATATCCGCACCGCTGAATCCTGGTGTCTGACGTGACAAGAAATCAACATCAATATCATCCGCAAGTTTCAATTTTGACAAATGGACATTGAAAATTGCCTTTCTATCATGAACATCCGGAAGATCAACATGAATCTGACGGTCGAAACGTCCGGCACGGACCAATGCCTTATCAAGAATGTCGACGCGGTTTGTCGCAGCCAATAGGATGACACCAGAGTTTGTGCCGAATCCATCCATCTCTGTAAGCAACTGGTTAAGAGTGCTTTCACGCTCATCGTTGCCACCGCCCATGCTTGCATTCTTGCCTCGAGCTCTACCGATGGCATCAATCTCGTCGATAAATATGATACATGGAGCCTTCTCTTTTGCCTGACGGAACAAATCTCTTACACGGCTTGCTCCCACACCGACAAACATCTCCACAAAATCAGAACCTGATAGAGAGAAGAATGGCACATCAGCCTCACCAGCCACAGCCTTTGCAAGAAGAGTCTTACCTGTTCCCGGAGGGCCAACAAGGATAGCTCCTTTTGGAATCTTACCTCCAAGTTCTGTATAGCGGGCTGGATTCTTAAGGAATTCCACAATCTCCTCGACCTCCTGTTTAGCCTCACTTAATCCAGCTACATCTTTGAAAGTCACCTTGTTAGGATTGTTTCCTTTATCAAATAGTTGGGCCTTACTCTTTCCTACGTTGAACACGCCACCAGGACCTGCTCCTCCGCCACCCATTCTTTGCATGATGAACATCCAGAAGAATATAAGCAAGATGAACGGACCGAATGTGTAAAGGAATCCCTCAAACATACTGCTGTCTTCCGTAAATGTAAGGTCTACCTTTTCGACTCCATCCTCTTTCTGCCACTCTGTCAAATCCTCCGTGAAACGATCTGCTGAAGGTATTTTCACATGAACCTTAGGATTAGCGGCATATTTTGTAGAGTCGGAACCGAATGCGTTACGCATCTTGCCCTCCTTTACTGTAGCCTCAGCATATTTGTCGTTTGTGATGACGGTGATTTTAGAGACAGAATTGGTTTCCACAAGATACTTGATCTCGTTGTAGCCAATCTCCTTTGCTGAATGATTGTCGTCTGAAAAATAAATTCCAACCAAAAAGATCGCCACCAAGCCATACAGCCAATAAAGGCCTGATGATGACTTGAAATTTGGCATCTTTGGTTTATTGTTACTTTCTTGGGCCATATAATTTAATCTAAATCAGGTATTTCTGTTATCTTCGCGTCTTCCCATAGCTCCTCTATGCGATAAAACTCACGCATTTCCGGAAGCATAACGTGAACAATGATTTCTCCATAATCGATGGCAATCCACTGACCATTCTCATAACCATCCGCTACAATAAAATGAACCTTCAACTCACTTCTAACATAATGTTTCACGGAATCAGCGATGCTGACGACGTGAGTGGTCGAATTACCTTCACAAATCACGAAGTACGGACAGCTGTAGTTTTCCAACTCAGTCATATCTACAGTAACGATTTTCTTAGCCTTTCGTTCCTGCATTCCCTCAACTATCTTCTGAATAATAGTCTTTGTGTCTACTGTCATTAAATTCTTTGTTTATATTGCCAATAATTTCTCTTTTGCCTCTTCCACCTTGTCAAAATTGAACTCCGAAATAGTCTTGTTCATAAGTGCTGTAATTCCGTCGTTGCAAAGGTTTCCTATGCTACCCTGATGAGTGTGGTGGATATTCTTGTTTGGCTTGAACTCTCCAGCCTCACATTGCAATCCCACTTTCTTGTAAGCGTCTCTGAATGGCATTCCTTCAAGAGCCAAACGGTTGACCTCTTCCACACTGAAAATGAAATCATATTTTGGATCATCAAGAATATGCTCGTTGATTTTCACATCAGACATGATATGTGTGGTCATCTTGATACAATCCAACAATTCGCCGAATGATGGCATGAACACCTCTTTAATAATCTGCAAGTCACGGAAATATCCGCTTGGTAGATTATTGATAAGCATCATTATCTGCTGAGGTAGACTCTGGATTTTGTTGCATTTAGCACGAGTCAACTCAAATACGTCTGGATTCTTCTTGTGTGGCATGATGCTTGATCCTGTTGTGCACTCGTCTGGAAGTTTGATGAATCCAAAATTCTGCGACGTGAACATACAAGCGTCGAAAGCCAATTTTGATAGAGTGGCTGCTATACCTGCCAATGCGAATGACACAGTCTTCTCCATCTTACCACGACACATCTGAGCGTACACCACATTATAGTCCATAGTGTCAAATCCCAACAACTCTGTCGTCATCTGACGGTTCAAAGGGAACGACGAACCATAACCTGCTGCTGATCCCAGAGGATTTCTGTTAGTCACCTTCCATGCCGAAAGTAGAAGTTCCATATCGTCGGCAAGACTCTCTGCGTATGCGCCAAACCATAATCCGAACGATGAAGGCATTGCGATCTGCAGATGGGTGTAACCTGGAAGAAGCACATTCTTATACTTCTCACTCTGCTGAATCAACACATTAAACAGACCCTCAACAGCCTCAACCACACTCTTGATCTGCTCTCTTGTCCACAATTTCATGTCGACAAGCACCTGATCGTTACGCGAACGACCACTGTGAATCTTCTTTCCCAAGTCGCCAAGCTTACGTGTAAGCATAAGCTCCACCTGAGAATGAACATCCTCTATTCCCTCTTCAATTACAAATTCTCCACGGTGTGCAGCCAAATAAATATTCTTCAGCTCCGCAAGCAACACAGGAAGTTCGTCCTTGGCGATCAAGCCAATCGATTCCAACATTGTGATATGTGCCATCGATCCCAGCACATCACACTCGGCCAAATACAAATCCATCTCACGGTCTTTGCCAACCGTAAACTTCTCAATCTCTGCGTTTGTAGCCTTGCCTTTGTCCCACAACTTTGTAGCCATATCCGTAATTTAAAAGGGAGGTGATATTACTTACCGTTTCCGATGAATTTCTTATTAAGGAAGATGTAAGATCCGATACCTGCAACAAACAAAATAGCTGCGATCACCAAAATAGCGTTGTTTGTCAATTCAGCTATGCTGTAAATAGCCAATAGAACAACTCCCAATAAAACCAAAATAGCCCCTAGGCTTCTCTTCAATTGATCCATATTATTATCTTATTATACACAATTATACTGCAAATTACGCATAATTTTTTGTTTATAACAAAAGTATATGCCCAAAAATGTAAGTAAAATTAAAAATTCGAAATGCAAAATGCGGAATAGTTTGTTCTAATGGTTATAAAAAAGGATTGTTAAGGGCCCATGTTTGATTGATATTGGCCCTAACCCCATTCCAGAGTGCGAGCCGTAGGCGAGCACATAGAATTTAATAAAACCACAGAGACACAAAGTCAACAGAGAAAGGACTACGCCTTTTGATGAAAAAGAGGTAAGAATTCAATCATAATGTGGAAATTTATGATTGTTCGTTATTGCAAATTTGCAATTTACAATTCGTCAAATTGACTTTAATTTAGATATTTGGTTATAGAGTCGAGGATTGTTAAGGGCCCATGTTTGATTGATATTGGCCCTAACCCCATTCCAGAGTGCGAGCCGTAAGGCGAGCACATATAAAACACAGAAAGCAATACTTATGGTATTGCCTTTCAGGCAAAGTTTTTTGTATCATCGTCATCTCTTCCCGAGACTTCGTCACGGGTTTCTCTCGCTTTGCTCGGTAACGTCTTTCAGACGGAAAAAATGGAAGTGGCCAGGTTTGAAACCTGCCCCTACGATCATGGAATGAATTGTATAATTATGTTATAATAAGGTTAAAAAAACTAAATCTGATTTCTCTCTGCACTATTTTTCTTTACTTTGCAGAAGATTTGGAAAACGTAAATTTTACTGCTATGAAAAAAGGTATAGTTTTATTGATACTTACTTTGTTTTGCGGACTTGCTTCTATCTCCGCACAAGGTTTCGACCAAAACCGCTACGACAACGGTCTGCAGCAGATCGCAGAAGCTAACCGCAACTACTTCCGCAACCAAGGTTGGATTGAGAACAACTGGTATCAGCTTTCAAATTGGTATCCCGACGTCCTCCTTATTGATAATGAGGAGAAGGCATACATTGCTAAAGTGATATGCTCCGATAAAATTATGTCGAGATTCGCCGCGCTCAACCGTATCAAAAAAGACGGTGCACTGCCTACTCTTCGTGAAGTGGAGGATTTCAACCTCATGCTGTGGGATGAGATCGACGCTGCTGTCGCTTATTTGTATAGAAGGTAAAGAACTAAAAGCTAGGAGCTAAAGGGGGAATCATTAGACTTTGACGAATCTACTGCTATAACAATACCTATATAAAATTCGGAGACAACAGATGTTATGAAAAGGAAACTACTTGTAGTGATTATGGCGATCGCCGTCGGTACAGAGTTGCTTGCTGTCGCAAAAGATGGTAATAATCAGAAGAAAAACGAAACCATCACCTCTAACATAGACGCTGCCATCGTCGATGCATCAACATCAATTCTCAAATTTTCTCCGTTGGGAGACGATTCCGCTAAGGTGACAGGATACAAGGAGGAAAATCCGACCTCTATCGATATTCCCAGCAAAGTGAAAATTGATGGCAAGGTATATAATGTGAAGATAATTGGTGAGGATGCGTTTGCTAGATGTCGTTCCTTGAAAAGCATCTCTATTCCGGAGAGTGTGACAAGCATCGGAGATGATGCTTTTTATGGCTGTGATGAACTGCCACCACATCTTCTTGTTTATGATAATGGCACAAAGTGTTATGGATGGGTAGGTGATAAATCAAAGTGTATTGAGGTAACTATTCCAAAGAGTGTGACGAGCATTAGAAGGAGTGCGTTTTCTAAATGTAGCTCCCTGACGAGCGTTTATATCCCGGAGGGTGTAACGAGCATCGGAGACTGGGCGTTTGGAGGCTGTGGTTCACTGACTGACATCACAATCCCGGAAAGTGTGACGAGCATCGGAGGCTTGGTGTTTTATGGCTGTGATGCACTGCCACCGCATCTTCTTGTTTATAACAAAGGCACAAAGTGCTACGGATGGGTAGGTGATAAATCAAAGTGTATTGAGGTAACTATTCCAAAGGGAGTGACAAGCATCGGAGACTGGGCATTTTATGAGTGTGGCTCCCTGACGAATATCACGATTCCGAAGGGTGTGACGAACATCGGAGACTGGGCGTTTGAAGGTTGTAAAAATCTTGATGTTGTAATAGATAATAAGAAGCAGAATGTCATAATAGGATATGGTGCTTTTAATGATTGCAAATCTGTCAAGTTTTTGAAATAAATCGCCACACCATGTAAAGACTCCACATTGTGATGTCTCTACAAACAGGAACAAAAACCAACATAAAATTTTATTTCGCTAATTTTCAATATTATATAAACTTTTTTGAAATTTCTTTACGAATATTGGCATAGTTGGCACAGTTTTTGTAGTTAATATAGTGACGATGTGAATCGGTAATTTGTAGTTTAGTCCTAATATTAAATCCTTTTATGCTATCTATGATAGTAAAAAGCAGGAATTTTAACTTTTTGTTAGAATTTCTGCTTTTTGTTTTGTCATTTTCTAAAAAAGATATATTTTTGTGTCGTAAAACATAAAACAAGTCGTTTTGACCACTTTTTATGTTCTAATCAAGATCTTCATATCTAAGTTATCATATTTTAGGTTTAGGCAGATCCCCAATTGTTTTGGCGGTCTGCTTTTTTTTACACCTTTAGCGGAAACACACGGACATGCGTGTCGTTATTATTTAGCATTCCTCATTTAGCATTTAGCATTTTTTTTTACATTTGTATCAATAATTATAATAATATGGAAAACACTAGTTATTGCTCGTTTAAAGAGAAACTCTGTTTCGCACTTGGAGACGCGAGTGCAAACATCGCATGGAGAGGTGTCGCTGCCTTCCTTACAATCTATTACACCGATGTTTTCGGTCTTACTCCTGCTTCTGTCGGTTTGTTAATGCTTATCTGTCGTTTCAGCGACGGTGTGAGCGACGTCGCCATGGGTATGATTGGCGACATGACAAAATCCAAATATGGTCATTTCCGTCCTTGGATACTTTGGACAGCCATTCCTCTTGGTGTGATTCTTTCTTTATTGTTTACCGCACCAGACTGGAGCTACGAAATGAAACTCGTCTACGCATACACTACTTATATCCTCTTTACTCTGATCTATACTGCCAACAATATCCCATATGGTGCTTTGATGGCCGTGATGACTCCTAATGAAAATGAGCGCACATCACTTGGTTCTTTCCGTATGATCGGTGCTTTCACAGGTGGTATGCTCGTACAAGGATCGCTTCTTGCGTTAGTGGCATATTTCGGCAACGTCAACCCGACTATCGATTTGGAACAAAAAGCAGAAACAGAATATGTGGTGACAGTCTCGTCGCCTGAAAACGTGAAGAATGCAAAAATCAGCACTCAGCATGGTCTGTTCGGTAGCGTCGCTAAATTCCAGATGGAAGGAGACACAGCGGCTCCAACACTTGGAAAAAGTTTTGAAATGAAAGCTGGTGAGAAATATACTTTCACAATCACTGGCGAAAGCGACCTGACTAAAGATAACATCTCACTTATCAACCAAAGCACAGGTTACAGCAACAGTATGTATATCATGAGTGCAATCCTTGCACTATGTATGTTCCTGACATTCTGGGGAACAAGAGAGCGTGTGGCTCCAGACGAAAAACAGGAGGATAACCTTTTGCAAGATTTGAAAGACCTTGTTAGAAACAAGCCTTGGTTTATTCTTCTTGTTGTCGGTCTCGGATTCAATATCTACAACAATTTGAAAACAGGTATCATCGCCATCTACTTCACCCACTATGTGGGCAACGCGGCACTTGCAGGAATATATTTTATAGCTTTGATGCTTATCAGTATCGTAGCAGCAATGATCACTCCTTCATTGAGTGAAAAATTCGGTAAAAAGAACGTTTTCATCGGTTCAATGATAGCGACATCCATTGTCAACTCTTTGCTTTACTTCTTCGGACCAACTCAGATTCTTATGATTTTCGCAGTCGGAATCACATCTGAACTTTTCGCAGCTATCCTCCCTACCCTGTTCTTTGGAATGCTTGGAGACGCTGCCGACTACGGAGAAAAGATGTTTGGACGCCGTGCCACTGGACTTGTTTACTCAGCCGGAAGTTTTGCGACAAAATTCGGTGGTGGTATCGCAGGTGCAATCATCGGTGCTGTGCTTGGAATGTACGGTTATGACGGACAAGATTCATCAGCAATCCAAAATGCCGTGCCTGGAATCATCAACCTTATGAGTTGGATCCCTGCAGTGATCTGCTTGGCATTCACATTCGTGATGTCTTTCTATCCGATCACCTCCGTCGCAGAAACAACTGCTCCAATAATTAAAGACGAATCAAAAGACTTAACAATAAACGATGAAAATTAATAAATTCATAATTGTGGCAACCCTAGCATTAGGGTTGCCTTCTTGTTTCTCACAAGAGAAAAAAGCGGAGAATACGCCAAAAGTTTCGACTAAAAAGGAGATAAAGGTAGATTTCAATGCCGACAGTGCATACAGCTACATCGCCAAACAATGTGAATTTGGTCCACGTGTTCTGGAAAGCAAAGCTCATGATAATTGCGTCGACTACCTGACAAGTGAATTGCGTCGACACGGTGCGGATATTGTGGAGGTGCAGAAATGCGATGTGGTGGATTGGGAAAAGAAGACACGCAAAGCAGAGAATATCATCGCTCATTTCAATCCGTCGGCAAAAAAGAGAGTTATTCTTTTCTCACATTGGGATTCTCGCCCATGGGCGGATCAAGATGGCAATGAGAAGACGCGAAAAACTCCTATCGACGGTGCAAACGACGGTGCAAGTGGTGTCGGTGTGATTTTGGAGATCGCACGTCAGTATAAAAATTCTGATATGAAAACAGGTCTCGACGTGGTATTCTTCGACGCTGAAGACTTGGGTGAACCGACATTCATCACAGGAGGCAGAGGAAACAACGACTCTTGGTGTCTTGGTTCACAATACTGGGCACAGAATTATAAAGCCGACTCCATCGCCAAACCAAAATTCGGTATACTTCTCGATATGGTGGGCGATGCAAACGCAAAATTCCATATCGACTTTACTTCTGGAAGATTGGCAAGTATAGCAGTGACCAAGATTTGGCAGACAGCCAAAAATCTAGGCTATGACAATATCTTTGAGATGCGTGAGAGCGGTTCAATCATAGATGATCACGTATACGTGAACCAATATGCGAATATTCCGACTGTGGATATCATCGATTTCACCGCAGAAAGAGGTTTTCCAGAGACATGGCACACACATCAGGATGTAATCGGCAATATCAGCAAAAACACTCTGAAAGCTGTAGGAGAAACGTTAATGACTGTTTTGGCTAAAGAATAATAAATGTAGAGACGTGGCGTGCCACGTCTCCTTTTTATTTTTTTTTGGTGCACCACGTCTCCTTTTTATACCACGTCTCTTTTTTTATTTTGGAAATATGAAAGAAATTGAACCTTTGAAATTATCTTATTCAGGATGGAAAATTCCTGTTTTACCCAGTTTACTATTCATTTTTTTTATAGCAGTAATTATTTGTTTTTTGTATAGCAAATTAGGATTGTCAGAACAAGAAATCAAAAAAATACTCTCATTTGTTCTTGTTATTTTATCAATTTCTTGGATACTTTTATTGATTTTAATACGTTATAGACACTCACTCATAATTGAAGAGAAAGGTGTAACAATGAAAGATGGAAAAACAAAAATTCAACTTACGTGGGGAGACATAAAACGCATTAACTATTCAAAAGAAGGTGTCAATTGTTTAGAGATTGAGACTAAATTTGATTCCACCACTATTTTTCTTCCACTCCAACTATTTATTAAGCGATATTGGGATAATAAAGAAAAGGAGAAATTTTTTTCACATCTTGACTCTTTTATTTCTAAATTCAATTCAGGTTATCTCAACTTAGAAGAAAACCACACGAATAAATTGACAACATACAAACCATATATCAAAAGTGAATCATATATTTTGCAAAGGAAAAGCAATATTCTAATTGCTCTGATTTTTTCAACATTGATTGTCGGATTCTTCCTTATATTTCCGATGAAAATGGCTTTATGCTTTTCTGCTTTTTATTTGCTTATCCTTTTATGCACAATTAACTATAACTATAGTAAAGACGATCTTGTGTTTGATGCAGCAGGAATTACTATATATCACAAACACGACATATCTTTTGTATCATGGGAAAATATCAGTAATATCGAATTTATTACAGGGGAAAGAGACACTTTAATATTTTACTATAAAGACGACAATAAAGAAAGAAAAGCAAAAACATGGTATATATCCACTATAGCAAATGTTAATGGAGATATTTACGATTATTTTATTAACGTCTCTAAATTACGTGGAAAATCAGCGATAGACTCATATATCATAATAAAGGCTAAAAGAAACAAATAAACTGATTTGCAGAAATCTAAATAATTATAAAGGGTTTCCGTAGACAAATTGCGTTTCTCGTTTTTCAAATACTTAATAACAGATGTCACAGAAACAAATTTCCTGACTTTTTCCATAATAAAGTTTTTTTCGTTATATCGTAATGAACATACAAATATAAAATATTTTTTCGATACAACGAAAAATAAAACAAGTAGAGACGTCACATTGTGGCGTCTCTACGATTTTTTCGGTTTGTAAACCTGTTATTTCTTCCTATTCATCACTGTTATCACAGAGAACGACAATATAATCTCTGTCAAGACTGTGAGATCAAATGCCCAAACTGCTCCCTTGACTCCGTAAATATCATTAAACACTATCGTCGACACGATACATACCAATAAAGCGATGCTCTCCACAATTGTGGCAAACTTCTGTCGCTGTATTGCATATAATCCTTGCACCGTGAGATAGAGGGATGTTGTGCAAAGAAGCGGACAAATGGAGTAGTATCTCAACAATTCCGTCGATTCTGCAAATTCTTTTCCAAGTAATAGGGAAACCGCCAACGGAGAAAAAATGTACATTCCCACACTGAAACATGTTGAAATCAATATCACAATTTTCAAAGTCTTGTAGAAATACCTGATTCCTCCTTCCCTATCCTTTTCGTATTCTCTCGATACTTTCGGAAAAATCGCCATTGATATTGGTAAATTACACATTGCCACCGCAGCAAACACTAATTTAAACGCTCCCGAATAGATTCCAAGATCATGTTCTGTGGCGTGTCCCGCTCCTAGATAGGTGATAGCAAAAGCTTGAGTAATCGAAGAGAACACAGATGCTATGAAAATAGGGAAAGAATCTCCAAGCAATGTCATCACCGTTTCCTTTGTCACCCTAATGTATTTCATTTTCTCAATCTTCACACAATAAACAACTGTGATCACTCCACCTGCGATATATGAGAAAGAGAATGAAGCAAGATAGTTGACACTATCTGACGCGTCACGCACACAAATAATCACCAAAATAGCTCCTGCCGCTTTGATCAAGAAGTTGGCGACACTCATAATGTTGATTTTCTCAACTCCTTGGAAATACCACGACGGATACAACCACCATCCAACATTAATCATCCATGCTGCCGCATACATCACAAATTCCTCGGTGGATTGGCTATGAGCGTAGGAATATGGAAGGTAGACGAGAAGAGAAACCAGCGTCAACAATAGTTTTGCATAAATGGTTCCCCAGAAAATAGAACGTAGTTTTTCCGGATTATCCCTGTTGACAGCGATAGCTCTTGTTGATGTATATTCAAAACCGAAATTAATGAAGATTGTGGCATACTGAGCGATAGTCTGCAGATAAGTCACTTTACCAAAACTATCAACCCCAAGTATTCTACTGACAATAGGGATAAGAATGATCGGTATAATATAGTTGGCAGCCTGAAACACTGTCATCCATGCCGCATTCTTTATGACTCGTTTGTTTTCTCCGTCCATTATATTTGTTGTGTAATGAGAACGCAAAGTTATATCTCTTTTTCAAAAATTAGGTATATTTGCAAAAAAGAAGATAATGAAAAGAGTTTTTACATCATTTGCTATAATGGCGACGATGCTGTGTGCGTCTGCCCAAAACCAACTTTTTTTCAAGCACATGTTTGAAAACAAAACCTCCGATGAAACAATCGTAGGACATGGTTATCGTGATGATTGGGGATTCTATAAGAGTGAAGACGGTAGATTTATTCTCATCGACATGGCAATATTGAGTGCTGTCGAACCATCAGAAGGAATCCATTGTCTTACTGTTACCTTTAACGGACAAGGATGTAAAAATGAAGAAGAGGCAAAGACGATTCTCGAATCAAAAGTCAAACCTGCCATTGTTGCATTGGTTAATGACAAAAGCAACAAATCTGCTTACGTTGCCGCAACTCTAGATAGCAGAAAACTTGAAATATATGCCTACACCTACAAACCAGACGAATTAGGAAAAGAAATAAAAAAATCCAAATTAATCGGTAAAATCGGTGATAATATGAACATTTCTTCCATGATCGACAAAAACTGGAAGATATATCAAAATGAACTTTTCCCAGACCAGTGGAATTACCAGAAGATACAAAACCAACGTATAATAGAAGATCTTCAAGCAAAAGGAGACGTGAATACAAAGCTTCACATCGTGTCTCATTTCATCTCATTCCCTTTAGACAAGAAAGAAGAAGCCAACAACCTTGCTGCCAAAGCCAAAACATGGAAATATTATGTTGACCAAGTGGAGGAAGAAGAGGGAGTGGTGAAAGTTGTTTTCTCGAAGAAATCCAAAACAGATATAGAATCTATCACCACCGTCACCAATGAAGTGATGAACCTTGCAAAGGAATTCGGCGGTGAATACGTGGAATGGAGCACAAGAGTGATGAGAGATTAAGTTTATTTTGATTCTCTTATTTCTGCAAGATGGTTTAAGAATCTAGTATCGTCACCATTTAAAATCAGTTCATCTGGAAAACCTATCTCCTTCGCCAATGCATAGGCATAAGTATGGTTGGCGACATCATAAGTGATATGGGCATCACTTCCCATAATTATAGGAACATTCAACTCCTTACAATATCCCAACATTTCAATAAAATTAGATTTTGCTTTTGGTTTATCACGTCCAGGACGGAGACTGCTATTGTTTAGCTCCAGCAAAGTTTTAGTCTCAGCACTACACTGCACTATAGCCCTGATATCGAGATCAGCAGTACCGTCGACAGGATGAGAAATTATATCTATATCAGGCCTTTTCATCGCATTTATTATAGCATCTGTATTTTCTGCAACGGTGCCATTAGTAAACGCACGACTATGCAGACCTGCTATACGGATATCCAATGTTTTAGTGATGCTTGGCTTCAAATCCACATTTCCGGCAAAATCGATGATGTTCATTTCAGACCCCATCATCAAACGCATATCACCATACTGACGTGGAATAACACTAAGATTACGGTAGTAGATAGAATGACATGATCCAGGCATCATTGGCCCATGTTCCGTCACACCAAAAAGTTTGAGACCCTTTTTTTGTGCGGCATCAATCATTTCAGCAAGAGTACTGTAAGCATGTCCACTGACGATTGTATGAGTATGTAGATCCACTACTGATTTCATATAAAAGCATATAATTTGTTCAAAGACAAACTTACAAAAAATTATGTGATTTTGCTAGGTAATGACAAAAAAAGGCAGCAGCATCGTCGTTAGTTTTTATACACCTAACACTATATTCGCATCAATATTTAATCGTTTGCATATTGTCCTTGCCACCTGCAATGTTGGTTCACTTTTCCCAGTAAGAAAATTACTAAGTCGTGAAGGACTCACACCAAGTAGTTCAGATAAAGCTTTTTGAGAAAGTCCCATTTCATACATTCTTAATTTTAATACATCTGCTAATGATGGTTCTCCAATCGAAAAATGTTCATCAGAATAATCTGCAACAAGATTGGACAATAAATTAAGTTCTATCAAATTAGGATCATTTTCTGGAGTATTATCGTCAACTAATGGCAATAGTTCCTCTACTTTAGCAACCGCCCATTTATATTGTTCTTTTGTTTCTATCTTTGTCATAACTCCATATTAATTAAATGTTTCTACAATCTATCTTGTCATATTCCGAATGTGTACCTATAAATCGTACATAAACGAATCCTATCACAAACTTGATAACTACTACCAAACGATAATTATTTCCCTTTATATTGAATACATAATGTTGATTTCCAACATTATCTACACTATTAAACGTTTTTTTTATATCAGCGAAACAACTCCACTTAGATTTCTTTACTTTTGATACCCAATCTTGTAAAGCAACTTTACTTTCTGGCACCATTTCCGAATATTCTTTTATTGCCTGTTCTGTAAATATCCTCATAAATACAAAAATAAAAATTCTAAATTATAAAACAAAATTTCATATTGCAAAATCTATGCAATGATTATGAATATGTAATATCCGTACTGTAAACTATATTATTTTCTACACCCAATAACACGCACTAATAAAAATACGAAGATGATGTTGTCTTTAATTCACAACAAAAAAGGATGTCAAAATTGACATCCTTTTGTATGTTTTATTTGTTTTTCAACAAATCTCTGATCTCTGTGAGAAGAACCTCCTCCTTGCTTGGTGCTGGCGGTTCTGGAGCTGGAGCCTCATCCTTTTTCTTCTTAGTAAAGTTTGAAACCAAACGAATTGCTGCGAAGATACAGATTGCAACAATCAAGAAATCAAATGTCACCTGTAGGAAATTTCCATAGTTCAAAGTGACAGCTTCAACTGCCGGTGTTGTATCTGTTGCAGGAACAGCGTCCTTCAATGTTAGCTTAAAATCAGTAAAGTTAACACCACCAATAACATAGCCAAGAATTGGCATCATGATGTCAGATACCATTGAAGTAACTATCTTACCGAATGCACCACCGATGATCACACCAATTGCCATGTCGACAACGTTGCCTTTCATGGCGAAATCCTTAAATTCACTAATTAGACTCATCTCTAAAAAATTTTTGTTAGTCTTTAATTTTTATACAAAATTAAAGGTTTTAGAAAAATAATCAAAAATGAATTAAAAAAAGTGATTTTTTGCTGTTTCGTTTTTTTCAAATAAAAGGAAAGACGGAATTACTTTTCCGTCTTCCTTATTTTATCTACTCTACAATTACTTTTATTACCTTCTTTGCAGATTTTGCCACATATACTCCCCTTGCATATCCTTTTTCTCGCAAAATATATGGAAGACGGTGCTGATTTGACACTATTTTTCCATAATTTTCACCGTTCACATCGAATATTTCGAATGTTTGGATGTCTTCTGCGTCTATATTGCCCACATAAGTAGGATCATATTCAGTGAAGAGGAATTTATCAATGTTGATCCAGTCACCGACTATATTCATACGCAATGTATGTTTGCCCTGAGGAAGTTTAGTCAAACTGCGTGTTGTCGTTTCGATATAACTTTCCCAATCATTATCGTTTGGCGTTGTCTGCAACATATCCGTGATGGTTTCGCCATCAAGGAGTAGCTGGATTCCTGAATTTTCTCCACCCGATGACAAAATTGCAGAAATATCATAGTAAGCCTCATTTTCAATGTTGACAGTATACTCAAGCCATTCTTCTTTCTGGGCATAACCAACAGCGTATTCATCGGGTTTATCCTTCAAAGCGTAAACATCCACTCCCGTCTCCAAACGATATCCTTCACCACGGTTTTGCCTGTCTTTGTCGTGATAGGAAATTCCATCGCTTCCATTATCGAAATGCTCTGCCTCAATTGTTCCAGGAATGGATAACGCATGACCCAAGAATGGAGATTTTGGAGTTGTCTCACCTGGTGTAATATAAAGGCGATAAGCGTACAACTTGCTTGTTACATTCACAGGCACCACTATTTTTCCATTGTCGACAGTATATACTTTTGTGGCCAACGTTTGTGGACCTGCCACTGCCTTATCTTTATTCTCCCAAGTCACAACCTCAGTTGTCACCTCAACCTCACTTCCCATCCATGAAGGAATACCATTGATAGTAACGTCGACAGAACCTACACTTGATCCTCCCAACACTACACTTGCCTCACGCATTTGTCTGTTGACTGCGGCAAAACCGTCCAATCCATCGCTTTTATCGTTTGGTGGTGTGACTGATGCCATGTAGCCTTCCATATCTCCGTACCATTTGTAGAGATGCCATCCTCCACCCTTCTCATTTTGCGATGTTAGCAAACTTCCCAAACGTCCTGGAAGGTTGGTGAACCACCACGAAATCATCGCACTTTCCACACCATGACGCTCAAATTTGGCGATGAAAGGGACTGAATATCCCGGACATCCCTCATATTTTTGGTTTGCTGCATCTGATCCAGCACAATATTCATTGATACTGATTTTACGTGGAGAGACATTATATTTTTTCTCCAAACTGCGATAATGGTTGAGAGCATCCACAAATCCGCCAGAACCCCACTGGTGCCAACTGATCACGTCGGGCATACAGTTGTTTTGAGAACAGAACTTTACAAATGCTTCCATTCGTGATGAACTATAAAATGCAAAAGAAGGACCTATGATTCTGCAGCCAGGATCCAGACGTCGCAAAAGATCATAAGTTGGTTTCCATAAATCCTCATGGTATCTTCCATTCGCGTCTTTCCAAGTGCCATAAGGCTCATTCCATATTTCGTAACCGTCAAAATTAAGATTAGAATTCTTTCTTTTATTCACGATCGTTGTCACCTCCTGCTCCCAATAGCTCCATCCTTTCCAATTATAAGGCCAGCCAGGAAGAATATCAGCAAGACGAATATGAACCTTACCAGTAGTATTCTTTATTCTCTCTGCAGCTTTGAAGGCATCGCCGATAGGTTGTTGACGTCCACTGCCCGACACAGCAGGATTAAGAAAAGCATTTGGTTTCAATGGAGCGACGTGAGCAGCTATATCCGCTGGAAGCGACTCCGTCAGTCCATAAAGTGAACCAGAAGCCACATGAGTCACAGGGCGAATACTGTCGCCAAGATCAACTTTCAGATTAAAGTCGGCTGCATACGTTAAAGTCGAGCATGCAAGTGCCAATAAAGTAAATAGTCTAGTCTTCATAGTATGTAGGTATTATATTAATTGCGGTGACTTTGCACACACATTTCTCACCAGCAAAAGTATATCTATTTAGAATATAGGCTGATAGACAAACGTATCAAACACGGGCATTGACAGTTAACAATAAAATTGAAATGGTTAACAAAAAGTTAAAAAAACCGTTTGATTCTACCATTTAATCTTTGTATTTAGCTTTAGTAATTATATCTATTACTATATTTGCAATTAATTTAAACTTACAACATATGAATAAAATATTTAATTTTAATCGAATTTGTGTGGTTGCATTATCAATGTTTTGCATATCGGCTTTTGCCGAAAACTGCTTAATAAATCACACAAATTTTGACACAGATATTAAGCTTTGTAATCCTGATTTGACCAATGATTTGGATGGATGGTATTCAGACAGTATCCGCAATGCAGCATGCACCGGTGAGAAGGAAACAACTATCGACCACGTTAAGCAAGGTGGTATGATCCGTGCAAATATCAAATTTTCAAACAGTATTACTTTTGATTCTCTAACAAAAACAATCAGCAACCCCTCTGGTGATGCCATAGGTTATTTAGGAATAGTTGGAAATCCACGCACACTTTCTCCATATATAATGGATACAAAAAGCGGAAACATGATTGTTACTGCTGGATTTGGACCAAATATTCCTTTCATGACCTACAAACTTAGCAACCTAAAACCAGGTTCTAATGTTACTCTCTCTTTTGATGCGTATAATCTGTATTCTATTGAAAATATGGAAGAATACCTGATTGCCATCAATGAAAATAATGGCAGAAATCTTATCAGAGAAATAAGTCTTCCTGGTAATATGGTTTTTATGATGCAAAGTATGGGTTCCACATTAACAGCCGGTAGTGGCAGGATCAATGGCAACTCCCCAAAACTCAGTGTAAGTACTGCTCTTTTATTTGGTCAAGCTGATGGTGATAAAGTTTCTACAAAAGCCAATTATGGAAATTCTGAAAATATACAATTAAAAACAAAAGCCGATAAAAATGGAGAAATAACATTCTATTTTAAAATGGAACCGTCTTCATCTGCTCCTATAGGAATTGACAATATCAAAATAGATGGAGAGGCTCAACCAAAAATCATTTGTTCGAAGAATTTACCAGTTTGCCCCGCTTTTCCTGTAAATTTCGAGGTAGAAAACATATTGGATAGTGTCACTTACAGCTGGAAATGTAATTCTGAAACTTCAAATGATAAAACATTTTCCGCAATTTTTGATGACATCAATAAATCATACAAAGTTGAATGTACCATTGAAGCTAACGGATGTTCATCTGGAACTGCATCTTTAACTGTTGATACAAAAGAATGCTGTTCTACCGCAGATGGTAAACCATTAGAAACAATAGACATTTTCTTCGATGATTTTGGAGAATTCTCAAACGACAACACAGAGTATACCTATATTGATTCTAACGGAATCAAACAAACTATACCTGTTACTAATGGTATTTTTTCTAATCCAGAACAACCATTCACTACAATTTTGCCAAATGGTGCAAGTGTTCCTGATTTCCCAGCAGCAAACAATGATGACCCAATTAACAGTTGGATGATTACCAATGTTAACCCTTACACTCCTGGTGTTAATGGAGACGTTTCCGGCACAGGTAGAGGTGGTATGCTTATTCTGGATATGTCTGGTGACAAAAAAAATAATGTTGTTTACAGACGTGAAGTTAATGGTGAATTAAAAGATAAAAATATCAATTTTGGATGTAACTTAGGAACTATCAATTATGATTCTGAAGTTACACAAGCAAATCTATTAACAATCATAAAAGATGGAAATAACGATACCATTTTCTCAAAAGATATAACACTTATTGGAAACGAAGGTTGGATTTCTGTAGATTATAACTTTGTTTCACCATCTAACAAATTAACTGTCGAAATTATAAATGCGGCAGATTACTATGGTGCACATCAAGGTGATATCGCCATCGACAATGTAGTTATGAGTTATTGTAAAGATCAGAAAGATACTTCTGTTGTAATTCCTGCTCTTTCCATTAAATATCAAACTGATGCAGAAGATATCAAAAAACTTTGTAAAAATGATGAACTGACATTGTCTGCCATTGTTCCAAAGCCTTTGACATCTATCTACGAAAGTCTAAAATTCTTGCTTCAGTATTCTTCTGACACAATAAAATGGATCACATTATTCCATAATCAGTCAAATGATTCTTTCACTCTTAATGAGAAGAACAACCCATGTTTCTTTGACAAATTCATCGGTAAGAATGTATATTTCCGAATTGTTGCTGCAGACTCTTTAAATCTTATAGGTTTCGAAAATGGAAATGTAGGTTCTGATAAAGTGTCTATTTCAAACCATATTGTTGCTAGCAGCATTAATTGTGGTCCTATTGACAATCATAAATGCTATACTGCTGACGGTACTCCATTGCCTATATCATACATTTTCTTCGATGATTTCGGCGAATTTTCAACAGATAACACAGAATACACATACACTGAATCTGACGGTACAAAACATACTATACCTACAAACGGAATATTTGGTAATGGTGACATAAAACGTTGTGTCAATACTTTGCAAAAAGATGCAAGTGTACCATACATCATAGGTTCAAGCAAAACAGGTAGTATGAATGACAGTTGGGCAATTTCAAATATTAATCCTTATAATCCTGGAATTACTGCTGACGTAGACGGCACAGGCAGAGGAGGTATGCTAATTGTAGATTTGTCAGGCGATAAAATAAATGAAATGCCATTGAAAGATTTGGTCATTTATAGACGTACTGTCAACAGAATAGCAAAAGGAACAGAATTAAAATATGGTGCTTTCTTTGGAGCTATAAATAACGATCGTGATGGAATTGCTGAATTAGCTATTTTTATTCGCGACGCAAAGACCAACCAAGTTATTGATTCTATAACTAACATCAAATTAAATGGAACTGAAGGTTGGTTAGAAGCAGAAAAAAATTTTGTTGCTACATGCAACGATATAACTTTTGAAATTGTAAACAGTAAAGATTATTATCTTACTTCTCAAGGTGATTTTGCTATCGATAATGTCCACATGGAATATTGCGCAATGCCTGATATTGCTATTGAATCTACAATTTCTTCAGAAGAGGCTCTTGATTTATGTCAGTATGATTCACTGAAGTTAAAAACTTTAATGACAGAAAGTTCTAAAAGTGCATTCAATAATCCAATGTATGTTTTCCAATATACAACACAAGATCCTTCTAAATTTCCATTTAGAACGAATGAAATTTGGAAAAACATTAACGAGCCTTCAAACGAATCCTCTATTCAGTTGAATAAAGAAAACTGTTTATTATTCGACACTCACGACACTTTGTTCTATTTCAGAGTTGTTGTTGGTGATATTGATAACATTAAGGAATACATGGATACTAATGCCTACTCTTTAGTTTCTATATCTGATATTCATATTGTTGCAATGTCTAAGAATTGTCCATTGACTGACGTTGAATCTTTAGTTTCTAACTCAGAAAAGGTAATTAAGACTGAATATTACAACTTTGCTGGTCAAAGAGTAAATAGCAATACAAAAGGTCTTATTATTGAGCGACAATACCTGGAAAACGGAAGCGTTATCAATTTCAAGATAACTAAAGAATAAGCTGTAGACAATAGCAACTTCGTCTACACAACAACATAAAAACCGGTTTTTGCTGTATTTGCAAAAACCGGTTTTTTCATGAAAATAAATTACACGTTGTCTATACTTATTTATGCTATAGCAAATCATTATATTTCCCTTTTCATCGGATAATTTCTTAGTTTTACAATAATCATTCTATCCATACAGGCAATAACATATTGTAAATTAAATAAGAGAGTTAAAAAAATTGGATCAATTGTTGAAAAAAAATAGTATATTTGTTTGCACATTTGAAGTATATGTAAATTAGTCGATGAAAAAAGAACTTATTATGATGGCTATGGCTCTGTCGATAGGCAGTGTCAACGCTCAAAAAACTAAAACTTATACTACTGCTGAACGTCTGTACTTTGAAGGAAAAGAGATGTACGACCTCAAGCAGTACAACACTGCTTTTCGTTATCTTGACGAATATCTACAAGATAAGGATGTGGATAGAGAGGAATATTACGCTGAAGCAGAATATCTACTTGCCTGCTGTGCCTACGAAATGGACAGAAAGGATACACGTGGACGTTTGGAAAGATTCGTTGCAAATAATCCCCACTCGTCGCATATAAGCAGAATTCACTTTTTGCAAGGATCTATCTTTTTCCAAAAAGGTAAATACAAAGAGGCTCTAGATCAATATTTCTGTAAAGTAGACCCACGTAAACTTAGCAAAAAGGAGAAAGCTGACTATTTCTTCCGTCACGGCTACTGCAATCTCCAACTTCAGGATTACGATAAGGCACATTCTTCTTTCACTACTCTTTGTGACCTTAACAACGATAATTATCAAAAATCCGGCAAATATTATCTTGCCTATATCGACTATTTGAAAAAGAATTACGACGCTGCTCTTCCAACTTTCATCAGTTTGCAGAACGACAGCGAATATGAGTCAATAGTGCCATACTATATTGCTCAGATATACTACTACAAAAATATGGACGAAAAAGTGTTCGAATACGGACACTCCATAATTGAAAAATATCCGAATAATAAGAGTAATTCTGAAATCTACCGTATAATCGGCGAATGCTACTTCAAAAAGAACGACTATAAACAGACTATCAAATATCTTTCTGAATACGCAAAGACGACGGATCAGATTATGCGTAACAATATCTATATGCTGGGTACTTCATATTGTAAAACCCAGGATTGGAAAAACGCAATTGAGAATCTGCAGAAAGTAACTACCGAAAATGACGAATTGAGTCAGAATGCCTATTTGAACCTCGGAAATTCATATTTGAAAGTTGGCGACAAAACCAACGCAAGAATGTGCTTTGCACAAGCATCAAAGATGGAGTTTGATAAAGAGGTGCAGGAAGAGGCTATGTTCAATTACGCTCTTGTGGTGTACGACCAGAGTTATTCGCCTTTTGATGAGTCGGTAACTACATTTGAGACTTTCTTGGAAAAATTTCCTAAGTCGAACTATAAGAACCGTATCTACGACTTCTTGCTCAACGTCTACATGACTACAAAAAACTATGAAGCAGCATACGCGTCGATACAAAAATTAAATACAAATAATCCTAGTATCTTAGAGGCTCGCCAAAGAATACTTTATTGTCTTGGTATTCAGAGTTTTACAGATGGAGATTATGATAAAGCCAAGGAATATTTTACCAAGTCACTCATTGACAAACAATATAACTACAATACCGAATCACTAGCTTATTTTTGGCGTGGTGAGGCAAATTTCCGTCTCAACAAACCTTCTGAAGCACAGCAAGATTATCTTTCGTTTATAAATACGACGGGAGCACGCCATAGTGACGTATACAATCTTGCTCACTACAATCTCGGATATTGTTACTTCAATAATAAGAGCTATACTTCAGCTTTGACATGGTTCAGAAAATTCACCAATCTTGAAGATAACAACAAAACACTCATTGCCGACGCTAACAACCGTATAGGTGACTGTTACTTCATCAACCATGATTTTGAAAATGCGGAGAAAAGCTATTCAAAAGTATATGCATTGAAAGGTTCAGGAGCAGATTACGCTTGTTTCCAGCAAGGTTTCGTTCAAGGACTTCAAAAAAATTACAACGGAAAAATCGCCACTTTGAATCGTCTGATCTCGAAATTTCCTAACTCAGAATATATTGCTGACGCAATGTACGAGATTGGTCGTTCATACGTTATGCTTAACGATTACAAATCCGCAATCACTACTTATGACAAACTGTCAAAATCATATTTTCACAGTCCTTTGAGTCGTAAAGGTAAACTACAGACAGCCATGCTTTACGATAAAATGGGTGATTTTGACCAAAGTACCAAAATATACAAGAGCATAGTTGATATGTTCCCTTCCAGTGAAGAGGCAAAAACGTCACTTGAAGGCTTGAAACGAATATATTTTGATCAAAACAACGTGTCAGGATATGCAGAATATGTTGAAAGTCTCGGTGGAATCGCCAAATTTGAAATTTCTGAACAAGATTCTTTGACTTATCTTGCTGCTGAAAAACTATATCTTCAGGAAAAATACCAGGAAGCAATCAACAGTTTCAACAAATATCTTGACAAATTTCCAAACAGCATTTTCAATGAAAGTGCTCACTTCAACTTGGGTAACAGCTATTATAACATTAAAGAATACGACTTGGCAAAAAAGGAATTGTCGCTTACAGCACAACAACTTGGTTCTGTACACGCAGAGCAAGCTCTGCTTCTACTTGCCGACATAGAGTATAAGAAAGAAAATTATGAGCAGGTCGTGGAACACCTTGAAAAGATGGTGGAAATAACACAAAATGTAGAGAACAAAGAAAAAGCCAAACTGCAGATCATGCGTAGCTACAGCAAACTTGGCAAAATCGACGAAACAATCTCTGCATGTGATAATGTGATCAAAGGAGACAAACTTGATCCAAATCTTTACCGTGAAGCTCTTTATACTCGTGCAAAATGTTATGAGCAAAAAGGTGAAACCAACTATGCTATCGCAGATTACAAAACACTTTCTTCAAACTGTCTGGATGAGTTTGGTGCAGAGGCAAAATACAAAACAGCTGAATATGCTTTCCACGACGGTAATAAAGAGACAGCAGAGAAGATAATCTTCGAATTCATCGAACAAAACACTCCTCACCAATACTGGTTGGCAAAGAGTTTTGTGTTATTGGCTGATATCTACGTATCAATGGACCGTGAATTTGAAGCAAAACAATATCTGCTCAGCGTAAGAGAAAACTATAAAGGTAAAGATGATATAGCTCTTGAAATCAAATCACGTCTTGATGACATTGAATCAAGAGAGAAAAATAAAATTAAGGAGTAAAGAAAATCACGATGAAAAGAATAGTTTTTAATATTGCTCTACTTTCGGCATTTTCAATAGTCAGTGCTCAAAACGCATCTGATTCCACAAATACCGCATCTGCCACCGATACAACAATCAAACGAAATATCGAAGTGGTAAGAGATTATACTCCCGTCATTAAAGAAGCTGGTAAAATAAACACAATGCCAGAACTTAAAGATGTGAATACCAAAAAGATAGATGTTGATTACAAGGTTTGGACATCAACCTACAAACCAAAAACAGATATTATTCCTTCTCTTGATTACGCTCTTGCTTCACAAGAAGAAAACAAATATAGCCGTGAAGGCTTTTTGAGATTAGGTGGAGGAAACTACAAATCTTTCCTTGGTGAACTTTATACTCCTATCTACAATAGTGATATTGCTCTTTTTGACTTTTATTTGAAACACAATTCATCTTTCGGTAACGTCACACTAAAAAAAGACAATTATGAAGTTCTTTCAAATGATGTTTTGAGTAAAGGTCTTTACAACGATAATAAAGCAAGGATTTCTTTCCTAAGAAGCATCAGAATACGTGAAATCAGTGCTTTCGGAGAATTTGGATACAATCGTTTCAACTACTATGGACTTAATAGTGACATGATTGCTTTTTCTGAACAGAACAAAGACAAAGAAGAACCTGAATACAAGAATGATGATCAGAAAAACTCCCATTTGACCGCAGCTTTAAACTTTCGCTTCCGTTCAAAAGATTATATAGAACAGTGGAAATATGACTTGCAAACTAACTGGCGTCTTCTTAAAACACATTTCAACGTTGCTGAAAATACAATTTTCACAGATGTGGCAGCTTCTTACAGAATGCAAGAATCTATTTTGTCGCTGAAATTCCAGATGTATAATGTGTTTGTTTCTACTCCTGAAGATGGACCTATTGATTTCAGTAATGCACAAAACTTCAAAAATTTCACTGTTTTGAAGTTTAATCCATACTACAGTTTCGTTTCTGAAGTAGGAAGACTAAATCTTGGTTTGAAAGCGTCATTTGGTATCAATCAAGGAAAAAATACCGCATTTTCACCGGATATTACAGGACAAGTTCGTGTAATCGACAATATTTGGTATGTCTATGCCGGAGTAACTGGTGACTATAAAGTGAATACTCTTCGTTCTCTTGCAAACGAAAACATCTACCTTTCACCAGATGCTCGTCCTGAAGATACATACATTCCTCTTGACATCTATTTGGGAACAAAACTCAATATTGGCAAAAGCGTTAATACAGATATCCATGTAGGATACAAAATCATTAACAACCAGTATTTCTACATCAACAAGTCTGACTCAACCGGTATGAAAAACACATTTGATGTAGTATACGATAAAAATGTCGGACAATTCAACTGTGGAGCCGCAGTAAACTATAATTTCCGCGAGAAAGTTGATTTTTCATTTAAGATTGGCTACAACAAATGGTCACTTGAAAAACAAGCCGAAGCATGGATGCTTCCTGCAGCACAAATTGGACTTGGAGTCAGCTACGTGCCAACTGATTATCTTCGTTTCAACATCAATTATGATCTTGAGGCAGGAAGAAAAGCTAAGTTAGGAAAAGATACCTCCGTCGACCTTAAGAACTTCAACGACATCAGCTTGGGTGCAAACTATAAGTTGATGAGTTTTCTCGATGTATTCGCTCGTTTCAACAATATTTTGAACCAAAGAAGCGAAGTTTGGTATGGTTATCCATCGCAGGGATTCAACTTTTTACTTGGCTTAACACTAACTTTCTAAGTTAGAAATCAGTTCATTTTTTTACTCTCAAATTTCAAGAAAATGGTGATAATAGCTACACTCATAACCGTAATATTCATCATTGTTGTTGCTCTGCAATTCAAGGAAAAAAGGAAAGTAAAAAATGAAAGAGACACACTCAAACGCAAAGAGCAACGTAGGGAACAGATAATGAAGACGGTGGCTGGACTTAGTGCAGTGATGATGAAAGCAAACACAGTGAGAACGAAGTCTCAGATTGAAATCGTCAAAAATTATCTTGATCGTAAGATGAATCCGATATATGCCAAGCAGACTCTTGAGTATCTGAAAACATACCTCTATAATGATAATTTGTCGGTGAATATACTGTGTTTAAATGCAAACCGTACATTCAAATATGACAATAGAGTTCAACTGCTAAATATGCTCATGTGTATAAGTACATGCGGAAAAGGTATATGCAGAAGTGAGCGTGAACTGATAGAAAAAATCATGAAACACATGAGAATAAACTCTATCGACAAAGAAAATTTATGGACCATGTATAGAGGCTACATTGTAAATGATGAGGAAAATTTAGAGGAATCATTGAATGAAAAAACTAAAAAAGCCTTTAAAACAATGGAATTGGATTACAACTGTTCATTGAAAGAACTGAAACGTCAATGGAGAAAACTTTCAATGAAATATCATCCAGACAGGTACGAATCAGCCGATGAATACAGCAAATTAGAGGCAACCCAAAAAATGCAGGAAATTGTAGAGGCATACAATTTCCTACTTAACAACTACTTTGAGAGCATAGGCATTTAAGCTAAAAACACGATGGAAAAAGAGATTTCACAGTTAAAACAAATCGTTCTTTCACTTCCTGAAAGTCCAGGAGTTTACCAATATGTCAACAAAGAAGATGAAATCATCTATGTAGGCAAAGCTGTGAACCTCAAAAGACGAGTCTCTTCATACTTCAACAAATATCAGACATCAAATAAGGTTCGTGCACTCGTAAAACAAATTGCAGACATCAAATATATTGTTGTTCCGAGCGAACAAGATGCTTTGCTTCTTGAAAACAGTCTGATCAAAAAGCATCAACCCAGATACAACATTCTACTAAAGGATGATAAAACTTATCCGTGGATTTGCATCAAAAACGAGCCTTTTCCTCGTGTTTTCTACACTCGCCGTTTTGTTCATGATGGATCTCTTTATTATGGTCCATACACATATCTTCCAGCAATGAAAACGGTGCTTGATTTGATTCACAACATTTATGGAATCCGCACCTGTAACAATAAACTGACTGATGATGCAATCAAAAGCGGAAAATATAAAGTTTGCTTGGACTATCACATCAAAAAATGCAAAGGATGTTGTGAAGGTTATCAAACAGAAGAAGAATATAGAGAAAACATAAAGGAAATCAAGCTCATTCTTAAAGGTGAGATGAGCACTTTAGAAAACTATATTCTCGGTGAAATGGGTAAAGCAGCAGAAGAAATGAGATTTGAAGATGCACAAAAGATGAAAGAAAAAATGCTTCTTCTATCTCAATATAAAAGTAAAAACACAATTGTCAGTCCTATTTTAACCAACATCGACGTCTTCTCAATAGAAATTGACGATAATAACGCCTACATCAATTTTTTGAAAGTGATGGAAGGAACAATTTCTCAAGCTTACACATTCGAATACAAAATACAGACAGAAGAGGAAGAGAGTGAAATTTTGGCATCTGCCATTGTGGAAATGCGTCAAAAATTTCAGAGTATGTCAAGAGAAATCATTGTACCCTACCCTATTTCTTTCGAACTTGAAAACGTCACCATTACAGTTCCACAAAAAGGTGACAAAAAGAAACTTCTTGATTTATCCATCAAAAATGTAAAGCAATACAGATTTGATAGAGTCAAACAAGCAGAAAAATTCAATCCAGAACAACGTGCCATGAAACTTCTGACTGAGCTTCAGAAAGTACTTGGACTCAAAGAAGTTCCTCATCAGATTGAATGTTTTGATAACTCCAACATTTCAGGAAGTGATGCAGTCGCTGGATGTGTGGTTTACAAAAATGCAAAACCATCAAAAAAAGATTATCGCACTTACAATATAAAAACTGTTGAAGGACCAGATGACTACGGTTCAATGCAAGAGGTTGTTTACCGACGTTACAGCAGATTGATTAATGAAGGAGAAAAACTACCTAATTTGATCATTGTCGACGGTGGTGTCGGACAGATGGAATGTGTGAGAGAAGTGATTGAAGACAAGTTAAATCTATACATACCCATCGCAGGTTTGGCTAAAGACGACAAACATCACACAAAAGAATTGCTATACGGTTTTCCTCCACTCCACGTAGAGATACAACCTAATCATTCTCTATTTCGTTTTTTGGCAGGAATTCAGGATGAAGTACATAGATTTGCTATCAGTTTTCATCGTAACAAACGAAGCAAAAGTCAAATTCATTCTGCTCTTGATGATATCAATGGTATTGGAGAAAAGACTAAAGACACTCTGATAAAAAAATACAAGAGCGTCAAAAGAATAAAAGAACAATCCGAAGAAGAGTTAGCTAACGTTATTGGAAAAGCTAAAGCAAAAATATTATTCGACAGTCTTCACAAAAACTAAATCATTTTCATCGAAGATTCTTATTCAATTCACTTTACAAAGACGTAGCCACCTGCGTCTTTTTTTATTCAACATTCATTTTATTGTTTTGACTTTACGTTCCACGTGGAACAACTTTATATTTAGTTTTACGATAGTGTTCCACGTGGAACAAAAAAAATAGAGTCACATATTTAATGTGACTCTATTTTTTATTCTTTATTTACTTGTTCCATCTTATAAACTTTATCTGATGGTCGAACTTTACATGGAACCTTTAATGTGAATTTTGTTCCACGTGGAACAAAATCAACTTCTTTATCATCAACAATTAGTTTGTCTGCTATAACTTCGATTACTCCTGTAGTTGGTCCAATGATTAAAAGTTTATCTCCTTTATTGATACCAGCATTGGTTTCTTGTAAAAATTCGGCTACACCAATATTAGAATAATAGCGTATTGTTTTTGCAACGTAAACTTTTCTTTCTGTTGCTTCCGAACCATAAACGTTGCTCCATTCTCCTAATCTCTGTCCTAAATAATAGCCATTCCAGAAACCTCTGTTGAATACTGTTTTTAACTGTTCATCCCATTCTGCAATTTTTGATTCAGAATATGATCCATCAATGATTGAATTCAAAGCTTCATTATAACAAGAGACAACTGTCTTGACATATTCGGCACTTCTTGCACGTCCTTCAATCTTAAAGACTCTTACTCCTGAATCGACAAGTTTATTCAAGAAGTGGATTGTTTTTAGATCTTTCGGAGACATTAAATATTTATCATCAACCTTGATTTCGATATCACGTTCATCATCAAACAATCTATATGAATGACGACAAACCTGGAAACATGCACCACGATTGGCAGAACTATTCAATTCATGCAAACTCATATAGCATTTGCCAGAAATTGCCATACACAATGCACCATGACAGAACATTTCAATTTTTATTTGGCCACCTTTTGGTCCACATATATTCTGATCTATTATCTGCTTGTGAATTTCTGATACTTGATCCATATTCAACTCTCTTGCCAATACAACAACATCAGCAAACTGAGAATAAAATTTCAATGCCTCAATATTAGAAATGTTCAACTGTGTCGACAAATGAACTTCTACTCCTATTGAAACTGCGTAAAGAATAACAGACATATCAGACGCAATGATTGCCGATACCCCACTCTCTTTTGCAGCGTCAACATATGAACGCATATCTGTCAGATCTGTGTCATACATAACTGTGTTAAGAGTGAGATAACTTTTCAAACCATTCTCTGTACAAATGCTTGCTATATTCTTAAGATCATCGACAGTGAAATTATTGGCTGAATGTGATCTCATATTCAACTTACCAATACCAAAATAGACGGAATTGGCACCCGCCTGAATGGCAGCAGCTAAACTTTCATAACTGCCGACTGGAGCCATAATTTCAAAATCTGTTCTTTTCAAATCCATAATGCTTTAATTAACTTTGCACAAAGTTATAACTAAAAGCACAACTGATGAAAATAGGCAATATAGAATTTTCTGAATACCCTCTCTTCCTCGCTCCTATGGAAGACGTTACAGATATATCATTCAGAAAAATGTGTAAAAAATTCGGTGCCGATTTGGTCTACACTGAATTTGTATCAGCCGACGCACTTATCAGAAACATACAACGAACAGAAGATAAGATGACAATTGATGACAGTGAACGTCCTACCGTCATCCAACTCTACGGAAAAGATACCGACACAATAGTGGAAGCTGCTAAAATTGCTGAAGCCGCTAAACCTGATATCATTGATATAAACTTCGGTTGTCCAGTTAAAAAAATCGCTGGTAAAGGAGGTGGGGCTGGTTTGTTGCGTGATATTCCTAAACTTTTGGAGATAACTCGTGAAGTGGTGAAAGCAGTGAAACTTCCTGTAACTGTTAAAACTCGATTAGGTTGGGATAGCAACAATCTTATCATCACTACTCTTGCCGAACAAATTCAAGATTGCGGTGCACAGGCGTTGGCAATCCATGGAAGAACACGTGCCCAAATGTATACAGGTGAAGCAGACTGGACACTGATAGGTGAGGTAAAAAATAATCCACGTATTCATATTCCGATTATCGGTAATGGTGACGTCACTACTCCAGAAAGAGCAAAAGAATGTTTCGATAAATATGGTGTTGACGCTGTGATGATAGGTAGAGCTACTTTCGGAAGACCATGGATTTTCAAAGAGTGTAAAGATTATATTCAAGGTAAAGAATCAGAAAAACTTCATACTCATGATTGCCTGAATATTCTTAAACAGATGATTGATGAAAATATCGAAATGTTCGATGGAGACGAAAGAAAAGGTATAACTCATACACGTCGCCATCTTGCTTCTACTCCTATCTTCAAAGGAATAGATAATTTCAGAAAAACAAGAATAGAGATGCTTCGTACAGAAGTCAGAAAAGATCTGTTCGATATAATTGACTCTACTGAACCTCTGATTGAGGAAGCAAGAAACCAGCAATAAAAAAGACGGGATAAAACCCGTCTTTTTTAATGAGCATCCAACCAATTTGATGCAACAGATAATTCTACTTTTAGAGGTACTTTCATCTTGAACACATTCTCCATCTCACTCTTTACTATCTCACGCATTATATCTTCTTCAGATTTAAGTACGTTGAAATTCAATTCGTCGTGTACCTGGATAATCATTCTTGACTTTAATCCTCTACTTTCTATTTCTCTTTGGATATTGATCATTGCCATCTTGATGATGTCTGCCGCTGTTCCCTGAATAGGAGCATTAATAGCATTTCTTTCAGCATTCTGTCTCAACGATCCATTACGTGAATTTATATCTTGGATAAAACGTCGTCTTCCAAACAATGTCTCCACATATTCATGCTCATGTGCAAATGCCTTTGTTTTTTCAAGAAAGTCATAAACTTTTGGAAAAGCCTCAAAATAACTTTCTATCATCTGCTTTGCCTCATCTCTGGAAATTGACAATCTTTCAGCAAGACCAAATGCTGATATTCCATAAAGTATACCAAAGTTTGCAGTCTTCGCTTTACTACGCATTTCTTTTGTTACCTCTTCTGTCGGAACCTTGAAAATCTTAGAGGCTGTATCCTGATGAAAATCAAAACCAGATAAAAACGATGATATCAATCCTTCATCTTCAGAGACATGTGCCATGACTCTCAATTCAATCTGAGAATAATCCGCTGATAAGAAGACGCAATCATCAGAGGCTACGAAACATCTACGTATTTCTCTTCCCATGTTATCTCGCACAGGAATGTTCTGCAAATTAGGATTGCTTGAACTCAATCGTCCTGTAGAAGTGACAGTCTGATTAAAGGATGTATGTATTTTGCCTGTATGAGAATTAACAATCTCAGGAAGAGCATCAATATAAGTGCTCAACAATTTTTTAACTCCTCGGTAATCAAGAATCTTCTCTATAATAGGATGTTTGCTTTTCAAAGAAATCAACACATCTTCACTTGTCGACATCTGTCCACCTTTGGTTTTCTTTACTTTCTCTACAAGATTCAACTCATTATAGATTACCTCTCCTACCTGTTTAGGTGAAGATATATTGAAAGAGTGACCAGCAAGACTATAAATTTCATTTGCAATGTTATCCATCTCCGCCGTCATCTTAACAGATGATTCTTTCAAACTCTTTTCATCAATTGTCACTCCGGCATTTTCCATTTCGCAAAGAACATGCATCAAAGGCATCTCAATAGTTTTAAACAACTTATCAAGATTGTTCTTCACTAACTCTTCCTTGAAAATTTCATAAAGTTGGAAAGTGATGTCCGCATCCTCAGCAGCATAATCAGCAAGTCTGTTCTTGTCAACACTTCTCAACGGAAGATTCTTTTTGCCATTCTCTGTCGTTAGCTCTTCGTATGTAACAGTTTTATATTTCAGATATTGTTCTGCCAAAGCATCCATTCCATGTCTCAACTCTGGTTGGATAAGATAATGGGCGATCATTGTGTCGAACAATTCACCTTTTACCTCTACCCCATACTGTTTGAGCATCAACACGTCAAACTTAAGATTTTGACCAATCTTGATAATTTTATCATTTTCAAACAATGGTCTGAACTGATCAACAATTTTTTGAGCATCATCACGATTTTCAGGTAAAAGAACGAAAAATGCCTCATTTTTCTTCCAACAGAAGCTCATTCCCACTAAATCAGCAGAAAATACGTCTGTTGACGTCGTTTCCGTGTCAAAACAGAAAAAATCCTGAGTAGAAATTTTAGCCAAAAATTGGCTAATATCTTCTTGATTTTCAATCAATTTATAGTCGTGAGAGACGGAAGTTAACTCGCTGAGACTTGAATATTTTTCTTCAGCCTGTGTAATTGTACTGAAATTATCAAATAGAGAGAGTTGAACAGGGGCAGATTTTTGGGTATATTTAGTGATGAAACTTTTTAATTCAAGATCATTAAATATTTTCAACATTTCATCAACTTTCTTCTCCTTGATAGCAAGATCAGAAATAGGAGTCTCAATCGGAACATCAGTACATATTGTTACAAGAATCTTTGAAAATTTAATCATTTCTACACTCTCTTGCACTTTTGTCTTCAATGCTCCCTTTATTGATTCAGAATTTTCAATAACAGATTCTACTGATCCAAATTCCTGCAACAACTTGACTGCAGTTTTTTCTCCAACACCTTTACATCCTGGAATGTTATCACTCGCGTCACCCATAAGAGCAAGAAGGTCTATGATTTTTGAAGGATCATCTATTCCCCATTTTTCACAAACCATTTTCTTATCCATCAACTCCAATCCGTTTCCATGAGTGATACGAAGCATCTTGATATTATCATCGACAAGCTGAGCATAATCCTTATCTGGTGTAACCATAAAAACCTCAAGTCCTTCAGCAGCTCCACGTTTGGCTAATGTTCCTACAATATCATCCGCCTCATATCCATCAATTGCAAATTGAGGAATATTGTAAGCATCAACAATTTTCTTAATCAAAGGAACAGAAGCATGGATCTCTTCAGGAGTTGCCTGACGTTGAGCTTTATATTCTGGATACATCTCATGACGGAAAGTCTTCGCAGCAGAATCAAAAACAACAGCAATATGTGAAGGAGAATAATCCTTAAGAATCATCTCCAACTTATTAACAAATCCATAAACAATCGAGGTGTTTTCACCCTTTGAATTTTTCATAGGCTTATTCATCAAGGCATAATATGAGCCAAAAATGATGGGATAAGCATCAATTAAAACAAGTCTATTATCCATTTTTTTAAATTCATTTCTCAAACTTACTTACATTTATTAAATTCGCAAAAAATTTTTGATTGAATTACGGATGTCAACATTAGATACAGCTAAAAAAGCAATAGAAAAAGAGTTCGAAATCTTCTCTAAGAAGTTTGACGAATATTTTTCGTCAGACAATGAATTGTTGTCAGCTGTAAACAATTACATACTTCAGAAAAAAGGAAAACAGATCAGACCGATCATGGCTCTGCTTGCTGCCAAATGTCTTGGAGACGTGAATGATTCAAGCTACGACGGAGCGACAGCAATAGAGATGCTACATACAGCAAGCCTCATCCATGACGACATTGTGGATGAAGCTGATTCACGTCGTGGTCAGAAATCCATTAACAATGTATGGCAAAACAAAGTGTCTGTTTTGGTTGGTGATTATCTTCTTTCACAAGCATTAAATGTTGCATCACAAACTGACTCTTTGGATATAATCAAGTCAATTTGTAAAGTAGGAAAAAAATTGACAGACGGTGAATTAATCCAACTTTACAACTCAAAAAACAGAACATTCAACGAGGATATTTACTATAATGTTATCAAAAAGAAAACTGCTGTATTATTCTCAACTGCTTGTTTTATAGGTGCTAAGAGCGTAAGTAATAATCAACAAATGATAGATTCTCTTGTTGAATTCGGAACAATTTTTGGCATCTGTTTTCAAATCAGAGACGACATTTTCGACTACTTATCAACAGAAAAAGAGATAGGAAAACCAGTAGGAAATGATATCCGTGAAGGTAAAGCAACACTTCCACTTATATACGCTATTAACAACATTTCAGGTACAAAAAGAGATGAAATAATCGACACTCTAAGAAAAGAAAACAAAACAAACAAAGAGGTCGAACAACTTATCAATTTCACTATTGAAATGGGTGGAATAGAATACGCTTCTAAAAAAATGAAAGAATTTGAACAAGAAGGAATAAAATGTTTGGATTCTATTCCTGATTCAGAAGCAAAAAAAGCATTACTGATGCTACTCAATTATACAATTGTAAGAGAAAATTAAATCTATAAAAAAAGACGCGAGCAATCGCGTCTTTTTTCTTTGTCTTTTACTTATAAATTAGAAATAAGAAACTTTCTCTCCTGCTATATCAGAAAGAAGATTGTTTGCCAAACTGCTTGCTCCTATTCTGAAAAGTGATTTATCCGTATGATCGACGCCTAAGACACTTTCTACTATCGAATAGTACTTGACAGCATCTGCAGACGTAGAAATGCCTCCAGCGGCCTTAAAACCTACATTTCTGCCTATTTCTGGTTCCATCTTGTTAATAACTTCACACATAACGTATGCAGCCATAAAATTAGCTACACTTCCGTCTTTTCCTGTGCTTGTCTTAATAAAGTCAGCTCCAGCATTGATAGAAATGATTGCAGCCTTTTCAATGTTTTCAACAGTTTTCAACAATGATACCTCAAGTATAACCTTCAACTTTACATCATCCTTACAGTATGCCTTGATTTCTGATATCTCATCATAGATATCATCGTATTCTCCAGCTAAATACTTTCCTACTGGAAAAACAATGTCAATTTCTGTCGCTCCTGATGCTATAGCCAAACCAACTTCTGCCAACTTAACCTCCATAAATGTTTGAGAATGTGGAAAACCACCTGCAACAGCAACTATATCAACATCTTCCAACAATGTCTCTTTTACTGTTGGCACAAAAGCAGGATATACACAAATTCCTGCTGGCAAAGGCAATATATCAAACTTTGAGTCGAAATTGTTAATCTTATCAACAAATGCAGTGACAGAATCGTTATTATCTGTTGATTTGAGTGTTGTAAGATCGATATTCTCAAGAAGTTTGCAGTAAATAGCTCTTGTATTGTTTCTTTCAAATGATGAATGTAGAAGAGTGTCTACAGCCATTTCAACCTCACGCTCGTTTTTACCAATTGAATACTTGGAAAACAATTCAAAAATATTATTCATCTTTTTACTTTAATTTTTCATTGTTGATATGACGATCCTTGTCTCGTTTCGTCTTCTTCTCTATGTTTTTATGAAAAGCCTCATTCAAATCCACACCTGTCTGGTTGGCCAAACAAGTCAAAACCCAAAGTATATCTGCCATCTCGTCTGCAATGGAAGACTCCTTCTCTTTATCCTTAAAACTCTGATCACCATAAGTTCGGGCCATAAGACGGGCCAACTCTCCTACCTCCTCCATTAGACAGGCAGTATTGGTAAGTTCAGAAAAATAGCGCACACCGTAACGCTTGATCCAATCGTCTACGGTGTGCTGAATATCTTTAAGTGTAAGATCCTGCATTATAATCCAAGTTTTGCACTTATTTCCAACATCTTCAAGATAGGTTTAACTGCCTTCTCACGCAATTCATCTGACACTTCAACTTCAGGTGACTCATTCTTCAAAACCTCATAAACCTTCTCAAGTGTGTTAAGACGCATATAGCTGCAATTGTTGCAAGCACATGTTGAATCTTCTGGTGGAATAGGAATAAACACTTTGTCTGGAGCTGATTTCTGCATCTCATGAAGAATACCGCTCTCTGTCGCAACCAAGAATCTTTTGCAATCAGATGCAATAGCATATTTCAAAAGTCCAGCTGTTGAACCAACTTTGTCAGCCAAACGAACTATAACATCCTTACACTCTGGATGAACTAGCACCTGTGCGTCTGGGTATTCCTTCTTCAAATCAAGCACTTTACGTACAGAGAATTTCTCATGCACGTGGCATGCTCCATTCCAAAGCACCATATTTCTGCCTGTGATGCTGTTGATATAGTTGCCTAGATTCTTGTCTGGACCAAATATGATCTTCTCGTCTTTTGGAAAACTATCCACAATCTGCTTTGCGTTAGTACTTGTCACAACAACATCTGTCAAAGCTTTAACAGCTGCTGTAGTGTTGACGTAAGAAATAACTTTATGTCCAGGATGCTCCTTAATGAATTTTTCAAACTCATCTGCCGGACAACTGTCAGCAAGGGAACATCCAGCTGCCATGTCTGGAACAAGCACCTTCTTATTTGGCGAAAGGATCTTTGCAGTCTCACCCATGAAATGAACTCCACAAAGCATTATTATATCCGCATCTGTTTTAGCAGCCCATTGTGCCAAAGCCAAACTGTCTCCAACAAAATCTGCTATATCCTGAATGTCACCGTCCTGATAATAGTGTGCCATTATTATGGCATTTTTCTCCTTTTTCAAACGGTTGATTTCAGAAATCAAAAACTCTTTTTCCATTATATATTATATGTTGATATAAGAAAATACTAGTTTAAAATCTCTAAAATATAACAATAATAGAGTGTTGGTTATGTTGATAAAAAGAGAGAGAAAAAGTAATCAATTATAATCAAGAGTTGATTAACAATTCCGTCATCTCTAACTTACTGAATGATTGATTAAAGACTGAATTTATCAACAAAATTAACAACAATGCAAATATAATTTAACTTTTGCTAAGTTGAAATCATATATGTTATTAAAGTGCTAAATTTTGTAAAAAGTATCTTGATAAGTTTATAAAAAAAAATGTGGAATAAATTTGGAAATATCTGCTGACGGTCGGCTTAAAATAGTTTTTCAAAATCATGGCAATAGTTATTATTTGTTTTCTTGAAGTTTTCAACATTTTTAGCGTGGATTCTTGACAATAGAAGGGTGTGAAATCAGTGGGTTATCAACAGCGAAAAGCCAAATTGTTGATGGAAGAAAAAGCAAAATTACTTGTAGAAAAATGCACATGAATTATTAAAAATTTAAATTAATCTAATTGTGGTCGTAGGGGCAGGTTTCAAACCTGCCCGTTGTTTGAATTATTAGTTTGAAAGATTATGTAGAGTAAAATGTCTTTAAACTACATTTTTTTTAAAATGCTCGCCTACGGCTCGCACAGTGGTTGGGTTAGGGCGTTCCGCCCTTAACAATCCTCATTTATAGAACAAAGTAAAGAAATATAGGTTTATTCTCTTTTCCTCATAAAAAGTCGAAGACTTTCTCTTTAAACTCCCATTCTCTGTGGTAAAAAAATGCTCGCCTACGGCTCGCACATTAGGATGGGTTAGGGCATTCTGCCCTTAACAATCCTCGTAAATCATTTTATAAATGAAAAAGCAAATTTATTATCTTCACTATGCCAAATCACTACACAAGTTTGGAAAAGTTTTACGTCGCCTCTTATTTTTTATTTTGAATGGAGATAATAATCTAAATGTTATAAATTTGCAGAGAAAAGAACATATTCCACATTCATAAATAACTGATGAATTATGCAAAACAACATAGAAAAAACTAAAATATACAAGGCATCGGCAGGAAGTGGTAAGACTTTCCGTTTGGCTGTGGAATATCTAAAACTTATATTAAAAGATAAAAACGCTTTTAAATCCATCCTTGCTGTGACTTTTACAAATAAGGCTACTGCAGAGATGAAGGAGAGAATTTTGTATGAACTTTTTGGTCTGCATCGTGGTTATAAAGATTCCGACAATTATAGAGATAAGTTGATAGAAGAACTTGGTCCAGGTTGGAATGCGGAAAAAATTTCTGAAAAGGCAGGAGAAGCTATATCTGCGATCATTCATGATTATTCACATTTCAGAATTGAGACGATAGACTCTTTTTTCCAAAGTGTATTGCGTAATCTTGTACATGAACTTGAGATTGGAGCCATCGTCAATCTTGAACTTGATAACGCTTCTGTTATTCATGAGGCTGTAAATGATATGATGAACAGTCTGCATGAGGATGACAAGAAACAGTTGTTGAAATGGTTGACAGACTTTTCTGTGGAGAATATAAAGAATGGAAAAAGCTGGAGAGTAAACAGCAAAGTGGAAAAATTCTCTACCAATATATTCAACGAAGATTTCTTAACAAAAAAGAAAAAAGATGATATATATACTATCGATAAACTGACTGCTTATAAAAGAAATATAGATAGTATACTGAAGGGACATCTAAGCAAATTAAAGAATTTTGCAGAGGAATTTTTCATCAAGACAGATGGATGGAATGCTGTTCCAGAGAATTTCTATTACGGTTCAAAAGGTTTGTGGGGATACTTCGTGAAAATAAATAATGGAGTATACATGGATGATAATATGCCTAACAGTTATGTGAAAAAGTCGTTGGAAGCATTGGAAAACATAGAGTCGAATAAAAAAAATTCAAATGTGGATGCGACGTGGGTGTATGATCATCTCAACAAAACAGAGAAATATCGTTCAGATCATCTTGAGGAGATGTCAACTTGTGAGACGGTGCTGAAGAATATCAACAATATAGGATTGTTGTATGATATAGAGAGCATTGTACGTCGCAACAATGACATGACTGGAAAATTTTTGCTAGGGGATACAGCTATTCTTTTGAATGAGATAATTGATGAAAGCACAGCTCCATTTATCTATGAAAAGATAGGCACAACTTTGCGTCATATCATGATAGATGAGTTTCAGGATACATCCAAAATACAGTGGAAAAATTTTGTACCGTTGTTGTCGGATTCAGTGGCAAACGGTGGTTCAAATCTTATTGTGGGAGATCCAAAACAGTCAATTTATCGTTGGCGAAATGGAGATTATAGTATCATTGAGAATGTAAAGAATTATAGTGAACTTTATCCAGGCAATGTGTCGATGGACACCAATTACAGAAGTTTCAACAATGTGATAAAGTTCAACAACGCAATTTTCAAAAGTTGTATTTCTTTTATTCCTAGTGGCGACGCTGCAATTGGCGAACAGATACAGAATATCTACGAGGAGTCTGGTCAGAAGTTTATAAACAAAGGTGAAGGATATGTGAAGTATCAGATTGTGAGGAAAGAGGAGAATGAAAATTCTGATGACAGAATCCTTGAAGTGATGGTAGAGCAGATTAAAGAGTTGAAGAGTATAGGTATAGAGGAGAAGAATATTGCCATTTTGGTACGTACCAATAATGAGACTGCAAAAATAGCAAAGTTTTTGTCGGATATGAAGGAAGAAGGAAAACTGCCAAAAAATGAGTTCAATATTGTATCCAGTGAAGCATTCCGTCTCGACAATTCTTTGAGTGTCAACATAATTATCAATGCGTTATGTCTGATAAATGATCCAGACAATGATGTGTATGAGCACCGTCTATATCTTGACTATATATCTTTAAATAATGGAAGTGACGAAAATTATGAAGAGGTGAAGAAAAAAGTGTTTGACACATCCACTCTCCCACTCTATGAGATGATGGAAGAAATTTATTTCATACTTGAGCTTGGGAAAATAAAAGACAATGATGTCTATATGCAGTTGTTTTTGGATAAGGTAAACTCTTTCATCAACAAAAAATCTTCTGATCTAACCACGTTCATCAGTTATTGGAATGAAAAACTATGTGGAGCTACATTGTCGTCGAGCAATGAGAGCAATGGAATACGTGTGCTCACGATCCACAAATCGAAAGGATTGGAGTTTAAGACGGTGATTATTCCGTTTGCTGACTGGGAGATTGAGAACACAAAAAATGACAATATTCTTTGGTGTGAGGCAAACAAAGAGCCATACAATGATATTCCATTGCTTCCTATCAACTACAGTAAGAATCTGAAAAACACTATTTTCAAGGAAGATTATGAAAGAGAGAAGGCACAGATGTGGATTGACAATATCAATCTTCTTTATGTGGCATTCACCCGTGCGGAGGCGAATTTGATAGTTTATTCACCAGAACCATCAAAGAGTGATGTCGACGGTGCAAAAAAGGTAAACTCTCTTTTGTCGAAGATATTTACTAACAAGTCTAATCTGATGAGTGACGACGTCACAAAACTGTTGGCTGAAAATTGGAATGAGGAAGAACTAACGTTTGAGTATGGAGAGCTTAGTAATCCAAAAGACAAAGACAAAACGACAGAAAATGAGTTGAAAAAGGAGGCAGAAAAAGAAAATTTGGATTATGTGAATTATAGGATAGTGAGCGACGGTAATAAACCATCAGCAATACAGTTCCGCCAGTCAGACATGAGCAAGAGATTCCTGAAAGATCCGGAAAATTATGATTCAAGAGTTGAACCAGCGACGAATGAGTTTATGGAGAAAGGAAAAGTGATGCACGCATTGTTTTCCGATATTCATTCTGTTGACGATGTGGAAAAAGCAGTGAAGAAGCAAGTGTATGCGGGAATCATATCAAAGGATGAGATGGAATATTACACGTCTGCAATAAAAGAAAAAATTGAGAGTGTACCGTCAGAATGGTTTGATAAATCGGCGAAAATCATCAATGAACGAGCAATATTGATGAAGAAAAAAGATGCTGAGGGCAAGATAAGCATTGAAAATAAACGTCCAGACAGAATAGTGATGGTCAACGACAAAGTCATCATCATCGACTATAAATTTGGAGAGGAAAACAAAAAGTATAAAAATCAGGTCAAGGAATATGCTGATCTGATAAAGAAGATGGGCTACAATAATGTAGAAGGATATTTGTGGTATGTGGAAAAGAGTGAGATTGAAAATGTGAAATGTTAAATATAAGTGAATTTGACGAAGAACACATGTTTTAGAGGATGTAAAAAATTCAATCAATTCCATGGTCGTAGGGGCAGGTTTCAAACCTGCCCGCAATAGAAATCATATTCAAATAGAAAACCAGAGAAAAAAAGAAAGTTAAGGACGGAACATTCTCCATCTTAAATCTATAGTATTCCTGCCTTCTCAAACATCTTCCTATATGCCTCGGCTTTCTTTTCCAAACTCAGAGGATAAGCACGTGATGATGATGGCAAACGGTATAATAGAATATCATCACGCAACGTGATATAATTTCCTACCGTCGGAATTTCAGAAAGTGATAATTGCTTCACAATATTCTCAGTGGCCTTCTCTCCCGTCGTCACCACTACCCTACAATCAGGAATATTATCCAATATTGCATTGATATCAGTATATTCAACTATCTCCAGAAACTTATCGGATGCGTTATCTTTCAAACGTTTAACAGCTTCAGCAGTGTCGTAATAACCTATACCCTTCTCTTGCAAAAATTCAACAATCAGGTCAAGGTTGAAACTTTTTTCCTTAACATCCACAAAATGATTTTTATCCCCAAAGAAAATCAATCCCATTATTCTCCAATGATCGTTGATGAAATTTGGATAGAAGAAATCCATACACCAACGTTTGCGTTGAGGCGGAAAACTTCCTAAAAACAGAATTTTTGTGTTTTCAGGAAGGAATGGAAGAAGAGGATGATACTCAATGGAGTTGGAACGTTGAATATTGTCTAAGTTTAGAAATGATGACATTGGTGAAAATAAAAAAATGAAATGTGGAAAAAGTAAAAAGAGACGCAGCAATTTGCCACGTCTCTATAAATAATGTTTATTTTCACGTATTATCCTACAACTTTTTTCTGATAGTTGTTGAATTCTTCCTTGATGCTATTGAAGATTTCTTTTACTTTTTCAATCTTATTAGCTCTGAAAGCGTTTGAACCGCAGAATGCGTAACCATGGTTAAGATCACCACGGAAAGCGTTGTAAAGAGCGGCGACGATGCAATAAGGACTGTTTTTCACATCACATGTCTTGATACAGTGGCAAAGACATTTCTTTGGCTGAGTCTCACCTTCCTTAACACGTGCGATAAAATCGTTGTGAATAGCGCGTCCTGGCATACCAACAGGACTCTTGATAATCTCAATATCCTTTTCGTCTGCCTTGATATACGACTCTTTAAATTCCATTGAGGCGTCACACTCTTCTGTAGTTACGAAGCGTGTTCCCATCTGTACACCGGATGCTCCACAGTTCATGATACGTGCCATATCCTCACCTGTGTAGATACCTCCACCCGCAAACACTGGAATATTCTTTTCTTCAATATACTCTTTAGCTACTGATACTACCTCAGGAACAGTTTTCTCTAGTGAGAAAGCCTCGTCGAAGATCTGATCTTCCTTGTAACCAAGGTGACCACCTGCTTTTGGTCCTTCAACAACGATAGCGTCTGGAAGGTAGTTGTACAAACTTTTCCATTTTGAGCAAATGATCTTTGCAGCACGTGCAGAAGATACGATAGGAACCAACTTTGTTTTGCTGCCTTCTGTTAGAAAAGATGGCATATTAAGTGGCAGACCAGCACCAGAGAAAATGATGTCAGCCTTCTCCTGAATAGCTGTCTTCACCATGTCGGCGAAATTAGACATAGCTACCATCACGTTGACACCAATTATACCATTTGATTTTTCTCTTGCTTTACGTATTTCCTCCTGCAAACCATAAATGCTTGCTTTCATGTAGTTGTTGGAAAAGTTATTGTAAATTAGTCCAAGCCCGGCGCTTGAAATAACTCCTACTCCACCTTCATTGGCAACTGCTGATGCCAAGCCAGAAAGAGAAATACCCACTCCCATTCCTCCTTGAATGATAGGTACTCTTAATGACAAATCTCCAATTTTTACAGAATCCATATCGATATTATTAATCTTCCGCAAAAGTAACGAATTATTTAGTTTTATTCGATTTGTATTTTATATTTTTATTTATAATAGATAAAATACTTAATTTGTTTCAATTAATCAATATTTATACCACATAATTGTTGGTGATAACAAAGGGTATATATTATAATTTGTGTTCATCACAACATTTGTCAAATTCACATAAATTTTTTGGCTATTTGAAAAGAAAATAAAGAAGACGGTGTTAATGTGGTAAACTTGAAGGTATGGTTATATAATTGTAATTATTTGTAACAAAATGGATTTATCATTTAGATAGAAAAGAAGAAATATGCATCAAATTAAACTTAATTGCATCATTTAATATAAAAATGATGCAATTTTTCATAGATGATGCAATTAAATAGAAGAGATATTCGTACTTTTGATTCGATTTATTTAGATAAAACATGCATAAATACGATTATATAAACGTTCCATTATCTCTTTTGTCTCCTGAGGTTGTTTCTCTGATTACTTCAATCCATGAATCAAAGGGCAGACAAGAATTGTATATTGAAGCACAGTCGGATATTCTTTTCTCTTTGTTAGATCTTGCGAAAATTCAAAGTACAAAGGCATCAAACCAAATTGAGGGTATATATACTTCTGATGAACGCCTTGAAGCTCTTGTTAAAGAAAAGGCAGAACCAAAGAATCGTTCAGAAGAGGAGATAGCAGGATATAGAGAGGTACTTGCAACTATTCATGAAAGTTATGAGTATATTGCGGTTCAAACTAACAATCTTCTTCAGCTCCATAGGGATCTTTATTCTTATTCTGGCGGTAATATTGGAGGAGCATTCAAGAATGCCGACAATGTGATAGCGGAAAAGGATAAAGATGGAGTTCAGAAGGTTCGTTTCTTTCCTGTTCCAGCATTTCAAATACCAGATACAATAGAGCAGTTATGTACTGAGTTTAACAAAGCTTTATCAGAAACCAAGTATGACCCTCTCATTCTTATCCCAATGTTTGTGCTTGATTTCCTTTGTATTCATCCGTTTAATGATGGTAATGGTCGTATGAGTCGTTTGCTTACTTTGCTGCTGTTGTATAGGGCAGGGTTTATTGTTGGTAAGTATATAAGTCTGGAAATGTTGATTGAGCAATCCAAAGAGACATATTATGAAGCTTTGCTAAACAGTTCTGTCGGATGGCACGAAAACAAAAATGACTACTCTTCGTTCGTCCAATATATGTTAGGTATTGTTGTCAAGGCATATAATGAATTTGAAGACAGGGTCGCACATTTGAGATACCGAAAGCTATCAAAGGAAGATCGTTTAAGAGCTATATTTGATAAAAGGTTAGGAAAGATCACAAAATCCGACATTATGAAGTCCTGTCCTGACATTAGCATGATTACAATAGAAAGAGCATTGAGCAGTCTTCTTGAAGAAGGCTATATAGAAAAAGTTGGTGCAGGTAGAGGTACGGCGTATGTGAAAAAATAATATTTATCGTATAGTGATGAATGTTTCCTTTGTGAAGTCAGAGAGGATGGTTACAATGTAATTGATTTGCAACTTGGTTGCATAAACTTTAGTCTATTTTTGCATAAACTAAAAATTTTTTTCACCATGCGTAAATCTGTTTATCTAACAATCTCTCTATTGTTGTCAGCTGTATTGGTTGGATGTAATAATCACAGTCATGCGGGTCATTCACATGACGATGGTCACGAACATTCGGAGTATGAACATCATCATGATGAGGAAGACAAACATGACCATGATGAACATTATGAAAATAAGTGCGAAGATAATGAAAGGAATATTGCAAATGGACATTCGCATAATGAGGACTTTCATAGTAAAGATGAGGAAGGTCACAAGAAACATGAGGGTGAAGTGCATTTGTCGGCCGCTGAAATAAAGAAAATATCTACAGAGACAGCAGCGTTTTCTGAGTTTTCTCATGTCATTGTGGCGACGGGAGAAATTCTTCCAACTACCAAAGGTGAGGCATCTGTGGTGGCTCCATTTTCAGGAATTGTCTCTATCGCATCAGGTGTGACGATTGGAGGAAAAGTGCAGGGAGGTCAGGTGCTTTTCAATATCAGTACGAATGTGGGAGAGGAGAGTGATCTGGTGGAGAAAGCCACTATTGAACTTGAAGCGGCTCGCAAGGAATATGAACGAGATCTCAAGTTGAGCGAGGAGATGATCGTGTCGAAGAAGGAACTCAATGAATGTAGGGAACGTTATGAGCAGGCGAAGGTCAAGCATGCCAATCTTGCATCAAAGATATCCTACGGAAAGGCTATGTCGAAAAGCCAGATATCTGGTTTTGTAAAAAGCATAAATGTTTCAGACGGTGAGTTTGTCAACGCTGGTGAACAACTTGCAGTCGTCTCTCAAAATGATAAACTGATGCTTCAGGTGAAACTGCCTCAACGTTATCAGAAGAGTGCGTCGAGCATCAAGACAGTAAAATTCCGCACAGCATACGCTCCGGAAGTGTTTGCTCTTGATAAGATGGAAGGCAGACAGGTGAGTCAGGCAATCACAACATCGGATGGCGGTTATTATATTCCTTTGCTTTTCGAGTTCAAGAATATCAGCAATGTCATGTCGGGCACAAGTGTGGAGTGTTATGTGGTGACGAAAGAGAAAAAGAATGTGATCACTGTTCCAAACTGTGCTATTGCGGAAGATCAAGGAGTTGCCCAGGTGTTTGTGAAAAAGCATGAAGACGCTTTCAAAAAACAGTTTGTCACTCTTGGTGAGACGGATGGAGAACGTACGGAGATAATAGATGGTCTGCATAAGGGTGATATTGTAGCTGTATCCGACGTCGCACGTCTACATCTTGCAGCCTCTTCCAACGCTATTCCAGCACATACTCACAACCACTAAAAACAGACTGATATGTTAGAAAAAATCATACATTCATCACTGACTCACAGAATATTTGTCATAATCTGTGCGGTGGCTCTGACTGTCTACGGACTATATTCCGCCCATGAAGCAGAGATAGATATTTTTCCTGATTTGAATGCTCCTACTGTCGTTGTGATGACGGAATGCGGAGCTATGAACACTGAGGATGTTGAGGCTTTGGTGTCTTATCCTATAGAGTCGTCTCTTTCGGGAGCAAGTGGAATCAGACGTATAAGAAGCACATCCACTGATGGTCTTTCCATTGTGTGGGCTGAGTTCGATTGGGATACAGATGTCCTTGTGGCACGTCAGACAATTTCGGAAAAACTTCCTGAGTTGACGTCGAATCTTCCTGCTGAGGTCGGACAGCCTGTGATGGCTCCCCAGTCGTCGATCATGGGAGAGATCTTTATTGTCGGTCTTCAGGCTGATTCCACATCGTTGATGGATTTACGTACGGCAGCGGATTTTGAACTCCGTCCGCGTTTGATGTCTATTTCTGGTGTGGCTGGTGTCACTGTGATAGGTGGAGACGTGAAGGAATACCAGATTGTGCTTGATGAACTGAAAATGCAGCACTACGGAATATCCATTGCTGAAGTGACTGAGGCAATAGAAGGTATCAACCAGAATGTGAATGGTGGTCTGACCACTCGTCATGGCACAGAATACGCTGTGAGATGTGTTTGTGCGACGCGTGACACGGCCATGCTTGGTACGGCATTCATTGCAAAGCGTGGAAACTATTCCGTCACTCTTGCCGATATTGCTGAAATACAGATAGCGTCACGTTTTCCTCGTATAGGAAGGGCCTCAATTAAGGGTAGTGATGCGGTGCTGTTGACTATCACCAAACAACCGGGAGCGTCAACTCTTGATCTGACTGAAGAGATTGAGAAGACGTTGGAGATTTCCAAACTTTCTCTGCCAGCTGATGTGAAGGTGCAGACAAACATTTTCCGCAGTTCGGATTTCATCAACAGGGCCATAGATAATGTGAAGAGTTCACTTTATGAAGGCATCTTTTTTGTGGCGATTGTATTGATTCTTTTTCTTGCCAATCTCCGCACAACAGCGATTTCTTTGATCACATTGCCAATCTCCGTGCTGACTTCCATTCTGGTGTTGAAACTTATGAATCTTGGAATCAACACGATGAGTCTTGGAGGTATAGCCATTGCTATCGGGTCACTTGTGGATGATGCCATAGTGGATGTGGAGAATGTGTGGAGACGTATGAATGTGCCTAATGCGGATGCTAATAAAAAATCCATAATCAGTGTGATAGAGGAGGCGTCGAGTGAGGTGCGTATACCGATTCTCAATTCCACATTGATCATAATAGCAAGTTTTCTGCCACTGTTTTTCCTTTCAGGAATGGAGGGGAAGATGCTTATTCCGTTAGGTATCGCGTTTATTGTGGCACTTGCCAGCTCAACAGTTGTAGCGTTGACATTGACACCTGTGCTGTGTAGCTATTTGTTAAAAGGCAAAACAGATGGCAAACATGGTGAGCAAAAAGAGAGTTGGTTGTCACAACGTCTGAAAAACGGATATGCTAAATTGCTCGATTGGGCACTTGCCAGCAAACGAATAATTCTAACGTTTTCGGGTGTCGCTCTCGTCGCAGCGATCATTGCGATGTTCACATTCGGATCCAATTTTCTTCCTCCGTTCAACGAAGGTTCGCTTACAATCAATATCAGCACGCTTCCTGGCACGTCGCTCGACGTGAGCAACGAAATAGGACTGGAGGCGGAAAAGATGCTGATGGAGGTTCCTGAGGTGATCACTGTAAGCAGAAAAACAGGCCGTGCGGAGAAAGATGAGCACGCACTCGGAACGAACGTGTCGGAAATAGAGGTGCCATATCGTCTTGGAGAAAGAAGCAAACAGGAGATGATAGAGGATGTGCGACACAGATTGAGCCATATCCGAGGTGCGAATGTAGAGATAGGTCAGCCTATATCTCACCGTATTGACGCGATGCTTTCCGGAAGCCAGTCGGCAATAGCGGTGAAAATTTTTGGTGCAGAATTGCCCAAACTTGAGCAGATAGCAGGGTATGTGAAAGAGGAGATGCAGGAAGTGGAGGGAATAGCCGACGTCAACTCAGAACAGATGACTTTCCGTCCACAATTGAAAATCACACCACGTAGGGAGATGCTCGCAGAGTATGGCATCACTCAGAAAGAGTTGGCTGAGTTTATAACTGTCAAGCTATCTGCCAAAGAGGTTGGTATGGTGAGAGAGGAAAACAAAAACTATGAAATCAAACTGATGTCGAAGAAACATTCAGGAGAGATTGGAGATATGCTTATTCCGTCGGCAAAAGGAATGATTCCGCTCTCATACGTCTGCAACATCAGCTATACATCAGCACCGTCTACAATCAACCGTGAGAATGAAAGCCGCAGGATCATTGTGTCGGCCCAGCAGAACGGACGTGACCTTGAATCCATTGTGAATGATATCAAGAGCAGGGTGTCTGAAAATGTGGAGCTACCTGAAGGCTACTGGGTAGAGTATAGCGGACAGTTTGAAAACCAGCAGCGTGCGACACGTACATTGAGTGCGACGCTGATGATCTCGTTGATAATAATCGTGCTTCTTCTGAAAAAACAGTTTGACAGTTGGAAAACGTGTGGATTGATATTGAGTGCATTGCCACTTGCATTGGTGGGAGGAGTCGTGTCTATTGTCTTCACAGGTGGAGTTGTGAGCATTCCGTCGGTGATCGGATTCATTTCGCTCTTCGGTATAGCCACACGTGGAGGAATGCTCCTTATCGCGGAATATGAGAAGCGAGAAAAAGAGGGGGAGACGTTGCAAAAACTAATTGTAGAGGGTAGTGTAGCCCGTCTCAACCCAATCCTGATGACAGCATTAAGTTCAGCATTAGCATTGATACCGATGATTATTGCTGGCGACAAACCAGGAGCGGAGATACAATGTCCGATGGCACAGGTAATACTTGGAGGCCTCATCACATCTACCATATTGTCGTTGGTGGTGATACCTATTCTTTATCATTGGATGAAGAAAAAATAAGAAAAGAACGAGCATTTGATCGTAGGGGCAAATTTCAAACCTGTCTGGTACCTGAGAGATTCGTCTGAAAGACGCTACCGAGCAAAGCGAGAATAACCCGTGACAACGTCTCGGGAAAGTGCAGCAATATCATAAAATTTTGCCTGAAAGGCAATACAATAGATATTGCATTTCCGTTTTGTTTCCTCAAAAATCTGTAGACTTTCTCTTAAAACTTTAATCTCTGTATTTATATGTGCTCGCCTACGGCTCGCACTATGGAGGAGGGGTTAGGGCGTTCCGCCCTTAACAATCCTCGACTCTATAGCATGATTGGAACAATTCTTAAATTATAGCCAGAGTGAAAGGTCAAAAAGGTTTCCATTATTAATGAAAACTTTTTATATATGTGAATGCATTTTCAGCAAATATCCAATGTCGCTCCTTAATCATCATTTTTAGGTATTTGGTATGTTAAAATACCGCAATACTTTTGCAGTCGTAACAAATACCCAAATTTAAGTATCAAAAACTAAAACAATGAGATCTTTTTTTGTAACCGTTTTTTCTTTTGTTGTAGCATCTCTTTTTGCTAAGGAAATGCCTTTCAAAGAGATAGTTGTGGCACTCGACAATTATAATCCTCAGATTCAGATTGCCAGAGCAAAAATTGAGAGCAATCAATATTCAATGCGAACTGAGCGTAATCTTGAAGATCCGTCAGTCGAATATCTGTTGTTATCACCAGGAAGTGCCAATGATATGGAACTTGTGGTGAGCCAGGAATTTGCGTTCCCTACAAAATACGCCAGAATGAAGAAGGCGGAAAAACTTGCCTATAAGCGTGATTCACTTGAATATGAGCTAACACGTAAAGAGGTGATCGCATCGGCTTATGAGATATGTGCGGAGATCATATATTTGAATCAGATTTTGGAGATGGATTCCATACGTTATGAAATGTCCCGCGTAAATTACGAGAAACTCAAGCGAGGAATGGAAGAGGGAAAATATAACATCCTTGAAGTCAACGAGGGGCAGATAGGTATGATAACAGCTTTTTCCAACTATAGCGAAACACGTCGCTCACTTAGTGAAAACACTCTTCAGCTGAATGCGTTGGCAGGCAACAACACAGCACTTAAGATCAACGATCGTGAGTATCCGCAGAATCTGAAAGACTGCAGCAGAAAGAGCACTATTATGGAAGAACTTATAGCTGTTGAGGCTGAAATCAACGCACAGCAGATGAAAGTGGCAAAAGCGGAGTCGCATCCAAGTTTGTCGGCAGGCTACAAGATGGTGAAATCCGGAGAGACAGCCCATGGATTTGTTGTCGGGTCATCCATTCCGATTTTTTCGGCAAGAGGGAAAAAACAGTTGGTGCAGGCGGAGAGCACCGTCTCCAACCTTGAGCTTTCTCAGCGTGCGGCAGAACTGGAAGTCTCTCTCAACAATGAGCTTAACAGAGTGGAGGAGTATGTGAAGCTGACGAGCATGTACGACAAAGACATGTTCGATCAGACATTGCAGCTGCTGAAAAAGACATTGGACAGCGGACGAATCACAGAAATAGAATACACCACATTGTTCGACTCATGGTACAACAACAACAAAGTTTATCTTGAGCAGGTGAAGGAATTCAACAAATCATTGCTGAAAGTGTTTGTGTATTGTGAGGATTGATTTATAATTCATAATTCGTAATTCACAATTCATAATTGTCGGGAAATACATCTGTAGAATTATAATTAGACCGTAGGGGCGATCTCTTGTGGTCGCCCTTATAATTCATAATTCGCAATTCATAATTCATAATTGTTGGGAAATCCATCTGTAGAATTATAATTAGACCGTAGGGGCGATCCCTTGTGGTCGTCCATATAATTCATAATTCGCAATTCATAATTCATAATTGTTGGGAAATCCATCTGTAATTTAATTTTCAAAGATGGAAAATACGTCGCTAGACGTATAATATCGCTAGAAGGATTATTTTTGCAAAAAAATAAATCATTTGCGACGTGGGTAAAAAAATAAAGATAACGATTGTAGTAGCGGTGATAGCTATGTCTATACCTTTATGTATGAAATGGTTATCTGCAGTCGGATATTATTTCAGTGATAAGGGAGAACAAGCGTCATCACCATTAGAATTCAGTTTGAAAGGAACAACCGTAGAAGTGGTAGGATTTAAAAAGGGCCAGAATAAAGAAACAGTCATAATCCCAGAAAAAGCAATTTGTTGTGGATATCTTTGTACAGTTACTTCAATCGGTAGAGGAGCATTTTCTGGCTGTAGCGGAATGACAAGCGTGAAGATCCCATTATCAGTGACGGAAATAGGAGATTATGCATTTTATAGATGTAGCGGATTAACAAGTGTGGAAATACCATCGTCAGTGACAGAAATCGGTAGAGGAGCATTTTTCGGTTGTAGCGGATTAACAAGCGTGGAAATCCCGTCGTCAGTGAAAAAAATATGGCATGAAGCATTTTATGGCTGTAGCGGATTAACAAGTGTTGAAATCCCGTCATCAGTGAAAAAAATAAGTTATAGAGTTTTTGAAGGATGTATTGGATTAACAAGTATGGAAATGCCATTATCTGTCACAGAAATAGATTGTAGAGCGTTTTATGGATGTGTTGGATTAACAAGCGTGGAAATCCCGTCGTCAGTGACAGAAATAGGGGATGAAACGTTTAAGAATTGTTATAATTTAAATATAGTGATTGATAATACTAAAAACAACGTAAAAGTTGGAGAAAGAACATTTGAGAGATGCAAATCTGTGAAGTGGAAGAAATGATAATAGCCATCGCGATATCCCACATCAAAAATTCTTGATATCATGTTTATCTGAAAAAAGCATCCCAAATGACAGTAATAAGTATAGGCAAAGACAAAGTAAATATTATATAACCCCACACAAGAAAGGAGCCCTTTCGTCTTTCCTCTTTCGACTCATTCTCAAACTCCTTAAAATACGTCTTCCATTTACTTGGACGGAAGAAAATAAGGAATTGAAGAGCAAAAAATAAAAGAACTAAGAGGGTCCACTCTGATTTGTCTAAATCATGAGGATAACCTATGTTAAATATTATATCCAATATAATTAAACTAGCCAAAACAAGAGAACTGTGAACTATACATATAAACATCATCACTTTCATTTCAGGATCATTATTATTTATATGGTAAATCCTGTACACAAAATACCTATAAAATCTTTGAATTTTTGATATCATGATGTATGGGTATAATGATTCCTATTTGAAATAAGTGAACCAAATAACTGGTAGAAACATAGGTAATGCCAAACTTACGATTATGTAACTCCACACAAGAAAAGAACCTTTCCGTCTTTCCTCTTTCGACTCATTCTCAAACTCCTTAAAATACGTTTTCCATTTATTGGGTTTGAAGAATATAAAGAGTTGAAGAAGACAGAATAAAAGAGCCAATAGAGATACTTCTGACTTGTCAAGCCCAGAGTAATCAAAAGAAAAAATTATAGACAATATAAACAGACAAGACATAGCATGTGCAGTATGAACCATGAATATAAAAGAAATTACTTTCATGTCTGGATCATTATTGTTTATATGGTAAATCCTGTACACAAAATACCTATAAAATTTTTGAATTTTTGATATCATATTTATTTGAAAAAAGCATCCCAAATGACAGGGATTAATATTTGTAGTGATAAACTGAATATTAAATATCCCCAGACAAGAAAAGAACCTTTTCTCCTTTCTCCTTTTGATTCATTTTCAAACTCCTTAAAATACGTTTTCCATTTACTAGGACGAAAGAAAATAAGGAATTGGGTAGCAAAGAATAAAAGAGCCAAAATGTACACTTCTGATTTGTCCAAATCAGGATAATCAAAAGGAAAAATAATCGACAATATGAACAAACATGATAAAACATAAGAACCATGAATCATACCCAAAATGACCATCACATTAATTTCTGGTTCATGATTATTAACATGAAAAATCCTGTACACAAAATACCTATAAAATCTTTGAATTTTTGGTATCATGTTTATCTGAAATATGCATCCCAAATAACAGGAATATATATAGGCGAAAACGAACTAAAAATAATATATCCCCAAACAAGAATTGTACCCTTTCGTTTTTCCTCTTTTGATTCATTTTCAAACTCCTTAAAATACGTTTTCCATTTACTAGGACGGAAGAAAATAAGGAATTGAAGAGCAAAGAATAAAAGAGCCAATAGATACCATTCCGATTTGTCTAAATTAGGTGGAAATCCAATATCAAATAATATGTCCAAGATGATTAATACAGCCAAAACAATAGAACCATGTACCATGCCTAAAAAGACCATCACATTAATTTCTGGGCTATCATTATTGAAGTGAAAAATCCTGTACACAAAATACCGATAAAATTTATGAATTCTTGATATCATGTTTATCTGAAAAAGGCATCCCAAATGACAGTAATAAGTATAGGCAATGACAAAGTAAATATTATGTAACCCCACACAAGAAAAGAACCCTTCCGTCTTTCCTCTTTCGACTCATTCTCAAACTCCTTAAAATATGTCTTCCATTTACTAGGACGGAAGAAAATAAGGAATTGAAGAGCAAAGAATAAAAGAGCTAATAAGGACATATCTGATTTATCAAAACCAGGAGGAAAAATATCAAAATTAATGTCCAATATGATAAAAAAAGACAAAACAAGAGAACTATGTACCATAAAAATAAATGAAATTACTTTCATCTCAGGATCATTATTATTTATATGGTAAATCCTGTAAACAAAATATCTGTAAAATTTTTGAATTTTTGATATCATGTCATTTAACAATTATCATTTTATTTATTAACGTTTTCTTTTGTCTATTGCTTCTTGTTCAGGATTGAAATAGTAGTATGTTTCATCTATCGCACTATCCCATACACCAAAAACATCTCCTGCAATATATGCGATTCCAATTCCCCAGCCGACAGGTCCTCCTAAAACACAAAGACCAGCAGCCACAGCCATATCTAAACCACCTTTTACCAATACACGACCTTTTCTGTAACTGTCTCTTTTATAAGCATCATATATTGAAAATCCACTAACAACACCTTGAATCACAACAGTTGCTTTGCCAGCACCCTTCATAAAACGTATTCTGCTAGCCGTTTTTTCTCCATAAGTTGCCATATTCAAAGCTTCTCTGTCTATGCCTCCTGTAGTATTGCTTATGATTTTGGATGCGTCAGCTCCACGAATGGATCTGAATTCACTTAAAACCTCATTGCGTTTTACGGCTAATGGGTTGTAGCGTTGACTATAGGATATACTATGGAAATTATTATCTTTACTAATGATTCTCATCAAATCCATATCAGTCATTTTGTTGACACCTATTTTTGCAAAGGGTTTTATGTTCTGCCAACTTTTTACAAGTTTTTGATCGATCATTTTATATGGTTCGTATGCCATATTTTCCAATCTTTCACCACCGAAATAAGAAGCTGTAGAAAGCACGGATTGAACAGCATTATTTATATTATTGACAGAATTACTGTTGTTGGTACTCTTATTTGCCACACATTCGCGTTCTTTTTCTCTTTCGGCTTTTGTCAGTTTTTGAGGAATCTCTGTTTTTTCTTCAGACTGTGCCTGACGCAGCTTTCCATACAAAATTTGATCTGCTGTGACAATCTGTGATTCTTCATAATTAAATGATTTCTCATATTGTTCGTATGATGTGTCAAGATACTGGCTTTCTCCCATTTTTCTTACTTTTAAAAATGGATCCAGATATTGATAGAATGCCTGTTCATTAGTGAATGCCAAGCCTACACCTATGACGTAACCATCGAATTTACAGTGATTCATCATCAATATGGTGAAATCATTTTCTGTGATATATTTAGCTATTCTGTCTGCCATATTATTTCACCCAGTCTTTGTCGATAAGTAAATCATTTATTCTCAATGTCGGAGAAGAAATGGAAAAAGATGTGGTGCTGCCAGTTCCCAAATTTATGGATTGACGTAATCCGACACACACTCCTTCGATAAAATCAATGCGTAAAATAGGACTTTCTGTCTCATTTTTGAATACAACAGACCCATTCACACGCAAATAATCATTTGTGGCCCATCTCGCTATGTTAGCATCTGGAATAGATGCGAGCACAAGCGACAACACCCCAGAATGCACTTCGCTCTGTGGTTCTCCTTTACCATCGGTAGGTTGGAAGAAAGATGTGGAAAACTCTTTGACTTCATACTGCTTCCCAAAGCACTCGAAATAAACGTTGACATTGCCATCAGGGTGCTTAAATATAGAATTGATTGCGTTTTGTATATCCATAGCTCTTATTTGTTTGTCCAGTTATTGTCAACAGAAAAACTATCTATTGAGATGCCTTTTGCTGCTATCTCAAAAATTGTGGAAACGTACCCTTTCCCAGCTTGATTATAATCAAATTTTAGCTTTACACATGTGCCTGTGGAAAAAGAGATTTCCTGCAATTTCCTACCTTCGTTATCACTGACAGATACTGATCCATCTTTGTAACGATATGGATTTACCATATAGTCAATCAATTCTTTAGTAGGAACACCTGGATAAATACAATGGATAGAACCCAAAAACACATTACTCTGTGGTTTTCCTTTCACATCTATGTGCTGATAAATATCATAAGAAAAATCCACTAACTCGTAGGCTGAATTGACAACTCCTCCATACGCAAATTGTAGTACTGTCTTATATCCAAACATAAAAGTTTATAAATTAGAACATTAATATTTTTATTAACCAAACATACGCCACATTCAAAAAACAATCAACCACATTCAAAACAAACAATAAAAAGATGTTTTTTTCAGTTACCGTAAAATTCAGGTGCAAAGATATTGCAAATTTATTTACATTCAAACAAAACAGGAACAAAATTGATATGTAAAAAGAAATCCGGTGAAAACATATAATATGAAACCAACGGACAAAATCATTTTGATTTGCAACCTTATCTTTTTATTTTTGCAAAAAATAAATCATTTGCGACGTGGGTAAAACAATAAAGATAACGATTGCAATAGCGTTGATGGTTCTATCTATTCCATTCTGTACTAGGTGGTTTTCCACAGTCGGGTATTATTTCAGTGATGAGAGAGAACAAGCGACATCTTCATTAAAATATAGGGTGACAGGAACATCTACTGTGCAAGTGGCAGGATTTGAAGAAGGTCAGACAGAAAAAACAATCATAATCCCAGAAAAAGCAATATGTTGTGGATATCTCTTTACTGTTACTTCAATAAGATGGCATGCATTTCATGGCTGTAGCGGAATGACAAGCGTGAAGATCCCATCATCAGTGACAAAAATAGGATGGGAAGCATTTTCAGGCTGTAGCGGATTAACAAGCGTAGAAATACCAACGTCAGTGACAGAAATAGGTGGTGGAGCATTTTCTGGTTGTAGCGGATTAACAAGTGTGGAAATACCAACGTCGGTGACAGAAATAGGAGATGGAGCATTTTCAGGCTGTAGCGGATTAACAAGTGTGGAAATACCATCGTCGGTGACAAAAATAGGATGGCTAGCATTTAAAGGTTGCAAGAAATTAGATATTGTGATTGATAATAGAGCAGATGTAGAAATTGGAAAATATGCATTTGAGGGATGCAAATCTGTGACGTGGAAGTAAGATATGTAATTCATAATTGTCGGGAAATACATCTGTAATTTAAATTCCAAAGATACGTCGCTAGACGTATGATATCGGTAGAAGGATCTATCACCAATGGTTTGATTACCCATTATGTCGAGATGATGTGATGTTTTGAAAAATTTTATATATTTGCATCTGAAAAAGTTTTGTTTAGTCTATCAGATTGCACAAAACAGTACAAATTAAAAACAAAAATAAAATGGGAAAATACATCGACTTACGATGTGATTTCGGGTTCAAGTACTGCATGTCAGACCCGATTATCATGAAATCATTTTTGAATGCTCTCTTAGAGGGAGACGTGGAGAAAATCACAAGTGTGACATTTGAAAACGTGGAGATGCCACGAGATGCAATTAATCAGCGGGGTGTTACGTTCGACCTCCACTGCACCACAGAGACAGGAGACTCTATCCTGATAGAGATGCAGAACTCGTATCAAAAGTTTTTCAAGACACGTGCCAACTTCTACATTTTCAATCTTATGAGTAAGAAGATCAGACGTGGAATAGAATGGGGAAAAATGGAAAACGACATCACACGAATCATCGGCATCTTCATTATGGGAGACAGTTTGGCCGGACTGAACGATGCGATCACATGCACAGCGGAGTGCAATGTGAAAACCGGTGAGATATTTTGGGACAGACATCGAAAATATTTCATAAATTTGCCGAAATTCAAGTTTGATGCCGAAAACATCACAACAAAAGATATCTGGATTAATTTCTTCAAAAACCTAGGAGATATGGACAATATACACCAATCAGTATATGAGCGAGCAGACGAGGGATTGCTGCGTCTGCTGGAAAAGGCCAAAGTGGCCGCGCTCACCGATGAGGAGAGAGACGTCTACGAGGCCAGCATGAAACGCCTTGAGGATGAAGTGGACATGGAAGAGCTAGGATACAAGATCGGCATGGAGGAAGGCATGGAGAAGGGCAAGGAAATAGGACGAGAAGAGGGAGAACGTAACAAATCCATCCAGATTGCAACAGGCATGAAACAAGAAGGTTTGGATTCGGCTCTTATTGCGAAGTTGACAAATCTCACTTTAGAAGAGATTGAGAAATTATAACGGTGACGGTGTATCAAAATGTTTGAGAGTGGAAGCACCGTCGTCGCATAAATATCATTTTCAATAAAATTCTATATATTTGCATAGCAAATAAAAATCATCATGCAGAAAATAAAGAAAGAGGCAATTGATTTGCTTTGCCAACTTGTTCGCATTCCTGCATACAGCAGAGATGAAAAGGCAAAGGCTGACTTTTTGCAGCAGCATATAGAGAAGACGATGGGATACAAGACCAACCGTCTTGATAATAATATCTGGATTCAGGCGGCTGATTTCCGTGCCGACCGTCCGACCCTTTTGTTGAACGCTCATATCGACACTGTCAAACCAGTCAACGGTTGGCAGCGTGAGCCTCATACAGATACTCACGAGGATGGCAAGATATATGGTCTGGGCACTAACGACGACGGTGCTTCACTTGTCTCGTTGCTTTACGTTTTCTCTGTGTTATCCAAGAAGGAGCAGCCTTACAACCTTATCTACGCCGCGTCGGCAGAAGAGGAGGTCTCTGGCAAAAACGGAATGGAAAAAATGTTGACGGTGCTACCTAAGATTAATGTGGCAATCGTCGGCGAGCCTACAGGCATGCATGCTGCTGTGGCAGAAAAGGGTTTGATGGTGCTTGATTGCGTCGCACATGGAAAAGCTGGTCATGCCGCAAGAAACGAGGGTGACAATGCCATCTATAAAGCAATCAAGGACATTGAGTGGATCAAGGATAACGTGTTGCCAAAACAGACAGATTTACTTGGTCCGGTGAAGTGGACAACCACAATGATCAACGCAGGCACTCAGCATAATGTCATTCCGGACGCATGCTCTTTCGTGGTGGATATCCGTTCCAACGAGTGCTATTCCAATGAGGAAATTTTTGAGATTCTGCAGTCGAAACTACAGTCGGAAATAAAGGCGAGATCATTCCGTCTATCATCATCATCCATATCTGTTGAGCATCCTATTGTGAAGAAAATCAAGAGTATGGGAAGGAATCTGTTCGGATCACCAACTCTTTCCGACCAAGCGTTGATGCGTTTTCCAAGCGTCAAGTTTGGTCCTGGCGACTCTTCACGTTCACATACTGCTGATGAGTTTATCTTTGAAAGTGAGATTGAGGAGGCGATTGAAATGTATGTAGAATTGCTTGATGGATTGAGTATCGGATGAGCGACGAAGTAAAAGAGAAATACTACGTGGTGTGGGCTGGAAAAGAGCCGGGAATCTATACCAACTGGACTCAATGTAAAGCTCAGGTGGAGGGGTTCAATGGTGCGAAATTCAAAAAATTCTCATCTCTTTCAGAAGCTACAGCGGCCTACGAAAAGGGAGCACCAGCGTCGTTGAATATATTTTCAGCCAAGAAACCTTCCGTCTCTACTGATAATATCATCGCAAATTCTTTGGCTGTAGACGCTGCATGTAGCGGAAACCCAGGGAAGATGGAATTCAGGGGTGTATGGGTGTCGACAGGAAAAGAGGCGTTTAGGTTTGGACCATATGAGAAGGGAACCAATAATATCGGTGAGTTTCTTGCTCTCGTCTACGGAATAGGGCTTGTGCTCAAAACCAATCCTGAAACGGTGATTTATTCCGACAGTGTGAATGCCATTTCATGGATCAAGGCAGGCAAGTGTAAAACCAAACTTGCTGAATGTGCAGAGAACAGGGAGATTTTTGAACTCATACGCAAGAGTGAAGCTTGGCTTAAAACACCAAGGCCAGAGGTGAAAATCTACAAGTGGAATACGAAAGAGTGGGGCGAAATCCCTGCTGATTTTGGAAGAAAATGATCTATTATGACAATTGAGGTAAGGAACTTACGTAAATCATACGGTAGCCAGTTGGTGCTCGACGATATCAACTTCTCAATAGGAGACGGTGAGATCGTAGCATTCCTTGGCAACAACGGTGCTGGAAAAAGCACAACGATGAGGATCATCAACGGATATCTGTCGAAAGATTCCGGAGATGTCAGAGTGTGTGGCATAGACGTTGACAAGGATCCAAAGAAGGTGCATGGCCTAATCGGTTATTTGCCGGAGCATAATCCGATATATCCGGAGCAGTATGTGAAGGAGTATCTCACATTTGTGGCTGGAGTGTATGGTTTGACAGGAGCCGACGCGAAGAACAGAGTCGACGAGATGATAGAGAAAACGTGTCTTACACGTGAATATAAGAAGCGTATAGGTCAGCTTTCAAAGGGATACCGCCAGCGTGTAGGTTTGGCGGCGGCACTTATTCCGGATCCAAAAGTGCTTATATTGGATGAGCCGACCACTGGTCTTGATCCAAACCAGATCATAGAGGTGCGTAATCTGATCAAAGAGGTAGGCAAGGAGAAATCCGTGATGCTCTCCACACATATCATGCAGGAGGTGTCTGCCATCTGCGACAGAGTGATCATCATCAACAATGGAAAGATTGTGGCGGATGATTCTGAAACCCACATCACCAATGTCAGCGAGGACAACAGCAAATTCCTGATAGAGGCGGAATTCATGAGCGACGTCGACACAAAAGACCTTGCGATGAAAATTTCCAATTCAGAGGTGAAGGAGATAGCGAAGAACACGGTGGTTATCTCTTCCGACCACGACAGCAGAAGTGAGGTGTTCAATTATGCGGTGCAGACAGAAAATGCACTTCTGACGCTTAAGAAGCATGAGAAGAGTATGGAGGATGTCTTTTTGGAAAATACGAAGAAAAATTAGAAATTATAAATGCGTAATGCAAAATGATATTGTGAAGACGGGGGAATCTCCGTCTTTTTTAGGTTTACCACTTGAACAAAGATCACCTATTTTCCCTAAAAATCATAGACTTTATCTGTGAACTTTGTATCTCTGAGATTGTTTGTGTGATCGCCGAGGAATATTCTTAACAATATTCATTTTCAGTTGTGTTATAAACGCTGTTACCGGTTACTTGCTTGAAAAAAAATAGAGGAGAATCTGCAGATTCTCCTCTATTTATAAATCATTTCAACTTCAATACTTCATCGGTCAATTGCAGTGTGCAATGAACTTCGTTATTTTTTTCATCAGGTACAATTATCCAATATTGGTTGTCACAAAATACCAAAGATGAATCTGTCCAAACTG
>JAEEGL013141640.1_pt1 | contig 212014 bp, 155 predicted proteins | sample 9134231 | NCBI WGS metagenome assembly JAEEGL01 (sample SAMN16246548, study PRJNA631951) | gut metagenome | biome: gut microbiome; feature: rumen; material: fiber-attached | host: Bos | place: Iran: Karaj | collected 2018-10 | reverse complement strand
GTCTATGGAAGGCCTCAAAGACGCCTCAGCCACAGCTATTTACGGCTCCCGGGGCGCCAACGGCGTGGTGCTCATCAACACCAAACGCGGCCGCAGCGAAAAGCCGAAGGTGGAACTGAGCCTGAACGCCGGCATCTCCTCCGTGGCCAGGAAGATCCCGGTGCTGAGCGCATATGAATATGCCAACTACATCAACGAGCAGTATGACAACTCCGCCACCTACGAAGGCGCGATGTTCACCACCTACCGCTATCCCGGAATATGGTTCTATCCCAACTTTGCGGACGGCCACCAGAACTTCGCCGCCGGCCGCTATTCCCCTTCTCCGGAAGACTTCCTCAATCCGGGCTACCGTTATGACGAATATGGCAACCGCGACGAGGTGGGCGCCTCCAACTGGCAGGATGAGATATTCCAAAGGTCCTTCTCGACCGACCTGAACCTCAGCGTGAGCGCCGGCAACGACAGGGGATGGTATTCATATTCAGGCAATTACGCCCGCCAGAACGGCACGATCAGAAACTCTGGCTATGAGCGCTACTCGCTCCGTGCCAACATAGGCCGGAACGTGACGGACTGGATGCAGATAGGCACCAATATGAGTTTCACCAAAGCCGAGACGGACTTCGCCAACACCCTGTCATATGACACCGGCATCATCCGCTCCGCCATCATATTCCCCCCTGTCTACGGGGCGGATATGGACACCTCCAAGTCCGACGAGCAGAACTGGCTTGCGGCCAACCCGGCGGCATATGTCAGGAACACCAGGGACCACCTCCAGTCCATCAATTTCTATGACAGCTCGTTCCTGGAGATAAAGATCCTGCCTTTCCTGCGCTTCCGCCAGAACCTCGGCCTTGGCTACAGCAGCCAGGAGCGCGGCGCCTACTATGACCGCCACACCTACGAGGGCCGGCCTCCGCGCAACGGCCAGGCCAGCCGCTCCTCCAGCGTGTGGAGCAGCGTCACGTCGGAGTCCCTGCTGACCTTCGACAAGACTTTCGGCGAGATTCACGCATTGAATGCCGTGGCCGGTTTTACGGCCGAGCGGAGCGACTGGAAAACGCAGTCAATCAATGCGATGAACTTCCCGGACGATGTCACCAAAGACTTCGACCTTTCCCGCGCAGTGGACAGGCCCAGCCTCAAGAGCGACGCCGGCTACCAGACCCTCGCATCCTTCCTAGGCCGAGTCAACTACACGCTCCTCGGGCGCTACCTGCTGACCGCCAGCATCCGCAGCGACGGCTCCTCCAAGTTCGCCGCCGGCAACAAGTGGGCGACCTTCCTGTCCGGAGCCCTGGCGTGGAAGATATCCGAAGAGGAATTCATAAAGTCCCTCGGGGTGTTCTCCAACCTGAAGCTGCGAGCCAGCTATGGCCAGACCGGCAACCAGGGCATAGGCTCCTACCGTTCCATATCGATGCTGGACACGGCCAACTATCCCTTCTCCGGCGCTATGGAATCCGGTTCCGCCCTCGTCAGCTGGCGCGGCCCCGTCTCCCCGGACATACGCTGGGAGACGACCAGCCAGTATAACATTGGCCTCGATGCAGGCATTCTGGGCGAGCGCTTCACCCTGACGGTAGACTTCTACGACAAGCTCACCCGCGACCTCCTCCAGGAAGTCCAGATTCCTGCCTCCACTGGCTTCTCCAATATGCTGGTAAACAGCGGCACGGTGCGAAACACCGGCCTTGAGATAACGGCAAGGGCCGGCATAATATCCCGAAAGAACTTCAACTGGACGGTGGACGGCAACATAGCCTTCAACCGCAGCGCCATAGGCGGCCTTGGCGGCGACCAGTTCGCCCGCCAGCTCTGGTATGCAGCCGACGACGTGTTCATCCAGCGCAACGGCCTCCCCATCGGAGCTATGTATGGCTATGTGGAAGACGGCTTTTACGACAACGAAGCCGAAGTCCGGGCGGACCCTCAGTGGCGCGGCGCCTCCTCCACCGTGGTGCTCTCCAAGATAGGCGAAATCAAATACCGCGACCTTGACGGCGACGGCGCCATAACCGCGGCGGACCGCACCGTCATCGGCGACGCCAACCCCGATTTTACATATGGCCTGACCAACACCATCTCCTGGAAAGGCCTCTCCCTGAGCTTCCTCCTCCAGGGCTGCCAGGGCAACGACATATTCAACGGCACCCTTTGGGACATCAAGATGGGCAACATAGGCAACATCACCAAGGACGCCTATGACACCCGCTGGACCCCCCAGAACAAGGCCGGCGCCAAATGGCCGAAGGCCACGGCCGGATACACGAGGTCCTTCCTGCTGAGCGACCGCTACATCGAAGACGGCAGCTACCTCAAGCTCAAGAACCTCAATCTCTCCTACCGCCTGTTCAGCCCCTTCAAGGGAGTTGAGCAGATCCTTTTCACCCTGACCGCCACGAACCTCTTCACACTGACGAAATATTCGGGCTACGACCCGGACGTCAATGCGTTCGGCTCCGATTCCTCGCGCCGTGGCGTGGACATCTATTCCTATCCTGCCTCCAGGACCTTCACCCTGGGAGTAAGCCTTACTTTCTAAACCCGCAGAGCTATGAAAAAGATATTGACACTCAGTTTGACAGTAGTTCTGATGATGGTGGCTTCCTGCTCCAGGTGGCTCGAAGAGAAACCGGTGGCATTCATAGGCCCGGACGACATAGAGGACTCCGAAGACGGGGTCGCCGTGTGGGTGACGGGAGTATATGGCAACTGGCTGGACGATATGTTCCGCTGGAGCTATTTCCCCTTCGTCCTGGAGCTTGACTCGGACTACATATCCGGCCCGGACTGGCTGATGAGCTATGTGGGTGCCGGCGCTTTCCAGAACGTGGAAATGGTGGACAAATTGTGGAAAGGTCCTTATAACCTGATAGTTGACGCCCTGCTGGCCAAGCGCAGCATAGCCGCTATGACCCAGGTCAGCGCCCCCTGCAAGGACAACGCCATAGGCGAACTGGAATTCCTCGAAGCCTTCGCATATTTCATCCTGGTGAGGGCTTTCGGCCCCGTGCCCATAATCGAGAAAGACGTTATGGCCGGAGGCTCGTTCTCCAACCCCCGGGCGGACGTGGACAAGGTATATGCCCATATAATCGCCCTGCTGGAAGACGCCGCCTCCAAGATGTATGGCCGCTCCGACGCGGCATATAAACCCGGCCACGTGAGCGCCGCCAGCGCCGCCGGCCTTCTCGCAAAGGTCTATGCCACAATGGCTTCCGCCGCTATGCCTGAAGGCACTCCCATTATGGTCCGCACGGGCGACGGCATCAACGCCCGCTACGAGGAAGAGGTGGCCGGCACGAAGAAGCGCAAATACAGCGCCCTCGTCCCGAACACCTTCTACAAGCAGGAAGTGGCCGGCTACACCGCAATGGACCCCGCCGAACTCTATGACAAGGCCGCCTCCTGGGCCGAAAAGGTGATGGACGGGACCTATGGCACCGTGGAGCTGAGCCCATATGACAACCTGTGGAAGGCCTCCAACCGCAATGCCTCCGAGTTCCTGTTCTGTGTCCAGTCGGTCGCCGGCGAACTTATCGCCTGCTCCCGCGTGCACACCTATTACTCCGGCTGCACCCTGTCCGCATCGGGCGGCTCGATCCAGACGGGCGGCTGGATAGGCTGCACCTACAACTGGTACCGCCTCTTCGACGAAACCGACCTTCGCATAGTCAAAGGCGTCCGCCACGAATGGCAGTACTACTACCAGGAAAAATACAACGGCTGGTTCTTCTATCCCGAAAGCAAAGCCGACAGCTATGCAGCCCTGGGCGATGGCCGCACCTGGGAGAACACCGTTGACTATCAGTGCCTTGCGTTCACCACCAAATATGACGACGTGACCGATTCCTCGGCTGAATACTGCGACTCCTCCTGGCCCTTCCTGCGCTATGCGGATGTCCTGCTGATATATGCTGAAGCGAAGAACGAGCTTGGAGACGGCAAGGCCGCCGTGGATGCCCTGAACGAGGTTCGCAAGCGTTCCGCCGCCGCCCAGATGGCCGCAATCCCGGGCAAGGACGCCCTGCGCAGCGCCATCATCGAAGAGCGGGCCAAGGAGCTCGCCTGCGAGGCCGACAGGCGCTGGGACCTCATCCGCTGGGGCATCTATGTCGATGCGATGAACGCCGTTATGTATGACGACTCCGGCATCTACAAGGAACGCACCTCCAAGCAGCTCCTGTTCCCGATCCCGCAGTCGGAAATCAATGCCAATGAGGCGATTAACGAAAACAATCCCGGATGGAACTAGCGATGAAAAAGATATTTTACCTTCTGCCACTGCTCCTTGTCGCGGCCGCCTGCCAGGACATAGTGACATATAAGCATGACCTCCCGGAGCGCTTCGTTAACGAGGGAGCCCCGGCCATAACGGCCATATATGACATCCGTGACGCCAAGATGGATATTCCGCTCTCCGGCGGCACCCTGGCCCAGACCCTGCACATCAAGGGCGAGAACCTGAGCAATCCCGTCAGCATCACCTTCAACGGCCTTTCCGTGGACCTTGGGAAATGCTACTGCGAGAACAAGGACAGCTATGTCCTAATCCCCCGCGTCATCCCTGAAAAGGTTGACAATAAGCTGGTTTACACCACCGCCGAAGGCTCGGTCACATATGAATTCCCGGTCACCATCCCTGAGCTTTCGTTGGTCGGCCTGGCAGATGAGTTCGCCCTTCCAGGGAACAGCGTGCAGGTGGTCGGCGATTTCTTCGACCTGTTCGGTTTCGGCGGGGAAGACCCCAAGGCGACGATATCGATAGGGAACACCCCCATCCAGGTGGATTCCCTGTCCGAGACATATATGAGCGTATATATCCCCGAAGACACCCCCGACTGCAGCCTTCTGACCTTCTCCTGGAACGACATCAACCTCGGTCCGCAGATGAGGAGCATCCCCTACCGCAACACCCGGTGGCTGCTTTTCGGCGATTTCGGGACGACCCTCTACTGGGGCAACGTCAACTCCAAAAAGGTCCTCACCGACGGCACCAAACCCGGCGACCCTCCTTCCCCGGGATATAAGTTCCTGAGATTCAATATGACAGTGCCTGCTTCCACCTGGACCTCCCTTGGCGTTGAGGACAACTGGCCCTTCGACACCCCTCCCGACTGGGAGAAATGGGTGTTCAAGTTCGAGCTGTGCACAGCGTCGGCAAGGCCCATTCCAGCATACACCTCGGAAGGCCTCTTCTTCCAGTTCACCAACAAGGGGAAGAACGTCCCGGTGGATTTCGGCGGCGTGGCCGTCAACACTGGCGGCAAGTGGCGCACGTTCAGCTTCCCGCTGTCCGCCTTTGCCGATCAGCTGCCTTCCAACGGCGAATGCTGGGACCTTGCGATATCGATGCAGACCCCGGTGGGCTGGGACCTCGATTTCAGCATCGCCAATATGAGAATAGAACCAAAAGAATATTGATATGAAAAGAGTTATCCTGCTTTTATGCCTTGCAGCCGCTGCCATAGCCTGCGGCAAGAAAGATGAACCGACTCCGACCCCCACGGACCAGTCCAAGGACCCTGTGGTGACGGCCCAGCCTCCGAAGGTGGTCTCCACCGTCCCGGAAGCCGGCGCAGTGGACGCTCCCGCCGAAGGTGAGATAAAGATCACCTATGACAAGGAGATATCCCTTGCCTCGAAGACCACTATCAGCATCAACGGCGTCTACTACGACGATGCCGTCTATGTGAACGGAAAGGACCTCTGCATCCCCTATGCCCTCAGCGCCGGATCGCCGGTGAACGTCAAGGTGGCAAAGCCGTCGGTCAAGGACAAGGACGGCACTTTCGCCGAGGATTTCACCCTGAGTTTCAAGATTGTGGAAGCGGACGAGCCTTCCGACGACCCTTCCGGGGATGATTCCGCAGATGCTTCGGGCGAGCCTTCCGAGGAGGTGGGCCCCGAGGATTTCGGAGCTGTCATAATAGACTTCCCCGATGTGACTATCGGCAACTGGAACGCCTATCAGTACCTCGAGCCCGAGAATTTCGCGGATGTCGTTGCAGGAATCAGTATGTCCATATACTACTGCAACGCCCTCTCCGGCGCCCAGATGGCCCTGGATACCAACGTGGACGGGTGGCCCGGCATAGAGGATAACGACGGCAACAGCTTCCACATCAACAATATCTCCGTCGGCAACAGCCACTTCACGGTGCTCCTCGATGAGACTATGGCGGCGACCCTCAGGGAGAGCGGCCTCATCATCGGCGGCCAGTTCTACACAGCATCCTACCTCACCCTTTTCTACGAAAACGATCCGGGCGAGGACATCCAGGATGAGGATCCGGGTGAATCGGTGGACCCCAGCCTGATTGAGTTTGAGGAAATAGTCCTCTCGGAAGATGAGGTCACCCCGGAGTGGGGCGAGCGTTTCCTCCTGCTGAACGACGGTTCCTACTTTGCCAGGTGCGTCGTGGGAAGCGAGATAAGACTGCAGTATGTCCAGGGCGATCCGGGCGGCGTGATGGGACTGTTCAAGGGAGACTGGACCGCCATAGTGGACGGCAACGGTACCTCATATGCCGGAATAGAGCTTGAAGGCAACTCCGGGACCGTTGTCCTGCCTGTCGACCAGACTGTCCTCACGGCCCTCAAGGCTGGCGGAATGATTGTCGGCGGAACGGGATATATGCTGAGGAAAGTTACCGCAACGGTGAAGAAGCAGTGATGTCCAGGATGCTGTCCATATTGCTGAGCGCGGCGCTGCTGGCCTTGTCCTGCGGCGGCCCCACCCCTGCGCCCGCTGACCCTTCCGCCGGGCCGTCCGCATCTGCAGACCCGTCGAAGGACCCCTCCACCTCGCAGGACCCTTCGGAAGAGACCGTAAAGGCCTGTATCACAGGTTCTTTCATCCAGAACTGGTATGTCTCTTCCTGGACGGAAACTGCCTGGGACACCGAGATGAAGGTGCTCGCCGATGCCGGGATAGAGTATCTGATATATACCCCCCTTTCTTCCGACGGCTCCGACCCTGCATATTCCACCCTGGAGGGCTGCCTCAAGAGCGCGGCCAAGCGCGGCGTAAAGGTCTTTGTGGGAATGAATTTCAACTCCGGATGGTGGGACACCTCCAAGACCGGCCCCTGGCTTGAGGAGCAGATGACAAAGGGCGTCCAGATTGCAACCGAGGCCTACCGCCGTCTTCACGAGAAATACCCCGACTCCTTCTATGGCTGGTACTGGGACTGGGAGGTGGACAACGTCAACTGGACCTCCCGCATCAAGACACTTGCCAAGGCCTGGAACATAACACTCGACGGCCTGACCGGCATAGACCCTTCGATGCCGCTGATTTTCAGCCCCTTTATGAACAGCGCCTACGGCTCCGCGGCTTCCTACCGGGATTTCTGGAAGGACCTTTTCGCCCAGCTTCACCTGCGCAGTGGAGACATATTCTGCCCGCAGGACTGCGTCGGCGCCGGCGGCGTGCCCCTGACCAACTCCCGCGGCTGGTTCTTCCAGCTCGCCGAGGCTGCAAAGACGGTCGAAGGCCTTCAGTTCTGGGCCAATGTGGAGCTGTTCGAGCAGTATAACCTGCCGGAAGGAACCAAATTCGCCACTGCGCCCCTGACCCGCGTGGTGCAGCAGATGGAGGCGGTGCAGCCCTACGTGAGCCGCATCATATGCTTTGCATATTCGCACTATTTCAGCCCCGCCCAGGCCCGTGAGGACTACCACAAGGCCTATATGGAATACGTCAGGACCGGCTCCCTGCCCGAGGTGGCCACGACAGGCCGCGTGAACAGCGCCGTCAAGGAAGTCGGCTCCGGGGTCAACCTCAAATGGACTATGGCCACCAAGACTGGCGTGGACGGCTTCGCCATATACAAGAATGACAAGCTTCTGCTGAAGCTGCAGATCCGCGGCACGACCGTTCCTTCTTCGTATTTCGATTCAAAGGGAAGGGCTTCGGACAAATATGAAATAACAACTTACAACATTCTGGGAGATGAATCTGCAAAAGTCGCTTTTTAGCGCCCTGGCGGCCCTGTTGCTGCTGGGCTGCGCCAAGGCCCCCGAGCCCGTGGTCAAGCCCATAACCGGAACGTGGGTCAACCTTGCGTGGAAAGACGTGAGGAACAAATATTCCAACCCTCTGGACGTGGATATGGACGGCGCCGCGCTGTGGCGCACCAAGGTGGGCGAGTGGCACAGGATGGGCCTGGAATATCTTATCCTGCTGGAAGTTGCCAACGAGGGGAAGGCCTATTATCCTTCCGGGATTATGCCGCATATATATCCCGAGCAGGAGGGGAGTCCCGTCTCGGCCATCCTCGACGAGGCCGCCCGCTATGGGATGAAGGTGCTGCTGAGCACCGGCTGGGCGGAGAACCAGGACGAGGACCTGCGCCGCCCGGAAATACGTGAGCGCCAGGCCCTTATAATGAAGGAGCTGGCCCAGCTATATGGCTCCAGCCCAGCCTTCTGGGGATGGTATCTCCCCGTTGAGGACTGCATCACCCCGGTCTTCCCGAAGACAGCAGTGGAGTCCGTGAACGTGCTGGTCGAGAGGGCCCACGAGCTCACCCCCGGCAAGAAGACGCTGATTTCGCCATATGGAATGGTATATGCCGACTATGACAATCCCGAGTTCGCCGAGAATATCCACGCCCTCAAGGTGGATATAATCGCCTACCAGGACGAAATAGGTTGCGTGCGCGAGCAGTTCCCCCTGCCACGTCTTCGCGAGAACTGGAAAAAGCTCCGCAAGGTGCACGAAGGCACGTCCATCCAGATGTGGGCCAACTGCGAGACCTTCGCCTGGGAGGTGGGCACCAACAGCCGTGCTTCCGCCCTCATCCCGGCGGCATATCACCGCCTTCTCGCCCAGCAGGCTGCAGCCACCGAAGGGGGAGTGTCACGCATAGTGTCCTTTATGTTCGGCGGAATAATCGAGGACCCCTCGTCGCCGTACAGCCTTGGCCAGGGCGCACTTTCGGCCCAGGCCTGGCGCAACTATATGGCCTGGAAAGGCGGTGACCCTTATTGGAAACTGGTGGAGGCGTCCATCCGCGGAACGCTTGAAGGTGCCCAATGTTCGGGCTGTTCCGACGCCCGCCTGGTGGACGGCGTCCGCGGCGAGGAGAAGCCTGACCCGACCCTGTGGTCTGAATATGCCCCCGGACACAGCGAGATAACCGTCTCGCTCCCTGAAGGCACGACCGTCTCCGGCATTGCCCTTCGCGCCCTGGACTATGCACCTTGGGGGATTCTCCCTCCACAGCGCATCAGTGTCTATGCCGCCGGTGGCAACCTGCTGGCAATCAGGCAGTTCACACCCTGGCCCAACAACCGTCACGACGCCTGGGTCGACCTTATCGACATCCCCTGCGCCCCGGCTGCGACATCCTCACTGCGCATCGTCTTCGACTCGGACCACCCGGTCCATCTTGACGAACTATATGTCAATCCAGTCGTGCTCTGATTTCCACTCCTCGCATTTGTCATACACATCTGAGTAGGCGTGGTAGACATCGTGGCAGGAATCCGCGGCCTCTGACGTGAGGTCAGAGATGTCGTCTGCCAATTCGTAGATCCGGTCGTGGAAGGATTTAAGCTCCAGGCTTTTCACCCATTCTCCGGTGTCCTTGACACGGAACAGGACGGATTGGATCTTGACCGCAGCGGGCGTCTAGCCAGCGGGGGTCGACCCGCCGGGGGTGTTTTCCGGGGAGACTTTTTCGCAGGCTGCAAGGCAGCAACTCGCAGCAAGCAATGAAATCAGTAACTTACGCATATGGTTGTGTTTTTTATTATCAGATGGCTTCCAGGAAGGCTCGCAGAAGGGTGAAGGATTCCGAGCCGGCGGTCTTCCAGAAATCGTCGTAGGAGGCCCCGTCGCCGGAGTCGGAGATGATGCGGAAGCTGATGAAGGGTGCTTCGTAGATATGGCAGACCTGGGCGAGTGCGCCGGATTCCATATCCACCGCGAGGGCATCCGGGTAGAGTTTCTTGATGGCTGCGATCTCATCGGGCTTTTCGATGAAGCGGTCGCCGCTGGCGATAAGGCCGGGTCTGATGCTTTCGAACGGCAGTCCGGTGGCCTTTCCAAAGAGGGTCCTGTCGGTCTGGAAGAACTGCGGAAGGCCCTGCACCTGGCCGAAAGGAATGCCAGGGCCGCACCACACGTCGTGATATGCTATGGAGTCGGCGACAATTACGTCAAGCGGCTTGAGGGAAGGGTCTATCGAGCCGGCCACGCCGGAGGATATGACTACGTCCGGGCGCGTGCTCTCCAGGATGGAGGTGACGCCCATCGCGGCATTGACCTTGCCTATGCCGCAGCGGTAGAGTTCGACTTCGTTGCCGTTCGGCAGGGTGCCGAAGGTGCCGCCGAGGAGCTCCTCGACCAGCCTGTATTCGCCGTCCAGGGCTACTATGACTGCTATCTTCATTTCTTCCGGTATATTGAATCAAGGGATATGTCTCCCCAGGTGGGGAGGCCGGGATCGTCTACCATCGCGTCTATTGTGCGGCTGCGGCCGAGGATTACGTCGTTCTCGATGAAGTCCTCCTCGAGGTCCCAGAGGGTCTCGACATAGGCCGCAACGTCGTGGGTGCGGTCCTTGTAGCGATATATGCTGTAGCGATATCCTTTCTTGGCGAGATTCTCGGCCAGGTAGCTGCTGCCCCAAAGGCCGCGGCCCATCACGCCGTAGTGGTCATATGCGACAGCCTTGTCTGCCGTGCCGTGCATAAGCAGCAGGGGGCAGGGAGCGGCGGGGAAGTCCGGAGCGCCCTTGAGGCTGATGATTGCGCCTGCAAATGCCATAATACCCTTGAAATTAAAGCCTTCCGGCAGGCCCTGGGCACGTCCGCAAAGGATATCATATTCCGCAGCAAGGCTGATGATCGCGCCGGCGGAGTTGCCGGTCAGGACTATGTTGCCGGGGTCTATGCCAAGCTCCACCTTGTTGTCGTCCAGGAAGGATATGGCGCTGAACAGGTCCTCGACACCCATCTGCTGGGACAGGTAGAACTGCTCGCTGGCCTGGATCGTGCCGCGAAGGCCGTTCTTGACCTTGTAGCCCTTCATTCCGAGGCGGTAGTCTATGGTGACCAGGGTGTAGCCGTGCTCGTTGAAGGTGCGGAACCAGTTGAGGTACCACTTGTCCGACCTCTCACCCATCACGAACCCGCCGCCGAAGACGAACACTATCGTAGGCTTCGGCTTGCCCTGCAGGGTCGTCTCCGACCCCTCCGCCGCGCGGTAGACATCCAGGAACAGCGCGCTGGTGTCCTTCTGGGCATACTTGTACGTCTCCTGCGAGTGCGCCGCGAACGCTGCGCCGCACGCCACTGCTATCAGCAATACTAACCTTTTCATACTCCGTTATCTATGTTTTCACGCAAATATAGTCATTCCCCGCCGAAAAAGCAACGGCCCCGGCCTTCGCGGGCCTTTCCGCGTACCTGCCTGGCTTTTCCGGGCACCTGCCGGGCGTCTGCCGGGCATCTTCCGGGTACATTCCTTCTCCCGTCCTGCTACGCACTTCCACCCAAACGGCCTTCTGTGGCACTTTTCACGGAAGTGCGTAACGCCGAGCCGCCCCTAACCTGCCTCCCGAGCCCCTCCAGGGCACATTCCTTCTCCCGTCCTGCTACGCACTTCCACCCAAACGGCCCTCTGTGGCACTTTTCGCGGAAGTGCGTAACGCCTAGCCTCCCCGGACCTGCCTCCCGGGCCCCTCCAGGGCACATTCCTTCTCCCGTCCTTCCACGCACTTCCACCCAAACGGCCCTCTGTGGCACTTTTCGCGGAAGTGCGTACCGCCGAGCCGCCCCTAACCTGCCTCCCGAGCCCCTCCAGGGCACATTCCGGCTTTGCAGGTGCGCGCACTTCCACCCTCCTTGGCCTGGCCATCTACAACTCCACCATCTGACACTCTTTGGGTCATCTGAGCGAACAAAAACGCTCCAAAGTGTACTCTCGGCTGCCCTTCGGGGCATCTGGGCGAACAAAAACGCTCCAAAGTGTACTCTCGGCCGCCCTCTGGGGCATCTGAGCGAACAAAAACGCTCCAAAGTGTGCTCTCGGCTGCCCTTCGGGGCATCTGAGCGAACAAAAACCGCCCAAAGTGTACTCTCGGCTGCCCTTCGGGGGTGCATCCCGGCTTTGCACGCGCGCGCACTTCCACCCTCCTTGGCCTGGCCATCTACAACTCCACCATCTGACATTCTTCGGGGCATCTGGGCGAACAAAAACGCCCCAAAGTGTACTCTCGGCTGCCCTTCGGGGTCATCTGAGCGAACAAAAACCGCCCAAAGTGTACTCTCGGCTGCCCTCTGGGGCATCTGAGCGAACAAAAACCGCCCAGAGTGTACTCTCGGCTGCCCTTCGGGGGTGCATTCCGGCATTGCAGGTGCGCGCACTTCCATCCCGACCTTCCATCTACAGGCCTGTGTGACACATTTCGCGGAAGTGCGTAGGGGGTGGCGGTTGCCGATTGCGGCAGCGGTAGGGGTGGCGTTTGTCGGTTGAGGCAACGGTAGGGGTGGCGTTTGTCGGTTGAGGCAACGGTAGGGGCACTGTGATTTCTTTCCCGGCGGGCACCTTCTATTTACCCTGCAGGGGGCGCGGGAAGAGCAGTTTTTGAAAAAAAATTTTGCAGATTCAAAAAACTTCTGTAGATTTGCAGTCCCATTGAGATATGGTGTAATGGTAGCACTACAGATTCTGGCTCTGTCAGTGAGGGTTCGAATCCTTCTATCTCAACCAAAAATCAGCCCTCAGAGCTGGTTTTTATTTTGAAACGCGATGGCGAGGTAGCTCAGCTGGTTAGAGCGTCGGATTCATAATCCGGAGGTCGTGGGATCATGCCCCACTCTCGCTACCCACAGAAAGGTGACCCTTCCCGGCCACCTTTTTTTTGTGTCCTTACGGGTGAGGGGCGGCTTAGCAAGGCAGGGGGAGCGTGCCCTGGGCAGAGGCGAGGAGGACGAAGGGCGCTAGTCCTGGGAGGCGAGGAGGGCGGTGGCCCAGACGGCGCAGCCTTCGGCGCGGCCGACGAAGCCGAGGCGTTCGGTCGTCGTGGCCTTGACCGAGACGCGGTCGGGGCTGATGCCGAGCACGGAGGCGAGGGTGGTGCGCATCTGGGGCACGTAGGGGCCGATCTTCGGGGCCTGGAGGGCGATGGTGATGTCGGCGTTGGCGACTTCCCAGCCCTCGGAGCGCGCCATTTCGGCAACGCGGGCGAGGAGCTGCTTGCTGTCGATGCCTTTCCAGGCGGGGTCGTTGTCCGGGAAGTGCTTGCCGATGTCGCCCAGGGCGAGGGCGCCGAGGATGGCGTCACACAGGGCGTGGATGGCCACGTCGCCGTCGGAATGCGCAACGAAGCCCACGGGGGAGTCTATCCTGACACCGCCCAGCCACATTGGCAGTCCTTCCGCCACAGCGTGCACGTCAAAACCGTTTCCGACCCTGAAAGGTATGTTATTTGCCATATTGCTCCTGGATTTTCTGCAAAGTAACAAAATTTTGCTTATTTTTGCTAATTAATATATATCGATATGGCAAGTTTCGGATGGTTCGGCGACCAGGAACACCGCGTGTTCAACTACAAGCCGAGATACTACGACCCCGACAAGGAAGAGCGCAAACGCCTCTTCGGCAGCGTCGACGGCTCTGCCGGAAAGGATGGTGACAAGGAAGGATATACCCCCGGCACCATCATCCAGGGCTCCTTCCGCGACGGCAACTACGCCCGCAGGCGCGGCGCCTCCAAGGCCCAGTCCATAATAGGTCTGGTCGGCCTTGTGCTCGTCGTGGTGATACTAATCTATATCGCGAAATTCTATATGATGCTGTAATGGACATTAGGATACTGCCAGCAAATATAGCGAACCTAATAGCCGCAGGCGAGGTCGTCCAGCGCCCCTCCTCAGCCGTCAAAGAGCTGATGGAGAACGCTTTGGACGCCGGAGCAGCCAAGGTGACGGTGGTAATAAAGGATGCCGGCCGCACCCTCATCCAGGTCATCGACGACGGATGCGGGATGAGCCCCGACGAGGCCGTCCTGTGCTTCGAGCGCCACGCCACCTCGAAGATCGCCTCCGCCGAAGACCTTGAAAGCATATCCACCTTCGGCTTCCGCGGAGAAGCCCTCGCATCGATAGCCGCCGTGGCCGAAGTCACCCTCCGCACCCGCAGGGAAGAGGACAGCGTAGGCTGCCAGGTGGAATTCGCCGGCTCAAGGCATATGTCCACGGTCGAGGCCTCCTGCCCGGTAGGCAGCAACTTCGCCGTGCGAAACCTCTTCTACAACGTCCCCGCCCGCCGCAAGTTCCTAAAGTCCGACGCCGTCGAGCTGAAGCATATCGTGGAAGAATTCACCCGCGTGGCCCTGACCCGCCCCGACGTGGCCTTCACCCTCATCCACAACGACAGGGACATATATGTCCTCCACCCCGCCAAGTCCCTGAAATTCAGGATACAGGACCTTCTGGGCAAGAACGAGTCCGACAGGATGGTGGACGTGCAGGCCGAGACGACGGTCCTCAGAGTGGAAGGCTTCACCTGCCGCCCGGACCTGGCCCGGAAGACCGCCGGCAGCCAGTTCTTCTTCGTCAACGGCCGTTACTTCCGCAGCCCCTATCTCCACAAAGCCGTGATGCGCGCCTACGAAGGCCTCATCCCCGAAGGAGCCGTGCCGTCCTATTTCATATATCTTCAGACCGACCCCCACTCGATAGACGTCAACATCCACCCCACCAAGACCGAGATCAAGTTCGAAGACGAAGCCATTGTCTTCCAGGTGCTTATGGCCTGCATAAAGGAAGCCCTCGGAAGGAATTCCTTCGGCGCGGGGATGGATTTCGAGGCCGCAGACGCCCCGCAGATGCCGGTAATAAGCCGGAATTTCGACAGCTATCGTCCGGCCGACTATAACCCCTCCCAATCCCTCGAGACGGACTATAACCCCTTCGAAACCCCCGCCGCGGTGGATTCCTACAAGGCCCCGGACTCCTTCAAGAATCCGGGCTCCTATGTGGACTCCCGCGAGGATTATGGCAAACTGTTTGAAAACCAGACGGTTCCGCTCTCGCAAGTGTTCGTGCTGGACGGCCGTTTCGCGGTCTCGGCGGCAAAGGACGGCCTGATGATAGTGAGCATACGAAGGGCCCTCGAGCGCATCCTCTATGAGCGCTTCCTCAAGGCCGTCTCCAGCGGCGGCCACGTCAGCCAGGCGGCGCTCCTGCCGGTGAAGGTCACCGTCGGAGCCCAAAACAGGCTCCTCCTCGACGAGCACTCCGCCCTTCTGGAGACCCTCGGTTTCGACATCACCCCCTTCGGCGGCGACACCGTAGTGGTGAACGGAGTCCCCGACGGCTTCTCCTGCGATGAAACCAAGGTGGAAGCCCTTGTCCACGAGATACTTGACATCCTCTCCACCGACCACACCTCCCTGCCGGGCGTGCTTGAAAGCGGCCTGGCGGAGAAATTCGCCCGTGCCGGAGCTGCTTCGGGCAAGAATATGACGTCCCCTATCCAGGCCCAGCGCCTGATAGACACTCTGCTGAGCTGCGACAGCCCGGAGTTCACCCCCAGGGGACACAGGATAATAACCGTCCTGCCACTGGACGAAATAGACAGATTACTTCAATGAGCCAATTCAAGGACACCCGAATGGGATACTGGTGGTACGGGTTGCCGATAGTGACGCGCAACCTGCTGCTGGTCAATATTATAATGTTCCTGTTTACCCTGGTGAACGAGCAGTTTATGATAAAGACTTTCGCTATGTTCTACCCGGGATCCCCCTTCTTCCATCCCTGGCAGATAGTCACCCATATGTTTATGCACGGGGGCTTCTGGCATATATTCTTCAATATGTACACCCTGTTCATATTCGGCCTGGTGCTCGAACGCGCCATAGGCTCGAAGAAGTTCCTGGTGTTCTACTTCATCACCGGCCTGGGCGCAGTGGCCCTCCACACCGGCGTGCAGTATCTTGAAATCCACGGCTGGGGCACCGGAATCAATTCCGACGCCCTTGCGGCCATAATATACACCCCGACGGTCGGCGCATCGGGCGCCATCTACGGCATCCTCATCGGCTATGCGATGATGTACCCCGACAGCGTCCTCACCCTGATATTCCCTCCCATCTCGCTGAAAGCCAAGTGGTTCGTGCTGATATTCGCCGCCATCGAGCTGCTCTTCGGAGTGACCGGCAGCATCACCAGCGTGGCCCATTTCGCCCATCTGGGAGGTATGCTCTTCGGCTGGCTGCTGATGCTCTGGTGGAAACGCACGGGCAGGATATATGAAAGGGACAACTGGATATAGGAAGAAACGCCCCCTCCTTCTGGGCCTGACCTCCCGGGCTATGATGCTCGTGGCGGCCCTCCTTCTGTGGCTGAGCTACCTGTCGGTGTTCTTCAATCCGGCCAGGGCGTGGATAATGACCATATTCGGCCTCCTGTTCATCCCTCTCCTGCTGCTGAACCTATTCCTTCTGGTCTGGGCGGCAGTGAGGCGTTCCGGAGCCATATTGATCCCGCTTATCGCCCTGCTTCCGTCGCTGCTGGTGCTTGGCCGCTATGTGCAGTTCAAGGCGGGCGAACCCCAGGCTGAGGACGGCATAAAGGTCGTTTCCTACAACGTCGGTCGCTTCGCGATGGGGTCTGGCCTGTCCGAGCAGCAGTGTGCCGATTCGGTGGCTGCCTTCCTTCGCGGCAGCGATGCGGACATCATATGCCTGCAGGAATTCCACCACAGGGATCCGAAGGCCGTAAAGAGCTGGCTGTCAAGGAATTTCAAGGGATATGGCGCAGAATATTTCGTCTACACCGATAAGTCCGGATGCTATGGCAACGTTACCCTGAGCCGCTTCCCCGCCCTGGACAAGGGCAAGGTGGATTTCGGCAAGAGCTCCAACCTTGCCATATGGACAGAATATGATGCCGGCGGCACGCGCCTTCGGGTCTACAACTGCCATTTCCAGAGCTATAACATATCCCTTTCCCGCCTGGTGAAGTCCATAGCCGGCGACTACCGCAAGACCTTCCGTGACACCGAGGAGAAGATGCGCACGGGGATAACGACCCGCCCCAGGCAGGTCGAGGCGGTGATCCGGCATATCGAGCAGTCTCCCGTGGCCTCCCTTGTCTGCGGGGATTTCAACGACAACCCCCTGTCCTACACCTACTGGCGCCTCTGCCGCGGCCGCAAGGATTCCTTTACCGAGTCCGGCAGGGGAGCTGGCGCTACGTTCCGCTCGCTGTGGCCTCTGCTGAGGATAGACTATGTCCTCTATCCCGAGGCTTTCAGGAGGGTTTCGCACAGCGTGCAGAAGAAGAATTTTTCCGACCATTATCCCGTAAAAGCTGAATTCGCTTTATGAACGAAGTTCTCAACCAAACCGTCCAAGTCCTCCGTGAGGGAGGCGTAATCCTTTATCCCACAGACACTTTGTGGGGCCTTGGCTGCGACGCCACGAACCCTGACGCCGTAGCGAGGATATATTCCATCAAGAAGCGTTCTGACAGCAAGGCCCTTGTACTGCTTGCCTCCAGCCTGGATATGGTTGCCAAATACGTCAAGGAGATTCCCGACGCCGCGATCCAGCTTGTCGAGGTCAACGACAGCCCGATGACGGTGATATACCCCGGTGCCATATTCCGCGGCCCCGACTTTCCCGCCGACCGGCATTTCCTTGCCTGGAACGTCGTTGCCGAGGACGGCAGCGTGGGGATTCGCGTGCCCCTGCACGAGTTCTGCCGAGATATGGCCTTCAAGCTGGGCCGCCCCGTGGTTTCCACATCGGCCAACATCTCCGGGCAGCCGTCGCCCTCGATGCTGCGCGACATCCCCCAGGAAATCAAGGACGCGGTGGACTACATCGTCCCTCCCCGTTTCGACAAGGACTCCACTGGCAAGGGTTCCCAGATCATCAAAGTCGGCCTGAAAGGAGAAATTGAAATCATAAGGTATTAATAACGAGAGATGTACTATCTACTCCAAAAACCTTCCGGAGCTTCGCTCCTCCATCCCTCCCAAACAAGTTTGGGCCCCTCCCTCTGACATGGCCGAGGGTGGGCATAGGTTTTTGGAATAGATAGTACATCTCTCTATGTGGTTATATGGAACTGTTTTATAGTCAGGATATTGATGCGGGGGTGTGCAGGCTGGACGGCGAGGAGTCGGGGCACTGCGCACGGGTGTTGAGGCATCGCTGCGGGGACGAGATCAACGTGATCGACGGCCTGGGGACGATGTATGAGTGCAGGATATGCGATGACAACCCGCGCTCCGTGGTGGCCCAGGTGCTCAAGGCCAATCCCGGCTGGGGCTCGCACCCCTACCGGCTCACTATGGCCGTGTGCCCCACGAAGAATGCGGACCGCTATGAGTGGTTCGCCGAGAAGGCCACGGAGGTGGGCGTGGACTGCATCGTGCCGGTGATAGGGGAGCGTTCCGAGCGCAAGGTCTTCAAGACCGAGCGCGTGCGTCGCATCCTTGTGTCGGCCGCCAAGCAGTCCCTGAAGGCTGCCGTGCCCGAGGTGGCGGAGCCCCTGAGTGTCAGGGACTTCATCAAGGGATGCGACGCCCAGGTGAAGCTCATCGCCTACTGCTTCGAGGGCGAGCGTCCGCGCCAGGGGGTGACGGAGGCGCTTGCCGCCGCGCCCGGCAAGGACATCGCCATCCTGATAGGTCCCGAGGGAGACTTCTCCCCGGGGGAGGCGGCCCTGGCCCTGGAGCACGGCTTCGTGCCCATCCATCTGGGCCCGTCCCGCCTGCGCACGGAGACCGCCGCCCTGACCGCCGCCACCGCAGTGTACCTGCGGCTGGGAGTCTGAGAGAAGGCTGCTGCGGAAAGCACCGGAGCGTCACAGGTCGAATTTAAGGTCGTTGACCTGTGACACCGAATCGGCCACGCAGGCCACTGGAAGGCATTATCAGTGTTACAGGTGGTCGACCTGAAATTCGACCTGTTACGGTAAAGGATATGTTTATAGGAGTTATATCGGACACCCACGGGGTGTTCAGCGACGAGTTCAGGGAGTTCCTCGCTCCCGTGGACGAGATATGGCACGCCGGGGATTTCGGCGGAGGGATAGATTTCGTCCACAAGTTTTCGGCTTTCAAGCCTCTGGTGGGGGTCTGCGGCAACTGCGACGCGCAGGAGATACGCTTCGAGTGCCCGGTTGTGCAGATGTGGAACTGCGAGGGCCTCAAGGTGCTGATGACCCATATAGGCGGGTATCCGGGGCATTACCCCCATAATGTGCTGGCTATGCTGGACCGCCATAAGCCGGACATCTTCGTCTGCGGGCATTCGCATATCCTCAAAGTGATGCACGACCCCCTCTACAACGTCCTGACTATCAACCCGGGAGCGGCCGGATTGCAGGGCTGGCAGGTCTTCCGCACAGCACTTCGCTTTCATATTGATGGTGGCAAAGTTCGTGATATGGAGGTGTTTAAGCTGCCGAGAGGGTGAGAATGTAAAATTTTAGTAACATTTTTTGCATTTGTCGCAAATGTGGAGTATTTTTGCGTGCGGATTTGAAAAACAACTTTAAAACAATACTATTATGAAGAAAGTTTTGATGAGCGTCGCCATCGTAGCGATGATGGTTGCAGCAGCATCTTGCACCTGCAGCAACAAGAAGGCCGAAGAGGCTAAGGAATGTGACAAGGCCGAGTGCTGCGAGAAGAAAGCAGAGACCAAGGCCGAAGAGGCAGCCAAGGATCTTAAGGACCAGGCTGTCGAGGCTGCCAAGGATGTTGCCAGCGAAGGTATCAACGCTGCAGCCGAGGCCGCAAAGGACGCTATCAAGAAGTAATTTTTCTTGATGGAAGTATCAGGGTCTGCCCAAAAGGCAGGCCCTTTTTTTGGATATGAAAACTTTCTTTTATATTTTTGCGGGACTGAAAGCAAATTATACCATATTATAACACTATGAAAAGATTTCTTATTTATCTTGTGATGGCGGCAATGCTCGCGCTTGTCGCCTGTACTCCCAAGGAGCAGCCCAAACCTGATCCTTCCAAAGACACCACCGAGGAGCCTTCCAAGAGTCCTTCCGCAGATCCTTCAAAGGATGCAAGCGAGGAACCCACGGTCGATCCTTCCGCCGAGACTACTGACCCCAGCGAAGAAACCGATCCCAGCGAAGAGATCTCCGAGGATCCTTCCATCGAGCCCGGTGCGGTTTCAATAGGTGACAAACAGTTCGACACCATCCAGGAAGCCGTCGATGCCGCAAGCAGCGGAGACCTCATCACCCTTAATGACGTCGCTTTCGCTGAGAATATCAAGATCGACAAGGACGTTGTCATCCAGGGCAATGAAAATGTGGTTCTTACCGGTTCCATAGAGATAACCGGCTGTGCCGCAGCAATCAAGACCCTCACCATCGAGCCTGACGGCAGCGTAGTTCCGGAAGGTGCAACCGGCTGGGATGCGTATCCTTATGCCGTCCGTATCAACAATGGTGGCCACGGCGCGGTCCTCGATGACGTCTACATCGATATGACCGGCATCAAGGGCAAGAACGGCACCGCCATCTTCGCCTTTGCAGCCGAAGCGAAGAATTACGATATAATCGAATCCTGCAAGATACTCGGTGCCGGCGAGCGCGTGATGCAGCTCTACGGAGCCAGGCTGGTCCTCAGGGGCAATATCATTGATACGCCTTATTCCAGCTATGGTATCAGGATTGGAGAAAGCGGAGCCGATGTCCAGCTGACCGAAAACAGTTTCGTCTCCGACAGCGATATTAAAACCGCCGTCCACCTGAACAACCTCGCGGACAGCCGCGTGATCTTCGGATATGGCACCACGGACGACAATACATATTCCGAGGAATACAAGAACAAGGTTGACGGCGTTATGACGAATACTACTATAGAGCCCTACAAAGAGCTCCCCGTCAGCAACGCACAACCCGCCGCGGCTTTCGCAACCATCAAACCTATCTGGACCAAGGTTCACGGCGACGAATGGTTCGGCTCCTACGTCCCTGAAGTCGCCACAGGTGATCCCTGGGCCAAGGACTGGTACCGCAACGTGGCGATGGACGACACGTACGTGTATGTCTCCGCATCTTCCAAGACCGCGGCAGGCATCTATGCGATTGAAATCGGCGATCCTACCAACGTCATTCCTCTGAACGTGGACGGCATCGAGGGAGGAACCTTCTTCACCAACTGCGTCCGCACGATTGCCGACGGCGACAAGACCTATATCCTTGCCGGCAACCTCTCCTTCTCCGGCCAGTGGGCAGGTCCCAACGACAACCAGGTCCTTAAGCTCTATGTCTGGAAAGACCTTAACGGCGCTCCCGAGAAGATCCTTGAATTCCCCATCCCTTCGGACGTGAAGCCTCGTCTTGGCGACAAATTCGAGGTCTGGGGCGACTGGAGCGACGGTCTTATCTTCTACAAGAATTACAACTCCGACGACTATGCCGACGCGGTGTATGTCTTCACCCTGAAGAACGGCGTCGTGGATCCCACCCCGAGCCTCAAACGCCTGAGCGCAATTCCGGAAGGATGGACATATGGCTCAGTGTCAGCATATTATCCTTACACCAAGGACAGCGGCTTTATGGCCGGATGGAACGCCATGATCCCTTACGTTGCCGACGGTGACAATTATATTTGCCAGCCCTGGATCGGCGGCGGATATATGGATTATCCTCTGACCAGCTTCAACCACGGCGTGTCATTCTTCACAATCGGTGGCCAGGAGTACATCGCCTATGTCCACATCAGGATTAAATCCCTGGAGCAGGAGAACAACGCAGTGCTGAATGTCTTCAAGAAGAACGGTTCCTTCCAGGAGACCTTCGCCGATGAGGGCAACCTCGTCAAATGCATCTTCCAGGAAGGCGGCGTCGGTGAGGCCAGCGCCAACGGAGCCGGCGACCTTGCCGTGCGCGTGATCGGAGGCAATGCATATGCTGCCCTGTCCGTTCCTAACGTGGGATTCGGAGTCTATATCATAGAGCCCGTTGAATAAAGAATAAAGCGGACGTTTAAAACGCCCGCTTTATCATTTGGACAGCGTCCAGTTTTTCCCAGCCGAAGAACTGGACGCTTTTTTCGACTTCGGTCCCGCCGCGCCTCAGGCGCAACGTCCGGGTGTAGGGCTTGCGGCCGAAGTGGCCGTAGGTCGCGGTGGGTTCGTAGATGGGATTCTCCAGTCCGAACTTGCGGATTATGGCAGCGGGACGAAGGTCGAACAGCTGCCCGATCTTTACTGCTATCTCGCTGTCGGACAGGCCTTTGCGCGCAGTGCCATAGGTGTCCACGAAGATGCTCACCGGGCGGGCTATGCCTATGGCATATGACACCTGGACCAGCATCTCGTCGGCTATGCCGGCGGCTACCATATTCTTGGCAATGTAGCGGGCTGCATATGCCGCGCTGCGGTCGACCTTGGAGGGGTCCTTGCCGGAGAATGCTCCGCCGCCGTGCGCTCCCTTGCCGCCATAGGTGTCCACGATTATCTTGCGGCCGGTCAGGCCGGTGTCGCCGTGGGGGCCTCCGATGACGAACTTGCCGGTGGGGTTGACGTGGAGGATGAAGCTCTCGTCGAAGAGGGCTGCCGTTTCGGCCGGGAGCTGCTCTTTCACCTTGGTGATCAGGATATTGCGCACATCCGCCTCAATGCGGTCGTGCATCTCCTTGTCCACGCGGTTCTGGCCATATTGCTCCACCGCTTCGGCATAGCTCATCCGGCCGAGGGAGGAGGGAACGAACTCGTCGTGCTGGGTGGATACCACTATTGTGTGCACGCGCACGGGCTTGCGGGTGGCACCGTCATATTCGATGGTGTACTGCGCTTTGCTGTCGGGGCGCAGGTACGGCATCACTTCGGGGTTGTTCTTGCGGATGTCGGCGAGGATGCGCAGCGTCAGGTGCGACAGGGACAGGGCGAGGGGCATATATTCGGCTGTGTCCCTGCAGGCATATCCGAACATCATTCCCTGGTCGCCGGCGCCCTGCTCTTCCGGGTCCTCGCGCACCACGCCGCGGCCGATGTCCCGGCTCTGCTCGTGAATGGCGGAGAGCACTCCGCAGGAGTTGCCGTCGAACATATAATCGGCTTTGTTATAGCCGATTGCGTTGATCACGCGGCGCACTGTCTGCTGGATGTCCACATAGGCGTCGTCGGAGCGGACTTCGCCGCCTACGACCACGAGGCCTGTGCTGCAGAAGGTTTCGCAGGCCACCTTCGCCGAGGCATCCTGGCGGAGGAATTCATCGAGGACTGCGTCTGAAATCTGGTCGGCCACCTTGTCAGGGTGACCTTCGGAAACTGATTCCGAAGAAAATAGATAGTTCATCTTTTTAGCATTTTTTTGGTTAACCGTGGTTGCAAGCGGTCAAATCTTTCCACGGGCGAAAAGTGTACAAAGTTACGCACAAAAACGGGAATTGACAAATTTAAATGCAGTGGCCCCAAATAATTACAATTTTAACGTTTTTAATTTTTTGCATTCGCGGGATTGTGTTATCTTTGTACATCAAAATATCAATTTTTCAATATGAAGAATTTACTTAAGTTTGTCTTTTCCGCCATCGTTATGATGATTGCGGGCGTCGTCGCCTATTCCCAGGTGACCACATCTTCAATTTCAGGTCGTGTCGTTGATGCCGACGGCGCCGTTGCCGGTGCCCCCGTCATCGCAACCCACGTCCCCTCCGGTTCCAACTATTACACAGTAACTGACGCAAAGGGTAACTACCGCATCAACGCCGTCACCCCTGGCGGCCCCTACAATGTCGTAGTTGAAATGCTCGGCTACCGTGTCAACGAGACCAAGGGCGTCTATGCCACCCTGGGTGACGATGTCACCGTGAACGCAGTCCTCGAAGTCGAGAGCATGGGCCTTGAGGCTGCAGTATTCGTGGCCGACGGCCTCGGAAGCACCAGTATGACCCGTCCCGGCGCCGGTACCTCCATCAGCCAGAGGACTATGGAGAGCCTCCCGACCTCCAGCCGTTCCATCAACGACGTGCTCCGTCTCACCCCTCAGGCCAGCGTTACGACCAACGGCCTCGCACTGGGCGGCGGAAACTACCGTTCCTCATATGTGACCGTTGACGGTGCTGCCTTCAACAACGCATTCGGTATCGGCCAGAACCTCCCTGCAGGCGGCGCCCCTATCTCCCTGGATGCCATTGAGCAGATGAGCGTCAACATCACTCCCTACGACGTGCGCCAGAGCGGCTTCACCGGCGGTGCGATCAACGCCGTTACCAAGAGCGGTACCAACGAGTGGCACGCTTCCGTATACAACTATTATAAGAGCAATGCAGTCACCGGTTACAAGGTTGCCGGCGAAGACATCAACAAGACCAAGTTCCTGGACAACACCACAGGCGTGACCGTCGGTGGCCCTATCATCAAGAACAAGCTCTTCTTCTTCGTCAATGCAGAATATTCCCTCGATGAGACTCCCGGTTCCACGGTCGTTGTCCGCGGAAGCGATTCCGATGCCTTCAATCCCACCGGAAAGAGCGTTTCCCGTCCTACGGAGAAATTCATGAACGAGGTTCTCGAGTATCTGCAGAGCAAATATAACTACAACCCCGGCCGCTACCAGAACTATTCCCTCAGCACCCCTGACTGGAAAGTTATGGCCCGCATCGACTGGCATATCGATGATGACAACCGCCTGAACGTGCGCGTCAGCCACACCAGCAACAAGTACTCCTCCGCACCTTCAAGCTCTGTCAACCCCATCAACCCCAACCCCTACGACAGGAACAACTACGGCAGGACTTCCATCTTCGCCCAGTACTTCGAGAGCAGCCGCTACTTCCAGGAGCAGAACTTCACCTCCGTCGCAGCCGAGCTCAACTCCCGTCTGCTTGACGGCAAGCTCAACAACCTCCTCCGTCTGACCTGGTCACACCAGAACGAGCCCCGCAGCTTCGTCGGTGACGACTTCCCTACGGTCGATATCCTCCTCCCTACCAGCGTAGACGCTTCCGGCAAGCCCATCGTTGACGATGCCAACAATCCTTCCACCGCGAAGGCCGTCCTGACCTCCTTCGGTCCCGACCCCTTCACCTACGGAAACCTCCGCGACGTCCACACCATGGTGGCCACCGACGAAATGACTTACCGTCTGGGAATCAACAACTTCACCGCCGGTGTCCAGTTCGAGTGGGACCTCACCAAGAACGGCTATATGCAGGGCGGTATGGGCTACTACGTATATGACAGCTGGGAGCAGTTCAAGGCTGGTGGCAAGCCCGCGGCTTTCGCCATCACCCACTCCAACCGCAGCGACCTCAAGCAGGTGTTCCCTTCCTTCACCTATATGCAGTCCTCCTTCTACTTCCAGGATGAACTGAAGTTCAGCGAGCGTTTCAAACTCACTGCCGGTCTGCGTCTGGAAGTTCCCATCTATCCCGACATCGCAGGCAATGAGAACAAGGACTTCACCAATATCGCATCTGCAGCCGGAACTTCCATCACCGGCCTGAAGACCTCCGATATGCCCAAGATGACCGTGAACTTCTCTCCCCGTCTGGGCTTCAACTGGGATGTCACCGGCGACAGGACCGTCGTCCTCCGCGGTGGAGCAGGCCTCTACACCGGCCGCGTTCCCTTCGTCTGGATCGTTTCCGCAGTGGGTAACAGCAACTGCATGCAGGCCCAGTACATCGACGCCGACGGCACCGGAGCAAAGACTCCTTCCTTCCACAACAACCTCAACGATATCCTCACCGATATCTATGGCGGCGCCTTCACCGCACAGGATCTCCCTGCTCCCCAGCAGACGACCATCCTTGCCAAGAACCTCAAGATGCCCACCGTGCTGAAGAGCTCTCTCGCAGCCGACTTCAACCTCCCTCTCGGCATCAAGGCTTCCCTCGAAGGCATATATAACAAGAACCTCAGCGAGGTCTATGTCAACAAGCTCGGCCAGAAGGAAGACGGTGTCGGCGTGACCTGGCCCGGCGAGCCCAAGGCAAGGCCCAACGTGGTTTCCGAGAACATCAAGAACAGCGCTGGCCAGAAGGTCACTCCTTACTACCTGTACAATGTCAACGATCCTTCCAAGCTCGGCTGGTACTACAGCGTGACCGCAAAACTCGAGAAGAGCTTCGCATTCGGCCTCTCCCTCATGGCAGCCTACACCCGCAGCGGCGGCAAGACCCTCTCCGACGGTATCGGCGACCAGCTCTCCTCCGCATTCAACACCAACACCTACAACGTGATGGGCAGCCACACCCCTGAACTGGGCTATGGCACATATGTTTCCCCGAACCGTGTTATCGCGAACGTCAGCTACAGGATCCCCGAAGGCCGTAACCTCGCCACCACCATCGGTGTATTCTACGAAGGCTACAACCTCGGCTACGTAGGCAACTCCTACTCCTACACCAGGCATTCCTACCTCGTAGGCGCCAAGTCCGGCAAGAACACCAACTCCCTTACCGGTGACGGCGGAGCCCTCAGCCTTGTCTACATCCCTACCGATAAAGAACTTGACGCAATGCCCTTCTCCAGCGACGAGAACAAGGCGGCCTACAAGGCCTTCCTCGCCTCTGACAAGTACCTCAGCAGCCACCGTGGCCAGTACAGCGAGCGCGGCGCAGTCGTAATGCCTTGGAACAACCGCATCAGCATCAAGGTCGCACAGGACGTGATGTTCCGCATTGCAGGCAAGCTCCAGACCCTCACCCTCGGAGTCGACATCAACAACGTCGGCAACATGCTCAACAGCAAGTGGGGCAATGTCCAGAAGCTTTCCTCCGACACGATCCTCACCATCGAGGGTGGCAAGTACACCTTCTCCGAGCCCAAGTGGACCCCTCTCCAGACCACGATGTCCACCTGGAACCTCCTCTTCACCGCACGCTACGCCTTCTAACAGGCAGCAGGCATATTGTTCACAAAGCCGGCCGGTTTCCCCGACCGGCTTTTTTGTGCTGCGAAATTATTTGCGTTTCCCTATGGGAAAGCCGGATAATTTTCGCTATATTTGCAAGATGAGATACCATACTCACCTAAGCACATTAACATTTAAAAACTAATATAATGAAATTCAGAACCTTAATTGTGTCCCTGCTGGCAGCTGCGGCCTTGCTGTGCGGTTGTCAGAGGGAAACTGAGAGCCTCGGAATTCCTTCCATCCGCTTTACGCAGGAGTCCCTCACGTTCGGCGCGCAGGGCGGTGACGCCTTCATCGTCGTGACCATCTCCCGCGACTGGACGGCTTCCACGGATGCCGAATGGCTCGGAATCCAGCAGACTTCCGGCAAGGGATCTTCCAAGGCCCAGGAAATCAAGATTTCCGCCCTGCCCAACGCAGCTGAAGATGCCTACAACCGTACCGCCTCCATCACCTTCGTAGTGGGCAAGAAGCTCATCACCAAGGCCTATACCATCTATCAGGATGGCGCAGCCGGTGAAGCTCCCATCGTAGGCCCCTATTTCGACTACAACTTCAAGAAGGAAGGCCAGGGCAGCTTCGTCATCGAGGACGTGAAGAAACCGAACGAGTTGAGCTATGTCTGGTACAACTCCTCCAGCTACGGTATGGTCGCTTCGGGATATCTTTCCAGCAGCAAGACCAACTACGAGACCGAGAGCTGGTTCATCACTCCCGAGGTCAAGGTCGAGGGCGAAGGCACCAACTACGTCTATTTCAGCCACGCCGGAAACTACTTCAACGCCTCCACGATGAAGGACGAGTGCACGTTCTGGATTACGGACGCCTCCACGAAGGCAGGTGAGCAGTGGAAGAAACTGGAGATCCCCACATATTTCTCCAACTCCGGCTTCACCTTTGTAAACTCCGGTGACATAGACATTTCCGAATATAAGGGCAAGACCGTCAAGTTCGGCTTCCTTTACAAGTCCACGGCCGCCAAGGCAGGAACCTGGGAGATAGAGAGCCTCACGCTTTCCACCCTCAAGCACGACGAAGCGGTTCCCGGTGAAAGCACCGATCCGGGTCCCGGCCCCGGCCCTGTCGGCGACGACGTGATATTCTTCAACGACTTCGACAAGGAAGAGGCGGCACAGACCGACTCCAAGTGGCCATATGCCGATGCATTCGAGGGCTGGAAGAACCAGACCGGAAGCGGCGCAGCCTCGGTTGAATATGAGTTCAAGTCTATCTCCGTTCGTGCCAACAGCAACTCCGACGGCAGCTATTCCGACTATCCCGGTTCCGGCAAGAACAACCTCTTCTTCGGAGCAGGCAGCCACTTCCAGATCCGCAAGATAGCCCTGGGCGGCGCGAAGGACCTCACCCTCAGTTTCGGCGCCGAGAAGTACCTCAAGGACAACAGCGTGTTCAACAGGGACGAGTTCAAGGTCTATGTCAGCAACAGCGCCGAAGGCGCCAGCTGGGTCAGCCTTGAATACAGTTTCCCCAATGACGCCCTGCCCGAAGGCCGCTGGAACGTCGCCAGCACGAGTTTCACCGTTCCCAATGGCACATCGACCCTTTATATCTACTTCACCGCTTCTGTCGGCAGTGCCTACCGCATTGACGACGTCAAGCTCGCCAAGGCTTCCTCCAGCACCACTACGGTCGGAGTGGACTTCAGCAAGGGCGTAGACCTTGGTACCGACGGCGGCGGCGACGTCAGCACCGATCCGAGCACCGAGCCCGGCCCCGCCCCTGAAGGCGTCCTCTTCGGCAACAACTTCGACAAGGCCACGGCCGAGAAGACATATGGCAGCGGCAGCAGCTATCCTTACCTCGACCAGTTCGACGGATGGCAGAACACCGTCGGTTCCGGTGCGGCCGGTGTCGAATATGAATACAAGGCAATGTCCGCCAGGAGCAACAGCAACTCCGACGGCAGCTATTCCGACTATGCCGGCTCAGGCGCCAACAACCTGTTCTTCGGCTCCGACGCACATTTCCAGGTGCGCAAGATAGCCCTGGGCGGAGCGACCAGCTTCTCCCTGAGCTTCGGAAGCGAGAAATACACCCAGGCCAATTCCCTGTTCAGCAAGGATGAGTTCAAGGTCTACGTGAGCGACACCGCCGGCGGCGCCTCCTGGGTAAGCCTCGACTACAGCTTCGCCAAGGGCGCTATGCCCGAAGGCCGCTGGGATCTCGCAACAGCCTACTTCACAGTTCCTTCCGGAACCCAGTATCTGAATATCTACTTCACCGCAACGGTTGCCAGCGCCTATCGTCTTGACGACGTGACCCTCGCCAGCGTGGCCGCCTCCGCGACCAGCCAGGCCGTGAACTTCGGCCAGGGCGTCGACCTCGGCACGACTGCCATCGACGGCCAGGGCGGTGACCCCAGCGTCGATCCCGGCACCTCCACCGACCCCACTCCGGGCGAGGCGACCGTCATCTTCGAAGAGTCCTTCAGCGAAGGCCCCGGCATCTTCTACGTCGAAGATGTCAAGCTTCCCGAAGGCTTGGAGACCGTCTGGACCCACGATGCATCCTATCACAATATGAAGGCCACCGGCTACACCGACAAGGCAAATGACGCCGAGTCCTGGCTGATTATGGAAGAGCCTCTTGACCTTTCTTCCTTCGGCTCCGCCTGGCTTACCTTCGAGCACACCGGTAAATTCTTCGCCAATCCTTCACAGGAGGTGGCAGTGTGCGCCAGCACGGATAAGGAGAAATGGACTAATCTGACCATCCCCACCTGGTTCGCCAACACCGACTGGAAATTCGTCGCCACCGGCGATGTGGACCTGAGCGATTTCGCAGGAAAGGGTGAAGTCTACTTAGCCTTCGTCTATACCAGCACCGCGAATGCCGGCGGCACCTGGGAGATAAAGAACCTAAAGGTCTATGGCAGCGGTTCAGGCTCCGGCCCCACCCCCGTAGACCCCAGCACCGATCCTGGCACTTCCACGGATCCCAGTGTCGACCCCGGCACCTCCACCGATCCCGTCCTCGGTGACGGCGTCCTGATAGATGTTTCCAAGCTCGGCCTTGAGGATGGCGCATCTCCCGACTTCCAGGCAGAGGGCTTTACCTTCAAATTCGACAAGAACAACGGCGGCACCGCTCCCGCATACAAGGCCAATCCCAACAGCACCTTCGAGCCTGACATCAGGGTCTATGCCAAGGGCACGGTGACCGTGATAGGCCCTCCCGGAAGCGTTTTCTACAAGATAGTGTTCAATCTTTCGAGCAAAGGCCTTGAACAGACTGCCACCATTACGGCCTCCACCGGAACGGTAACGACCCAGAAGAAGGGCGACACGACCGTCACCTGGGAAGGAACGACTCCAAAGGTCATATTCACCGTCGGAGACCGCAATGACTTCGGCTCCAGTGACAAGACCTCCGGCCAGTTCTGCTTCAAATCAGTTTACGTCGAATAACAAGTGAAGATCTTCTCCCGCATACTCGCACTTCTCCTGGCAGCAGTCCTGCTGCTGGGGGCGGCTGCGTCTTGTAAGCAGCAAGACCCTGAAGCCCTGGTGGTTACGCCCCAGATAGTCTTCAAGACCAACCCTGTCGGGATAAAGAGCGGCTCCCAGTTCATCACCGTGACGGCCAATTCCGCGTGGAAGATAACCGTCACCTTCAAGGGTGAGCAGAAGGACTGGATGACCATAGTCCCTCTCGAAGGCGAAGGCGATTACGGCAACGTGGCCCTGAGCTGGAACACCAACGACACGGAGTTCACCCGCAAGGCTGAGATAGTCATCGCTTCCGGCAGCAAGTCCTCCAAGTACACCTTCACCCAGAATGGTCCTTCTCCGGACTCCCCGGTGGACGGCGGTGAAAGCGAAGACCCTGCAGGCCAGGGCGGCGCACCCACCTGGCTCGAGCTCCCCGACGTCAACGTCGGCAACGGCTATGTCCTGGGCACCCACTATATGAAGATAAGCAACGTCGAGAAGCGCAACTACACCTTCTGCTGGAGCAAGAAGGATATGGTGTCCATATGGGTGGCATATCCTATGAACTCTACGCTGATTGGAAAAGGTTCTCGCCCTAATCCTGAACCTTGGGCAAAGGACCCTCTGCTTGAAGCTGCAGGAATAACTCAGCCTGATGTTACGCATACGTTCAGCATATATACCCGTGGTCACCAGATAGCCTCTGCTGACAGGTATGTAGGTAACGGCAATGCACAGACTTACTATTCCTCCAATATGACTCCTCAGGAGTATAACTTCAACGGAGGGCTCTGGGCGTCACTCGAAGGCCGTGTCAGGAATTGGGCAAAAACTGCTGGAACCGACACTTGCTATGTCGTTACGGGATGTGTTGTAGATGATAGCACTGAAAAGTCATTCTCGGGGTCGATAGCAATATCTGTCCCTACGGCCTATTTCAAGGCTATTCTCCGTCATACAGGCGTACCTACTGTAGGGTATAACGGTTATTCCGGTTATGCTATATGGCTTGATCACTTCAAGAATTATGGGGAAAACAACAGTATGTCAGATGTTGAAAGGAATGCACTTTATGCTAAAACTATAAGCGATTATTCCATCTCGATAGACAAACTCGAAACTCTTCTTGGTTATGACCTTTTTGCAAACCTTCCCGACAAGGTGGGCAAGGAGACCGCCGACAAGATTGAGGCAGAAGATCCACACAAATCATCCTGGAACTGGAATTTATGAAAAAGACGTTATTCTTCCTAGCAGCCATCCTCGTTGCGGCCCCGCTTTCGTTTGCAGGACCGAAAAAGAGCTATGTCATAGGTTTTTACAACCTTGAAAACCTCTTTGACACCTACCACGACGACGGAAAGAACGACTACGAATACCTTCCCGACGGAGCGAACGAATGGACTGAGGTGAAGTATGAGAAGAAGCTCCACAATATGGCCACCGTCATCCGCGCGATGAAGGAGGACAACAAGGTCTGGCACGCCATCCTGGGCGTGAGCGAGATCGAGAACAGGCACGTCCTCGAGGACCTCGTGGCCCAGCCCGAGATTGCGGAGGCCAACTACCAGATAGTCCACTACGACGGTCCCGACCGCCGTGGCGTCGATGTCGCCCTGTTCTATCGCCCCGAAGTCTTCCAGGTGCTTGAGAGCCGTTCCATTCCCTTCACCTTCGAAGATTCCGAGGTGGAGTTCGAGCTCACCGAGGAAGAGCAGGAGAATTTCCGCACCCGTGACATCCTGATGGTGCGCGGAATGCTTGGCGGCGAGATGTTCGCATTCTTCGTAGCCCACCTTCCCTCAAGGCTCGGCGGCAAGGGCACTGACACCCGCAGCCGCGGCGGCGAGATAATGTACAAGGAGTCAATGGAGCTGATGGAGCAGTATCCCGGCATAAAGATAGTGGCGATGGGCGATATGAACGACAACCCCACCGACCCGAGTATGGCTGTGTATATGCACGGCAAAGAAAACATAGCCGACGTAGGCCCGAAGGATTTCTTCTCGCCTTTCGTCTCAATGCTGAAAAGCGGCTATGGCTCCCTCGCCTACAGGGGAGAATGGAACATATATGACATCCTGATGGTGAACTCCAACCTCGTCAATGCCCCCAAGGGCAGCTTCAAGGTGGTCCCCATCGTGCAGAAGAAATTCTACGGCCGTATCTTCCACAAGCCTTTTATGGTGCAGCAGGAAGGCCAGTACAAGGACCAGCCTCTGAGGACTTTCTCCAACGGGACGTTCGTAAATGGCTACAGCGACCACTTCCCGACCTATATCGTCGTCTCCAACAAGTAAAAATATAATAACTAGATATGTCAAGAAAACTAACTCTGGCGATTGCCTTTCTCCTTGTGAGCCTGAGCCTTATGGCCCAGGAATACACCGGCGGAGTGAAAGGAAAGGTAATCAACCGTGCCGACAGGGAAGCTGTCGCGGGCGCGACCCTCACCATCTACCAGGGGGCTTCGCTCGTTGCCACGGCCACAGCCGACCAGGACGGTGACTTCCTCGTCGAAAATCTCAGGGACGGATCGTACGATCTGGTGATCGACGCCCCGAACTTCCTTCAGACGAGGGTCAATTTCGCCGTGGTCGAAGGCTATGTCAAGAATATGTTCAACCTCTCGATGACCCAGGTCAAGATGGTCTCGGAGGAGGACGCCGACGACATAGCGGAATTCGACCCCGACGAGAACGGCTACAATGACAACCCCACCATCCTCTTCGGTCAGAACGACGTGTTCAACAACATCGCGGGATTCAACTTCAGCAACGTGCGTTTCCGCACGCGCGGCCTCTCCAGCGAGTCCCAGGAGGTCTATCTGGCAGGTGTCAGGATGAATGACGCCATCACCGGATATGGCCCCTTCTCCCTGTGGAGCGGCCTTAACGAGGCGACGAGGACCAAGATGAGCGTGAACGGCGCCGAAGCTTCCGACTATGCAGTGGGTGGCGTCAACGGCGTGACCAACGTCCCGGGAACCGCGTCCTACGTGCGCAAAGGCCTCCGCGGAAGCGTGCTCACCAACAGCGCGCTCTACCGCCTCCGCCTTATGCTCTCGTATGCCTCGGGCCCTATGGACAACGGCTGGTCCTACGCCTTCAACGTATCCACCCGCCTTGGTGGAAACGACTGGATCAAAGGCGTTTACTACCGTTCCTTCGCCTACTATGGCTCGGTTGAGAAGAAGTTTGACGATGTCCATAAGCTGAGCGCCCTGTTTATGGCGGCGCCCGGCGAGAGGGGAGCGCAGATGGCCGCCACGCAGGAGGTCTATGACCTTATGGGCGACAATATGTACAACCCCAACTGGGGCTACCAGAACGGCAGGGTGCGCAACGCCCGCGTCCGCAAGACCCACGAGCCCATCGCCGTGCTGAAATATGATTTCACCCCTTCGGATCGCCTCAGCGCATCCGCTACGGTCCTCTACCGTTTCGGCAAGAACGGCTACACCGCCCTCGACTGGAACGACGCGGCGGACCCCAAGCCGGACTACTACCGCAACCTCCCGAGCTACTACCTCTTCGAGAACGAAGACCTCCAGCGCTACAGCGAGGTGAAGGCAGCCTGGGTTGAGGACGCCTGGAAGGTGATGAAGGACCCCAATATCACCCAGATCAACTGGGACCGCCTCTACAACGTCAACCGCAACAACCGCGACGAGTGGGGCAGGGCACGTTCGAAGTATATCCAGGAACAGCGTCACGTGGACCAGAGGGACCTCAATTTCGCCGCTTCCGCCAAGTGGCGTGCAGCCGACTGGTTCACCCTCAATGGAGGCCTGAGCGCCCGCATCAACCGCACTGAGTACTACAAGGTGATAGCCGACCTGCTCGGAGGTGATTACTTCCTCAATACCAACAACTTCGCCGAGCGCGACTACGCCTCCCAGGAGAGCCGCTACCAGAACGACCTCGACTATTATATAGCCAACGGCAAGGCGCAGGTCCTTCGCAAGGGCGACAAGTATGGATATGACTATCTCGCCCAGGTGCGCAACCTCTCTGCGTGGGCCACCGGCCGCTTCGCCGCGGGCCGCTTCAGCAGCACCCTTGCCGGCAAGATAGGCTATGTGAGCTTCTGGAGGGACGGTCTGATGCGCAACGGCCTCTTCGCAGGCACGTGGGAGAGCGGCGCAGAAGTGCTTGACCCCGTCACCGGCGAGGTCCTCACCAGCTACGACCCCCAGACCGGCGAGGCTATATCCTCCTATGGCAAGTCCCGCAAAGCCAGGTTCTTCACCTACACGGCCAAAGCCAATCTGGAGTACCTCATCGGCGGCAACTCCCGTGTCTATGCCAACGTGGCATATCTGACCGACGCCCCCACCTTCAACAAGGCCTTCATATCCCCGCGCACGCGCAATACCCTTATGAATGGCCTTACCACGAGCAAGACCTTCTCCGCCGACCTGAACTACCAGTTCTCCGGCAGCGGCTTCAACTTCAGGGGCACGCTCTACTACACCACCATCAAGGACCAGTCCGACGTGATGAGCGTCTATGACGACCTGCAGAACGCCTTCACCAACTTCGCGATGACGGGCATCAACCAGAGGCATATGGGCGTTGAACTCGGTTTCAAGGTTCCCACCCCTCTGACGGGCCTTTCCGTACAGGGCGTCCTCGCCTGGGGTGAGTACATATATACTTCCAACCCCCGCCTGACCCAGACCGTGGACAACAGCTCCGAGATTGTGGTCGAAAACGAGATAGTCCCTTACTGGATGAGCCACCCTGTCTACAAGAAGGACGAGGCCGGCAACTACATCATCGACAACACCGGCAACTATGTGCTCGACCACCATCAGAAGCACTATGTGCCTGCTACTCCGCAGTTTGCAGCCAGCCTGGGCCTCGCCTGGAACCACAACTACTGGTTCATAGACGCCAGCCTCGACTACTTCGCCAAGTCCTACCTGTCGATGAACCCTCTCTACCGCACGGATGCCACCACCGCCGGAGCCGACAATGTCGTCACTCCCGCCGAAGTGGAATATTTCGCCGCCCAGGAGAGCCTCACCCTCAAGGACAAGCCCTGGCTGATGCTCAACCTCAGCGTGGGCAAGTCCTGGTATATCCAGCGCAAGTATCAGCTCGGCTTCTCGCTCAATGCAAAGAACCTGCTGAACAACAAGGATGTCCGCACCGGCGGCTTCGAGCAGAACCGTATCGTGGACAACACCCAGAACCAGTACCAGTACTACCGTTTCGACTCGAAGTACTTCTATATGAGCGGTTTCAACTATATGCTTAACATTTATTTCAGATTCTAGGGCTATGAAAAGATCACTTATACTTCTGATTGCCGCCGCAGCGGCCCTGGTCTCCTGCCAGGAGTGGGAGCCGGTTTTCACGGGCAAATATCCCGCGCCCAAGAATTATGAACAGGTTATCCTGGAGCCCACGATGACCATCGCCGAGCTTGCCTCGATGTACAAGCACGGCAACCCGATCACCTTCGACTGGGAGAGCGACGCCATAGTCTCCGGACAGATCTCCTCCTCCGACCAGACGGGCAACTTCTACAAGAGTTTCTACATCCAGGACGGCACCGGCGGAATGGAGGTCAAGGTCGGCAAGACCAGCCTCTACTCCGACTACAAGGAAGGCCAGACCATATATGTCAAGCTCGCCGGCCTGACCGTGGGCGAATATGGCTACAAGGACCTCAAGGTCTATGACGACGGCCCTTCCGGCGGAAGCGGTATGGTCCAGATAGGCTATCTGTATGAATATCAGGAAGGTACCGAGCCCGAATACGAGACTTCGTACCTGGACGGCACCTCCATAGTGGACGCCCACATCATCCGCGGAGAGTTCGGTAAGCCCGTGGAGCCCGTAGTGCTCGAGGAGAAGGATCTCCCTTCCAGGACTGCCACTCTCGCCGACTGCCCGTATATCGGCACGCTGGTGACCATAAAGGACCTTGTCTATGCCGACGAGATATTCACCCTTGTCTATGTGGACAACAACAAGAACCACAAGCAGTCCTCCAACCGCGTGTTCCTCTCCGACCAGACCTTCGGAGTCAACACCTGGGCTATGAGCAAGAACAAGTTCCTGGAGTTCCTTGATGCAGGCTATTTTGACGAGGTAAGCGTCGGCAACTCAGGCGATTACAACTACGGCACCGTGGCTGATCCCGAGAACAAGGAATCCATCCGCCGCACGGCGACCGCCGCAACGGTGAGCCAGTATTTCAAGAAGGGCGGCACCGAGGTGGTAATCCGCACCAGCGGCTATGCGAAGTTCGCGGATACCGAGATCCCCAAAGAGGTCTTCGCCGGCGTCGTCACTCCTGACGGTATCAAGCGTGCCACCATCGATGTCACCGGAGTTATGACCCTCTATCAGGGCACAATCCAGTTAGTCGTCAACCGCCTTGAGGATATCGTAGTGAACGAACACTAAAGCAGGAACTTCACGCGGAAACCTTTCGAGGTGGGTTCTTCCACTATCTCCCTGCTGAGTGTGCGTGCCTTCTGAAGGATGTCGGCATCGCAGTCCTCCAGGGGAGAGGCGCTGATGCCTGCAACCATGAAGTCCAGAGAGGCCACTTCGGAAAATTCGTTGTAGGTCAGGCGGATGGTGAGGTTGTCTCCCGCGATGAGGAACACCGGCATAAACAGCTGGCACAGTTCCAGGGCGGGCGTTATCTTTTCGGCTATATTGTATTTGATGCAGAAGAGGTTGATGCTGGTCCTCATCCCCAGGAAGTCGAAGTCGTCGTTGTCCACTTCGAACACTTCCTTGTGGATGCGCTGCACGAAGGCCTTTGTGGCGCTGCGCTTGGGAGAGGAGAATATCTGCTCAGGCGTGCCTTCCTCGTGGATATACCCGTCGTACATGAAGAATATCCTGGTGCTGATGTCGCGGGCGAACTTCATCTCGTGGGTGACGATTATCATAGTCATCCCTTCCTTGGCCAGCTGGCGCATTACGCTGAGCACCTCTCCGACCATCGTGGGGTCGAGTGCGGAGGTGGGTTCGTCGAACAGGATCACCTGGGGATTCATCGCCAGGCAGCGGGCAATGGCAGCCCTCTGCTTCTGACCGCCGGACAGGCAGGACGGGGAGACATTGGCCTTTTCGGCCATCCCCACCTTGCGAAGCAGGGTCATCGCTTCCTTGAGTGCATCCTCCTTTGTCTTTCCCAGGATCTTGACCGGGGCGTACATCACGTTCTCGAGCACCGTCATATGCTCGAAGAGGTTGAAGCCCTGGAACACCATTCCCATCTTCTGGCGGAGCTTGTGCACGGGGTAGGACCTCGAGAGGATGTTCTTCCCTTCGAAGAGTATCTCCCCGCCCGTGGGGGGATCAAGCAGGTTCAGCGCCCGCAGGAACGTGCTCTTGCCGGTGCCCGAGGGGCCTATGAGGCTTATGATGTCGCCTTTGCTGATGGTGCAGTTGATGTCCTTGAGGACTGTCAGGGTGCTTCCGTCAGGGTTGCGGTATGTTTTGCTAAGATGCTTTACCTGGATCATAACACACTCTTTTTAGGGGTGGCAAGCAGTTTCACTGCAAGGCCCAGCAGCCAGGCGAGGACGAAGTATATGACCGTCACGACCAGTAGCGGGACAAGGGCGTCGAAAGTGCGGCCGCGGATGATGTCGCCTGCCCTGGTTAGGTCCTGGATGGCAATATATCCCACTATCGAAGTGCCTTTCAGAAGAGCTATGCACTGGCTTCGGAAAAGAGGCATTCCGGTCTTGGCCGCCTGGGGCAGCACGATGTGGATGAATGTCTGCAGGCGGGTGAAGCCAAGGGCCAGGCCTGCCTCGGTCTGCCCGTGGGAGACGGCGTCGAGGGAAGTTCCATACGCGCTGCTTGCGCCGGAGGCGAAGTTCAGGGCGAAGGCTACCACCGCCACGGCCGTGGAGTTAAGGCCGCTGCCGGCAAATACCACGTAGAAGAGGATGAGCAGCAGCACCAGCATAGGGATGCCGGCCATAAACCAGTTATATGCCCCTGCGACGGAACGCAGCCATCTGCGGCGGCTGCGGACCATTGCGCACAGGCCTATGCCGAGGATTGCGCCGAGGAGGATGGCAAAGACGGTTATCTTGACGGTTTCCCACAGGCCGGATGTGATAAGCTTCCAGCGGTTTTCCTTGACAAGGTTCTTTTCCAGGCTGTTCCCTATCCTTTTCCATATAGACGCTCCTCCCCGGCGGACGCCCTGTCCCATCACGTAGTAGGCCGGACGGTATTCGTTATAGGGATTGCAGAAGAGGAATTCTTCCTTGCGTTCGTCGGTTATGAATATGCATCCTATCATAACGTCCGCCATCCCGGTCTTCAGGGCCATCATCCCGGAGCCGGCATCGACGTTCTTTATCACCAACTGCCTGTGAAGCTTGCGGGCCAGGGCCCGGACAAGGTCCATTTCCAGGCCATACCATTCCCCTTCCACCATAAAGGCGATCGGGGCCATAGTCGTTATGCTGATGACCCGAAGGGGTTCGCCTTCCTTCTCGGGAGGGATGTGGGAATAGGTCTTGTCATTAAGGTAATTCTCTTCCAGCCAATAGGTTTTCAGGCTGTCCAGAGTGCCGTCAAAGGTCATCTGGCGCTGCAATTCGTTCATCGCCTCGGCCAGGGGAACCCCGTCCTTGCGGAACATCAGGGCAGTGGGGATGCGTTCTTTTCCCTTGAAGGCCACTTCGATGCCGTGCTCGGAGCGGAAATCCCTGTTGAGCAGGGTCTCGTCGCTGACAAGCACGTCGGCTTTGCCGATGAGCAGCGCCTGCACGGCATCCGCTTCCTGGGAGAAGAGCATCGTCTGAACGTCTTCCCTGGCGGAGAGCAGTCTTGCATAGTAGCTGCCGTTGACGGTTGCAACCTTGCAGCCGGCGAGGTCTTCCTCGCTGCGAAGAAGGGTTGCGGAGTCTTCCCCAGTGGCGCAGGAGACGAGTACAAGAAGGGCTGAAAGAATATACGAAACTACCTTCATCGGTTTATTCCCATTCAATTGTGGACGGCGGTTTGGGGGAGATGTCATAGACAACCCTGTTGACTCCGTCCACCTTGGTGATTATCTCGGTCGCCACCTTCTGGAGGAATTCGAAGGGGAGGTTGATTACCTCGGCGGTGACGGCATCCTTGGAGTTTACGGCGCGAAGTGCGATGACGTTCTCATAGGTGCGGCGGCCGTCTTTGATGCCGGTGCTGCGCACGGGAAGGAGGATTGCGGCTGCCTGCCAGATCTTGTCATAGAGGCCCGCTTCGCGGAGGGCTTTGATATATATGTCGTCGGCTTCCTGGAGGATATGGATGCGCTCCGGTGTGAGCTCTTCCAGGCAGCGCACGCCGAGGCCGGGGCCGGGGAAGGGATGGCGGCCTAGGAAGTGGCTGTCCAGGCCGAGGGCGGCTCCAACCTGGCGGACTTCATATTTATAGAGGTACTTGAGCGGTTCCACGAGGCCGAAGTTCAGGTCTTCGGGGAGGCCGCCCACGTTGTGGTGGCTCTTTATGACGCCCTTGTCGGAGAACGATTCGGCGATATCGGGCCATATCGTGCCCTGGGCCAGCCATTTGGCGTCCTTGACCTTGCGTGCTTCGTCGGCGAAGACGTCGATGAAGGTCTTGCCTATGGCCTTGCGCTTGAGCTCGGGGTCGGTGATGCCCTTGCAGGCGGCGAAGAAGCGGTCTGCGGCGCGTACGCCCTTGACGTTCAGGCCCATTCCTTCGTAGTGCCTGAGCACGTCCTCGAATTCATTCTTGCGAAGCAGGCCGTGGTCTACGAATATGCAGACCAGGCGGTCGCCTATGGCTTTGTCCACCAGAAGGGCGGTGACCGTGGAGTCCACACCGCCGGAAAGGCCCAACACTACGACGTCATTTCCCACCTGGGTCTTGATGGAAGAGACGGCATCCGTGATGAACTGCGGCACATCAATAACTTGACCGTTATACATAACTGACTAATAATTAGGTGCTTTCTTGGCTATGACTACGTCGTGGGGGTGGTTTTCCCTCACTCCGCTGGAGGTAATTCTCACGAAGCTTGCATTGTGGAGGGATTCTATGTCGGGGGCTCCGCAATAGCCCATTCCGGAGCGGAGGCCGCCGCACAGCTGGTATATCACTTCGGCGACGCTGCCCTTATATGCAGTGCGGGCAACGACTCCTTCGGGGACAAGTTTCTTGGCGTTTTTCTGGAAGTACCTGTCGGCCGAACCGGCTTTCATAGCGTCTATGGAGCCCATTCCGCGGTAGGTCTTCCATTTGCAGCCGTCCAGTTCGATGACTTCCCCGGGGGTTTCGTCCGTGCCGGCAAGCAGGGAGCCGCACATCACGCAGTCGGCGCCTGTGGCAAGGGCTTTGACTATGTCGCCGGAATACCTGAGGCCGCCGTCGGCTATGACGGGGACTCCGCTGCCCTGGGCAGCCGTGGCCACCTGGGAGATGGCTGTCAGCTGGGGCACTCCCACGCCTGCGACTATCCTCGTGGTGCATATGGAGCCGGGGCCTATGCCGACCTTGAGAGCGTCGGCGCCAGCCTCGATAAGGTCTCTGGCCGCCTGGGCCGTGGCTATATTTCCGACAACTACGTCAAGGCCGGGGAATGCTTCCTTGATGGCCTTGAGGGCGCCGACGACTCCTGCGGAGTGGCCGTGGGCGGAGTCCAGCACAACTGCGCTCACTCCTGCGTCTTTCAGGGCTTTCACCCTTTCGAGGAAGTCGGGGGTTATGCCCACTCCGGCGGCGACCTTAAGTCCCTTGTCCGCGACGGTTTTCACCATCTGGGCCTGGGCTTCTATGCCCATATTCTTGTGGATGACGCCGATGCCGCCTTCGCGCGCAATCGCCTCGGCCATAGCGGCTTCCGTCACCGTGTCCATAGCTGCGGAGACGAAGGGGATGTCAAGGGTGATGCTGCGGGAGAAGCGGGTTTGGAGCGACACTTCGCGCGGGAGGACCGCCGACCACGCCGGCACAAGCAGCACGTCGTCGAAGGTCAGCGCTTCACAGAGGATTCTGTCTTGGAGGGATTTCATATGCCTATTTCACGAAGAGGTCGGGCCTGTTGGTTATTATTCCGTCTGCGCCCTCCTTGGCTTTGGAAGGCTTGTTGATGGTCCATATCTTTACTTCCTTTCCCGCCTTGTGGGCGTCACGTATGAACTTCTTGCCTATGAGGCTGCCCATCGGGTTGATGGCGGCGCAGTAGTCATATTTCTTGAAAGAGAAGCGGCGGATGCCTCCGTCGAAGCACAGGCCGAAGGGGAGGCGGCAGAATATGAGTTTCTCAACCCTCATCGTGGGGTCGAGCTCGTGGATCTTCTCCACGACGCTGTCGTCGAAGGACTGCATCGTCACGTCGTCGTGCAGGCCATAGGCGTTGATAAGGTCCAGGCAGGCCTTTTCTATGCCTTCGTACTGTCCTTTGCGGAACTTCTTGATTTCCAGCAGGATGCCGCAGCGGCCATCAACCAGTCTGAACACTTCTTCCAGGGTGGGGAGGGACTCGTCGGTGACTTCGCCCGTTTCCCTGTCAAGCGCCTTTGCGGCCTTGAACTGCTCCAGGGTCATATCCTCGATGGCGCCCTTGGTGTCGGTCGTGCGCTTGAGGTCCGGGTCGTGGCACACGACGACGGCCCCGTCCTTGGTCAGGTGGACGTCCAGTTCTATCATATCGGCTCCTGTGCGGATGCCTTTTTCAAAGCAGGAGAGGGTGTTTTCGTTGCCGATGAGCGCGCCGCCGCGATGGGCGATAATCTTCTGCGCGCTGCAAGGCAGCGCCATCGCCAACACAATGATGAAAGAAAGAATTCTTTTCATGTCACGCAATTTTATACAAAGTTAAATTCCCCACCCCATAAAACCAAATATTTTTTACCGGAGGTTTTGGGGGCGGTGAAGAAAGTGGAGAAAAACGAGATTTTTTTTGCAATGTTGGGAAAAAGCAGTATATTTGCAGTCCATTTCGGAGTGACCGGATGGAGAACCGGGGTGTGGCGCAGTTGGCTAGCGCATCTGGTTTGGGACCAGAGGGTCCCGTGTTCGAGTCACGGTACCCCGACAATGCAATCCTGGATGTGGCGCAGTTGGTAGCGCACCTGGTTAGGGACCAGGAGGTCGAAGGTTCAAGTCCTTTCATCCAGACTAAGAGGCTGACCAAAAAGGTCAGCCTCTTTTCGTTTGACCTGTCGTAAGAGTGAGGAGGAAGGAAGTACCCTCCCGGAGGACTCCGCTCCGCGCTGTCGCGCTCCGCTCCGGCCCCTCCCATTGCTATCTGCGTCCTCGCAAGCGAGAACTTGCTATCAACGGGCCCCTCCCCCTACCCGTGTCCGTGGGTGGACACGCCTCCGGGAGGGTACTTCCTTCCTCCCAACAACCCATAAGAAAAAGGCCAACGAGAGTGGTGATTGAGAAGGGTTTAGTGTAGATAGATGTAATCGATCATCAAAGAAGGGCTCCCAGGGCCAGAGGGCCTGATAATTACCGAATTATACCCCGGATGGAAGCGCAGGGGCGCGGTTACTTCCTGCCATCTGTCGGCGTTGTCGAAAGCTAAGCTGACACTATCCCCGTTTACGTTTATCTCTACCGTGGACTCTCCGCGCCCGCGGACTGTCAAAAGGACAGAGGCGTCGGATTGGCCGGATATGGTGAAGACCAATTCATCTTCCGCGAGGGTGAACCCTGAGGCATATCCGGCTCCGCTGAACTGGCCGTCAGTCAGTATTGGCGGTTCATAAGATGTTCCGCAGGCTTTCCTGCAGGAGCAGAACAGGCTTGCGGAACATCCGACCAACAAATATATTAACCTAATTAACCAATTGTTCATCAGCTATATTCGTAGTGACTCCACCTTTAGGCGAAGCAAACTCCGCTTGAAACAGTATGTCTCCCTTTGGGCGGATCCTTAAGATCCTGCAACTGTGCGGGGCAAGGGTAGTGGTGTATTTTCCGTACATTTCCCCCAGGTTCTGATGCAGCCAAAGGTCTCTCACATTTTCTGCTATGCCCTCTTTAATTCCCAGTTCTTTGAAGAAATCGATTCCTGTTGTAATCGTCCTTTCTTCCCGGTTGAACAGGCCGATGATAAAGTCTCCGTCGGGGAGTTGCCCAACCCATCGGGAACTGTCATCGCTGGACATCTTCCTGCTTAGGGGACGACCGATGAATCCCAGGTCGTTGAGTTCAATCATTTCCCGGTTCTGATATATCTCTGCGGCATCACCGATGGTGTCATATTGATCGGCTATGGCGAGCGCCGAGCCGCCCATAACCATCAATGAATAAAGAAATTGCATCTCTTCTTTGGAAGCCATTGTGTTGAGGCGCATAAAATCTCCGTCAAGGATCATCTGCCCCTTGGCGGCCACATCCGAGAAAGCAACCATTCCGTCGAAAGCGTTTCCATACTGCGGCCAGGAGGACTTGTGCTGCCCGCGGCGACGCGAACTGGCAAAATCCCATCCGCCTTTGAAGCAGTCATCATCCACGCGTATCATATCACCGTATTTCAACTCGGTTTTCCCGTGATGGTAACAATTCGGCATAACGAGGCTCAAGAAAAGGTCGTCTCCGGCTTCCTCGGCTATCCATCTGAGAGCCTTGTCATATGCTGCAGTTCCATAGTTGCGTTCATAGTTCTCAAGGAAATCTATCCTCAAGTAGCTCACGCCCAGACTCTTGAAATAACGGACGTAACCCTTGATCCACTGTTCTGCACCTTCTTTGTCGACATCCACCCAGAAGAGCATATCATTGAAGTTGTGCTTTCCGGCTATGTCAGAGGTCCTTCTCCCAGGGGCACCAGCGACCGGACAATTGGCAAAATATGCTGCCCGGGTCATCCACAGAGGGTTGTAATATACCCCTGCTTTCATCCCTTTCCCGGCTATATACCCATTCCAGTATTCAAATCCGTTCTGCCAGCTGCTGTTGTACTTTGTGATGTAGCCGTTTTCGTTGATGCTTTGGGCTGCCTCTATCCAACCGTCGTTGCAGATCATATCGTAACCGAAGTCCTTGAATTTGTCGGCCATCCAATCGATATTCTTCTTCCAGCGGTCTTCTGGGATGGGCTTATCGTTGTCAAAGCACCACTCATAGGCAATCCAGTATCTGGGGCCGGTTCCGTGCCTGGTGTATCTGCTGTCCCTGGCAAGCAGGCTTGCGCTTGCCAGAGACAGACAAATAGCCAATATAAAGGAATTCAGTCGCATTATTTTGCCTCGACTTTGAGTTTGAGGTTCTTCGTGTCAAGCGTGAGCTTATAATTACCTTCGGAGCCTTCCTTCACGACGAACTTGCTGTCGGGGTCGCCGTTGGGAGCTAGGACCACGTCATATTCCTGGCCGGCAGCGATTTCGGTGCCTGCTTCAGCGGCCATATAGGTAGGACCGTCCCATCTGAATTCGACAGGGAATTTAAACTCACCGGCGGCAAGGGGGCCTTCATAGGTGAATATGTCTCCGTTCTTGACCATCGCGGTGGGGGAGTTAATGTCCCAACCGGCAGGGGTTGCACTGCCGACCATATAGACCATATTCTCTTCCCAGACAGCCTCTGCCTTGTCGGGGAGTGAACTTAACTTTTCAGCCTTCACGGTAAGGTTGACAGGGTCTACGGTCAAACGGTATTTCCCGCTTTTGCCTGCCTCAAGGCCGAAGAACCAGTCCTTCAGGTTGTCCTGGCCGTCCAGCTTGACGCTCGTGTGCTGAAGCTTGTTGCCTTCCCCTTCCTTCAGGAAGCCGTAGGGCTTGTCGGTTTCAACAACGGCGGGGACAAGATAATCCGTCTCCGTCCAGTCCTTTCCCTTTGTGGTGCAGAACTTTATGAGTTTGTTCTCATTGCTCTTGATAAGGTCGACCTCAATGGTGAAGAGATTCTTACCGGCCTTTGTCATAGTTTCAGGATCGTTGGAATCCCATTTGTTCACGGATGCTCCCAGGGCATAGAGCTCTGTAAATTCCTGTTCGACCTCAAGGGGCTGTTGGGGGGTGGGCTCACTCTTTTTGCAGGAGACAATGGCGAGTGCTCCGATAACAAGAGCCCAAAAAGCTGTTTTTTTCATAATAATTTGATAATTAAAGTTGTTGATAATAAAGAATTTACTTATTCAGGTCTTGAGTAACCGTCGTTTTGCTTGAGTTTTGGATTTGCATTAAGGATATCCCTGTGAAGGGGGAAGATGATTGTGTGGTTGTCCGGATCGGCGGTCTTGTCCCACCACGCTCCGCTGCAGAAAACGCCGAAGCGTATAAGGTCTGTCCGACGGCGGCTTTCAGAGAGGAATTCGCGTCCCCACTCATCCAGCAGCTCGTTTTCGTCCAGGACTACAGGGCCGTCAGGCTGGTATAGGTAATTGCCTACAGCAGTTTCGGGATAGTTGCGTTTCCTAACCGTATTGAGCAGTTTTCCTGCTTCACCCACATTGCCGTTCCGCCATTCACACTCTGCAAGGGAATAGTAGATTTCCGGCAGGCGTATCTCCACCCAGTCGGCTTCTAGCTGGCCCTCGTCATTGTCGGCATAGAATGGGTACTTGATGTAGCCCCAGCCGCTGTTGTGGTCTCCGTGGGTCATATCTGATGTGAGGTCGGAAGGATATTCTCCCGGCGCGGTGCCCTTGAACTGGGCAACGGCATCCCTGAGGTAGAGGTCATAACCGCCTTCAGGACTTGTAACCCTTTTGACGGCCCCTCCATTATTGTACTCAAGATATCCGAAGAGCATCATACCCTCGCGAGTGCTGTTTCCCAGATTCCTGTACATCTTAAGGCGGTAGTCCTCAGGGTATTTCTTGAATTTAGCAACCGTCCGGCCAAGCTGGGTGGTATAGGGCTTGTCATCCGGGGTGAAGCTGGGGGCGAGTCGATATTTGCAGTTATGGTCGCCATTTATGGACATTGCCTCGACATCGCCAAAATAGTAGCTCACCTGGCGGGCAGGAACTGTCCACCAGAAAGTGTCCCCGGAATATACATAATGGATATATCCCTTGGAAGAAGGAAAACCGAAAAGTATTTCAGGGGAGTTCTCATTGTTCCAATCGAAAACCTTATCCCAGGCAGGTTCCAGGGCATATGAGCCATATTCCCCGCCAATGATCTTTTTTGCATAGTCAGCGCATTCGGAGTACTTCTTGGTGCCGATATAGACGTCGGCATTCAGATACAAACGCACCAGCAATGCGGCTGCGGATGCCTTATTCCATTGTCCCTGATTGATTCCGTTGCCAGCGGCTCCGACCTTGACCGGGAGGAGATTGACACATTCCTTCAGTTCTGTTTCGATAAACTCAAAGAGAGTCTCGGGGCTGACGTTTGTCTCGGTATTTTTCGTGACATCGGAACTCACCGCCAGCGGCACATTCCTGAACTCGTCGAGAAGGCGAAGATAGAACCACGCTCTGAGGGTCCGGCATTGTGCTGCGAGCGCATCGAATGCTTCCTGCGACATCCCAAGGTTCTTGCAATCCAGCCTGGCCAGATCGTCCATAATGTAGTTGCACTGCATTATGCCTTGGAAGCAAGACTCCCATTCGCTCTTGAAGTACTCTTCCTCAATTGTCCAGGTGTGATAGTGGAGACGGCTCCATTTGCCGCCGTCTTCCCACCAGTCATCCTTTTTCCAGGTAGCGATCTGGTCGGAGGTGAGTTCCTGGAGGACCTGTCGGGGCTGGACACTCCAGTAAGCGTGCTCAAAGGGGCGGTTGACAGCCCTGATGACATCCATTTCAGTGTTGTAGTAGTTGTCCGAGCCCACCTGATCATATAGGTTTTCACCCAGATCCGTACAAGAAGCCAAAATGCAGAGGGCGATGACGGCCAATATGTATCTATATGCTTTCATAGTTGCTTATTTCGTTAGAAACCAATCTGAAGACCTGCCAGGAACTGCCTGCAGGTAGGATAGTAATTGCGGGAACCGGTAGCTCCCGGAGTCAGTCCGTTGGTGTTGTAGGTAGAAGGATCGACCCCGGTGAACGAGGTGAAAGTGAACAGGTTCCGGCCGGTGACGCTAAGCCTCAGGCTGTCGATATACTTGTTCCTGAAGTGGAATGTGTAGCCCAGTGTAAGCAGGTCGAGTTTCACGTAGTCTCCTTTCTCGAGATAATAATCACACACCAGTGGATTCTCCTTGATGTGGGCGTTTTTGACATATGCAAGCTTCATCACGTTGCTCGTCATTCCCGGTATGCCATAATAGAACTCGTGTATGTTGAATATGTCGAAACCGAATGCTCCCCTGAAATACACGTTGAGGTCGAAGTTCTTGTAACGGAAATAGTTGGACCAGCTGGCGGTGAACTTTGGGAGGCCGTTTCCTACGGTATACATATCCTCGTCCGTGGCATCCATTCCTATTTTGTAGTTGCCGTCCTTGTCAAATACGACCCATTGGCCGGAGGCGTTGAAGCCTGCGAACTTCCACATATGGAAATTGCCGACGCGCTGCCCTTCTTCAATCCTCTGCAGATAGTGGAAAGGGAAAGGATCTTCGGTCGGAGCCACGTAGTAGAACTTCTGGCCTTTGTATTCGGAATTGGAGAAGGAAACGAAGCGGTTGTCCATCGTTGACCCAACGAGCGTAACGTTGTAAGTGAAGTCCCTGGTATTGACTACAGTACCACGGAGCTCAATCTCGACGCCGCTGTTACTCATAGTTCCCACATTGGCGAATGTGGTCGAAAATAAATATGGTGGAATGGAGACATTGTAGTCACCAAGCAGATCCTTTTGGGTGCGGTTGAAGTAGTTGATGGAACCGCTCAATCTGTTATTCAACACGGCGAAATCAAGGCCGATATTCCAGTTGATACCCTTTTCCCAGCGCAGGTCAGGATTGACGTTCTTGGATGCTCCCCAGACAGTGAACCACTTGCCCTGATAGTAATACTGGCCATACCCGGTCATAGTGCTCAGGGATTTGTAGCTGTCAAAGTCCTGGTTGCCGGTGACACCGAAGTCGGCACGGAGTTTCAAGTCATTGAGCCAGCTGGAGCAGCCCTTCATGAAGTCTTCCTGGGAGATGCGCCATCCGGCTGAAACAGCCGGGAAATAGCCCCACTTGTTGTTGGCACCGAACTTGGAGGAGCCCTCGTAGCGGAGTGATGCCGTGAACAGATACTTGCTCTTATAGTCGTAATTGACACGGCCGAAGAAGGCAATCAGCTTGGAGTCATTCTTGTAAGATGAGGTGCCGTCGTGACCTTCCTCAATGCCCCATTCTCCCTGGCTCAGGGCATCATAGGTGGTTCCGTCGTTGGCAAAGTCCTTATTGGCTGCGCTGAAGCCGCTGTACATAATTGTCTGCCAGGAATATCCGGCCATAGCCTTCAGGGTGTGACTTCCGAAAGACTTTTGGAAATTGGTCACCCATTCAATGGCGTGCTTCTCAGTCTGGTCGTAAGAGCGGCTTGCCTCAGACCTGTTGGTTTTATTATTTGTAGACGGAATGAAATATCCGCCGACGCTGCCGATATACTGGTCAGAATACGTAACCTGGGTGGATAGGCCGGGAAGGATATTCAACCTGGCCGTAGCATCCCAATCCAAGAGCTTATACTCATGGTCGTTAAGTTCCGTGTTGATGATTTCCACAGGATTCTTATCGGCACGCTGGCCAAGGAAACTGAAGTACCGGGACGGGTCCTGAGGGTCATATGTCGGGGATGTTGGGTTTGCTTCTATAGCATAGTGGAACACATTCCAATCGGCCGATTTGCTTCTCACAAGCCTAGGGGCCAGATTGACAACGAAGGTGAAGAGACCGTTCTTAGAGTTGTGGTTGAAGCTGGCACGGGCGCCATATTCCTCCCTTTCGGAACGCCTGTCAATGCCGTTTGCCTTCCTGTAGTCGGCGCTCAGACGGAAATTGTTATTCATATTTCCTCCGGAAAGGGTTACCGTGTGCTGATGGGAGAATCCCACGCGGCTGACCTCCTTGAGCCAGTCAATATTGCCGCCAAAGTCTTCAGCGGAACCACTGGCCACTTTCTTTTCACGGAATTCCTGCGCCGAGAGCATATCCAGATCTTTCACCATAACGTTAGCACCTGCAACCACCTCATAAGAGGTGTGGAAAGCACCATCCTTGGCGCCCTTCTTGGTGTTGATGAGAACGACTCCATTACTACCGCGCGTACCATAAATTGCAGAAGCAGCGCCATCCTTGAGGATGTCGATGGACTCGATATCGTTCGGATTAATATTCGTCAGGTTCCCGCCAGGAATACCGTCAATAACGATAAGAGGACCAAGGCCGGCATTTCTGGAAGAAATACCCCTGATCTGGATGCTGGCATTGTTATTCGGGTCTGCAGCACCTGTGTTCTCAATGGAAACCCCAGCGACCTTGCCCTGGATCATCATGGACGGGTCGGAGCCGGAGGTGGCCAGGAATTCTTTGCTGGAGACGTGGGATATGGCCGATGTCAGCTCTTTTTTATCCAAGGTGCCATAACCGATAACGACGACCTCGTCCAGGAACTCCATGTCCGGAGAGAGTGATACGTCGATATCAGTACGGCCTTCCACGGCAATCTCCTGGGTGGAATAGCCGATGGAGCGGAATACAATGACGGGGTTTTTCTGACCTTTCAGCGGAAGGACATAGCGGCCGTCCAGGTCGGTACTCACGCCATTGTCCGTTCCCCGGACAACAACAACGGCGCCGGGGATGGGCTCTCCGTTTGCCGCATCGGAAACAACGCCCCGGACAGAATCGTCCTGCGCCCGACCTCTCAAGGGAAGAAGGCACAAAACGCAGGTCAACACCAGGACGGAAGTTCTTCTAAGGGGTGATTTCATACGTATTGATTATTGGTTAAAAGTCTCATTTGCACAGCCCAAAGTTACCCCTCCATACCCGTTATAGAAAGGAATTAAGCCGGCAAATAAGGTTACGGATTAACGCAAATAATTAATACTCAGAATGTTCCGAGGTGCCTGGGAGATTATGCATTAAGGTGTTTTTAGGGCTTGGGAATAGCCATTATCCGGCTATCGAATTCATCTTTGTCCACGAGGGCCCTGGCCTTCAGCCTGGCCTTGTAGACATATACGGTGTCGATTGACAGATTCAGGTATTCGGCTACTTCCGAAGCATTGTCGAAGCCAAGCCGCATAAGGGCGAATATGCGGACATCCATAGGCATAGTCCCGTCTTCTGCAAGGCATATCCGCCCCTCCTCGGGAAACAAGGAGTTGAACTCGTCCAGCCAGTTGGGGAAAAGCTTCAAGAAGGCGGAGTCAAAACTGGCGGCTATCCTTGCACGCTCCTTCTTTATGCCTATGTGGTATAGCGTGGTCCTCGCCTCATCCGGGCGTTTGAGCGTGATATCCCTGGCTGCTTCATTGACAGCCTCGTTGACCTCATTTACGAATGCCGTGTTGCCATATAGGGACTGGATTATGTACTGGTCCTTTATCTCTTTGGCCTCCTTCAACCTGGCTATCGCATCGACTAGGGACAAATTGCTTTCCTCAAGGAGCTGTGTCTTCTCTGCAAGATTGGTGTGGGTCTGGGCCAGTACTTTGTTCCTGGACCGCAGCACGACAAGAAGGACTATGGTCAGGGCCAGAAGGAAAGCTATGACGAAGATGATGACGAAAAGCAGTGCCCGCTGGTTGTCAAGCCAGTTGTAGCGGCTGTTTTCGATTACCGGAAGGATGGTGCTTATCTCGGCTTTCCTGAGCCTGGAATTGTAGAATTCTGCATCGTACTGCGCCTGCTGGATGTATTTGTAGGCCCTCTTTATATCGCCCCTCGCATACATATGTCCTGCAAGGACTTTCGCAGAAGTTGTTTCGTGCGTGCAGGACCGGATATCCAGGATGGCCGACAATGCCCGGTAGTATACTGCTTCATCATATTTCTGCAAGGCATTATATGCGTCGGACAGGATGGAATACTGAACGGCCTTGCGGTGCTCATCCCAGTCATTCATGGCGATGAAGGCCTCGCGGGCCGAGATTGCCAGGGAATCGGAGTAATGCTCGATGAGTTGTTTATCCAGGCTGGCATATCCGTACTGATATGAATCCGCGGGGGCATAGGAGAGAATCTTGTCGTAGCTGGCCAATTTCCTGGCGTCATATTCCCTGACAAGGACTTCCGTGCCACTCACGAAAGAACTCAGGTTCTGCCAGGTCTGCGCCTCAAGGAAATAGAATTCCGCGCATATCGCGGCAGGTACGCCGGCGGGGTCAAACGCCCGTATAACGTCGACGGCTTCTTTGAAAAAACCGACACTCTTAAAACAGTGCAACAGAGCTACTTGTGCGCGTGCCCGGTACTCCGCTCCCGATTTCTCGGCGCCTTTTTCCAGCAATTTGGCATACACGAAGGCTGAATCGGACTGATAATTCTTATATTGCTCGAAAAGAGAGGAATAAAGGTCCATCCTCTTGAGGTGGTCTACGGTCCCTGAAAGGTTCTTCTTGAGCATTTGTATGCGGTTCAGTTTAGCCTGTTCGAATCTAGGGCGGTTGTCAATCATATCGTCCAGTTCCCTGAGCACAGGTTCAATCGACTCGTTCTTGACAGAGCAGGACAAACAAGTTAAAAGGACCCAGGCCAATATTAGTCCGTAACATCTCATGGCAACTGCAAAAATAGCTAATTATCGTCAATTGTCCTTGCCCAGGGCCACTCCGAGCGAAAGGTTAAACCTGCCCTGAGTGCCTTCTGCTTGGGGGTGGCATAAAAGGCAAATCTTATTTGTGACTCTCGCCCCCAAGGTGTAATCTTCTGTATATCAATCTGATGCGATAATGCAGAATCTTAATTCCCCGGCTTTTTGTTGCACCCCCCGTTTGCCCCAGCTCCGGCGCTGATGCCAAAAGCCCTTCCCGGTGCTCATATCGGTCCAAAAAAATAACCGGGTATGCGCATCATAAAGGTCATCTCAGCGTACAAAAATGGGTGAAATCGTACTCTCATCTGCCCTAAGGGTCATCCCAGCGTACAAAAACAGGCGAAATCGTACTCTCATCTGCCCTTTCTGCGCATAAGGGTGTCAGCGACGGGACCGGTATAAGCACCTGGAGTCGCAGGGGGAATCTTGTGGGGAGATATGGCACAAGTTAGTGCTGCATTTGCAGTAGGCCTCGACCGCTTCGTCCTCATCCTCACCGCAGCAGGGGGGGGACCTCGTTCAAAAACGCCCCAAAAAGTGCAAGGTCCCCCCATCGGACCGGGGACCTCGTTCAAAAATGCCCCGAAAACTGCAAGGTCCCCCATTGAAAGCGGAACTGCTTCTGGCTGGTTGACTTATTTTCCATAGTAAGAGTTTCAGTTTTTTAGCCGCAGGGATTCTCAGACTAGGATTTTTTTGTTAAATTTGGAGGATTAAACTTTGACATTCTTTTACAACTTGACCATTACTGAACTGAAACTCGAAAATGAAAAAGTATTCTCTTGGAGTCGCCTTCAGCGGCGGCGGAGCAAAGGCCGGGGCGCATTGCGGAGCCCTGCAGGCCTTGAAGGAATTCGGCATCAAACCCGAAATAGTTTCCGGCACGAGCGCAGGAGCCCTTGCCGCGACGATGTATGCCGCAGGAATATCCCCCGTGAAGATGATAGAACTCTTCAGCGGGATGTCGTTTTTCAAGGATATCGTAAAGCCGGGCATCCCGGGAGGCGGATTCTTCGATTCGAAGCCCCTTGTCCAGCATCTGCGACGCCATATACCCTACAGCCGGCTGGAAGACCTTCCCATCCCCACATATGTCACGGCCTCGGACCTTGAGCACGGCAGGCTGAAAGTATTCTCCAAAGGAGATCTCGCGCCCCGCGTGGTGGCTTCCTGCTCAATCCCCGTGGTCTTCAAGCCTATGGTGATAGGCGGCATCCACTATGTGGACGGAGGCGCTTTCCAGAACCTTCCAGTGCCGGCCATCCGCTCCAGGTGCGAAAAGGTTATCGCCCTGAACCTCAATCATATCCACGATGAGAAATACAAGCCTGTCGTCCCCTATGTGGCGATGCGCTCGTTTATGATGATGTTCGTGTCGAACAGCGTCGCCGACTCCCGCCTGGCCGACCTGACGATCGACCTCGACACCGCGGGTTCATCGGTCTATGATATGACCAAACTGAAGGAGCTGTTTTTCAGGGGATATGACAGCGCCGTCAAGGCCCTCGAGGCCGCCGGATACGAGCGTCAGTTCCCCCGCGAGGACGTGAAGCTCTAGGCAGATTGCCCAGTCTATCCGCTTGTTTTTATAACAAGAATTGTTATATTTGTAATTGCCATCTGCGCCTTTTTTGGCGGCGGGTGGGGCTAAATGTTTTATTACTAGCGAGTTAACCTTATGAAACGCTTATTCTTGATAGCGATCTCTGCTCTGGCGATTATTGCGGGCTGCTCAAAGAACCCGTCGGATGGTCCAAGTGCCGACCCTTCAAGTGACACCCCAGGAGGTGCTTCCGTGAAAGTGGAAATCCGTGCGGAAGGCTCCGGCGCCGACTTCGCTTCTGAAATCAGCCACTCCATAAGGGTAAGGGAAACCTCCCTGCTTGAAGTGCGCGTTACTCCTGAGGATTCGCCCGCTAAAATCACCTTCGAAAGCGCCGACCTGAGCATAGCCCGTGTCAGCCGCAACGGCACCCTCACCGGCCGCGGAGAGGGTAATACGGACATCACTGTCCTGGCGGACGGGAAGAAAGCCGCAGTCTGCCATCTGACTGTAACGGAGTATGAAGCAGTGGTCTCCGATTTCGAGCTCGATGTCAGCAGTGTCGAAGTGGAGTGGGGGTCCTCTGCGAGGGTCGTGGTCAAGAGGATTATGCCATCCGGCATAAAAGTGGGCGACGTCAGTTTTGAATTCTCTTCCTCCGATGAGGGAATCTTCACCGTAGAGAACGATTCAGACGGTTTCGGCTGCAAGATAACAGGCGAAACCCCCGGAACCGGCACGCTCCACGCCTCCGTAAGGGATGCCTCTTTGGATATTCCTGTCACAATTACCAAGAAAGTCATCGGCCTGGATGGCTGGTGTTATTCCAGTCCATATGATGATTATGTGGAAATAAGGCCGTTCCAAAAAGAAGCCCTGACAGTGTTTTACCCCTCCCACGTGGATGTGTTCCTCTGGGATCGGGTGTCGGGTCAAAGGGTAAAAGGCGAGTACAAGGTGGACAACCCCAACAAGGAGACTGTAAACGCGGCGGCCTGGGATGACGGCATCTCCATCACCGCCTACGGTGACGGCAGCTCCGACGAAGAAGGTTTTGGATTCTTGACGCTGCATTATGAAAACGACTGGATCGTTTCGGACATTGAGGACCTGATGATCGAGTTCTTCGGCTGCAATGGAATGCACGGCGATATGACAATCGTTGAGAACAACCCCAACGCCGATACCTATGGAAAGGATTTGACAGGACAGACGCACACCCTGTCCCAGAACGGGCAGATCCAAGTGATTCTCGGCCGCAAGAGCGGAAAGGAACTCAAGGGCGTCTACCGTTTCAACACAATGCGCGAATGGGTCAAGCTCATTACGGACGGCTTCGAAGTGGTAAGGTGGGACAAGTCCACACACTACCTTCTCGCCCGTCCCGACGGCAGCGTTTCTTCTCCCTATGTCCTGTACCAGGGAAAATATGGTGATATCAAGAATCTTGTAGTCAATTATCAACTAAAATAAGCGCAATGAACAGACTCTTTAAAGTGATAGGCGTCTTGCTCCTCGGGGCAGCCCTGGCCAGCTGCAATTACGATGCAGATGCCGAGCTGAAAGCCCTTGAGGAAGAAATGGACCGCCTTGAACAGGAAGACCAGAAGATAAGGAATCATTTCCTGGAGAAGATCAATTCTCTCAGGGGGCGTCTGGTCGACCTGATTGCCCAGGTGGAGCAGGAACTCAATGAAAAGATCGAAAGCGGAAGACGTGCTGTCCTGAAGAAGCTTAGCGAAAAGGTTAACACGCTGACAGCCAAGATTAACAAGGGCTTTGACGACACCAGGGACTATATGGACGACACCTTCTCCTCGTGCCGGGATTACATCACCAAGTCGTTCACCTCGCTGGAAAAAAGCCAGAATGCACTTGCCTCGCAGATAGACCAGGCGCGCCAGAAGGGAGAGGAAGATAACCTGAAAGTTCTTCTCCTTCTCGAGAAAGACCTTGACCGGGTGAAGTCCGGAGCCCAGTCCGTGAAGGCCTCGATAGACGGGATGGAGAATCAGCTTGCCAAGGCTGAGGAAATGAAGAAGAGGCTTGAACGTGTGAGGATTGCCTCAGACGACCTGGATGAAGCCTATTCTGAGATGGAGAGAAAACAGCTGGCCCTGATGCAGGCGCTGGAAGATAAGATTACCGACGAGTATCTGGAAAGCCTGACGACCACCCAACTGGCCGAAGTCAAGAAGCTTGTTGCCGAAGCGGAAAGCCTTGTCGATTCGATGGAAGGCTTCAAGGACGATATTTCAAACTACTCGATTGATGCTGAATCTTACCTCGCCGACATGGAGGACGTCGCCGCCATGCTGGATGACCTCAACAGCGACTATGGCTCGGTCGTGGACGACCTTATGGACGGACTGTCCAACATAGAGGAATTCTGGGAGTATTTCGAAAGCTCAGAAGCTTCAACCTGGTACGATGAAATAGACTCTCTGGCCGACGAGAACCAATCCCTTTATGAAGCGACCATGGATACCATCGACGAGCAGCGCGACATAATTGAAGCTTTTTATTCCGCATCCTGGGACTGGTATGAGGATGTAGAAGCATGCTGCGAAGAAGCGTATGGCCATTCCGATGCAGCGGAAAGTAAGGCAAACGAAATTTTAAGCCTATGAGAATCAAGTACTTAATCATTATTCTGTGCCTTTCAGGGATGTGCCTTTCCTGCAACAGCAGCTACGATGAAAGGATTGACGCCCTCAAACAGCGCAGGGAAGCCCTGCGCAAGGCAGACCAGGAGACCAAGGATATGCTTATCGGTGAAATGAACCGCCTGGCAGCTGACATAGACGAACTTCTCGCCCAGATGGAAGAAAGGGTGCTGGACAGGCTCGACAAGATGGTTGCCGAAGTGGAGGACCAGATATTGGAGCAGAATGTCACGATCAACAAGTCCATCAAGCTGCAGTCCGACAAGCTCGGAGAGGATATAGTTGCCTGGCGCAACAGCCTTGACCAGATGGTAACGGATAATACCGCCAAGATGGAAAGGGCCAGGAAAACGCTCCAGGATGGTCTCCAAAAGGCCATGGATGAAGGCAATGCTTATCTTATTTCCAGGATTCGTGCAGGTCTGAGGTCCGTGGACGAACTCAGCGCCAGTCTGGGCGGCTATATAAAAAAGACCCAGGCAAGGGTCGACGACCTGAAGGAACTGGAAAAAGTCTATTCCGAGACCCACAGTGCGATGGCGATCCTTAGCGACCGGCGTCAGGACATGCTCGCATCCCTGGACGAATACGAAGAAAGGATTCAGGCAATCGTTGATTCGAAACTGGAGAAAAACGCCAACAAGAATCTGTGCGACGCCGTCGACCATATGATTTCACTCTATGAGTCGGCCAGCGATATCTATAATGACTCTCTCGGTTATATGGACGAAATGGATTCGTTCTGTTCCTCGATGCCCGACATCGAAAGCCTGTTAGACGAAACCGAGTCCATCCTGGATTCTTGTTACGATGTCGAAAGTATGCTGGATGACATGGATGAAGGAACCGTTGATGATGTCCTGTCGTATCTGACTGATGCGCTTGACAGGGCGAAGGAAGGAGGGGTCTCTTTATCGGACGTTGAGGAAGCCTATGAACAAGTCCTCAAGGACAGTCACGACTATCTGGAAGACACCAACAGTATCATGGATACATTTGATGAAGTCATCGGCATACTGGAAGACCAAATCGGCGATATGGAGTCCCTGATCAGCGACGTTGAGGACAAGTTTTAAAAGCCCCCGATTATGAAAAGATTTATTTGCATAGCCGCTATACTGCTGTCCTTTTCGGCATGCGGCCCCAGGGCTGAAATAGAAGGCCTTAAGAAGGATGTTAAATCCCTCAAGGAAGCGGATGCCGCCTTGTGGGAAGAGATGACAGCCGCCATTGACGCTTTGGAGAAGAGCCTGATGGGCAGGATACAGGCAACCAAGGACAAACTGGGCAAGACCATTGATGAGGCGTTGGCCGACCTGTATGACCTTATCGATGAGAAATTCGGAGCCACCGAAAAGTATTTTGAGTCGGAGTTAGCGGCTAAAAGGGCTGACATAGACAAGAATGCAGCCCAGGTCAAGAATAGTTCCGACAACGCTGTCGAGAAGTTGGATATCGCCCTTGACTACACAAGGGAACAGCTCAAGGAGGCCATATCCAAAGGAGAACAGCAAAGGGCTGCCCTTCTTGAGAAACTGGAAAGTGAGATAGAATCCATGAGCGGACAGGTTGAAGACGCGTGGGTGACCGTGGACAGCTGGAAGGAACGTCTCGACGAACTTCAGGACGAAGGTCTCTACGGGCAGATTGAAAAGCTCGAGAAAGACTTCAAGGTCCTTCAGTCCTTCGACTTGCAGGAAAATGTAGATATGGCGGAGGAAAGGCTTAAGAAATACTCCTCGATAGTCCTGGATGACCTCACGGAAGACCAGATCAAGGAAGTGGACGAAATGCTTGGAATGATTGAAGATTATTATTCCGAGGTCGAGTCATTTGTGGATGATGCCGCAGATATGGCGGATGAGATGGAGTCTCTGCTCTCTGAGTGGCAATCCTCGGCAGATGACCTGTATGGAACCGTTTCCTCCCTGGCTGACGAGCTTACCGACCGTCTGGAGTCTTTCTCCGCTATGATAGAGTCCTCGTATGAGGAAGCTGTCGAAAAAGATGGTGAAGTAGAAGATTGGAAAAACCATCTGGAGTCCATCAATGAAGATCTTGAGAACTTTAAAAGTATGGCGGAAGCCATCTCGGACGATATGGAGGGAAACCACAGCGACCTGGAAGCGAAGAACGCGGATATCCACGATACACAGGCATATCTGTATGATATGGCTTCCGATTTATTGGAAATATGCGGGCAGTTCGAAAGCTCCCATCCCTGGTTGTTCTGATTAATTAAATGAATCAATATGAAAAGGTTAACTTATCTTATCGTGGCCCTGCTGGTGGCCTTTGCCGCCTGCAAGAAACCGGAAACAGTGATTCCTTCTGACGGATCCAAAGACCCGGTGGAGAACCCTTCCAAGGACCCAGGCGCCTCAGTTGATCCCGGCGCGTCTGAAGATCCCGGCACGTCTGAAGACCCTTCCGGAGAGGCTTCCGTTGACCCCGGCACATCCGAAGACCCCTCGGCGGAACCTTCCGAAGACCCGGTCGAGATCAAGGTGGAACTTGAAACCTATGACGCTGAGGACATAAACCTCTATGAAGCTATGGTTTATGGCCGGGCCGTCATCGACAATCTTCCCGAGGGCTATAACTTTGAATGCTTCTTCTTCTTTGACAAGGATTACAAGATAGCTGAAGATATTTACAAGCATGGCTCGGAGTGTAGCATTGCCATTTCTTCCGATGTCAATTGGTCTGAAGGTGCTGATCTGGATGTATTCCTCGACGGCCTTGACTATGACACAAAGTATTATTATGTCCTTCTTGCGGTTGTAGTCGACGAGCACAATGATACATACAAGGTTTATTACGGCAACGTAAAGAGTTTCAAGACTGCCGCCTGCGGTGAATATGCCGAAGCGGTGGACCTCGGCCTAAGCGTCAAATGGTGCGATGTCAACATAGGAGCAATGGGCCCCACTGAAGACGGATTGTACTTTGCCTGGGGAGAGACTAAAGAGAAGTACAAGTTTACCCCCGGCAATTATGCATTGTATGATTCAGATGAGAATCTGACGAATTATAAAGGCGACGGCTCGGGTGACAGCAAGAAGAAGCTGCAGCTTGGCGATGATGCAGCATATAAGCTCCTGGGACGTTCCTGGAGAATGCCGACTGCGGATGAATGCCAGGAACTCATTGACAATTGCACCTGGGAATATATTGAGCAATTCAATTGCTGGAAAGTCTCGCGCAATGGCAAATCCATCTATCTTCCCGTAATAAGTCTATATGACGAAACTGGGATGCATTCATCTTACGGTAAGTTGGTGTTCTACTGGACATCTACCCTCAATTGGGACGATCCCGATCTTGCATACGTGATGGCCTTGAATACTACGTGGTTCAAGCCTAATAATACGCAATATCTGGATCATGATAGTCCCCGCTTCTACGGCTGCCCCATCCGCGCCGTTGCTAGGGAATAGTAATTATTCGTTCATATCTTCAAGGGCGGCTGACATTATGTTCAGCCGCTCTTTGAATATCTCGCGGAGGCGCTCGCAGGCTGCGCCGTAGGTCAGCGTCTCGTCGTCGTTGATGATGCCGTCCTCGGCCGGGTTCCACAGGGAGAAATTGACGACGGCCGACCGCCGGAGGAACTCCTCTGTCTGGGCCATGAAATCCGGAATCTTTTCCAGCTCAGGAAGCATTTCCAGATAGCGTTCCAGCACCTTGCGCCTGAAGGCGGGGTCCTGGAACAGGCGGTTGTACCAGTAAGCGGAGACATTCAGCAGCGAGGTCTTCATATCGGGCCTGACCTTATATGACAGGGTGCCGAAATCGAAGTCCCATATGGGGCCCGCCACCAGCTTTCCGCCGCGGTCCTTGTGCATAAAGACGCTGCCCGGATTGCCCAGCTCGTGGTTGCCCATTACCTCGTTGACAAGCCAGTACTCCACGAAGGAATCGGTGTCTATCCAGGCGGCATATCCCTTCTCGGGGTCGCAGAAATCCTCGCCGTAGAGAGCCTCGGCCGTCCTTGCGACATAGTCCTTGATATATTCGACCTGTTCGGGAGTGGCATCCTCCTCGTCGGGATATTTCACCGCGAAAGGAATGTCGTGGTCCTTCCACTGGATTTCGTTATCGAAGTGGAAGTCCAGCTCCAGCAGGTAGCCTCCGGTCACCGCTTCGCCACTGTTGTCCGCAGTGCTCATCTCGGCCACGTTCACCCGGTTCTTGTCCACGCGGATCTGCTCGGTGAGCAGGAACTGTCCGTAGTGGATGCCGTTGAGCACCAGCTCAACCGGCACATAGCGGGGCGTCCACGCAAGGCGGGAGCCGGCGCCGATGTGCAGGGCGACGAGATTGCGCTGCAGGGTGCGGTCCATAAAGTTGGACAGCAGGACCCATCTCTTGTGCTTGGGCATCCCGAGCACGGAAGTCTTGCTCTCAAGGCGTATCGTATATGGCTTCTTGGGCCACCTCCAGGTGGTGTTGCCCCTGCCGCGGACCTCGCAGGCCATTTCGGCAAGGTCGGGATAGGAGTCGACCCCGTCGATGGATATCTTTCCGCTCACCCACGTCGTCTTGGACAATATGGGGCCGGTGGTGTTCAGCGTTATGACCGGGAGACCTGTCTTGACAGCTTCCTCCTTATCCCCGCCGACGGCCACCTTGACGACTCGGAACATCGCGGTCGAGACCTTTGTCTGCCCTGAGGTAAGGGTCAGCTGGCAGGATTCGTCATATTCCCTGGCGGCCTTCTGGTCAGTGACCGTGGCCTTGTACGTGCCGGGGCGGGTCTGGGGGGAAATCCCTGTAAGGATGAAGTTCCGGCTCGGCGTGCCGTCGGTGCGCATCAGGCTCACCTGGCAGTCCCTGGAGAAGACATTGTAGTTGAACTCATATCCAGTCTGGACTACGCTGAACTCAAAATCAACAAAACCTCCGTCCTCGAGCCTCAGCTCACGGACGGAGGTTGCTATACTCTTAAGTGCGGGCTCCTCTGAAGAAGAGGGGCTTGCCGGCCCTTTTTGACATCCTGAAAGCGCAAGGACCAGCAGGCCTATGATATGGGCCCGGCACTTCACGCTCTAAAGGTTGGCGTTCTCCTTGGACCAGTCGGCAACTGCGGGGATGATGCCCAGGGATATGATCTCGTCGCGCATCTTTAAGAGGTGCTCGTAGGAGGCGTCGAGGGCTGCGATCTCTTCCGCAGTGCCTTCAGGCATAGTGTAGTGGCATCCGGTGGCGTCGATGACCGTGGGCATTGCCATCATCACGTTCTTGTACTTGCCCTGGTTCACATATGTGCCGGCAGGCCAGGTGAAGACCTCGCCGCCCATTGCGGCTTCGATCATCTTGACTGCCTGGTAGGCCGGGCTCTGGAAGGAGCTGCGGCCGCGCAGCTTGATGATGTTGATGCCGCCCTGGATGGTGTTGTGCTTGATTTCCTCAAAGCGCTCTGCGCTGAGACCCATTTCGGCAAGGGGCTTGCCGTCAATCTTGACGCCGGAGGCGAAGACTGCCATGGCTTCGCCGTGGCCGCCATAGGTGTGGGCGCCGGTCACCTTGCACTGCTGCACGCCGAACTCCTGTGCGAGGGCCTCCTGGAGGCGGGTGGAGTCGAGGGCTGCCAGCGAGGTGAGTTTCTCGGGAGCGAGGCCGCTGCGGATGAGGGCGGTGAGGGCGGTGACATCGGCGGGGTTGAAGATAACCACGACGAACTTAACGTCGGGGCAGTACTTCTCGATGTTCTCGCCGAACTCGGCTGCGATCTGGCAGTTGCCCTTGCGCAGGTCCTCACGGGTCATCCCTTCCTTGCGGGGTGCTCCGCCGGAGGAAATGATATATTTTGCATCCTTGAAAGCCACTGCGGGGTCGATGGTCGCGGTGAGGTTGACACCGGGGAATGCGCAGTGGTCCATCTCTGCCAGGACACCCTTCAGGCCGGGCTCGAAGATATCATACAGGCAGATGTTGGGGGTGAGGCCCAGCATACAGGCGGTCTGGACCATGTTGGAACCGATCATACCGGCGGCGCCGACGATGACCAGTTTTTCGTTTGTCAGGAATTTCATTTCAAAAATATAATGTTAATAACTGTCTTGTCCAAAAGCAGTGCAAAGTTAGCAAAAAATATTTGCATTAATTCAAAGAGATTGATTATCTTTGCACCTGTAAATTTTGTTGAAGATTTTATATGGAGCCTCCCAGTTCTATAACGGACCAAGGAAACCTTGCGGGCCAGATATCTGACGACCCGTTATCGTGCGGCATATCTTCCGGATCATTCCTTATTGTCACCCGCCCCGTCAGTGAAGACGGCTTCGGCGAGGACTTCGTCGTCTGCGCATACTCCCCGCAGACCGGTCTGTCGTACCTGGGAAAAGCCGACTCCATCGCATCATAACACCTTATGGCACTTTATTTAAAGAAAACCCTAGAAAACGAAGCAACCATCGCGGTCTGGCAGATCACCGAGACCGAAGAGGAACTCAGGAACCTGAGCTCCATCCCCAGCGACGAGCTGGAAGAAATATCCTTCCTGGGCAGCGAATCCCTCCGCAAGCAGCGCCTCGCGGTCCGCGCCCTGCTGACCGAACTCTTTGAGGAGAAGGTCTACCTGAGCCACCACGACAACGGCAAGCCCTACCTCGAGAATATGGTCACCAACATCAGCATCACCCACACCAATAAATATGTGGCCGTCATCCTCCACGACGAGGAAGACGTGGGCATCGACTGCGAATCACTCGACAGGGACTTCTCCGCAGTGGAAAAGAAGGCCCTCTCCGAGGACGAGATCGACGACCTGGACGACGACCGCCGCAACGAGCAGCTCGCCATCTACTGGTGCGCCAAGGAAGCCATCTTCAAGAGAGTCTCGGCCTACAACGTAGACTTCGCCGAGCAGATCGAGATAGACCGCTTCCACCCCCGCGGCGAAGGCGAACTCGAAGCCACATTCACCAACAAGCGCGGCTATGAAGAAGAATTCGAACTGGAATATATGACCTTCGACCGCCACGTCCTCGTGTGGGTCGTAGGCTAGAAGTTATCGAAGAGGCACAAGGGGGACGGTTCCTGGAATGGAATCGTCCTCCTTTTCCGTAAGGTATATGATTCTCTGGTTGGGGCTGCCGCGGAAAAGAAGGGTGGTGTCGCGCTGCTCCAGGATGAAGGGGCCGTCCACCAGCACGTCCAGCCAGGGGAGCATCTGCGCAAGGTGCTCATCTGCAAGTATTTCCTCATATGTGAAACCTGTCCAGCACCATATGGTCTTGCCCGTTTCCTGCTTGATGCGCCGTGCCAGTTCGGTGAAGGCGTCCACCTGGTAGAACGGGTCGCCGCCGGTGAAGGTGACGTTGCTCAGGGAGTCTTCCTTTATGATTTGGAGAAGCTCGTCCACGCTCACCTCGAAGCCGCCCTTGAAGTCCCACGACTGGGGATTGTGGCAGCCCTTGCAGTGGTGGGCGCAGCCGGCGCAGTAGATGGCCGTGCGGAATCCGGGTCCGTCGGCCATAGTCTGGTGCAATATGTCCAGGATCCGCAGCGTCATTTGTGCACGACCCTGTCCTTGAGCTCAGCCAGCTTGCCGGAATTCCAGCGGTCGGTGGTGCCGACCAGGTAGCCGGTTATGCGCTGGAGGGTGTCGATGTGCCTGCCGTGGCAGACGGGGCATTCCTCGAGACCTTCGGTGGCATCCTCATAGCCGCAGTCCAGGCAGAGGTTGCGGTTGTGGTTGACGCTGCCGTAACCGATGTTGTAGCGGTCCATCAGGTCCACGATGTTCATTATGGCCTCGGGGTTGTGGGTGGCGTCGCCGTCGATTTCCACGTAGAAGATATGGCCGCCGCCGGCGAGGGCATGATACGGCGCCTCGATGCGGGCCTTGTGCTCGGGCGTGCAGTGGAAATAGACGGGGATATGGTTGGAGTTCGTGTAATAGTCCTTGTCGGTGATGCCGGGCAGGGAGCCGAAGGTCTTGCGGTCGCGCTTGGTGAACTTGCCGGCAAGGCCTTCCGCGGGCGTTGCGAGCACGCTGTAGTTGTGCTGGTATTTCTCGCAGTAGCCGTTGACCTTCTCTTTCATATAGGTCACTATCCGCAGGCCTAGGGTCTGGGCCTCCTCGCTCTCGCCGTGATGCTTGCCCACCAGGGCTATGAGGCATTCGGCCAGGCCGATGAAGCCTATTCCCAGGGTGCCCTGGTTGATGACGCTCTCCACGGTGTCATCGTCGTCGAGCTTGGCGCTGCCGTTCCACAGGCCGCTCATCAGCAGCGGGAACTGCTTCTTGAGAGCCGTCTTCTGGAACTGGAAGCGGTCGTCAAGCTGCTTTGCCGCGATGTCCATCACGACTTCCAGCTTGCTGAAGAACTCGGCTATCCTCTTCTCCTTGTCGGGGATGTTCATACACTCGATGGCGAGCTTGACGATATTGATGGTCGTGAAGCTGAGGTTGCCGCGGCCTATCGAGGTGACGGGGCCGAAACGGTTCTCGAACACCCTGGTGCGGCAGCCCATCGTGGCCACTTCGTGCACATAGCGCTTGGGGTCGTCCGCCTTCCACTCCGGGCTCTGGTTGAAGGTGGCGTCCAGGTTGAGGAAGTTGGGGAAGAAGCGGCGTGCCGTCACCTTGCAGGCGAAGCGGTAGAGGTCGTAGTTGCGGTCGCCGGGAAGGTAGCTCACGCCACGTTTCTTTTTCCAAATCTGGATGGGGAATATGGCGGTGGAACCGTTGCCCACGCCTTCGTAGGTGGTGTTGAGGATTTCGCGGATTATGCAGCGTCCTTCGGCGGAAGTGTCTGTGCCATAGTTGATTGAGGAGAACACGACCTGGTTGCCGCCGCGCGAGTGGATGGTGTTCATATTGTGCACGAAGGCTTCCATCGCCTGGTGCACGCGGCTCACCGTGCGGTTCACTGCGTGCTGCACGGCCCTCTCTTCCCCCTGCAGGCCGACGAGGTCGTGCCTGAGGTAGTCGTCGAACTGGATATCCTTCAGGTGGCTGTAGTCCTTGTTCTCCATCTGGGAGATGTAGTCGATTTCTTCCTCATAGCTCTTGCGGACGAAGGGGGCGAGGTAGAAGTCGAAAGCCGGAATGGCCTGGCCGCCGTGCATCTCGTTCTGGACGGTTTCCATCGATATGCAGGCCAGCACGCTGGCGGTCTCTATCCTCTTGGCGGGGCGTGATTCCCCGTGGCCGGCCTTGATGCCGTGCTCGAGGATGAGGTCGAGGGGGTGCTGGATGCAGGTTAGGGACTTGGTGGGGTAGTAGTCCTTGTCGTGGATGTGGATGTAGTTGTTCTTGACGGCTTCGCGGGCCTCTTCAGACAGCAGGCTTTCGTCCACATATGCCTTGGTGGCCTCGGAGGCGAACTTCATCATCATTCCCGCGGGCGTGTCCGCGTTCATATTAGCGTTTTCGCGCGTGATGTCGTTGGACTGTGCGTTGATGATCTCTTCGAAAATCTCGCTTGTCTTGGCGTTGCGGGCCATATTGCGCTTGTTGCGGTAGGCGATGTACTTTTTCGCCACTTCCTTGCGCGGGCTTTCCATCAGTTTGAGTTCCACGCAGTCCTGGATCTCCTCCACGCTCATTTTCTCCTTGCCCTGCTTGGAGATGGAATCCGCAATCTGCGCTGCGAGCACGATGTCTTCCCCGGCTTCGGTCACTGCCATAGCCTTGAGAATTGCAGCAACGATCTTCTGGCTGTTGAAATCGACGAGGCGTCCGTCCCTCTTGACTACATTCTTTACCATATTGGTCCTGGTTGTTTTAGTTCACTGCTATTTCATGGATGGGGGATTGGCTGTCTCATACCATAAACCCTCCGCTTCGCTCCGTCCCTCCCACTGTCTACGGCGTCATTTGCTCCGCAAATAACTTGTAGCCAGCGGGCCCCTCCCATTCATGTGGCCATGGGCGGCCACAGGTTTAGGTATGAGACAGTCAAATCCCCGATGGTTCTAAACAAAGTTAGGAGTTTCCAAGGGAAAAAACGAAAAAAGTTATCAACAGGGGCTGTTAAAAACGATTAATAGGGTGATAGCCAGGAGGTTATCGCCGGTTATTTGCAGTGATTTCGGGAGGTGGCCCTAACAATTATGTTAGGGAGTATTTACGGGGGAGAGGACCGCCATTTCGCATTTTTTGCAGTCGAACAGCAGGGGAAGGCGGTGTCCGTTGTTGACAAGGAACAGGGGGCCGGGGGTGCGGTCGCGGTGATGCTTGGGGCACATCCCCAGTTCGTAGCGGATGCAGTAGCGCGAGCGCATAAGCTCGGCACCCGGGGCGGGGGAGAGCTCATATGCAGGCTGCACCTCGGTGAAGAGGCGGGCTGCTATGGAGTTGGCCACGTTGTTCTTGTAGGTGGCTTTGATGCTCTTGCGCTCGAGCGGCTGCAATGGCCTGTTCATCAGGGGCTTGCTGTTGCAGGGGATGGTGTCCAGCTGCTCGGCCGCGTCACGGCGTATGGAGTTGATGGCAGCCATAGTGAGCAGCGGGAGCATATTGTCGTCGGAGAGGATGTCGCTCACCACGAAGCCATATATCCCCGAACTCTTGTTGAGGCCGGAGCGCATCACGGACTCCATCCTGTCGCGGTCCTTTGCGGTTTCGGTGTAGGGGCCCGAGGTATATTCGGTCTTCCTGCCGTCTTCTGTGTAGGCCCTGGTGACGAGGTTGAAGATTCCATCCTGGTGAAGGACAGTTACTTCCAGCACCACGCCTATCTCCCTGTGGCAGGGGTTGGCGGCGAGATATCTCTCGAAGCCCCTGCTTATGTTGCGGTAGATCACGACTCCCCGGTGAAGGCCGCGCACCGGCTTGCAGCGGACCTTGTTGCCCGTGCATATATCTCCGCGGAATCCCGTGACGCCGTCTTTGGTGGCGAATGCGAAGCCGTCGCCGTTGACAAGCTTGACGCCTTCCTCAAGGTTCAGCCTGAAACCTTCCGGCAGCACCTGGGTCACCGTCCCGACCTTTTCGCCCATACTCCCGGGCGCATCCATCGAGGCCCAGCGGCCGCGCTTGCCGTCTATGAAAAGGGAGGTGTAGCCCCTGTTGAAGGTCTTGTCGGAAGCGGGCTCGAAGCCTTTGGCCACCTGGCCGTATGAAGTCCTGCCCCAGTCCTTCATCGCCAGTGAATACTCCCTGACGACGTTGCGCACGTAGGATATGTTCTTCAGCCTGCCTTCGATCTTGAGGGAGCATATACCGGCCTCGGCGAGCTCCTTTATCCTGTCCTTGAGGTTGTAGTCTTTCAGCGACAGGAGGGCCTTGTCGCGCACGAGCACCTTGCCGCCGGCGTCCACCAGGTCGTAGCGGGAGCGGCAGGCCTGGATGCAGGCGCCGCGGTTGGCGCTGCGGCCCGCCAGGGCCTGCGAAAGGTAGCAGTTGCCGCTGTAACTCACGCACAGGGCGCCGTGGATGAAGAACTCCAGCTCGCAGGTGACAGCCTTGCTGATGGCCTTGATTTCGGCCAGGGACAGCTGCCTTTCCAGCACCAGGCGCGAGAAGCCGAGGCTCTCATACATCTTCGCCTGCTGGGGGGTGCGGATGGCGCACTGGGTGGAGGCGTGAAGAGGAATGCCGAGCCCCAACCTGCGAGCCATATCGACCACTGCAAGGTCCTGGACTATAAGCGCATCCGCGCCGGCATCCCTGAGGGCGAGAAGCAGCTTTTCAGCCTGCGATATCTCGCTGTCGTAGATTATAGTATTGAAGGTAATGAACACCCTGGCTCCGTAGCGGTGGGCATACCGGCACAGCTTCTCGATGTCTTCCACCGGATTGCCCGCAGCCTGCCTGGCCCCGAAGGCGGGGCCGGCGATGTAAACCGCATCGGCACCGCAGTCGATGGCTGCGATGCCGATTTCAGCATTACGTGCTGGAGCGAGGAGTTCCAGTTCCATTACTTGGAGAGGGCGTCGATATATGCCTTGGCGTCAGCTCCGAGTTCCTGGGCCTTCTTGTAGTATTCGAGGGCCTTGGCCTTGTTCTTCTGGCCCTGGTAGAGAGCACCTACGGTGAGGGCTATCTGGCCGGCGTTGCTTGCAGTAGGGGCGAGGGCGAGGAATTGCTCGAAGTACTTGATGGCTTCGCCGTCCTTCTTGAGCTTGTAGGAGGCCTGGCCTGCGATCTGGTAGGCCTTTGCATCCTCCTCATAGGCGATGGATTCCTCTGCGGCTGCGATGGCCTCTGCGGCCTTTCCGGCCTTCAGGGCTGCTGCTGCCTTCTTAAGGAATGCTCCACCGAGGACCTTCTTGGCGTCGGCTTCCTTGCCGTTGTCGACTGCCTGCTGATAGGCTGCCTTGGCGCCGTCAAGGTCTCCTGAGTTGGCGAGGGCCTGGACGAGGCGGATGGATGCCGCCTTGTTGGTGGGCTCGGCCTCGAGGACTGCCTTGTAGAGCTCGGTCGCGGCTGCGAAGTCCTTGTTCTTGAAGAGGTTGTTGGCGTCGGTGAGGTTCTTCTGGACTGCCACCTGGCCAACGAGGGCTTCGGCTTCGAGTTCGACTTCCTCATTGCCATATTCCTTGGCTATTGCCTGGGCTTCCTTCACTTTCTCAAGGGCCTCGTCGAATTTCTTCATATTGTAGAGTTCCTTGCCGATGGAGAGGATGATTCCGGGGATAGCGACCTTGCAGTTGGAGACGAGTTCCGCACCTTCCTCACCGCACTCAAGACCCATTGCGAGGGCCTGCTGGAACTGTGCCAGTGCACCTGCCTTGTCACCGATGCCGAGTGCTTCGACTCCTGCGTTGTAGGTTTCGGTGGCCTGTGCCATGTCCTGGGCGCTCACGATTGCCGCCGAGGCAATCAGCGCAGCAAATGCTAAAATCAATTTCTTCATATCTTCAGTGTTTTTTAATTAATATTCCCTTTGGTACTGTATTTGAGAGCATTTCTCAACCATATTCTGCAAAATTAATAAAATAAATTGTAATTTTGCCTTGTCAATCGACAAATGATGGTCAAACTTGCCCGCATACTGTCTTTTTTTGCACTGGTGCTTTGTTTTCCAATAACCGTGCCAGCGCAGAACCTGCCCCCTCTGGAGCAGGACGGCAGCATAGTGACAGGTTCCCTCCCCACCGGCGTCAGGTACTATCTGGTGTCCAATCCTTCATATAAAGGAATGGTCGACATCGCCCTGGTGCAGAAGGCCGGCTCGGCCGACGAATCTTTTGAGCAGAGGGGAGGGACTGCGGTGTTTTCCCGTTCAGCCCTGACCGACCTGCCGCACTTCGGCAAGGTCTCTCCCTTCGCCTTTATGGCAGGCAAGGGCCTCTGGCCCGGCGAGCAGGGCTATTCCTCCGTTGGCGAGCGCTCCACGCTGTACCGTTTCGACAACCTTGTCCTCTCCCGTCAGGGAGCCATAGTGGACTCCACCCTGCTGATGGTCTTCGACATCATAGGCCGTGACTATGGCCGTATGCAGGATGACTACTCCACTGACAATCAGGCCATTGTAGTTGCCGGAGACATAGTCCCCGCCGATATCCTCGGCAAGATGAATATGCTGTCGCTGTTCGTCACCGGCCATCCCAAGGGCGTCAAGCCCCTCGATTATCAGTGGCACGACCTGATGACCACCAGCGTGGTTTTCCCCGAATCGGACGATGTCCCTCCCGGGGTCTGGGCGACGTATCGTTACCCCCGCACGCCCCAGTCGCGGATGGCCACTGCGGTGCCTCTGGTGAGCCTGCGCTATGTGCGTGAGCTGCGCATAGTTCTTGACCAGCGTCTGCGGCACGCCCTGAAGGCCTCCGGAGTGCCGTTCTCCTCTATCGATTTCACCTACGAAGGCAGTTCCTCACAGCCCGGCGACGAGGCTTTCACCGTGAGGATAGGCACTTCCAGGGAATATATGGAGCTCGCCCTGAGGATCCTTTCCTCGGTGCTCGCCGGCCTGGACAGGAACGGCCTCACTGCGGATGAGTATCAGGACATAACCCTCACCCTGACATCTGAAGTCTACAACCGCTACGGAAGCCCCTACACCAGCAACAGGGACTATATGGACAGGTGCATATCCTCCTTCCTCTATGGTTCCTCCCTTGCCTCGGACGCCACGAGCCTGGGCTTTTTCATAGGCCGGAAGATGGATGCCTCCCGTGCGGTAAATATCTATAACTCATTCGTTTTCGCCCTTCTGGACCGTTCCCGCAACCTCACCCTGGGGTGGGATGCGCCGGGCAGGGAGGAGGACGTGGTCCGGATTTTCCGCGACGCCTGGTCGCCCTGGCCGGGTTCCTTCCCCACCCACAGGGGCGACACGCTCTCCCTGCGCAAAGGCTATTCGAAGTCCAAGGTGAAATCCACCATCCCGGACACTATGTTCGGTGGCAGCGTGTGGACTTTCTCCAACGGTATACAGGTGATTTACAAGCAGTTGCCGCAGAAGGGGTTCTTCCGCTGGCAGTGGGTTCTCAAAGGGGGATATTCCTCCCTTCCCGGCATAGCCGACGGCGAAGGCGCCTTCCTTGGCGACCTTTTCGCCCTGCGTAAGGTCGCGGGCCTGTCGCCGGAGCGCTTCCGCGGTATGCTCGCCGCCAACGGCATCACGATGGACGCCGAGGTGTCCTTCTCCGAGTTTGCACTGGGCGGCACCGCTCCGGACAGCAAGCTCGAGCTGCTGCTCAAGTCCCTGCTGACCCTGACCGAGGGCGGCGAAGTGTCCAGGGAAGGGTTCAAATTCTACCGGACCTGTCAGGACCTTGGTCCGCGCACCCCCTCGGTGGATGCCGTGCTCGACAGCCTTATGCACCAGACGATGACATATTCTCCCTGGAAACGTCCTGTCACTCTGAAGGATGACCTTCCCGGGAGGGCCGACAGGCTGTTCAGCTCGCTGTTCTCCAAGATGAACGACGGAGTCTTCATCCTGGTGGGCGGGATGCCTCCTGAGCACGTGTCCAAGGTGCTTTCGCTCTATATGGGCGGCTTCAGCACGGAGAAGGCTTCGTCCTTCCGTTCGAGAAAGCGCCACGGTATGCGTGAGGGCCGGAACATCTATCGCACCCGCGCCGCGGAGCCCCGCCTGGCCGTGTCCCTTTCCGCCCCGTTCAACTACACGGCAGATAACTTTATGGCTGCCAACATCGCGGCCTACACCCTGTCCGAGAGAGTTGCTTCGGCTGTGGCCTGGTCCGGCTGGCGCGTTTCCTCCGACTGGACGCTGCGGATGTTCCCCGACGAAAGCCTCGATATGACTATGTACCTGGACCGCGTGCCTTCCTCCGGCCTTCCGGCCTCGATGGCCCGCGAAGACTCCACCGACGTCATCCAGGAGCGCGTGAGGGCGGCGATTGACGCCGCCGGTGCCAAGGGCATAACAGCCCAGGAGCTGGGCGTGGGCAAGTCCGTGGTGGCCAACTACTATGCCTCCTGGCTGATGGATCCTGAATATGTGATGAGGATGCTAGTCCTGCGCTATTCCTATGGCAAGGACCTCGTGTCCGGATATGCCTCCAAGATAGCAGGCGTCACCGAGGCCGCGGTCAACCCTATCCTGAACTCCCTGGCTACCGACGGCAGCGGCGAATATGTTGCAGTACGCGCCTTCGCCCCTCCCGTCGTGGACCCCGCAGTGCCCGACAAGGCCTATCCGTATATCCCTCCGGTGACATATATCAAGGGCGCATATGCATTCGACGGCTCCGTCCTGCCTGCGTCCCCGCTGCCTCTGGACTCCCTGCGCGGCCTGCCGGTGCTCGATTTCGGCGAAGACTCCGCCCACATCGCCTGGCGTGATTCGGCCGTCCTCGCGCGCGCCATCCGCCTCCTTGACGCCACGTTGGATTATGAGCAGTAACTTCGGGAATATCATCCAGATAGGCGACATCCTGGTGTCGACCGACGTCGTGACCGAATACTTCGCCTGCGACTACGAAAAGTGCCACGGTCAATGCTGCGTGGTCGGTGACAGCGGCGCCCCCCTCCTGGAAGGAGAAGATGAGGAGCTTGAGCGCGCCTATGACGCCTTCTCCCCGTATATGACCCCCGCCGGCCGCGCCGCCGTCGACTCCGTCGGCTTCTTCGAAATCGACCGCGAAGGCGATATGGTCACCCCCGTCGTCCACTCCCCGCACCGCGTCCCGGGCCTCGACTACATCCCCGGCACCCACTCCCTCGCCGGCCTCCCCGGCCTCGAAGACTGCGCCTTCATCTCCTACGAGCCCTCCGGCGCGTCTGCAGGCGCGTCTGCTGGCTCCGAAGCAGTTTCCGCCGGCCCGGTCAACTGCCTCTGCGCGGTGGAGCGGTGCTTCTTCGAAGGATGCTGCTCCTTCCGCAAGCCCATCTCCTGCCGTCTCTACCCCATCCGCGTCCAGCGCTTCCCGGGCGGCGGTCAGGCCCTCAACTACCACCGCTGGAACATCTGCTCCGACGCCGTCGCCAAAGGCCGCCGCGAAGGCATCCGCGTCTTCGAATTCCTCCGCGAACCCCTCACCGAAGCCTTCGGCCCCGACTTCTGGGACGCCCTCCGCGCCGCCGCCGACTACCTCTCCCGCTAGCCCAGAGGGGCGCACTTGGTGCGCAGCCAGGCGGCGATGGGGGCGGGGAGGCGAGGTGAGAGGGCGGTGAAGACGCGCTCGTTGTAGGCGTCGAGCCAGGCGAGTTCTTCGCGGGTGAGCAGTTCGCGCACCAGGACGGAGGTGTCGAAGTGGCACAGGGTGAGGGGCTCGAAGCGGAGCCAGGAGCCGAAGTCGTTCGTGCCGTCTTCCGTCACCAGAAGGACGTTCTCGTGGCGGATGCCGTGGCGGCCTTCGCGGTAGATGCCGGGTTCGTCGGTGACGACCATCCCGGGAACCAGAGGGCAGGCGAGCGTGTTCTGGCGGATGGAGTGCGGGCCTTCGTGCACGCACAGGAAGGAGCCGACGCCGTGGCCGGTGCCGTGGCCGAAGTTGCGGCGCATCTGCCACAGAGGGTTGCGGGCCAGCACGTCGATGTTGCAGCCGGAGGTGCCGCGTGGGAACACGGCCATCGAAAGGTCGATATGCCCCTTGAGGACCAGCGTATAGTCTTCGCGCTCGAGGGCCGAGCAGGGCCCCAGCGGCACGGTGCGGGTTATATCGGTAGTGCCGAACATATACTGACCGCCTGAGTCACAGAGATATAGCCCCCGCGGCTCCAGAAGCGGAGCATCCACGGAAGGGGTCACGTAGTGCGGCAGGGCGGCGCTTTCGCCATATGCGGATATGGTCTCGAAACTGTCACCGCGGTAGCCCTGCACGGTGGCACGCAGCGAGCCTATCTTGCAGGCGGCGTCCCATTCGGATAAGCGTTCGCCCGCGGAAACCATATTCTCCAGCCAATAGAGGAACCTCTCCATCACCAGACCGTCCTCCACGTGCGCCTCGCGCATACCGGCAATCTCCACGGCGTTCTTCACCGCCTTTCGCAGCGGCACCGGGGAAGGCCCCTGCACGGCGGTTGCCCCGCAGTCCCGAAGAGCCTGCAAAACCTCCTGGTTCAGGGTGGAAGGATCCACATACACCGCTTCCGAAGGGATATCGTAAAACACTGCCTCATAGTCCATTATGGATATCCCGTCGGCACGCAGCTCCTCAAGGCTGTCGCGCGTCTCTCCATCCTGGACGGAGCCCTTGAGCACATACCACTTCACCGCATCGGGAGTGACCAGCAGATAGGAAATCACCAGCGGATTGTAGGCTATATCGGCCCCGCGCACGTTCAGCACCCAGGCTATCTCGTCGAGGGAAGTGAGCAGCATCGCGTCGCAGCCCTTCCGGCGCAGGAAGTCCCTCAGCCAGGCAATCTTGGAAAGCCTGGACTCTCCCGACAGGTCGTCGCCAAGGGTGATTATCGGCGAGGATGGAACCGCCGGACGGTCGGTCCACAGGCTGCCCAGCAGGTCGGGCACTCCGACTATGCTGAACGTCAGGGCGGATGACTCGCCGCCCTCCGGGACCCTCCCCGAGGCTGCCAGCGCATCCGCAATCTCCTGCACGCCGGAAGCACTGTGACTGCAGCTGTCCACAGCAACCGTAAGGTGCTGCACATCAATATTTTCAGATAGCCACTGGGGGATTCCTACGGAATCCGGGAGGCGGGTCTTGTGCAGCTCGAAACCGGCTGCGGGAAGCACCTTGGAAGCGGCTATGAAATAGCGCGAGTCAGTCCACAGCCCAGCGTGCGAGCTGGTTACGACCACATCGCCCGCCTCGCCGCTGAACCCGGTGAGCCACTCCACCTGCTTCCAGCGCGGAGCCGGATACTCCGACGCGTGCGGGTCCGAACCTGTGAGCACCACGGCATCCCAGCCGCGCGCCTCCATAAGGGAGCGTAAAGAAAGCAACCTTGCGTTCATATCAATTGCCTTATTATATCGTCCGAAACAAAAAACCTGTCCTCGGGAATGCGGACCGTCCCGCCGCTGCGCACCAGCGCGCCTTCGGCAAGAAGCCTGTCGCAAGCCTCGCCCGCAACTAGCCCATAATCCACCCCACGCGCCGTGCGGAGCCCGAGCATTATCGTCTCCACCCGGATGTCCTCCTGCGTAAGTACTTCATCCTCAGAGGTGTATGTCAAAGACGCCGTGTTCCACCGCCGCCTTTTCCCATCGAAAGAATGCGCCGCCGGCCCGAGCCCCACATAAGGAACTCTCTTCCAATAGGCCGAATTGTGCACGGCCTCATAGCCCGGCAGGGAGAAGTTCGACACCTCGTAGTGGACATATCCGGCCTCGCCCAGAAGACGGCAAAGCATATCGTACTGCGCCCGGCACAGCTCCTCCGGAGCCTCGGCATACCGTCCCGCGGCCACCATATCCGACAGCGCGCTGCCATCCTCGACGGACAGCTGGTAGGCCGAAATGTGCTCGGGGCGAAGGCTGACCGCCCGGCGGACGGATTCTTCCCACGAAGGGAAACCGTCCACTCCGAAGATAAGGTCTATGCTGATGTTCCCGAAACCGGCCTCGCGGGCCAGCGAGAAAGCCCGTAGCGCCCCTGCGGCATCGTGCCGGCGGTTCATCCAGCGAAGGAGGCTGTCGTCGAAAGACTGCACCCCCATACTCAGCCGGTTCACCCCGAGCGACTTCCATAATGACAGCGTGGAAGCAGTCACGTCATCCGGGTTGGCCTCCAGGGTGAACTCCTCGTAAGGGCCGTAGGGGAGAGCCTCCACAATACGGCTCAAAACGGAAGGCGGAAGGACCGAAGGGGTCCCTCCACCTATATATAACGTATTGACTGATAGCGTTGAAGCAATTTCATCGCGACGCGAGGCAGCCTCCTGGCAGACTGCGTCCCCATAGGCCTCGAACCCTTGTCCGCACCCTTTGTCAGGCAGCTCTGAGTAGAAGCCGCAGTAGGTGCAGAAGCTCCTGCAGAAGGGGACGTGCAGGTAGATCATCTACCGCAGCATCAGTTCGGCCGAGCCGAGACGGGCCTGCTCGGTGAACACTTCCACGGTGTAGATGCCCTTGACATACTGGTCGATGTCGTTGAGGTATATCGCCAGGTCAACCTCTGCGCCCTCGTAGTCCACCTCACGGGAGGCCGAGGCCACCTTGGTCTCGCCCTTGAACTCGAAGGAGGTGCGGACGCTGTTGGTGAGGATGATGCCGTCGGGGTCACGCACTATGATGTAGACGCGCACCGGGCCGCGGGGGGCGAGCTCGTTCTCCACCAGGCTGAGGGTGGTGAGGAGCCTCTTGACGCGGCTGCTGCGGTCGGTCGTCTTGTTGTCGGAGTTGCCATATGCCTTCAGGGATATGCCGCGGGCCTTGATGACGGAACCTGCGGCGACCTGCCCTGCCAGGTTCTCCACCTGGGCGGTGAGCTCCTCGTTGGCCCTGCGGCTCTCGGCGGCTTCGCGGCGAGCCGCGGCAGCATCGGCGGTGAGCTTGTGGTTCAGGGTGTTGAGCGAGTCGATCTGGGTGATGTAGCCGCGCATAATGGTGCGCAGGGTGCCGAGCTCTTTCTCATACTGGCGCATCTTGGCGCGGTTGGTGGCGTCTGTCTGCTTGATCCTTTCAAGCAGCTGGGCCACTTCGGCACGGGATGTGTCAAGCTGGGAATTGATTGAGTCATAGTCGGATGAGAGGGTGGCATAGTCCTGCTGGAGATTCTCCATCTGGGCCGTAAGCTCCTGCTTCTCCACCTCCAGTTCGCTGACCAGGGTGCTCTTTTCCTTCCAAACCCAGTAAAGCACGCCGCCAAGGGCGACGGCCACCACTATCATAGCTATCATTACTCCGCGCAGGGTCTTCTCCTTGGAAGCCTGTGCCTCGCGCTCGCGGCGCTCGAGAATAGGGTCCTTTTCTTCCATAATCTTTAAATATATCGGTGCAAAATTAGCAATTTCCGTGCAAAAAGAGTTATATTTGTGAGAATTAATACTTCCGGACAATGAAATACGCAGTCAGAGCCATCAAATATTTCTTCTACTACCTGATTCTCCTTGCCGTCATCCTCGCGGTGCTGCGGCTCCTTCACGTGGTGGAAGGCGACATCACCCAGATGTTCCGTAACGGCTATGATTCCCTGTGGCAGATAGCCTTGATGTTCGCCGTAGTAGCAGCGGCATATCCCTATTTCGGTTTCCGCAAGCAGGGCGTCATCATCCCGGGGGCATATGAGGAAATCCGTCCCGGCGTGGTCGCCCTTATGCAGGAGCGGGGCTATGAGCTGGAGAAGGAAGACGGCGAAAACCTCACCTTCCGCCTTCGCAACCGCGTCAACCGCATCGCCCGTATGTGGGAAGACCGCATCACCTTCACCCGTGATTTCCACGGCTTTATCCTCGACGGCCCCACCCGCGACACCGTCCGCATCAAATCCGCCCTTGAATATAGATTCCGAAACAACGACTGACAGATATGAAAGAAGAATTCAAAACAGTAGCGTCCTTCACCGATGCCATCAGCGCCGAGATAACAGCCGGCGTGCTGCGCAGCAACGGTATCCCGGCGCAGGTCTTCGGCCAGGCGACCTCCTATCCCTCCCTGAACTATGCAATCAACGCCGTAGAAGTCAAAGTCAACGTAGAAGACTACGATGCGGCCCTCCAGATCCTAAAGCAACCGCCTCAGGAATAGAGACTTATGAATAAAACGAACTTAAAGCGCACCATCATAGCCTTCATCCCCATAACAGTGCTGATGGTGCTTCTCGCTCTTGATATCGCAATCTTCGGGGCGGACTCCATCCTGGGTGCCTCGCAGGTGACCCTGCTGGTCGCCTCAGGCGTCTGCGTGTGGCTCTCAATGTGGTTCCACAAGACCCCCTGGAAGGACTTCGAGACCGCAGTAGCCGGCAATTTCGGTGACATAGCCCCGGCGGTTATGATCCTCTTCCTCATCGGAGCCATATCCGGAACGTGGACGATGAGCGGCGTGGTGCCGATGTTCATATGCTACGGCATCGACATCATCAGCCCCAAGGTGTTCCTCCTCACCGCCTGCCTTCTGTGCGCCCTCGTCTCCGTGATGACGGGTTCGTCCTGGACGACCATCGCCACTGTGGGCGTTGCCCTTCTGGGCATTGGCCGGGCGGAAGGCTTCAGCGACGCGATGACCGCTGGCGCAATCATATCCGGAGCCTATTTCGGCGACAAGATTTCCCCCCTCTCGGACACTACGGTGCTTGCTTCCTCCGTCAACAAGGTGGATCTTTTCGACCATATCCATTATATGTACCTGACGACAGTCCCCTCCTTCGTCATCACCCTTGTAATCTTCACTGTCTTAGGAATTTCCCAGGACGGAGTGCCCGAGGCCCAGATGGATGTGTATTCCGACGTGCTGAAGAGTACTTTCCACATAACTCCCTGGCTGCTGATAGTTCCTGCCATTACGGTCTGGCTCATATGGCGCAAGAAGCCGGCCCTTGTCGTGCTGGCGATTTCGGCCGTGGTCGCTGCCATCGCGGCCCTCGTTTTCCAGGGCGGAGTGGTGTGCAGGGTGGCTGACGGCCTTCCCGGCGCGAAGACCTATTTCACCGGCATCGTGAAGATAGTGTATGACTCCGTCTCCATAGACACCGGATTCGAGCAGGTGAACCAGCTGGTTTCCAGCCGAGGTATGCTCGGAATGCTCAACACCGTGTTCCTCATCCTGTGCGCTATGTGCTTCGGGGCCTGTATGCGTGCCAGCGGGATGATAGCCGACCTTGCCCGCATCCTGGAGCCCCTGACACGCACCCGCACCGGCCTTGTGGGCTCCACCTTAGTGACCGGCACCGCCCTCAACGGCATAGTCTCCGACCAGTACCTGTCCATCATCTTGACGTCCAACATCTACCGCGAATCCTTCGAGAAAGGAGGCTACGAGGCCAGGCTCCTCAGCCGCAGCGTGGAAGACTCCGCCACCGTCACTTCGCCGCTTTTCCCCTGGTCGAGCTGCGGAATGACCCAGGCGACCATCCTTTCCGTCTCCACCCTGGCCTATGCCCCCTTCTGCTTCTTCAACATAATCTCCCCGTTTGTCTCCATCACCATCGCCGCAATCGGCTGGAAAATCGTCAGAAACACCGTCGGCAAAGCATAGTTGGATATTACTGAAAGTTTGTCTAACTTTGCGCCGCTATGTGGATATGGATGGCACTCGCTTCGGCGGTTTTGCTGGGGCTGTATGACGTGGCCAAGAAGGCTGCGCTCAGGTATAACGGAGTTTACTGGATATTGGCAGCGGCAACCGCCTTCAGCTCGCTGATGCTCAGCCCGTTCCTTACCCTGGGCACTTTCCCGGACCATCTCCGCCTGATTTTCAAGGCCTTCCTCGTGACTGCCTCCTGGGTGAGCGGAATGATAGCCCTGAAGCTTCTCCCCATAACCACCGTGAGCACAGTCAAGGCTTCCCGTCCGGTGTTCGTGGTGCTGTTCTCCGTGATCCTTTTCGCCGAAAGGCCGAGCCCTATGCAGTGGCTTGGCATCGCGGCCGTCTTCGCCGCCCTGTGGCTTCTGAGCGTGAGCAGCGAGCGCGAAGGCATCTCCTTCAAGGGCAACAAAGGCTTCTGGGCTATGGTGGTCTCGGTGCTCACCGGAGTCGTCAGCGCCTTGTGGGACAAGCATATAATGTCCGGAATGCAGCCCCTTTTCGTGCAGGGCTGGACGAATGTCTATATAACTGTTCTGCTGGCCATCGTCATCGGCATCAGGGCGCTGAAAGGCAAGAAGGAGCCGTTCAAATGGCACTGGACCCTGCTGGTCATCGCCATCCTCATCACCGGAGCGGATATGCTCTACTTTTTCTCTCTCAAGCAGGAAGGGGCGATGCTGTCGGTCATATCGCTGGTGCGCCGCAGCTCGGTGATAGTCACCTTCGCCCTGGGCGCACTCATTTTCAAGGAAAAGCGCATAGTGCAGAAGGCCGGCGTTCTCGCGCTAATGCTCTCCGGCCTTGTGCTTCTTGTCGTCTTCTCAGTCTAGTCCACTCAGAAAGTGTGGATCACGTTGCAGCCTGATTGCCAGGAGGTTTCATTGTTGGCCAGGCGGATGGAGTAGGCCGCGTTGTCCCGCAGGGAGTCGTGGGAATCAGGCAGCCAGATTGCAAGCTTGTCGCCGGAGGAGACTGCCTGGGGCCACGTGATCGAGCCGTTGATGACCACAGGGGTGTCGCCGGGCGCTATGTCGCGTGCGTCGCCAAGGTCGGCAAGGACCACCGGCGCAGCGTTGCCGTGCAGCAGCACGAGCTTGCAGGGACGGGGATATATCACCCTGGCACATCCGGTGTTTCCTATTGATATGCTGTAGTTTACGTTGGACCCGGCGTTGAGGTTGGGATATGTCAGAGACACATCCTTAAGCACCAGGCGGTAGCCCATAGCTTTCTCAATGTCGTCGAACCTGTTCTCCGCATACCATTTTGCCATAAACCGGTTGGAGGTGGAATAGTGCAGGTAGGAGAAATGCTGTTTGCGCATCTCGGCGATGGCCAAGTCTGCATCCTTGTTGTCGACTGGGAGGGCGTTGAATTCGGTCTCGCTCCTGTAGGACATTTCTCCGCCGCAGGCAAGCCAATCTCCCTGGGAATACCACATATCCCAGTCGGTCTGGCTCTTGAAAGTCCCGACATCGTCACCGGAAGCGGAACCGCGGAAGCCGTCGTTGTATAAAGCCAGGCGGTCATTAGGGGAGGTCCCCCACGAAGTAATTGGCGTCCAGGAACTTATCGAGGAAGGCGACAGGTAGTAGCGCTTGTAGAATGCGGTGCGCAGGCCAATCTGTATCGGGGACGGGACCACCTCGAGCATCTTGTCCACGAGGGCTTTGTGGTTGCCGTTAAAGTCAGTCACGCTGTTGCCGGAAACGGTATATTTGTAATAGTCATTATAACCTGACACGGACTCTCCGTTATTGTTGGTCTTGTAGTACCATTCGCCATAGGTGCCGAGCCATCCGGCCTGGACCAGGTAGATGATGTCGGCATTGGCCGACAGCAGGCCTGCAACCTGCTGGAGGTGGGCCAGGATCTGCGTCGGAGTGGCTTCGTGCTGGGTGTTGGATACGTGGGTCTCTTCATATGCAAAGCGGAGAATCGCTTTCATATTCCGCTCGCGCACCTTGCCCAGCTCTGCGCCGATGAAGTCCAGGGCGGCCTGGTCAAGGTCCTTGTCCATATAGTCCGTAATGTAGAACAGTATGAAGGCGAGGCTTTCGCCGGTGTAGTTGACCGGGATGCTGGCGACGGCAGGAATGCTGCCGCCCGTCAAGTTGAACTTGGAATAACTCATCATTCCCCTCTCGGGATTGGTCACCTCGCCCGCAGCCTCGGTGAAGGAAAGCGTTACCTCTGTAGGCTCGACTGAAGGTTCCTCGGATGGTTCCTCTGATGGATCTTCAGACGGTTCTTCTGACGGCTCCTCGGAAGCATCCTCCGAAACGTCGCTTGAAACATCCTCGGAAACATCCGCTGAAATGTCCTCTGAAACATCCGCTGACGGTTCCTCGGAAATGTCCTGCGGAACATCCCTGGAATCGTCCTGCGGAACATCCTGGGAGACTTCCGGCGATTCTTCCCGTGAAACATCCTTAGGGGCGCAGCCGCAAAGGGTGAGCGCCAGGGCAGCAGCAGTGATATATAGGATTTTTCTCATTACGAATAAAACTCTTTACAAAGGCACAAATATAGCGGAATTTTTTATAAATTTGTGGAAATAACTGATAACCATGATAAGGATTAATGTGAATTACAATACCGCCTGGGGCGAGAGCATAGTGCTGCGCCAGGGCGGCAAGGCCGTTCCTATGGAATATGCCGGAGCAGGGAAGTGGCAGGCCGAACTCCCCGAAATAGCCAAAGAATATATCTACGAGCTCTGGCGTGACGGCGCCTGCGTCCGCAGCGAGTGGCACCCCCACCACGTCCCGGCAAAGAAGGATATGCTGATTAACGATATGTGGAACGACCGCTGCGGCAATTCCCCCTTCTGCAGCCAGTTCTTCACCAAGGTGGTGTTCCGCCGCGGCAAGCCCATCGCCGACAAAGGCAAAGGCAACACCACGCTGATCCTTGACGCCCCCGAGGTGCGCGGCGGCCAGGCAGTAGCCATAACCGGCAGCTCGAAAGAACTCGGTGAGTGGCAGAAGTATCAGCTGCTCAGTGACATATATGCCCCCCAGTGGCGTATTACCATAAACGTCGAGGAGGAAGTGGAATATAAATTCCTCATCGTGGACGTAGACTCCGGCAGCGTCGTCGCCTGGGAAGAAGGCCCGAACCGCGTCGCGACCAAGCCCGAAGGCCATCTGGTCCAGACTCTCCACGTCAGCTTCCCCATCCCCGGATGGCGCGGAGCCGGCACCGCGGTTCCCGTCTTCTCGCTCCGCACCAAGGAGAGCTTCGGCATAGGCGAATTCGCTGATATAAAGAAACTTGTCGACTGGGCTGTGGCCACGGGCCAGAACCTCATCCAGCTGCTCCCCATCAACGACACCTGTATGACCGGCACCTGGCAGGATTCATATCCTTACAACGCCAATTCCACCTTTGCCCTCCACCCTCAGTTCATCAATCTCCCCGCCGCCGGCGTTAAGGCCGACAAGGCCTATAAGGCCCTCCGCGATGAACTCAACGCCCTCCCCGCTGTTGATTATGAAAGGGTCAACAACGCCAAGGCCGAAATGCTCCGCAAGGTCTATGGCGACAAGGGCGAAGACCTCGAAGCCACCCCGCAGTACAAGGCTTTCCGCAAGGCCAATGACCATTGGCTGATCCCCTATGCCGTCTTCTGCTGCCTTCGCGACTACTATGGCACCCCGGACTTCAGCAAGTGGGGCAAATATGCCGAATACACCCCTGCAAAGGCTAAGAAATATGCCACCGAGCACCCCGACGAGGTCGGCTTCTGGTGCTTCGAGCAGTATCACCTCGACGCCCAGCTCAAGGACGCCGTGGCATATGCCCACAGCAAAGGCGTTGGCCTGAAGGGCGACCTCCCCATCGGCATCAGCCGCACCAGCGTGGATGCCTGGGCCTATCCGGAGCTCTTCCATATGGATTCCCAGGCGGGAGCACCGCCGGATGCCTTCTCTGCCGACGGCCAGAACTGGGGCTTCCCGACCTACAACTGGGAAAAGATGGCCGAGGACGACTTCGCCTGGTGGAAGGCCCGTATGCGCAAGATGAGCGAATATTTCGATGCCTTCCGCATAGACCATATCCTCGGTTTCTTCCGCATATGGGAAATCCCCGCCCGCTATAAGAGCGGCCTTATGGGCCACTTCAGCCCTGCCCTGCCCTACAGCGGCGACGAACTCCGCTCAATGGGCTTCGACCCCGTGCGCCTCAGCACTCCGGACGGCGACGAGACGAATGTCCTGTTCCTCGAAGATCCCCGCCGGCCGGGATACTACCATCCCCGCATCGGCGCCCAGCACACCGGTATGTTCAATTGGCTCGACGGCGGTCAGAAACACCGCTACAACGAGCTCTATAACGACTTCTTCTACCGTCGCCACAACGCCTTCTGGAAGGATTCGGCGATGTTCAAGCTCCCTTCGCTGCTCGGCACGACCGATATGCTCACCTGTGGCGAGGACCTCGGAATGATTCCTGACTGCGTGCCTTCCGCGATGAAGGAGCTTGGCGTGCTGTCGCTTGAAATCCAGAGGATGCCCAAGTCCGTCACCGAGGAGTTCGCCAATCCGGCCTATTACCCCTACACCTGCGTCTGCGCCACCGGCACACACGACACCAGCCCTCTGCGCGCCTGGTGGGAGGAAGACCGCGAGGTCACCGCACATTTCTACTACAATATGCTCGGCTGCGGCGGCGAGGTGCCGTTCTACTGCGAGCCCTGGGTGTGCGAAAAGATTGTGAGCCAGCACCTTTGGTCGCCCGCAATGCTGGCCGTCCTGCCCCTGCAGGACTGGCTCTCCATCGACGGAGGCGTCCGCTACCAGGGTAACCCCTCGGACGAGCGCATCAACGTCCCCGCCATCCCGCGCTACTACTGGCGCTACCGTATGCACCTCAGCCTGGAGCAGCTCCTTGACGAAACCGACTTCAACAACCACCTGAAGTCCCTTATCGCCGCCTCCGGAAGAGGATAGATTTAATAGGGAGCCAGATGTCTCATACCATAAACCTTCCGCTTCGCTCCATCCCTCCCAAAACACTCATAGGTTTTGGGCCCCTCCCTCTAACATGGCCGAGGGTGGCCATGGGTTTAGGTATGAGACATCTGGCTCCCAAAGAAGTTCAGTATGAATAAGTATTTGGATTTGTCGCCCGAGGTGGCGGCGGCGATGGCGGAGGGGCGCCCCGTGGTGGCGCTCGAGTCGACCATCATATCGCACGGGATGCCGTACCCCCAGAATGTGGAGACGGCCCTTCGCGTGGAGCAGACCATCCGCGATGGCGGAGCCGTCCCGGCGACCATAGCCGTTATCGGCGGCCGCCTGAAGGCCGGACTGACCTCTGAGGAGATTGAATACCTGGGCCGCAAGGGCCGTGGCGTCGCCAAGGCCTCCCGCCGCGACCTGGCCGTGCTCGTATCGCGCGGAGCCGACGGCGCCACGACGGTTACGACCACTATGATAATAGCCGCGATGGCAGGCATAAAGGTCTTCGCCACCGGCGGCATCGGAGGCGTCCACAGGGGCGCTGAAACGACGATGGACATATCTGCCGACCTGGAAGAACTCGCCCGCACCCCGGTGATGGTCATATGCGCCGGCGCCAAGTCCATCCTGGACCTCGGCCTGACGCTGGAATATCTTGAGACAAAGGGAGTTCCGGTCATCGGGTATGGCACCGAAGAACTGCCCGCCTTCTACACCCGCAGCAGCGGCTTCAAGGTGGACTACCGCATCAACACTCCGGAAGAGCTTGCGGCCGCCTTCCGTGCCCAGCAGGAAATGGGCCTTGGCGGCGGAATGCTGGTCACCAACCCCATCCCGGAGGAATATTCAATGGACCCCGGGCGCATCAATGCCGCCATCGAGCAGGCCCTCGCCGATGCGTCGAAGCAGGGTATAAAGGGAAAAGAAACGACCCCTTTCCTGCTTGCCCGCATCAAGGACCTCACCGGCGGAGATTCCCTCGCCTCCAACATCCAGCTTGTCCTTAACAATGCACGCCTTGCCGCGCGCACTGCAGCTTTATTGTAAATCTAATCATCAACCAATATGTCAGAAATCAAATTCAGGGTCGAGAGCGACCTCCTTGGCGAACTCAAGGTTCCCGCCGATGCCTACTACGGAGTACAGACGCAGCGCGGCATCAACAACTACAAGATATCCACCACCCATATGTACGACTACCCGGAGTACATAATCGCGATGGCCTACGTGAAGATGGCTGCGGCCAGCGCCAATGCCGAACTCGGCGTGCTGGATAAGGGAATCGCCGATGCCATAATCGCAGCGTGCAAGGAGATCGTGGACGGCAGGTTCCACGACCAGTTCCCTGTGGATATGATGCAGGGCGGCGCCGGCACCTCCGTCAATATGAATGCCAACGAAGTCATAGCCAACCGCGCTCTCGAGCTGATGGGCCACAAGAAGGGCGAATATCAGTATTGCTCCCCCAACGACCACGTCAACTGCGCCCAGAGCACCAACGACGCCTATCCGACGGCTTTCCGCTATACCTTCTTCCGTATGAACCGCAACCTCGAGAAGGCCCTGCGCGACCTCATCGCCTCCTTCCGTGCCAAGGGCGAGGAGTTCAAGGACATCATCAAGATGGGCCGCACCCAGCTGCAGGATGCCGTTCCTATGACCTCCGGCCAGGAGTTCAACGCCTTCGCCAACAACCTCGAGGAAGAGATAGCCAACCTGGAGCGTAACGTGGTGCTCCTCAAGGAGATAAATATGGGCGGAACAGCCATCGGCACCGGCCTTAACGCCGTTCCCGGCTTTGCCGAGCTGTGCACAAGGCGCCTCAGCGAGTTCACCGGCGACCACTTCGAGAAGGCCCCCGACCTTGTGGAAGCCACCCCTGACACAGGTGCCTATGTCAGCTACTCAGCCGCCCTTAAGCGCCTGGCCGTGAAGCTGTCCAAGATATGCAACGACCTTCGCCTTATGGCCTCCGGCCCCCGCTGCGGCCTGCACGAAATCAACCTCCCTGCAATGGCTCCCGGCTCGTCCATTATGCCCGGCAAGGTGAACCCCGTGATTCCGGAAGTCACCAACCAGGTGTGTTTCAAGGTGATAGGCAATGACACCACCGTCGCTTTCGCAGCCGAAGCCGGCCAGCTCCAGCTCAACGTGATGGAGCCCGTCATCGCCCAGTCCATCCTGGAAAGCCAGACCTGGCTGACCAACGTAATGAACACCCTGCGCGAGAAATGCATCGACGGCATCACCGTCAATGCCGAGCACTGCTATAATATGGTGAAGCACTCAATCGGCATCGTGACTGCCCTCAACCCCTACATAGGCTACAAAGCCTCGACCAAGGTCGCCAAGGAAGCCCTCGAGACCGGCCGCAGCGTCTATGACCTTGTCCTCGAGCACGGCCTGATGAGCCAGGAAAAGCTTGACGAAGCCCTTGACCCCAAGGCGATGACAGCCTCGCACGAATTGCTCCATTAGGATTATGAGACTCGTAAGACTATTGATTATCACTCTTTTAGCCGCTTTTCCCATGGCGCTTCACGCTCAGCAGGAGCCCTCTGAAGACCCCGACCTCAAGTGGGCGACGGAGCTTCTTAAACAGGGCGAGCAGGCCCCCGACTTCACCCTTGCCGACCTTCGCGGCAAGCAGCGCTCCCTGAGCGAGTTCAGGGGGCGCAAGGTGGTCCTCGTGTTCTGGGCCTCCTGGTGCCCGGACTGCAGGGCCGAAGTTCCTCAGCTGAAGGCTATGCAGGCGGAATCCGACCCGTCCCGCGTGGCATTCGTGTCGGTCTCCTTCGACAGGGATTTCGACACGCTGTGCGCGTTTGTCGACGACAATGCCATAGGCGGGGTCCAGCTCTTCGACCCCGCAGGCAAGAAGGATTCCAAGGTGGGCGCCGCATTCCACGTCAAGTGGATTCCGTCGCTGTATCTTATTGATGAACAGGGGAAAGTGGAACTGGCGACGGTGGTTGCCGAAAAGGTAGCCGCCGCGCTGAAGCTTTCTTCCGAACCATCTGCTCAGACCCGCTCCGGACAGGGCGTCTGCACGGACGAGACCTGCTCGCTGTGAGCATAACAAACAATTTAGTCAGTACATATTATGAAAAAAGCTCTTATCTGGATCGCAGGCATCATCGCCGCACTCTGCCTTGTGGTGGCGTGCATATGGGGCGGCGAAATCGCCAGCCTCCGCTCGGTCAAATCCGTAGCCGGCAACGAGTATCTCTACACTATGCAGTACAAGGCCCCATATGACCTTGACGACCTGATTGCCAATGACATAGACGAAAACGCCGAGCTGCTGGACTATGTCGTGGGCCGCATCGGCAAAGGCCTTCCCCTGAAGATAAAAAGCGCGCAGGTGGAGGATGAGAACGGAGAGATGGCCACGATGAACTGCACTTCCTTCCAGGTTCAGAACGCCCAGGGAGAAGGCTTCCTCTTCGGCCGCAACTACGACTATTACAAGAATCCCACTATGGTGACCATCTCCCGCCCGAAGAAGGGATATGCCTCCATAGCAGTGAGCGATATGTCCCATTTCGGATATTCCCTGGAGAAGCTCCCCACCTCGCTTGGCGCGAAGCTTAGCTGCCTGGCGGCCATATATGCCCCGGTCGACGGAATCAACGAAAAGGGACTTTGCACCTCGATTATGGCCCTTCCCAAGCAGGCCTCGCAGCAGGACACTCCCAAGCACGACGTCGGCACGACGATAATAATGCGCCTGTGGCTTGACCGCTGCGCTACAGTCCAGGAAGCCCTGGACCTTACAGAGACCCTCGACATCCGTCACGACGCCAAGGTCGGTTCCGGCTATCACTATATGGTAGCGGACGCCTCGGGAGACTGCGCCGTGGTCGAATTCGACAAGGACGACGGCTGGAAAACGATGATAGTCCGCAAGCCCGAGGGCGAGAACAGCCTGCTTGTCACCAACCACCTCCTCTCCCCCAAGTACTACACGACCGAGCCCGACCCTGCAGTGGGCAATCCCCACAGCAAGAGTTGGTGGCGCTATGAGACGGCGGGAGCATATATCTCCGCCCACGATGGCATCCTAAGCATCCCCGAGGCCCAGGAATGCCTCGCCCAGGTTCACTGGAAGGACCTGGTGTGGGACAACGGAATGGTCGAAGACACCCAATACAGCAACGTCTATGACCAGAAGGCCATAACCCTCGACCTGCGCAACTGGAACGACTACGACACGACCCATCATTTCAGCCTATGAAAAAACGCCCTTCCCTTACTGTAGCCACTGCGTTGATTATCCTCTTTTCGCTGGCAGTTTCCTCTTGTCAGAGAGAGCCCCAGGTTCCCTCCGGGGACCCGTCTGAAGAGCCCGCTCAGGTATATGACGGCGACGAGACCGACCTTGTGCCCTTTACGGCCAAGAACCTTCCGGTCAATCGCGAAGGCAAGAACGAAGGCACGGTCGAAATCCGCTTCTATGAGGACTTGCCGAATGTTCCGTATATCTCTGCGGCGACTTTCCAGTCATTGATCCTTCCCGGGAGCAAGATGACCGTCACGAAGAAGGGGCCTGGACTGTATGACCTTAAGAATCAGGGTGCTACGGCGTCAGTCAACACCATAGACGAGGAATTCACCTGCGCGGCATATATGGATTTCACCAACCTCATGGGACAGCTCCAGCCCGGAATGGACAATGCCTACCTGGACGGCGCCCCCTTCGTGCGCTACGCTTCCCAGGACGTCTCCGGAGGCGGCCCTGTCACCTTCCGGTTCCAGCCCTATGGAATAGACATCCGTGCCACCGACGATGCGGTCTATTTCCCCTTCTGCACGATAGCCGATATGTATTCCGACCTCCATTACCACTATGCCGCCTGCAACGGGGAAAAAGTTGTCGTCGTCGACTGCGACGGCAGCGGCCCCGGCGGGATTTCAGACTATGAGCCGGATTTCACGAATGAGGTGATCCTCACCCGGCCCCGCCCAAAAGACCTGGCGGACTACAGCTATGGGGAGATGTGCTTTGTGATAGACTACTTCTACGGGATGCCCGGCAGCAACCTTCATGAAGCCTCCATAATCCAGGATGGAGTGGACAAAACCCTCCAGTCCACCCCAGCCGGCAGCCAGCTGCGCCAATATCTCCGTTCCACGGATATGACCGAGTTCGCCGCCGGTCTCGATTACCTGACTGCCTACATGAATGACGGCGGCCATACCCTCTATGGCAACCTTTCCGTAATAATGGAAGACGACTCTCCTTATGTGGCTCAGGATTCGGAACTTAATGAGATGTTTCAGCCATTCATATTGTATGCATTTCAGATAGGACAGATTTCCGATGTGCTGAAAGAGCAAAGGAAAGAGGTGTTCAGCTTAGAAGACCCCACTGCCGTCTACCACAAGAAGGATGACACCGCCATGTGCCATTTCGATTCTTTTGCCGGGCTTGATATGGAGGCCTGGAATAAGTATTACCGTGGTGAGGGCCCCAAGCCGACCATCGAGACCCATCCCGAGGATCCGATTGTGGTTTTCCTGTATGCCCTTAATAAGGCGGACAAGGACCCGTCCGTGAAGAACTTCGTTATCGACCTTTCCGTCAACGGTGGCGGTTCGCTTGATGTGATCGAGGCGATGAGTTCCCTCGTGATCGGAAAGAGTTCCACCTCGATCGATAACGTGCTTACCGGGCAGACCACTACCTGGCACTACGATGTGGACCGCAATTTCGACGGGGAGTTCGACGCCGCGGACGACGATGTGAAATACGACCTCAACTTCTGCGTCCTCACCAGCAAGCTCTCTTTCTCCTGCGGCAATATCCTTCCTTCGCTTTTCCATGATGCCGGGATAATGATTGTCGGCGAAAAAAGCGGAGGCGGAAGCTGCGCAGTCGGCTCTTACCGCACCCCCGAGGGCTTCTACTACCACATCTCCACCGCCCGAGCCCGCATTATCGACAAGGACGGCAACAACATCAACTCCGGCATCGTCCCCGATGTCGAAATCGAGCGCGGCCCCGACTTCTACGACCTCGGCAAGCTGAGTACCCTTATAGGAGAGTTCTATAAGTAGGGTTGCCTCTCCCCGCCGGGGATTTCGTCGGGCTGACGCCCTCCGACATCCCTGGGCGCCTGCGGCGGGCTATGCAAAAAGGCCAACGCACTTTCCCCACCCGGGATTTCGTCGGGCTGACGCCCTCGACATCCCTGCCCGCCTGCGGCGGGCTATGCAAAAAGGCATCAAAAAAGTGCGCTCAAGCTAGCTTGGCGCACTTTTTTGGTACCTTTTTGCGGTGGGGAAGGGATTCGAACCCCCGATACGGTCACCCGTACACCTGTTTTCGAGGCAGGCTCCTTCAACCACTCGGACACCCCACCGGGATGGTTTGGGAGTGCAAATTTAAAACTTTTTTTAGTTTTGACAAAAAGAATTGTTATCTTTGCAATCTAACCACGGAGTTTAACACTTTTAGATCTCTAATCCAGATGGCTTGTTTTATAGTACCTATGGTCCAGGCAATTGCCACGACAGTATACCGCAAGGCTGCCGGCAAAGGCGCCGATTCTTTCCTTGGACGTCATATCCCCGCGCTTGAAAAGATGCTTTGGGGCGGCACGGTGATGCTCATCGTGGACCACATCATAAATGGTGAAGTCACCTGGCGGTTCCCGTTCCTTACCGCGCTCAACTATGAAGGCGGCTGGAACGTCATTCTGCACGAGCTGCTCACAGTGGGCCTCCCGATGTCCGTGGTGCTCACCCTGGTCTGGGCGATTTGGGCGGCCGTCAAGGACAGCCGCGCCAAAGCCTCAGTGAGCGTAAAGTAGCTATTTCCCAAGTGTAAGCTCGTCCACCACAGCGTCCATATGGGCGTAGTGGCGGAGGATCCACAGCACATAGCGGATATCCACGCAGACACAGTTGTTGTAGCCTTCAACCGATTCGAAGTTGGAGGCCAGCGATTCCTTGTTGCCGTCGAACGCCAGGCCAATGAGTTCGCCTCGGGCATTGAGCACGGGGCTTCCTGAGTTGCCGCCGGTTATATCGTTGTCCGTCAGGAAGTTGACAGGGAAATCCACGGGCGGAAGCGCATCGCCGAAAGCCTTCGGATAGGCGAAATCGTGATTGGCGGGGTTATATTTCTCCCGCAGTCCGAGCGCTGTGCTCTGCCAGCCGTAGAGGATGCCGTCGCGGGGCGACATAGGGCAGACGCGGCCGTAGGTCAGGCGCATCGTGGAGTTGGCGTCGGGATATTGCGGAACCCCGGCTGCGGCGTTGACCGCATATCGCGCACGGACATATGCCCTGCGCATCGCAGGAAGGTCGTCCACGTGATGCTCGGCATCGTTGAAAGCCGTGATTCCCAGCTCCTTGACATAGCGGTAGAGAGGGTCGTCCGCGATGGGACCTTCGTAGGATTTCACGATATCGTCCACGTCCTGCTCGCCGAAATGGGCAAAGCAGGAATTGTCCCACAGCCAGGCGGCCATAGCCTCATAGTCCGTCCCGAAGCGGGTGACGAGATCCTTGTGTATAGGCTTGAAGAAGGAGGGATCTATATTGGTCATAAACTCCTTGACGGAATATGCCAGCAGCTCCTTCTCCACCCTAGGATCGGTCTCCAGTAGGCCCGCACGTAGGTGGGCGCGCACTTTCGCCATATCCTTTCCGGCACTGCCCATACGCAGCAGGGTGCGGGAAAGCGTCAGACCGCGCACAAGCGTTTCGCGGTAGTAAACCTTCTGTCTTTCAATGTCTTTGATGGCGGCATATTCGGCATCCAGGCCCTTGAGAAGGGGAGCATATTGCCCCATATTGGCTTTCTCCCAGGCGCGGCGGCGGGCCACCACGTCGAAGCGGTGCACGCACTCCACCTCGCCCTCCTGCAGCTCGGCAACGTTGCTAAGGCCGAAGAACGAGTCAGAATATTTCATCCTCACCGCAGGGTCGGCGTCCATCCAGCCGCGGATGATCTCCATCTGGGCGGAACGCAGCCTGTTCGAGACCGGCCTTTCGACGTTGATGACGTGGTCGACCTCGGCGGCGGAAGAATACCGTGTCGTGTGGCCGGGATAGCCGATCACCATCGCGAAGGAACCTTCCTTATAGCCTTTCGTGCTGACGGTAAGGTGCCTGCGCGGATGAAGCGGGACGTTTGAAGGGGAATATGCGGCATTGCTGCCGTCAGGGGCGGTGTATATCCTGTACAGGGCGAAATCGGCCTTGTGCTGGGGCCATTCCCAGTTGTCCTCGTCCCCGCCGAAGGCAGCGACGCTGACTGGCGGCGCACCGACAAGGCGCACGTCGGTGTAGACCGTGTACAGCGACATATAGTACTTCTCCCCGGCCCACATCGACGTAAGGCCGGCCTCGAGTCCGGTCCTGCGGGCATATCGCGACTCCATCATGGCTGATATGCGCCTGCTGCCGTGGTTGGCTCCGGCGGCGATGAGCGAGTCCCTCAGGGCAGCCACCTCGCTGGTGACATCCAGCACCCGGCGGAGGAAATAAACCTCCTTGCCGGGGATGGGGATCTCCTTGTCGCGGGTCATCGCCCAATAGCCGTCCTCGAGGTAGTTGTGCTCGGGGGTGCTGAGCGCGGCGACGTCGCCGAATGCGCAGTGGTGGTTGGTAATCATCAGTCCCTCAGGGGATATCATACTGCCGGTGCAGTAGAATCCGAAGGATATTATGGCATCCGATATGCCACCTGCCTCCTCGTTGTAGATCTCCCTGGCCCCGAGCTTGAGGCCGCGTGCCTTCATATTCTTTTCCAGGGCCTTGTTCAGGTCCTGGATAAGCCACATACCCTCATCTGCCCGTGCACCGGAAAAGATGCACAGGCAGAGAGAGAATGTGAGGAGTAATTTCCTCATATGCAGGGTTCTACTATTCGTCGCGGACGCAACGGACAGGACCGGCGATGCGGTAGCTGACCTTTGTGCCGTTGCAGGTGTACTGAGCCTCGGATGACTTGTTGGTCATAGGCATCATGCCCCAGAACTGCAGGTTCTTGACTCCGGAGGTCTCATCACCGGAGGTGTTGTAGGTGACTCCGGCATAGGAAGAACCTATTGTCATGCAGGAACTGAGTTTGTCCGGATAACCGGAAGCCCAGCCCATGAATGTTCCGGCCGTCTTGGTGTTGTCCTGGATGGATATGGCACCGTAAGCATCGATGTTGAAACCGTCAGCGTTCAGCATGGCTATTGAACCGTTGGAGCCGTCGTAATAAGGAGCATCGGTGTTGGTCGTGATAGGAGATACGGCCTTTCCGACGATTCCGACTATATCGTCAATGGTAGGGATATGCCAGCCGGAAGGGCAGATACCCTGGGCTCCTTCGAGAGCTTCGGCCTGGGCTACGCTGGTGAGGTCGCCCACATTAAGGCCGAGAGCGAATTCTGACTGATACAGATAGCCGTTGGCGGCGACTACATCGGGATCGGTAGTGAACTCGGCGGCTGTCTGGCCTTCATTGATCTTAAGGGGAGCAAACACACCGGCAGTTACGGCAGAGAGGTCGGTGGCGGGAGTCTTGCCGGCAGGGAGGAAGGCCAGGTTCTGGGCCATCCACCATTTGCCGTCGTCCAGTTTGACGACGTTGTAACGGACATTGTCATAGGTGAAATAGCCATCCTCGAGCTGCTCCTCGAACTGGATTTCAGGGGCGGGAGTGCCGCTGTTGTCCGGCTGGAGGGAGCCTCCGTCAGTCCAGTCCTCGATGTCGCCGCTAAGGACGATCTCGATGTCTTCCTGGTTGACAATCACATTGATAGTGTACTTCTTACCTGCTGCGAGGGTGGACTCGGCGAGCTTCTGGGAGAGAGCCTTGCCGGCAGCGGAGACCTCGGCGGTGATGGCCACGGTCTGGGGAGGGACGATAGCGGTATAGGTCGTCTCGTCCACCTTGAAGGCAGTGATGTCGACGGGCTGGTCATCAGGGCTGACGGTAGCGGTGAAATCTTCTGCGAGGGCGGCGGTGGGGACTATTCCCTTGAGGGTGAGGCCTTCAATGGTGTAGCCGGCATTGTTCGTGATGGCGACTACGAGCCTGGAGAGCTTGTGCTTGAAAGGCATCGTGACAGCGTTGGCGGTGGGAAGGACACCACTCTTGACTGCGGCGATAAAGTCGGAATCCTGGATGCCGTCGGCCTGGTCGATCGCCACGGTGAAGGTTGCGGGAACACCCTCCGCGATATAAGGATAATACGCTGCGAGGGTTGCCTCATCGGTTCCTTCGGGATACCAGAGAAGGTCGGAAGAGAACTCCAGACCGTTGAAGGTCAGCTTCTTGTTGGAAGCCCAGGCAGAAGGTGCCACGGCTCCGGCAGCGCCACGGGTCACGGTGAGACCGATGGCATCGCCGTTCTCGAAAGCAGTCTCTGTGACCTTGGTCATCACCGGAGCGATGCGGATCGCGGTGGGAGTGAATTCAGGAGCAGTCCCGGGAGTCGGAGTAACCTGGCTCTGGGGCTCCTTGGAGCAAGCGGCCATCATCAGAAGGCCGACTGCAATTGCAAAATACTTTTTCATAATACCATATAATTTGATTAAAAAAGATATATCGTTGCTACGAGCTGATATCTTGTGCAAAAACCCATGCCCACCCTCGGGCATGTTAGAGGGAGGGGCCCAAACTTGTTTGGGAGGGATGGAGCGAAGCGGAAGGTTTTTGCATAAGATATCAGCTCGTTTTAAAAGTCATAACCAATTTTAAGCTCTGCAACCTGTCTATTATTACCGGGAAGCAGTGTGATGCCGAAAGCGTGGGTCAGGGACCAGGACGCTGCGAGGTAGAGGTCGTAGCGTCCGGCGATGGAGAAGTTCCAGCGGAGACCGAGCCGGGTGCCGATGTGGGTGGCATCGGCAAGCTGCTGTTCCATATCCCACCACTCCTGGAGGCGGAACGGGAACGACGACACTCCCAGGCCGATGTTGTCATTGTCGATGACGTGGCTGCGCTCTCCCAGCTTGCTGCCGAACAGCAGCCCCGCCTCAATCTCGAAATCGCCCACCGGCACAAGACCGTTCACATCAAGCTCCATAACGGTGCCCTCGTCCAGGTCGAGGAAAGGATACATCAGGGTGCTGCGCTGGTTCTCCCTGTCAATCACCAGGGAAGAGTGGATCTCAAGCCCGGACTTGCCATAGAAGTCATATGACGGGCTGACAGTCATCGACCTTCGCTCATAGACCCTGTTGGAACCATATGCCGTCGGGGTCGTCACGCCGCCGAAGGACGTCTTCTCCAGCACGGTCTCGTCCAGTTCCTGGTGGCCCCACTGGTACTCGGCCCTCAGAACGTGAATGCCCGAGCTCCTGTGCAGGGTCCAGCTGAGGGAAGTCTTGAGCCTTGAGCCGGGGAAAGTGAACCAGCTGTAGCCCTTCTCTCCGATTTTGCCTCCGCGGGTCCTGTATTCGAAGTCGGCATACAGCCAGTCGCCTATGGAGGCCTGCAGGGCGGCTCCCATATTGAACTCCTTCACCGGAAGACGGTCCAGCCCGGCCTCGTCCAGATGCACTCCGGAGCCGTTCCAGACCTGGTAGGAGCCATACATCATTCCTTTGTCGAGGAAGGCATAGTAGGAATCCGCCGTGGCGGTGCCCACCTGCTCAGCCTGCACAAACTCTGAGGTCTTGCGCATAATGAGGCTGGCGCCCAAGGCAAAGCCGGGGCCGTCCCACACCACGGACGGGACTATCTCTATCTCCTGCCTGTAGGTCGTGTGGCGGATATCCTTGCGCTTGGCGTAGTTGGCGCCTTCGAAGCGGAAGGTGCCTCCGGGGATGAAACGCGAGCCGTTCTTCCAGGCAAGGCCGCCTCCTATGCCATAGTTCTGAAGGGTCTTCTGGCCGGGCGTAAATTCCAGTACGTCAATGGGATAATACCCCGGACGGGTGAACATCGAGCCCATCATATCCCTGCCGCTCTCCATCGAGAAGGAGAAATCGCCCGTCATAAGGAAATCGCTCCAGTGCACCTCGGTCTCGGCGCTGGCGGCAGTGCTCCAGAGGGTCTGGGCCTCGGAACCGCCCTTAAGACCGCCCCAGGTGCAGCCGCCGGAAAGCTCGGCCGAAGATTCCGCTATCTTTGCGGTGACATCTCCGCGGGGGGAAGACGACAGGCCCAGGCCGGCTATGTTGCGGCCGCTGCGCCAGGCTTCCCAGTCAAAAATGGACTGGCTGCGGGATTCCAGGCAGCAAAGCGCCAGTCCCGCGACAAGGGCCATCCTAAGGATGGAGGGACTGAGTTTCGCTTTCATAGAAATCCTCCGTTGAATTGTTAGTATCCTGAAGCACCTCGAAGCCGAATGCCTCCGAGATGACCTCGTCAGTCTTTCTCATAAGGGTCCTGCCCTTGTAGGTCTCGCTCAGCAGCACATAGCCCGCATCCACCGATGAGGGGAGGCGCTTGTGGTTGTCCGACGAGCCTCCGTTGAAGACCTCCATCGCATCCACGACCCACTCGGGCGGCACCGTCACGACCCTGTCGACAGTGCTGCCGGGCACCTGGACCAGGTGGCCGTCCTGGGCGATGAAATCCTCCAAGGACGTGCCCTCGGGCCGGAACAGGACGAGGGTGGGGGAGTTGATGGAGAGGGTATATGCATTGGCCTGTCCCATCTTCACGACCACCTCAAGGTAGCGCTCGGGGCTTATCTGGTCGCCCGGGACGGGATGGTAGAGGGGGTTGGGGAAATAGACAGGGTTGTAGCAGACGAAGTAGCCGGCTTTGTTGAGGTTGACCGACAGGGGATATTGTGCCGAATGGTCTATGGCGCCGCGAAGGCAGATCACCGCGTCCTCACCCGGCTCCAGCGGGAAGCTGGTGCCCGTGCCGGGAATCCTCCAGACAGCCTGGATCACGGGAAGGAAATCCGGGAGGTTGCCGTCGGCGTCGGTCCAGGGGTTGGCTGCGTTGCTGTTATATGGCGACAGCGTCCCGAGGCAGAGGCCGTCGAGGAAATGCTGTTCGAGGTCGTTGTTGTGGACGATGATATACTGGTCGGACTGGTAGGTGCCCTCTTCCGGGGCTTTGCTGCATCCGCCGCAATAGAGCTCCTTGATTACTATGACGCCGGCCTTGGAATAGTGCATCGTGACCTCCACGGTGAGGTCTTCGTGGCCGACTATCACCTTGTCGGCGGTGCCGTTATAGACGTCGGTGCCGTCGCGGTCGGAGATGGCCACCCGGTAGATGCCGGAAGGAAGGGTGGTGGAGGCTTCTCCGGAGGCGTTGGTCAGGAGGTTGTATGAACTGCCCGACGAGATGCCCCGGATGAGCACCATCGCCCCGGCACGTGCCTGGGTGCCTTTGGGATAGCGGGCGGTGACCGTTATGCGGTTCAGCCCTGCGGTGTATGGCGCGTCGAATTCCATGCAGCCGGTTGCGGCAAGGAGCGCCAGCAATATTCCTAGAATTTTATTCTGCATGTGAGTCCGTAGTAGAAGTTAGGTGTGAAAATGGCGCTGACCCCTGTGGCCCAGCTCTTTACGAAGGGCCTGGAGTTGGTGAAGTTGTTCGCGAAGAAGCTCAGGGACACGTGGTCGCCGATCTCCTTTGTGACGCTGAGGTTGGCGCAGACGTAAGGGTTGTAGCCGTCTGCGGCGAAGGTGTAGATGTTGCCAGAACGTACCACAAGGCGGGCAAGGTCCGGGTCCTGGGCGGATGCCGCGGTCCAGGGATGAACCACTCCGTCGAGGTCTATGTATGAGGTGGGATATATCGCAGTGTAGGAATTGCCGGCGTAGATGTCGCCTCCCGTGGGGACGTTGGAGCCGGAGCCGACCGTGAATGCGCGCGAGGAAGTGTACTGCGAGCTGCGCAGCAGGGTGGCCTCGATCCTGAAGGTCACGATGAGCCTCGCACGGGGGATATGGGTTATCGTCGTCAGGTTGGCGTCCACGTTGTCCGTGCGGCGGCCGTTCCAGACGCCGACGTTGCCTTCATATATGCCGGCATACTGGTATGACCTGTTGGGCAGGGATGTGTGCGACCAGCCGTTCTGGTAGTAATACACCGGGATGGTGGAGGTGAACTGGGAATGGTTCCAGGCCGCGTCGAGCCTTATCTGGGTGCGCAGGGGCCGGATTTCGGGGAAGTCCACTATGAGCTCGGCGCCGTAGCGGAGCACGTCGGCCCCGTTCTCCTGCCGGCGCGAAGCGGCGAAAGTGCGGTCCTGCACCAGGAGCTCTCCCGGCACATACAGCCCGTCGCCGTCACGGAAATAGACCGTGCCCTCCTGCTCGTCCACTATGGCGGCGGGGTCCGCCGGCATTATGTATTCGGAAGGGGTCGTCGTGACGTTGTAGGCGAAGGGCTCATAGACCGTGCCCATTTCGTAGGGGCCTGCGGTGACGTTGCGGAAGCCCACCAGCGACACCTTCAAGTCCTTGAAGGACAGGTCGATACCAACCTCGGCGTTGCGGTTTTTCTGCCAGCGGAGGGCAGGGTTGTAGACCATCGTGAAGGGCATCGTGTAGTAGACATACGACGAGGCGCCGCCGTGGGTGAAGCCGAAGGTCTGGATGTCGCGGTATTCCTGACGGGGATATAATATATAGAAGGAAGGGAGCTTGGCCGTTATTCCCCAGCCGCCGCGCACCGTCACGTGCTTAGAGAAAATCCACCTTGCGTTGAGGCGAGGGGAGAGGACGCTGAGGTCCTTGTAGGCCGAGCCGCGGATAAGGGCGCTTTCCCAGCGGAGGCCCGCCATCAGGTTGAGGGTGGTTTTCCCCACGGGGATATTGACATTGTCTTCGGCGAAGGCCGCTATGGTGTGCATATACGGATAGTCGCTGTAAGGTCTTGGCCTGTAGCCGTTTGCGGCCAGGGAGGGGTCTTCATACCACTCGCCGCGGCCTACGTTTCCGTCGGCCTTCCAGTGGACTCCGGCCTTGAAGGTGTTCTTCACGCCGCCCCAGTGATGGAGCCAGTGATACTTCAGCGCCACCGACCAGTCCAGCTCCTTGGAATCCTCTATCCTGTCGGAATAGAACGTCAGGGGAAGGGCGTCGGCCATATGGTAGCCTTTGTCCTGGGCGTGGACTGAAGGCTGGGAGGAGGCGTAGGAATTATAGCCGTGGAAGTGCGAACGCATATCGTGGTAGTACATCGAGGCGTCCAGGGAGAGGTTGGTTATCCAGTCCTTGTTCAGGAGCCAGGTGAACTTGACGTGGGGGGTCAGGAGGTTGTCCCGCTCCTTGGTGAATTCGTTCGAGAATGCGTCAGGGTCGTCCTTGCTGTCCATTCCGCCTATGTTGCCGTTAATGCCGGCTTCCATCCGCACGGCTCCGCCGGCGAAGTTGGTGGACCAGTCGGCCGTGAAGGCCCGGCGGGTGTAGGAGGTGTAGGGCGAGGTGAGCTTCTTGGTGGCGCGGGCCCATTCGCCGCTTATGTTGAGCACTCCGCGGCCTATTTCCACTCCCTTGGAGACCGAGGCTTCATAGGTGCGGGGGTTCACCGAGAGCACGACGTTCAGGGGAGTGCGGCCCTTGCGGGTCGTCACGCGGACCATTCCCGCGCCGAGGTCGCCATATTCCGCCGAGGGGACGCCGGTTATAACTTCCACTGACTCAATGTTTTCCACCGGAAGGCTGCGGGTGCCCACACCGTTCATCCCGCTGAAGGAGGCGTTGTCTCCCATCCTCACTCCGTTCACTTCGACGGCCGTGCCGAAGGCGGCGTTGCCCGCAGTGGAGCCGCCGCTGCGTAGCGAGAAGGAGTTGTCGACCGTGAGGTCCGGGTTGATCGTCTTTCCTCCGGGAAGCAGGGCCGCGATGCCGCCCATACTGCTCAGCTGGAGGTGGTCCAGGGCGGTGCGTCCTATCTTCTGGGTGGTGTTGATGTTGTCCTTGGAGGTCTCGGCGGTGACCACCACGCCCTCGAGGGCCAGGGTGCTCAGCGCCAGCTTGATCTCTAGGCCTTCGAGGCTCTTGTCGAGTTTCAGGCTGAGGGAGGAGGTGTTATAGCCAAGGCAGTCGGTCTGGAGGACATACTGGCCCTTCTCCGCGCCGCTCAGCAGGAAAACACCTTCGGCGTCGGTGACGGCCCACAGGTAGTTCTCGTCAAGCCTGACGATGGCTCCGGGCACCGGCTCCTTCGTCTGGGCGTCGACCACTTTGCCGCTGATTTTCAGCGGCCCCGCGGCCAGCGCAGGCAGCGCCAGGAAGGCGAATGATATACTTAACAGAAGCTTTCTCATATGATGTTCCGCAATCGCGGTCGGCAAAGGTAGTCATTCTGTGGGCGGCAGTCAATCCCAATATGTTGTTATTCTTCGCTCCAGGGCTTAACCACGCCGGGCTCCTTGAAGGTGAGCTTGGCCGGCATTTCCTTCACGTTGTCCGCGGAATAGGTGATCGTCCAGGTCTCCATAGTCATCAGCTCCCAGAGCCTTTCGGCGGTGCAGGGGGCGGCGAAGCGGATCTGCAGGGCGGGCACAAGGTTCTCATTTATAACGCAATAGACTCCGATGACGCCTTCCTCGCGGGAGATGTGGTTGCTAAGGAAAGGAAGGTTGCGGAAGACGATGGGCTTCTCGTAGGACGGGTCTTCTATTTCATATATATATTGGGGCTGGCCTGCATAAACCTCCCTGCGTTTGCGGATGCCGTCCTCATATTTGCCGTTAAATTCAGCCTTGAAGGGGGTGAACATCCTCTTGATGTAGTCGGGAGTGGCTATGGTCTCAAAGCCTTCCTCCAGGCCTTCGAAGCGGAAGGCAAGCGGAGTGGACTTCACGTCGCCGCCAGGAAGGGGCATATCCAGGGATTTCTTCTCGACTATTTCCTTGAACCACTTCTCGTCGGCCTCCTCTGCAGGGTCCATAAAGACGCGCACGATGAGCGGGCAGGCGAACTCGCTTTCAAGGCCATATATCTTCTTGCCGGAGAAGCGCATCTGCAGGCCGAGGTTGTTGAGGTCCATCCTGTCGGGCATTCCCTCGGTGCGGATGGTGACGACCTTGATTTCAGGCGTCGTGGCCGGGTCGGGGTTCTGCACCCTGAACTTGGTGGGGACGAAGACCGCCTCCTGGATCTTTTCAGGGGTTACGACGGCAGGGTCATATGTTATCACTACGCGGTGCTTGCGCACGAAGGTCTTGACTCCGTGGCAGCCCTTTATCTGGGCCACCTTGCCCTTGAAGGCCTTGGAGGAGGAGAAGCATTTCACAGAGCGTAATGGCATAATTTCCAGGGTCTTGAGGGTGGACTTGTCCACCAGCGGGGTGACGGTTCCGTCTTCTTCGACCTTCTCCAGGCCCCAGGTCTCATCTATGGTGGGGAGCTCCACGGAAGTGCCCAGCCAGAAGCCTATTCCAAGCAGCAGGAGGGTGAGCACGGCGGGGATATATTTCCAGGCTCCGCCCTTGGCCTTCTTGCAGAGGCCGACGTCAATGGCCTGGTGCGCGCAGGCGCCGACGCATTCGCGGCACAGGGTGCAGTCCACGCTGGTGACCTTGCCTTTGGCGGAGGCTATGTCGATGTGGTAGGGGCAGGCGTTGTTGCAGAGGCCGCAGGCCGTGCACTTGTCGTCGTCCTTGACGATATGCAGAAGCTGAAGCCTGGGATTCGCGCAGAAAATCTCAAGCAGATATCCAGCAAGGCACAGCACGCCGAGAAGCCAGAACCAGGGGATGTCCACTCCGACCTTGCCGAGCAGGAACCACACAAGGCCTATTCCGAGCATCCAGGCCCAGAATTTCAGCGAGTTGGACACGGCTCCCAGCGGGCAGAGGTACTTGCACCAGAACATATCCACCAGGAAACTGCCTAGCACCACGAGGCTGACGGTCACGATGGACATCCACAGGACTATCTCACCCTTGAAGCCGGTGGCGACGGCATAATACGGGTCCAGCCTCTTGCAGAATAGCTCGCTGGCGGTGGCTGTCATATAGAATATCCAGAATACGATGGCATATTTGAGAATGCGCAGGAGCTTGTCCGCGATGCTTCTTTGCTTAATGCGGATTGGCTTGATTCCCAGGGAATTGCGCAGCTTGAGCAGCAGGTCTTCCACCGTGCCCACCGGGCAGAGGTAGCCGCAGAAGAGCTTGCTGAAGAGCACCACGGCGGCGGCCAGGGCAATGCCCATCATTATCTGCAGGGAACTCATCGAGCAGGGGAGGGAGCCGCGCACACCATATGTGGCTAGGGCCTGGAGGCCGCCCAAGGGGCAGAGGGCTTCCGGGTCCGCCGGTTCCATCTTGGTGAATATGAGCTTCGCGAGCCCGCTGAGGAAAAACACAAGAGCGGCCAATGTGCCCCACTGGATGGCATATCTGGGCCAATTTTTCTTTATCTGAGACTGTTTCATCGCACAAAAAAAGTTTCCTTTAAAGTTAGGAATAATCTGCCTTATATCAAAATATAATTTTGATTGAGTTAAATTTTTGCGCTGAAATTTGCACAGGATAAACGATTTATTTAACTTTGCACGATTAACCGCATTTGACTATGGGCACTAAAAACCATAAACTTACGTTCTGGCAGATGTTCAACCTGAGCTTCGGTTTCTTCGGAGTGCAGATTGCCTATGCCCTGCAGAGCGCCAACATCAGCCGAATCTTCGCCACCCTGGGCGCAGATCCCCACCAGCTTTCCTTCTTCTGGATCCTTCCCCCTCTGATGGGAATGATAGTCCAGCCGCTCATCGGCAAATATTCCGACCGCACCTGGACCCGCCTTGGCCGCCGCAAGCCCTACCTGCTGGTCGGCGCCATCATCGCGGTGCTGGTGATGCTGTTCCTGCCCAACGCCGGCAGCCTGCATTTCTCCACGAGGCTCTTCCTCGGACTTAATATGGCAATGTGGTTCGGCCTGTTCTCCCTGATATTCCTCGACACCTCCATCAACATCGCGATGCAGCCCTTCAAGATGATGGTGGGCGATATGGTGGGCGAAGAGCAGAAGACTGAGGCCTACTCCATCCAGAGCTTCCTTTGCAACGCCGGTTCCCTGGTGGGCTATCTCTTCCCGATATTCTTCACCTGGATAGGCATAGCCAACGAAGCCCCCGAAGGCGTCATCCCCGACTCGGTGATATATTCCTTCTACTGCGGCGCAGCCATCCTCATCCTGTGCGTGCTGTTCACATTCTTCAAGGTCAATGAGATGCCTCCTAAGGAGTATGCCGAATTCCACGGCATTGCCCCCGGACAGGCGGATGAGCCCAAGGAAGGCCTCTTCAAGCTCCTCGTCAAGGCTCCCAAGGCCTTCTGGACCGTTGGCCTCGTGCAGTTCTTCTGCTGGGCCGCCTTCCTCTATATGTGGACCTATTCCAACGGCGCCATAGCCACCAACTGCTGGGGCTGGGACGGCGCCTCCACCGCCACCGCGGAATATCAGGATGCAGGCAACTGGGTCGGCGTCGTGTTCGCCATCCAGGCCATAGGCTCCATCCTCTGGGCCCTCATCATCCCGCGTTTCAAAAACGTCAAGGTGGCATATATCGTGAGCCTCCTTATCGGCGCAGCCGGCTTCCTGTCGGTGATGTTCGTCCAGAACCAGTGGGTTCTCTTCGCCAGCTATTTCCTCATCGGCTTCGCCTGGGCTGCAATGCTCGCCCTGCCGTTCTCCATACTCACCGTAGCCCTTGAAGGCAGTCCCTATATGGGCTCCTATCTCGGCCTGTTCAACTGCACCATATGCCTGCCCCAGATAGTCGCAGCCGCGACCGGTGGCCTGGTAATCAGCCTTGTGGGAGGCTCCCAGCCGGCGATGTTCGCCATAGCGGCCCTCTTCCTCGTGCTCGGTGCAGCCAGCGTGCTTGTAATCAAGACCAACAAATCATAAACTAAGCTAATCGTTCAATGAAAAGGATTCTTTCATTGGCGGGAATCGCAATCGCAATGATGCTTTCCGCCACCGTCTCCGCCCAGGACAAATACCTGGTGAAGGGAGTCGTGGAAGATGCCCTCGGCCCGGTCATCGGCGCCACCGTGATGGAGGCCAACACCTCCACAGGATGCTCCACCGGACTCGACGGTGATTTTGAATTTTACGTGTCCAGCGCTTCCGCGATGGTGGAAGTCAGCTGCATCGGCTATGTCACCCAGACCTTCGTGGCAAGCGAAGTCCCCGCCCTCATTATGCTCAAGGAAGACTCCGAGATGCTCGAGGACGTCGTGGTCATCGGCTACGGTTCACAGAAGAAGAAAGAGGTGACCGGATCCGTCGCTTCCATCAAGAGCGAGGACTTCAACGCCGGTGTCAAGACCAACCCTATGGGATTGCTCCAGGGCAAGGTCGCGGGCCTCAACGTCATCAAGACGACCTCCGACCCTACCAGCACGGGCTACAACATCCAGATCCGCGGCTTCTCCACCCTCGACAAGGGAACCGGCACAAGCCCCCTGTTCATCGTGGACGGCGTTCCCGTGAGCAACATCGACAACATCTCTCCCGATGAAATCGCCTCTATGGACGTCCTGAAGGACGGTTCCGCAGCAGCTATCTACGGAACCCGCGGTACCAACGGCGTCATCATCATCACCACCAAGAGGGGAGACGCCTTCAGCGAGACCGCCCACACCCAGGTTGAGTATTCCGGCTATGGCTCCGTGTCAATGCGCAATGCCAACACCGGTATGGCCACCGCCCAGCAGTTCCGCGACCTCGCCACCACGACCAACGGCCTTGCCGTGGGCAATGTCTACACCGGCCCTGCAGGCGAGACCTACAACACCGACTGGATGAAGGAAGTGTGCCGTGCCGCGGCATTCGCCCACAACCACAACGTGGCCATCCACGGCTCCTCCAGCAAGTTCAACTACCGTGCAGCCATCAACTTCAAGAATGCGGAAGGTATAGCCAAGACCACCAACCGCCAGGAGATTATGGCAAAGCTCGCAGCAGGCCAGAAAGCCCTCGACGGCTGGCTCGACCTCCAGTATGACCTGAGCTATATGCACTACCGCAACGACTACTTCTGCGGAGACTTCAAGAGCGCAGCCCTGCTGAACCCGACCTACCCGGTCTACGATCCTTCCACCCCCAACGGCTATTTCTGGCGCAGTGAGGAAACCGGTTTCGTGAACCCTGTGGAGAATATGAAGCAGAAGGAATCCTACGGTGACGGCAACTTCTTCCGCGGCAGCGTCAAGGCCACCGTCAACATCAAGCCCGTCCAGGGCCTGAAGGTGAGCGGCTTCGCAGCCCTCGAGGAAGGCGACAACGGCTCCTACTGGTACAACAGCGTCATCAACACCGACGCAGAAGGTTCCGGCAAGGCAGGCCGCAGCAACAACCGCTCCTTCAACAAGCTGTTCGAGCTCACCGCCGACTGGTCCCGTAACTTCAACGGCCACAGCATCGCAGCTGTCGCAGGCGTTTCCTACCAGAACTTCTTCTACGACGGCAGCAATATGGATAACAAGGGTTTCGCCGCTCCGGACATCATGAAGTACTACCAGATGGGCAACGGCGACGTCTCCAAGAAATATGTCAACATCGGCTCCGAGCGCAACTCGCACACCCTGATCGCACAGTTCGCCCGTGTGAACTACAACTACAAGGAGAAATACCTCCTGTCCGCCTCCCTGCGCCGTGAGGGTTCCTCCCGTTTCGGTGCGAACAACAAGTGGGGCCTCTTCCCCGCAGTGAGCGCCGGCTGGCGTATCAGCGGTGAAGACTTTATGCAGAAGGCAGCCTGGGTCGACGACCTCAAGCTCCGTGCAGGTTTCGGTGTCACCGGTAACGACCTCGGCAGCGACCTCCGCAGCGTGGAGCTCCTCTCCAACGGCGGAACCTTCTGGTACAACGGTGCTTACGTCTACACCTACACCGTCACCCAGAACGTCAACCCTGACCTTCGCTGGGAAAAGAAATATGAGTACAACCTCGGTGTCGACTTCGCCTTCCTGAAGAACAGGATCTACGGTAGCCTCGATGTCTACTACCGCCACACTGCCGACCTCCTCTGGGACTATGAGGTTCCTACCCCTCCTTACCAGTACACCACCCTCCTTGCCAATGCCGGCAAGATGGACAGCTACGGTGTCGAGCTCAACGTGAGCTTCGTCCCCGTCCAGACCAAGGAAGTGACCTGGACCACGACCCCCACCATCTCCTTCAACCGCAACAAGATCACGACCCTGTCCGATCCCAGCAAGGGCTTCAACTACAGCGAGACCACTTCCGGCGGCGTAGGTGAGAACGGTATCATGAACACCAACACCCAGATCCTCGTCGAGGGTCAGCCCGTCGGCACCTTCTATGGCTACAAGATTGCCAACATCGACGGCACCCACATCAACCCCAACACCGGCGAGTGGTTCTATGAGACTCCCACCGGCGGCCTCACCTCCGACGGCAACGCAGTCGAGAGCCAGCGCCAGGTCATCGGCAACGCCCAGCCTATCTTCACCTACGGATGGAACAACACCGTCCGCTGGAAGAACTGGGACTTCACGATGTTCCTCCGCGGCGTCGTGGGCAACAAGATCCTCAACGTCACCCGCTGGGCATATGGCCCCATGTCCGCCAACAGCAAGAACGTCTTCATGAAGGACGCCCTCGGCAAGAACTACGTCGGACATCCCGTCCTCACCCAGAAGGCCCACTTCTCGGACTACTATCTCGAGAGCGGTACCTATATGAAGCTCGACAACCTCACGATAGGCTACACCATCCCCGTCAAGGAGAACAAGTATGTCCAGTCCGCGAGGGTATATCTCACAGGTCAGAACCTCCTTACCCTCACCGCCTACAGCGGCCAGGACCCCGAGGTCAACACCACCTCCGTGTGGAACGGCGGCATCGACTACTGCTCGTTCTACCCGCCTGTGGCAACGATCCTTATCGGTGTAAACCTCAGCCTCTTCTAATTCAAAAAGGAGTTCATTATGAAAAAGATATTTGCAATACTTACAGTTGTCTCGGCTATGATGCTCTCTTCCTGCACCGCAATGCTGGAAGAAGTCAACTACGGCAGCCCGACAACCAAGGATATGATGGCCAACCAGGACAATGTCGCCCTTCTCGTCGGCCAGTGCTATGCCGATGTCAAGTGGCTCCACGACCACTGGGGCTACTGGGGTGTCGTCACCCTCACCGCGGATGAAGGCCTGAATCCCACCCGTATGCCTGACAAGGACTGGGAAGACGGCGGTTATTGGAAAAACCTCAACACCCACAACTGGAACGAGATGGGCAACGCCTTCAAGAACATATGGAACACCACCATCCAGGGCGCGGTCCTCTGCAACAAGCTTCTCAAGACCATTGAGAACAGCAAGTCCTCTATGACCGATGCCGTCTATGCCCAGTATGTAGGCGAGCTCGAGGTGATGCGTTCCTATTATTACTATATGCTCTTCGACTGCTTCGGCCGCATCCCCTATCTTGAGGAATTCGTCGAAAAGGCCGACGATCCTCTGATGGAGCCGAACGATGTGTGGTCACACCTCGTGAACTGCCTCGAGAAGAACGCCCCCAACCTCCCTCAGGTGAAGGATGAGACCTCCCGCGCCCTCTACTACGGCCGTGCCACCCAGGGCCTTGCATATGCCCTCCTCGCCCGTCTGTACCTGAACGCGGAATCTTTCGGCTGCACCCCGGACAATATCAAGATCGCGAACGAGCACACCACGAAGATCAGCTCCTCGGCAGACTTCTACACCAACGTAGTCCGCTGCTGCGATGCCATCATCGACGCCCAGTCCTATTCCATCGAGCCCGACTTCTTCACCAACTTCAAGATTGACAATGCCTCCAGCAAGGAGAACATCTTCGTCATCGTCGAGAACGGCCAGGCCGCAATAGACGAGCGCTCCGGCGGAGACGGTATGATGCTCAACAAGCTCCGTATCGCCCTCCTCACCCTGAACTACAACCACCAGAAGACCTACAAGATGCAGGAGACTCCCTGGAACGGTTTCTGCGCCCGTCCTTCCTTCATCGACCGCTATGCCAAGACCGACGTGCGCGGTCCCGGCAACGAAGGCCTCGGCACCAACAACACCAAGCAGTGGGGCTGGTTCCTCGGACCCATCTATGATGCTTCCGGTCAGCTCTGCACCGACAAGGATGAGAAGAAGTCCGATGCCATTATTGTCAAGGATATAGTCAACGCCGAAGGTGAGGTGGATCCCACCCTGTCCGAGGTCACCGACCTCGCAGGCGCCCGCAGCATCAAGTATGAAATCGACAAGGCCGGCAAGTACAAATACAGTGAGAACGACTTCGTCCTCTTCCGCTATGCCGATGTCCTTTGGATGAAGGAGGAAGCAATCCTTCGCGGCGGAGCCGGCACATCCGGATATGGCTCCGACGACTTCAAGACCCTGCGCAAGCGTTCCTTCGCCTATGATGCCGACGGCCTCGCATCCTACGACGCAGCCTATCCGAAAGCCCTTACCCTCGACGGCATCCTCGACGAGCGTGGCAGGGAGTTTGCCTGGGAGAATATGCGCCGCCGCGACCTCATCCGCTATGGCAAGTTTAACGACGAAACCTATGTGGACTTCGTCACCGCCAAGGATGACTACCGCAAGTGGTTCCCCATCCCGTTCTCAGTCCTGGAGAAGTCCGTCCGTGACGAAAACGGAAACGCCATCTGGACCCAGAACGAAGGTTACAGGTAGATAACTACTAAAATCTAAAACATAACAACATTTTATTAACTTTATTAATTTTTTTAAAGATGAAAAGAATCTTTTATTTTCTTGGAATCGCTGCCCTTATGCTGACTGTTTCCTGTAAGAAGGACAACAAGCCCCAGGGTGGTGATAACAATGGCAGTGCTTGGGACAACGTCAAGGAAGACGGCTTCTATGTAGCCGGTCCCGCAACTGGCTCTGACGAAATCAAGGGTGAGTGCGTGATGGTCACCGGTATCAACGAGAACACAAATCCCAAGGTTGCCCGTGACGGTATGTTCGAGAAGTACATCGTCCTCGAAGGCGGCAAGGAGTTCTACCTCCTCCTCAACGAGGCCGGCACCAAGACCCGCTACAGCGCCGAGCTCAAAGAGTTTGTCACTCCCACCGAAACTGAAGCTTATGGCGACAACCCTGAGAAAGTGCTCAAGGGCAAGCTCGTCACTGGCGACAGCGCTCCCGCTATGAAGGTCGAAAAGACCGGTCTGTACCACATCGTCCTCGACCTCAACAAGACAGGTGACCTCGATGCAGCAGGCGGCGCACAGATCCTCCTCCTGGATGTCAGCGATTTCGGTATCCGTGGCGACATGAACGGTTGGGGCTACACCGCTTTCACCGTTTCTGAGTTCAGCAACGCAGGCACCACCTTCGTCCTCGAAAACCAGGAAATCACCAAGGGCCAGAAGTTCAAATATGCCGGTGGCGGCAAGTGCTGGAAAGTGACCCTCGACGACGCCGGTAAGGTGAAGGCTGAGACTTCCCTCGGTGAGGGCTGCGTCTCTGGCGCAAGCGACATCGTTGCAGAAGAGACCGGTATCTTCAAGATGACCCTCACCTTCAAGCTCGCAGGCGGCGCCATCAACAAGAGCTTCACTGCTGGTATGGAGAAGACCGCTGACATCGTTCTCGATCCCGCTACCTTAGTGGTAGGTCTTTCCGGTGCAGGTGTTGAGGCTGGTTGGGGCGATCCTACGGGTTCCTGCAAGGCCGAGTGCACCAAGTCCGACGTCAAGGACGCAAAGACCAAAGCCGGTTCATATGAGTACACCATCGCAACAGTCAACATCCCTGTCGGAGCACTCAAGATCCGTTTCAACGGCGCCTGGTATGGCACCAAGGATGCTGTCGAAGTGACCGGTCTCGAATATGACGACCTCGAAACCGACACCGACCACAACTTCCAGGTCACAAAGCCCGGTGCCTACAAGGTTGTCTTCAACGCTGAGTGGGATGGCGAAGCCCTCACTTCCTTCAAGGTTGCTTTCACCAGGCTCGGTGACCTCCTCCTCGATCCTTCCACCTTCAAGGTAGGTGTCTCCGGTTCCCTCTGGAAAGACGGCACCACCGACTACGGCTGGAACGATCCTTTCCAGAAGGACGGCGTCTGCACAATTGCAACCTTCAAGAGCAAGAATGTCACCAATGCCACCAACCTGGCCGGAACTTATGTCTATGAGATTGCTTCCCTTGCTGTCGCAGCTGACGGTGAGTTCAAGCTCCGCTACAACGGTGCTTGGCTCAAGGCTGAGTCGGAGTCTACTGTCGAGGGCGTAGAGGTTACCTCCACCGGTGGTGGCGACCCCAACTTCAAGTTCGCAGCCGGCACAGATGGCAACTACAAGGTTACCATCACTGCCGTTTGGGATGGCGAGAAGGCTACCAGCGTCGCTGGCAAGTTCGAGAAACTTTAGTCTTTGAAATACAGTTGTATTTCATCCCCGCAGAGAGTCGGCCAGGCGGCCGGCTCTCTTTTTTTTGCCCTGAAATGTTTTATAATGAGGGAATATTTCGTAAATTTGCCTGAATAGCAAATAATTGATAGTATGAAAAGGCTGTTTGTCAATATCCTCTCTCTGGCCATAGCACTGTCCCTGGCCTCCTGCAAGGGCAATAACCCCGAAACCCCCGGCTCCCAGGACCCGTCCTCAGACGCCCCCACCTATAGCGCAGACCCTTCGTCCGATGCGCCTGCCGACCCTTCGCAAAGCGACGACAAGGACTACACGATGGAGATCAGCGTCTCCCCCCGTCCGGACGACCTGGTCGGCGAAGGCGGCTCCATTACCTACCAGCTCCTGGTCTACAGTTTTGCGGACAGCAACGGTGACGGCATAGGCGACTTCAAGGGCATAGAGCAGCACCTGGACTACATCTATAATCTCGGCGCCAGGGCCATATGGCTTTCCCCCATCCACCCCGCAATGTCCTATCACGGCTATGACATCCTCGACTACAGCGCCGTCAACAAGGATTATGGCACCGAGGACGACCTCAAGAGCCTGATTCACGCCGCCCACCAAAAGGGCATAAAGATATATCTGGACTATGTCCTGAACCACGCCGGCAGCAAGCACCCCTACTTCCTTCAGGCCGCAAAAGACCGCTCCAGCCAGTGGCGCACGGCGTTCATATTCTCCTCCAACCCCAAGAAGGACATCGCCGAAGGCAAGATCGATATGATTCCCTTCTCTTCGGCATATGAGTCCAGCCAGTGGTACAAAGCTCCCGGCACCCCGAATCTCGGTTCCAAGGGCCGCTATCATTTCAAGGTTGACTGGACAGTTGCCACAGTCCCCACGGTGACCGTGACGACGACGACCGAGCCCGCCCAGACTTCCAACACCAATATCTCCGTTGCCAAGTACCTGTTCTTCGGCGATGGCAAGAACCTAAGGCTCTATGAGACCGACGACAACATCTTCGAGATAACCGTCGATTTCGACTCTGACTGGGGCTTCCTCATCAGGACCTCCGCCACCGAATGGGGCGACAAGAAGTGGGGAGCCGCCGTGGGCGACCAGGCCATAACCTTCGGTGAGCCGAAGGTGCTCGTCAAGGGCGACGCAGCCAACGACATCACCTTCTCCGCCGCGGAGTTCTATCACTCCCATATGTGGACCGACTGGTTCGCCGACTGGAACTACCACAAGGCCGAAAGCTCGGAAAAATCCCTGGCTTTCAATCACCTGGCCTCCACTGTGGACAAATGGATAGGCTTCGGCATAGACGGCCTTCGCCTCGACGCCGTGAAGCACATCTACCACAATGCCAACAGCTCCGAAAACCCCGTTTTCCTCGGGAAATGGTATGACCGCTGCAACGAGGCCTTCCACAAGGCCGGCGGCAAGGGCGACTTCTATATGGTCGGCGAACAGTATTCCGGCGCCGGCGAAGTGGCTCCTTATTACAAGGGCCTCCCCGGCTTCTTCGAGTTCGACTTCTGGAACCGCCTCAAGTGGGTCCTTAACGAAAGGACCGGCTGCTACTTCGTCAAAGACATAATGAGCTACCAGGCCGACTACGCCAAGTACCGTGCAGACTACATCGAAGCCACCAAGCTCTCCAACCACGATGAAAGCCGCACCGGCTCCGACCTTAACAAGAACCTCGCCCGTATGAAGCAGGCGGGCGCCTTCCTCCTCACCGCCGCCGGCGAGCCCTATATATACCAGGGCGAAGAGCTTGGCTACTGGGGCAAGAAGGACGAAGGCGACGAGTGGGTCCGCACCCCTATTATGTGGAGGGCTGACGGCTCCGGCCTCGCCGACAAGAAACTCGGCACCAAGATTGACCGTTCGATGCTCACCTCGAGCATCTCCGTTGAGGTGCAGGACACTGAGCTCAGCTCAATCCTCAGCATCTACCGCCGTTTCGGCCAGACCCGCAACACCTTCGACTGCCTTGGCAAGGGCAAGATGAGCAAACACCCCAAATATAACGACTCCAACACCACCGACAAGACCGTCTCCTGCTGGTATATGACAGCATCCTCCGGCCAGAAGGCCCTTGTCGTCCACAACGTAGGTTCCTCCTCCGTGACCCTGAACTTCCCCGACGACGACCTTAACGAGAATATCGTCGAGCTGGGAGAACTGTCGGTGGACGGCCACAACCTCACCCTCGGAGCCAATTCTTCCGTAGTATTTCTTCAATAACTGACGATATGAAAAGGATAGCAATTGTCCTGCTGGCAGTCACCACGCTGCTTTCGTGTATGAGGGAGCAGCCCGTCGGCGTGGGCGGCCCCGTCAATTTCAAGTGCGCAAGGACGCAGATGTCCTTCAACGCCGATGGAGCTTCACTCCTGTTCACCATAGAGGCTGACGGCCCGTGGAAGGCATCCGTAGATGCCTCCTGGCTCACCCTGAGCGCCTACGAAGGTGCAAAGACTGCTTCAATCACCGCCACGGCTTCCGCCAACACGGGCGAAAGGCGCAGCGCCAAGATAGTGTTCGAGGCCCAGTCCGGCCAGGGGACTCCCTTCGAGCTCCCCGTGGTGCAGTATGCACCCGGCGAGACCCCTCCCGATCCCAGCTCCGGCCCTTCAGACTCCGAAGACCCCGAAGAGCCTGAGGAGCCCGGCCGCGTCATAGAGCGCAGCGAGTTCACCCTCGAAACCGAGTGGGGCATAACCGGCACCCTGATGGACCTCAACTGGGGCAACGACGGTGCTCCGGACATCCCTATGCTCGGAGAGCCTTCCGGCTGGGTTGCCGCATTCGACGTCGTCATCAAGGACGGCGACCAGTTCAAGTTCCGTATGAACAACGACTGGGCGAACAACTACGGCACCTCCGGCCCCCAGCCCAAGATTGACCGCAAGTACCACCTGGGCGAGGGAGGTATGGACAATAACTTCCAGCTTGCCGCAGGCACATATGACATATATGTCCACCCGACGTTTATGATTATGTACCTGGAGAATGCCGGCGACGAATTTGCCCACGGCGACGCTAAGGGCGACCAGGAGGAAGGGGAGAACATCCGTATATATATCCTCAACAACTCCACCTGGGACACCCCGTACCTGTATGCCTACGCCGGCGGTGGCGGCTACCAGCCCAACGGCTCTTGGCCCGGACGCTACTGCGCCGGCACCAAGACCTTCGGCGACTACCTCTATACCTATTGGGAGGCTTCCGGCTTCACCGACGTGTCCGGCATCAGCTTCATCATCAATGACGGCGGCTCCAAACAGTATCCTGCCACCGACGAGACGGACCCTGCCTGGAGCAACCTAACCGTCAACACCAGCCTGTTCTTCGTCTTCGACGGCACCTCCGTCACCAAGGTCGAGGATCCCGAGAAGCCTGGCGTAACCGGCAAAGGCATTGAGCCTAAGGAGATTAAGTTCGGAACCAGCTCCTGGACCGTCATCGGCACCCTGGGCGGGACTTCCTGGGACTACGATTTCCCTATGGACACCGAAGGCTACTGGGAAGTGGCCCGCGAGGTTTCCATCGCCGCAGGCGAGCAGTTCAAGTTCCGCCAGAACCGCCAGTGGGCTATGAACCTCGGATATGGCGAATATTCCGAAACCGGTGCCACGACAGTCTCGCTTGACACGAAACTCTCCCTCTCCGCCGGAGCCGGCAATATGACCGTAGCTTCCTCGGGGACATATGACATCTATCTTGCTGCCGAGAAGGGCCTGGCCTATATCCTTACCTCCGGCAGCGCCTGGACCCACGAGGCCGACGGCAAGCCCGAAGTGGACTTCGCCGGCGCCTACGACCCCGACGCCTTCGTCTCTTCCCCGAGCTCGAAGCATTCCGGCATCACCTACCAGATCAACATCTTCTCCTTCAAGGACTCCAACAACGACGGCTACGGCGACCTCAACGGCATCACCCAGAACCTCGACTATTTCGACCGCCTGGGCGTCACCGGCCTGTGGCTCTCGCCCGTGCAGCCCGCCCAGTCCTATCACGGCTATGACGTGACCGACTATGAGAAGATCAACCCCCGCTTCGGCACCGAGGAAGACTTCGAGAACCTCATCAAGGAGGCCCACAAGCACAATATCCGCATCTATATGGACTACGTCATCAACCACTCCGGCGACCAGAACAAGTGGTTCCTCGACGTCAAGAAGAACGGCCCCGCCTCCGAGTACTGGGACTACTATTCCCTTTCGAAGAACCCCGAGGCCGATTCCAAGAGCGGCAAGTTCCCCCAGACCTGCGGCTGGTATAATTCCGGCAAGTGGTTCCCCGTGCTGATCGGTGCGGGCGGCAAGGAGCGCATCAAGATCGAACTCGACTGGACGAACGCGTCCGCCCCGACGATGAAGGTCACCAAGACGACCGAGGAAGTGACCTCGGCTTCGGCACCCCATAACAATTCTGCACGCTACCTCTTCTGGGGCAACAGCACCTACACCCAGTTCGCCGACAACGGTTCGAACAAGTATGTCCTCGTGCTCGACTTCGAGTCGTCCTGGGGCTGCCTTGTCCGCACCACGACAGACAAGGACGACTGGTCCGAGGGCACCAAGTGGGGCCTCAACAAGTCCGGCGACCAGCTTAAATATGGCGAGGCCCACACTCTTTACAAGGGTGTCAGCGACAATGTGCTGAACATCGTGATGCCCGGCGGCGAGATTTATTACTACTACACCGAGTTCGGTACCGGAATGTTCGTCGACTTCGACTATGGCCCGTCCACTTCGGTTGCTTCTTCCTCCGCCTTCAAGGCGGTGGTGGGCAGCGCCAAGAAGTGGCTCGAGATGGGCGTGGACGGCTTCCGCCTCGATGCCGTAAAGCATATATATGCCAACGAGACCGGTCCCGAGAACAAGAATTTCTGGAAGGCCTTCTACAATGCCTGCAACGAGACCTACAAGGCCAGCGCCTCCAAGCGCACCGGACTTGCCTGGCAGGACGAGAACATATTTATGGTGGGCGAGGTCCTCTCCGGCGACGGCGACTGCACCCCGTTCTACGAGTGCCTGCCCGCCCTGTTCGAGTTCCAGTTCTGGTGGGATCTGCGCGAGTGCCTTGGTGGTGAATCCATATGGAACGCCGGTTATGGCCAGACCTTCCCGAGCTCGTTGTCCTATCGCTGGAACAACCACCGCGCCCAGCGTTCCGATGCCATATCCACCCCGAAACTGGCGAACCACGACGAGGACCGCACCGCTTCCACCCTCGGCAACTACAAGCCGAAGATCCGCCTTGCCGCGGCAGTGCTCCTCACCTCCGCGGGACGCCCGTATATCTATCAGGGTGAGGAACTTGGCTACTGGGGCACCAAGGCCGGCGGCGACGAATATGTCCGCACTCCCATAATGTGGACCGAGCAGCAGTCTTCCGCCGCCTCCAAGGGAGTTTCGAACAAGGTCGACTGGAATATGCTGACTCCTTCCATCTCGGTCGCGCACCAGAGCGAGGATGAGACCTCGCTGCTGACGCTCTACCGCCGCTTTGCCTATGCCCGCAACATCAACGCCGCCCTCGCGGACGGCTACCCGACGGTCGACGACCTCACCAAGGACGGCTATGGCGGCCACATCGCCGGCTGGTACCTGCATTCGCAGGATGGCAGCAAGGACGTGCTCGTGATGCACAACCTCAGCGGCTACACCGAGAATGTCAGCAGGACCTACAGCGCGGAACTTTCCGACAACCTGAGCAACATCCTGGTTGCCAACGGCAAGGTCACCGTTTCCGGCAGCACCGTTACGATGCCGCCGTACAGCTCCGTGGTGTTCGCACTGAACTAAGTGCTTGGCTGATAATGAAATCGGGTGGCTCTTTCGAGTCACCCGATTTTTCATATTGTCATCCTGAGGAGGGCCTCTTTTCCTGTCATCCTGAGGAGGCCGATGGCCGACGTGAGGATCTACATCACCGCGGTGAGGACAATCTCCTTCGCCGCCTTCGGCAGGCTGGCCATGCAGGGTTCAAACGCGAATGGCTCCTTGACAGTGAATGTCACATAGGTCTCGTGCTTCTCGACATCCTTAAGCCTGCTTTCAGGGGCAATTTCCCATTCGAGGGAAGTGTTCTCGAGGGTGGTGTAGTTGATTTCAGACACGCTTGTCCAGGCCTCTTTGCCATATTCGCGGCACACCATGCTCAGGCTGTATTTCTTTCCTACCTTGAGGGCCTCGGGGTTGGCTTCCTTCCAGGAGTCTCCATCGGCTTCGAAGACGACAAGTTTCCAGGGCCTGATTTCGAACTCGTTGGTCTGGGGGTTCACTTCGGGCTTGTCGGGATTCTTTGCGCTGATCTCGGTTTTTATTGCATGGTCGGTCAGGGCAGGCAGGGTGACGGTCATCCATGCCTCTTTGCCCTTGATTTCAAGGCTGACGTAATCCTTGTTGTAGCCGTACCATTCGTAGTTGCAGGTTCCGGTGCGGATGATGCGGAACTCCTGTCCGTCATAGAGGTTGCGCACCTGGAACATCGGGTCCGAGGTGATCGTTTCGAGGAGCGCCTCGCAGCTGCTGAGGCTCATGATTGCAGCGACTGCCGCAATGATGGTTATGATTCTCTTCATAGGTGATTATTGATTAGTTAATTATTTCTGCCGGCAAAGTTAGTCATTCTTCCACAAACAAACAATAACGGGCTTTTCTGTCATATGGTTTCATATTTGGGAAAAAAGGAGTAACTTTGCCGTCCGATTTTTAGAGCGTTTTGCGATGAAAGGACTTGGAACCGTTTTGATGTTGGTCTTGTCCAACATATTCATGACCTTCGCCTGGTATGGCCACCTCAAGCTCCAGGAGATGAAGATATCCACCGGCTGGCCCCTCATTCTCATCATCCTGATGTCCTGGGGAGTAGCCTTCTTCGAGTACTGCCTCACCGTCCCCGCCAACCGCATCGGCTTCATCTCCAACGGCGGCCCTTTCAACCTCCTCCAACTCAAAGTGATCCAGGAAGTTATCTCCCTGACGGTTTTCACCGTGATCGTAATGTTCTACTTCAAGGGCCAGACCCTTGAGTGGAACCATTTCGCCGCCTTCATCTGCCTCATCCTCGCCGTCTTCTTCGTGTTCCTGAAGTAAGAGTCGGGAGAATCGACCGGGGAGGACCTGCCAGAAAAACGCCCTCCTGATGGCAGGTCCCCCCACTGCATCACCGACACTTACCAGAAAACCCCTCCCAAATTGGTAAGTCCCCCCTTTGCTACACCGACACTTACCAGAAAACCTACCCCAAATTGGTAAGTCCCCCCTGCTGCGGTGAGGATGAGGGCGGAAGGCCAACTTCCGGGAATGGGCGGCACCGGGCACTTGACCTCAAAACTCGACGGGCTTTGCCCGTAAACTCGAGTCCGGCTGTCGGTCATCCTGCTGACGCAGGACCGTGCCCTGCACAAGGCTCACGCACTCCCACGCACAAGGCTACCTCCATTCCCGTCAATGTCCTTCCACCCTCATCCTCACCGCAGCAAGGAGACCTTGCACAAAAGTTGCCCCGAAAAAACGTTCGCCGCTGATCGCACCCAGCCACCCGCTCCTGACGTTTTTGCTGTTCCCCCGCTATAATTACGCAGAGCGGCGTTCGTTTTTGCCCAAGGTCTCCAAAAAGTGCCCGGACCTCGGGCAAAGAATCGGCATCTCACGCAACTGGGAGCCACTTTCGCTGCCCGAGGTCTCGCCCCAAAATGAGGACCTCGGGCGCAGAGTCGGACATAAAACCCTGTTAATGATGCAATTATTGAGGATAATATGTAACAACGTATCAATTAATTTATTATATTTGCAATCTAGGGACTATGGCCTGCTTTGGCCGCCCCCGTGAAATGATTGGAAATATCAAATAAAAAACAAAATAACAATTATGAAAAAAACAATCTATGAGGCTCCGATGATGGAGCAAATTCAAGTAAGGTTCGAGCAGAACATTATGAGTGACCCTACTATGGTTAGTACTCCTGCTGCAGAACAGGCTACGATGATAGAAGGAGAATGGTGATTTAATAGGAGGCTAATGATTATGAAAAAGACTTTTGTTTTGGCTCTAGCATCATTGTTTATGCTGGCCTCTTGCTCAAAAGAGATTAATAAAGAATCCGCTCCTGTATCTTCAAAGTCTTTCTTTAAGGCGAACGTAGAAGAAACAGTTACGAAGGGTGTCTTTGATGGCAGCGGCAACTATTCCTGGACAAACGAAGATAAGATCGGAGTAGTTATTTTTAGCGAAAATGAGGGCTATAATGACTGGGCTGCTCCTTACAAATATTCTTCAATGAACGACAGGTTTGAATATGACAAAGATACTGCGTTAGGTGATGACCTCCATTACGGTAAGTTTGCCTTCTTCCCGTACGGAACTGATACAGGCGTAAACGGAGAGACTAATTATAATGCAGCTGAGGAGAAACTTTATGTTCACCTTTTCAGTGAGAGAGAGTATTCTGCTGATGTTAACTGGCTCCCTCTTGCAGCTAATATTACAGAGACGGATCCTTCCTCTATCACACTTAAGCATATTGCTGCTGGTATTAGGATTAATTTGGAGAATGTTCCTTTTGAAGCGACTAAAGTGACTCTTTCGGTAGCTGGCCAGGATATCACAGGGTGGTATACTATGGACAGGGCTAATGTTGGATCTAGCGCAATTGTTGAAAAAACTGAAGAGAGTACTGATAGAGGGAATGCAGTTTCTTATACATTAAGTAAACCTAAAAGCTCTCTGAGCCTTACATTCCCTGTCCCCGTGTTGACGACCCCTATATTGACAATTGATGTTTATGCAGGTTCTTTAAAGATATTCAGCAAGACATCGAAAGCTCAGCCGTCTCTCACTAAAGGTCAGATCCTTAATATGCCTTTAATTGATGCTGCTGCTTCAGGCACAAAAAGGATAACCGTCGGCGTTATTAACTATTTGATAAATGATCTTGGTGATACTGGATATCAGATTCATTACTGGAACGCTAGCACTAGTGGAGATGTGAATCTGGTAGGGTCAGGAAATACTGAGAGTAAAGCGGTAGGTTATTGGAACAATGAAGCTCAAGCATTCCATATGTATTCAGCTCTTATACCGGCTGATTGCACCGGCTTCAAAGTACACAGGGAGAATCGCTGGTTTGGGGATGATGGTACGATGGACAAATCTAAAGCGTACATCTTCAACTATGATGACGACAAAGCATTATATGAATAATAGTTTATAATAGATATCTTTCAGGGCGACCCAACTGGGCCGCCTTGATTGTTTTCGGTGGGGTGCGAAACTGCGTATGCATTTGGAGAAGTACGTCCCGATAAGGTGAGATTGCGACTGGCATCAGCGAGATGTCAGTCGTAGTTTTCTTGTACGGGTTGGATATCGGTGAGAGTTATCGTGTCACTGGTGGACAGCTCCCGGGCAGTTGTTGTTGTATTGTTAAAAAGAATTCGTATCTTTGCATTGCAAAGGATGGTCGTGGAATCGGCCTATGGATGACAAAATAAAGAGCATTGTTTCCTTAACAGGAACGTGCTCTTTTTATTATTTGACAAATCCTGCCCAATAGTTTTTGGATATTCAGAAAGAATTCGTAAATTTGCTTCAGCAAAGAAAAAGGTCGTGGAATCGGCCTATGGGTATCAAAAAAAGAGCATTGTTTCCTTAACAGGAACGTGCTCTTTTATTATTACTACATAACGCGGAAATCAGGGTAGCCATGACAGGGATTCCATTTTTTTTGCACAATATGATACCCATAAATCATCTGGTCATTTGCATCTCTGTACTAGGTACAAGTGCAAGACCCGTTTTCGTGCGCTCCCATTGGAGGGTGCGAAACGGTAGAAAAGAATTCGTGAGAGCTCACTGGAGAATGCGCTAGCATTTGACTGAGCCGAGCGGCCTTTGACCGCACCGTACCGTTTCCCGCGTTCGGGTTTTTGCCCCGGGAGGATGTCGTTTGCGCCCTATGCATCTGACATCCTCTTTGTATTCGTCACGGCTGTAGTGGCTCTTGGTGTATTTGACAAATATTGTCCAATAGTTGTTTGTTATCCAAAATTAATTCGTACATTTGTTTAGGCAAAGAAAAGGTCGTGGAATCGGCCTGTTGTAAACATCAAGAGCAAGTTTCTCCGTGAGGAGGCCTTGCTCTTTTGGTTTAAACAGCATACTTACACTAGAATTGTTTGGCGGTATGAAATAATGTTTATATCTTTGTAATTGCAAAGATGAAGGTCGTGGAATCGGCCGAAGTGTAACAAAAAAGAGCATTGATCCCGGTTTGGGACATGCTCTTTTATTTTTAAAGCATAACGCGGGAATTCAGGGTAGTCTTGACAGTGGCCGCACTTTCATCTTGCAAAACAATGTTACACTTTGACCAGCTAGTCATTTGCATCTCTGTACTAGGTACAAGTGCAAAGCCCGTGTACGTACGCTCCTATTGGAGAATACGGCGCGGAAGGAAAGAATTCGTGAAAGCTCATTGGAGGATGCGATAGCATCCGACTGAGTCTGACCGGTCTCTGACCGCACAGTACCATTTCCCGCGTATGGGCATTGCCCCGGGAGGATGTTGTATGCACCACATGCATATGACATCCTCTTTGTGCCACCACTCGGGCAGCCCTGAGTGTTTTCCGGCAAAAATCCGGAATTGTTTGGCGGTCTGAAATAATGTTTTTATCTTTGTGACGGAATAAAAGCAATGTGAGGCCGTCGAATTCGGTCTATTAGTATCATCAAGAGCAAAGTAATCCTAACAAGGATGCCTTGCTCTTTTGATTTAAACGGATGGTGTACATCTCCCGCAGCGGGACCATAGAACTATTTGACCCAAAGAAAAGTTGTATATATATTAAACTTTTCATATCTTTGCATTAAAGTTTTTACGATATGCTTGGAGAGATTGACATACGGCAGCTGCGCAAAGGTAAAGGGCTGACACAGACCCAGTTGGGAATTTTGTGCGGGATGGGGAAGTCGCAGATCTGCCGGATGGAGAAGGGGGAGTTGGGGAGCCCGGAGACCATCGCGCGAGTTCTGGAGCCACTGGGATATAAGTTGGTTATTGGTGCAAGGAGAAAGAGTCCTAAGTCACCGGCTCTCCGGGAGACGGTTCTGGATATGCTGTCGTCGTATCTGCGCAACAACTCAAGGCGATATGGAATCGAATCGATCGGACTTTTCGGCAGTGTAGCCAGGTGTGAACATAAGGCCGGCAGCGATATCGATATCATAATAACTCTCGAGAAACCTTCCTTGTATAAACTGGCAGCCATCCGTCAGGACCTTGAAACCGTCTTCTGCAGGAAGGTTGACCTCGTCTCCGCGTCATCCAGGATGTCAGAACAGTTCAAACAGCAACTTAATCAGGATGTTATCTATGTTTAGCGACCGTGAAAGAGTAATAGCTATTTCTCGTGAAGTGACTCCTTGCTTATATTGGTTTTTGACAAGTACTGACCGATAGTCTTTGGAAATCCGCGGGGAATTCGTAACTTTGCAGGAGTAACGTTATAACGTCACTATGGAGAGGATAGTTACCTTGTATCACGGCTCGCAGAGGGTCGTTGCGGAGCCCTTCCCGAAGGGGGGGAATCCGCACAACGACTATGGGACAGGGCTGTATTGCACTGAGAGTGCGGAGCTCGCGATGGAGTGGGCGTGCACTGACAAGGAGCGGTGCTATGTCAACACCTACTCGCTTCATACGCCCAACCTGAGGATAATGAACCTCGGCGATGAGGAGTATCATATCCTCAACTGGCTCGCTATCCTTCTGGAAAACAGGACTTTCTCCACACCGCAGGGACTGCCGTCGCTGGCGAAAGAATATGTCCTGGACACCTTCCTGCCGGATTATTCCGCCTATGACGTCATCGTAGGCTACAGGGCCGATGATTCCTATTTTTCCTTTGCTTCCGCTTTTCTGGCGGGAACCATATCCCTTGAACAGCTGAGCCGGGCGATGCATCTTGGAAACCTCGGTGAGCAGATAGTCCTCAAGACGCTTAGGGCCTTCGGATCCTTGCATTTCGAAGAAGCGACGCCGGTGGATTACGCCACCTATCATCGCTTCAGGGAAGAAAGGGACTTCAGGGCAAGGGCGGACTTCCACAGGATGAAGGAGGAAAAGGATATCGCCGGCGGGGTGTATATCATTGACATAATCAGGCAAAACTGGAAAAACGATGACCCGCGCCTACGATAAAGAATACCTGCCACTGGGCCAGGAGCATCTGGGAGAGATGTTCGACTTCGGCTGCCGGGTGCTTGGATTCCCGGCGGAGGAGTTGTCCGGCTACTTCATATCCAGCGGGATAGCTTCCAAAATTGAGGAATGTCATCCGGGGTATATTGCAGGCCGCTCGGGCGCGGAACTGGCCTTGATGGTTCTTGAAAGTACCGGCCTGAAAACCGAGTGCCCGGCGCAGGCATATCTTGAATACGGGGTGGAATACTGGACCGGCTGGGTGCTTGCCTACCTGCAATGGCACTCGGGGCTGAGTTTTCGCTCCCTCCGCAGGATAGGCATCAGTGCGCACCGCGTTGAAAGCCTTTACCATCCGCTTCACGAAGCGGATATATCCAAAGTCTGTGACGTGCTCTTCCCGCGCACCAGCCCCCTAAGGGAATTCCGCCGCAGCCTGGGGATGTCCCAGGCTCAGCTGGCCGGATGCAGCGGCGTGTCCCTGCGGATGATCCGGGCATATGAACAGGGCTCCCAGGATATCTCCAGGGCCGAAGCTTCCACTCTCCTGCGCCTTGCCAAAGCCCTGGACTGCCCGCCAGAGGAGCTGTTGATCACATTCTAGTTGCCGATATGTAGGACAAATATCGGCTAATAGTTGTTGGATGTTCAAAAAGAATTCGTATATTTGCTTCAGCAAAGAATAACGGTCGTGGAATCGGCCGACGTGTGTCAAAAAAGAGCATTGTTTCCTTAATTGGAACGTGCTCTTTTATTATTAAGTTTTGTTCATTTTATTTGATATACTGCATAAAAATTGCTAAATTTGTGCAGTATGTGATTAAAAGTGTATGAAAAATATAGTTCTAAAGCATAAGGCAGAGCGAGATTCGCTTGTTGCAAAGGATTACCAGCAGAGGGTTGAAATAACTGATTCGGCCACTCTGCTCTCATCGGGGCTGATAAAGTTGATAACCGGCCCCCGTCGTGCCGGCAAATCTGTCCTTGCCCTGCAGATACTAAAAGGAAAGAACTATGCCTATCTGAACTTCGATGACAATTCGCTCTTGACGCATTTCGATGAGGATGCGGTGATGAAGGCATTGTCGGAGGTGTACCCGGGATACGAGTACCTCCTTCTTGACGAGATACAGAATCTGGATGGATGGGATAAGTGGGTGACAACACTCTATCGTAGAGGGGTCAATCTCATCATTACGGGTTCCAATGCCAAATTGCTGTCAAGTGAAATGGCAACTCTCCTTACCGGGAGATATGTTGAATCGTTCATTCTTCCATTCTCAATGGAGGAAACCCTTCAGTTCAGAAAGATTGATACTCACCCCGCCCTCCCGGAAGGACAGGCAGTGCTCTCCCTTGCAATGGAGGATTATATGAAAAACGGAGGGTACCCGGAAATAATTCGTTCCAGGGAACTGGAGCAGATTTATCTCGGGACGCTATTTGATTTCATTATCCTCAAAGATATCGCCAAGAGGCATAAGATACGTAAAACTACCGAGCTCTATGACTTGGCCGACTATCTGATAACAAATTACTCAAATCCCCTGAGTTACAATGGAATAGCATCAGACCTCGGCTTAGGAAGTGTCACTACGGTCAAGAAGTTCTGCAAGTTCCTCGAAGAGCCTTACTTATTCTGGTTCCTGCCCCGTTTCGACAGGAAACTCAAGGAAATGAAAAAGGCAGACAGGAAGGTTTATGTCGTAGACACCGGCTTTGTTTCTGTCCGCTCAATGGAACTATCTGCAAACAGCGGAAGGCAGTTGGAGAATATGGTTTTCGTTGAGCTCCTGAGAAGGGGATTCAGCGTTTCAAAGAAAGAGCTGTTCTACTATCATACGGCTGCCGGCAAGGAGATTGATTTTGTCACGAAGAAGGGTGCATCCGTCGGTGAACTCATCCAGGTCTCATATGACATAACACGGCCCAAGACCCGCCAGCGGGAGATGGACGCTCTCGTGACAGCTTCTGAGGATCTAAAATGTAACAACCTGACCCTTATTACGTGGGGAGATGATGAAACAATCAGTTACAAAGGTAAAGAAATACGGATCATATCGGCTGAGAACTGGTTTTTGACAAATCCTGTCCGCCAGAGGAGCTGTTGATCACATTCTAGTTGCCGATATGGAGCACGACGTACTCCGAGCGGGAGCCGATGCGGACCTTGGGGCCCCATATGCCCAGGCCGGAGGAGACGTAGTAGCGGGTGTTGCCGCGGCGATGGTGGCCCCAGGACTTTTCGTACATTATGTCCGTGACTATGGACAGGGGCCAGAACTGCCCCCTGTGGGTGTGTCCGCTGAACTGGAAGTCAATGCCGGCCTGCTCGGCTTCTTCCAGATTGAAAGGCTGGTGGTCAAGGAGGATGGTGAAGCCGCCGAGGGAATCCGCCAGCTCACTCAGAGTCTCCCTCCCGGGATTGCTGCGGTCGTCCCGCCCGATGATGTCAAGGCCGTCAAAATGTGCCACTGAGTCCCGCAGGAGCGTGATTCCTGCCTCGTCGAAGAACTGATGGACGTCGCGGATGCCGGCAATATATTCGTGATTGCCCGGAACGGCAATCACAGGGCAATTCAGGCGGTGGAACTCCTCGGCATAGCCTCCTTCCAGGACGGGTTTCAGCTGGATATCTATCACGTCGCCGCACAGAAGCACGAGGTCCGGGCTCTCGGCGATGAAACGGTCAATCCAGCCGGCGAGTTCATCCCGTCCGATGGAATAGCCCAGATGGAGGTCGCTGGCCGCAACGACGGTGAGGGGCCTGGAAAGAGGCTTTTCCGTCTGAAGGGATATCTCTTCGCGGTACTTGTGGCGGTAATGAAGACCGCCGGCGACCATAAGCAGGGCGACGACGCCGAAGATGGCCAGCGAGCCGGCGCAACTGCTTGATATATATGCCTTTGGCAATATCCTGCAAAACACCGCCGCATCGGCAAGGATAAACGCCAGGGCCAGATAGACGTGGGCGACAAGCCAGGGGAGGCCGACCCCATAGAGGACGCTGACGGCCTGGCCCGGGAGGTGCCTACGCAGGAAGAAAGGCGAAAAAGCAAAAGCCATCCAGAGGATATATGCCGCGACGACCGCCGCCTTGACCGGCCACGCCCCGGGGACAATCCGCCACAGATGCCATATGACGTAGGCGAGCGTTAGGGCGAAAAGCGCAAGTATAAATATAAATCCGGCTCTCATAAGTCTGCAGGTTCTGGGTGCAAGATAAGAACTATCTTCCGTTTTCGCAAGGCCCCGGGCGCAGATGCATATAAATATGTATTGACTTGGGCGTGGTTAATTCATATATTTGCAAAAACACTATTGCTATGACTCAGGAAGAAAAAGACAGACACGAGATGGAACTCTGCGGCGACCTTGTGCCGCGGCTTTGCGAAAAAGGCGTCTGGGCGGAAATCGACGCCCTGGACGTGCAGGACACCATATTGGTAATGCATCAGGCCATTGACGTGCTTAATAAGGGCCTGCTCGACGATATGTTCAACGACACCTGGTTCCGAAAGGAAGATTTCGAGGCGGCCATATCGAGGCTCGCCGCTCTGGTGCCGGACAAGCTGATGGCGCGGGATGCGATATATACCCTGATCGACGACAACACCGGCCTTCCCTTCCTGGACGAGCGGGGCGGGGTCTTCCTCTTCTCGAAGGAAGAATATGCCGCCGAGGCGCTGGACTACTATATGCAGCAGATGCGCCTTTGGCATATCGAGACCGTTGAGGGCGAGGATATATATCCCTACCTTGGCAGGGAGTTCTACAGCAACGGCGCCTTGTATGCCGTAGTTGATGCCGGGCAGCAGTACCTCGTCTTGAAGCCGGAAGACTTCGTCCCCAGACCGGACTACAGCGGAAAGCAGCCCAGCGAGATTCCCGTGTCGAACCCGGACTATATCCGCGCCCTGTCCCTTCTTGTGCAGGAGATGCGCTGGCAGGCAAACTACGAGGGCAAGGCCAAGGTCCTCCGCAAGCTGGAGGACGATATGATCCACGGCTTTGTCGGTGCCCGTTTCCTGGTTCCGTTCAAAACTTCCGCCCCGGACAGCGAACTGGTCAAGAACCTGCGCAAAGGCGACGTGATGACTTTCGCCGCCGAGCAGGGGGACGTCATTCCCGTGTTCTCCGATTGGGACCAGTTTATCCTGGCCTATGACATCGACCAGTGGGACGGCCTGGCAATGTCGGCCGAGGACCTGCTGTCGCTTCCTTCCGGCCGTGTCGTCCTGAATGTCAAGACTTTGGCCTTTGCGATGAGCAAGCAGTTCATGCAGCAGATGTTCAGCATCGCCGCCGAAGGGTAGGCTGCCTTTTGAGCTCAGATTTGCTTTATTGGAGCAGAATTGATATCTTTGGAGGAAATAAAACTTTTACTATGAAAAAGATATTATCCTCCATTATCCTTGCCGGCCTGGTGATGGCCTGCACCGGTGTCAATCCTGAAATCAAGGACCCGTCCCGCGACCCTGTGGGCAGCAGCGACGATCCTTCCCAGTCACCTGCCGATCCGTCGAAGGATGAACCCGGCCCCGAGAGCAGCGCCGATGCCATAGACTGGAGCGACCCCGACTGGTACAGCGTCAACTACTGGGAGCGCACCGACAGGCAGAAAGCCGGCCTGCGCGGCCCGGTCAAGAAGTGGCACGAAACGCAGTACAGCACCTACACGGAATATGAATATGACGAGGCAGGCCACCTTATCAAGTCCACGAATGTGGACATCACGGAGGATGGCATCCCCGAGCACTGGGACTACACCTACGATGCGCAGGGTCGCCTGATCAAGAAGGAGTACTTCTGGTATGACGGCCAGGAGCCATATTGTATGGAGACGGTGGAATATGAATATGACAACGGCGACCGCTTCGTGGCGACCCACGATTTCGTGTTCGGCCCCGGTAACGCAGATCCCTCCCAGGCCATAGTCAAGGGCCTGTCACTGTGCCACCAGACCGATCATCAGCCCACCGGCGACTACCACAGAGTATTTATTTATGCCTTTGGTGGGGACGGGAATCTCCAGGTGACGGAAGAGAACTATTACATAGAAGTCGGCAGCGAAGAGAAAGTAGAGCCCACCAGCTATAGCTATACGGTTGGCTATCAGGCAGATGGCTATCCCCACACCATAGATTCCGACAAGCTGAGATTCACCATTCGCGAGGTCACATATTACGATAACGGAATGTTCAAGGACTTCAAGTATGGCGAGCAGAACTCGTATAACTACGAAACCGGAGTTGACGAGCACTACTACCATATGAAGGATGATCCCCGCTATCTGCAGGTTGAGACCTTCGACCTTCTGGAAGGCGATCCTTCGTATATATCCCTTACACCTCGCTGGACCCGGTATAAGTTCAATGAGCACGGCGAGCCTGTGCTGCGTCAGGACGGCTATGACAAGGCTCCCTGGTCCGAAGGTGCAACTCCCACCTACGAGGACAGCTGGGAGAACTACAAATATGACAAGTACGGCAACTGGGTTGAATACACCTACCATTTTATTGGCCGCTACGACGGCAATGCAGGTGCGACCCACTTCGAGCGCGAGATAACCTATTTCTGATAATCAACCCCCAATCCCATATGGCAAACATCAGTGATTATATCCTCAAGCAGGTCAATGCTGCTGCAGGAAAGGTGGAGATTCCTTCAAATCTCAAGGACCAGGTCCTCGGCGGAATGAAAGATTCCATTCTAGGCTCCCTCACCCAGACGGCTGCCAAGGCCGGCGGAATCGATGAGATCAAAAGCCTCCTGACCGGAAAGGCGGATGCCGCGAGCAGCAGCATAACCGCCCTGGCAGGCAACCTCTTCAACAAGAACGTCCTCTCCGGGCTGAAGCTCGGTGCCGCAGGAGCCAGCCTCAAGGCCCTGATTCCCGGCATAATGGGCAAGCTTTCCGGCATCCTGAAAGACCAGGACGGTGACGGCGACGTGGACCTCAACGACATCATCCTGACCCTGAAGGGCGGCAACGCCGGCGGCTCCGGCCTCCTTGGCAAAGTCACCGGCATCCTCGGCGGCATCCTCGGTGGAAAGTAGGGGAAAGCCCCTGTATATGAGAAGGATACTGATACTCCTGGCGCTTGCCCTGGGGCTCCCGGCCCTGGGGCGTGCGCCGCTTCCGCAGGCGGGGGCTCTTCAGCCGTCGGTCCCCGGTCTTCAGCCGGTCGGGCAGTCGGCTCCAGCTCTTCAGCCGTCGGGCCAGGCGCAGCCCAGGCTTATCCCCGTGCGGGACTTCCTCCGTATGGGCGACGACGACACCACCAAGGTTATCCTCCGCGGCGTCGTGGAGTCCATCCGCAACCCCGAATCCGGCAACCTCTATCTGAAAGACGCCACCGGTAAGGTGCTGCTTTACAGGATGTTGGATTACAAAGGCGGGTCGCGCAGCTTCCGCTCCATCGGGGTGCTGGTGGGTGACACGCTGGCGGTGTGCGGCTGCCGCAGCCTGTATGGTTCTACCATCGAGATGAAGAACGGCCACCTGGTCTATTACGCCAAGGGTCCGGACCACGACAAGATAGCCGAGCGCCAGAAGGCAGAGAAGATGCCGCACTTTAAGGGCGGCACCGTCAAGGACTTTGAGAAGTGGGTCGCCTCGCGGGTTCAATATCCTGCCGCCTGCTCCGCCCAGGGCACAGTCGTTGTGAAGTTCGTCGTGGGGCGCAATGGTAAGGTGCAGGAAATTCAGGTGGTGGACAAGGTCCATCCGCTGCTGGACGCCGAGGCGGTCCGCGTGGTGGCCAGCTCGCCGAAGTGGAAGCCGGGGAAATATAACGGCCAGCCCTCGCGGACTGTGCTGTATGTGCCGGTGGAGTTCAAGCGATGAAAAAGGCTGCCCTCTTCGACCTCGATGGGGTCATATTCCACACCGAGCCCCTCTATGACATATTCTGGGAAGGCATATCCCGGGAGTTCCGCCCCGACACCCCCGAGATGGTCCGCCAGATGAAGGGCCAGACGATGGTATATACCCTGAACCGCTGGTTCTCAGGCCCTTACGAGCATCTCCGCGGCGAGGTGGTAAGGCGTATGAACGAGTTCGAAAGCCATATGGCCTTTGAATATGTCCCCGGCTTCCAGGCCTTCCTGGAGGATATCCGCTCCCGCGGCGTGCGCACTGCCGTCGTCACCAGCAGCAACCTCCCCAAGATGGCGAACGTCTACCGCCGCCACCCCGAGTTCCGGGAGATGTTCGACGCCATCCTCACGTCGGAGGACTTCTCCCGCAGCAAGCCCGACCCCGACTGCTACCTCGTCGCCGCCCGCCGCCTCGGCCTCTCCCCGGCCGACTGCGTCGTCTTCGAAGACAGCCTCAACGGCCTCCGCTCCGGCACCGCCGCCGGCATGTTCACCGTCGCCCTCTGCACCACCCTCCCTCCCGCCACCCTCCGCCCCCTCTCCTCCCTCCAGCTCCCCGACTTCACCGCCGCCCGCTGGGACGCCCTCGCCTGAGCCGACGCCTGTTTGTATGCCGTCGGCGCGGTCTCGGCCCCTGCCGGGCCGCCCTCGCCTGAGCCACCCGCCTGGCGTGGTCCCGGCCCCAGCAAGGCACATTCCGTCCCTGCGTGTGCGCGCACTTCCAGCGAACCTGCCTTCCACGCATCTCCAGCAGGGGGTCCTTTGCACCTGCGCGCACGAGCAAAACACGAACCTGCCTCCCAGGCCCCTCCGTGGCACATTCCGTCCCTGCATGTGTGCGCATTTCCAGCGAACCTGCCTTCCACGCATCTCCAGCAGGGGGTCCTGTGCACCTGCGCGCACGAGCAAAACACGAAGCAGCCCCCAGGCCCCTTCGTGGTACATTCCTTCTCCCGCCCTGAAACGCACTTCGGCTCGAACGGCCTTCTGTGGCACATTCCGCGGAAGTGCGTAACGCCGTTCCGTCCCGAACCTGCCTCCCAGGCCCCATCGTGGCACATCCCGTCCCTGCATGTGCGCGCACTTCCACCCGACCTGCCTCCTACGCGTCTGTGTGGCACTTTCCGTGGAAGTGCGTATCGCTGTGCCGCCCCGAAGTGCCCTCCCAGGCCCCTCCGTGGCACATTCCTTTTCCCACCCTTCCACGCACTTCCACCCGACCTGCCTCCTACGCGTCTGTGTGGCACCTCCCGTGGAAGTGCGTAACGCTGTGCCACCCCGGACCTGCCATCCAGGCCCCTCCGTGGCACATTCCTTCTCCCGCCCTTCAACGCACTTCCCCCCAAACGGCCTTCTGTGGCACATTTTGCGGAAGTGCGTAAAGCCGTTCCGCCCAGAACCTGCCTCCCAGGCCCCTCCGTGGCACATCCCTTCTCCCGCCCTTCAACGCACTTCCACCCAAACGGCCCTCTGCGGCACATTTCCTGGAAGTGCGTAACGCCGTTCCGCCCCGAACCTACCTCCCATGCCCCTCCAAGGCACATTCCGTCCCTGCATGTGCGCGCACTTCCAGCGAACCTGCCTTCCACGCATCTCCAGCAGGGGGTCCTGTGCACCTGCGCGCACAAGCAAAACACGAACCTGCCTCCCAGGCCCCTCCAAGGCACATTCCGTCTCCCGCCATGCAACGCACTTCGGCCCGAACGGCTTTCTGTGGCCCATTCCGTGGAAGTGCATAACGCCGTTCCGTCCCGAAGTGCCCTCCCAGGCCCCTCCGTGGCACATTCCTTTTCCCACCTTTCCACGCACTTCCACCCGACCTGCCTCCTACGCATCTGTGTGGCACTTTCCGTGGAAGTGCGTAACGCCGTTCCGCCCAGAAGTGTCCTTTCCTGGCCCCTGTATGGCACATTCCGCCCCGCCTCCATAAACGCACTTCCACTTGGACGGCCTTCTGTGGCACATTTTGCGGAAGTGCGTATCGTGGATTGGGAGGTGGGGACGGGCGGCTACTTGGCGGGATGGGTGGTGGTGGGGAGGAGGCGCTGGTAGGCGAGACGGGGGGAGCCGGAGGCGAGGTAGATGGTGCCGCAAAGGGTGAAACCGTGGCGGGCGAGGAGGTGCTGCATAATGTGGTTGTCGCTGTGGGTGTCGATGCGGATGTTGGGCTCGGCGGCGGAACAGAAGTCGAGCATCGCTGCGAAGACGCCGTGGACCGACGGGAGGCTGGCGATACGGTGGATGACGTGGTAGGGGAGGGAGTCGTCGAGCCAGGCGCCGCCGTAGATGCGGGCGTAGGTCGGTTCGGGCGACGGCATATACGCGAAATACCCGACGATGCGCTCCGCCTTCGTCGGTAGCGCGGGGTCTGGGGTGGGAGAGGATGCGTGCAATGGGGCGAGTGTCAGATCGGGGCAGGAAGTGGATGCGGTTCCGGGTGTTGCATCTGGGCTGGCACCGGGCATAGGGGCAACCGCTGCGTTGGGTGCGAGCGTCGGGGCGGGTGCGGGATCAGGTGCGGCAGAGAGGGGCGGAGTGGGTAGATGCCCGAGGTCTACGTTTTGGGGCGGGACCTCGGGCGCTGAAAGCGGCGTCTGGGTGCGTGAGGGGGCGATTCCCTGCCCGAGGTCCGGGCGTATTTTGGAGACCTCGGGCAAAAAGATCCGCAGTGCTGCCCAAAGGGGGCGGAGAAAGCGACCGAAACGGGAGGAGACGGAACCGGGCAGTGTCGCGCTGCTCGCGGTGTGCGTGGAATGCCCGCCCATGGGGGCGCTGGAGGTGTCCGAACCGTTCGAGGCGTTTGACGGTGTGTCAGGCCCGCCGGGGACGTGGGTGCCGCCTGGGCCATAGTTGCCGCCCGGGATGCAGTCTCCGTCGGGGCCGTCAGTGTCGACCAGGACGTAGCCGGCGCCGGCGGCGAGGTCGGCGCGGATGACTTGCTCGCCGGGGTAGCCGTCGACCCACTGGCGGGCGTTGCCGCTGGCGCGCATAATGCCTCTGGCGGCTTCGAGAACTACCAGGATGTCAGGGATTTCGTCGTATGTCGCCTGCCTCACGGTCATAGCTACAAATATAGTAAAAGGATTGCACTTGTCGAAGAAAATGCATATGTTTGCATATATGAAAAGGATTCTGACAGCATTGGCCCTTGCCGCGGCCCTGTGGCTTCCGGCGCTGGCCGCATCCCACCGCACGGTGCGCGATATTCCCTACAGTTCAAAGGCGGACGAACGCCTCAGGCTTGACATCCACTACCCCCTGGACGCCGAAGGCTGCAAGGTGGTGGTCTGGTATCACGGCGGCGGCCTCACCAGCGGCGCGAAGGAAGTGCCGAAGGTGCTGCAGGAGAGGGGCCTGGTGGTGGTCGGAGTGGGCTACAGACTCCTCCCGGGAGTCACCATAGACGAATGCATCGACGACGCGGCTGAAGCCCTCGCCTGGGTCTTCAAGAATATACAGCGATATGGCGGCGACCCCGCAAAGATATATGTATCAGGCCATTCCGCGGGCGGCTACCTGACGATGATGCTCGGACTGGACAAGAGCTGGCTGGCAAAATATGGCATTGACGCCGACTCCATCAAAGCCCTCATCCCCTTCAGCGGCCAGGCCATCAGCCACTTCGCCTACCGCGATATGCAGGGCATCCCCAACCTCCGCCCGACCATCGACCGCTATGCGCCGCTCTTCCACGTGCGCCCCGACGCCCCGCCCCTGCTTCTGATAACCGGCGACCGGGAAAAAGAACTCTTCGGCCGCTATGAAGAAAATGCCTACCTGTGGCGCCTGATGCAGCTCGTCGGCCATAAAGCCACTGTCCTTTACGAACTTGGCGGCTTCGACCACGGCTCTATGGCCGCCCCGGCCTTCAACCTCCTCCTAAAGTCAGTAGAATAGTATGGTATCATTCACTTGCGATTATTCAGAAGGCGCTCATCCTCAGATACTTGAAGCCCTTGGGCGAACCAATATGTCCCAGCAGCCAGGCTATGGCGAGGACGAATTCTCGGCCTCGGCCAAGGCGAAAATCCGCCAGGCCACCGGCTGCCCCGAAGCGGATGTCTTCCTGCTGGTTGGCGGCACCCAGACCAACGCCACGGTAATCGACGCGATGCTCCGCGGCTACCAGGGCGTAGTCGCAGTCCAGACCGGCCACATCGCCGTCCACGAGGCCGGCGCCATAGAGTTCGGCGGCCATAAAGTCCTGGCACTGAGCGGCAAAGACGGCAAAATGCAGGCCTCCACCCTGAAGGCTTTCCTGGACGACAACCTTCGCGACGAAGCCCGTGACCATATGGTCTTCCCGGGGATGGTATATATCTCATTTCCAACGGAATACGGCACCATATACTCCCGCGCCGAGCTTGAAGGACTGTATGCCCTGTGCCGCGAATATGGCCTCCCGCTTTTTGTCGACGGCGCCCGTCTGGGATATGGCCTCGCGAGCCCCGCGGCCGACGTGACCCTTGAGCAGCTGGCCCGCCTGTGCGACGTCTTCTACATCGGCGGCACAAAGGTCGGCGCCCTGTGCGGCGAAGCCGTCGTCTTCCCCCGCGGGAACGCCCCCGAGCACTTCTTCACCACCGTCAAGCAGCACGGCGCCCTGCTGGCCAAAGGCCGCCTTGCCGGAGTGCAGTTCGACACCCTGTTCACTGACGGTCTCTATCTGAAAATCAGCCATATAGCTATCGATATGGCCCATCGCCTGAAGGCCATATTCACCCGCCGCGGCATCCCCTTCCACATAGACTCTCCGACCAACCAGCAGTTCCCAATCCTGACACCGGACCAGATGGCCTCGCTCCGCGGCAAGGTGGCCTTTGAAGTGTGGGAATATCTCCCCGACGGCCGCGCCGTGACCCGCTTCGCCACCAGCTGGGCCACCACTCAGGAGCAGCTCGACGCCCTGGAGGCGGTAATATAACTCAAACGAAAAATCTATGACAAAACAACGGGAAATATGGATTGACTGGCTGCGCGTCGTGGCCTGTTTTATGGTGATGGTTGTTCACAGCACGGAACCGTTCTATCTTGGCGGTGACGGCTCCCTGATCCTCACCCGCAGCGATGCGATATGGGCGTCCTTCTTCGACTCGCTGGTGCGCGCCTGCGTGCCTCTGTTCCTGGTGGTGTCGTCCTACCTGCAGTTCCCAATCCATTATCCCACAGGCGAATTCCTTCGCCGAAGGGCCGTCCGCATCCTCATCCCCCTGGCCATATGGTCGGTGGTATATGCCGTCGCATATGGCGAACCGGTGAGCAACCTGAAAGCCCTGCTGCTGAACTTCAATTACGCCGCCGGCCACCTGTGGTTCGTCTATATGCTTGTCGGAATATATATCCTTATGCCCCTGCTTTCGCCCTGGGCCGAAAAGGTCGGCAAGACCGAGCTCCAGGTCTATCTCGGCATATGGGCCTTCACCCTGCTGATCCCACTGCTGCGCGACTGGCTTGCTGACAGTCAGGCGATTATATATGGTCCCACGGGCCTTCCGAACCCCGCCCTGTATCCCCTTTGGGGAGAGGCCAGCTGGAGCCCCAACGGCACGTTCTACTATATTTCCGGCTTTATCGGCTACCTTCTCCTGGGCCTGTACCTTCGCAGGTTCGCCGGCGAGCTGAGCTGGAAAAAGACCCTGCTCATATCCATCCCTGCTTTCCTGGGGGGCTTCGCGATATGCTTCCTAGGCTTCCTGCGCAGGGTGGGGGACACCTTCCCCGTCAGCGGCACCGTGGAACTTGCCGTCCGGTGGGAAACCACCTGGCAGTTCTGCACCCCCGGCACCGCCCTTATGACCCTTGCCATCCTGCTGCTGCTCAAGAAGATACACTGCTCCGGAGGGTTCTACTCCAGCATAGTCCGCCCCCTGTCCGAAGCCGGCTATGGGATGTACCTGGCGCATATGCTTGTGCTTGGAGCGGTTTCCGGCCTTATGCGCGGCTGGCTCGGCATCGGCGGGCAAGGCTGCCTTGGCATATGGACGACCCCCGTCGAAATCCTCGCCACGGCGCTCATAACATTCCCTGCAGTGGCCCTGGTTGCGGTTTTGATTCGAAACATACCGAAAGTGGGAAAATGGATTATGGGATAGGGCTGAAAAATATTCTGAAAATAAGCTATAACGTTGCAATATTTTTCGTAACTTAGAGGGCCGGTATATTTATATACCGACCCTTTAAGATATGACCAAAAAACTGATAACCTTAGCTGCAGCGCTTCTGGCTGCGTTTTCCTGCACCTGTCCCAAGACAGATCACGCAAAATGGACCTATGATACGGTCGTCTACGAAGTAAATGTCCGACAGTTTTCCCCCGAAGGCACCTTTGCCGCCGTCAAGGCCGAAGTTCCCCGCCTGAAGGAGCTCGGAGTGGATATCCTCTGGCTTATGCCGGTCTATCCCATCGGTGAGGCCGAGCGCAAAGGCTCCCTCGGCTCCTATTATGCCGTCAGGGACTATAAGGATGTCAACCCTCTCTTCGGCACGATGGCAGATTTCGACGCCCTCCTCGCCACCGTCCACAAGGCCGGGATGCGCCTTATCCTCGACTGGGTCCCCAACCACACCGCCCCGGACCACCCGTGGATAACCGAACATCCTGACTACTACAAGCTTGACTCCCTCGGCCGTCCCACCTTCGACGCCGACTGGAACGACACCCGCACCCTGAATTATGCCAATCCCGAGGTCCGCAAGGCAATGGACGACGGCCTCCGCTTCTGGCTGGGCAAGGGCGTGGACGGCTTCCGCTGCGATATGGCCGGTATGGTCCCCACGGACTACTGGGAGTGGCAGATTCCTTCCATCCGCAAAGATTTCCCTAAGTGCTACTGGCTTGCCGAGGCCGAAACCCCTGACCTGTCGGACGTTACCAAGACCTTCGACGCCACCTACAGCTGGGAGCTCCACCACCTTCTGAACGACGTAGCCCAGGGTAAGAAGCCCGCCAGCGATATAAAGGCATATATAGAGAAAGACGCAGTCAATACCCCTGCCACCGCCTTCCGCCTTATGTTCACCTCCAACCACGACGAGAACAGCTGGGCCGGCACCGAGTTCGAGCGTATGGGCGATGCCGCCAAGGTTATGGCGGTCCTGTGCTTCACCCTCCCCAAGGGCCAGCCGCTCATCTACACCGGCCAGGAAGTAGGCTTCAATCACCGTTTCCTCTTCTTCGAAAAGGATCCCATAACAAGCTGGGAATCAAATGAATATACTGAGTTCTATAAGGAACTCACAGCCCTCAAGCACACCCATAAGGCCCTCGCTGCCGGCGAGGCCGGTGCCCCCGCCGAGTGGCTTGAAGGCTATCCCGAAGGCGTCCTTGCCTTCCGCCGCGCCCTGAAGGGCGACTCCGTCACCGTGGTGGCCAACCTCACCCCCGAAAGCGTCACCCTCCCCGGCGGCGAGACCCTAGATGCCTGGGACTATGAAATTGATTAACAAATTATTACACACAATATTTATTAACAACAAAAAAGCGTATGAAAAAATTACTTTTCGCTGCGGCCATCGCCGCACTCGCACTGGTCGCTTGCCAGAAGACCGCTCAGGTCGTCGGTGAGCGTCAGGCAGTCAAGTTCTCCGTGGAGAACATAGCCACCTACACGGTAAAAGCAAATCCTATTGATGATACCACACCTGAACAGGTTGGTATTTTTGCAGCAGACCTCTCTGCCAGCAATGTTGCTGCTACCATATCAGGAACAAGCCTTACCCCTGCGTCAACTATTTATTGGCTCGCAGGACAGCAGAATCCTTCTACGTTTGTGGCATATTATCCTTATGTTGCCTCCCGTGAAGTTACTTCAACTCAGTTCATTCCTCCCTACAACCAGGATGCTGTGGACTTCACCCTTTATGACAATTTCCTCACAGCAGTCAAGTCTGCCAGCCCCACCGATGCAAGCGTTTCATTCCAGTTCACCCATCCTTTTGCAAAACTGAGGCTGAACATCGACAACCAGCTTGGTGCTGATGTTGTATCTTACATCGAAATTACAGATATAAAGGAGGCAACAGCCATTAACATCGAAACGGGTGACATTACTCTTCCTGATGAACCCAGAACCCATTATCCCGCCCCCATAACAGCCAATTCTGTGTATGAACTGGTCCTCGCTCCTCAGACTGCTTCTCCTACGGTAATTGTTCACACAAGTCAGGGCTCTGTTTACACCTTTGTAATTAGCGCTGCCTACAATTTCCAGGCAGGCAAAGTTGGTGTCGCTTCTCTCACTTTATCCAATTCTTCTTCAGGAACTGCGGGTCTTCAGGCCGCACAGTTTGCTATCGATGTTGAAGAGGCCGAATGGGAAGATGGAACTGCCGCTACATTCCAAGATCCTACAGCAACGGTAAGCGAGAATTACTGGTATGTCATCGGCACCATCAACGACACGAACTGGGACGAGGACTTCCCTATGGTCATTCAGAACGATGGCGCCTGGAAGATTACCCTCAACTACACTGCTGGCGAGAAGTTCAAGATCCGTAAGGCAAAAGACTGGACCATCAACTATGGACTCAGCGGATCCGACACCGAACTTCCTCTGGGCGCTGACTATACTCCCGCTGCCGGAGGTACAGACATCCAGTTTGCCGCTACAGGTGTCTATGACATCTATTTCCATCCTACTACAGTTCCCAAGATTTACGCTGCACTTCATCAGTAATAGAAGATTATGAAAAAGATATTCGCAATAGCACTCGGCGTTCTCGCGCTTGCTGCCTGCCAGCGTGAGGCCCAGCCGGTGAAGACCACCGGCACACGTGAGGTGAAATTCACCACCACGCTTAACAATTATGTCGTCAAGGCGGCCGAATTCGAAGGCAGCGTGCAGATCTTCGCAGGCGATCCCATCAACGAGGCCACCGATGCCGCCATCGACGCCACCAACAGCGCTCTCACTCCCACCACCAAGATCTACTGGAAGGACGAGCAGACCGCAACCACCACCTTCGGTGCCTACTATCCCGCCCCTGCCACCCAGGAAGGCGTAGCGTCGGCATTCACGTATAACCTCGTCAGGGAAGACGACTCCGACACCCAGGACTTCGACTATCAGAATAAATATCTGACCGCCTTCGCAAAGGACGTCGCCCCCGAGACCGCAGTAGCCCTGGCATTCTCCCATCCTTTCGCGAAACTCGTTGTCTCCATAGACAACAAGAAGACCTCCGCAGTTGGCGGTGTTGTCATCGAGGGCGTTCCTTCCAAGGTCGACTTCGACTTCGCCGCCGGCACAGCTGTGACCACCGATGACCGCGTCACCCTCATCCCTACAGCCCAGAATGACGGCTCTTATGTCGCCATCATCGCTCCCGCCACCGCACAGCCCCTCATCAAGGTGACCGTCGGCAATGACACCTTCGTCTTCGCCCTTGCAGCCGCCGTGGCATTCGAGGCCAACAAGGTATATACCGCCGAGGTTACCATCCCCGCCGATGCCCCCGCCCCGACTCCCGGTTCCGAAATCTCCTTCGGCTTCACCGTGGCCGACTGGGCTGAGACAGCTACCCCTCTGACCTACAGCGACGTAACCGATGCCTGGTATGTTTCCGGATGTGTCTATGCCGGCGCGACGGCTCCCGAAACCGCCTGGGCCGAGGACATCCCTATGGTCAAAGGCACCGACGGCAAATACAGCGTGACCGTGACCTATGACGAATCCCTCGCAGCCGACGAGTCCGGCAAGGGCTTCCTCATCCACAAGGTCGGCTACTCAGCAAAATATGGTACCTGGGACAGCTCACCCAGAATCGACCTCTCCTGGGATGAATATGGCCTCAAGGCAGACGATGGCGTGAACATCCTCCTGTGCACTGTCACCGGCGAAGATCCCGACAAGGTTTGGACACCTTACCAGGGTGTAGTGACCGTCACATTCGATCCTTCCACCGGCAAGCTCACCTGGATAACAGAATAACCATTTAACCCATTTTTAAGTATATGAAAAAGATTTTTGCAATCGCACTCGGCGTTCTCGCTCTCGCATCCTGCTCCCGCGAGGCCGCTCCCGTGAAGGTCAGCAGCGCGCGTGAAGTCAGATTCACCACCAACATCAACACCTTCACAGTGAAGGCTGGAGAGCTCGAAGGCAAGACCGTCCAGGTCCTCGCCGGAGCCCCCATCAACACCGGTTCGGCAGCGACTGTCGCCGGAACGTCCCTGACCCTTGCCAACAAGATCTACTGGCAGGAAGACCAGGTGGAGCCCACGACTTTCGTCGGTATCTACCCTGGCAACAACCAGACATCCACGTCGATTCCCAGCTATTCAATTACAGACGACTATGGCTACCACTCGACGTTTATGACCGCAACGGCAAAGGATGCCGCTCCCGGAACCACGGTTGACCTCAACTTCAAACACCCCTTCTCCAAGGTGGTCGTTAACGTGACAAACAACCTTACCGGCGCTCCCGCCATCTCCAAGGTCACCCTCGAGGGCGTAGTCCTCACTGCAGACCTCGACCTTGCCGCCGAGACCCTCACCCTTGGCGCTGACAAGGCCAACATCGACGCTGCAGCTATGGAAGACGGCTCATTCGCAGCCATCATAATGCCTCAGACCGTGAAGCCGACCCTGGTCGTCACCGTCGGTGAGAAGAGCTACAGGTTCGTCCTCGCAGCCGACTTCACCTTCGTCGCCAACAAGTCCTACACGGCAGCCGTCACCCTGAATGACACCACCGTTCCCGTAGAGGAACTCCCTGTTGACCTCACCGTCACCGTCACCGACTGGGAGGATGCCGACGCCGCCCTGGCCTACGAGCCTGAGGCCGAAGCTGCCCCCGAACCCCTCCCTGTCACCGAGCTTTATCTTCTTGGTGACGGATGCGATGCCAGCTGGTCCCTTGATGCTGCCATTCCGCTTGCCAAGGAAGGCAATGTGTTCTCAGTAACTGCCAACCTCGCGGCTGACAAGATCTTCCGTTTCATCTGCTCGAAAGACTGGTTCCCTTCAGTCGTCAAGGATAAGGCTACCGGAAAAGCCGTTTATTGCGCGTCCCAGGCAGAATGGGAAGCCAACAATGCTGACAACTATGATCATTTTACCGTCGCGCAGACCGGCTCATATGACATCGTCGTAGACATCCTCGAGAAGACTGTCACCTGCACCCGCAAGGGCGATGTGGTCCTTCCTCCTCTCGACCTTTCCGCGCTTTACATCATAGGAGATGGCGTTTCAACCGGCTGGAGCCTTGATGCCGCCCCTCAGCTCACCAAGTCCGGTGACATTTTCACCATCACCACTCACCTCTCTGCCAATGCCTTATTCCGTTTTGTCTGCCAGAAGGACTGGTTTCCCTCACTTGTAAAGGGTGACACCGAAGGAACGGTCAAGTATGTTTCCGGAGGCGATCCCGAGCAATTCACGGTCCCTACTTCCGGAACCTACACCATCACCATCGACCAGGCAGCCCGCACGATATCCTTCGTCCTTGACGAGGCTGATCCCGAGGATGCTTGGTATGTGATCGGTAACGTCTATGACGACGATCCTACCGCAGAGGCCTGGGCAGTCGACTTCCCTATGGTTAAGGGAACCGACGGCAAGTGGAGCATTACCATCAATGTCACCGGCGAGTTCAAGTTCCGTGCATATTCCTCCGCAACTCCTGATGCCAACAAGTGGAATACCACTCTCGGCATGTGGGGTTCTGATTCCAACACCGTCATCGACATAGCCAACACCTATGGTCTTGCTACCGCTGCCCAGGGCAACAAGAACATCGCCTTCGCAGAGGCTGGTCAGTACACCCTAGTGCTTGACGGTACAACCCTCTCTGCAACAAAACTTTAAGTTTAGATTATGAAGAAAGTATTAGCATTCGCACTTGCGGTCCTTTCCCTCGCTGCGGTTTCCTGCCGCAAAGGGGAGATGGTCCCGCAGCGCAGCGGCGACGCCGTGAAGTTCTCCGTAGCGATGAACTCCTTCGACGTCAAGGCCACTGACAATGCTTTCGAGGCCGGTGACGAAGTGGGTATCTTCGCAGGCACCCCTATCAATGCAACCAACGTCAAGGGCTCCATTTCCGGAACGACCCTGACCCCGGCCACCGAAATCAAATGGGTTGAGGACCAGACCGCAAGCACCAAGTTCGCAGCATATCTGCCCTACAACTCCGCCGTCACGTCCCCGTCCTTCATCCACGTTGTGAACACGGACCAGACTGCATATGCCGCATATCAGGCTTCCGACCTTCTGGCCGCAAGCGTGACAGCAGCTCCCCGCACGACGGTGGCTTTCGCCCTTAAGCATCAGCTCTCCAAGCTCATCGTCATCCCCACCTGTGAGGATCCCGCTGAGACCGTGACGGAAGTCGTCGTGAAGGAACTCGTCATCGAGTCCTCCGTCGACCTCCTTGCTGGAACGGTTGCCCCCGGAACGGCCAAGAGCGGCATCAAGGCTGGCGCAGCAGTCTCCGGCAACGGCGGACAGGGCTTCGTGGCCATCCTCGTCCCCCAGACCGTCCAGCTCGGCCTGACCGTCACCACCTCTGCCAACCGTGTTATCGAGTACTCCCTGGCCGAGGCCAAGGCCCTTGCTTCCGGCAAGGCCTACAAGGCTGAAATCTCCGTGAAGAAGGCCTCCGTCGAGCCCGGCCCTGCAACTCCTGCAGAGTTCACAGTCAGCATAGTTGACTGGGAGTCCGCCGAAGACCTCTCCTTCTTCGACACCGACGCCCCGCTGCCCAATCCCAATGAGGGCAAGTGGTCTGTGATCGGCCTCGGAGGCGACTGGGACACCGACATCTGGATGGAGGAGACCTCCGAAGGTGTCTGGGAAGCCGACATCACCTATGCCGAAGGCGACGGCTTCAAGCTCCGCCAGGACGGCAAGTTCTCCACCGAGACCGAGACCCACGCCGAGGCCGGCATGCCTGCCGAGGCTGAAGGCACCGTCCCTACCGACGGCACCGAATATGGCCTCTGGGGTTCCAACAACAAGCACATCACCTTCGCCGCAGCCGGTGAATATCACCTGAAGTTCGTCGTCGATGGTTATAAGTTCTATGTCACTCCCAAGGGCGAGTCCGGTCCCACAATCACCGAGCTCTATATCCTTGGCGCCGCCACGGATAACGGTTGGGATCTGAACGGTATGCCTGCACTTGAGAAAAACGGCAACGTGTTCACTATCACGACCAACCTCAAGCCCGACCAGAAGTTCCGCTTCCCTCTCCAGAAGGAATCTAACGTATGGTGGCCTTGCTTGGTTAAGGGTGATGCCGAAGGAACCGTGAAAATCGGTACAGGTGACGAAAATGATGACGACCAGTTCACCGTGTCCCAGGACGGCTCCTACGAGATCTCAATAGACGTCTCGGCAATGACCATATCCCTTACACGCGTAGGGGACAGGGTTAACCAGACGGTCCAGATTGACGAACTCTACCTCCTGGGTGACGGATGTGACACAGGCTGGAGCCTCGACGAGATGGCCGCATTCACCAAGTCGGGAAATGTCTTCACCCTCACCGCCCATCTCAATCCCAACGGCGTATTCCGCTTCCCCATGCAGAAGGTCTCGAACACGTGGTGGCCTTGCCTTGTGAAGGGAGCTACTGAAGGAACCGTCATCGTCGGCACTTCAGACGCCGATGCGTCCAGTCAGTTCTCCGTTGATGTCGATGGTACGTATCTCATTACCATCGACGTCTCCGCAATGACCTGCAGCATAGTCATCCAAAACTAAGCAATAGGGGTAAGGAATGAAGAAAGTTTCATTATTCGCACTTTTGGTCATATCCCTGGCGGCAGCTTCCTGCCGCCTGGGAGTGATGCAGGAAGCACGCAAGCCTGCCGAGCCGGTGAGTTTCACCGCTTCCCTTAACGGGTTCGACGTCAAGGCTTCAGACAGTGCTCTTGAGACAGGTGACCAGGTTGGCATATTCGCAGGAGATCCTATCTCCGTAGCCAACGTCAAGGCCACGGTCTCCGGCAGTGTCCTGACCCCTGACAATCCCATCTACTGGGAAAAAGGGCAGTTGAAGAATACGACTTTCGCAGCATATCTCCCCTATAGTGCATCCCTGAACAGTTCTACCTCATCTTTCTCCGTAAAGGCAGACCAGAGCACCTACTCGGCCTATCAGGCCTCCGACCTGATGGCAGCCTCTGCAACCGCTGCTCCCCGCACGGTCGTTGCTTTCGCTTTCAAGCACGTCCTCTCCAAGCTGACGGTGGTTCCCACCTGCGAAGACCCTTCTGAGACTGTCACCACCGTGACTGTCCAGGAGCTTGTCAGCGAAGCCACAGCCGACCTTCAGGCCGGCACCGTCGGCCCCGGAGCGGCAAAGAGCGCGATCAAGGCCGGAGCAGCAACCGAAGGCAACGGAGCCCGCGGCTTCGTGTGCATCCTGGTCCCCCAGACCGTGCAGCTCAAACTGACCGTGACCACGTCCAAGGGCAGGAGCCTGGATTATTCACTGACCCAGCCTTCGACCCTTCAGGGCGGCACCGCCTACAAGGCCGACATCACCGTCGCAGCCCAGGAGCCCGGTCCGGAGCCCATTCCCGCCACCCCTGCGGATTTCACCATCTCCATAGTTGACTGGGGCACTCCCGAGAGCCTGACCTTCCTTGGCGATGACGATTACACGCAGATGGCGGACGGCAAATGGTCCGTGGTAGGCCTTGGCGGAGACTGGAATTCCGACTTCTGGATGGAAGAGACTTCGGATGGAGTCTGGGAAATCGACATCACCTATGCCGCAGGAGAGAGCTTCAAGCTCCGCCAGGACGGCAAGTGGTCCACCGAAACCGAGACCCACGCAGAGGCCGGTATGCCTGCCGATGCCACGGGTCCCGTTCCTGCCGACGGCAGCGAATATGGCCTGTGGGCCTCCGGCGGCAAGGACATAACCCTCCCGCAGTCAGGTACTTATCACCTGAAATTCCTGCCGGAAGGCTACCTGTTCTATGCCACCCTCACCAGCAGTCAGGGCCCGTCCATAACGGAACTCTACCTGCTCGGAGGAGCAACCGACACAGGCTGGAGCCTTGACGATATGGAGCAGCTCACCCGCAGCGGCGACCTCTTCTCCATCACCGCCAACCTCAAGGCCGACCAGAAGTTCCGTTTCCCTCTCCAGAAGGAACCGAACGCGTGGTGGCCCTGCCTGGTGCGCGGAGAGGGCGAAGGCACCGTCAAGATCGGCACATCCGATGCCAATGACGACGACCAGTTCACCGTGTCGCAGGACGGCTCCTATGAGATCGTGATCGACGTTTCGGCAATGACCATCGCCATTACCCGCAAGGGTGACAGGGTGGAGAAGGCCGTCGAGATAAACGAGCTGTATATCCTCGGTGCCGCCACCGACAACGGCTGGAGTCTGGACACTATGCCCCAGCTTGAGAAGAACGGAAGCATATTCACCATCACCACCCACCTCAAGGCGGGCACGCTGGCGGATAACACAGTGTTCCGTTTCCCTATGCAGAGGGTTGCCAACAAGTGGTGGCCTTGCCTTGTGAAAGGCGCCACGGATGGCTCCCTGATGGTAGGTACAGGCGACGGCGACGCATCCCGTCAGTTCACCGTAGACACTTCAGGAACGTATCTTATAACCATCGACGCTTCTGCAATGACTATCTCGATAGTCCTTCAGAACGCAGACTGAGATACTGCTGACTATAACGGATCCGCCGTGAACTTTCTGTTCACGGCGGATTTTTTATCGGGTAGCTTCAATCGTGTAGGTGAAGCTGTCGGACCGGTAGTAGCCCTGGTTGTACTCGACCGGGATGCCTTCCGTGTCGTAGACGAAGCGCTTTCGGATGAGGATGGGGTCATTGGCCGATATCTCGAGCTTGCCGGCTATGAAATCCCCGGCCAGACGGGCGGATATCTCTTCCTTGGAGGTCTTGACTATTATCCCCTTGTCGTTTTCCAGCATTTCATACAGAGGCTTGACGTAATTCTCCTCGCCGCTCAGCGGAAGGGCCGGATTGAAATATGAAACGAAATACACGAAAGGATTCTCGGTGTTGCCCCTCAGCCTTTCGAGCACGAGGCAGCGTGTGCCCTCTTCCACCCCGAAGAAATTCGCTATTTCGGAGTTCGCCTGCTTGAAGGAGAGGTGCAGCTCGTAGTTCTTCACCTCTATGCCCAGCATCTTCATCTCCTGGGAGAAGCTCAGCCAGTTCTTCACGCCCACGCTGATGCCCTTGCGGGCGACCCTCGTGCCGACGCCTTTCTTCCTTTCCAGCAGGCCTTCATTGACCAGTTTTGTGGTCGCCTGGCGGAGTGTGTTGCGCGAGATATGCAACTGCTTCGACAGTTCCACTTCCTTGGGAAGGAGCTTGCCGGATTTGTATTCGTCCGATTCTATTAGCTTTCGCAGCACCTTTTCCGCCTGGGCGTGAAGGGGAGTACCGCTTTTTCGGTTCAGTACCATATCACAGATCTATCTTTACCCTTATCTTGTTGGAATACACCGAAGGAACCTCTTCGCCTTCGACCAGAAGCCGTATGATCAGCTCATAGTCGTCGAGCACGCCGAAATTGTCCTGTATCTTCTTCAAGTCCTTGTAGGTCACTACGAAGGAAGTGCCGCTGGAACGCAGGACATAGGGCGAGACGAACTCTTTGTCGGTGCAGAACTGCACGAATGTCTGGGTGACCGGGGCATTGCCGCCAGTCTGATCCCACTTGAGAGTGAAGGCGATGGAGTTGTTATATGCCGTGACGCTGACCTCCTCCTTGTCGGAAGAGAGCGTTATCGACGGAAGGCTTTTCTTGGTGCAGCCGGCCAGCAGGACGAGTGCGGCCGCGGCCAGCAAATACAGGTATCTTTTCATATTCATCTTGTTATTCAACTACTACCATTGTCCAGTACTTGAGGCAGGGCACCGTTACGGTGACCTGGGTCTTGTCGGAGGAGACGGTATATGGCACCTCCTGGGGAGTACCGCCCTCGAAGTCAGGCGAAGCGACCCACACTTTCTTTACGCTCTTTACGGTGGGGATGCTGATGCTGAAGTCCTTGATTTCCTTGGGCTCGGCCTGATTGCGCCCCTCGTCGCGCCAGTACATATGCGTTGCATCGGTGAAGTTCAGAAGGTGCGCTACTGTCGTTCCGCCGATCTGCTTGCCATAGACGTTCACCTTGCCGGCGACTGGCTCCCAGTAGGTTATGGGGATGTCCTTCGAGGTGACGTTCAGCTTGGATTCCTTGCCGCCGTCGCGAAGCAGGTTCTCATATCCGGTGAGGAAGTCGTAGTATTCCACCAGGGCCTTGGTCAGATCGGGCTTCATCTCCATCTTGCAGGAAGGCCAGTAGATATGGCATATGAGCATCTCGCCCAGCTCGATGTGCGAGGCGCCCAGGGCGAAGAGCGTCGCATCCAGCATCAGCACCGCCGGCGTGTTGAAATAGCCGTCGTTCTTGTCGTGGATATATGCCGCGACCACGGTGTTGCGGGTGGGGTCGATGGAGCGGTTCCTGTCCAGGGTCTTCTTGATGTCCCCGAAGGAGAATTCCCACAGCTCGTTGTAGAGTAAATCCACTGGAGCGGCGGCGATATTCTCCTGCCCGTAACCGCTTACTGCGTTGAAAGCCAGATACTTCTCGGGCCTGGCCTTCTTCATCGCCTTTATCATCTTCTCGTATCCCTGGGGCAGGTTGACGGGGTTTCCGTTGTAATCATAGACCGCGCCCCTGTTGCCAAGCTGATCGATGTGGAAGCCGTCGAAGTCGAAGACCGCGTAGACTTCGTCCGTGCGGGCGGCAAGGTAGTCGTTCCACGCATCGAGGTTGGGGTCCACCAGGTAGAGGTCGCTGCGGAAGGGCGGAACGTTGAGGTCGTGCATATCCTTCTGGCTGTGGTTCCTGTCCTTGTAGGTGTACCAGGTGCTGCCGCAGCCGTCATCCTCGCACCACTCGAACACTCCGTTGTTGAGGTTGTAGAACATCGAGGCCATACCGTAGAGATGGCCGGAGCGGATATAGTCCTGGATGACATCCAGGCGGCAGGTGGTCCCTAACATATACTTGTCCCATTCCTCCATCGGATTCTCGGGTGTCCCGGCCAGGGGATGATGGTGGTCATAGGCCCACTCGTAATACTGCAAACCGTTGATATGGTGGCGGTTGAGGTTGGCCATCACCTGAAGGCGCTTGTTGGCAGGAGCGTCGGCACCGAAGCGGCTCAGGTAGCCGTAGCGGGGGAATTTGGTCCAGACGCTGGAGACATCCACGGCGCAGGTGCCGACAGTGCGGAGCCTGCCCTCGGAGTCCTTTCCCACCAGCTCGGCATAATAGCCCTGGAAATCTGTAGAAGGTGGAGTCCAGGTCCAAGACGAAGTGCTCGGGAGCACCTCCTGGCCGATAATCTCACCCAGATGCCAGTACCTTACGCCGAGGTCCGAACGGGAGATCGACGCGCGGAACGTAACCTTCTCGCCGGGGGCATATCTCGCCTTGTCACTGACGAAGGTCACCTCGGAAAGAGACTGGGCGACGGGAAGTTTCCCTGCCAGCTCCACTGTCTCGGGTGCAGGATCAGGCTGCACTGCCTTCGGGGTGCAGGAGCAGGCGCTCGCAAGGGCGATGCAGATGGTAAGGAGTGATAAGTAACAGTATTTCATATATTTATATCTTTGCAATCAGGAGCCTTCTGGCTATCCAGTCGTTCTGGTCTGCCTTGCCGTGGGACATATTGTCGTCATATCCCTTGCCTTCGGGGTTGAACTTTACTGTCAGGGTGTGCTTTCCGGCGGAGAGCCCGCGAAGGGTTATGTGGTTGCTGAGGGTCACGAGGTCCCAGTCGCCTTCGGCCGTGAGGATGGCCGTCGCAGCGTCCTTCCCGTCGATGAAGACGGACCTCACCGCGCAGTAGACTTCGTGTGGCCCGCGGCCGTTGGAGCCCTCGAACCAGAGCACGTAGTCTCCGCCTGAAGGGACGCCGAATTCCACGGAGAAATCCTCGTGAGAAGCGCTATAGTCCTGGACGCCGACATCATAAGTCTTTGTCCAGGAAGTCTTCAGGACAGGATTTGAAAGGTCGGAGGAGAAACCGTCGGGGCCGATGGCGACGACGCTGTAATATCCGTCCGGAAGGGTTGATATGTCGTAAGGCGTGTGTATATTCTCTATCCTTATGCCCTTGCCGACCAAGGCGTAGGTGCAGCCGGGTACCGCAGTCCAGTTAACCTTGTTCTGCTCCAGTCGTATGACAGGCTCAACCGGCGCCCAGCAGGCCCCGGGCCCGGCGGGAACGATGTTGGCCTTGCCTCGGGAGGCGGACGGCCCGAGTTCGATCTCGATACGGTATTTCCCTTTTGCGGAAGCGGGGAGGATATATCCGGCCTTCTTCTTCCTTCCGTTGACCTTCAGGGAGACTATGTCCGAGCCGATGCCTTTGAGGCTTATGTCAAGCACCGCCCTGCGGTAGTGGAAGTTCTTGAGCGTCAGGGAGTTGCCGGCAATCTTTGGTACATATGGCCTGAAGGCCAGCCCCTCGGGCGACATCTCCATTCCGAAGAATATGCGGTAGACTATGCTGAGGAAGGAGGCGACTGACCACAGCTGGCGGTCGGAATTGAGGGCAGTGTTGCGGTCGTAGCCTGTGTCGTAGGTCATATTCTCCTTATGGGTCAGGAACAGGGCCCCGGCGCGCACTGCCGAACCGATGATATGGTCCGTGACGGCGAGGTTGCCGCTCTTTTTGGCGGCGTACATCAGTGGAGTCTGCCACACGGGCCAGACGGATTTGTTGTGGTAGGCATATCCTTCCGGTTTGGAGGGATACAGCACAGCGGCCCCATATGCATACAGGGGATAGTTTTCCAGCATCGCGGAGCATTGCTGCGCAGAGGCGGCGCCCAGTATGGCGGCGAGGCCGTTGGACATACATCCCACCTTGTCCGAAACGAGGTAGCCCGTCATCTGGGGGTAGGCCCAGCACCTGTAGAGGGATTTTTCCCCGTCCCAGAAAACGTCGTTGATGCCCTGGCGGAGTTCGGATTCGACTGTGTTCCAGAGAGTTACCTCCTCTGCCGGCCGTTTCAGGATTACCGAGGCCTTGCCAAGGAAGGTATAGAGGAACAGATGCAGGGCATTGGTGCCGCTGGAATACGATTCGCCTATCACCGCGTTTGTGAACCAGTTGGGATAGGTGTGGGTGCGCCAGTCCATCGAGCAGGTTTCGCCCTTGAACAGGTGGACGTTCCGGTCATATGCTATATGGAGGTCCTTCCTGGCGGTGTTGCCCAGGCCCTCATAGACCTGTTCCAGCCAGTCCTTGTCGCCTGTGGCCAGATAATATTCCCAGGCTGCTATGGCCCAGACCACGCGGTCGGTGGAGACTGGATAGGAGCCGCCGCTGCCGGTGTCCTGCAGGGCCTCCGACGGGTTCTTAAGTGTCTGTTTCTCAAGGGTTTTGCGGGATATCTCGGGGAACAGCCAGGAATAAGCGAAATAGATGCTGTAGACTATGTCCCTGGTCCAGGTGTCGGGCCACAGCATTCCGGCCATAAATGTGCCGTCCTGCGGGCGGATGTCCAGCAGGGATTCTTCCAGGGCCATATTGTAAAGGGCAGTGATGAGGGGGCTGCCTTTGGCCGAGAACTGGGGCAGGTCCGATATGTCCTTGGAGAGGGTCCAGGTGTGGGGACCGTGATAGTCCGAGGTTATCTCGGTGGGGGACAGGGCTTTGGCCGTCCTCTCGCCCAGGAATGAAGACTCCCTGACGCAGTCTGCCCCGATGGCATATGGCACGGTCCCGGAGTCATTCCTAACGAAGGTCCAGTGGGCGGAGAAATCCGTATTCCTGTCGGAAATTCCGACCGCGGCCTTCCCGTCCTTGAGCAGAAGGTGCTTTCCGGGGGCGGGGCAGAGGGTATACCACCCTGCATTCTCCTTCGTGGCGAAATCGAATCCGCCATATTCCCATACGGCATCAAGCTGGAGAAGGGGCTTTCCACTCGTCCGGGACTTTATGCGTGTCCCGGCGCCGTCGGCCTCAATCACCCACTCCGCAGCCTCGGTCTGGGATAGCGTAAGGGAGCCGTCCTCGCACAGGTATCCTCCTGCCAACCTGTTGTGCAGCAGCCATATGGCTATTATCAGTAAGTTGCTCATTCTGTATCAGGGTATGTAATTGGTCCAAACGTCTTTCTTCAGCGAAGGGTCCACGACATAGAGGAAGGTGGAAGGGTCCTTCTCGAAAGTCCTGTATATGGGTTCGCCACGCACGATTCCCAGCTCGGGATGGTCGTCCGGGGTCTTTATCGTCAGCTCGGAGGGAGCATATGCGGGATTGGGCTCCCAGTCGAGACGGCCGTCTTCCTTGTAGACGGGGAACCAGGCGATGCCGCCGTGAGCGCGGACGCCCTTGTAGTCGAAGCCGTAGTCGCGAACGCACCAGGCGCCGAAGGTCATAGGCTCGTCGCCCTCCTGCGACAGGCTGACCGTTGCGTGGGCCCAGTAGGGAGGCACTATCACCACGTCGCCGGGGCCGGCGATGACGGCAAAGCAGCGGCCAGGGTTGTCTTCGGCGCATTCCTGCATATATATCGCGGCCTTGCCGGACCAGATCTCATAGACCTCGGGGGTGGACTGGGCGCTGAAGCCGGATATGGCGTGGATATGCCCCTGGCTGCGCACCGGCTCGTTGCCGAGGCGCCCCTGCGCATATGCCACTGCACCATACAGCAGGTGCAGTTTCTCGAGGATGGGTCTGTGCTCCTGCTTCCCCACATCCATCGCTATTGCGTAGACTATCTCAGGCCCCTGGCACTGCGGGTCCATCAGGCTTTTCCTGATGGCGTCCAGGGTCCTGTTTTCCACCTCGGGCCCGAACACTCCGGGGCCGTAGATGAATCCCATCCCGTCGGAGGCGGGACGTATGTCGAAACCGGGATTGAACTGATACTGTTTCATTTGCGTATGGACGCCTTGATGGTTGCAATTTCCTTGCCTTCGGACTCGCCGAAGGGCCTTATCGTGTATTCTCCCACGGCTGCGGGGATGATGAATGTCTCGGCATAGTGCACCACGTAGGGTTTGAAGGCCCCCGTAGGGCTCTCAACAAGGGCTTCGCGTCCTTCGACGAGATTCATTACGGTCACGGAGCCGTCCGTCGAGAAGAGATGCTTTCCCGTGAACCAGTGGCGGCGGGTCTCGATGAATTCCCTCTCGTGGAGGCCGGTCTTTTCTTCCCTCCAGCCGTCACCCTGGGCGATGGGCGTGATGTCGTTGATACCTTCGCGCTTAACCCAGTTTTCATCGCGTTCCCACTGGATGACGTTCTTGCCGTGCTCCACATTGATCGGCCTCGGACGGCCGTCAAGGCCGACCCTGCCCCAGTCCCACAGCTTGAAGGTGAAAATATATGGCGTGGCGCTGATTTCCAGCACCATGCTTCCGGCGCCGGAGCAGTGGATGGTTCCCGGAGGAATCAGCACGTGGTCGTGCTTCTTGACGGGATAGTTGCCCACATACTTCGAGGCGTCGAACTGCCCGGTCTTCTGCGCAAGCCTCAGTGCATCAATCATTTCGTCCGGGTTGATTCCGGACTTCACACCAAGGTAGACGCTGGCCTCTGGGGTGGCGTCAAGGATATAGTAGCTTTCTTCCTGGGTGTAGTGCATCCCGAATTTTTCCTGGATGTATTCAATCAGTGGATGCACCTGGAGGCTCAGGTTGCCGCCTTCCATCGTGTCCAGGAAGTCGAAGCGGATGGGGAATTCGTCGCCGAAGCGGCCATAGACATTGGGGCCGAGCAGTTCCACCGGGTGGGTGAATACCAGGTCGATGGACGGGATTTCCACCCTGTCGGGCCCGAACTGCAGGAACAGGCTGTTTTCTTCGGGCACGCAGTCGAAGCACCACGCGAAGTTGACCCTGTCCCTGGGCAGGTCGCATATTTCCTTCATCCACTGGCCGCCCCACACTCCGGGATCGAAGTAGGGGACCACCCTGAAAGGCCGCTTTGCAGCTTCGGCTAATCCGGCGAAGAAGGCCCCTGCAGGAATCATTTTCGGCGCCCCCGCCACGTTGGTGTCAAGGATATAGTCCATCCTCTTCCATAGCTGCTTCTTCCAGCGGTCCAGGACCCTCCAGTCCACGAAGAAGGCCTGCTTGTACTGAAGGCCGGCGCGGGTGTCCCTGTTGCTGAAACCCACGTTGGAGACTTCGCTGCGGCGGAACCGCATCTGGATTTCCCAGCGGGCCATATCCAGATAGACCAGCGTCCCGCCGGCTTCGATATATGACGCGCCAACTCCATAGACTATGCGCAGGTCAGCCCCGTCTGCGGCAATAATTTCCCTCATACGGGCGACCTTTGCCGGGTCGAAATACACGTCTATGGTGTGCCGGGTGAGATAGCCGAAAATCTCGTCGTCGGTGATGTCGTCCTTCAGGATGTCGTAGAGTTCCTCCTGGGGCTTCATCGCGTCGGCCGAGGGGAATATGGCAGCCTTCGGGAAAGCCCTTCTGAGGGCTCCCAGCACCTCCTCATCGTGAACGCCCTGATAGCACTCCACCACCAGGATGTCTCCCGGATACATCGTCTCGGCCAGGTGACTTGTCACCGCCTCCCAACCGCACACGCACGCATCCTCCCATCCCGGCACTTCCACGACCGGGTATTTATCATAATTCGGCTTAAGGTCTTTTGCCAGATATTTATTCATTTTCAATTATTTAACCGTATAAGAGAATGTACACATGACGGGGTAATGGTCGGAGATGTAGTCCGTCTCGCCGTACTTGCCGTCCACCGTTTCAAACACTTCTGCCTGCATGCCGTCAAAGAAGATATGGTCTATGGCGGCGGATCCTTTCCCGAAACCGTTGTATGACGGGGTCTGGTCCGTGACCGGGGCGGCCAGGCGGGCCGAAGGGTAAGGGCTGTCTTCGAAAATCCCGTCGTCAATCGTGGTGTTGAAATCTCCCGTCAGGAAGACGGGTAGGCCCTCGGTGTTGATTTCCCGGATCCGGGACCAGATCAGTTTCAGCCCTTCAGCCCGCGCCACTTCGCCGACATGGTCGAGATGGGTGTTGAACACATAGAAGGCCTGGCGGCTGCTTTTTACATACAATTTCATCCAGCTGCAAATCCGCGAGCAGGCCGCATCCCAGCCCATAGAACGCTTCGCGGGTGTTTCGCTGAGCCAGAAGGTGCCCCTGTCATAGGTCACGGCAATGGAATCTTTCAGGTACAGGATCCCGTTGGTCTCGTTATCGGCATTTTTCCCGTCCCGGGGGACATAGTATGCCCCGTAGGCAGGCGCTTCCTTGAGGATGTCTTTGATTTGCGCGACATAGCCCTCCTGGGTGCCGATAACCATGGGCTTTTTGTCCCGCAACATGGCCATGACGCCCGCCTTGCGGTGGTCCCAGCTGTTCGCGGTGCCGGCATCGCCTTGCAGGTAACGGACGTTGAAGGACATGACGGACAGTTCGTAGGCCTTTTCGACCGGCACGGCAGGCTGCGGGGCCTTGTCGCTCTTACACGCGCAAGACCCGGCCAGGATCAGCGACAGGCATAAGCCGATATGGATAATCCTATGCATACTTAAAATAATATTCGGCCGCCAGCAGGGCGGCGTCGTCGCCGAGTTCCGAGGGGACGATGGTGACCTTTTCGCCGGGGGTCCAGGCAAGGCTGTTGACCCGCTGCTGGACGTAGGGGATGATGATGTCGGCGCTCCGAATGACGCCGCCGCCGATGACCACCTTTTCGGGGTCATAGGCGTGGATGTAGTTCACGATCGCCGCGGCCCAGACGTCCATACACCCCGTCACGACACGCACCGCATCAGGGTCGCCCGCGCGGTATTTGTCGAAAAGGGTCTTGTAGTTATAGTTGGCGCTGTCCGTGCGGAAAGCCTCGGACAAGGCCGTATCCTCCCTTACGATCTGCGGCAGGAAGAAAGACGCGGAGTGGGCCTCCACGCAGCCGACATTGCCGCAGGTGCAGCGGCGGCCGCGGTAATCCACGACGAGATGTCCGCCCAGCGAGCCGGCGCAGCCGTTGCGCCCGTACAGCGGACGGCCGTCAGTCACCACGCCCGTGCCGATGCCGGTGCCGATGGTCATCATCACCAGATTGTCGGTGCCCCGGCCGGCCCCGCAGGTCCATTCCCCGATCAGCGCCATCCGGGCGTCGTTGTCCATGACAAAAGGCACCTGGTACCTGTCCTTGACCCAGCCCTCGACGTCGATGTCGGGGGCGTCGTTGTACTTGGCGTTGGTCGATGCCGCCCGCCGGGCCGGGAAATCCACTATGCCGGGGAAGGCCATCGCCGCTCCCGCAAGGTCCTCACCAGTAAGGCCTTGCGCTTCGAGCAGGCCGTCGATTGCCTCGCCTATGGCGGGCAACATACTGGCAAGGCCTGTCTGGGAATCGGCATCGAGCCTGGTCCTGGCAAGGACCTTTCCATCCCTTACGAGACCGATCTTCACTATGGTCCCGCCAAGGTCGATCGCTAAACAGTGTTTCATACAAGTTCAGGTTTTCCGTTCACGTCCAGAAGCCGCCGGGCGAAGCCGTCACGGGCTATGGTGCCATAGTCGTGGCCGGCGTCGGAGGGCCAGCAGGCGGCGAAGACAAGGGTCTCGTCGCCGGTGTTGGCCACGCGATGAGCCACCCGGGCGGGGATATAGTGCAGGCTGCCGGGGAACATCTTCTCCGCCCACACATTGCGCTCCTCGTCCATCAGGATGAGCATCCCTTCGCCCTTCACTCCCCAGTAGAATTCGGTGCTGAGGGGGTTGAGGTGGAAATGCCCCTTGGTCATAAAGTACTCGTCTCCGACCTTGCCGCTCTCAAGGTAGGTGATGCCCATATACAGGCCGCCCCGGGTTCCCTGAGGGTCGGGTTCTATGGACTTGACGTTATAGGCCGTTATGCCCTTGTCCATCGCTGCATATGCCTTCTCGTCGGCGAATATGCCGGCAAGGTCTCCAAGGGTGCGGAGTCCGGTCTTGAGTCCTTCTCCTGCGATGTCGTCTCCCGTGAAAGTGTAGGGAGACTGCGTAATTCCTTGTTTCATATCAATATCCGGGGTTCTGTACTATCCCGGGGTTTGCGTCTATTATTATCTGGGGGATGGGGAAGAGCAGCGTGTGGCCGTCGTCGCCATCCTTTGTGGGTTTGAAGTCGAAAGGCTCGGTGAACTTGCCGAAACGGATGAGGTCGTTGCGCCTCCATCCCTCGAGCACCAGCTCGCGGCCCCTTTCGGCCAGCAGTTCGTCCAGCGTGAGGAGCTTTATCTGCTTGGCTTCGCTGTAATTGCTGAAGTTGCGCTTGCGGCAGTCGTTCACTATATTCCTTGCGTCCTTTTCATTGCCAAGGCGCAGCAGGCATTCTGCCTTCATCAGCAGGACATCCACGTAGCGGAATATCGCGAAGTCGTTGTTGAGGTGGTTGTAGCTGTCCTTCTCCAGTTCCCACTTGAATATCCTGGCTCCCTCGACCTCGGTGGCATTGGCGTAGTCCTCGATTTCGAAGGTGAAATTCAGGGGATTGCCCTTGCGGTCGGTCAGGGGCTCGCCCTTCTTGTCATACTGCTGTCCGTAGAGGAACCATCCCAGGCGCTTGTCGTCGGGGTCATATGACTTCATAAAGGATTCCGTGAAGCAGGGACCGTTCCAGCATCCTCCGTCGAAGCGGATGTCGAACTGTTCCACCTGGTTGTAGTGCAGGGACATCTGGTAGGGGATGAAGTAGCAGATGAAGTGCTCGTAGTCGTAGGGGACTACGAATATGTTCTCCCTTGAGCCCTCGCACTCTACCAGGAAGTTGGAGTTGTTGTCGGGCTCGAGGATATATGCTCCGCTCTCTATGACCTTGTCGCAGGCTTCCAGGGCTTTCTGCCACTGGGGCTCTCCGGTGTAGACCTCGGAGTTGATGTACAGCTTTGCCAGCAGGGTATATCCGGCCCATTTGCCGAACTTGCCATACATATCCGGAGTGACGTCCTCGCTGAGGTTTTCCACCACTTCCTCAAGTTCCTTGACGGTGAAGTCGTAGACATCCTTGCGCGTGAGGCCCTTATTGGTGGGAAGGGCATCCTCGAACTTGGTCACGATGGGCACGGGGCCTATCCTGTCGAGCATAAAGAAGTACCACCAGGCGCGGAGGCCTTTCAGCTCCGCTATCATACGGGGCTTGTCGGCAAGCACGTCCTCGTTGAGGTCATCCACCATGGCCAGCACCTTGTTGATGTTGGTTATGGCGTTGAAGCGCCAGAAGTTATAGTAGGAATTGGCTTCCAGGGCGTTGAACTGGTGCTCGTGAATGCGGCGGAAGACGCCGCCGTGGTTCCAGTCATAGCCGCGGGAGGGGATGATGTAGTCGTCGCCGGAGCACATCCCATACCAGTAGTAGCCGTCGACATATTCGCATATCGAACCGTAGGCAGGCCCTATCAGCGAGTTTATCTCATTCTGGGTACTTCCGAAATTGTCCTGTGAAACGACGCTGTAGAGCTCTTCGTCCAGATTGGTGCAGGCCGCCGCTGCGGCGATCGCTGCTCCGAGTATAATCTTTCTCATAGTGCGCGTCATTTAGAAGGTAACACTCAGGCCCAGGGAGACGCTGCGCGTCTTGGGGTAGTAGTCCCTGGCGTCTATTCCGAACACCAGGCCGCTCTGGCTGACCTCGGGGTCTATGCCGGTGTAACGGGTGATGTTGAACAGGTTGTTTGCCGTCAGGGAGAGCCGCATCTTCTGGATGGGCACGGAGGGCTTGAACTTGAAGTCATATCCTATCTGCACGTTGTCCAGCCTGACGAAGCTTCCATCCTCGACGTAGTAGGAGGAATATACCATAGTCTGGGCCGTCTTCTTCAGCGCGGCGCGCAGCACATTCTCTCCCGGATAGCGGCTTATGTCGCTCAGGTACAGGGCGGTACCGTTGATGACGTCGTTGCCGAAGACTCCGCGCAGCAGGAACGATGCGAACCAGTTCTTCCAGCTGAACTGGCTGCTGAAATTAGCTGTGAAGTCCGGCTGGGCACAGCCTATATACGTGCGGTCGTCGGCATAGACGAACTTGCCGTCGCCGTTGACGTCTTCATACAGCAGGATGCCGTCCTCGTCAACTCCGAGGCACTTTGCTCCGTAGAACGTGCCCAGCGGCAGCCCCTCTTCGAGGATGACGGTGGTCTCGGCAAGGCCGCGGATGGAATATGAACCCAGGTAGACCTTGTCCCTCTGGAAGTTCTCATTCGACAGGCTCACCAGCACGTTCCGGTTGCGGGCGAAGTTGAAGCTTGCGTCCCAGCGGAAGTCCCTGGTCAGCACCGGAGTGCCTGCTATGGTGATTTCGAAGCCCTTGTTGGACACCTCGCCCACGTTGGCCGTCATCGAGCTGTACTGGTAGGGCGGGACAGGGACGTCGTAGTCATACAGGAGGTCCGTCGTGCGTTTTTCGTAATATTCGATTGCTCCGCGCAGGCGGCCGTCGAAGAAGCTGTAGTCGAGTCCGACGTCCAGCTGGGCGGTGCGCTCCCAACGGAGGTTGGGATTGGGGTTCTGCGTGGGGGCATACTGCGGATAGAACTTGCCGTTGTTGAAGTAGTATCCCCAGGGACCGTATATCGCGAGGGTGCGGTAGTTGCCTATGTCCTGGTTACCCGTAACTCCGTAGCTGACACGCAGTTTCAGGTCGTCAAGCCAGCTCTTCGTCCCGGCCATGAACTCTTCCGAGGAAAGGCGCCAGGCCACGGATGCCGAAGGGAAGAGGCCCCAGCGGTTGTTCTTGCCGAACTTGGAGGAGCCGTCGCTTCGGAGCGTGCCGGTGAAAAGGTAGCGTCCGGCATAGTCGTAATTGACCCTTCCGTAGAAGGATATCAGCTTGGATGAGGACTTGTAGCTGCCCACGTCGCCGTCCTGCAGGTCATTGCCGGTGCTGAGGTTGTTGTAGGTGAAGGAGTCCGTGGTGAACTCCCTGTTGGTGGCATTGAAGTTCTCGTCGATGTACTTCTGCCAGGAATAACCAAGGATGGCGCCTATGTGATGCCTTCCTATCTCCTTGTCCGCCGTGATGTTGGCTTCGAGAAGGCGCATATTGGAGACGCTGGTGGTTCGGTTTCCGAGGCCCTTGGTGGCGAAGCCGGTCTCTGTGGTGGAGGGAGTGTAATATCCTGATATGAAGTTGTTTCTGGACAGCGCTCCGCTCACTCCGGCCGACAGCCACGGCAGGATCTTGAAATCCGCGGCCAGGCGTCCCTGGCTGTAGTGGCGGCTCTTGTCCATCTGCACCTGCTCCATTTCGGAGAGGGGGTTGTAGTTCATATAGGTGAACAACTGGAAGTAGGTGCCGTCGGGGTTATAGACGGGGACCGTGGGGTTCAGGTTGTAGACATAGCTCCATATGTCCGAGTTGTAAGACAGGTCCTTCCAGTCCTCATATGCTCCCATAAACGAGAAGTTCACGGTGAGCCGGTCGTCGATGGCCTTCTGGACGAAGGACACGTCGGTGTTGAAGCGCTGGATGTCGTTCTCCTTCATTATGCCCTTGCGGTTAAGGTAGGTCACGCTGGCCCTGTACTGGGACTTGCCGGAGCCGCCTGCGAGGCTCACCGAGTGGCTCTGCGAGGTGCCAATCCGGGTGACTACCTTCTGCCAGTCGGTGCTGGCGCCGTAGTCTATGGCGCTGGTGATGTTGTTCTCGGCCACATAGGAACGCCAGTCGGAAGCCGTCATCATATCCAGCAGCTTTTCGGCCTTCTCGGCGGCGAAGTAGCCGTTGTAGGTGACGGTGGCCTTGCCTTCGCTGCCTTTCTTGGTGGATATGATGATGACGCCGTTGGCGGAACGGGCGCCGTAGATGGCCGCCGCCGAGGCGTCTTTAAGCACGGAGACGGACTCGATGTCTTCCGGGGAGACCAGGTTGAAGGAAGCACCGGGCACACCGTCGATGACGATGAGCGGTCCGTTGCCTCCCAGCAGGGAAGTCGTGCCGCGCAGCCTCAGGGTGGCTTCCGTGGTGGGGTCGCCGCCCACCTTGGTGACGACCAGACCTGCCACCTGGCCGGCTATCATATCGGTCGCAGAGGTGACGACGCCCTTGTTGAACTGCTTGGCAGTGACGTTCACCACCGAGCCCGTGAGGTCTTTCTTACGCACTGAGCCATAGCCGATTACGACTATGTCCTGGAGCGTCTCGGCATCGGGATACAGGACCATATCCACCGTGCCGGAGGCTTCGGGAACCGGGACCGTGACGGTCTTCATTCCCAGACAGGAGAACTCGAGCGTCTTTGCCGCCCCGGCCTGCCCTGCCGTCAGCGTCAGGACATACTTCCCGTCCGCCGACGTGATGGTCGCGGCCTGCGGCACCTCGACCACCTGTACGCCGGCAGCGATGACCGGTAAGCCATCGCTGTCAGTTACGGTGCCTCTGATTTCCTTTGTCTGGGCCATCGCGCCGAGTGCTGAGAGCAGCGCTGCGATGGCGGACAAGAATCTGGACAGGTGATTCATATTCTATTTCTTTGTGATCGTGACGGTGATGTCGTCGAGTTTCTTGGCGGTTACGACAATATCATATGTGCCGTCGGAAGGTGCGGTGAAGTGTTCGTAGATGGCGTCGTCCCATTGGCCGTTGTCAACATATACCGCCTTTCCGGTGGCTTTTTCCTTGGCAATCGCCGGGAACCACATTCCTCCGACCTTTTGGGTGAGGAAGCGGAAGCCGCCGGTGGCCTTAAGGTTGGCGGTCAGGGTGAATACTCCCTTGTCTGCTGCGAATGCAGGCATATCATCGATTGACCATCCGGCATCGGTCGCGTCACCGAGCAGGTAGAGTTCCTCAATGGGATACTCAGTTGCAGGGACGTCGCCAACATAATCGATTTTTACGGAGATATTGTCAAATTTCTTTGCGTTGACCTCGATGCTGTATATACCATCCTTGTCCACGGTGAACATCTTGTGGATGGTTTCATCCCAATCCTGGACATAGATGGGTTTGTTAGTGGCGATCTCGATAACGATTGCGGGGAACCAGTTGAGGGTCGTGGCATTGAAGCGGAACTGTCCGGAGGCTCTGAGTTTGCCTTCCCAGGTGAAGATTCCATCATTGTTTTCCATTGCGGGTGCTGCATCGAGTGACCATCCTGCAGGGGTGGCATCGCCAAGCATATAGAGTGCGGTGATTTCAGGGTCGGGCAGGCCTGCGGACTTCAGCTCGATGGTCCAGGTCATATTGCTGCGGTCGCGGGTGTCGATGGTGAGCAGATAGACGCCGTCTTCGGCCACTGGTACGTTGGACTCGTCGTCATCACCCAGTCCGACAAGGACTTTGCCGTTCTCGCCGAGCATAAGGCAGGGCCACCACTGGGGCGGATCGGGAATCTTCTGCAGAGGGAAGCGGAAACGCTTGCCTGCCTGAAGGGGTCCCTCCCAGGTGAACACGCCGTCATTGTTGGTGAAAGCTTCCATCATAGCGAGGGCCCATCCTGTGGGGCAGGCTTCGCCGAGCATATACAGTTCGTTGATTTCCAGTTCATTGGGGTCTATCGCCACCAGGTCGACCGACACGGAAGGGTGCACGATGTCGCGCGCATCTATAACTATGTCATAGGTGCCGGAGACATCCACGGTATAGACTACCAGGTCGGCTTCGCTCTTTCCGAAGACGAGCGTCTCTCCATCCTCATCCACCATCAGGCTGGGCCATTCGGCCTTGGCCACGGGGAAGCGGAAGGGTGCGCCGGCTGCAAGATATCCCGTCCAGGACCACAGGCCGCCGCCGTTGTCGGTGAAGGCCTCCATCTTATCGAGGTCCCATCCGGCCTGAGTCGCGCTGCCGAAGATATAGATCGTGGCGACATCCGAGAGGGACTCGGGAATCTTGTCCTGCTGGCCGGGAGTCGGATCAGAGGAGCCGTCCGGCTTGGTTTCGGGGTCTTTGGCCTTGCACGCGCCAATGGCGAACGCCGTCGCGGCAACAAGCATTAGGGATATAATAAGTCTTTTCATAATGAATTGATATTTAATTAATTACCTTCTTTTTCCGGTTAATTTGTTCGGTGTTATCCGCAATATGTTCAAACATACTACCTGCAAACATATAAACAAATTATGAATAAAGCAAGCAATTCGAACGATTTTGCCGCTATCCGGCAAGAAAAAAAAGCCGGAGCCCAAAAACTGGATACTCACGGCTTATTCTAAAGTCTCATCCTCAGTTCATTGTACTTCTCATTCAATTCGGGCATTATTGTTTTGATTGCAGATTCGTTTACGCCATCTTGTCTTAAGTAGTCATCTGCTTTGGAAATGATATCCATTACCTGCTGAATAATCCTTTCCGGACTGATGATGCTATAATGCCTGGCAACGGTAATCAGGTCGTTTACTGTAATACCCTGGTTCTTGTTATTTACGCTCATGGACTGCCCCTTCTGTGAATATAGGGTATCGGGGTCAATACTATAGACAACATCATAGGCGGGTGCTAGAGACCATATGCCGCTTTTGTCCATCAGGAACGATATATTCTTGTCGTGATCATCGATATTCCCGCCAATTACGTTGAAAACCATCCTTCTGAACAGTTGTTCCTTATACTCGTAATCTAAACTCAACCTTTCAATTACATCAAATGCCTCTTCGTAGGAACCGGTTTCACCGTTCATAGCTCGTAACGACTGCATATGCACTTTCTCTCCATCGACACGATCGAAACGCTTCGCCAGGAAATGGGTGGCTTTATCGAACGACCGCAATTCAGTATATGGCATTCTTACACCAGCATCCCTACACATTCGCGAGTAGGAATATTCCATTCTGGCGTAAGGAAACAAATCGTTCTCGCTATCATACTTGAGGACATAGTATTCGTATTCCGGCGGAAGAAGAACCTGCCCGGATTTTATAATGCCTTCCGCTGGATTCACGGCAATCAGAGCCTTCGGACGCTTCCCGCCGGGAGATGTCCCAAGTTTGATCAGATCTTGCCACAGAAGTTCCCTGTCAGTGGTGAACCTGGTTTCGCTCCGATCTTCAAGGACGCTTTTGGCAAACTCGTACAGGCGTGTGACATCAACGTCAAAAGGCAAGTCTTCGTCTTCAATGGCTGCGGGATAGTATTCGAGAGCACCCATCCCTCTTTTACCGATAAAAGAAAGGTAGTCTACTGCGGACACATCCTTCACGCTTACTTTATGCTCTTTTGCCCAAGACCGGAAAAGTGAGTTTCCCCAATGGTCCGGCAACGAATCGGCAAAAACAGGAGGCAGACCTCTGAAGACATTCTTGGGATTACCTCCCCTGATATCGATGCCGCTGCGGGCCATTGTTGAGGAAAGAGATAGCCGTAAGGGGGATATATCCCATCCAAGAGATATAAAATCCCGGTCAAATTGGAAGATGGATGTTTCTGTTCTCCAATTGGTCTTATCCCAAGACAGATAGCCGACGGTTTTTCCCCAGAGGACCACTTTTACAACATTTCCATTCATTTCTTGCTGCGTTTATTCTGTTTCTCCCAAAGTTTGGCCAAATTAGTCCTGAATACCTCCGGTATTAACGTATCCGGTTCCACCTTCAAGTCAAGGGTTTTCATCAGAAGGCAGAAGTGGGACAGGGAAAGACCCTGCCCTTTGCCGTTTTCAAACAGGCTGATTGTGGATAAGGCGACCCCGGTCTTCCGGTGAATTGCCTGCTGCGAAAGGCCAAGCGCCTTTCTATACTCCTTGAAACGCCTGCCAAGGGCCACTATTATATCGAATGCCGTTTCTCGTCTTTCCATAATATGATATATCATTTATCTTGTGGCAAAAATAGATAAAATATTTGATATATCATAACATTTTGCAAGGAATTATTCAATCTTTTCCTTCCAGTTGCTGCCAGGAAATCCGTGCGTGCGGAGTTCTTGTCCCTGATATTTTTGCATTGTCAGCGGAAATGCGTATTTTTGCGTCTATGCTGAATATTTACACTTTGACGTCGGCTTTGCACGACGAGGCGGCGGTGGCCGCGGTTACAAGGGAGTTCCTGGGCTCGATAGGGATAGAGTATTCCATCATCGACGACTGGAACTATTACGGCTCCGACGCCCTGAGCATCATATATGTCCGCACAGGCGGCACCGAGGGCATATTCAAGCCCCTCCTCCCGCAGATACTGAAGGCGACATCCCAGCCGGTATATCTGCTGACCTCCGGCAAGAGCAACTCGCTGGCGGCCTCGATGGAAATCCTTTCCTATCTGCGCCAGCAGGGCGTAAAAGGCGAGATAATCCACGGCAAGCCCGAATATATTCGTAAACGACTCCTCGAGATCGAGGCCATAGAGAAAGCCCGTAAGAGCCTGAGCGGCAAGCGTTTCGGCGTCGTTGGCAAGCCCTCCGACTGGCTCATTGCCAGCAATGCCGACCACTATGCCGTGAGCGCCAGGCTCGGCATCACCATCAAGGACATTTCCATGCAGGAACTTCTGGCGGAAATCGACAAGTTGCCCGAAGACCCCGTCGGAGCCAGGTTAGCCTGCGGCGAAGCCCTCTTCGACGCCGCGCAGAAAGTCAAGGACGCCGCCCCGGGAGCCTACAGGATATATATGGCCCTTAAGTCCCTTGTGGAGAAATATTCGCTCGACGGCCTGACGCTGCGCTGCTTCGACCTTCTCGGCGCAGTCCGGAATACCGGCTGCCTTGCCCTGGCCAGGCTCAACTCCGAGGGCATCGTAGCCACCTGCGAAGGCGATGTCCCCGCGATGCTGTCGATGGCCATATCCCGAGCCCTGACCGGTGTCTCCGGCTTCCAGGCCAATCCTTCCAGCATCGACCCCGAAACCGGCGAAGTCCTCTTCGCGCACTGCACGGTCCCCTTCGATATGGTCACCCGCTATGCCTTCGACACCCATTTTGAGTCCGGCATAGGAATGGGCATCCGCGGCCACGTCCAGGAGGGTCCGGTGACGGTCTTCAAGGTCAGCGGCGACCTCAGCCGCCACGTCGCCCTGGAAGGCACCCTGCTTCGCAACCAGGCCAAGCCGGACCTCTGCCGCACCCAGGTCGTCCTCCATCTCGAGGATACATCCTACTTCCTCACCGACCCCATAGGCAACCATCACATAATCATCCCCGGCCACTGGAAATCCTCCCTCGACGCCCTGTTGGCTTGATACTTGCAGTAACTTATATGGATGTTAATTAATTGTGGAATATGCTGTCTCGTCCTCAAACCTGTGGCCGCCCATGGCCACATGAATGGGAGGGGCCCAAACTTATTTGGGAGGGACGAAGCGAAGCGAAGGGTTTGAGGATGAGACAGCATATTCCAAGAAGAAAGATAGATGAAAAAAGTACTTATAGCAATTACGTTATTGCTCCTGTCGGCAGGTTTTGCCGGAGCCCAGAACGCTGTTCTGGCAAAGATTGAAAAGGCCAACCAGGGCCAGGTCGACGTCGAATGCACATTCACCCGCACCAGGACGCTTCCCGCAACGGGGAAAGTCATAAAGGACGGAGGCACCCTCTGGTACTCCTCCCCGGACAAGCTCAATATGACCTATGACAACCCCAAGGAAGGGATGGTCATCAACGGAAAGATGATGTTCGTGCGCCGTGCAGGCAAGCCTTCCACCTTCGACACATCGAAGAACACCCTTATGAAAGGCCTCCGCGACGTGCTCCTTGGCTGCATCGCCGGCAAGGTCGAGACGATAGCCAAAGAGAACGACGGAGCCCTCACCGTCAAGGAAGTCAAGGACTTCTACAACATCACGATGGAGCCCGCCAACCCCGGAGTGATGGGCTACTCCCGAATCGCCCTGACCTACCGCAAGGCAGACTGCGTGATGATAAGGATGGAAACCGTGGAAGTGGGTGGCGTGACGGAAGTAATAAAACTGGAGGAAGTGCGCAGGGTCTCGTCCGTGGATCCGGCCAAATTCGTTTTGCCTAAGAAATAATGGACAGGAAACTGTTTGAGGATATGCTCAGGATAGACTCCACTTCCGGCAAGGAAGCGGAGTTTGCCTGTTTTTTGGAGTCAGCCCTGAGGACCCCGGGAAACCGCGTTCAGCGCTTCGAAAGCGACGACGCCCTGAACCTGCTTTTCTCCTGGGGCACCCCGAAATTCTACTTCTGCACCCATATGGATACGGTCCCTCCGTATATCCCTCCCACCGTGGAAGGCGATGTGGTAAGGGGCAGGGGAGCCTGCGACGCCAAAGGTCAGATATTCTCAATGTTCGAAGCCTGCAAAGAGCTTGAGCGCCAGGGATATACCGACTTTGCCCTGCTGCTTCTCTCCGGAGAGGAGACGGGCTCTTTCGGCGCGAAGGCCTTCACGCGTGACTGTCCCGGCGGTGAAACCATCCTGGTGGGAGAACCCACCGAAGGAAAGATGGTCTCCGCTTCGAAGGGGACGAAGTCCTTCCAGGTGAGGATTCCCGGCAAGGCCTGCCATTCGGGCTATCCGCAGCTTGGAGAGAGTGCGGTGGATAAATTTATCACCTTCTGTAACTTGCTGGCAGCCACGTCTTTCCCTGTTGACTCCGTCCTGGGTGAAACAACGTGGAATATCGGCAGGTTGTCCAGCGACAATCCCCAGAATATCCTCTCCCCGGAGGTGACTTTCAGGATATATTTCCGCACCACCTTCGCATCCGATGCCTTCGTGCAGGAGTTTATGGCCTCGCAGCAGGGGATGGAGGTGACAGCCTTTGGCGGCGACACCCCGATGTCTTACTTCACCGTGGAAGGCATCCCGAGCACGACCGTCGCCTTCGGAAGCGATGCCCCGCGCCTGGAGAAGTTCGCCCGCAGGGCGCTGTGCGGCCCCGGCTCCATCCGCTTTGCCCACACCTCGGACGAACAGATTTCTTTCAGCGAGATAGAACAAGCTGTAAAACAATATATTACCATATTCGCCAAAAGCGCAGGATGATAGTTATGAAATTCGGCGGCACCTCTGTGCAGGATGCCGCAGCCATCCGAAAGGTGATTGAGATAGTGAGGAGCCGGCTTGACGAGCGGCCCCTCGTGGTGGTCTCGGCTTTCGCCCGGGTGACCCGCCTGCTGGTGGAAGCCACCTCCAGCCTTGAGCAGGAGGCTTTGCTCGAAGCTGCCCGCAAGCGGCACTTCGGCGTGTGCAGGGAGCTCCTCAGCGGGGAACTGCTCGCCCGGACCGAAGCACAGGTGGAAGAAATATTGACCGGCATTTCAGGGTGCCACGACGAGCCCACCGTGATTTCTGCCGGAGAACTGATGTCCTCGACCATAGTGAGCGCCGCTTTCAACCAGGCCGGAATCCCCTGCAAGTGGCTGGATGCCAGGAAGATGGTTCTCACCACCGGCGACAGGATGAGCGGCCGTCCGGACCTTGAGAAGACGGCGGCGGCGGTCCGTGCCGCGGCATCTTTCGACGGGCTGATGCTCACCCAGGGCTTCATCGCCACCTCTTCCGACGGCCTTCCGTCGGTGCTGGGATTTGAGGGCTCGGACTATTCCGCCGCCATATTCGGGATGTCCCTCGGGGCCTCCAGGGTGGAGATCTGGACCGATGTCGACGGCATCCGCACGGCTGATCCCCGGGTGGTGTCCGACACCTGCCGCATCCCGCGCGTGTCCTACGACGAGGCGGCCGAAATGGCCCGCCTTGGCGCCAGGGTCCTCCATCCTATGACCATATATCCCGCCAGGATGAAGAATATCCCCATCCAGGTGCTGAACACTTCGAACCCTTCCTGTGAGGGTTCCTGCGTCGCCGCCGAGGTCTCCGACGGCCCCAAGAGCGTGGCTCTTCTGACCATCAGGGACAGCAAGGAGATAGGCTCCAAGGCCCTTGCCGGCGAGAATGCCGGAATGTCGCTGGTATCAGTGATAGGCCGGAATATGGGAGAGCGCGAGATGGAGGTGATGGCCGCTTTCGGGACCCCGGAAGTGTCGCCCCTCAGCATAAGCGTGACGGTGGATGCAGCTGCGGCTGGAGATATTGCAAATCAGATACATAAGAAGATATTCCTATGATAAAAGTGGTTATATCCGGATATGGCCGTATGGGCCATATGGTAGAGGAGGTGCTTGCCTCTAAGGGCATCGAGCTGGTGGCCTGGAGCGAGGACATTGCATCGTTCGATGCGACTGTCGCTTCGGAGTGCGTGTGCATAGATTTCACGTTCCCCACGTCTTTCCGGCAGAATTACCGTGTGCTTGCCGAGAATTTCAAGGCCGTGGTGGTGGGCACTACCGGGTGGTATGACATTAAGGATGAGGTGTTTGCATATTTCCTCAAATGCGGCACACCGCTGGTGTGGGCTTCCAATTTCTCGGTGGGCGTGAATGTGCTCACGGCGGCGGTCGGCCTGGTGGCTGAGAAGCTCGCCAAGGCCGGGGGATATGTCCCCTATATCGTCGAGAAGCATCACTGTCACAAGCTCGACGCGCCTTCAGGCACGGCCCTGACCCTTGCCGCCGAGGTTGGCAAGCATATGGACGCTCCTTCTTCCATCGCCTCCGTGCGTGCCGGCGAGATTCCCGGCATCCACACCGTGGGTTTCGAAGGTCTGAACGACCGCATCACCCTCGAGCACGAGGCCTTTGGCCGCAAGGCCCTCGCCGAAGGCGCCGTCCTCGCCGCCACCCTCACCGAAGGCCTCACCGGAGTCCACGAATTTAAAGATTTACTATTTTCCGAATGAGCTATCTGGTCCAAAAACCCTCCGCTTCGCTTCGTCCCTCCCAAAAAATTGTTGCCAATTTTTCGGGCCCCTCCCTCTAATATGGCCGAGGGTGGCCATAGGTTTTTGGACCAGATAGCTCATTCTATATTAAGAGATTTTGTATGTTAAAACTGAAAGGATGCGGGACGGCGTTGGTGACGCCTTTTCGCGACGGGAAAGTTGATTACGATGCGCTGAAAGCGATGGTGCTGAGGCAGGTCGAGGCTGGAGTGGACTTTCTAGTGCCGCTGGGGTCGACCGCCGAGACGCCGTGCCTGGAGGATGACGAGAAGGTTGCTATTCTGAAGCTGGTGCGCTCGCTGGCTCCGGGCGTTCCAGTCGTGGTCGGAGTCGGGACCAATTCGCTCGCCGCCACCATCCGCAATATCCGCCTTTTGGAGCCGCTGGGCCCGGATGCATTCCTCGTCGTGGTGCCGTATTATAACAAGCCCACCCAGGAGGGGATGTTCCAGTATTTCAAGGCTGTTGCCGAGGCTTCTTCCAAGCCTATAGTGCTCTATAACGTGCCTGGAAGGACAGGTTCCAATATGCTCCCTTCCACCACGTTACGCCTGGCTCAGGTCCCTGGCATCATCGCCGTCAAGGAGGCTTCGGGAAATGTCGCCCAGATAAAGGAGATCCTTGACGCACGTCCATTCGGATTCTCGGTTCTCAGCGGCAATGACGACCAGACCCTGGAGCTGATGGTGGCCGGCGCCGACGGAGTCATCAGCGTGGCTTCCAACATTGATCCCGCAGGAGTGGCTGCGATGACAACCGCCCTTCGGTTCTGGGAGTTCACCCGTGCAAAGGCGATGGATGCCGCTCTGGTTCCGCTCTATGATGCCTGCTTCGTGGAGAGCAATCCCATCCCGGTGAAGGCCGGCCTTTCCCTGCTCGGCCTCTGCACCCCGGAGATGCGCCTTCCCCTTACCACGGCAGTGCCCTCGACGTTCGAAACGATGCGTTCGGTGATTGACGGGTTGGCGGTTGGCGGCTCGGCGGCCGAATGACGGCCTTTTTGCCCGAGGTCTCCATTTTTGGCCGGGACCTCGGGCAGAGAATCGGCCACAGAATGGTGTGTAATGCAATATTGCCGCCCGAGGTCAAGCGGTTTTTTGGAGACCTCGGGCAAAAAACAGAAAAGATATGACAGAAAAAGAGAAGTTCGACGATGTGCTCCGGCAGCTTGAGGCCGGGACGCTCAGGGTGGCTGAGAAAGTGGACGGGGAGTGGAAAGTGAACACGTGGGTGAAGGAGGTGATCCTCAGTGGGTTCCGTCTGGGCAAACTGACGGATATGTCCCAGGGGCAGTTCCCATTCTTCGACAAGGACACCGTCCCGCCCCGCCAGTTCACGCTGGAGGATAAGATCCGGATAGTGCCCGGCGGCAGTTCAGTCCGCAGGGGAGCGTTCCTTGCCCCTTCCGTGATAGTGATGCCTCCGGCATATGTCAACATCGGAGCATATGTCGATGAGGGCTCTATGGTCGATTCCCACGTGACCATCGGCTCCTGCGCCCAGGTCGGCAAGCGCGTCCACGTCTCGGCAGCCACCCAGATAGGCGGCGTGCTCGAGCCGGTCGGCGCCCTGCCCACCATAGTCGAGGACGACTGTTTCGTGGGCGGAGGCTGCGGCATCTACGAGGGGACCATCCTCCGCGAGCGCTGCGTCATCGCCTCCGGAGTGATAATCACCGGGTCCACAGCGATTTACGATGCCGTCAACGGCGATTTCATCCGTCCCGTCGAAGGCAGGATGATAGTGCCCGAAGGCGCGGTGGTCGTCTCCGGCAGCCGCCCTATGGCCAAAGGTCCCGGCGCCGCCGAAGGCATCCACCTCTACTGCCCCGTCATCGTCAAGTACCGCGACGCCAAGACCTCCGCCTCCGTCGCCCTCGGTGATTATCTAAGATAGTCCTTCTCCCCGCAAATGATTGAGAATTATGACTTTTCAGAAATGGCACGGAGCGGGGAATGATTTCCTCGTGGCAGATAACCGGGAGGGGAGTGTGACCCTCTCGAAGGAGATGATTGTGCACCTTTGCAACCGTCACACAGGGTTTGGGGCCGATGGTCTTATATTGTTGGAAAACAGCGATATAGCCGACTTTAAGATGGTGTTCTACAACCCCGACGGTTCCACCGGGATGATGTGCGGCAACGGCGGGCGGTGCATCGTGGCATTCGCTGCGACGCTGGGATATGAATCCTTCAGCTTCGAGGCGGCCGACGGCATACACCGCGGGACCGTGCTCTCGCGCGAGGGTGATGTGTTCTCGGTGCGGATAACGATGTCGGATGTGGAAGGATTTGCGCAGCTTCCCACTGGGGAGTTCTTCCTCAATACCGGCACCCGCCACCTGGTGAAGTTTGTCCCGGACATCTCGAAGGTCGATGTGGCCAAAGCGGGGAGCAAACTGCGCCGCGACAAGCGCTTCGCCCCCGAGGGCGTAAATGTCAACTTCGTCAGCGAACAGTTCGGGGTCCTGCGCGTCCGCACTTTCGAGAAAGGCGTTGAAGCAGAGACACTTGCGTGCGGCACCGGCATAGTCGCCAGCGCCATTGCGGCATATCTGGACGGCGTCAGACCACTGGTCTCCGACGGAGAGCACCACGCCTTCCTGGTCAAAACCGCCCTTGCCGAACTGACCGTCGAATTCACCCACATCCCCCACACCCGTCCCTGGATGACCGATGTCTCCCTCTGTGGCCCTGCAGAATTTGTGGGGAGTTGTATAATTCCAAAATAATTGCTATCTTTGCGGTCCCTTTCGAGAAAAGGGAATTTATGGTTTAACTTAATACAGATTCACAATGGCTGTTAAAATCAGACTTCAGCGCCACGGAAAGAAGAATTTCGCATTCTTCCACATTGTTGTGGCTGACTCCCGCGCACCACGCGACGGTCGCTTCATTGAGCAGATAGGCTCTTACAATCCCAACACCAACCCTGCCACCATCGTCCTCAACAGCGAGAGGGCCCTTGCTTGGCTCAACGTTGGTGCCCAGCCCACCCTCACCGCCCGCAGGATCCTCTCCTACGAAGGTGTTCTCCTCCGTCACCACCTCGAAGGCGGTGTCGCCAAGGGAGCTCTCACCCAGGAGCAGGCAGACCGCAAGTGGGCAGATTGGAAGGCCCAGAGGGATTCCAAGATCGAGGCCAAGAAGGCCGGCCTGACCAAGGCCGCCGCCGAGAAGGCCCGCGCTGCCAAGGAGGCTGAGATAAAGGTCAACACAGAAAGGGCAGAAGCTCTTGCACGCAAGAGGGCCGAGGCCGAGCAGGCAGCTGCCGCAGCTGCTGCTCCTGCAGCCGAGGCTGAGCCCGTCGAGAACGCGGAGGCATAATATGTCCTCCAAGGACAATCTCACAAGGATTGCCAAGGTTCTCAAATCCAACGGGACCGCGGGAGAGGTCGTTATGAGCTTCCCCGAATGGGACCCCGAGGAAATAAAGGAAAACGGACCGGTGTTCATCTTTTTTGATGGGCTTCCGGTCCCTTTCTTTATAGAGTCCATCCAGTCCAGGGGGAATGTGAAAGCCCTCGTAAAGCTCTCAGGGATAGACTCTTTCGAAGACGCCGAAGAAATAGTAGGCCGTGCGGTGTATGGCGATTCGGCCATATATGAAGACACCCCCGAGGAAAGCCTCGAAGCCCTTGTCGGCTGGACCGTTAAGGACGTGGAAGGTAATGTCCTGGGCGAAATAGTCGACTATGAGGACATCCCCGGCAATCCCTGCATATGGCTCGACACCGAAGACGGCGAAGTGATGCTTCCCCTGCACGACGACCTCATTGTCAGCGCCGATCCCGATGCACTTGAAATTATTATGGTCCTCCCTGAAGGATTGTTGTAATTTTTTGCTATCTTTGGAAAAATTCTAAATTACTCTTTTTTATGGCAAAGAAATTCAGATGTCCCGTATGCGGATATGTCCACGAGGGCGACACCCCGCCCGAGCGCTGCCCCCAGTGCAAGGTTCCCGGTAGCAAGTTCGTCGAAATCGTCGAAGATGGCGGCAAGCCCCAGTGGGCCTGCGAGCATCATATAGGTGACGGCGTTGTCGAAGACCAGGAGATAATGCAGGGCCTCCGCGACCATTTCAATGGCGAGTGCAGCGAGGTCGGAATGTATCTGGCGATGTCCCGCCAGGCCGAAAGGGAAGGCTATCCCGAGATAGCCGAAGCGTTCAAGAGGTATGCATTCGAAGAGGCCGAACACGCCTCCAAGTTCGCAGAACTCCTGGGCGAATGCGTCTGGGACACCAAGACCAACCTCGAGAAGCGCTACCAGGCTGAGGCCGGTGCCTGCGAAGGCAAACTTGCCATCGCCACCAAAGCCAAGAAGCTCGGCTATGACGCCATCCACGACACCGTCCACGAGATGGCCAAGGACGAAGCCCGCCACGGAGCCGGCTTCTACGGCCTCCTCCAGCGCTACTTCGGAAAGTAAGGCGCACAGAATCAACGAATTAAGCCGGCCCTGTAAAGGACCGGCTTAACTTGTGCTGCGGGGCCTGTCAGCGGACCTCCTTGCGGATGTAGCGGTCGCCGGTGGTGGCCTTTACGGCGTCGATGAAGGCGGGGGAATAGGCAGGGGAAGTGTGCCTGCCGGGGATTATCTCCCCGTCCTTGGAGGGACGCATAATCTGGTCGTTGTGCTTGACTATCAGCAGGCGGGCCAGCTTGTCCCAGCGTCTCATCATACGGTCGGTGTAGGAGATGGTCTTGACGGTGAGGAAGTCGGACAGCTCGCCTGCGGTGAGGGTGGCGGCGTGCTTCTCGACCTCCGCCTGGTCGGCCTCATAGTAGTCCTCGAGCTCGGTCTGGGCCTCGCGCAGGTCGCCTATCATAGCGCTGTATCGCGGGTAGACCATATTGGCCACGAAGTTGCACATCCAGAACGCACTGCGGGTGCTGAAGACGGAAATGTCGTTGTTCTCGCGGCGGAAAGGCTCCGGGATGCGGTTGATGCCGCAGTAGACGGGGACATATGCCACCATCGAGGCGTCGTCCAGGTTGAAATAGCTGATGCCGCCAAGGGCGTCCGGCAGCCAGGAACGCATCCTGCAGACCATGGTCATACCGCTCTGCTGGCAGCCAATGGGCCTTTCGCGGAACATCTTCGTGCCGTCGGAGGCCTCGAAGTTCACAGGCTGGTTGCGGTAGGGCGATGCCCAGGGACCGGCACTTGCGTCAGTCGTCATATCGAGGGCGGTCCCCTCATAATGGTCGCGCATATCGTTCTGGATGTCGCGGTAGCTCACAGGGGCGTTGGGCTTGATCCACAGGGGCAGGGCGTCGTGCTCGGAGAGGTCTCCGTTGAGGAAAGGAAGGTAGGAGTCCATCACGGCAGTGTCGTAGTGATGGCGGAAGAAGCTCCAGACCCTGGCCTCGCAGTAGCGGATTGCACCCCAGTCCAGGGGACCATATGCCTCCCTGAAGCTGAAGTCCTTGTCCGGACCGTCGTAATAGCCCATCTCGCGGGCGAAGGATATGACGTCGGAGGAGTACATACACACTCCCGGGACCACGCAGAAGCCAAGCTTCTTGTCGGCCTTGCGGGCCTGGGGGAACTGGCGGATGCGGCTGGCGTTGGCATATGCGCAGACGCAGTCGTCCGGGACGCGAAGAGCCACCCAGACCGCGCCCTTGCGGCCTTCACCCTTGCCGATTATCTCCATAATCCAGGCTTCGTCCTTGTCGCAGACGGCGAATGATTCGCCTGTGTCGGAGTAGCCATATTCCTGCAGCAGTTGGTGCATAACAGCTATGGCCTCGCGGGCGGAAGCGGACCTCTGCAGGGCAAGCTGCATAAGGGTAAAGTAGCCGAGCCATCCCTCGGGGTTGTGCAGCTCCTTCCGGCCGTCCCAGGTCGTTTCCACTATGGACACCTGCTTCTCGTTCATAAGGCCTGCCACCGAATAGGTGTATGGAGCCTGCGGGATATAGTGCACCTGCGCATCCGGCCCCCATCCGCGGAGGGCGATCATCTCGCCGGGGGCGTGGCTTCCCGGAGGCGAATATGACAGGGATGCGGCAAAGCCGAATCCGTCGCAGTTGTAGGTGCAGATGACGCTTCCGTCAGTGGATGCGTTCTTTCCGACGATAAGGTTGGTGCAGGCCCCGGCCTTAATCACGGGCAGAGCGACAAGAGCCAGGATTACGATGATTTTCTTCATAGCGAGTTAGATAAACTAAAACTGGCCGCCTCTTCAGAAGCAGCCAGTCTTTCGTGCGGTTGGGGAGACTCGAACTCCCATGGGCCATCGCCCACTACCCCCTCAAAGTAGCGTGTCTACCATTTCACCACAACCGCATTTCCTACTTTGGGACTGCAAAGATACGCATAAAATGGGAAACTGCAAATTTTTTTTGAAAAATCTGACTATTGCAAATAATATTAAATATATTTAATTTTGTGATTTGAAAGGTGAGCAAAGCACCTGCTGATAACCAATACTGTTTATGAAATCTTTAAGACTGACAGGCCTGTCCGTTGCGTTTGCCGTATTGTGTGCGGCTTCCGCAGCAGGAGAGACCGATGCTTATGCTTCCCCCTCGCAGGCGGAGCAGGCCGTCGTTAAGGTGAAAGGAACTGTGGTAGACGCCAAGGGCGAGACGGTGCCCGGCGCGGCCATCCTCCAGAAAGGCACCTCCAACGGCGTCAACACCGGCATTGACGGTTCCTTCGTCATAACGGTCCCCGAAGGCGCGACCCTGGTGGTGTCCTGCATAGGATATGCCGACCAGGAAATCTCAGCCAAGGACGGTATGACGGTAGTTCTCAAGGAGGACAACCTTTTCCTCGACGAAGTGGTGGTCGTGGGATACGGCACCCAGAAGAAGGAATTCGTAATCGGTTCCGTAACCCAGGTGACTTCCAGGGACATAGTGAAGGCCCCTACCACCGATGTGACCAATATGCTGGCAGGAAAACTGGCCGGTGTCACCGCCATACAGAGCAACGGTACCCCCGGTGAGGACCAGGCCGCCCTCACCGTCCGCGGCCTTGCCACCTATGGCTCCAACAGGGGTCCTCTCTACATCATCGACGGTATGGAAAGCGGCCAGATAGCCAACCTGAACCCCAATGACATCGCTTCGATTTCCGTCCTGAAGGATGCGGCGACGGCAGCCATCTACGGAGTCAAGGGTGGCAACGGCGTGGTGCTCATCACGACCAAGTCCGGTTCGAAGGCCGACCACGCCACCATCTCCTACGACGGCTCCTACACCCTCACCCGCAACACCGCTATGCCCGAGATGCTCTCCGCCAGGGAATATATCTACTGGCACAACCTCGCCAGGACCCTCGACGGCAACGCCCCGCTGTGGACGGACGAGAACATAAAGAAGATGCAGGCAAACGGCGTGACGGGCGATGATGCCTGGCTCGACGCTGGCGGAACAGACTGGAGATCAACCATATACAACAACTTCGGCACACTCCAGCAGCACAACATCAGCGCTTCCGGCGGCAACGACAGGTTCAGCTATTTCTCCAGTATGGGCTATATGGACCAGAAAGGTATTATCAAGAATACCGGGTTCAGCCGCTATAACATCCGCGCCAACATCGACGCCAAGCTCGCCCAGGGCCTGAGGTACAACATCAACATCACCGGCCGCTACTCCAAGCGCCATATGCCCGGATATGACTTCAACAGCTCCATCCCCTTCATCCAGGGCTACTATAACCCCGTCCAGAGGGCGCATTACTCCATCCCGGTGATAAAGAACACCTACGAGGGTTATCCCCTTGGCCTTCTGAACGGGCAGATGGTGCTTTCCCCGGACAGCTCCCTGACCGAGTCGGGCTATTCCGACACGGTGACCTACGAGGCTGCGGCCCGTTCCACCCTTGAATACAGCTTCGACGCCATCGAGGCCCTCAAGGGGCTCAAGGCTTCGGTATTCGGCGGCTTCAACTTCAGTATGTCCAACACCAAGAGCTTCCAGCACAGCTACACGCTCTACTACTTCGACCGTTCTGACCTTCAGGCCCACAAGACCACCTCCCAGGGCATCCCCCAGTCCACTTTCAGCAAGTACTATTCCCACAACTGGTCCTACACGCTCCGTCCCCAGTTAAGCTACGATCGCACATTCGGCAAGCACGCCGTATCGGCAGTCGCCCTCTACGAGCAGACCGGCCGCTTCGAAGAGTATATGTGGGGCAACAAGACCGGATATGTGGCGGAGGAGCCTATGGACCTCAACAACGGAACCACGACGGTGAGCCCTGTCGAAGGACGTCATTTCAACACCGGCGACATAGGCTTTGCCGAGAGGCTGTCATATATCTACGATGAGAAATACCTCCTCGAGGTGACGGCCCGCCAGGACGCCTCCTATATATTCGCCCCGCAGAACCGCTGGGGAATATTCCCTTCCGTGGCCCTGGGATGGACCATATCCAAGGAGAATTTCTTCCGCCGCAGCGTCCCCTGGGTGGACTTTATGAAGATAAGGGCCTCCGTGGGCCAGCAGGGCTCCAACGACTGCGACCCCTACCTGTGGCAGAACCGCTACCGTTCCAACGCCCCCGGCTATTTCTACGGTTTCAACAACGTCCCCACCGCGGCCTTCTACACTGACGGATATGTCTACAGCGACCTGACCTGGTCCCATATGACCTGCTACAACGCCGGTTTCGAGGCCACCCTGTTCAAGAACAAGCTGTCCGTCGAGTTCGACTGGTTCTACAAATACACCGACCGCATCCTCGAGAACGCCGGCGGCAACGTCTATGCCCCGTCCCTCGGCAAGAACCATCCTTCCTATATCAACACCGGAACTATGGACGACAGGGGAGTGGAACTCGTCGTGACCCATAACAACTGGCTCGACAACGGCTTCTCCTACTCCCTCAAGGGTATGTTCTCCTGGTCCCGCAACAAGGTCCTTTCGCGCCTTGTGGCCGATTCCCAGCCATATTACGGCAACATAGTAATAGGCCAGCCGCTGGGCCAGCTCTACGGCTACCACTACATTGGCCTCTTCCAGACCCAGGAGCAGATAGACAACGCTCCCGCTCCGCCTTCCGGATATTACACGATAGGCGACTGTATGTATGAGGACATCAACGGAGACGGTCAGTTCGACCGCGTCCAGGACTATGTCAAGGTGGGCCGTTCCACCCTCCCGGAAATCACCTACTCCTTCAATGTGGAGCTCTCCTGGAAGGGCATATCCCTCACCGCCCTCTTCTACGGCGTCGCAATGTGCGATTATCCCCTGAACGGATATTACGAGAGCACCGGCCACGTGGACGGAACCATCTACACCAGGCCTTTCTACGAGAGCGGCAACACCTTCAAGTACCTGGTGGAGAGGATGTACAGGCCCGAGGAAACGACTCCCGGCCAGTATGGTCCCGGATACACCCCCAACACTAATACCAAGTATCCAAGGCTCCACGGAACCTATAACTCGAACAACGACTATCTCTCCGAGATCCTGGTGGTCAACGGTTCCTACTTCCGCCTGAAGAACCTCCAGCTCTCCTACTCTTTCCCGGAGAAACTCATCAAGCACGTCGGCCTGAGCAGGGCCTCGGTCTATCTGGCAGGCACCAACCTGTTCACCATCACCGAGTTCCCCTATATGGACCCTGAGAACCCCGGCATCAACAACGGCTATTATCCCCAGCAGAAGACCTACAGTCTCGGCGTAAACCTCACATTCTAGAAAAGATGAAAACAGCGAAAACCATATTGCTTGCAGCCGCCCTCGTGACGGCGGCTTCCTGCGAGGCCGTCCTGGATGTGACTTCGCCCGACTTCTACTCCGAATCCGTCATCTGGTCCGGCAACCAGGAGACGTTCGATTCCTACTGCATAGGCAACTACGGCGGCGTGCGCGACCGCGCCGAACTGTTCAGGCTCAACAGCCAGTTCACGGATGCCCTCACCGACATAATCAAGAGCGGCGACTGGAACTCCGCCCAGCGCTACAACCGCTGTATGATCTGGACCTCTGAGTTCACTACCGACAAGACCAGCATCCTCGACTGCTGGGAAGAGTGCTACGTTAGGATCCGCCGCTTCAACGAGTTCTTCACCAACCTCGAGCAGTACCGTTCCAATTTCCAGGATCAGGAGTGGCTCGCGGTGCGTGAGGCCGAAACCCATTTCCTCCGTGCCTGGACCTACTGGCACCTTGCCCGCGTCTGGGGAGGCGTCGTCATCCGTAAGAGTCTCGACGGTCCCGCCCAGAACGACCTTCCCATATCCTCCGAGGAAGACACCTGGAAGTTCATAATAGACGAGCTGCAGAAGGCGGCCCCCGTCCTTCCCGATAAATGGCCCGACAACTGGCACGGACGCGTCACCAAAGCGGCTGCATATGGCTTCCTGAGCCGTGTCGCCCTTTATGCCAAGAACTGGGACGTTGCAATCGATGCAGCGGCCAAGTGCAAGGAGGCAGGCGGCCAGCTCGACCCTGATTTCTCCAACATCTTCTCCGACGAGAGGAGCCCGGAGAACCTGTTCACCCTCGAGTTCTTCACCTCCAACATAGCCGGCAACCTAACGGTCCAGACCGACGTTATGTTCCGTCCCAAGGGCGACGAGGCCACCCACGCAGCCGGCGGAACCACCATCCTTTCCTGGCTGGTTCCCACCTCCGAACTCGCCGACGAGTTCGAGATGGCCGACGGCACTCCCTTCTCCTGGGCTACGCACGGAGCCGATCCCTACAAGGGCCGCGACCCGCGTTTCTATTCGACCATACTCTATAACGGAGCTCCCTGGGAGGGCCGCACCATAGAGACCTTCGTGGGAGGCGCCGACGGCTACAAGAAGTTCGACAAGAATGAGGTATCCACAACGGTGACAGGCTATTACCTTCGCAAATTCATAGTCGAGAACGACCACGGCTGGGACACCTACGGCAGCGGCCGCTTCGCAGTGCTCCTCCGCTATGGCGAGGTGCTCCTGAACAAGGCCGAAGCCCTGGCCCAGAAGGACTGGGCGGCCAATAAGACCGAGGCCCTGGGCGCACTTAACGAGCTGCGCGGCAAGCGCGGAATGCCCGACAAGACCGCCGGCACCCTCGATGACTTTATGAAGCTCATCGAGCACGAGAGAATGGTCGAGCTCGCCGGAGAAGGATTCCGCTTCTGGGACCTCCGCCGCTGGAGGCGTGCAGTGGACGTGCTGGACAATATGTCCGTCCACGGCGTGAAGATCACCAAGAACGGTGACGACACTTTTACCTATGAACAGGAAGATGCCGACGACGGCGAGAAGAGGCATTTCTTCGAAAAATATTACGCATTCTCGATCCCCCAGGCCGAGAGAAGCCGCAACGAGGCCGTGAAGTATTACAATAACCCCGGATGGTAGTATGAAAAGGATAGCATTTATATTCGTTGCCCTTGCGGTGCTGACGGTGTCGGGCTGCAAGAAGCCGGTTTTCACATATATCCACGACAATGTGGATATCACCTCGATAACGGTCACCAACCTGGGAGAACCCGTGTTCGCCTCCATCTCCGGGCAGATAAACCAGGAGACAGGCGAGATACTCTTCCCCATCCCCAGGGCCGATGCCGACAAGTTCGACATAAACCATATGAAGGCATATGCCTCCATTCCCCTGGACGCGAGGATTGAGCCCCCGCTCGCCGGCATCCACGATTTCGAGAAGGACTATCCCATCAAGGTCATTTCGATGCAGACGGGGAATTCCAGGGAATATGTCCTGAAGGTCTATTTCTCAAGGTATTAATCTATTAACCAATTTTTATATTATGAAGAAGATTCTATTGATAGCGGCATCTGCATTGATGCTGGCCGCTGTTTCCTGCCAGAAGAAACCCGAACCCGTAAGCCCTTCAGGAGATCCTTCCGGCAGCCCTACTGACAATCCTTCCGCGGACCCTGCCAAGAGCAGCGAGTGCAAGGTGCTCGAATTCTCCCTCGAGGTCGGCGCAAAGGTATTTCCCGGCACCGCCTACCATCAGGACAAGGCCATCGTTGTCGAAGCTGAAGGAAGCGAATCCGAATTGCTCAGTGCGGTCACCAAGGTCAACTATACCCTTTCCGAAGGCGCAACCATCAATCCCGACCCCGCGGGAGTGACTGACTACACCACAAAGCCCAAGTTCACGGTCACTGCCGAGGACGGGAAGACCACCCAGGAATATACGGTGGAAATCGAGGCTGCGATGTACAAGGTCAGCATTGCCGTAAGGACAGGACAGAAAGACCCCATCGCCGTTGAGGAGATTGGAGCGAGCAACGATATGGTGAAATATCCCGGCAACCAGGTGGCATTCGTAGGTCCCCAGCTCTTCGCCACATCCGACGGCCGCGTCTATGACCTTGACCTCAACTACAAGGGTGACATCAATATGGACGGTATAGACTCCGAACTGGTGATAGGCTCTATGGGCAACGACGACAACGGCATCCTCATCGCAGCTCTCGTCAAGGGCGAGGAATACAAGTCATCCTCGACCAGCTGCACCTACTACTATGTGTGGCTCGACGGCTGGGACAAGGCTCCCAAGGGCTTCTATATGAAGGACGAAGGCAACTTCGCCGACTTTATGAACGTCACCGGTGACGCCCGCACCCGTATGCTCATCACCGCCATCCAGGCCGGCCGTACCGCCCATCACGCCTGGTATTTCGACTATGACGAGACCCTCGGTATGCCTCAGACCGACGGCGACCACTGGTCCGCATTCCAGACCGGACTCGCCTACAACCTCGCAGCTTCCTACATCTTCGGAAACAGCGCCGGTGAGACCCTCTGCCCCGTGGATGCCGACAAGAACGGCCCCATCGTGTGGTCCCATACCCTCGGACTGCTGTCCGTCGAGGATCCCAAGTATGAGGAGCATCTTGGCGACGGCGAAGAGCAGAACCTGCATTGGAAGAAGGACGGCGGCGCCGGTTCCGTCGTACGTTTCAGCCAGGGTAAGGATGATCCCGCAGCCAGGGTGCTGAGCACTACCGACATAATGACCCTTCGCGGAACTGTATATCCTGACGCATATTCCACCCTTCGCTACGGTGGCCTGTGGGGCTTTGGCAACCTGTCTTCCGGCGTGAATATCAAGTCCTTCCGCTTTGCCGGCAACATCTATGCGGCCGTCGGCCACTCCTGCTGGCAGAAGTCCTGTGCCACCGTCATCGACGTGACCAATTCGAAGGATTCCCAGGACGCCGGTACCGCTCCTGATGGCAACAACACCAGCTACCTGCTCCGTTCCCAGTGCTACGACTCTCCTTTCGGCTCTGCGGTCTCCGTGGCCTATATCGCCGATCCCGAGAATGAATCCGGCCACCTCGTGTTCCTCCACGGTCACACCGACATCGAAGGTTCCGACTACACCAGGATCCAGGTGTTCGACCTGAGCAAGAAGAAGATATAATCCCTATTAATGGGGATGGCAGGAACGGATTTTTATCCTTAACTTTGCCCCCTGCAAAGCAAAGCTGCCGATAAATGAGACTGTCCGACCTGCATACTGGAGAAAAAGCCGTCATAGCCAAGGTAAATGGCCATGGCGGCTTCCGCAAGAGACTCGTCGAGATGGGGTTCATATCCGGCAAGCACGTCACAGTCGTGATGAATGCGCCGCTGAAGGACCCCATCGAATACGAGATTCTCGGCTACCGCATCTCCCTTCGCCGTGAAGAGGCGAGGATGATAGAGGTGGTCAGCGAGTCCGAGGCTAAGGAGCATATAGCCAGGGAGCACGCGCAGGAAGTGCTCGTTTCCGACGAGGAATTCCTCATAAACCGCGAGATGAGCGAGCTGGCCTCGGAGAAAGGCCGGGAAATCCGTGTCGCCCTGGTGGGCAACCCCAACTGCGGCAAGACATCCCTTTTCAACGTAGCATCCGGAAGCCACGAGCACGTGGGCAACTACAGCGGAGTCACAGTGGATGCGAAGGAAGGCCGTTTTGAATATGGCGGCTACCGCTTCGTCCTCGTGGACCTCCCCGGAACATATTCCCTTTCGGCCTACAGCCCCGAAGAGCTGTATGTCCGAAGGAACCTTACCGAAAACGTCCCCGACGTGGTGATAAACGTCGTGGACGCTTCGAATATAGAGCGCAACCTCTACCTCACCACCCAGGTCATCGATATGAACCTGCGCACGGTGATAGCCCTGAATATGTATGACGAGCTGCGCTCCAAGGGAGACAAGCTGGACATTCCCCAGCTGAGCCTTCTGCTCGGAGCCCCCGTCTGTCCGACCGTGAGCCGAAGCGGGGAGGGGATTCCCGAGCTGTTCGACACCGTCATAAAGGTCTATACCGGCAACGATCCCAGGCTCGCCCGCCATATCCACATCAACCACGGGCCCGAGCTGGAAAAGAGTATAGACCGCATAAAGGAAATGCTCTGGCGGGACCAGGACCTGCACACCCGCTACTCGTGCAGATATCTGGCCATCAAGTACTTGGAAGGCGACAAGGATATAGAGAAAATCATAGCGGCGCTTCCCTTCGGAGCCGAGGTGGAAGCCGTCAGGAAGGAGGAGGTCTCCCGTATCAAGGACATTCTCCAGACCTCTGCCGAGTCGGCCATAGTGGATGCGAAATATGCCTTCATCCAGGGAGCCCTCGCCGAGACCTACAGCCGCCACATCGAAGACCGTCCACGAAGGACCCTGACCGACAGGATAGACGCCATCGTGACCAACAAGTGGCTGGCGTTCCCCATATTCATACTGCTTCTGTATCTGATATTCCAGGCCACCTTCACCCTGGGCCAGTATCCTATGGACTGGATAGAATGGCTCGTGGCGCGCTTCGGCTCCTTTATAGGCGATTTTATGAGCGACGGATGGCTGAAGGACCTTGTGGTGGACGGAATCATCGCCGGTGTGGGAAGCGTCCTTGTCTTCCTGCCCAACATATTGATACTGTACTGTTTCATATCCCTGATGGAGGATTCCGGCTATATGGCCCGTGCCGCGTTCATCGTGGACAAGTTGATGCACAGGATAGGCCTTCACGGGAAGAGTTTCATTCCTATGGTCATGGGCTTTGGCTGCAATGTGCCGGCCATAATGGCCACGCGGGCAATCGAGAGCCGCAAGAGCAGGCTGATCACAATCGCCATATTGCCTTTTATGTCCTGCGCGGGACGGCTTCCGATCTTCGTGCTGCTGGCGGGGGCATTCTTCCCCCGCCACGCGGCACTGGCGCTCCTGGCCATATATGCCCTGGGCGTCGTCCTTGCCATACTTTCCGCGCTGGTTATCAGGCGTTTCGTGCGTGATGACGACCTTCCTTTCGTGATGGAACTCCCGCCCTATCGCGTCCCTACCGGCAAAGCCATATGGCGCCACACCTGGGAGAAGGGAAAGCAGTATCTCGAGAAGATGGCGACCACCATCCTCATCGGTTCCATAGTAATCTGGACGCTTGGCTATTTCCCCCGTCACGAAGGGCAGACCCCGCGTGAGCAGCAGGAAAACTCCTACATAGGCCACCTCGGCAAGGCTGTCGCCCCCGCCCTCGATCCTCTGGGGTTTGACTGGAGGATGGACATCGGCCTTCTGACCGGTGTCGTGGCCAAAGAGCTGGTAGTCAGCACTCTCGGCGTGATGTATGCGCCCTCAGCCGAGACCGCCCAGGAAGAAGGCGAAGTCTCTGACACCCAGCTGCAGTCGGCCCTGGTGTCCAGCGTCTCGCTGCCCGCGGCCGTAGCCTTTATGATATTCGTGCTGCTGTATTTCCCGTGCATAGCCACGTTCGTGGCCATCAAGAACGAGACGGGGAAGTGGCGCTGGGCCATCGCCGTGTGTGCCTACACGATGGTCGTCGCCTGGGTCGTCGCCTGGATCGGCTTCCACCTCACGGCGCTTCTTATCTGACCCCGCTAGAAGTCCAGGACACCGTCGCGGTAGAAGCTCAGAAGGCGCGAGGAGTAGAGGAACTCGTAGCGTGCCTGGGCCAGGTCTGAGGCCGACTTGAGGTAGCTCTGCTTGGCCTCGTTGAATTCGGTTATATTGGCTTTTCCGCCTTCATATTTAGCAAGCACCAGGTTGTAGGACTCTGCGGCGCTGGCTTCGGCGTCCTGGCTGCTCAGGTATTTTGTCTGCGCTGCGAGGGCGTTGTACCAGGCCTGCTGGATTTCCTTGTAGAGGGATTTGCGCGAGGATTCGAGCTGCAGCTGCTGGTTGTCCCTGGCAAGCTGGGCGCTGCGGACCTGGTTGCGCGTTGCGAAACGGTTGAAGATGGGGATGCTCAGCGTCAGGCCGAGGGACTGGCTGAAGTTGTTCTTCATCTGGTCGGCGAAGGAGGCCATCTGGGTGCGGGAAGTGGTGTAGTAGTTGGTGCCTATGCCGCCGCTAAGCGAGAGCGAAGGATAGTACTGGCTCTTCGCGAGATCTATCTGTTTTTCAGCTACTTCCAGCCTGCGCTGCTCGGCCAGGACGGAGGCCCTGCCCACGACGGCGTCGGCATAGATGTCCTCGGGGGAGTCAAGCAACCTGACGTCCAGCTCTGCGGGCTCGGGCCGCGCCACGACGAATCCTTCCGGGGAGGGGAGTTCAAGCAGTTGGGTGAGTTCGAGGGTGGCTATCGACAGGTTGCTTGCCGCCACGGCCGCGCTGTAGCGGCTCTGGCCGAGGGCCGATTTCTGCTGGGCCACCTGGGCGGCGCTGGCCTTTCCGGTGAGCTTCATCGCCTCGAGCCTTTCCACCTGGAGGGAATCTATCCCCACCTGACTGCGGGCCACGTCCAGGATTTCCATATCATAGAGAATCTGCACGTATGCCCTGGCTACCGACCTGCGGATGTCGTCCTTTATCTTCTCGAGATTGGCCTCCGCCGCGGCAAGGTTAAGCTTGCGCAGGGCGATCTGGTGATTGATAGCAAATCCCTGGAATACAGGAACAGAAGCGCCGAGGTTGAAGCCCGTTCCGGTAGTGTTGGCATTCTCATAGACGTTGTCGGCTCCGATGCCTCGGCCGAAGGACAGGCTTTCGGACGCGCTGCCGGATACCGCCGGCAGGCGGCTCATTTGCGCCGTGTTCAGGTCTATCTCTCCCTGCTGGACGGAGATGCTCCCCTGGCGGACGGTGATGTTGTGCTCCAGCGCATAGTCTATGCACTGCTGCAGGGTCCATTCCTGGGCTCCTGCCGCCAGCGGCAGGATGGAGAGCAATAGCGTAAATACTCTTCTCATAGCATCTTACAGTTTACGGTTACCCCTGATGGTGTCGCTTTCATCGATTCCGGAGACGATCTCTATCCTGAGGCCGTCGGAGAGGCCTGTCTTGACAGGGGTCTTCTCATAGCCTGCCGCGCCCACTTTGTAGACGAAGGTGGAATCGCCGCTGAACTCGAGCACGCTTTCCGGAAGGGATATCACATTCTCGACGCTCTGGAGGACTATTTCGGCATTGGCGCTGTAACCGGAGCGTATCCTGTTGCCCTCCGGGACCTTCACGGCCGCCTTTATCTCGAACTGGTTGGTGCCGTTGCTTTCCACGGCCTTCGGGGCTATATATTCCAGCTGCGCGCCGAAGCTCAGGTCCTGCAGGGCGCCCACGGTGATTACCATAGGCATTCCCTCCACCAGGCGGCCGACCTCCGTCTCGTCGATGTTGCCGTCGAAGATGAGGTCATTCATATCGGCCACCGTCGCCACCGTCGTGCCGTCGTTCAGGGTGTTGGCCTGGATGACGGAGTTACCGACCTTGACGGGGATGTCCAGGATGAGGCCGGATATGGTGGAGCGCACCAGGGTGGAGCTGGATTTGGCATTGGACGAGGACACGCCGTCTCGGATGACCTCGAGGGCGTCCTGTGCCGCCGCCTGCTCCTCCTTGGCCTGGGCCAGCGCCTGGGCGGTGCGCTCGAACTCGTCATCGCTGATGAGCGACTTGTCGTGGAGCTTGAGGTCGCGCTCGTAGTTGGTCTTGGCCTGGGAGAGGTTGATTCCGGCAAGGCGGACGCGGCTCTGGGCTGCGCTCAGCGAGGACATCTCGGGGATGACCTTCAGCTTGGCTATCACTTCGCCCGCGGCCACCGGCTGGCCGGCTTCCTTGTAGAGTTCGGCTATGATGCCGTTGATCTGCGGCTTGATGTTGACTTCGTCGCGGGGCTGTATCTTGCCCGTCACGACGGTCGTTTTGCGGATATCCGCCCTCTCGGCGTGGATCTCCTCATAGGAGACCTCCTTGGGGCGGGAGTTACGCCACAGGTAGTAGAATGTGCCGCCAAAAAGGGCCACCAGGACGACTGCAAGCAGGATTTTCAGAAACTTTTTCATATTGCTGGTTTGTTTATTATTCGTCTCTCATCGCATCCACGGGTTTTATCTGCATCGCCCTGGATGCGGGGGCGAGGCCGGCGAGCACTCCGAGCACCGTGAGCATCAGGGCGGAAAGGACCGCCATCAGGAAGCTCACCTGGAAATGCGCCGTCTGGATTCCGTCCTTGAAGGCAAGCTTGTCTCCGAGGGCCAGTACGCCCACGGCCAGCACAATGCCAAGGAAGCCGGCTACCATAGTAAGGATTATGCTTTCGGATATGATCTGCGAGAGGATCATCCTGGGCGTGGCGCCGATGGCGCGGCGAATGCCTATCTCCACCGTCCTTTCACGCACCGTCACCATCATAATGTTGGAGACGCCTATAATGCCGGCCAGGATGGTCCCCAGGCCGATGAGCCATATCAGGATGTTGACTCCGTTGAAGAGGGTGTCCATAATTCCGAACATCAGCTCGGTGTTGAGGATGAACATTGCCTTGGAGTCGGTGGGGTCTATATAGTGGGCGCGGGCTATGACCTGGCGGATCTTGGGCTCCAGCTGTTTCATCTTCACTCCAGGCCGTCCCGTTACGCACATCAGATGCACGTTGTCGCCGAAGTTGAAAGCCTTGCGCATTACCGTAATCGGCACCAGAAGGCTCTCGGTGGCATTTCCGTTGATGCTCATATTGCCTTCCGACCAGTCGACCCCGATGACGCGGTAGTAGATGCTGCCGACCCTTATGAACTTCCCGCAGGGGTCGCCGCCCTCCGGGAAGAGGGTGGAATATATCTTCTTGCCTATCACGCAGACTTTCCTCTCCTGGATGATGTCGGGCTCGTTGAGGTAGCGGCCATACCGCAGGATAGGTTCCTCTATCTTGCAGTAGTCGGCGCGGACGCCCTTGAGGCTGCCGCTTATCTGCTGGTTGCCGTAGGTTATCTGGGAGCCCCAGGAGGAGACCAGGGGAGTGACGACGTCCAGCTCCGGGATGCTGTTCTTGAGCCTGTCCACGTCGCGGTAGTTCATACTCCAGCGGCGTTCCTTGCGGAATCCCTTGAAGGGCTTGCCGGTGTTGTCGGCGAACATAATCAGGGAATTGGTGGCGAATCCCTGGAACTCCCTGGACAGCAGTTCCTTGAGGCCTTGTCCTCCGCCGGCCATCGCAAGCAGCATAAAGACTCCCCAGAACACTCCGAATCCCGTGAGGAATGTCCTGCTGCGGTTGCGCGAGAGGGTCTGCGCAATCTCCCTGAAGCGGTCTGTATCGAATAACAACATACTCTATTGTGCCGCAAGGGCTTCTACCGGACGCACCCTGGAAGCCTTCCTGGCCGGCCAGTAGCCGGCTATGGTGCCTGCCACTATCAGCAGCAGGGTCGCTTCTATCGCAACGTCCAGCCCCACGGAAGGGTTGAGGAACATATTAATCTTTTCGATGCCAAGGTCCACGGGTTGGTTGCCTATGGTCTTGTCGAGTATCTCGCAGGCCAGCATCCCGAGGAACATCCCTATATAACCGAAGAAGGCAGTTATGGCTATGCTCTCGGTGATGATGAGGCGCAATATCGCCGCAGGGGAGGCCCCTATGGCCTTCCGTATTCCGAATTCGTGCGTGCGTTCCTTCACCGTTATCAGCATAATGTTGGAGACGCCCACTATTCCGCTCAGCAGGGTGAATATGCCTATTATCCACAGGGCTATCTGGAGGATGGACGTGGCCTTGTTCATCTTCATATTCTGCGTGTAACGGTTCCATATCCATACGGCGGTGGGGTCCTTGGGGTCGGCCCTGTGGTTGGCGTTGATGGCCGCCTTGTAGCGGGCTTCGAAGGCTTCGTTCTCCTGGACGGTGTTCAGCCCGTCGAAGGAGAATATCACCTGGCTCACCCTGTCGCCCGTGGCGGTGATGGTGCGGAGGGTGGAGAAGGGCACGAATGTCTCCCTGTCCATCTGACTCTCGTCGGTGCGGTAGATGCCCACCACCCGGAAGGACAGGTCGCCGGCCTTGACGTAGCGGCCCAGCATAGAGGCGGCATCACCCGTGCCGGAGAATTCCGCCGCGTTATGGCTGTCCATCACGATGACCTTGCGGTTCTCCTTGATATCCAGCTCGTTGATGAAGCGGCCATACTCGATGTCCACTTTCTCTATTTCGCCGTATGCGGGATAGATGCCGGTGAGGGAGGTGGTGTAGTAATGCTCTCCAAGGGATATCGTGTAGTTGGTGAACACCCTCGGGGTGACTTTGCGGACAACGTCGGAGAAATCCCTGCTCTGGGTAGTCTGCACGTCGGCGAAGCGAAGCCTTATCCACCTGCCTTCCTTAAGGCCGTCATATGGCATCGAGGTGGTGCCTCCTCCGGCCATCATCGAATTGGAGATGAAGTCCCTCTGGTTGGCGCCGAGGCCGTTCAGAAGGCCATTGCCTGCTCCCAGAAGGACGATGAGCATAAATATGCCCCAGGCCACGGCGAAACCAGTCAGCGCGACGCGCATCTTATTGCGCCGCACCGATTCCCATATCTCTGTGAAAAGATCGCGTATCATTTCATTATGGTGCTGGCCCCGAAGGGGGAGTTGCCGGGGATTTCCTCTCCGCCGATTATACCGTCTTTTATATGTATTATGCGCCTGGTGGAGTTGGCCACGCCGCTTTCGTGGGTCACCACGATTATGGTCATCCCTTCATCGCGGTTGAGGTCAGTCAGCAGCTGCATCACCTCGAGGCTGGTCCTGGAGTCGAGGGCGCCGGTGGGCTCGTCGGCCAGTATAATAGATGGACGCGTGATGAGCGCGCGTGCTATGGCAACGCGCTGCTTCTGGCCGCCGGACATCTCGTTGGGATAATGGCCCGCCCATTCCTTAAGTCCAAGACGTTCAAGGTATTCCATCGCCATAGTGTGGCGCTTGTGGCGGGAGATGCCCTGGTAGAAAAGGGGCAGCTCCACGTTCTCCACCGCCGTCTTGAAGGCGATCAGGTTGAAGGACTGGAAGATGAAGCCTATCTTGGCGTTGCGGTAGACCGCCGCCTCCTTTTCGCTCAGGTCCTTTATGAGCCTGCCGTCAAGGTGGTAGGTGCCGCTGTCGTAGTTGTCCAATATGCCCAGGATGTTCAGCAGGGTGGACTTTCCCGAGCCGGATGCGCCCATTATCGAGACGAATTCTCCCTTGTCGATGTCCAGGTTGACGCCTTTGAGGACGTGCAGCGGCTGCGCGCCTTCGTAGGTCTTGTTGATGTCCCTCAGCTCAATCAGCATAGTGTGATAGTTTACTAATACACTGCAAAGGTAATAAAGATTTTTGATTTCCAACAAATTTTGTGCAATTTTTTTGAATATTGACTAACTTTGCCGCGGTTATGTCAGTTACGCCGAAAAAATATCTGGAAGATATCCACAGCAAGATGTCTGCGGGAGGGCACACGGGAGGAATCCTTGCGCTGAGCCCCCTCGCTGTTTTCCTTGTCGTTTATCTGGTTTCTTCGCTTGTTGCGGGCGACTTCTACAAGGTCCCTGTCGCCGCCGCCTTCCTGGTCGCATCGGTCTATGCCTTGTGCATCAGCAAGGGCGGTTCCCTGGATGACCGGGTCGCGGTGTTCTCTGAGGGGGCCGGCAACAAGACCGTGCTGCTGATGCTGTGGATCTTCGTCCTTGCCGGAGCCTTCGCTTCGACCGCAAAGGACATAGGGGCGATAGACGCCACGGTGAATCTCACCCTTCACCTTCTCCCCGGCAAGATGATTCTCGCCGGCCTGTTCCTTGCAGCCTGCCTTGTCTCGATGGCCGTGGGAAGCAGCGTGGGCACGATAGTGGCCCTGGTGCCGATAGCCTCGGGCATAGCCTCCGGAAGCGGTATGCCTCCCGCAATGGTGACGGCCGTAATCGTGGGCGGCGCCTTCTTCGGGGACAACCTTTCCTTCATATCCGACACGACCATAGCGGCCACCAAGCTGCTCGGCTGCTCGATGTCCGACAAGTTCAAGGCCAACATATGGATAGCCGGCCCGGCCGCCGTCGCGGTGTTTGTCATATATATATTCTTAGGATTCAATATGGACGCCGCAGCCACCCCCGGGGCCATAGAATGGGTGAAGACCCTGCCGTACCTGCTGGTCATCGTCCTGTCGGTGTGCGGAATCAATGTGCTGCTGGTCCTGACCGCGGGCATCCTGGCCAATATGCTGATTGGCTTTGTAGGCGGGCATTTCGACTGGCTTGGCTTCCTGAATTCCATAGGCGGGGGAATAGCCTCTATGGGCGACCTTATTATTGTGACGATGCTTGCCGGCGGAATGCTGGAAGTCATACGCTATAACGGTGGCCTTGAGTACCTTATGCGCCTTTTCGGCCGCAGGGTGAAGGGCAAGAGGGGAGCGGAAGCGGGCATCGCCGGCCTGGTGAGCCTTGCCAACCTGTGCACGGCCAACAACACGGTAGCGATTATCTCCACCGGCCAGATGTCCAGGGAGATAGCCTCCCGTTACGGCCTTGACCCCAGGAAGGTCGCGAGCATCCTCGATACCTTTTCCTGCATAGTCCAGTGTGTCATTCCCTACGGCGCCCAGATGCTTATGGCCTCGGGCCTTGCAGGCGTGTCTGCATTCGCCATAACCAAGTATCTCTATTACCCCGCGGTGCTGGCCGTGGTTGCTGTTTTGTCGATTCTTTTAAGATATCCTAAAAAGTTCTCTTGAATTCAGGAAATTTTGTTATTTTTGTGGAAATAACACTAGAAAAGGTATGAAACCTAAATTCCTGAAACTTTTCCTGGTGGCCGCTACATTAGTGTTTGCCTCCTGGACGGTCGGCGCCCAGAACAAGTGGGCTCTCAAGACCAACCTCCTTCACGATGCCACTCTGTCAGCGAACCTTGCAATTGAATATGCATTCGCGCCCAAGTGGTCCATCGAGATTTCCGGCAGTTACCATCCCGAGCAGCTCAAGCTCGGCAACGTGCGCCTGGCGCACTGGGCGGTCCAGCCTGAAATCAAGTACTGGCTCTGCGAGCGTTATCAGGGCTTCTTCCTCGACATTCACGCTGTGGGCGGTTCCGCCTCCGTGGGTGGTTTCCCCCTGGACTTCTCCAAGCTCCCCGGCGGAGTGGACCTCAACACCTACCTGTTGGAGCCCTGGTTCATAGGCGGCGGTCTGGGATTTGGTTATGACGTAGTCCTCTCCCGTCACTGGAACCTCGAGTTCGAGCTCGGCCTCGGCTATGCCTACATCTATGGCAGCGACTACGAGATGATAAAGAATGTCGACGGCACTCTTTCCAAGCCCGAGAAGCCCTATTACACAGGTGCTTACCTCTTCCCCGGCCCCATCCCGACCAAGCTTGCCTTAACCGTCATGTATATATTCTAAAAAGGCTGCACTATGAAAAAGATATTGATTATCGCCCTTTCCCTTGCACTGGGATTCACTGCCAGCGCACAGGTCCTTGCCAACCTCGGCGTGACGGATGTGACAATGACCCACGAAGGCTATGATATGACGGTCCAGATGACTGTTGACCTCTCCACCGTCCTCCCTTATTCCAACACAGCCGTAACCCTCGTCCCCATCATCTTCAAGGGCGAGACCGCTGCAGAGCTCAAGCCTATGGGCGTCTACAGCCGCGGCCGTTTCTACTCCATCGCCCGTGCCGCCCGCACCAGCGAACCCTTCGCAGCCGAGGAGTTGAAATACCTCGACTCCAAGGCTCCCACCGCCCTCAAATATAAGGACGTTATTCCTTACGAGGACTGGATGGACGGCTCCAAGCTCAGGATAGACGCCCGCATCACCGGCTGCTGCGACAAGCCCCAGGAGACCGAGACCGGCTATGTCCTTGCGGAATATGTAGAACCCGAACCTCCGGCCCCCGTCATCATAGAGTTCGTCCCGAACTACATCTATGTCCAGCCCGACGCCAATGTCCAGGCCAAGGAGCGTTCCGTCTCCGGCGAGGCATTCGTCATCTTCCGTTCCGGAAAGACCAACCTCGAGCCCGGTTATGAGAACAACCAGGCCGAACTCGACAAGATCAAGGCCACCATCGACTCCGTCCGTATGGACAACGACATAATGATCACCAAGGTCACCCTGCGCGGCTATTCCTCTCCCGACGGCAAGTATGCCAATAACGAGAAGTTCGCAAAGCAGCGCACTGAGACCCTGAAGGAATATGTCTCCGGCCTCTATCCTATGCCCGACGACATCTGGGCCACGGAATATGTAGCCGAGAACTGGGAAGGCCTGCGCAAGGCCGTCGAGGAGTCCGACCAGATCGGTTCCAAGGAGAAGATCCTTGCCCTGATCGACTCTGATGCAGCCCCCGACAAGAAGGAAGCCCGCCTGAAGGCCAACTTCCCCAAGGACTATAAGTACATATCCACCAAGATATTCCCGACCCTGCGCCGCACCGACTACAAGGTGAACTTCACGGTCCGCAGCTATACCACCGTCGAGGAAGTCCGCCAGATCCTCCGCACCAAGCCCTGGAACCTCAGCATAGAGGAATTCTTCCTCGCCGCCAAGGACCTCAAGCCTGGTACGGCCGAGTTCAACAACGTTTTCGCGACCGCTGCCAAGGTCTTCCCCTTCGACGAGATAGCCAACATCAACGCTGCCAACGCCTTTATGGCCTCCAAGGACCTCAAGGCCGCCGAAAGGTACATCAACCGTATGGGTGACAGTACCGTGGCCAAGTACACCAAGGGTGTCTTCAAGGCCCTCTCCGAGGACTTCGAAGGAGCCAGGACCCTGTTCAAGGCAGCCGAAGCCGAAGGCCTCAAGGAAGCCTCCCAGGCCCGTTCCCTCGTCGACCTTATAATTGAGCAGCGCGCCACTTTGAATTTGTAGGGTTTTTTACTAACTTTGCGCTGCAATTTTGCAAATCTTAAACTTTATTTATAAAAAATGAGAATTCTTCAAGTGACAGGTAGGGAAATCCTCGACTCCAGGGGAAATCCCACCATTGAGGCGGAAGTCCTCCTCGAATCCGGTGTTATCGGTGTAGCAGCAGTTCCTTCAGGAGCATCCACAGGTGAAAACGAGGCTCTCGAGCTTCGTGACGGCGACCCCAAGCGCTATGGCGGCAAGGGCGTCCTCAAGGCAGTTGCCAACATCAACGACAAGATTGCTCCCGCAATCGTCGGTATGTGCGCAATCGACCAGAGGGCCATTGACAAGGCTATGATTGAGCTTGACGGCACCCCCACCAAGAGCAATCTCGGAGCAAACGCCATCCTGGGCGTCTCCCTGGCAGTGGCAAAGGCGGCAGCCGAATATCTCGGCATTCCCCTTTACAGGTATATCGGCGGCACCAACGCCTATGTCCTCCCTGTCCCTATGATGAACATCATCAACGGCGGAGCACATTCTGACGCCCCCATCGCTTTCCAGGAGTTCATGATCCGTCCCGTGGGCGCTTCCTCAGAGGCTGAGGCAGTGCGCATCGGCGCCGAGGTCTTCCACGCCCTGCAGAAAGTGCTCAAAGGCCGCGGCCTGAGCACCGCAGTCGGCGACGAAGGCGGTTTCGCTCCTTCACTTAACGGCATTGACGACGCTCTCGACTGCATCATCGCAGCCATCAAGAACGCCGGCTACGAGCCCGGAAAGGATGTCACCATCGCTATGGACTGCGCCGCTTCCGAGTTCTGCTTCAAGGAGGGTGACACCTTCTATTATGACTACAAGCAGCTTAAGGACGGCAAGCAGAAGGATCCTAACGGCAAGAAGCTCACCAGCGAGGAGCAGATCGCTTACCTGGAGCAGCTGATCACCAAGTACCCGATCGACTCGATCGAGGACGGCCTCTCAGAGGCAGACTGGGAAGCGGGGGTGAAGCTCACCACGGCTATCGGCGGACGCGTCCAGCTCGTCGGCGACGACCTCTTCGTCACCAACGTCAAGTACCTCCAGAAGGGTATCGAGATGGGTGCTGGTAACTCCATCCTCATCAAGGTCAACCAGATTGGTTCCCTGACCGAGACTCTCGACGCTATCGAGATGGCCCACCGCAACGGCTACACCACCGTGACCTCACACCGCTCCGGCGAGACCGAGGACACCACGATCGCTGACATCGCCGTCGCTACCAACAGCGGCCAGATCAAGACCGGTTCCCTCAGCAGGACCGACCGTATCGCCAAGTACAACCGCCTCATGAAGATCGAGATCGAACTCGGCGACGAGGCCCGCTACGGCTACAAGAAGATCAAATAAGCCTTGACATCAAGGCATTGACACAGAGGTCGATTTTTATCGGCCTCTTTTTTTGTTTGCCAAATGAACCTTGTTTGAATCTAATTATTTGCAGTGTATCAGCTTTATTTGTAAAAAAATGCAGATATATCAAGAATATGGAAGAGAAAAAGAAATGTCCGTTCTGCGGTGAAGAGATCATGGCAGAGGCAAAGAAATGCAAACACTGTGGAGAATGGCTGGATAAGGAACACATAGAGGACGTTGAATTTGACGAGTACCTTAATTCAGAAGAAGGAGAGAAAACGACGCGGTGGATAAGAATAGCATATTATTCAGTCCTCGTTTTCATAATCTTATCCATTCTTTATATAACCGTTCCAAAAGAACCGAGACATCTTTCCAAGGCATATGATTATGCGGAAAGGTACTCGACACTTCTGATTCAAAACTTGAAAGGTGTCGCAGCCGAGAATTTAAACTCTTCCATCCTTTCAGCCTCGGATATCATAGATGATGATTTTTGCTCATTATTAAGGAAAAAGATCCGGGAAGATGTCAAAAGTGGTTTCGTTTACACAAATTGCTTGTTCTATTCCGTAGGAGACATCAATGGAGAGACTTCACAATTGGGGGTTCTTGGCTTTGTCCTGGACTTTACTTCAGTCGATGAATCAGAAGCAGAAAAAGATGCCGTAAAAATATGGAACGAGATCGTAGATGAAATTCAAGACAATGCTGTCCCGGAGTTATTGGGGTTGTCAGATTTGGAAAATGCCTTGGACTTCCTGAGCTTATTTTCTGATGACAGAGACGACTATAACGATGTCAACCTTTCAGAAAAGCCTGACATAGAGCATATTACCCTTAAAGGCAACATATTTGAGTCGTCCACGGGTGTCACAATGACTCTCTCGATTTCCGATGATGATTCTGTAAGCGGCTACGTGACATTCACTTTTGAAGGATATGAAGACACGCCCGAACAAGTTGTGACGGCAAAGGTCAAGGGGTATATCCATGACACATCAGAACCGGGATGGGTTAAGATGGAATTGAAGGACGAGGATGGGGAAAACTACGTATTCGACCCGTTCCCAAGGGACTTCGATGATGAACTGGCCGTTCGCTACGGCGACGACGAAGACGCTGAAATCATTTACCTCAAGAAAGTGTTAGCGTGATTTGGAAACTGCTGTTTCTCAGTGTACTTCGTCACATATTACCGTGCGCCAGTTTGGCGGCAAAAACGGCAAAGAAGGCGCCGGCTGAAAATACGGTGCAAGCGGTTATCCAATCATGTTCTCAGGATCAAGAGCCTTGTCAAGGGCTTCTTTGGTCATAATGCCCTGCTCGAGGACGATGTCGTAGACGGAGCGGTTGGTCTCAAGGGCCTCCTTGGCGATCTTCGTGCTGGCCTTGTAACCGATTATCGGGTTGAGGGCGGTGACGATTCCGATGCTGTTCTTGACCATGTTGTAGCAGCGCTCTTTGTTGACAGTGATGCCCTCGACACATTCTTTACGGAGTGTGTTCATGGCGTTGGTCAACCAAGTGATGCTCTCCATAATCGACTCCGCGATAACAGGTTCCATCACATTAAGCTGAAGCTGTCCAGCCTCTGCGGCGAAGGAAACGGTCGTGTCATTGCCTATTACCTTGAAGCAAACCTGGTTCGTGACCTCGGGAATAACCGGGTTGACTTTGCCGGGCATGATAGAAGATCCGGGAGCCTTGGGGGGAAGATTGATCTCACCAAGACCACAACGGGGACCGGAGGCCATCAAACGAAGGTCATTGCATATTTTTGAAAGCTTCACCGCCAGTCTCTTAAGCGCTCCTGAATAGCTCACATAAGCGCCCGTGTCAGGAGTGGCCTCAACGAGATCAGGAGCCGCGATGAACTTCTCACCAGTGAGTTCAGTAAGATTAGCGGCGCAAAGGGTAGCGAAACCAGGCTTAGCGTTAAGGCCGGTTCCGATTGCCGTGCCGCCCATATTGATCTCGTAGAGAAGGTTCACATTCCTCTCAAGATTAGCGACTTCCTCCTCAAGATTGGTGGCGTATGCGTGGAACTCCTGACCAGAGGTCATAGGAACCGCGTCCTGAAGCTGGGTACGGCCCATCTTGATGACATCCTTGAATTCTTCTCCTTTGGCCCTGAAAGCCTCGATAAGCTCCTTCAAGCTCTTCTCAAGCTTGCGGTTCATCCTGATGAAAGCATAACGGAAGGCTGAAGGGTAAGCGTCATTGGTGGACTGCGCGCAGTTCACATGATCATTAGGGGAGCAATACTTGTACTCACCTTTCTCGTGCCCCATGATCTCAAGAGCCCTGTTGGCGATCACCTCATTGGCGTTCATATTGACAGAAGTGCCGGCTCCTCCCTGCATCATGTCGACCGGGAACTGGTCGTGGAACTTGCCGTCAATGATTTCTTTGCTGGCTTCCATTATGGCATCGGCAATCACCGGATCAAGAGCTCCGAGCTCTTTATTGGTCTTTGCCGCGGCATATTTGATACATGCCATAGCTATCACATAATCAGGATAGTGGCACATTCTGGTCGTGGAGATCTTGTAATTGTTCAATGCCCTCTGGGTCTGAACACCATAATACGCGCTTGCGGGAACCTTAAGTTCTCCAAGCAAATCGGATTCAATCCTGAACTTCTCGCTCATATCTAAAAGTATATTAAAAAACGAATTAAATCGCGCAAATATAGTAATTATATCAGAAAGCGCCAACCATCACGGCTGGCGCTTCCCTAATGCAAAATTTTCAAATATTAGGATTTAAATATAGTAACCTAAGTTTAGGTTTACTTCTTAATAGCCTTCTTCGCACCCTTGGCAGGCTCGGCGATCGCACGCCTCTTGTTACGAGCGACTGTAGCATCGTACATCACCGGAGTACCGATGAAGATGGAAGCGTAAGTACCGATGAGGATACCGAGGATGAGGGCGACCGCTAGACCCCTGATGGACTCACCACCCCAGATCGCGATAGCGAGCATGGTGACGAGGGTCGAGACAGAGGTGTTGACCGTACGGGTCAGGGTCGCGTTAAGAGCAAGGTTGGTGTTCTCCTTGATGTCGGCATTCGGGTGCAGAGTCCTATACTCGCGGATACGGTCAAAGATAACCACGTTATCATTGATAGCGTATCCGATGATCGTCAGGATAGCTGCTATGAACGTCTGGTCAACATCCAGGTTGAACGGCAGGATGCCGGAGAACAAGGAGAAGAAACCGATGACGATGATGGCGGTATGGGCCAGTGAGACGACACCACCAAGACCCCATGTCCAGCCCTTGAAACGGAACGCGATGTAAGCGAATATCACGAAGAGGGCAAGGATCACGGCGATCACCGCATCCCTCTTGATGTCATTGGCGATAGTAGGACCGACCTTGTCAGATGAGATAATACCATTGGCGTTGCCAAGAGTTGACTTGAACTCGTCAATAGTAAGCTTCTCAGCGAAGAACGGAGCAAGAGCGTTGTAGAGCTTGCTCTCAACCTCGGCGTCAACCTCGGAAGACTCCTCGTTATTCTTGTACTGGGTCGTGATCTTCATCTGGCTCTCACCTCCGAACTGCTTGACCTCAACAGCACCGTCGAACTCGGCGATAGCGGCCTGGCGGATCTCCTCAGCGGTAACGGGCTTGTCGAAACGGACGACATAGGTACGGCCACCGGTGAAGTCAACACCATAGGTGAAGCCCTTGGTGAAGATCGACACGAGGGAGATGAGGATCAGGATGCCGGAGACGATATAGGAAACCTTGCGGGCACTGATGAAATCGAAGTGGGTGTTCTTGAGGAAATTCTTTGTCAGGCTGTTCTCGAACGTGATGTTCTTTCCCTTCTTGATGCGGTCGTCGAAGATCAGACGGGTAATGAAGATGGAAGTGAGAACAGAGGTGATGATACCGATGATGAGCGTGGTGGCGAAGCCCTGGACAGGACCGGAACCGAAGATGAAGAGGACGATACCGGTGAGGAGGGTTGTGACCTGACCGTCGATAATGGCGGAATAAGCGTTCTTGTAACCGTCGGCGACAGCCTTGCTCAAGCCCTTGCCGGCGGCAAGTTCCTCCTTGATACGTTCATATATAATAACGTTGGCATCAACAGCCATACCCATAGTCAACACGAGACCGGCGATACCAGGCAATGTCAGGACAGCTCCGAATGATACGAGCACTCCGAAGAGCAGCAGGACGTTGCAGAGAAGCGCGATGTCGGCGGCGACTCCGGCTCCCTGATAGAAGAATATCATGTAAAGGAGAACCAGGAGGAAGGCAATCAGGAAGGAGATCATACCGGCCCTGATTGACTTGGCACCGAGGGAAGGTCCAACAACCTGCTCCTGGATGATGGTGGCGGGAGCGGGAAGCTTACCGGACTTGAGGACGTTCACAAGGTCAGTGGCCTCTTCCGGAGTGAAATTACCGGTGATGGAGGACTGGCCGCCAGTGATGGCGCTGTTGACATTAGGATAAGAATACACCATGCCGTCGAGGACGATGGCGATCTGCCTTCCGACATTGTCGCCGGTCATGCGGGCCCAGATGTTGGCGCCCTCGGCATTCATGCTCATCGAGACAGAAGGCTCACCGTTGGTGCCGTGGTCGTAAACGACACGGGCGTCGGTGACGACACCACCGTCAAGCTTGGCCTTGCCGTTGCGGGCGGTGGACTTGATGGCGACAAGCTCGAAGATGTTGTCGGAATCGAACATCTCTGAAGGCTTGACTGACCACATCGGTATGAACTCGGCCGGGAATATCTCGGCGATCTGAGGCATAGCGAGGTACCTGTTGACCTTGGCGGTGTCAACGCCTGTGGCGAAACCGATGCAGGCGTTACCGGTGTATTGTGAAGGGGTCAATATTGAGAACAGGGGGTTCTGCTTATTGTAGGCATCAAGATCAGCGTCCACATTCTGGTTCTGGGCGATCTCGGCATCGACGATGGAACCCTCTCCTTCAGCCTTGGGCTCAACCTCGGCGGCCTCGGTAGCGGCGGGCTCATCATTCGAGAGGATCTCAGCGAGCTTGGCGTTAGCCTCGGCCAGATAACCGGAGATCTCCTGGTTGGTGAAAGTCTCCCAGAACTCGAGGGAAGCGGTACCCTGGAGGAGTTTCCTGACACGCTCGGGCTCCTTGACACCAGGGAGCTCGACGAGGATACGGCCGCTGTTTCCGATCTTCTGGATGGAAGGCTGAGTCACACCGAAACGGTCGATACGGTTCCTCAAAACATTGAAGGAGTTCGAGACGGCGCTCTCGGCCTCACCACGGATCACTGTAAGCACCTCAGCGTCAGTCGATTCGGGTTTAACCTTGTCCTTCATCTCAAAAGTACCGAAGATCTGGGCGAGCCTCTGGCCTCCGGAGACCTCTTTCCAAGCGTTACCGAAGAGAGTTATGTAGTCCTCTCTTGAGTTGACGCTTCTTTCCTTGGCAAGCGCGAGGGCCTTCTGGAAAGCGGGATTGGGGTTATCACCAGAAAGAGCCTTGACAAGATCCTGCAACTGGACCTGGAGCATGACGTTCATACCTCCCTTAAGGTCCAGACCGAGGTTGATTTCCTTGGCCTTGCAGTCCTTGTAGGTGTTCCAGAGATAGACCTTCTTCGAAGAGACAGAATCAATGTAGACCCTGTTCTGGTCCTTCCTGATGGAATCGAGATAATAAGCCTGGTCCTCAGTGGAAACCTTGGCGAATGAAGCGGAATTCATGGCTGCGGTAGCCGCGTTCTCGGCAAATTTGTCAGCCTTTCTTTCCTGGATGGTCGTCACCGCGGTGAAAGAGAGCTGCCAGATCGAAGCGATGGCAAGCAATATGGCGACGAGCCTTATCCAACCTTTACTTTGCATAATGTTTTAGTTTATATTTTTATTGTTTTCACTTTCGCGCATAAAAATAAGGGTACAAATTTAGCATTTTTTTCTTAGAAAGAAATTATCTGCCAAGTATTTCTTATTTTTGCGGGAACATTGACTCCGATATTTCCGGAATGAAAAAGATAACACTAAGCATTCTCATATTACCGCTGGCGCTAGCTCTCCTTAGTCAGGCAGCCTCCGCCCAGGTCTCAATTGATCGTCTGATCGCCAAAGCCGACTCCGCCAGGATGGCGTATGATTTCATCTCAGCCGAAGAGTTCTGCCGCCAGGCGGTGGAGAGAGATTCCACCGCTATTCCCAAGGTGGAAGACTTGTTGATCATGAGCCGCAACGGCCAACAGATGATGGAGTTCTGCAGCCGGCCCGTGGTGGTGGCCAGCAAGGTTATGCCACTCAAGGACTTTCTGCTCTACTATCCCCTCCCCGACAAAAGCTGGAGACAGTCTCCAAACCAACTGGACGCCTCTGAGGGAGAAGGTTTGACGCAAGCTGTATATTTCCCTGAAGGAGCAGGAGAAATCTATTATTCCGCTCCGGACGAGGAAGGGATACGCAACATCTACAAGACAACCTTCGCCGACACTGTCTGGACCGCCCCCACCCTTATCAACGAGCAGCTTACCAGTTCCTCCGACGAGATCTATCCGATGCTTTCTCCCGATGGGGAATCGCTGTACTTCGCCTCAAAGGGTCTCTACGGGATGGGAGGCTACGACCTCTACGTATCGAAATGGAATCCGGAGACAGGAGACTGGGATGTCCCTGTCAACATGGGGTTCCCATATTCCTCTCCATACGACGATTTCCTGTTCATCAACACCGAGGACGGCAAATATTCCATCTTCGCTTCCAACCGCGACTGCGGGAAGGATAGCGTGCGCGTGTATGTCATTGAATATGACGGGATGCCCGTAAGGGAGGCTATCAAGGACGTCAAGGAGCTCAAGGAGCTGGCGGCTCTGTTCCCGGCCAATGACCCTTCGAGAATGTCTTCCGGCCAGCCTTCAGTAGCGGACGACAATCTTGGCGAAGAGGCGAAGCGCTATATGATGAAAATGAAGGAGGTGCGCTCCCTGAGGGATTCCGTCTCCAGATTCAGCAAAGGGATTGAGGCGCTAAGGGCGGAGTACCCTTCCGCCTCGGCCGGGCGAAAGGAAGAATTGTCCGCCGAGATCATCAGTAAGGAGCAAGCGCTTCCGGCCCTGAACGAATCTCTCCAGAAGGCTGTCCGGGAGTTACAGTCCCTTGAGATGGAATTCCTTGAGAACGGCATAGTGCTGGACATGGGCAAGCTTCAGGAGAAGGCTGACAATGAGATTTCAAGCTCCGTCAAGGGATATTCATTCTCACGTCATTCCTACGGGCCGGCCCCGGACCTCAAGATGCTTGAGCCTGAGCGTAAATTCGACTATTCGTTCATGATCCTTCCCGAGGGAAGGTTCGCCGAGGACAATACCCTGCCGGAAGGCATCGTGTACCAGATCCAGATGTTCACCCAATCAAGGAAGGCCACCGTGGCAGACATCAAGGGCCTGAGCCCCGTCTTCGAGAAAACCTCCGGAAGCCGTTACATTTGTTCCGTCGGGCTGTTCAGGACCTATGCCGATGCTCTTTCCAACCTCAACAAGGTCAAGAAGTTGGGATTCAGGACGGCCGAGATCAGGGCCTACAAGGATGGCGAATCAATAGGAGTCAACGCCGCCAGGAAGCTTGAGTCGGAGCGCCTGTACACCGTGGTCTTCTACCCGGAGAACGGCCAATCCCTGCCTGACGGTGCGATGGACGCGATCCGGGAGACAGGGATGGATGTGGCCAAGAGCGTGGAGAACGGATCCGTCGTGTTCAAGATCGGCCCGTTCCACGACAAGACCGAAGCCGAGGGCCTCGTCAGCGCGTTGAAGTCCCTCGGATCCGGAGATTGCTCGCTAACGCTTTCTGGGAGCGAATGACACCTGGTCCTGGACTTGTCCTGTCAGGACATTGTGGACCGTGATGTTCAGCTTGCCACCCTCGACTTTTCCTTCTATCACCGTGGGGAAATGTACCTCATCAAGTTTTGGACCTCCTCCGACAAGTTGGGTCCAGCTTCTGCCTGAGGTCGGATCATCCCGGCGGTAAGTATGCTCGTGGGCAGTGATAATCAATTGGCAATGAGCTTTTTCCAAAAGCGGTGTCCAAAGCTCCGCACAGGTGCGTTGCCAAATGGCGAAATCATGGGTGTACTTTGGATCTTTGTCATCCGGAGCCACATCGCCAGGATTGGACGTCGGTCTGGAGTCAAATAACGGAATATGGCAGAAGGCGACAAGGTAAGGAGCCTTGGCTATTTCCTTCCGCTTCAAGGCGTCGCGAAGCCAGGCGACTTGCGCGCGGCGATAGGCGTCGCTGTTGAACAAGCCGGCGAAGATCGGGTTGGTGTCCATCTTGTCCTCAGCGGTGTCAAGCCCGATCAGGGCTATATCTCCCATCCTGACGGCGAAATTCCTGCCGAGATCCCAGTCCCTTGGAGACCTTTCCTCGGGCTGGCGGTACATCCAGACCCTTTCCAGATGGCGATTGGCCATGCCTCTTGAGTCGTGGTTGCCCGGACTGAAAAGGTACGGAATCTCTGAAGCGTAGTCCTTGGTTGAGATCTTTGGATCCAGGAATATCTCTATCTGGCTTTCAATGGTTTCCTGGGTGTTGGAAGCGTCACCATTCCAAATCACACATGAAGGAGCAAGAGAGTTGACCTTGGCGATCGTCTTCTCAAGGCCGGGCCAATGTACGTGGGTGTCGTTGATCACACAGAAATGAGCCTTTGAATCTTTCCCGGCCGTCGTGAATGAATATATCCTCGGATCTTCTTCGTTGCCGAGAATCTTCATGTCGTAGCCACTGCCGTAATGGATCCTGTCAGCTCCGATCTTGTAGAAATATTTGGTGGAAGGTTTGAGGCCGGTCACCCTGATCTGGCTGACCTTGTCGCTGATCTCCGTCAGGCGGTAGCCGCCGCACTTGATTTTTCTCGCGTCACTCAGGTCAGGTTTCTCACCGACAAGCACATATCCGTTGGCCAGAGCCCCGACAGCGAAAGCCACACCGATTGAATCCTCAGCATAATTCTGCAGCATCGGGGCCGAAGTTATCAGCTTCCCGTCATCAGCAGCCATTTCACTGTCATGACCGGCCTGAGCGGTCTTCCCTTCCTCTGTCATCCCGAGCGAAGCGAAGGATCTATCCGCCGCCTTAAGCGCATTCCCCGCGCCGGCGGCAGCCACCAACATCGCCGAATCCTTTATGAACTCTCTTCTTTTCATATTGCCGTGTTTTATAATTAATTATTATTCAATACCTCGCATATAAGAACGGACTTTATTCCAGAGGTCGTCGCCTCGAAGATCCCTCTCCAGAATTGTCCCGTCCGGACCGACCAGGATGATGTAGGGAATGTAGTCGAAGCCATAGGCCTTGGAGACAGACTCGGGAACGTTCAGAATCTGTTTCCACGGGATTTTAAGCTCGTTGACAGCTTCCAAGGTGTTCTCGGAATTGTCAAAGACAGGGGCGCCGACAATGTCAAACGGCTTGTCCTTAAACTGGTAATAAATGTCTTTAAGATGTGGGATCTCCTCCCTGCACGGGCCACACCAGGAGGCCCAGAAATCGACCAGGACGTATTTCCCTTTACCCACGAAATCCGACAGCCTCAAAGTTGTGCCGTCTGGCTGAACCGCCTCGAAATCAATGAATTTCTCGGATTTTTCTGTGGTTTTGGACTGCCCTGCGGCTGTCATGCAGCAAAGTGCCGCTATCAATGCGGTCAATATGTGTCTTCCTTTCATATATTTCGCAATTTACGAAATAATAATCAGAACTGGAAGTAGATGAAACTCTGAAGGTCCGCGGTGATGAACTGGCAGATGATGAATACGGCGACCATGCAGGCGAGAACCATGACGGCAAGAGGCATCTTGGCGAACCAGATACGGTACCTCCTCTTGAAGTTCTCCGGAAGCCAGTGAATCAGCATTCCTATCACAAACACCAAAATGATGCTCCTGTGCTGCCACGCCATCTGCGGCACCAGAGACCAGTCCCACTGCCCTCCAATCTGGTTGACCATGTTCTTGGCCGTACTCCAGGCCTTCTCATTAGCCTCCGCCGGATCAAGATTGGATCCGCTGCGGAAGAAAAGCCTGGTGAAAGTGATGAATATGAAGGTCATCAGCACAGCCCACGCGTCGCTGATCCAACTGACGGCCTTCCCCTTCCTGACCTTATGGAAAAGCATCCCGACGAAAGCGCCAAGGAGAATGATCACGGTCCACCAGAAGAACATATTGAACACCGGCGCTCCGAAATAATACTTCAAAGCCCCAAAAGCGGCGACGATGGATCCGATCACAAGCACTTTGAAATAAGCGTTGCAACTTGCCCAGAAACGGTAGATGAGCATTCCGAGGCCATTAAGTCCGCCCCAGATCATGAAATTCCAGCTGGCTCCGTGCCAGAGTCCGCCGAGAAGCATGGTGTCCATCCTGTTGATGTCCGAGATGAGCTCCTTGCGCCAGGATTTCTTGAAAGCTATCAGTAAAGCTACTATGACCGTAAGAACCAGAACACTCCCGAAGACCCACCAGCTTCCGGCCAGGGCAGAAGCCAGGAAAGCTATTCCAAGGATGATCGCATAAGAGCCGAAAGTGCCGTTGCGGTTGCCTCCAAGCGGGATGTAGAGATAGTCCTGCAACCACTTGGATAGGGATATGTGCCACCTCTTCCAGAACTCTCCAGCGTTTCTGGCCTTGTAGGGAGAGTTGAAGTTCTTCGGAAGATAGAAGCCCATCAGCATCGCCACTCCGGTGGCGATGTCAGTGTAACCGGAGAAGTCCGCATAGACTTGCAAGGAATATCCGAACAGGGCCGTCAGGTTCTCGAAACCGGTGTAAAGAAGCGGGTTCTCGAAGACGCGGTCGCAGAAGTTAACTGCAAGGTAGTCGCTCAGGATCAGCTTCTTTGCAAGTCCGTTAAGGATCCAGAACACAGCAAAACCGAACTGGGTGCGGCCAAGGAAGAAGGGCTTGTGGAGTTGGGGGATGAATTCCTTAGCCCTGACGATCGGGCCGGCGACAAGTTGGGGGAAGAAACTCAGGTAGAAGCCGAAGTCCAAGAAGTTCCGCACCGGCTCGATGCCGCCTTTGTGTTTATTCGGCCCTTCGGCTCGGTTGGTGAGCGGAGTCGAACCACCGCCCGGCCCTTCGGCTCCGCTCAGGGACCGGGGCGCTACTCCTCTGGAGACATCTACGACATAGCTGATGGCCTGGAAGATGAAGAAGGAGATACCGACCGGAAGGAATATCGAATCGACGCTGAAAGCTCCGGAACCGACCACAGAGTTGCCCCATGAAGCGATCCAATCCTTCACGACGAACGAAGTGCCGAACAAATTATTCAGAACATCTGTGATGAAATAGGCATACTTGTAATAGCACAGGAGCGACAGGTCAACGACTATACTCGTGACCACCACGAAATTCCTCCAGAACTTTCGCTTGCAATGAGGTAAAACCAAGCCAGCCAGATAGTTATAGACTATCACGAAGCCAAGGAGCATCAAGAACAACCCGCTGGTCTTGTAGTAGAAGAAAAGGCTCACGAAGAACAGGAAGGCGTTCCGAAGCAGGGTTTTGTTCTTGAACACGCAAAGGAACGCGAGCACAATGGCGAAGAACGCCCAGAAATAGAACTGGGTGAACAGCAGCGGATGGGCCTGGTCAAAAGCGAACAGGTCCTTCAGAAACTGCAGCGACACTTCTTTCAAACCGGCCATGTCTTTCTTCTTAAATGCTCTATATATTTAGCCATGAAGGCATTGTACAGCAAGTCGCCGATGATGGTGTAGCCCTCATCAGTGAAATGGATCTTATCCCTCTTGGCAAGCCCTGCCTCCTCCCATTTCTTCATAGACTCCAGCCCGCCCATGATGTCAAACAAATCCCAATATCCACCACCACAATCCTGACAAAGCCGGAAAAAGGCTTCCTGCGCCTCCAGTCCATTGCGGTTGACAGCATACACCCTGCGGCGCACCCGCTTGTAGCTGTCGTTATTCGTCACAAACAGAAGGGCACAATCGGGATTGACAGCCCGGACCCTGGCGATCAGACGCTTATAACATGCGATGAAATCGTCTTGAGTGAAATTCTTTCCGGAAGCGTCATTGATCCCGATCGCGAAAATCACAAGGTCTGGATTGACCATCCCCAGGTCCCTTTCAAGGTCCTCGCACCTTAAGAACGACGGCACAGCGGCACCGTTAACTCCGATCCCCGTGACCGAAATCCCGGGAGATGGATTGTCCAGGTATATTCCCGTCAAAGTCAGGTCACCCCCTTTCCCGGCCACCGCGATCTTGACGGAATCCAGAGGTTCTGGCAAAAGGTATGACCAGCAAGAATTCTCTTCGACCCGGACTCCCTGAAGAGTGTCCCCGGACTCCAGGACAACAACAGGAAACCGCTCTCCATCAGTGGTATAGCCAAGAATATTCAAACGATCGAAAGTGAAATCAGGATCAGAGGAAGTAGCGTTTCTGGCCTTTAGGACAATTTTCACGGAAGCCGTTGAGTCAGATGTGGTTACGGCCATTCCGGTAAGGCCGAGCCTCCGTGGAAGATCTCTCTTGACATTTTTCGTGGCCTCCCACTCTCCCTCGTAGCGGGAGCGGTAACTGCTCGGAGTGTTGGTCTTGGCCGCGGTGAAAGGAAACACCATTCCCCTTCCGCCTTCTATCCCTTTCCCAAGGGCAAGCAGGTCGTTGCGGAAACGCCTCGTCAAAGTGCCGGCCTGGACGTGCGAACCTCCTATATGCATGATTCTGAAGTTGCCTTCACCGCCCAGAAGGGCAGCGTCCATCTTTGCGAAAGCCTTATCGAAAGCCGAGCTGTCACCGAGGAAAATAATCTTGTTCTTGTCGAAATGAGCGAACTCCAATTCGGGAATATCCTTGCGTACAGTCTGTCCGGAAAGGACCGACGGAATCGCCAGCAAAGCCAGAATCAGTATTTTCGTCATCCTTGTCATTCTGAGCGAAGCGAAGAATCCGCCTGAAGATCAGGCAATGAGTCAAGATATTCTCTGACAGCTGTTTCCGACAGAGTCAACCGCAAGCGGCGGAAATCGTCGTAAAGGAGCAGGGACTTGCCAAGGGCCGTACCGACTTCCTCAGCGCCCTTGGTTGTGAAATGGATATAATCCGGACCGGCCAGCGGTGGATTATGTTTGACCCACTCTTTCATAGAACCGACTCCTCCCATCATGTTGAAAGTGTCCCAATATGCTATTCCGTTGTTGAGGCAGTGGACCTTGAGCGAATCGTTCAAGTCCGGGAGCAGGGGCCATGTCACAAGGCTTCCGTTGACGCTCTTGCTCATGTCGGCCGGGCCGACAAAAAGCAGCTTTGCCCAAGGAGCGACACCTTTGAAATATTCAAACTGCTTCTCCAACTTATTCATGTAAAGGGATATAGCCTTCCTTGATCCGATTCCAGGCATGGCGTTGCCTCCGAACTGGAGAATTATGAGGCGGGTGTCCGTGTTCTCGTAGGCGGCTCTCAACGAAGTGGAATCTATTCCTGAAAGGATGGTTCCGGAACAGCCGCGCATGGCAACATTGTCAACAGTCACTCCGGGGCCGCCATCAAGCATTATCCCGTAGATCTCAGCGGTGCCATTCAAGGTCAGCGATCCACCCCGGACCTCTGCTGGGAGATCCCAAGTCACAACCGAGACTCCGTTCACTGAAGAATCGACAGAGGCCGTCATCAGGGAAAGAGTGTCGCACTTCAGGCTCATCTTCAACCCGGGACCGCTATGACCGAACAGAACTCCAACCCTTTTTATGGATTTGACTCTCTCCTGCGCGTAACGGTTCTCGGCCCGGCGGAAATTGAACCTGGCCTGTCCGGTCAGCGTGGCGTAGCGGGTCAAGGGACCGTAACGATGAGTAGACGACCACCTTGAAAGGGTATCGGAGACTAATGAATATCTGGTCAAGCTTCCGGTTGTGTTCTGGCTGACAGAGACCGAAGACATCGGTTTCAGGATAGGGACCATCCCGGGGCCGGAACCGCCGAAACGGTCCTGCAGCATCTGTCGGAGCATCGACGAGATGCGGTCCATCTCCAACTGGGAGTCCCCGTAATGGACTATTCTCGCAAGTTGCCCGGAGACGGCCGCCGTGTCAAGTCCCTCGAAAAATGAGTCGAAGAAGGTGTAGTCGTCTCCCGGAAGATGGATCCGGTTGGGATTGGAAGTAATATATTCCTTATAGAAAGCGAGAGTGTCTCCATGCTCCCGGACCATCTCGTAACTCTTCTGGACAGCCAGCAGGACCGAGTCCACATCGACTTCTGAGCCTCTGTTTTTAAGGTTTTGGAGGGCAGACTCATAGGAAGGGAACCTCAATTTCACTCCCGCCACCTCAACCCCTTCCGAGGGGAAGAAATACCAACAGGAGAACATCAACGCGAACAGCGCCAAAAAGAATAAAACTATCTTGTGAGGCTTCATCCTTATCCAAAAACGGCGTCAAAGTTACAAATTAATTATCTTATGCTTAACAATTAGGCTTTTATTTGTATATTGGTAAACAAAATCAAACAGTTATGAGCCCAAACGACTATTCTGGCAGCAGGGTGGCCCTATGCGAGGACGGTAAATACCGCTGGACCTACCCGCTGGACATGCTGAAGAACCCGAGCATCCTTTTCGTCCTTCTGAAGATTTTTGGAATCCTGCTGAGCATTCCTCTGCTTATCGCGCTCATCTCGGCCGCCGCCAACAATGACTGGCAGAAAATCTGGGACGGCTTCATTAAAATCTGGCTCATCGTCATGGTTGTGTTTTTCGTGATCATCTTGATCTCTTACCTGATCGTGGTCTGGATGAACGGAGGCAAGTATGTCGTGAATTTCACCATGGACGAGAAACGCCTCATCCACGAGCAGGTCCCTGTCCAGTACGAACGCGCGCGTAAAGTCGGGCTTCTCGCGGCCCTGGTGGGAATATTCGCTAAACGTCCTGCAGTGGCCGGCGCCGGGGCTCTGGCCGCCTCCCGCGACACTTCGGTCTCAGTGTTCGACAAAGTCCGGCGCGTCAAACCACGCCGCGGACAAAACCTCATAAAGGTCAACCAGAGCCTGGAACGGAACCAGGTCTATGTCCCCGACGAGGATTTCGACTTCGTCCTCGACTTCATCCGCAAGCACTGTCCCAACGCTAAATAATTCCATTCCAATGGCATACTGCACCCATTGCGGCGCCTCCTTGCCTGACGGCGCCCGATTCTGTCCTGTCTGCGGCAAGGCCGTAGCGACCGTCACAGCAAGGACCTCGGCTGATGGCCGGGGCATCATCATCGACGCCCCCAAAGGCGCTACCGTCAGCATCTCGGACGGTCCGGAGAAATCTTCCTCTGTCGAGGCACCGGAGCTAAAGGGGGAATTCACTTTAAGCGAGTGGGGCGAGCCAGTTGAAACCAAACAAGCAGCCGCGGCCTCTAAAGAACCACCTTCCGGCAAGAAAGGGAAAAAGAAGAAAAGATCATTCCTGGGGCGTGTCTTCCGCTTCATCTTCGGTCTTGTCATCACGGCCATCATCCTGCTGTTCCTGTACTGGTTCTATCAAGGTTACACCTCCGTTTAAACCGCTTGCAATGAAACGATTACTGATAATATGCGGTGCTTTGCTCCTGGCCGGTCCTTTTATACGGGCGGACTACAAGGAGTACACACGAAATGGATTGACCGTACGGGTGGATATTCCGGGAGTAAAACTGCGGGACTTCGATCCTCAGAAGGAGAGTATCGACGACCTTACCAACGGTTTACTCCAAAGTTTAGCAGAAGGAACTGTCGTCTGGGTCGGGACCTACAAGCCCGGCACCACTCTCGAGATAGATGTTTCGGCAGAGACTGAACATCTCGCCTATAACCGAAATTATGCCCACAACAATCGCCCTGAACATACTCCTTTCTGCGCATTGACTCTTCCCAAATTCGGCCCCTCCTCATACAGTTCCACTAGTCGCAAATACACAGGTTGCTTTGAGAAGATAGACGATACGGATCCATTCAAATGGTATGGCATCTCACGCCCAACCGGGCACGTTAACTTGTTGTTTAAAATGACCGAGAGACACAGAGGGTTATATCAGCATTTCATAGCTTCAACCCTTGTGGAAAAACCGAAGTCCAGGCCAAATGAATACCATAATGTTCGCCAAAACATTGATTTTTACGTGGTTTTCCTTCCAGAATCTTCCGGCACCTACGAGACAACAACCATCGCCTCGGATGATATCGGTGAGGAAGGAGAGGGGTATGACGAGGATGGAAGCGGCCGTGAGAAAGGGACCGAAATCCCCTGGGAGATCATCGGCGGCGGAGCTGCCGTCATCGGCACCGGGATAGCGCTTGGTCGAAGAAAGCGGAAGAAAAATGGAGCCAAGGACAAGGATAAAGGGGATAAGGAAGACAAGAAGAAGGATAAGAAGGATAAGAAGGAGAAGCAAAGCACCTTCCGGATGATCCTGTACAAGAATTTCGGAAGCACCCTTCCACAGGATGCCGACAACCTGGAAGTTGGAGCGAGGATCGAGGAGACCACCCCTGAAGGGCATAAGGTTGACCGCCGGGACCTCTCAGCGCAAATCACGATCGAGGATGAGGAGAACTGCGTCATCAGCCGGGTCCGGATGAACGGACCATACCAGCTGGCCCAGATTAAACCAGACGAGAATCCCACCTCTTCCGGAAGGGCTGTTGTCCGCCTTAGTTTCAAAGGCAAGGGTGGAACTTTTGTGAACCACGTCGTCTTCAAACTTGAGGAAGCTGCGGAAATAGTGATGGATGAGGCGCTTACGTTCGCCGCCTGCAGCGGGAAGACCCTCGACATGGAATTCGGGATCAACAATTTCAACGAAGAGGTGACGGCCCTCACCGCCGATGCGGGAACCCGGGCGAAAGACATCTTCAAGATCGCCATAGAAAAGGCAAAGGATGTTCCCGGAAAATTCGTCGTCCACGTCACCGAATGCGGCAGCAAGAAGATGGATTCGGGCGAGATCGACCGGTACACATGTGACATTTCCGTCAAGTCACGCTCCAGGAAGAAACCCATCACCGGTTCTTTCGACATCTACCGCGTAGGTCTCGGTCTGCGGCTTGAAATGAGGGCGATCAAAGCGTATCTGGTCGAGTTCGACAGCACCTATGACAGTGAGCGGCTGGCCACTGACCCGAAGGTGCGGAAGAAATTCGCCGAGAGCAAGGTGACCTTCAAACTGCTCACGGAGGATCCCGAGACAGGGCAGATCCAGGCCGTCATTCCGGACAGCGGCCCTGACTTCACCTACGAGGACATCCGGGAAGAGAGCCTTCTGTTCCGGGACAAATACGGCAACGATGTCCCGTCTCCGGTGGGATCGATGATGCCGAAATTCGAATTCGTGGGTGTCGACACCGACAACACAGTCATCGGGGTCATCCATTCCACGGCGGGCGGTTTGCTGCCGCCGAACCGCGGCAAAGCCAAGGTGACGCTGAAAGTCGGATGGAAAGGAAAGTCCTTCGAGGAGAGCGTAACCGTTCCGGTCATCTCGCAGCCGTTCGTGGACATCAATGACACCAGGGAGTACAACAACTGGCTCAACGACAACCAGAAGAAATACGAGCAGCTGGTGGACATCCGTTCCAAGATAGCCTACGATCCCCGCTTTGCCGAGCTCCTCCCGTTCTACTATAAGGTCCACGCCCTGGTGGAAGCCTACGATCCGAAGTTCGGAGTCTATGAGCCTGATTACCAGAAAATCAAGCGAGTATTCGACAAATATTGCTCCGGTGAGATCGGCCACTATTTCGTGAATGACGCCGTATGGACACCGGCGTGGACCGAGGCGGATGAGAATTTCAACGCTTTCGTGGCCACCTTCGG